>Ga0214543_1000023_pt1 | contig 240412 bp, 222 predicted proteins | sample CNSS2metaG_FD_160094 | JGI IMG/M metagenome (GOLD analysis project Ga0214543, IMG submission 160094) | Root nodule microbial communities from cowpea collected in UCLA plant growth center, Los Angeles, California, USA - CNSS2 | ecosystem: Host-associated > Plants > Roots > Nodule | place: USA... | reverse complement strand
CGATCCGCTGCAGATCACGCTCACTCATCGCAATCAATCCCATCCGCAATCTCCCAGGTCATCAAAACCCGGGGAGAGTGACATTCCAACTTTGCAGGATCAGGACACTTTAACTTTGCGGCTACACACGCGGATCGCATAAGATAGCTTATGGAACTTTGTTTGCTGGGTCTCAGCGGCCTGGAATCGACCTTTCGCGGACGTGAGCGCCGACAGCTGAACCCTTCCACTCGCGCCACTCGACGGGATCACTGAGCCACGGATTGCCCGAGCCTCTCCGCAGGCGCAATATGAGCAATAGAGAATATTGATCTGTTGTCCGGGGGGAACTCGGGGATCATGTTACGGCACCGCTTAATCTTCCCCGTCGTTGGCGTCGTTCTCGTTCTAAGTCTCGTCCTAGCCGGTCTATGGATTTGGACCGGACACGTCATCGTCTCGATCATGTCCGAACGTCTGATCCGAGAGGTGACGCAAGCCGTGGATCGCGACGTCGGGAATTTGGTGCGCGGCGCCGACAAGGCGGTATCCCGGTTGGCCCACGGTCTTGTTCGTCAAGACGTATCGCTCGGCAATCCGGATGCTGTCGCACAGGAACTCCATGGATTGCTGGCCGAGGAACCCGATGTCGACTGGATGTTTTTCGGCAACGAGGCGGGCGGGCTCGTTTCGGCCGGGCGATTGGCAGACTCAAGCGCCGTGTTTCTGATGACCGATGATTTTCGCGCTGGCATCGTGCGCGAGTTCGAAGCGTTGCAAGGCGGCAGGGTCGGACGTTTGCGGAAATCCGAGGGCGCGTTCGATTCACGCGGGAAGATCTGGTACGCGCAGGCTAAGGAAACCGGCGAGCGGTATTGGACCGAGCCCTATCTCGGTCTAGTTGAGCCGATTCTGGGCGTCTCGCTCACCGCCCCGGTGTTCGACAAGGATGGCAAATTCGTCGGGGTGTGCGGGATCGATCTCATACTGACACAGCTTTCACGATTCTTGCAGACACTTGAGATCGGCGAGAACGGGCGGGCCTTCATCATCGATGCCAGCGGACATTTGATAGGCGCGTCGGGAGGAGTTTCACCCGTCAAAATTGGTGCGGATGGCGGGCATCTGCGGCTGAAGGCATCGGAGGCCACCGATCCCATTGTGCGCGCAACCGCCCGCCACCTTGGGCGAGACCCTAGCATCGCCGGGTCGTCGTCCGCCGGGCCGCGCGTGTTTTCTTTCAGTGATCCCGAGCGCGGCACGATCTATGCCGCAGTCGATCACGCTGCGCCCGGTGCACTTAAGTGGACCATCGTCTCGGCCGTACCAGCTTCGGATTTCCTGCGGCCCGTGTATCGTGCGGCGTACCTTTCGATTGTCGCCGGCGCGGTCATTGTCGCACTCTTCGCGGTCCTCGGACTAGGGATGGTCGGACGCACCTTGCGACCGCTGACAGCCCTCACCCAGGCGGCACATGCGATCGCAAAGGGGGAATGGCGAGAGGTGCCCAGGGTTCGTCAAAGTGACGAAGTCGGCCTGCTCGCGCAGGCGTTCGCTCTGATGACGTCCCGGCTCAAGGAGACGTTGGAGGGCTTGCGTCGAAGCGAGGCCAACTTCGCGGAGGCTCAACGCGTCGCCCATGTCGGCTACTGGGAGCGCGATCTCGGCACGGATCGCCTTACCTGGTCAGACGAGACATACCGCATCTTTGGGCTGACGCCGCGTGCCGGCACGCCCGTCAGTCTGGATGAAGCGACTGAGCGGATACATCCAGACGATCGATCGTTCTGGAGCCAGGCAGCAGCGAAGGCCGTGCGCGGCGAATCGCGCTACGAATTGGAATACCGCATCGTCCGGCCCAACGGTGAACTGCGCATCGTTCACAGCCAGGGCGACCTCACCAGGGACGCATCGGGCCGGCCCCGCAGCATGTTTGGGACGATCCAGGACATCACTGAACGCAAGCGGGCGGAAGAGGCACTGCGAGACAGCGAGGAGCAATGGAGGGCCGTATTCGAGAATAATCCGACGATGTACTTCATGGTGGACGCGACTGGCACGATCGTGTCCGTGAATCCCTTTGGGGCAGAGCAGCTCGGCTACACGGTCGACGAACTCGTCGGCCGACCGGTGAAGGACATCTTTCACGAGGCGGACCGAGACGCGGTCCAGAGACATGCGGCCGCCTGCCTCTCCCATCTCGGCGAAGCCATGAGCTGGGAGCTACGCAAGATTCGCAAGGACGGCTCGATGGTCTGGGTTCGCGAGACGGCCCGCGCTATGGTGATCAAGAAGCGACCCGTCATCCTGATCGTCTGCGAGGATGTCACCGAGCGCAAGCGCGCCGAAGAGGCGGCCCGGCGAAGCGAAGACGAGCTTCGCCAGGTGATCGAGACCGTTCCGGCGATGGTGTGGACCGCCCTGCCCGACGGCCGTGTCGATTTCATCAACCGGCGGGTGCAGGAGTTCACAGGGCTGTCCCTTGATGGAACCTCAGGAGCGAGCTGGGAGCCCGAAGCCCGATTCCACCCGGACGACGTCGAGCACTATAGGTCCAAGTGGCACACGTCTTTGGCCACAGGCCACCCATTCGAGGCCGAGGTCAGGATTCGTCGTGCGGCTGACGGCGAATATCGCTGGTGGTTTGAAAGTGCCGTCCCGCTCAGGGACGAGCACGGAAACATTCTCAAATGGTATGGATTTCTCGTCGACATCGAGGACCGCAAGCGGGCCGAGGAGGCGCTGCAGAAGACGCAGGCCGAGCTTGCACACGTCACACGCGTGACGACGATGGGCGCGCTGACTTCCTCGATCGCCCACGAGGTCAACCAGCCGCTGGCCGCCGTCGTCACCAACGCGAATGCGGCCCTGCGCTGGCTCGCAGCCCAGCCGCCCAATATCGGCGAGGCGCGGGAGACGCTCGAGCGAATCGTCCGGGACGGCCACCGGGCCGGCGAAGTGATCGGCCGGACGCGCGCGCTCCTCAAGAAGACAGCTACCGTCACGGCGCCGGTGGACCTGAATGGCCTTATCGAAGATTCAGTGGCTCTCGTCCAAGGTGAGATCCGCCGCCACCGGATCCTGCTGCGGACCGAGCTGGCGCACGACCTCCCTCCCGTTGCAGGCGACCGGGTCCAGCTGCAGCAGGTTCTTCTAAACCTGGTGATGAACGGCATCGAGGCCATGAAGAAGGTTACGGATCGGCCTCGCGAGCTGCTGATCAGGTCTCGACGCGACCCATCCGAGGCCGTGCTGGTGTCAGTGCAGGACACCGGCGTCGGGCTGGAGCCCCAGAGTGCGGAGCGGGTGTTCGAGGCGTTTTACACGACCAAAGCGGAGGGTCTGGGCATGGGCTTGGCCATCTGCCGTTCGATCATCGAGGCGCATGGAGGGCGGCTATGGGCCAGCGCCAATGAACCCCGGGGAGCCGTGTTTCAATTCATCCTCCCGTCAGACGATAGCGCTTCTACCGCGCCGTGAGTCTTATCAGACGCCACAGTGCACGACAGCAGCTTACGACGCCGACCTGCAGAACGCCCGGCACGAGCGGCCGCGATCAATCACTTTCGGTCGCTCCCGCGCGCCAGCGCAGAACTGATGCAATTCAATAGATCCTGCTCGCCAAAAGGCTTTTCCAGATAGCCGACAATATCCGGATCCAACCCACGCGCGCGCAGATTTTCGTTTGGATAGGCCGTGATCAGAACCGTCGGAATGCTCTCGCCCAACGCAACGAGCCGGCGGTGCAGATCAAGCCCGCTCATTCCTGGCATATGGATGTCCGTTACCAAGCAGGCCGTGCGGCGGAGATTGGGGAACTTCAAGAAATCGTCGGCAGATGAAAAAGCCTCGACGTCGAACCCCAACGACCTCATGAGGCCTTTGGTCGCCTCGCGCATCGACTGATCGTCATCGACAATCGCAATTAGAGGCTTCTTGGTTGCCACGGCCGCCTCCAAATTCGCGATAGGCGTTTTTTGCAAACTAACGTTGCGGCGCAGGTGGTAACTTACATCAGCATAGAAGGGCGACAAAGGCACAGGAGGCTATACAATGGTATAGCTTCCTTAGGACTGGTGGTCATCGCGACGAGCGGTGAGCTGCCGAGGTTGCAGATCCTTTTGGTCCGGTCGATTGCAGAATGGCTTGGCCGGCGATGTCGCCGGCAGGATCGACAACGCTATGCGCGCAGCCAGGATCACCTCGTAACAGGCCTTGTGGCTGAGGCAATTAGGGCGCATTCTTGATAACCGAGATGCCTTCGTTGCGGGACTGGCTGAGGAGAGAGGGGGAGTGTTCTCATTGCGCCATCGACGCTCTGTCGGTCAGGTCCCTCCCCGCGAGCCCGACCCTCATGAGGGGCGCTGACATGAACGAGGCGCCAGCAACCGTCATTGTCGTCGATGATGATCCGGCGGTCCGCGAGGCGCTTGGTAGCCTGCTGCGATCGGTCGGCTTTGAGGTGAAACTCCTCGCCTCAGTGAACGACTTCCTCAAGTCTGGTCGACCTGACGGGCCGGCCTGCCTCGTGCTGGATGTCCGGTTGCCGGGACAAAGCGGTCTCGACTTGCAGCGAGAGTTGTCGCGGGAAAACTTCCAGCTTCCAATCGTCTTCATCACCGGGCATGGCGACATTCCTATGTCCGTCCAAGCGATGAAGGGGGGCGCGATCGAGTTCCTGACGAAGCCGTTTCGCGATCAGGATCTGCTCGACGCCGTTCAGGTGGGCCTGGCCCGCGATCGCGTTTGGCTTGAGAATGAAAAGGCATTGGCGACGCTACGCGCGAGTTTCGATAGCCTGACTCCTCGGGAGCGCGAGGTGATGGCTTTAGTGGTGGCGGGACGACTGAACAAGCAGATCGCCGCCGACCTAGGCGTGAGCGAAATAACCGTAAAGGTTCACCGCAGCCAGGTCATGCAGAAGATGCGTGCCAAGTCCTTGCCGGAGCTCGCCCGCATGGCGGACAAGCTGAAGCTCGCGCCGGGAAAGCCGCAAGGCTCATAGGTTCGTATAGGAGCACATGGACCAGCGTATAGGTCGTCCCCTCCACGTTGATGTCCGATCCTTCCTCCCAGTCAATAGTCACGTCGAGTGCGTATTGTTATGGTCAGGGTATTCTTCCCGTGGGCCGTGTTTTTCCATCGGCCCTTCCCTCAAGCCCCTTCCGATCCCGGGAGGGGTTCTTTTTCTCGGTGGGAAGCTGCGCGACCATAAGTGGGAAGGGTCACTGGCTCGGAATCTCGGATCGATCTCACTTTCAGAGGTCGCGCCTGATCGACAGCATCGCCGTGGGAATTTATCAGCGGGAAGTGGATCACTACGCTCAAGAGCATCAACAAGGTTTCGGCCTAGAAAGATGCTCGGAACAAGCGCGATAATGCTCAAGCGCGGACGCAGGCGCCCCTTCGGAGACGCCGATGTCTCGGGCTCAATGTATTGTCAAGGAACGCTCCGCAGGGCAAAGCTCCTCAAAGTCGTCTACAAGACGGACAAGCTCGAGCGAGTAGAACGAAAGACCGAACAACGTTCCAGTGACGTATAGGGTAAACGCAGATGTCGGGGCGTGCCAAGCTTGACGCCCGAGACGCGCGGTTGTTTCGCGTGGCGTGACGCAAAACGTCATCAAATGTGCTTCAGAGTGAGCGTTCGGTCGTGATGAATAGTCTGACGGCATGTATAGCGGATCGCTTGGTACAGTGGTCGGGCCTTCCGACATGCGCCGGGAGAACAGCTTGAGCGGGACCAGATCGATCTCGATACGGTTGAGTTCCTGTGTCATGGTCACAAACCTTAGAAGGAGCGCGGAGGAACGAAGAGGCAAAGGGTACGACCGGTGGGCTCGCCGGCCACGGTGCAGTGGTGGAACTGCCCGTCCGGGCTGTGCTTGATACGGGTATCTCGCGGCGTGATGAGCTCTCCGGTGAGCTTGATGACATATCCGCGGGGACCTTCGAGAACCGCTTGATCTCGGATTTCGCGGCAATCCATTCCGCTGCAGCACGAGAACGGATATGTCCATCCATTCGGCTGTGCCGCCGTTGGCGTCGCATCGTGCGCCGCTGCCGGAGCAGCGGTCGCGACTGCCAAGAGAATAGCTGCTGGCTTGCGCATGATCGTACCTCGATGGTGAATTGCGCCCGCTTCGTTTCGAAGCTCCCTTCGCTCGAGTTTGAGCCGCTGTGAACAGCGTCTCCGTCCCTTCAGGCGGCTCCGCCTCTTAAAGCGCCGGACGAGGTACCGGTCATTTCATGGCGCTCGGAGCAAACGGCCGGCCGGAGTATGTACGCTGAAAATAGCAGCAGGCTCCCCGCCCCGACTATTGATCGGGAGGAAGGATCGGATGCCAACGAGGAGGGAATGATCTATACGGAGGTATAGGTGCTATGCGGATTTAAGTGGCAAGAGCCACACCACCGGCCGGATCTTACCTGGATCGACACCGCCCTAACCTTACCTTCGCGTTGGCAGACGGCGGATGCGATCAATCTTCCTGGTAAGTCCGAAGTGCGACTGTGCCGCTTTGACGTTCATTCGCGGAGACACGGCCTTCTGCATGTTTCGTTAAATCGTGGGTGATTTGGGATAAAACATGCAGCAATTCGAAGTGTTACAGCGACCTTTGCGCGTCTCACACGACGCGCGGCGCTGTAGCTCTACGATCCGAACCTATCTCTGCGCAGGCGTTGAAAATTGCACCAATTGGTGTTAGTTTTGATGCCACACGGAAGGAGACGTTTGTGCGATCCACCATCAATATAGACGACAGCCTCATGGAGAAGGCGAAGGCCCTGACCGGCACGAAGGAAACGGCGGCGGTCGTCCGTCAGGCGCTGGAAACGCTGGTCCGCACGGAGGCAGGCAAGCGTCTGATCGCTTTGGGCGGCACGATGCCGGACGCAGAGGCCGGTCCGCGGAGGCGGACCGAAAAGTGAGGCTGGCCGATACCGGAATCTGGATCGACCACTTCCGCCAAGCTGACCCGCAGCTAATCCAAACGATCGAAAACGATATGCTGCTCTGCCATCCCGCTATTGTCGGCGAGCTTGCGCTGGGAAGCCTGCACAACCGTACGGCGACGCTCGGGTTCTTGGCGGTTCAGCGGGAGGTCATCGTCGCCACGCACGATGAGGTCTTGGCAATGATCGACGAGCACCAACTTTACAGCATGGGCATAGGTTACACCGACGCCCATCTGCTCGCGTCAACTTTGATCGACAGCCGAGCCGAGTTGTGGACGCGAGACAAGCGGCTGCGCCGGGCGGCAGAAAAAGCGCGCGCCCGAGTGGTTCCTGGCGGTACAGTGCGCAACTAAAGCCATTGCAGAAGTATGTAACAGTCGTCCGTCCGGCATTGCAGAGTTTTTCAAAAGGATCATTTCGCCGTCCTCAATGAAAGCTGAGAATGATCGGATGCCGGGAAAGCAGAAAGAACAGCGCAGCTCCGATTGCTCGGGGCCGCCCGTCCGGGAACTCGCTTTGGCGTTGAAGATTTGCCCCTATGAGATCGCTCGGCGAGCGCTGCCGGCATGCCGCTGAAGTGGACCCCAGCACGTCAACTCTAACCGTGCTTCTTCCCTGGCGGCTCAGGCAAAATGGAACTCCAAATCCCAAAGCGAGAAATATATTTCACGTGCCGAAATATATTGACAGCGGCAGTGCTTTGCGTTTTTCTGCCCATACCGGACTTCGAGGAGGAAGGCCGGACTTCATGAACACAGCGGCCGCCGTTGGCGTGCCCACGCGCTTTTTGGGAGGGGCTTCGGCCTCGAGGAGGACTCTTGCGCACTTTTCTCAACACGACCGCGAAGGCGGTCCTCGCAACTACACTTTTTGCCGGCGCGGCCAGTGCCGCGACGGAAAACCCCTTCCGCTGCAAGCCGGGCGAAAAATATGTGATGAACGTAATGGTGTCCGGCGTCGAATACTGGTTCCCGGTCTACGAGATGTTCAAGCAGGCCGGCCAGCAATTCGGCTGCGAGACGGAATACACCGGAACGCCGGAATACGACGTCAACAAGCAGATTGCCACCTTCGACCAGGCGCTTGCTCAGAACCCGGCCGGTATCCTGGTCCATCCGATGAACTCCGATCCGTTCATTGAACCGATCAATCGGGCGATCGACCAGGGCACTGCGGTCGTCACCTTCGCCGCGGACTCGCCGCTTTCGAAGCGCATTTCCTACATCACCTCCGACAACACCCGCGAAGGCATCTATGCCGCCGACAAGATCGCCGAGAAGCTCGGCGGCAAGGGCGAATACGCGGTGCTCGAGAACCCGGGCCAGGACAACCACGACAAGCGCATCGCCGCCTTCATCGCCCGCATGGAGGAGAAGTGGCCCGACATGAAGCTCGTCGGCCGGGCCGCCTCCAACCAGGACCCGAACAAGGCGTATCAGGGTTTGATGAGCATCATCCAGGCCAACCCGAACCTCGGCGCCGTCTTCATGCCTGAGGCCAATTCCGCTATCGGCGCGGCGCAGGCGAACAAGGAGACGGGCGGCAAGGTCCTCGTCATGTGCGCCGACGTCAATGCCAATATCCTCGACATGATAAAGGCGGGGGAGGTTTTCGGTTCGATCAACCCGAACCAGGGAATGCAGGGCTATATGGGCTTCCTGCTGCTGTGGCTCGCCAAGCACCCGGACCTGATTGACCCGATGAACGACGCCAAGCGCTCCGGCTTCAATCCGATGAGCATTCCCGTCGTCGACAACGGACTCTCGATCGTCACGGCCGAAAACGCCGACGACTTCTACTGGGACAAATACCTGAAGCGCCGCGGCACCAAGGGTATCGAGGAGTAGGGTCACGAACGGCCGCCCGGAATAGAGACTTCGGGCGGCCGACGAGGCGAGAGGGGGTTGTGATGGCGTCAGGGACCGTGCTGGAGATCCGCAATGTCGGCAAGCATTTCGGAGCCGTGAAGGCGTTGACAGCTGTGAACTTTCAGCTCGAGCGCGGCGAGGTCCACGCGCTTTGCGGCGAGAATGGTGCCGGCAAGTCGACGTTGATGAATATCATCGCCGGCGTGCTGCAGCCTTCCGAGGGGGAAATCCTCGTCGACGGGACGCCGGTGAAGATCCCCTCGCCTGCGGCCGCGCAATCGCTCGGCATCGGCCTTGTCCATCAGGAGATTGCGCTCTGCCCGGATGCCACGGTTGCGGAAAACATGTTCATGGCGGCGACGAACCGCCGACGCTCAGCTCTGATGAACTACCGCAAGCTGGAGCGCGATGCGCAGGCGGTGATGAACCGCCTCGCGCCGATCGACGTGCGCCAGAGGGTCGGTGACCTGCCGATCTCCAGCCAGCAGCTCGTCGAGATCGCCAAGGCGCTGACTCTCGATTGCCGTTTGCTTATCCTTGACGAGCCGACGGCGGCGCTGACGGAGGCCGAAGCGCAGGTGCTCTTCGGCATCGTCCGCGACCTCAAGGCGCGCGGCGTCTCGATCATCTATATCAGTCACCGCATGGCGGAGGTGTTCAGCCTTTGCGATCGCGTGACCGTATTCCGCGACGGCCGCTATGTCTCGACCGAGAAGGTTGCGGACGTGACCCCTGAGGACGTGGTGCGCCTTATGGTCGGCCGCGAGATCACCCAGCTTTATCCGGAAAAGCAGCAAGCCTCCGAACGCGCGGGCGAGCCTATCCTTGCGGTCCGAGATCTTGGCGACGGCGCACGCTTCCGCGACATAAGCTTCGAGCTTCGCCGTGGCGAGATCCTCGGTGTCGGTGGCTTGATCGGCTCAGGGCGCACCGAGATCGCTGAAGGCATCTGTGCGTTGCGGCCGGTCACGCATGGCGAAATCCGGCTACACGATAAACCGCTTCGGCTGCGCCGCTATTCCGACGCGGCGAAGGCCGGCATCGCCTATCTGTCGGAGGATCGGAAGGGATCCGGCGTTTTTCTCGATCTTTCCATTGCGCAGAACATTGCCGTCCTCGACCTCAAGGTGCTGACCGCTTTCGGTCTGCTCAACACCCGCAGGGAAAGGGCTCTGGCCGAGGAGCTGACCCGCAGGCTTGGCGTGCGGATGGGCGGTGTCGACATGCCTGTCTCCTCCCTCTCGGGCGGTAACCAGCAGAAGGTCGCGATCGCCAAGCAACTGGCCGTCCATCCGAAGGTGATCCTGATGGACGAGCCTACCCGCGGCATCGACGTCGGCGCGAAGTCGGAAATCCACCGGTTGCTGCGCGAGCTTGCGCGCGCGGGCATCGGCATCCTGGTGATCTCATCGGAACTGCCGGAGCTCATCGGCCTCTGTGATCGGGTCCTGGTGGTGCACGAGGGCCGGATCGCCGGCGAGGTCTCGGGCGACGGCATGACGGAGGAAGCGATCATGCGGCTCGCATCCGGCATCGGCGCGGCGAACGACACGAATTTGAAGGCATCCGGGCATGCTGCCTGAGGAAGCAGGAGACAGGGCTATGGCAGTCGACACATTGGCGGTCGCGGGCGAAACGCGCACGCCGACATGGAAACGGATCGGCACGATGCGCGAGGCTGGGTTGATCGCGATCATCCTGGCGCTCTGCGTCGTTATGAGCTTCGCCTCGCCGCATTTCCTCACGCTCGGCAATTTCCGGGCGATGCTGATGTCCTTCTCGGTCGAGGGTATCGTCGTCGTGGGCATGACGATCCTGCTAATCGTCGGCGGCATCGACCTTTCGGTCGGGTCCGTCGTCTGCTTCTCGATGGTGCTCTCCGGCTCACTATTCCTGATAGGTCTCGATCCCTGGACGGCGTCACTCGTCGGCATTCTCGCAAGCGCCGCCATCGGCTGCATCATGGGCTTCTTCGTCACCGTCGTCGGGCTCAATCATTTCATCACCTCGCTTGCGGCCATGGTGATCGTGCGCGGCCTCTGCCTCGTCATCACCAAGGGCACGCCGCTATCGCTCTTCACCTTGCCGCCGGAATTCAAGGCGATCGGCCAGGGCACGTTCTTCGGCGTCCCCTATGTGATCCTGATCTTTATCGCCGTCGTCGTCGCCTTCGATTTCCTGCTGCGCCGGGCGACCGCCTTCCGCAAGGTGTTCTACACCGGCAGCAACGAGAAGGCCGCGCTCTACTCCGGGATCAGGACGAAAGAAGTTAAGTTCTGGGTGACGGTGCTGTGCGCCACGCTCTCGGGAGTCGCCGGTGCCATCTACATGTCGCGCTTCGGCGCGGCGACGCCAACCTTCGGCGTCGGCATGGAGCTCAACATCATCGCCGCGGCGGTGATCGGCGGAGCTTCGCTCAACGGCGGATCGGGCACGATCCTCGGCGCCATTCTCGGCATCGCTCTTCTATCGGTGGTGACGAGCTCCCTGATCCTGCTCGACGTCTCCGTCTACTGGCAGGATATGATCAAGGGCTGCATACTGCTGGCCGCCGTTTCGATCGATCATTTGCTGCACAAGCGGAAGGCCGCCTGATATGCCGAACGCCAAACCGAAATCCGCGTCCGCCCCTCGCGAAGAGATCGTCATCGCAAGGCAGATGCACCAGGCCCTCGTGCTTCACTTTCTGGAAGGCCTGACGCAGGCGCAGATCGCCGATCAGCTCGGCATCTCACACGCGACCGTCAACCGTCTGATCAAACGTGGTCGCCAGCTCGGCCTCGTCGAAATCAAGATCAAGTCGCCGGTCGAGCCGCTAGTGGAAATCGAGGAGCAATTGCTGGCGCTCGGCGGCATCAGGCGCGCGGTGGTCGTGCCGACAGTGTCCGAGAACCCCCAGATCGCTCTGCAGGCGGTCGGCGAGGCTGCAGCGAGATTAATGATCGAGGAGATCGCCGACGGCGATACGATCTGCATCACCGGCGGCAAGGGCGTTAGCGCCGTCGTTGCGGGCCTGCAGCCGCCGCGACGCTTCGACATAGAGGTCATACCGGCGACCGGCTGCGTCCAGGGCAAACACTACACCGACGTCAACCACGTCTCCACGCTCATGGCAGACAGGCTCGGCGGGCGCTCGTTCCAGATCCACGCGCCGCTCTTTGCTGACAGCGAAGCGGAACGGAGAATGCTGCTCGGGATGCGCTCGGTCGCGGACGTCTTCAAACGGGCGCGAGAGGCGAAGGTGGCGGTGGTCGGCATCGGCTCAATCCTGTCGGACGACTCCAGCTATTACGACCTGCACCCGTCTTCCAGTACGGACCGCGAGGCGATCGAGCGATCCGGCGCATCCTGCGAACTGCTGGCGCATCTGCTCAACGACCATGGACGCGTCTGCGACTACAGCCTCAACCGGCGCCTCGTTTCGCTGACGCTCTCCGAATTCGCCTCGATCCCGACGAAGATCGGAGTGGCGAGCGGACCAACCAAGGCTGGCCCGATCTTAAGCGTCATGCGCGGCAATCATCTGGACACGCTCGTCACGGATCAGGCGACGGGTGCGCGCATTCTCGAACTGGCCAAAGGCGGAGAGCGTCCATGAACGGACAACAAGTGATACGGGAGATCGGCCGCTCCGGCGTCGCGGCCTCCGCCGTCGGACTCGGCACCTGGGCGATCGGCGGCTGGATGTGGGGTGGTACGGACGAACGGGAATCGATCGCCGCGATCCAGGCCTCACTCGACGCCGGCGTGACCCTGATCGACACCGCCCCGGCCTATGGTCTTGGGCGGGCCGAAGAGATCGTCGGCAGGGCGGTCGCGGGGCGCCGCGACAAGGCGGTGATCGCAACGAAGTGCGGGCTCGTCTGGCACACCGGGCAAGGCAACCACTTCTTCGACCAGGACAGCAAGCCCGTACATCGCTATCTCGGCCGAGAGTCGATCTTTCACGAGGTCGAGCAGAGTCTCAAGCGGCTCGGAACCGACTACATCGACCTCTACATCACCCATTGGCAGGACCCGACGACGCCGATCGAGGAAACCATGCGGGCGCTCGAGGATCTGCGCGCCGCCGGCAAGATCCGCGCGATCGGCGCAAGCAACGTGAACCGCGAAGAGCTGGAGACGTATGTGAAGATCGGCGGGCTCGACGCTATCCAGGAACGGTTCAGCATGATCGATCGAGAGATCGAGGCGGAACTCTTGCCGATCACCACGGGCAATCGGGTCTCTACGCTCAGCTATTCTTCGCTGGCTCTGGGGCTGCTTTCAGGCACGATCGGGCCGGAGCGCGTCTTTTCCGGCGACGACCAGCGCAGGGACAATCCGCGTTTCTCTGTTGCGAACCGAGAGAAGGTGCTGAGTTTCGCCGAGACGATCCGCCCGGTCGCGGAAAGGCATGAGGCCACGATCGCACAGATCGTTATCGCCGGGACGCTGGCGCAGCCCGGCATCACCTTCGCGCTCTGCGGCGCTCGCAATCCGACCCAGGCTCTCGACAATGCGCGGGCGGGGACGATCCGGCTAAGCGAGGACGACCTCACGGCAATCGATGCGGCAATAGCGGCGAAACTGGCGAACATGGATAGCTAACGGACCGCCATCATGACAAGAAAAGAGACTTTGGACGGGCTTCGCCAAAGCCCGAAGGTGGACGTTTGCGTCCTCGGCGGCGGCATCAATGGGCTCAGCGTCTTTCGCGAGCTCGCGCTGCAGGGGCTGCGCGTTCTCCTGGTCGAGAAGCACGACTACTGCTCGGGCGCGAGCGCGGCACTTTCACGGATGGTGCATGGGGGGCTGCGTTATCTCGAAAATGGTGAGTTCACCCTGGTGAAGGAGTCGCTCGTCGAGCGGGACCGGCTGCTCAGGAACGCCCCGCACCTCGTGGCGCCGCTGCCGACGACCGTACCGGTCTTCGACACTTTTTCCGGCCTCGCCAACGGCATCGTCCGTTTCCTCGGCTTGAGCCGCCGGCCAAGCCGGCGCGGAGCGGTCGCGATCAAGGCCGGGCTCTCGATCTACGACTTGCTGACGCGCAAGCGAGCGCTGATGCCGCGGCACCGCTTCCGCGGTCGGCGTGCAACCCTTGCCAAATGGCCGGCGCTCAATCCGCGGATCCGCAGTTCCGCCACCTATTACGACGCGTGGGTCAGTCATCCCGAACGGATCGGTATCGAGCTCCTCCAGGATGGGCTGTCTGCCTCGACGGAAGCGGCGGCGGTCAATTACGCCGAGCTGCGCAGAAGCGAGACCGGCGGCTACGTCGTGGTGGACCGCATTGACGGGCTCAGCGTGGAGGTCGAGCCCAAGCTGATCGTGAACGCGACCGGCGGCTGGATCGATATCACCAATGGCGCGCTCCTGCCGCCCGATCGCCGCGGCGCCCCGCTGATGGGAGGGACGAAGGGGTCGCATCTCATCATCGACAATGCCAGGCTGCGCGACGCACTCGGGGATCACATGATCTACTACGAGAACGAGGACGGGCGCATCTGCATCCTTTTCCCCTACCTCGGCAAAGTGCTGGTCGGCTCCACCGATATTCGGGTCGACGATCCCGAGACGGTCCGCTGCGAGGCGGAGGAGCGCGACTACATTTTGCAGTCGCTCGCCTTCGTCCTGCCGGGGATGGAGATCAAGCGCGAGGAAATCGTCTTCCAGTTCTCCGGCGTGCGGCCGCTTCCGGCCAGCAGCGACAGCTTCACCGGCCGCATTCCGCGCGATCATTTCTGCACCCTGCTCGAGAATTCGGGGGCACCGGTCATCTGCATGATCGGCGGCAAATGGACGACGTTCCGCTCTTTCGGCGAACTCGCGGCCGACACCGCGCTGAAGAGACTCGGCCGTCCGCGCCGCATCTCGACTGCAGACTGCCCCATCGGCGGCGGACGCCAGTTTCCGGCCGACCGCGCGAGCTGGATTGCCGCGCTCGCCGATCGCTCCGGCCTTGCGCAACCGCGCATCGCCGGATTGTTCGCGCGCTACGGAACTGACGCGGCGAAGGTAGCGACCTTCATTAGCCAGGGAACCGATGCACCGATGCTCGGCTCTGATTACTCGGTGCGGGAAATGCTGTTCCTGATCCGCAACGAGGCGGTCGAGCATTTGGACGACCTGCTCTTGCGTCGCACGACGCTCGCCATCTCCGGCGTGCTCTCGCTCGCCACTCTCGACGCGACACTCGACCTGTTGGCGGCGGAGAAGAGCTGGGGAGACGACCGCCGTGCGAGCGAGCGGGCCCGCTTTCTTGCGCTGTTGCGCGATAGCCACGGCGTCGACGAGGCGATGCTTGCCGCCCGCTCACCGCAACCTGAGACCGAAGCCAGAGCGGCGGTCTGAGGTCCAACCCTTTGCAGCGGCCTCCCAGAGGCGGCCCGCGCGAAATATGAAGAGGAGAATGCCATGAAAAACAATCGCAAGGTGCGAATCAACCGCCTGTTTAACGGCGGACGCTGCCTGGATGTGGCGATCGATCACGGGGTCTGCAACGAACCGTCCTTCCTGAGCGGGTTGGAAGATATGGAGGGTGTGATCAGGGCGCTCGTAGGAGCCGCACCGGACGCGATCCAGATGAATTACGGCCAGGCCGACCTGCTGCAGGAACTGCCGGGCAAGGACAAGCCGGCGCTCGTCATGCGCATCGACATGGGCAATCCCTATAACCGCACCCGCCACCGCGACATGTGGGCGGTGTTGCAGAACGAGGCCGAGCCGCTGATCGGGGCGCTGCAGATGGATGCGGCGTGCGTCGTCGTCAATCTCTTCATGCTGCCGGACGAGCCGGATTTGTTCCGCCAATGCGTCCAGAACATCGCGCGCGTCCGAGCCGATTGCGAGAAATACGGCATGCCGCTGATGATCGAGCCGCTCGTCATGCAGCCGGTCACCGAGCATGGCGGCTACATGGTCGACGGCGACGCGGAGAAGATCGTCACCTTGACCCGCCTCGCCCGAGAGATGGGCGCCGACATCATCAAGGCGGACCCGACCACCCACGCGGAAGACTTCCATCGAGTCGTGGAGACAGCGCGTTGCCCGGTGCTCGTGCGCGGGGGCGGCAAGGAGGATCTCCGCGCCGTATTCGACAAGTCGGCAGCCTTGATGAAGCAGGGCGCGATGGGCATGGTCTACGGGCGCAACATCTACCAGGACTCCAATCCGAACGCCGTGGTGCGCGGATTGATGGCGATCGTGCACGAGAACGCGAGCGGCGAGGACGCCTTCGCACTTTACCGGCAAGGCTGACAAGAGCGGTATGAGGGAAAGTGTGTGCGGCCGCAACCGGACCTTGGGAGGGGTTCAGCATGGGAGACTATCTGTTGGGGCTCGACGCCGGCAACACCGTCATCAAGGCGGTGATCTTCGACCGGGAGGGCAATGAAATCGCTTCAGCCTCGGCCGAAGGCCACAGCCGCATGCCCTCCCCCGGTCATGTCGAGCGCGGCCTGGACGAGCTTTGGGAAAATGCGCGTCGAGTCATCCGTACCTGTGTCGATGAGGCGGGGATCGACGCAGGCGAAATCGCTGCAATCGGTTGCGCCGGCCATGGCAATGGCCTCTATGCGCTCGATCGCCATGGACGACCGCTTCTCGGCATCCAGTCGCTCGATACGCGGGCGGCGGCTCTAGTCGAGCAATGGCAGTCGGAAGGCGTCGGTGACCGCACCTATCCGATCGGAAGGCAGCGGCCATGGCCCTCGCAGACGCCGACCTTGCTCGCCTGGCTAAAACGGCACCGGCCGGAGATCTTCGAAAAGATCGGCACCGTCTTCCTCTGCAAGGACTTCATCGTCAACCGGCTGACGGGCGCACGCGTCAGCGATGTCTCGGACATGACCGGTTGCGGCCTGCTCGATGTCGCCGGCCGGCGCTACGATCGGGCGCTGATGGCGGCCTACGGCCTTGCCGATAGTATGGACCTTCTGCCGCCGCTCCTCGAGAGCGCCGACATCGCCGGCCGCGTCACGGACGAGGGGGCCGCCGAAACAAGCCTTGCTGCCGGGACGCCGGTCGTCGGCGGCCTTTTCGACGTGGTAGCTTCGGCAATCGGCTCGGGCGTTACCCGCACCGGCGCGGCTTCCGTCATCGCCGGAACCTGGAGCATCAACCAGGTGATCATCGATCGCCCCGAGCTCGACGGACCGGTCTTCATGTCCTCCACGTTCGACCGCGACCGCTACATGGCGATCGAGTCGAGCGCGACCTCGGCCGCAAATCTCGAATGGCTAGTGCGCGAGTTCTTTTCCGAGCCGCGCTCCGACGGGCGGTCGCCCTTCGACCTCTGCTGCGAGCTGGCTTCGGCGTGCGCTCCGTCTTCCGACGATCCGCTCTACCACCCTTATCTCTATGGCGCGCAGCAGGATGGCAATGCCCGGGCTGGCTTCTACGGCATCGCCGGCTGGCACACCAAGGCCCACCTCGTCCGCGCCGTGCTTGAAGGCGTCGCCTTCGGTCATCGCCAGCACATCGAGACGATGCGGGCGGCGGGCGCGAGCTTCGACCAGGCGGTGCTCTCCGGCGGCGGGTCGCGCAGCCTCGTGTGGCCCCAGATCTTTGCCGACGTGCTCGGCGTCCCGGTCTCCGTCGCCCGCTCGCGCGAGACGGGTGCCTTGGGGGCGGCTGTGGCTGCCGGCACCGGGGTCGGCATCTTCGCCGACTTCGCCGAGGGAGCGACCGCAATGGTGAGAACCGAGCGGCACTACCGCCCGGATACCGCGCTCGAAGCGCATTATGCCAGGCGATATGCCCTCTATCGGGAGATTGCCGATGTGATGGCACCAGTCTGGCGGCGGCTTTCCGCGTCGCAAACTCTGACGACGGGAGCTGCAGCGTGAACGGGCGTGCGGACGACATTGCCGCCGATGCGGGCAGCTACGATTTCATTGTCGTCGGCGCGGGTTCCGCAGGCTGCGTCCTGGCGAACCGGCTTTCGGCCGATCCGAGAAACCGCGTCTTGCTGCTGGAGGCCGGCGGCAGCGATCGCTATCACTGGGTGCATGTACCGATCGGCTATCTCTACTGCATGGGCAACCCGCGCACCGACTGGATGATGAGAACGGCTGCGGAGCCCGGCCTCAACGGCCGTGCCCTGCCCTACCCCCGCGGCAAAGTACTCGGTGGCTGCTCCTCGATCAACGGCATGATCTACATGCGCGGCCAGGCGGCCGACTACGATGGTTGGCGCCAGGCGGGGAATACCGGCTGGGGCTGGGACGATGTGCTGCCCTATTTCCTCAAATCCGAGGACAATTACCGCGGCAAGTCTGCCATGCACGGCGCCAGCGGAGAATGGCGCGTCGAACGGCAGCGCCTGTCCTGGCCGATCCTCGATGCATTCCGCGACGCGGCGCAAGAGCTCGGCATTCCGAAGGTGGACGATTTCAACACCGGCGACAACGAGGGGTCGGGATATTTCGAGGTGAATCAGCGTGGCGGTGTGCGTTGGAACACGACCAAGGCCTTCCTGCGCCCGGCGATGAAGCGACCCAATCTCCGGGTGCTGACGAGCGCGGAGACGGAGCGTCTCGCCTTCGACGGCCGGCAGCTGAAAGGCGTGCGCTTTCGCATGAATGGCCGGATGCACCTCGCAAGCGCCACGCGGGAGGTCATCCTCTCGGCCGGCGCGATCAACTCGCCGAAGATTCTGGAGCTGTCCGGGATCGGCAGGCCCGATGTCCTTTCGGCCGCCGGCATCGAGATAGCGCACGCCCTGCCAGGCGTCGGCGAAAATCTGCAGGATCACTTGCAGATCCGCACCGTCTTCCGGATCGATGGGGCGAAGACGCTCAACCAACTCTACCACAACATCTTCTCCCGGGCGGGAATGGGGCTCGAATATATCCTCAGACGCTCCGGCCCTTTGTCGATGGCGCCAAGCCAGCTCGGCATTTTTGCCAAGAGCGATCCGGCCGTCGCCACCGCCGACCTCGAATACCATGTCCAGCCGCTCAGCACCGATCGGCTGGGGGAGCCGCTGCACAAGTTTCCGGCCGTGACCGTCTCGGTCTGCAATCTTCGCCCCGAGAGCCGCGGGAGCGTGCACGTGGTGGACCAATCCCCCGCTGCCGCACCCGACATCCGCCCGAACTACCTGTCGACGGTCGGCGATCGGCTCCTCGCCGCCAAGGCGATCCGCCACGCCCGAAGCCTGATGGCCACCAACTCGATCGCGAGATTCCGACCGACGGAAATGTTGCCGGGGGTGGAGTTCCAGACAGACGAGGAACTGATCCGTCGGGCCGGCGATATCGCCACCACCATCTTCCATCCGGTCGGCACCTGCAAGATGGGCGGGGATCCGCTGGCCGTGGTCGATTCCTCGCTCAAGGTACACGGGCTTGGCGGCCTGCGTGTCGTCGATGCCTCGATCATGCCGGCTATTGTCTCCGGCAACACCAACTCTCCGGTCATCATGATCGCTGAAAAGGCCGCAGAGATTATTCTTCAGCAATGAAGGCGACATCGGGCGTGTCGCAGGCGCCAAACGCACACGCGCCAGGAGCTAACACTGAAGCGCCTCGAATATGCCGTTCCACATCGGATATACGGAGGGGCGCCAGATACCCTTGCGCGTCTTATCAGACGCGCAAGGGTCGCTGCAGCACTTTGATTGCTGTATGTTTCATCCTTAAGTCGGTCGCGATTTAAGGGAGCATGCAGTAGCCGCCCTGCCCTCACGGTTGGAGGGAAATGAAGATGACCTGGAGCAAGCGATGTGCCGAAACATAAAACCCTTGTTCAATTTCGATCCGCCGGCAACGGACGAGGAAATCCATGACGCCGCGCTGCAGTTCGTGCGAAAGCTGAGCGGAACGACCAGGCCGTCGAAGCGCAACGAGGCGGCATTCGAGCGCGCCGTGAGTTCGATTGCGGCATGCGCTCGCGAACTGCTCGATTCGCTCGAGACCGCGCAACCGCCACGCAACCGCGAGGAAGAAGCCGCAAAAGCGCGCGCGAGATCGGCGACCCGGTTCGCGTGAACGTACCTGCAGTCGGGCCATTGCAAGCTGGGTTCCTGGAGCGTCGCCGACTGGGGAACAGCCAGTGTCGACGCTCGTTCCCATGTTACCCAGCGACCACATGCCTTTGGGTCGAGCTGTTATGACCGATCGGATGACGTTCCCATCAGAGGATGCGGCCTTCACCTATTTCGATAGTCTTCAACCGGTGTCCGTCGAGGAATTGATCGGCCTCTGGAAAGGAAGCGAAGTACCTAGTGGGCACCCGTTCGATGGAGTGCTGGAAAATCTGGAATGGTACGGAAAGCGTTTCCGCGCCGACATGCGCGCCGATGCCCTCTTGTTCAAGAAGAGTGTTAACCGCCTGGTGCCGATCGATCCCTCTGCAATTCCCCTCAATCTCGCTTTCCGTTTCCATCGACTGGGTCGTACGAAGGCCGCCAGAAATCTGTTCTCCCATCTGCTGAAGCACCTGCGTGCGAGAGGTCCGGTCGCTTCGATACGAACGATGGGCTTCCGCGGCAAGGTCAGCGCGGCGATGGTTTACGACAGCAAGCCGATCATCGACCATTTCAGAAGGATCGATGCCGAGAGGGTTCTTGGGGTTATGACCATACAAGGACACCACGGGCATTTCTTCTTTCAGCTCGAGCGCGTGAAGGAGCCTCGCCTCTCATATCTCTAAAGTACCGTCTGGCGGGTGTGACTTCGTGGCTCGGCAATCGCGAGTCTGGCGGGGTTTGCAACAACTCACGACCGGAAGATTTGCGTCGAGCGTAAGCCTGCAACTACCCCCGGCAACCATAAGTGCGGACATGAAGGCCATCGCCGCAAGCACGGCGGGCAACAGGGAACAAGAGCGGCTTTCTGGCAATTGTGCAGAATGACACGTGCTTGCCGTTTTGAACGCGGGCCGGTCGGATTCCATCGAGCCAGGAGCTTAACGATGAAAATTGCGCAGATCGCCCCCCTTGCAGAGCGGGTCCCGCCAAAGCTTTACGGAGGAACTGAGCGAATTGTTTCCTACCTCACCGAAGAACTCGTGAGGCTGGGCCACGACGTGACCCTCTTTGCCAGCGGCGATTCGCTCACCACGGCCAAACTGGTGCCCTGTTCCGATGTGGCACTGAGGCTCAACCCGGAGGTCCTTGACTTCCTTCCTTATCACGTCGCAATGGTAGAAGAGGTCCGCAGTCGCGCGGACGAGTTCGACGTACTGCATTTTCACATCGAGTTTCTGCACTTTCCGTTGATCAGGGATTTTGCGGACCGCACTGTAACGACACTGCATGCGCGGCTCGATCTGCCCGATCTCCAGCCCTTCTATCGTGCCTTCCCGGATATCCCGGTGGTGTCCATTTCGGAGAACCAGCGGTTGCCGATGCCTCCGGTCAATTGGCGAGGCACCGTTCATCATGGCCTCGATCCGAACGTGCTGCCGTTCACGCAAACGCCCAGCGGAAACTATTTGGCGTTCCTGGGGCGCATTTCGCCGGAAAAAGGTCCGGACCGAGCGATCGAGATCGCCGCGCGAGCCGGCATGCCCCTCAAGATCGCCGCAAAGGTGGACGCTCAAGACCGCGACTATTGGGAGGCGGTCGTCGAACCCCTCGTCGCACGCCATTCGAACGTCGAGTTCATCGGTGAAATCGATGAATCTCAAAAGGCGGACTTCCTCGGTAACGCCGCAACACTGCTGTTCCCGATAGACTGGCCGGAACCATTCGGCCTCGTCATGATCGAAGCAATGGCCTGCGGCACCCCGGTGCTCGCCTTTCGCTACGGTTCCGCGCCCGAAGTCATCGAGGACGGTGTCTCGGGTATCCTGGTCGATACGCTGGAAGAAGCCGTCGAAAGCCTCGGGCGGACGCTGGAGCTCGACCGACAGAAGGTGCGCCAGAGCTTCGACAGGCGCTTCACCGCCGAGCGGATGACACGCGACTACCTCGAGATCTACAAAAATCTCCCGGGTGCTCACAAGCACGCCACCTCGGCTCACTCGGAGGAGCGAAAGAGAGTTGGCCTCGAAGCTGCGTAAGGGAGAGGAATTGAACCGAGAGGGCGCGACCCGACCGACAGTGAATGACGGGCGATCCATCGGCGCGCTTGCGGACGCGTTGCTCACCGGTCCGGCGCGGCAAGCGCGGCTTTCCCTTGGGGAATTGCTCCGCCTCATAGGCGACCGGAGTTTTGGCGCCGTACTGGTACTGGCTGCCGGTACGAATTTGTCCCCCGCGGGAATGGTCCCGACGGTTTCGACAGTGCTCGCCGGTGTGGTTGCTTTCACTTCTTTGCAGATTGTTGCCGGGCTGCAGCATATTTGGTTGCCGCGCTTCCTCCGCCAGAAAACCGTATCCCGGCGAATCGTGGAGTCCACAGGCCGGACGATGAAAACATGGTCCTCCTGGCTGGACCCCTGGTTGACGCGCGGGCTGCATCCGCTTGCCCGCAAGCCCTTTGATCGAGTTGCTGCCCTCATTTGCATCTTGCTCTCGCTGACCGTCCCGTTTCTGGAATTCTTTCCCTGGGTGACCAACGTGCCCATGACGATCATTGCTATCTTCGGACTCGGACTGCTGGTCAGGAACGGACTTCTGATGGGCGTTGGTTTCGCTGCCAGCCTCATCCTTGCTTATTTCGTCTACCGGCTGCTCTCGTCGTAATGCGAGCAGCCGCCGCGAACACCTCTTGATTCGCCATATCCGGTGTTGCCACTTAGTCGTTGTCAAAACATCATATTCTCGTCTCGTCAGTGAAAACGGAGTATGAATTAGAGTCGCCATGTCCGGGAACGTCCAGGAGTTCGTAGCGTTTTTGCAGACGAGCTGGTTTCCCGAAGCTAGACCTGGAGTTGAGCCATGGAACTCACGAATGCGCGTAGACTTGCGAGCGAGTATCTGCGACTCGGCGGCCATCGCCGTGTGGTCATCGACGATAACCAGACATCGATAAGAAGTTGGGAAGAGGAACCCGCTGAGGCGGAAGCGTTCTGGAAGCAGAACGTCGAAACCCTGGCCCCCGAAAGGCAGCGCGAAGTGGAGCTTTTCCTTCCGACAATCAATCGCGCCTGAGTCGCTGGTAATGCACCGCCTGCGCCGGCAGGCGAGCTCGCCTCGCCGGCTGGAAATGCAGCCTTGGGCCTACAGCCTGTGGGTGAATTCAAGGATACAGCACGGCGACATCAAATGTGAGTTTACAAAAGTAATATAATATGATTTTTTCTCACTGGCTGCATGGAGTGCAGCGTTCTTTGGGAGGAAATCATGAAATTTCGCAAAGCACTCGCGAGTGCCACGATCCTTGCCGCCTGCATGTTCGGTAGCGCCTCGGCTGCGGAACTGGTTGTCGGCTTTTCCCAGATCGGATCGGAGTCCGGCTGGCGCGCGGCGGAGACGACACTGACGAAACAGCAGGCCGAGCAGCGCGGCATCGACCTCAAGTTCGCCGATGCGCAGCAGAAGCAGGAAAACCAGATCAAGGCGATCCGCTCCTTCATCGCCCAGGGCGTGAACGCGATCCTGCTCGCGCCCGTCGTCGCCACCGGCTGGGACGAGGTGCTGCAGGAAGCCAAGGACGCGGAAATCCCCGTCATCCTGCTCGACCGCACCGTCGACGCCTCGAAGGATCTCTATCTGACTGCGGTGACCTCCGACCTCGTCCATGAAGGCAATGTGGCCGGCAAGTGGCTGGTCGACACCGTCGCCGGCAAGCCTTGCAACGTCGTCGAGCTTCAGGGCACGACAGGCTCCTCGCCCGCCATCGACCGCAAGAAGGGCTTCGAAGCGGCGCTCGCTGGCAAGGATAACCTGAAGATCATCCGCAGCCAGACCGGTGACTTCACCCGCACAAAGGGCAAGGAAGTCATGGAAAGCTTCCTGAAGGCCGAGGATGGCGGCAAGAACATCTGCGCGCTCTACGCCCACAACGACGACATGGCCGTGGGCGCCATCCAGGCAATCAAGGAAGCCGGCCTGAAGCCGGGCAAAGACATCCTGGTCGTCTCGATCGACGCGGTTCCGGATATCTTCCAGGCGATGGCGGCCGGCGAGGCCAACGCGACCGTCGAGCTCACGCCGAACATGGCGGGCCCGGCCTTCGATGCGCTTGCCGCCTATCTCAAGGATGGCAAGGAGCCGCCGAAGTGGATCCAGACGGAATCGAAGCTCTACACGCAGGCTGACGATCCGATGAAGGTCTACGAGGAAAAGAAGGGCCTCGGTTACTGATCTCGCTTGCGGCCCGCGCCCATCGACGGCGCGGGCCGTCCCCTGCCCCGGGCACCCGTCTCCGCCGAGCGGGTGGCATTTCTGAGACGGTATCCATGCAGACCAGCGACAACATTCTTTCCGCCAGCCGGATCGAGAAGGGCTTCCCCGGCACAAGGGCGCTCGACAAGGTCGATTTTCACCTCCGGCGCGGCGAAGTTCACGCGCTTCTCGGGGAGAACGGCGCCGGCAAATCGACGCTCATCAAGTGCCTCACCGGCGCCTACCGGCGGGACGGCGGCAGCATTCTGCTCGACGGCGCCGAGGTGGACCCGCGCGACACCTTCGACGCCCAGAGGCTCGGGATCGGGACGGTCTACCAGGAAGTCAATCTGCTGCCGAACCTCACCGTCGCCGAAAACCTCTTCCTCGGGCGTCAGCCGCGCCGCTTGGGCATGATCGACACCAAGGCGATGAACCGCAGGGCGCGCGAGCTCCTCGCGGAATACGAGCTCGAGCTCGATGTCACGCGCGATCTAGCAAGCTATTCCGTGGCGATCCAGCAGGTCGTGGCGATCGCCCGCGCCGTCGATCTTTCCGGCAAGGTGCTGATTCTCGACGAGCCGACGGCGAGCCTCGACGCGCACGAGGTCGCGATGCTCTTCCGTATCGTCCGGCGTCTCAAGGCGCGCGGGCTCGGCATTGTCTTCATCACCCATTTTCTCGAGCAGGTCTACGAAATCTCCGACCGCATCACGGTGCTCAGGAACGGACAGGTCGTCGGAACCCGCGACACGGCCGACCTCACGCGACGCGATCTCATCGCGATGATGATCGGCCGGGAACTGGCGGCCGAAATTCAATCGGCGCGGCCGGATGCCGTCGAAGGAGAGCCGCGTTACAGCTTCCGGAATTACGGCCGCAGGGGACATGTCGCCCCCTTCGATCTCGATGTCCGCGCCGGCGAGGTCGTTGGCATGGCTGGTCTCCTCGGCTCGGGACGCACGGAGACGGCCGAAATCCTCTTTGGTGCCCATCGCGCCGACAGCGGAACGGCCGAGATCGATGGGCGACCGGTCAATCTTTCGTCGCCCCGCGCCGCCATCCGTCGGAAGTTTGGCTTCTGCCCGGAGGACCGCAAGACCGCCGGCATCGTCGGCGACCTCTCTGTGCGGGAGAACATCGTGCTCGCGCTGCAGGCGAGACGCGGCTGGACGCGGCCGATCTCGCGTGCGGAACAGAACCGGCTGGCCGACCACTATATCCGCGCGCTCGACATCCGAACCGCGGATCGCGAGAAGCCGATCAAGCTGCTTTCCGGCGGCAACCAGCAGAAGGCCATTCTCGCCCGTTGGCTCGCGACCGAACCGGAACTCCTCATCCTCGATGAGCCGACACGGGGCATCGATGTCGGTGCGCATGCAGAAATCGTCAGGCTCATCGAAACCCTGCGCGAGAAAGGCATGTCGCTGATCGTCATCTCGTCGGAGCTCGAGGAGCTCGTCGCCTACAGCACGCGCATCGTCGTCCTTCGCGACCGTGCTCACGTCGCCGAATTGAGCGGCGACCGTATTACCGCGCATCAGATCGTCGAAGCGATCGCCGCGGCCAATGAAAGAGGGGCATCGTGATCTCGATCGTCAGGACCTATCTCACCCGGCTGCTGCCGCAACTCATCGCTCTGGCGACGATTGTTGCAGCGGTTTCAATCGTCTTTCCCGGTTTCCTCAACCTCGAGATCCAGAACGGACGCCTCTATGGCAGCCTGATCGACATCCTCAATCGCGGTGCACCCGTTGTCCTCTTGGCGATCGGCATGACCGTCGTTATCGCCACCAAAGGTATTGACCTCTCCGTCGGCGCCGTCATGGCGATCTGCGGCGCGGTTGCCGCCTCGCTGATCACCTCGGGCCATTCGCTGGGCGTGACGCTGCTCGCTACGCTCGCCGTCGGTGTCCTTTGCGGCGTCTGGAACGGGATCCTCGTGGCGGTCCTCGACATTCAACCGATCATCGCGACACTGGTGCTGATGGTCGCGGGACGCGGCATCGCGCAGCTCATCACGGAAGGCGCCATCCTCACCTTCAATGATGCCGGCCTCATCTTCATCGGCAGTGGCTCCTTCGCCGGCCTGCCCATGCCGGTGGTCATCTGGCTCCTATTCGGCGTCCTCGTAGCGCTCGTCGTCCGACGATCCGCGCTCGGCATGCTGATCGAGGCCGTCGGCGTCAATCGGGAGGCAAGCACGCTGTCTGGCGTGCTCACCCCGGTCCTTCTGATCGCGGCTTATGTGCTCTCGGGCCTATGCGCTGCGATCGCCGGCATCATCGCCGCCGCCGACATCAAGGGGGCCGACGCCAACAATGCCGGGCTCTGGCTGGAGCTCGACGCCATCCTCGCCGTCGTCGTCGGCGGCACTTCGCTTCTCGGGGGACGCTTCAGCATCGCTGCCTCGGTGCTCGGCGCGATCATCATTCAGGCGATCAATACCGGCATCCTCCTCTCCGGCTTCCCGCCCGAGTTCAACCTCATCATCAAGGCGGCGATCATCGTCTTCATCCTGGTGTTGCAGTCGCCGCGCTTCCGCACCGCTTTCACATTCCTGAGTATTCCGCGGGCCGCCGGAAAACCGACCGAGCGAGAAGCAAAATGAAGCAGAAATATCTTCCGCTTACGGCGACGATCTTAATCTTCTTGTTGAGCTACGCGCTCTGCGTCGCGCAATACCCGAACATGCTTTCGACGCGGGTGATCGGCAATCTTCTGACCGACAATGCCTTCCTCGGTATCGCCGCCGTCGGCATGACCTTCGTCATCCTCTCCGGCGGCATCGATCTCTCGGTCGGCGCGGTAATCGCCTTCACCGGTGTCTTCCTCGCCGTCGTACTGGAGCATGGCGGCATGCATCCGCTCGTCGCCTTCGCCCTCGTCCTCGCGATCACCACCGCCTTCGGTGCGCTGATGGGAGCGATCATCCATTATCTGGAAATGCCGGCCTTCATCGTCACGCTTGCGGGCATGTTTCTCGCCCGCGGCATGGCCTTCGTGCTCTCGATCGATTCCATTCCGATCAAGCATCCCTTCTACGCGACCCTGAAGGGGCTTTATTACAAGCTGCCGGGCGGAGGGCGGATCACGCTCATTGGCGGCCTGATGCTCGCCGCCTTCGCCATCGGAATCCTCATCGCACACCGCACCCGCTTCGGCACGAATGTTTATGCGCTCGGCGGCGGCACGGCGACGGCGAAGCTCATGGGCGTGCCGGTCGCCGCCACCACGGTCAGGATTTATGCCCTCTCGGGGCTGCTCGCCGGCCTCTCCGGCATCGTGTTCTCGCTTTACACCTCGGCCGGATACTCGCTCGCGGCGGTCGGCGTCGAGCTCGACGCGATTACCGCGGTCGTCATCGGCGGAACATTGCTCACCGGCGGTTCCGGCTTCGTCGCGGGAACGCTGGTCGGCATCTTCATCCAGGGGCTGATCCAGACCTACATCACCTTCGATGGATCGCTTTCGAGCTGGTGGACGAAGATCCTGATCGGTCTGCTTCTCTTTGCCTTCATCCTTCTGCAGAAGGGGATCATCCGCGTGTCCCGTCACGAGCGGCAACGCGCGTGACGAGGCGGAGGGCCGCCTGAGATGCGGGCAATCTTCGGCAACCGACCGGGCAAGCGCACGAGCCACAGGCTTGTCGTCGAAGAACTGGGCCAGGCGGTCGTCGGAGGGGAATTCGCCGTCGGCGACATCCTTCCCGGAGACATAGAACTCGCCGCACGCTTCAACGTATCCCGCACGGTCCTGCGCGAAGCGATGAAGACGCTTGCCGCAAAGGGGCTCGTCGTCGCCCGCGCGCGGATCGGCACGCGTGTCATGCCGCGCGCCAACTGGAACCTCTTCGACGGCGATGTACTTTCCTGGCATTTCAACGCGGGTGTCAACGAGGACTTCCTGCGCCACGTGGCCGAGGTGCGGCTAGCGCTCGAGCCCTATGCTGCGGGTCTTGCTGCGCAGCGTGCGACCGATGCGGACATTGCCCGGATGATGCGGCTCGCCGTCGCCATGGGTGATGCCGGCCACAGCGCGCAGACATTGGCTATGGCCGACCTCGAGTTCCATCTCCGCCTGCTCGAGGCCTCGCTCAACCCCTTCATGCGCACCGTCGGCAGCCTGATCGAGGCGGCGCTGATGGGCGTCTTCAGGCTCACAAGCCCGACAGCCGACGAGACGGAGATCGACCGCGTCGCCATTGCGCATATCCGTATCGTCGAGGAGATCGGGCGCCGCAACGAGGAAGGCGCACGTAGCGCAATGGAGCACGTGATCCGCGTTGGGCAGGAGCGACTGATCACGAATCTGAGGACGCAAGAGACCGGTCGGTGATGCGCTTTGCGCCCCCCGTTCCGCATCTCGACGTCCACTGCATGTGTCCCTAAATGCTATCCGATTTAAGGATGAAACATGCAACAATTCAAAAGTGCTACAGCGATCTTTGCGCGTCTGATTAGACGCGCAAGCTGTGAGATCTCCGCTATCTCACAGCCTGCGCCAAATGCAGGTGCCGAGGCGCACCGGCGTCGCCGCGCGCCCTCTCGGCCTCGAGCCGCTTGCCGGTTTCCGCATCGAAAAGATGAAGTTGCATCGTATCTATCGAGAGACCGATGATATCGCCGCCTCTCACATCGCCGCGCCCCGTTTCCACCACCGTCAACTCCGGCTGCGTCGCTGAGGTAATATAGGTGGCCGAGCCGGTCGATTCGACGACGCCAACCGGAACGTCGAAGGCGCCCTGCCCGGCAGCGACGATGCGGATGTGCTCCGGCCGGATGCCGGCAGTCACCGCGCGGCCGGGCGCGAGCGGATCGGCAAGCGCGAGCCTCGCCGGTGTGGTCCCGAGGTTGAGAAGCACATGCGTGCCGTCCTCCCCGACGACCGCCGGGATGAAGTTCATCGCCGGCGAGCCGATGAAGCCCGCGACGAAGCGGTTCGCCGGCCTGTCGTAAAGGTCGAGCGGACGGCCCTGCTGCTCGATGACGCCATCTCGCATGACGACCACATGATCCGCCATGGTCATCGCCTCGATCTGATCGTGCGTGACATAGACCGACGTCGCGTGCAGCCGATCGTGCAGCGCGCGGATCTCCTTGCGCATGTGCACGCGAAGCGCCGCGTCGAGATTCGAAAGCGGTTCGTCGAAGAGGAAGGCCTTTGGGTGGCGGATGATGGCGCGGCTCATCGCGACGCGTTGGCGCTGGCCGCCCGAAAGCTCGCGGGGATAGCGCTTCATCAGATGCGACAGGCCCGTGGTGGCCGCCACTTCTTCCGCGGCCTTACGGGCTTCCGCCTTCTTCACGCCGCGAATGCGCAGGCTGTAGGTGAGGTTCTCCTCGACGGTCATATGCGGATAGAGCGCATAGGACTGGAAGACCATCGCGACGTCTCGCTTGCGTGGCGGCACGTTGTTCATCAGTTGGCCGGCGATCTTCATTTCGCCGGTCGAGATCTTCTCAAGGCCGGCGAGCGAACGCAGCAGTGTGGACTTGCCACAGCCGGACGGACCGACGAGGGCGACGAAGGTCCCCTTCTCTATCGCAAGATTGATGTCTTTCAGCGCGTGGAAGGCACCGTAGTACTTGTTGACGCCGTTGAGCTCGATCTGAAGGGTCATTTGAGGGCTCCCGAAGTGAGGCCGGAAACGATGCGGCGCTGCAAGAGGACGAAGGCGGCGAGAACGGGCGTCACATAGATCGTCGCATAGGCCATGATGTTGTTCCATTCATTGGTGTTCGGTCCCATGAATGAGTTGAGACCTACGCTTGCCGGCTGCAGTTCGACCGCCTGGATCATCGACTTCGAATACACGAACTCGCCGAAGGCCTGCATGAAGATCAGAATCGCGCTGACGAGGATGCCGTTCCTGGCAAGCGGCAGCACGATGTTGAAGAAGGCGCCGATGCGCGAATTGCCGTCGACAAGCGCCGCCTCCTCTAGCTCCATCGGCACGCTCATGAAAGTCGCCCTTACGAGGACGACGAAGAAGGGCATGCTCTTCGCGGCAATTGCCAGGATGACCGCGAAGCGCGGTGTATCCAGAAGGCCGAATTGCGAGAAGCCGACGAAGATCGGCGTCACCATCAACGATGCAGGCAGCACCTGCAGCATCAGGATCAGGAACAGGCCGATATCCACCCAGGCATTGCGGTAGCGGGCGAGCACATAGGCGCAGCCGACACCGAGGACCGCAATGAGCGACACCGCACCCAAAGCGATGACCAGCGAGTTCCAAAGGTAGCGCCCCATGTTCCGGCTCTCCCAGACGAAGGCGTAGATGCCCCATTGCGGCTCACTGGGCAGAAATTTCGGTGGCGTCGCGAACATCGACGAACCGGTCTTCAGCGCGGTGATGTACATCCAGTAGAGCGGGAAAAGGTAGATGGCCGCGAGCAGCAACGCGACGGCGAGCATCACCCGATTGCGCAATTGATCACTCATCCTCGGACCTCATGGCGGGTGGAGCGCACATAGACGACGGAAGCGAGCATCACGAAGACGATCATGATCACCGAGATCGTCGCGCCCTTGGCGAAGTCGTATTGCCGGAACGAAAGGTCCCAGGCCCAATATTGCGTCACGTTGGAAGAATTGTTCGGTCCGCCCGAGGTAATGCCGGCGAAGAGGTCGAATTGCTGCAGGGTGAAGATCAGGCCGAGCGCAATGATCGCGCCGATCGTCGAGCGCATCATCGGCAGGGTGATTGTGAAAAAGCGCTGCAGCGCGTTGGCTCCGTCGAGCTCGGCTGCCTCATAGAGGTCCTTCGGAATCCCCGACAGACCGACCGAAAGCAGGATCATGTTGAAGGACGTGCCTAGCCAGATATTGGCGATGATGACGGCCCAGAGGGAATAGTTCGGATCGGAGCGCCAGAAGATGTTGCCTTCGATGACACCCGTCTCCCGCAAGAAGAAGTTAAGGACGCCGAAATCGCCCGAGAGAATCCAGTTCCAGATCGCGCCTACGACCAGGCCGGGCATGACCCAGGAGACGAGAAAGAGCCCGCGAAGCCAGGACGCTCCCGGGAAATTCATCCAGAAGAAGAGAGCGAGGCCAAAGCCGATGAGGAATTGGCCAGCGATCGAAGAGCTGACGAAAAGCGCCGTGTTGAGGAGAATGGGCCGGGTTTCGGGCTGCGAGAACAGGTCGACATAGTTCTTGAAGCCGACGAAAGGTCGGACGAAGCTGCCGAGGCTGAACATGTCGACCTCCTGGAAACTCATCACGACGTTGTAGACGAGCGGCAGCCCGGACATGATGAACAGGAAGGCGAGCGGCAACAGGACGAGGCCTATGTCGAAGCCTTTCCCGTCCGTTACACTGGCTAGAATTCTCTTCATTGACTATCCCCCGTCCCGTGGGCGATCCCGGCCGAAGCCGGAGATCGCCTTCTCGGGAGGAATTCGAGCGAACCGTGGCAATCCGGTGAACGCTACCGCTGATGGAAGCGACGGCTTCTCAGCCCAGGACCGCCTTGATTTTTTCGGCTGCCTGGTCGAGCGCTTCCTTCGAACTCATCTGCCCGGTCAAAGCAGCCTGGATCGCGTCCTGGATAGCCTTGGAAATTTTCGGCCATTCCGGATGCGGGCCGCGCGGTTTTGCGTATTTCAACTGCTCGACGAAGACCTTGAGCGCCGCATCCTTCTTCGGCTCACCGGTCGGCGGAATGGCGATGTCGGAGCGCGCCGGCAGTTGTCCGAAATCCTTAAACATCCGGTCGTCCTGAGAGACGAAGTATTCAAGCACCTTGAAAGCTTCCTCGGGGTGCTCGCTGCTGGCGAAGATCGCCCAGTTGAAATCACCCATCGCAGATGAGCGTTCGGCGCCGACTTCCGGCACCGGTAGGAGCGTCACGCCCCAGTCGAACTTCGCCTCCTGGATCATGCGGTCGAGTTCCCAGGGGCCGGAGATCGCCATCGCCGCATTGCCGGAATTGAAGGTGCCGGTCGAATCCCATTGGCCCCGCGTCAGCGTATCGGGAGAAGCGAGCTTCTCGTCGAGGATCCTCTTCCAGATGTCGAGCGCCTTCACCGCACCCTCGGAATTGATCTTGTCGTAGCCGCCGCCTGCCATCTGCGCCCAAGGCAGGAACTGGAAGGTCCCCTCCTCGTTCGCCTTGGCGGAGAAGGCGAGGCCGTACACATTCGCGGCCGGGTCCGTCAGCTTGCGCGCCGCCTCGAGGAGTTCGTTCCAGGTCTGCGGCGGCTTCTCCGGATCAAGGCCTTTCGCCTTGAACATGTCCTTGTTGTAGTAAAGCGCGATCGTGTTGGTCGCCTTCGGAATGCCGTAATATTTGCCTTCCCAGGTCACGGACGCGAGCGGTCCCGGGAAATAGTTCTCGGTGTTCACGACGGAGGATTTGGCGATCATGTCGGTGAGATCGAGAAATGCACCGCGTGAAGAAAAGAGCGCGTGTTCGGGATTGTCGACCGCGATGATGTCCGGCGCCTGGCCGGTGGAATAGGCGCGCATCGCCTCGCTGACGACATCGTCAAACTGAATCTGTCGATATTCGACTTTAATACCGGTATTGAGCTTGTTGAAATCTTTGATCAAGTTCGGTGCTGGCTGAATGTCGCGGTCGAGCGACCAGACGCTGATCGTCACATCTTCCGCGCTTGCCGAGAATGCCGGCAAGGAAACACTGGCAAGGGCGAACGCGCCCAGGATTGCATATCTGCGGATACCCATAGACTCCTCCTCTTGGTTTTCCCGCAGCCGGCGCCCTCCACGCCGGCCGTCAGGCATATCTCAGGCCGGATCGACGATGAACTCACCGCCGCGGCACTGTTTCAGGTAGTTGAGCGCGTGCACCTGGCCGGTCATTTCCAGCGCGTCGCGATAGACCGGATCGTGCCAACCCTCGATGTCGATCGAACCGGACCAGCCGGCGAGCCGCAGTTCCGAGATGATGTCGGTCCAGTTGCTGTCGCCGAAGCCGGGCGTGCGCATGAAGACGAATTTCTCCTTGCCGAAGATGCCGTGCTCGCGGATGACGTCCCAGCGGATCGTCGCGTCCTTGCCGTGTACGTGGAAAAACTTGTGGGCCCATTTGCGGATCTGCGGCAGAGGGTCGATCAGATAAACCATCTGGTGGCAGGGCTCCCATTCGAGGCCGATGTGATCGTCCGGCGTCTCGTTGAAGATCAGTTCCCAGGCATCCGGATTATGGGCGATGTTCCAGTCGCCGGTCGCCCAATTGCCGTCCATGGCGCAGTTCTCGAAGGCGATCTTCACGCCCTTGTCGGCCGCACGTTGGGCGAGCTCGCGCCAGACCTTGCGGTAACGCGGCAAGCTGTCGGTGAGCGGCCGGTTACGGATCCGGCCGGTGAAGCCCGCAACGCAGGTCGCACCGAAATGATGGGCGTTGTCGATGCAATCCTTCCAGCCCTCGAGCGTCTGGAGGTCGATATCGGTCTCCTCCAGTGGATTGCCGAACATGCCGAGCGTCGAGATGGTGATGTCGCGATCGCCGATCGCGTCCCGGCAGCGCTTGCCGAGCTCTGCGAGATCCTGGCCGTTCGTGGTCTGCCAGAAGAAGGGCTCGAAGCTTTCGAAGCCCAGGTCGGCGATCTCGCCGATGCGCTTTGCGGCTTCGCCCTTGGTGGCGCTGACCATGGTGCCTATGCGGATGGACTTGGCTGGATTGCTCATCAGATGCCTCGTTCAGATTGTCACGCGTTGCCGGGTGCGGGCGCTCTCGATCGCCGCGAAGACCATGGCCAGGCTGTTGATATTGTCGTCGCCCACCGTTTCCGGCTTCGTGCCGGAGCGGATCGCCCTGACGAAATCCGCGATCACGCTGGCATGCCCATGCGTCTCTCGCGGATCGGCCGGATCGGGAACCTCGATCGGGGCGAGCTCGCGCAGGAATCCCTCGCTGCCGGCCACCCGGTTGGCTCGCAGATCCTCGGCCCCGTCCCAAAGCAGCGTGCCCTTCGTGCCGATGACCCGCCACTCACTCTCCCAGCTCGTATTGGCACCCTCGGCGCACCAGGAGCCGCGATAGCTGAAGGTCACGCCGTCGGAGAGCTCGAAGATGGCGGTAGCGGCCGCGCCGTGCGCGTACCAGGAGCCCTTCGGGTTGTCCTCGTGGCAATATACGGCAAGCGGCGTCTTGCCTGCGATGAACCGGGCGGCGTCGAATGTGTGGATTGCCATGTCGACGAGCAGCACATGCTCCATCTCCTCGCGAAAGCCGCCGAAATGCGCGCCGATGAAAAAATCGCAGTGGATGGCGGTGAGATCGCCGATCGCGCCGCTCTCGACGAAACGGCGGATGCGGCGCACGCCGGAAATGAAGCGGCGGTTCTGCACGACCGCATGCAGCCTGCCGGCTTCCCTGGCAAGCTGGATCAGTTCCCGGCCGGCTTCGAGCGACGCGGCCATGGGCTTTTCGCTGAGGACGTGGCAACCATGTTTCAGCGCCGTGGCGACCACGTCGCGGCGAGCGGCCGGAACGACGATGTCGAACAGGAGATCCGGTGCCGTTTCGGTCAGCACCGCATCGAGGTCGGAGCCGATCATGGCGTCTTTGAGGGCGAACTCCGCGGCGAGCGCGCTGGCGGCTTCGGGGTTCACATCGACGAGCCCAACGATGCGGATCGTCGATTGAAGTTCACCGTCCGCGGCGATCGCCTTGAGCCAGCCTTTGGCCATGGCTCCGCACCCGCACAGAACTGCGCGCAAAATCACGATTCTCCTCCCACAAAGCTACGATTTCGCCTTGTTTCGGCGCCCGTAAACGTTTACGGAACTATGCGGACTTTCCGAAACATGTCAATAGCAATTCGGAAAGACTCGAGCGGCGTGAGGAAAGGCGCGTGCGGTTTTCCGCCCGCCACACCGCTCTAACTTCTTGGAATCGATCACCTTTATGATTTCCCGTCGGCGCGGTCCAAATCATGGTGATCGAAGGGACGGCTGAAGGAGGAAGCGCTTCGCATGAAGGGAATTCGGCGCCTGGCGCAACATCTCGACATCTCGATTGGAACGGTATCTCGCGCGCTGAACGGCCGCCCCGATGTCAATGAGGAGACGCGCAAACGCGTGATGGCGGCCGCCCAGGAACTTGGCTACGTGCCCAACCAGTCCGGCCGCAGCCTCAGACAGGGAACCACCAACATCATCGGCTTCATGATACAGACCGGCACGGAGATCACCGGCCAGGGCGATACCTTCTTCATGAGCGTCTTCGACGGCGTGCAAGCCGTCTTCGCGAGACACAAGCTCGATCTGGTCGCCCTGCTCTGCTCCTCCGAGGAAGATCCGAGCGACTATCTGCGCCGCGTCGTCGCGCGCGGCTTTGCTGACGGGTTGATCCTCTCGGCGACGCGACGGCACGACCCGCGCATCGAGTTTCTCGCCGAGCGCAACATTCCCTTCGTCACCCTCGGCCGAAGCTTGACGGACGCTGGCCGCCCATGGCTCGACCTCGACTTCGAAGGCATGGCGCAGACCGCGATCGACCGGCTGGTGGCGCGCGGGCATCGGCGCATCGCCGTCACCCGACCCCACGACGACGTAAACCTCGGCTATGTCTTCGTCGATCGCTGCCGCGAGGCGCTCGCCGCGCATGGGCTGACATTGGACGAGGAACTGATCTTCCGCTCGACCCCTACCGAGGCCGGCGGCTACCAGATCGCGCGCAATCTCCTGGCGCTCGAAGAGCGGCCGACCGCGATCCTGCTCGTCAACGAAACAATCGCGATCGGCTTCTACCAGGCACTCTCGGAGGCCGGCGTCAGGCCGGGGCGCGACATAGCCGTGATCGGGCGCTACAGCCCGCATGCGCATTTCCTTTCGCCGCCGCTTACCTGCTTCCGCCTGTCACTGCGTGATCTCGGCATAGCGCTCGCCGAGACCTTGCTGTCGACAATGCCCGCTTTCAAGCACCATTACCCGCAGGCGCTTGTGAACGCCGTATGGCCGATGGAACTCGTCGAAGGCGAAAGCGACGCGTTCGGCTGAGGACCACCTCCCCGCCGCAATGGATCAATTCAGCGCTCCGCAGGTTTGTAGCCTGCCGCGTGATTTCCTTAAATCGGAACAGATTGCAGGGCAAAGTCATGTGGCAATGCTAACTGCTGCAGCGACTTTTCGCGTCCTGCGGGACTCAAAGTGCTGCAGTGAACCCCTGCCGGTTGCAGTCGGCCCCGAGATGGCGACTGTTCCTGAAAGGAGATTCCATGCGCGGACTTTTTCTCCTCTTCGCCGGGCTGTCGACGACAGCCTTCGCCCACGATGCTCCGAGCGGCTGGCAATATCCGACATCCTGCTGTTCAAATCTGGACTGCCGCCAGGTGGCCCAGACCGCCGTAAGCGAGCGACCTCAAGGCTTCATCATAAGAGCCACCGGCGAAGTTCTCCCCTATGCCGACAGGAGGGTTCGCATATCGCCCGACGGCGAGTACCACTGGTGCTCTGCCGAGGGCAAAGCCTATGGCAAGACAATCTGCCTGTTCGTGCCGCCCAGGGCCTATTGAGCACATAATGATTTGAGGCGCCGCGGAGTCGGCTTCGAGCCGGCAATCGGCGCAGCCCTCAAGGCGAGATCGCGAACTTCGTCCCGCTGATGTGACGGGCGGGCAGCGCGCGCCCGCCACTTATGTGACGGGCGGCCATTCGTCCCTATGGGGGCGGCATGCTTGGGCCACGCTATCGAGCGGCGGCCGCGGCGAGTTCGTCGTCCAGCGCTTTCAATATGTGGTACGCGGCCTTCACACGGGCAGGAATGGGGTAGACTTTGTTTGCCAGAATCACGATACCGATGTTTTTTGCCGGCACGAAGGCGGCATAGGCGCCGAATCCTCTGGTCGAGCCGGTCTTGTTGATCAGGGCGTTTTCCTGGGGCGCAAGCGGCGGATCGAGCCTCGTCACCTTGTTCGGCTTCTGGCTCACCTGCGTGGAGTTCCCGGCAAGCAGGGCCTCAAGCTGCGTGGGATAGGGGTACATCTCCCATCCGAGGCCCTGGGTCATCTCACCGACCTTGAAGTATCCGGTGTGCGTCGCGGCGATCGCTCGCTTGAGATCGACGTCGGATCCTGCACCGTTCATATTTGCCTCGACGAATCGGATCAGATCGGCTGCGGTCGTCTTCACGCCATAGGCTTCCGAGCCGAGAACGCCCGGCGTTACCCGGACCCGCTTGCCATCCTTCGTATGCCCGTGGGCATAGTCCTGCATCCGCTCTTCCGGCACCCTGATGTGGGTCCTCGTCAGCCCAAGTTCGGGGAAGAGCTTCTTCTCCATCAGGTCGTCGAAGGGCTCCCCCATGCTTTCGGCCGCGAGGTAGCCAAAGAGGCCGATGCTGGGGTTGGAGTAGACCCGGTGCGTGCCGGCGGGATAGTTTGGTCGCCACGTTTTGAAATAGGCGATCATGCTCTGCTGATCGGTAACGGAATCCGGGAACTGCAACGGCAGGCCGCCCGCCGTATAGGTGCCGAGATCGAGAAGGCTGATCTTGTCGAAGCTGCTTCCGGCGAGCGCCGGCAGATATTTGCTGGCCTTGTCCGACAAGGACAGGGTTCCACGCCTTTCAGCATAGGAGGCGAGCGTGGCGGTGAAGGTCTTGCTGATCGAGCCGATTTCGAAAAGCGTGCCGTCGGTAACTTTTTGTCCGCTCTCTTTCGAGGCGAGGCCATAATTAAAGAGGTATCTCCTTCCCTGGGCTGTGACCGCGACGGCCATTCCGGGAACACCATTTTCCTCCATGACGGGACGGATCGCCTCGTCGACGGCTCGCTTAAGTAGGCTTTTATCGCTCTTATCGGTGGCGTATGCGTGAGTTGCGCAGAAAAGAGGAGCGGCGATGAGAAATGCGATTCTCGCGGCGGAAATCTTTTTCATAGCAGATACATAGACCTCGCGTTTCCAGGATCACCCGCATGCGTCGCGGATTGCGGCCGGCAACCGAGCAGGATACCAGCAATTTACCGCAAGCCGGCTCTTACGGCCCCTATACAACCGCAAGAAGCAGGCGGGCCCAGCGGAGATACGGCGTCTGTACGGCTGCCGCAAACGACAATATCTTGCCCGACCTATTAGAAAAATTTGGGTGTGTCTCCATGGTTCGTCCTCATTTGCCCTTGAACGCGCTTCGAGCCTTCGAAGCATCGGCGCGTCATTTGAGCTTCACCAGGGCCGCGATCGAATTATGCGTCACGCAGGCTGCGGTGAGCCATCAAGTGAAGAGCCTCGAAAGCCATTTGAACGTTACCCTATTCGAACGGCTGCCTCGCGGATTGATGCTAACACATGAAGGCGAGACGCTGTTGCCGGCACTGCGCGAGGCCTTCGACCGCATCGCCGGCACGCTGGAGCGCTTCGAAGGCGGCCACTTTCGCGAGGTTCTCCGAGTGGGTGCCGTCGGAACGTTCGCAGTCGGCTGGTTGCTTGCCCGGCTGCAAGACTTTCATGCACGGCATCCTTTAGTCGACCTGCGCCTTTCGACAAACAACAATCGCGTCGATATCGCCGCCGAGGGACTCGACTATGCGATCCGGTTCGGGAGCGGCGCGTGGCATGGGGTCGACGCAGTGCGGCTCCTTCAAGCGCCGCTTTCCCCCTTATGCGTGCCGGCCATCGCGGAGGAATTGAGGACACCGGCCGATCTGCTCAGGTTCACGCTTTTGCGTTCATACCGTGCAGACGAATGGCCGCATTGGTTTGCGGCTGCGGGATTGTCGACGAACATGCCGCTGACGAAGAGCATAGTGTTCGATTCCTCGCTTGCCATGATGGAAGCTGCACAACAGGGCGCGGGCGTCGCCTTGGCCCCGCCCCTGATGTTTTCTCGGCATTTGCAGGCGGATACCGTCCGGCAACCTTTCGATACCGCCGTCACGCTGGGCAGCTATTGGCTGACGCGCCTGCAATCGCGCGCCGAGACACGGGCAATGGCCGCCTTCCGGGACTGGCTCGTCGATGCGGCAAATGCCGGGGCATTTGAAGCGCCTCTCCCCTCCACTCCGGGACAGGTTTAGAAATACATGGTCATGACGATGTCCTGATCGAAATCGCCGAAGCCCTTGCCGAAGAAGTTGAGACCGCCGGGGTTATCCGCCTTCTCGTCGATGCCGATGCGGAAGCGGATGGAATGGCCGAAGCTAAACTGGATGATTTTTTATTTCAACGATTTTGTTTAATATCACCACATCAGATATGAATGCGGTGTGCACGCATGACGAGATATTCCGAGCCGTTTCAGATGGTCCCATTTTTTCGCATGCCGCCCCGCCTCGGGCTCCCCGCCTTTCATGGCGCGGAACGATCCTTCACCTCGCCGATTAGGCAGCAGGTCCGGCTTCCAACGGAGGTCGATTGTCTGTCGCGGCGGCGCCTGTCATCATGGGCTGCGACCTGTCGCCGCGACTGCCGCCTCCCAAGGGACACCCCGCGACGTCGCAGCATGACGGGAGCATATCGCTCATGGCTTGGTCCTTCAGAATTGGAACGATCGCCGGCACGGCGCTACGCGTGCACGTGACATTTGCGCTGCTGCTCGTCTGGATCTGGCTGATGCACTACCGGATCGGAGGCACGCCGGCGGCAATCGAGGGCATCGCCTTCGTGATCGCCGTCTTCGTCTGCGTCGTGCTGCATGAATTCGGTCATATCGCCGCCGCCCGCCGTTTCGGCATCAAGACGCCGGATATCACGCTTCTTCCGATCGGCGGAGTCGCCCGGCTCGAGCGCATGCCGGAAAAGCCCGGCGAGGAATTCGTGATCGCCATCGCCGGTCCGCTGGTGAACGTCGCCATCGCCGGGGTGCTCTTCATCATGCTCGGCAGCTCGGTCGGGATGGAGCAGATGGAAGGGGTCGAAGATCCACAAAGGAGCTTCCTCGGAAGGCTTGCCGGGGTCAATGTCTTCCTCGTCTTGTTCAACATGATCCCGGCCTTTCCGATGGATGGTGGCCGAGTGCTCAGGGCGGCACTCGCTTCGTGGCTTTCCTGGTCGCGCGCCACACAGATCGCGGCCATGATCGGCCAGGGCCTTGCCTTCGTCTTCGGCTTCGTCGGCCTGTTCTACAATCCATTGCTGATCTTCATCGCCATCTTCGTCTATCTCGCCGCGACGGCGGAGGCGCAGAACGCGCAGATCCGCGAGATCTCCGGCAGCGTCATGATCGCCGATGTGATGGTCACCGAGTTCGCGAGTCTCGACCGATCCGCGACCATCGACGACGCGATCGAGACGTTGCTGGCGACCACGCAGCGCGAGTTCCCGGTCGTCGATGCAGCCGGCCATTTCGAGGGTCTGCTGACGCGCGACGATATGATCCGCACGTTGAAGGAGAAAGGCCCGACAACGCCGGTCGTCTCCGCTATGCGCCGCGACATACCGACGATCCATCACCGCAAGCGCCTCGAGGAGAGCCTGCGGCTCATGCAGGAGTCCGGTTCACCGGCCGTCGCGGTTCTCGACAGTGCGGACCGCCTCATCGGGCTGATGACCCATGAGACGATCGGCGAGATGATGATGGTGCGCGCCGCCGCCGCGGGCCGCTTCCGCTTTGGCCATTTGCGCCAGACCGGAAGCCGCGGCTGACCCCGAAGGCGGATGGAACCGAATCCGCATTGTGAAGTTCGGCCGATAGTTGAAGTAAAATCGGATCGACATCATGCTCGTGACGGTGGAAGTTCTGACGATCGTATTGATCGCGACCGCAACGGCGCTCGCCCTTGCCCATGCGCTCGAATGGCCGGGCAAATTGCGATTGCAGAAGGACCAGTACCTGGCGGTTCAGGCGATCTACTACCCGGGTTTCACGATCGGCGGCGCCGCGGAGCCGGCAGCGCTGCTCCTGACGGCTATCCTTCTCCTTTTGACTCCGGCCGGAACGCCCGGTTCCTGGCTGATCGCAGCCGCTCTCGTCGGAATGCTGGCGATGCATGCGACCTATTGGATACTGACGCATCCGGTGAACAATTTGTGGCTCAAGGATACGAGGCTCGAAGGGGCGGGCGCGCGCTTCTTTGCCGTCGGTGCCTCGCGCGGCTCTGACGAAAAGACGGGCGAGGACTGGACCGCATTGCGTGATCGCTGGGAGTGGTCGCATGTCGTGCGGGCGGCGCTCGGCCTGATCAGCCTCATCTTGATCGCGACGGCCATAGCGCTCTGGGCAACCTCGGCCGCCCGCTCTCTCGACGCGCAGAGGCAGGAATATCCCGATCGAACTAAGGCGACCCGCTTGCCAGGCGCGGCGCCAGGAGGGCGAGCGCGATTGACGCGAAACCCATGACCTTCGCCGCCGCGACGACCATGTGGCCGGTTTCCCATCTGAGGCGCACGACCTCGAAATTGGGGGGTATAGGCCCTGGTTTCCAGGTCGCCAGCAGCGCGTTTGCAGGCGCGACAAGCGTCACCCATGCCGCCAGTCCGGCAGCCAAGAGACCTGCGCCGGCAAGGGCGAACCAGAAAGCGGGCCTCTCGCTGGCGAGCAGATAGGAGAGAAGGGACGCCGCCAATATGGCTCCCAGATCGAGCGGAGCGCCGACCTTCGCAAAGAGTGCGAACTGGCCGTTGAAGACCGTTGCCTCGCGCCACAATTCCGGCGACCAAACGAACAGTCGCGGCGGTGCCTCCAGAACATGGGCAAAGGAGGGTCCGAGACTGAGGGCGGCAAGCAGCAGCGATACCAGACCTGTCAGGTAAACGACCATTGCTCCTTCCTTCGCGACCTGCGGTAGCAGGAACCTAGAAACCGCAATACTCGCCCATTGTTCCGGGAACATCTTGTCCCATGCGGCTCTCCTAAACCGGGCGGAGCGGACATCCGCGGCGACCGCTCACGGAATGTTGTTGAACGCCGTCTTCATTGCGGCCGCGATTGCCCCGATATTGATCTCTTCGGTGAACGGAGATCGGTCCATGCACGTGAAGACGTCCGCTACCCTCCTGACGGCATTCCTGCTTCTCGCCATCCCAAGCCACGGCCTAGGCCGTGATCTGCCGCGTTCTGGCGAGCCGGTCTTCGACCGCGCCGTCGCGCTTGTCCTCGACAACTTTCATGATACCTCCGCGCTCGACCGCTTCGGTGCGGCCGTGAAGCGGGAACTGCAGGATGATCCGGTGACGGCGAAAAGCCCGGACGCCCGGGTGGATGCCGCGATCGAGCGCGTCCTCGCTAGCCTGGACGCGTCGCACACGGCGCGCTTCAAGCCGGACACGATCGACTATTACGAACTCGCCGATATCTTCCGCTATGCCATCCGCAACAATATGAAGCGGCTGTTCCCCCCCGATGGCGAGGCCAATTATGTCGGCATCGGCATGGTCACGCGGATCGAAAACGGCCTGCGGTTCGTCAGCGACGTCTATGACGGCTCACCGGCGGACCGCGCCGGCATTCGGGTCGGCGACGAGATTCTTTCGGTCGATGGAGCGCCCTATCGTGAGATTGAATCCTTCCGCAACAAGCGCGGTCGAAGCGTGGAAATAGCGCTGCGCCGTGATGCGGGCGCGCAATCTTTCACCGTGACCGCCGCCGTCGAACGGCTAAGACCGCTGCGCACGTTCGAGAAGGCGATCGAGGAGAGCATAGCGGTGAGCGAAAGCGAGGGGCGTCGGATCGGTTACCTGCGTCTCTGGACGTTATCCGCTCCCGATGGCCTGGAGATCGTCGCCCGCGAGCTTGCTACCGGCCGTCTCAAGGACACCGATGGCGTTATCGTCGACCTGCGCGGCCGTTGGGGCGGCGGCCCACCTGACGCTGCGGAGCTTTTCGTCGGCGACACCCCATCCTTCCGGCTGATCCCGCGCAGCGGCAAGGACATCCTTGCCAATGTCCGCTGGCGCCGGCCGGTGGTCGCCATCATCGACGAGGGTGCGAGAAGCGGCCTCGAACTCTTCGCCTATGCGCTGAAGGCTAACGGCATACCGCTCGTCGGAACGCGGACGGCAGGCGCGCTCCTCGCCGGACGCGCTTATCTCCTGCCCGACGACAGCCTCCTCGAGGTCGCGGTCTCCGACGCCGTCATCGAGGATGGCGTCCGGCTGGAGGGCCACGGCGTCGAGCCCGACGTTACCGTCCCCTTCACCCTTCCCTATGCAGCCGGCCGCGACCCGCAGCGCGAAGCAGCCATGGAAGAGATGCGGCGCATTCTCGCCAAGGGCTAACATGCGCTCGATTCGCCTCAAGCCGATCTGCTACTCGCTTTGCCGGAAGTTGCGAATTCGGTCGAAGAGGACGGCAAACACTATGGCGCCGCCGATGAAGGTCCCCTGCCAGAAGGCATTGATGCCCAGCAGGCCGAGGCTGTTGCGGATCACCTCGATCAGCGCGGCTCCGATCAGGGCGCCGGAGGCCGTGCCGACGCCGCCTGCCAGGTTGGCTCCGCCGATGACGGCGGCGGCGATGACCTGAAGCTCCATCCCCGCGCCGATATTGGTGGTCACGGCACCGAGCCAGCCGGTCTGGATGATGCCGGCGATCCCGGCCGCAAGCGCTGAGATCATGTACACGGCGAGCTTGATCCTTCTGACCGGAACGCCGGTCAGCGTCGCCGCGTGCTCGTTGCCGCCGATCGCGAAGACGTAGCGGCCGAACCGGGTCCAGCGCAGCACAAAGCCGGTCAGCAGTGCCAGAACGATCATGTAAAGCACGGGATTGGCGATCCCGAAGAACCAGGCGCCGCCACCAATCGCGAGCAGCGTGTCGTGATCCGGCCCGAACTGGAAAACGACGGTGTTGTTGGAGGCCACCATCGCGAGACTGCGCGCGATCGACAGCATTCCGAGCGTGATCACGAAGGGCGGAAAGCCGAGATAGGCGATCATGGCACCGTTGAACGCCCCGATCACGAGTGCCGTGCCGATCGAGGCGGCAATGCCTACCTCGATGCTGTAGCCCGCATTCATGACGACGGCGAGCACCATGCTGCAGAGACAAAGCACCGAGCCGACGGAAAGATCGATGCCGCCGGTGATGATCACCAGCGTCATGCCGAGCGCGATGATCGCGACAAAAGTAAAGTTGCGGGTGATGTTATAAAGGTTTTTCGGCGTGGCGAAGGAGTCGGTGGTGACCGACAGGAAGATGCAGGCGAGAATGACGGCGACCAGCACCCAAAAGGTCTGGCTCCCGAGAATCGACGCCAGCCAGCCCCGCTGTTTGTGTTCGATTGCCCGATCGAGCGTAATTGCCATGGTCGACCTTCGCTTTCCTTCAGCGAGATGAGGAAAGTGCGTCCGGTTTTCCGCCCGCATCCCGCCGCAACTTGTGGAACCGCTCACACCTGTTCGATGGCGCCGGTAATCAGGCCCGTCACCTCTTCCGGCGACGTTGCCGCGATCGGCTTGTCCGCGACCTTCCTGCCCCGGCGCATCACGATGACGCGGTCTGCGACGTCGAACACGTCGGGCATGCGGTGGCTGATCAGCACGACGGCGATACCGCTGTCGCGCAGGTGCCGGATGAGGTTCAGGACCTCCGCCACCTGCCGCACGGAGATCGCCGCCGTCGGCTCGTCCATCAGAACGATCTTCGCCCGCGAAAGCATCGTGCGGGCAATGGCGACCGCCTGCCGCTGCCCACCAGACATCTGCTTGACGAGATCGCGAGCCCGGGTTTCCGACTTCAACTCCTTGAAAATCTCGGCGGCGCGCCGGTACATCGATTTATGGTCGAGGACGCGCAGCGGTCCGACGCCGCGCCTGAGCTCGCGCCCAAGGAAGACATTCGCGGCCGCCGTCAAGTTGTCGCAGAGCGCCAGATCCTGATAGACGATCTCGATGCCGTGCTGCCGCGCCTCGACCGGACGATGCAGTATGAGTTCCGCCCCGTCGAGCCGGATCGTGCCGTGGCTCGGCCGGAAGTTGCCCGCTATCATCTTGACCAAAGTGGACTTGCCGGCGCCATTATCGCCCATGAGCCCGACCACCTCGCCCGCATGCAGCGAAAGCGAAACATCGTTGACGGCCTGTATGGCGCCGAAATGTTTGGAAATATTGGCGAGTTCGAGGACCGCCACAGCCATCTAGCCTCCCGAAACCCAAGTGCCTGCCGCCGCTTGGATCGTTTCCCAAGTCTCCTCCCCGGAAAACGATCGATGTCCATTTACGCAAAAGCGCACGAGAGCGTCAATCAATTGTCCTACAAATATTGGGCGCATTACGGGCGAAACCATATTGTAATACAAATAGTCGTTGACGTTCGAGAAAAGCGGATATTAGCTATTGGTGGGAGGAGAGCATGCTGATCCTTGTCACCGGGGCAACCGGCAAGGTCGGGCGGCACTTCATCGCGGGGCTGCTTGACGATCCGCGTTTTTCGCAAGCGCGCATTCGCGCGCTGTGCCACAATCGCGCGTGCGCCGAAACCGACCAGATCGAAGTGGCGCGCGGCTCGATTGCGGACCGCGATGTCGTCGACCGGGCGCTTTCCGGTGTAACCCATGTTGTGCATCTCGCCACCTGCAAGGAAACGCCCGACGACGTCATGGACGTCACGATCAAGGGCCTCTTCTGGCTGCTCGAAGGGTTCCGCACGAGTGCCACCGCTAGGCAGTTCATCCTCATCGGCGGCGATGCCGGCATCGGCCATTTCCACTATCGCTACGACGTGCCCATCACCGAGGCGGTCCCGCACCGCGCCTATCCGGGTTGTTACGCGTTGTCAAAGGTGCTGGAAGAGGTCATGCTCACGCAATACGGCATCCAGTACGGCATCAATGCCTGCTGCCTGCGCGCCCCTTGGATCATGGAGAAGGACGACTTCAAATACTCGCTGTCTTTCGGCGAGGACGTGTTCGGTGGGCCGGATTGGAAGACGCTCGTTCCCGAAGCCGATGCGAAGCGCTATGCGCGGGAAGGCACCGTGCCGCTCTTGCGCGATGTCGACGGGCGGCCGCTGAAGCGCAACTTCGTGCATGTCGACGACCTGGTCTCGGCGATTCTCGCGGCGCTCGACAATCCACGCGCGAGCCGTGAACTCTTCAATATTTCGATGGATCGACCGGTCGACTACGGAGCGGTCGCCGCCTACCTTGCCCACACACGCGGCCTCGGCTCGATCGACATACCGAGCCGGTTCCACTCCAATTGGATGGACAACAGCAAGGCCAAGTACTTCCTGGATTGGCGACCCGCCTACGACCTGGAAAAACTCATCGAATCGGCCTGGCGCTACCAGCGCTCCCCGGATGATCCGCGCACCGTCTGGTATCCGGGTTAAATTGCATGGCGGGCACATGGGTGTCCGTTTGTTTCAAGGGAGGAAGGAATGAGGAAGGCACTATTGCTTGCCGCCGCCGTCTTGGCACTCAGCGCCGGAACGGCCATGGCCCAGAAGAAACAGCTCGTCATCGTCGTCAAGGGGCTCGACAACCCCTTCTTCGAGGCGATCAACCAGGGTTGTCAGAAGTGGAACAAGGAAAATCCGGACTCGGAATACGAGTGCTTCTATACCGGGCCGGCATCGACATCCGATGAGGCCGGAGAAGCGCAGATCGTGCAGGATATGCTGGGAAAGGCTGAAACCGCGGCCATTGCCATCTCGCCCTCGAACGCCAAGCTCATTGCGCAGACCCTGAAGACCGCCAATCCGACCGTTCCGGTCATGACGTTGGACGCGGATCTCGCGGCCGAAGATTCGGCGCTGCGCAAGACCTATCTCGGAACCGACAACTACCTGATGGGCTATCGCATTGGTGAATATATCAAAAAGGGCAAGCCGAACGGCGGCAAGATCTGCACCATCGAGGGCAATCCCGGCGCCGACAACATCCTGCGTCGCGCGCAGGGAATGCGGGACGCGTTGACCGGCCAGAAGGGTCTCACCGAACTGAAGGGCGAAGGCGGTTGGACGGAAGTCGCCGGCTGCCCGGTCTTCACCAATGACGACGGCGCCAAGGGCGTTCAGGCGATGACCGATATTCTTGCTGCCAACCCTGATCTCGATGCCTTCGGCATCATGGGCGGCTGGCCACTGTTCGGCGCACCGCAGCCCTATCGCGACCTGTTCAAGCCGATGGCCGACAAGATTGCCAAGAACGAATTCGTCATCGGCGCGGCCGATACGATCGGCGAAGAGGTGGCAATCGCCAAAGAGGGACTGGTGACCGCTCTTGTCGGTCAGCGACCCTTCGAGATGGGCTACAAGGCACCACAGGTCATGCTGGACCTGATTGCCGGCAAGCCGGTCGAGGATCCGGTCTTTACCGGTCTCGACGAATGCACCAAGGACACCGCCGATACCTGCATTCAGAAATAAGACTGGCATAGGCCGGCAGCCATGGCGCTGCCGGTTCTCCTGCACTGTAGTTCTCAGATCTGCCAATCCGGATCGAGCGAATAGGCCTTGATATAGTCGATCTTTATTTCGGATCCGTCGACAAGGCCGTCGCTCGGGGTACCGGCGATGCCGCCGACAGCCAGATTCACGAGCATGTACATGGGCTTGTGCATGTCCGAGGGGGTATCCGCGCGTGCTATCGCCGCATCATCGAAATACCAGACGATCTCGTCCTCGGTCCAAAGCACACCGTACTTGTGGAATCCGCTTGTATCGGCAACCTTTACCGCACTCGCAATGCTCGTCTGCGAACCGGTCTCGTTCGAATGCACCGTGGTAATGACGGTGTTCGGGTCCTGCCCGCGCATTTCCACAACGTCGAGTTCCGGCGGCCACGAACCATCTGCGGGCAGCAGCCAGAAGGCCGGCCAGACGCCCTGGTCGTCCGGCATATCGGCCCGTATTTCGAAATAACCGTAGGTCTGGGCGAAGGACGAGTGCGTCGTCAGCATCCCTGAGGTGTAATCGTAGCCGTTGATCTCTTGCTGAATTGTCGCCGACGCTGGCGCCGCGGTGATCGTCAGAACGCCGTCCTTTACGGAAAACGGATTGACAGAAGCGGTCGGCTGGTACCTCGGATTGATATACCACTGCAGCTCGCCGTTTCCGGACAGCGAGGCGCCTTTTTCCGGCGCCCACCAGAATTTTGCATCCCAAATACCGCTCGTGCCGCTGCGCAGCTGAAGGCTATTGAACTCATCCGAGAAGGTCTGAGTGAGGGCGGAGCGGTCCAGGCTCAATCTGAACTGCGTAGCCTGCAGCTCGTCTGCCGTGGTATTCGCAAACACCAGGCTCTCGCCGCCGGCGAGATGAAGCCGGAGATCAGTGCCTTCCTGGGCCACATTGGCAAGAATCTGCTGGAACGACGTGAAGCCGTAGCCGTCGAGGCGAATAGTATCGTCGAAGTTGAAATCGGTGATCAGGTCGCTGCCGTTGCCTCGCTCGAACACGAAGGTGTCGGCGCCACCCGCCCCGATCAAGACATCATTGCCTGCGCGGCCGTCGAGCGTCTGGCTGCCGGAGCCGCCCTTGATGATGTTGTCGGAGTCGTTGCCGAAAGCGAACCGGCCATTTCCCGTAACCGTCAGATTCTCGAAATTCGCCGGCAGCGTGTAGCTCATCCAGGTATTGATCGTGTCCACGCCCTCGCCTGGCGCTTCATAGGCGCGGTTGACCGACGAATAGAGATAATAGATGTCGTCGCCCTTTCCGCCGATCATCGTCACGTTGACGGAACTGTCGCCCCAGATCGAATCGTTGCCGGCGGTTCCATAAAGCTGAGGTCCGGATCCGGTGGCGGAAAACCATGCCGTCGAGCTCCCGCTATAGTAAAGCGGCTTTCCCACGGCATTCATCACAGTTCTGCTCATCGAAATGTCTCCAGCTTGATTGGGTGATCTCCTCCGCAGGCCCCGGTGCTGATTCCCCTCCTCGGTAAGCTTACATCGGGGATGACGAAGGTCTACCGCAAGCCTGTGTTGTCACTGTGACCCATCGCTGCCGACGGGTCCCTGGCTGCCCATCCGGAACAAACCTCCACCGCCCGCGTTTTCCGGCGTCATGCGGCGCTTGCGGAGGGAACTATGTGCAGCGCGGAAGTTTCGGACGAAATCTCTCAAGTTGAAATCGGGGGTACGGGGGCTGACGATCTTCAAACAACACTCGATGCGCTGCCGGTTGCCGTCTACGTCACGGATGCCGAGGGGATCGTAACCTATTGCAACCGCGCCGCCGCAACTCTTGTCGGGCGGCAGCCTGTATTGGGAACAGACCGATGGGGCGTGAGCGCAGAACTGCGCCGCACGGACGGGTCCATTTTGCCGCCCGACGAGTGTCCGATGGCCGAGGCGCTGAGGGAAAAGCGGCCCGCCGGCGGACAGGAGGTCGTAGCGGTTCGCCCGGACGGGACGACGGCGCTGCTGCTCACCTACTCGACGCCGATCTTCGAAGGCTCCGGCGCACTTAAAGGTGGCATCAACCTGCTTGTCGACATCAGCGATCGCGCTGGCGCCGAGCGAGACTCCCGCTATCTCGCCGCAATCGTCGAGTCTTCCTCGGATGCCATTGTCGCCAAGGACCTGAACGGCATCGTCACGAGTTGGAACAAGGGTGCCGAGCGGCTGTTCGGGTATACCGCCGATGAGATGATCGGCAGATCGATCGCGGTTCTGATACCGCCGGGGCACGATGAGGAGGAACCGCGGATCCTGCGGCGCATCCGCAGCGGCGAGCGTATCGATCATTATGAGACGAAACGACAACGCAAGGATGGCAGTCTCATCGACATCTCCCTTACGATTTCGCCTGTGCGCGACGCCACAGGGCGTATAATCGGCGCTTCCAAGATCGCTCGCGACATCACCGAACGGAGGCGGGCTGGCGCGGCGCTGGCCATGCGCCTGCGCGAACAGGCCTCGCTCTATCGCCTCACCGAAAGGCTTCAGCGGGCGAAGGATATAGGGGAAGTCTACCAGGCAGCGCTGGATGCCATACAGGATGCCCTCAATTGTCACCGCGCTTCCATTCTGCTCTTCGACAAAGCCGGAACGATGCGCTTTGTGGCCTGGCGCGGCCTCTCCGAGCGTTATCGCCGGGCCGTCAACGGGCACTCTCCCTGGCGCTCCGATCAGAAAGACCCCGATCCGATCTTCCTTGAAGACATCTCGCGCGCCGACGTTTCCGATGATCTGAAGGCGACTATCGCAGCGGAAGGCATCAGCGCGCTCGGCTTCATTCCGCTTGTCGCGGAAGGACGGCTGATCGGGAAATTCATGACGTACTATGACTTGCCGCACGTTTTCGCCGATGCCGAGATCAGCGTAGCACAGACGATCGCGCGGCAGCTGGGCTTCAGTGTTCAGCGTTTGCGTGCTGAAGAGGCGAGGCAACTCGCGGAGGAGCAGTTGCGCCGCAACGAGGCGAAGGAGAGGGCACGGGCGGCGGAGTTGATGGCGATCATGGAAGCCGTGCCGGCCTCGATCTGGATCGCCCGCTCACCCGATTGCCGGGTCATCGATGGCAACCGGAGCGCCTACGAACTGCTGCGCCAAGCGCCCGACACGAACCTGTCATTGTCCGCCCCACCCGGCGAACGTCCCAGCAATTTCCGCGTCTTTTCTTCGGGGCAAATGCTAGCGCCCGGGGAACTGCCCGTGCAGCGCGCGGCACGCGGGGAGGAGGTAGAGAATTTCGAGGAGGAGATCCGATTCGACGACGGTACCTCGCGCTTCCTCTTCGGCAATGCGACGCCCTTGCGAGACGCCGCCGGGGACGTGGTCGGCGCGGTTGCCGCATCGGTGGATATAACCGAGCGGAAGCAAGCGGAAGAAGCATTGCAGGAGAGCGAGCGCCGGCTGCAGATCGCGCTGGAAGCGGGGCGGATGGGGGCCTGGGAGTGGAATATCGATACCGGCGAAGTCATCTGGTCGCCGGGTCTCGAAGCGATTCATCATCTGGAGCCCGGCACATTCGGAGGAACGCTTGCGGACTTCAAGCGAGACATTCACCCCGGCGATCTCGCCATGGTCGAGCTGGAAATCGCCAAGGCGATCGAGACCCGCGAAAATTACCACATCACGTATCGCATCAGGCTTGCCGACGGAACCGTCCGATGGATGGAGGCCTTCGGGCAGTTTTCGCGGCAAGGTGCGGGAAGGCCGGCAAAATTGGCCGGCGTCTGCATGGACATCACCGAGCGGAAAGAGGCCGAGGCGCAGCGCAATCTTCTCGTTGCCGAGCTCAGCCACCGGGTGAAAAACACGCTGGCAATCGTCACTTCGATCGCGCGCCAGTCCTTTTCGACCAATCCGGACGCACAGGGAGCGCACCGGTCGTTCGATGCCCGCATCAGGGCGCTGGCCCAAACGCACACGCGCCTCGCCGAGGCAAGCTGGTCCGGCGTGTCGCTGGAAACGGTACTCTTTGACGAACTGGCCCCCTATCACGACAGAAACAGGAACAATGTGCGCCTCGCGGGGCCGCCAGCGATGCTGCCGCCCAAACATGCGCTGACGCTTGGTATGGCTGCGCATGAACTTGCAACGAACGCGGCCAAGCACGGTGCGCTGTCGGTGAAGAACGGCATTGTCGACGTCGGATGGACGATCGACGTCGCAGGCGATCGCTTGCGAATCCGTTGGACCGAAACCGGCGGGCCGCCTGTTCCGGTGCCGACGCACAACGGTTTCGGCCGTTTGCTGCTGGAGCGGGTCTTGGCCTCCGATCTTGGCGGCGACGTCCACCTCGAATTCGCGCCCCAGGGGCTGATATGCATGATCGACATCCCCTATCCGCGGGGAGCCTCCCCATGACGTCGTCCGAGGGATGCCGGGTTCTCGTCGTCGAAGACGAGTTTCTGGTGGCGTTGCAAATAGAGGACGATCTACTCGCCGCCGGCTACGTGGTGATAGGTCCGTTCACGAGCCTCAGCGCATCGGTGGCCGCCTCGCGGACAGAGCGCTTCGAAATGGCGACTCTCGACCTCAACCTGCGAGGTGAGTTCGTCTATCCCCTCGTTGACGAACTCCTCGAACGCAAGATACCCGTCCTCTTGTTGACCGGTTATACCGCAGCCGACTTACCGGAACGGTTTCGTTCGCTGCCTCGACTGGCGAAGCCGTTTGACGGCACTCAGCTCGTTGAAAAAGTCCAGAGCCTTCTGCGAGCGGGTGAAATGCATGGAGTTGCCCCTTCGCGCTTCACAGGGCGCTAAAGAAGATCGGCCGACCCGCAAGCTGCGGCCGGCCGGCTTTGTCATTGCATTTCAGTAGGCAGGAAGTCCGAAAGCGGCACCTGCAGGGCGCCGGCGATGCGTTTGAGTTTCGCTGGACTGAAATCCCTGCCGCTTTCAATTGCGCTGATTTCAACATTGGCGAGGCCGCAAGTAACGGCAAGGTCCTCGATGCTGTAGCCAACGGCCTCGCGCGCGGCCTTGACGCGTGCGGCAATGTCGCCGCCGGCCATTGGAGAGGCTTGCTTATCGCCAATATTGGAGGGTGAAATGGACATAAATGTCTCCTTCTCTTGGCCGAAATTCTTTTCGAATTTGCTGTGAGTGCGGGTGACACGCGCCTCAGGGGCGGCGGTAACGTTTTATGTCATAGATGTAACATGAACAAGCCGAAATTACGCCTGTGCACCGTTAGCTACGCTCGACCACCTGAGGATGCGGCTACCGCAACCGCAAGGTGCAGCGTTGAGATGCACGATCGAGCCCTTGCAATTTGTGATCGGACTGTCCGCGACACGCTTATGAGCCTCCGTCTGCACCTTCGGGCGGTTGAACCGTTCAGCCGAGGATATGAAAACGCGGTTCGGCAGGCCGCGCCGCGTCCGGAGTGGGGATCGCCAACAACCGCAATGAAACCAGAGGGCAAACCAAAGCTCGTCATTCCGAATCGCTTCATCCTGTCTGGGAGCAGCGATCGAGTCCCCGTGCCAAGCTTTCTCTCAAGTCAGCCATGCCCATGACTGTCATAAGCGTCATAAATTGGGGAATACCTGAGTTTCATCGGAAAGGCGCGCAACGCGCCAACATTCTCGGCGGGCGCCCTTCGCAGGCAAAATCATGAATGGAATCAAGGCTCCGCGTTACCCAGCGGCACGCCAGGCTTGGGGTATTCTCTATGCGCCCGATTGCGAAGGGCCCGCACTACGCGTCAAAATTTATTTGCAGGGGGCACCATTGGCCATACACTACATCTCATGGATGTTTTTAAATTGGCTGCATTTCAGCACTTACAGATTTTCAGTGGCATATTTGCTTTGGAAGGGCTGCTGCTTGGCACTGAATTTGGGTACGACGGCAGTCCTGAAGTCGGACGTTCTCCGATCTCCGCCGGATGGACAATGGCCGCCGTTCCTGGCGCCGGGCATCGCCTAGCCAGTCTCTCGGAATCACTGCGAAAGTGTTTCAGCCGCAGAACCGACCGAGATCGCAAAATCCCTAATCCGTCTGTTCGTGCGCCATGCTGGCTGATGGGCCTGGTGCACCGACCGTCGGATTAGGTCGGCCGGCCGTGCCCGCCGAGACGGAGGAACTGACGATGAAGAAGCGGATGGGCAACAAGACTGCGACTCGACCGGCGACTATGCCAGCGGAGGGAAGCACTCTCTGGCAGCAGTTCGACATGATGCGCCGAGCTTTTGTCGCCTCCCCTGTGCTCAAGCCGATCCTGTGGCTGACGGCCGGCAGTTTTGGCGTCATCGTCGCCACGGCGGTCGGACAGATCGTTCTCAATCGCTGGTACCGGCCCTTCTTCGACGCGATCGAGCGGCGCGACCTCAATGCCTTCTTCTATCAGCTCATGGTTTTCCTCGTCATCGCCGGCGTTCTCCTGGTGTTCAACGTCGCGCAGCAGTGGCTCAACCAGATGGTACGGCTTAAGCTGCGCGAAGGGCTGACATTGGATCTGATTGGCGAATGGATGCGGCCTCGCCGAGCCTTTCGCCTCGCCAATGCAGGCACCATTGGGGTTAATCCGGATCAGCGGATGCAGGAGGACGCCGGCCACCTGGCCGAGCTCACCACCAGCCTTGGCTTCGGGCTTGTGCAATCGTCGATCTTGCTCATTTCGTTCGTCGGCGTCCTCTGGTCTCTTTCATCCGGCTTTGCCTTCCAGATAGGCGACAGATCACTGGCGATTCCCGGCTATATGGTGTGGGCGGCAATCCTGTACGCAGGCTCCGCGTCGTGGCTGAGTTGGCTCGTCGGACGGCGGCTGATTGCCTTGAACGGCGAGCGCTATGCGCGCGAGGCCGATTTGCGCTTCTCGATGATGTACGCCAACGAACATATCGACGGCATCTCGCTTGCAGGCGGTGAGGCCGGCGAGCGCCGGCGCTTGCAACTCGATCTCTCCTCCGTCCTCGGCGCCATGCGCAACATATTTCGCGCCGAGATCAATCTTGCTTGGGTTCAGGACGGCTACGGTTGGGTCACGGTGGTGGCACCCATTCTCGTCGCCGCGCCCGTCTATTTCGCCGGCAACATCAGCTTCGGCGGCCTCATGATGGCGGTCGGCGCCTTCAACCAAGTGCACACGTCGCTCAAATGGTTCGTTGCCAATGTCAGCGCCATTACAGACTGGCGTGCGACCCTCCTGCGCGTCGCCGCCTTCCGCCGTGCGCTGATCACGGCAGACGCCCTACACGACGAAGAGAAGCGGATCGAATTCGTCGAGAATGACAGCGCCAGCATGACATTCGATAACCTTGAGGTCGCCTCTCCCTCAGGGCGAACAAGACTCGCCGAATCACATATTGAGATCGCCCCAGGCCAGCGGGTCAACATCGTCGGCGATCCGCGTGCCGGAAAGACGCTACTCTTTCGAGCTCTTGCGGGGCTCTGGCCTTGGGGGAGCGGCCGAGTGGGAATGCCGGCCGGCGACCACGTCGTCTTCATCCCGCGCGCACCTTACTTTCCGCGCGGCCGACTACGCGACGCCCTTGCATATCCCCATGCCAATGATTTCTCCGATGGCGCGCTCGTGAGCGCGCTCTCGAAAGTCGGCCTTGACCACCTTGCGACCTCCCTCGATCGCGAAGCTCGTTGGGAGCGCGAACTCGGTGACGACGAACAGCGCCTCCTGGCTTTCGCCCGGCTGCTCGTGCAAAAGCCTCGTTGGGTGATCATCGACGAAGCGCTCGAAACCATGGAGAGCGAAGCGCTGAAGCGGGCTCTTTCCATCTTCGAAACGGACCTGCGAGAAACAGCGGTCATCAAGATCGGGCCGAGCCCGCGGAACGGCGCGCTCTTCTCGCGCGTGATCCGCTTGGTCAAGGATGCTGAAGCTCCGGCGCTGAAACCTGTCCGCCTCGGCGCAGGCATTGCCGAGATGGAGGTGGCGGCGCGGAGCGCACCGTGATTGCGGCTCGCTATACGCCGCGCCTGTTGCCCCAGATCAGCACATGCAGTTGCGGCAGCACGCGTGCCTCGAACCACCTGTCCTCGGCGACCCTATCGACCAGCCAGCGCATGCGCGCCATGATGCCGTCTATGTCGATAGGCGCATCGTGCGCGTCTGCGGGCGGCGGCGTATGGTTGCCGGGCTGGAGATAGATAGGCAAATGCGGATAGCGTGCCGCAGCCGATCTCGCATAGTCATAGTCCGCCTCGTCGAACACGACGATCTTGAGCACGGTCTGGGGCTTGCCTTCCGACGCCCGCAGGCAAGCGTCGAAGGCCTCCCAATCCGTCTCCATCCCGCTTGAGGGCGGCTTCGGGCTCAAGACCAGCACGTCGAGATCGGCGAACCAATCGCGGGCGACCGAGCCTTGCGTCTCCAGCGCAAAGCGATAGCCCTGCCCGCGGCCGCAGCCGATCAATTCGCCGAAAGGCTGGATCGCTGGATTACCGCCCGACAACGACACCATCAGGGGCTTTCCGCCGGATAGCCGCGTGACTTCCCGCCAGACCTCTTCCGTCGACATCGCGCGCCATTCGTCTCTGAAGCGGCTTTCGACCGCATGGAGGCTGTCACACCAGGAACAGCGGTAATCACAGCCGCCGGTCCTGACGAACACGGTCGGCAGTCCGATCAGCACCCCCTCGCCCTGGATCGTCGGACCGAAGATCTCGCTGACGCGGATCTCGGTCGGTCGCGCGCCGGTCATGGCCGGTATTCCGCCCAGGTCTTCGCCGTCTCGCTCACACGCACGGCCGTTGTCTCTGGAAGGCGCGCCTTGCACCATTCGTAGAAATGCTGCGCCAGGCATTCCGCCGTCACCCGGTCGTGCCCGAGCACGTCGTTCAGGTGACGGTGGTCGAAAGTCTCGTCGATATAGTGCTTCAAAGGCGCAAGCTCGTGATAGTCCCGCACGAATCCATGCTCGTTCAGCGTCTCGGCGGAAAGCTCGACTTCGACGATATAGTTGTGCCCGTGCAGCCGCGCGCATTGATGCTCTGGCGGTAGGCTCTTCAACTGATGCGAGGCCGAGAAGTGAAACTCCTTGGTGATGCGGAACATCATCTGACCTCCTCAGCGGCAAAGGCGCCGGTGGCCGCGACCCAAAAATCCGGGTCGTCGTACTCCGTCGGGTCTGCAACACCGGCAAGATGGAAGGCCTCCCGCCGCTCGACGCAGGTGCCGCAACGCCCGCAATGGCGTTCACCGCCTTTGTAACAGGACCAGGTCTCTGCAAAGGGCGTTCCATGCTTCGCCCCGTCCGCAACGATGTCCGCCTTGGAGACATTGACGTAGGGCGCATAGAGCGTGACGTCCGCATAGCCTTCGAGCGCGTGGCTCTGCATCGCCTGGAAGGCATCGATGAAGCCTGGCCGACAGTCGGGATAGATGAAGTGGTCGCCGCCATGCACGGCGGTTGCCACCGCGTCCGCTTTGCGCGCGGCCGCGACGCCGAAGGCGATCGCGAGCATGATGGCGTTGCGGTTCGGCACCACCGTCGCCTTCATCGTCTCTTCCGCATAATGCCCGTCAGGCACGTCGACGTTGTCCGTCAGTGCCGAACCGGTAAGGTGGCGGCCGATTTCGCGAATGTCGATGACCTGGTGCGGAACGCCGAGGCGCCTGGCACAGGCCCCCGCGAAGTCCAGTTCCTTGCGATGCCGCTGCCCGTAGTCAAACGACAGAAGGCCGAGAAGCTCGTGTTCCGCCGCGACTTTGTGCGCAAGCGAAACGGAATCCAATCCGCCGGAGCAGATTACGATCGTTTTCATGATAGGTGTCCTTGTTTTGACCGGGTAGGCTGCGACCGGAGTGTTACCTGCCGGCCTTCTAGGCCAAAAGGAACCGTTTGTGAATGACCGGCCGGTTGCAGGTGAGAGAAATTCCCACGCGCCCCCGGCCAGCCGCTTTCGGTCAGCCGTCGTTGAGGACGAGCCCCTTGGTCAGTTCCAGCGCCTGCCTTTCGAACAGGCTGCGGTAGATTCCGCTCTTCACCCGGATGAGTGTGGCATGGTCGCCCTCCTCCGCGACGCGGCCGCGATCGAAGACAAGCAGGCGATCGAGCGCGCGCACCGTCGAGAGCCGGTGCGCGACGACCAGCGTGGTGCGCCCCATCATCAGCCGCTCCATCGCCTGCTGGATCAGCACCTCCGATTCGGAATCGAGGCTCGAGGTCGCTTCGTCTAGGATGAGAATCGGCGCATCAGCCAGGAAGGCCCTGGCGATGGCGACGCGCTGGCGCTCGCCGCCGGAGAGTTTCACGCCGCGTTCCCCCACCAACGTGCCATAACCTTTCGGTAGTGCCGTGATGAAGTCATGTGCGCTCGCGAGCCTTGCCGCCTCCTCTATCTCGCGCTGTGTCGCCCCGGGCCGAGCATAGGCGATGTTCTCCGCAAGCGAGCGGTGGAAGAGGATCGGCTCCTGCTGCACGATGGCGATCTGCTGGCGCAACGATGCCTGCGTGACCTCGGCGATGTTCTGCCCGTCGATGCGGATTTCGCCGGCCCTTACGTCGTGGAGGCGCTGGATCAGCTTGACGAACGTCGTCTTGCCCGAACCGGAGTGGCCAACGAGACCGACACGCTCGCCGGCGCGGATCGTCACCGAGAACCCGTCATAGAGCGGCGCCCGATGCGCCCCATAGTGGAAGGTCACGTTGCGGAACTCGATCTTGCCGTCGGTAATCCGGATCGGCCTCGCGCCAGCCCGGTCTTCCACGCCGAGCGGCTGACCATGGATGGCGACGAGCTCCTCCATGTCGTTGATCGAACGCTGCAGGTTGCGGATATGCATCCCCACTTCCCTGAGATAGCCCTGAAGGATGAAGAAGGACGTGAGCACGAAAGTGATGTCGCCGGCGCTTGCCTCCCCCCGCGCCCAGAGCAGGAGAGCGAAGCCGATCACCGCGGCGCGCAGCAAGAGCAGCATCGCGCCTTGCGCCGTGCCGTTGAGCGTGCCCCGCGACCATGTGCGCCGGGTGCGCTTCTCCCATTTGCGCAACACTCTGGCGAGACGAGCGTCCTCGCGGTTCTCAGCACCGAAGCCCTTGACGACGATGTTGCAGCTCACCGCGTCGGCAAGCGCGCCGCCAAGCCTCGTGTCCCAGCTATTGGCAAGACTTGCCATCGGCGCTACATAGCCGAGCGACAGGGCGACGGTTACCGCGATGAAGACCACGGAGCCGAGACCGATGATCACCCCCATCATCGGCCAATACCAAGCCATCAGCGCCGTCGAACCCACGAGCATGACCACCGAAGGAAAGAGCGCGACAAGCAGCGTATCGTTCAGCAAGTCGAGCGCCCACATGCCGCGCGTCACTTTGCGCACCGTAGAGCCGGCGAAGCTGTTGGCGTGCCAGTCACTGGAAAACCGCTGAATGTGGTGGAAGGCGGCCGCGGCAATGTCCGACATCATCTTCAAGGTGAGACTGACAATGCTCATGAAGGTGATGTGTCTCAAGACGATGGCGCCGAGCGATAAGACCATCAGCATCAGGAAAGCCGTGATCGCCGCATTCCAGGCGGCGGCGTCGCTTGCCGCACCCGACACGACTGCATCGACGAGCCGGCCGGAATAAAGCGGCGTCAGCACATCGGCGAGCGTCGACAAGAGGACAGCGCCGAGAATGGCGGCCAGTCGTACGGGCTGGCGCTTCCAATGGGCCCAGGAAAAGCGGAAAACGCTGCGGAAGGCGCGGTTGCGCGCCACGGAACGAACAAAGAGCATATGAATTGCCCGGTGCGAAGGCACCGGCCTCAATATCTGGTGAGCGTGGAAATGCCGTCGAGGAAAGGGATCAGTACGGCATCATCGAATCATCGGCTTCTTCTGCGAGAAGCGGTCGGGCGATGACGATTTTGGGCTGTGGCAAGGAGCAGCAAGCGCTCCCGTCACAGGGTCAGGATCGTGGCCCGCCCCGTAGGGAGTAGGAAAAATCCGCCATCGTAACCTCCCTAATTTGATTGCCGGATGACTGCTTATAGTTGAAGCGGCTGTACACGCCAAGCGCGATTATTGTTCCTGCGGCGACATCCGCCGCGATGCTGCATGTTTGCAACAGTTGCCCACCACGGGGGCCCTCCTCGATACACGAGTGCAGTTAGTCCGGCGAAGCTGTTGAAAAGGCCGCCGTTTTGCAGAACTTTCACAATGTGTTGGAAATTTCGCCGCTATTCCTTGGCAGGCGTGTCCCATTCCTGTCGTTCAGATGTCATTCCCGAAGAGGTTGCCCGTGCAGAACAACAATATCCTCGTCGTCGGCGGTGCCGGCTATATCGGCTCCCACACCTGCCTCCAACTCGCCGCCAAGGGCTACCAGCCCGTCGTCTACGACAACCTCTCCAACGGCCACGAGGAGTTCGTCAAGTGGGGTTCTTTGGAAAAGGGCGACATCCGCGACCGGCAGCGCCTCGATGAAGTTCTTGCGCGCTACAAGCCGCGCGCGATCCTGCATTTCGCGGCGATGATCGAGGTCGGCGAATCGGTCAAGGACCCGGCCGCCTTCTACGATAACAACGTCATCGGCACGCTCACTCTCTTGTCGGCGGCGCTTGCTGCCGGTATCGACGCTTTCGTCTTTTCGTCGACTTGCGCGACCTACGGCCTGCCGGACAGCGTCCCGATGGACGAAACCCACAAGCAGGCGCCGATCAATCCCTATGGCCGCACCAAATGGATCTGCGAACAGGCGCTGAAGGACTATGGCCTCTACAAAGGCCTGCGCTCGGTTATCCTGCGTTATTTCAACGCCGCCGGCGCCGATTTCGAGGGCCGCATCGGCGAATGGCACGAGCCGGAGACCCACGCCATCCCGCTCGCAATCGAGGCGGCACTCGGGCGACGCGATGGCTTCAAGGTGTTCGGGACGGACTACGACACGCGCGACGGTACCTGTGTGCGCGATTATATCCACGTGCTCGATCTGGCGGATGCGCATGTGCGTGCGGTCGACTATCTGCTCGAAGGCGGCGAGAGCGTCGCGCTCAATCTTGGGACCGGCACCGGTACGACGGTCAAGGAGCTCGTGAGCGCGATCGAGAAGGTTGCCAAGCGGCCGTTCAATGTCGGCTATGCCGGGCGCCGCGAAGGCGACTCCACGACGCTGGTCGCCAACAACGACAAGGCCCGTGAGGTGCTTGGCTGGGAGCCGCAATACGATCTCGCGGCGATCACCGAATCCGCTTGGAACTGGCATTCGCGCCAGAATCACGGCGGCTGATTTTCCGAGCAACGAGAGCGGCTGCCTCTCGAGAGGGAGGCGGCCCGATTTTCGGTTTTCCGATGCGCTCGCGAGGCACCTCACGCGTCGCCTTCAGAACGCATTCATGCGAGGGTGCTTTCCTTGGCAACTTACTAAGCGCCCATGTTTGCTTAATGCATGTCGCCGTAACGTGTGCAGCAGGCTGAACGACGGCATGAATAGCACGTCGAGTTAAGGCGTTTGAACGCTACGTTCACAGACCCTTGGCGACATTGCATTATTCGCCTGCCCGGCCGGCAAGGCTTTGGACCGGGCGGGCTCGCCCGCGCTGCATGAGCGGTCGTTCCAGCGTCAAATAGGCAACGACGCCGAGAAGCGCTCCCGAGAGCGCGGCGACAACCATCGATATCATGGGATCAAGGCCTAGCACCGAACCCGCCTTTGCGGCCACCGAAATCGCGAAGGTGTGCCAGAGATAGATCGAATAGGAAGCGTTGCCGAGGAGCGTCGGCAAAGCCACGGCTCGCATGCAACCATGCGCCTCGAGTGAAAGGATGCCAAGGACGAGCGCAACCGCCAGCGGGCCGATCGTCAACTCGTCAAAGGGCAGTCGCAGGAGACCGATAAGGGCAAAGCCGCCCAACGAACAGGCGATCAGCGCGGAACCGGTGGCGAGCGGCGGCACCCTGCCCTTCAGCCAGAACTCGCCGATGACCATGCCGGCAACGAACTCCAGAATGATCGGCCGTGTATAGGTCAGCATCACCGCATTGTCGAAACCGAATAAGAGGCCTGCGGTCACCAGCACGAGGAACAGGCCGGTGATGGCCGGCAGGCGCCGGTTGCGCGGCAAAATGAGAAAGACCGCGAACACCGCATAGAAGAGCATCTCGAAATTGAGGGTCCAGCCCTGCACTAGGACCGGCCAGATTTCGCCGCTGCTCGGGGAATGCGCCGGGACGAAAAACAGTGACGACAGGACGTGTTCAGGTGTCAGGACCATGTTGGGAAAGAGGCCCGCCATGGCTCCGGCAACCATCACCGCCGTCGCGAGCCAGTAGACGGGCACGATGCGGCGGACGCGATCGGCGATGAACTTTGCCGGCGTCACGGCCCGGTGATCGCTGATGACCCACATGATGAATCCGCTGATGACGAAAAAGACGTCGACCCCCGCGGCTCCGATGGCGAAATGGTGTCCGGTCTTCTCCGCCGCGTGAAAGATCACGACGGCGAGCGCCGCCGCAGCACGGAGATACTGGATTCCATGAATCGTCTTCATCGACCGTTCACCGGCATCATTGGCTGAGTCCGGACCTGTAATGCAACGGCCGTGCCTGTGGTTGCCAAGGCCACACCGCGGCCGGTCGGCGCCGCGCGATCGTCAGCTTTCCTGCGGTGAAATAAAGGAGGAAGGATCCGACGTGATAAGGATTGAGCACGTCGACTTCGACGAAGGCCCGTATGAGGAGCAGCATGGCGACACCGAAAAGCACCATGGCTTCCGGATCGCGATCTTCCGAGAGCACGCGCTTCAGCTGTCCGAAAACGGCTGCGACCAGCACCATGGTTATGAGTGCAAGCCCGATCAAGCCCGTCTCTACAGCGGCCTCGATGAAGGTATTGTGGAAATGGAAGCCGGCGCGCGCGGTAATGTAGAACTCCTCCCACAAACGCTCGGCCTCGGAGAAGCCCTGCACCCAATAGGCCTGGTAACCAAGGCCGACGATGGGCGCCGCCTTCGCCGCCTCTATCCCCTGCTGCCAGAGGTAGGTACGGCCAGTAAGCGTAGAATCCTTGCCGAAGGCGCCGAGGATCAGGTCGACGCCGCCGGCATAGACCATCGCGACGGCGGCAACGCTGCCGAAAACCGCCGCGGCAAGGAAAAGGACTTTGCGGCTCGCCGGCCTCAGCGCCAAGATCGCCCGCGTGCCGAGCGACAGTCCGACGACCGCGGCGGTCGTCAGGACGGAAGTCGCCGATTGGGAGGCGAACAGCGAATAGGCAGAAAGCGCTCCTGCCGCCCCCGCCGCGCCCATCCACAGCCCCCTTTCGCCCAGCGTAAAGACCGCGACGAGGGCGAAATAGATGCCGAGCGAGGCGTAAAAGCCCAACTGGTTCTTCGATGCGAATGCGCCGACGAAGCTGTAGGTGCCGTCCAGCGGATCGTAATGATAGATGCCAAACAACAGCGAATAGACGAGGACGATCGAGACACCGGCGATCATCCCGCGCGTCAAGGTGCGGATATCAATCGTGCGCATGGCGATCAACGCGCAGACGACATGGCTCAGGTACTGAATGCCCGTGCGCATCGTCACGCTAGGTGCGGCCGACCAGAAAACCGTCAGACAGGCGAAGATCGTGAAGGCGATTATCCAGAGATATCTGCCGTAGTTGCCGAGAACCGCGCGGTAGTCGACCAGCACGAGCGGCAGCCACAGCCCATAATAAAAGAGGATCGAAACCTGTCCGAAGCGGGTCGAATAGGCGAAGACGAACAGCGACAGGGCTACGGCGCATGCACCGTAGCCCTCGTTCGCTCCTGGGCTCACGAGGCTCGCCTTGGAGATCCTCATACCCGCCTCATCGCATTGCTAATGCGGAATTCACCTTGATGACGTCGCCAGGCAGCACAGGGGTGTTCTCGTCCGCCGCGATCTCCGTCGGCTTGCCATCCTTTTCGCGGACAATCGTGTAAGTAATCGTCGCGGCCTGTTCTTCAAGTTGCGCCGCTTCCGCCGATTGCATCAGCGCCTCCGTCATGAGATCTCGGCTCGTGCCGAGCTTCAACGTCAGCGTATCGAGTTCGGCTTCGGTATTCTGCAGCTCCTGAGCGAGTTGGGCATCCCAATCGTTGCGCAGATTGGTCTCGTCCTGCGCCGCCTTGCTCGCGTCCTGCTTCGCCTTTAGCGATGCCGTGTCGATATCGAGAAGCTGCGACTGGACGTCCGCAACCCGCTGCTCCAGCGAAAGCTTGCGCTGGCTGAGCGCCAGGCCCTTCTCGGCGAGGCTGTCGACCTTGTCGCGGTCCTCCATGGCGAGCTCGAGCTGGCGCTGCTGCGTTTCGGATTTCTTCGCAAGCGATTCGATCTCGCTTTGAAGAAGCGATCTGAGATCAGCGAGTGCATCGAGTTGGCGCTGCTGCCGCTTGTCGCGCGATTCCATCAGCGCCGTCTCGCTCTCAAGTAGCTTGTCTGCGCCCGGCACGTTTGTCAGTTCCTCGGGCAGTGTGATCTTGTCACGCCTGGCGATTTCCGCCTGGAGGCGGGCACGACGAATAAGCAGTCGGCTGCGCTCTGCCACCTGAACTGCCGATTCTCCGCTAGCGTTGATGAAGTCGCGGGCAAACCGCTGCCCATTGTCGGCCTGCTTCAGCCCTCCCCCGAGGCTGATCGCTTTCAATACCGTCATGTTCGGGGCATAGGGGTATTCGCCGGGCGTTTCCACCTCGCCGGAAAGGTAAACCGGACGGTACTGCGCCATCTCGACTGAGGCGGACGGGCGGTCCCGGAGACCGAAGAGCTTCTGCATCTTTATCCCGATCTCTTCCGCGACTTCTGTCGTCGTGCGGCCGCTCGCGGGCAAATCACCGACGAAGGGCAAGGAAACATTGCCGGACGCACCGACCGTGTACTCGCCGCTGACTGCCGACCAGTCGCGAACCGTGCCTTCGGCGGTCTGCCATTCGGCTACGCGAATCCGGAGCTTGTCCATCACGCCGAGGCGATATTCGTCGGCCCGCGCCATGGACGCCCCGGCGGTTGCGAGAGCCGCAATGAGCGCGAAGCGGGTAATATAAGAAAGCGTGCAGGAACCAGCGGATTTCCCTGAAGTTCTGATCAGTTGCATTTTGAGATTTTCTCGTTGCTTGACGTCGCCCCGAACCGGGCCAGCGCCAAGATTTCAATAGCTGCCGCGGGAGAAGCAGACGGCGGGGATAGTCTTAAAGACAATGACAAGGTCGGCCAGAAGCGACCAATTCTGGACATATTGTGTGTCGAACGCCACGCGGGCGTCATAGGATACATCGTTGCGGCCGCTGATTTGCCAAAGACCTGTCAGGCCCGGACGCGAGCGCAGATAGTAGACGGCGGCCGAATCGTAAAGCTCGAGCTCGTCTTCGACCACCGGGCGGGGGCCGACGATGCTCATTTCACCGCGAATGATGTTAAGGAGCTGCGGCAGCTCATCGAGGCTGAGTTTGCGCAGAACGCTTCCGACGACAGTCACACGCGGATCGTTCTGAAGCTTGCGAGTGGTACGCCATTCCTCGTGGGCTTCGGGATTGGCCTTGAAATAGTTCCTCAGCACCTGATCGCCATTTTCCACCATCGTGCGGAATTTGAGGCACTTGAAGGACTGGCCATTGTGGCCGATTCGGCGATGCCCATAGAAAACACTGCCGCCGTCGGAAAATTTGACGAGCGTCATGATGAGCAGGAAGAGGGGACTGAAGAGGATAAGAGCCAGGGACGCGGCAGCAATGTCGAAGCTGCGTTTTGCCATGCCCCCGATAGGTCGGACGGCTCCTGTCTCCTCGGGGATGAAAAACGGCGAACTGGCCGAGCGAGTCGCGGACTTCATAGAGGTGACTCCATTTAGGTTGGCGATTGTCGGTCCCGTGGGACGCGGGCTCACTAGCGCGAGTGTATGGTGAGATTTTGTCTTTTGAAGGCGGAATGATGGCAGCCTTCTGACGCCTCTGCCCAAAGCGGTTCGGGGGCGTATTCATCGCGAAATATTACGAAAAGTTAAGTATGATGATTGGAAATTACAACCAGGATAGTTTGTCACAAGGCTGCCATGCGGAAGCATCGACACGGATTAATTATTTCGAATTATAAAGTATTGGAATTGTCAGATCATTTTTTCATTGGAGGACCCGGAGCCGATCGTCGCGCCAAATTGACGACGGCCAATTTCCCCAGGTTTTTTGCAGTGCATCATGATATTGCGCTGCACAGTTTCTGCGGCGTATTATGTCAGACGTTGTAACAAAAGTTGATCAGCGAAAGTCAGGGCAGCAGACGCGAATGATGCAGCAACCAGAAGGAGTTCGCGCTTTCCCCTACAATTTCACGGGTTTCAGTCGAGTTCCCTCCGCCTTCAAACTTCGCCCGGAAATAACTATATATTTCAAAGGAACATATTCGTGATTACACCCATTAGAGTCACACGCAATGAGCCGGCTGTTAAAGAGGACGGAAAGATTTCCGACGTAACATCGAGGGCTACAAAGTAGCGTTTGCATGTTGAAGAGAAAAGCAGGCACCAATATAGTGACCGTGCAGGAGGAGAGGACGAAAGTCCGATGACCGTTCCAGTCTTAGATCCGGGAGCAAGTTAGCGCCATGTTCGCACCGCGCTTTTTTGTGAGCATGATTGGCGCTTTGACGACTTTTGCCGTCGCAACCTATTTCCTCAGCGGTTCGCTTGCTTCAACCGCGATTCAGACGCTGATTTGTGCCGTACTCATGCAGGTAGGCTATTTCATCACCGTCCTGTTCCTGGTTTGGAAGGAGGCGCGCGAGCGTCGCCGAATGTCCTTGCAAAAGGTGACGGTCGAGCCAGCGAATGACGAGATGCAATCGGGCAAGGTCTCCTTGCGCAGGCTCAATCGACCGCATCATTTCAATTCCTGAAACCGCGCTGCCGCGGGCGGGTTTGCGCTTCCCTGGCAACTGCAAAAAAGTTGTCGTTTGACGCGTTTGCGACACGATCGCGCGGCATGGTCCCGCGTGCCCGGCGGGAATATGGAACGCGTGGGCGCATCCGATGACCTGCTGGAGGCCCGTATGACCGCATCCACGCCCGCAAACGTCTGCATTATCATTGCCGCGAAGAACGCCGCCGACACCATAGCGAGAGCAATTGCCTCTGCGCTGGCCGAACCGGAGGCGACGGAAGTCGTCGTGATCGACGACGGTTCGACCGATGATACCGCGGCCGCAGCGCGGGGCGCCGACGACGGGACCGGACGGCTGAATATCGTTCGCTTCGACGAGAACCGCGGCCCTGCCGCGGCACGCAATCACGCAATCTCGATCTCGCGCTCCCCGCTTCTCGGCATCCTCGACGCGGACGATTTCTTTTTTCCTGGCCGCCTGCGGCAACTGCTCGCGGAGGACGGCTGGGACTTCATCGCCGACAACATCGCCTTCATCGATGCGACGCAAGCGGCGAGCGCTCACGGCAAGATCGACCGTTTCGCACCGAGCCCCCGCCTCATCGACCTTATCGGCTTTGTGGAGGGGAACATCTCGCGGCGCGGTGTGCGCCGCGGCGAAATCGGGTTTTTGAAGCCGCTGATGCGGCGCGCCTTCCTCGACGAACATCGGCTTCGCTACAATGAGACCCTACGCCTTGGTGAAGACTATGATCTCTACGCGCGGGCGCTGGCGAAGGGAGCACGCTACAAGATCATTCATAGCTGCGGCTATGCCGCTGTCGTCCGCGGCAATTCACTAAGCGGCAACCACCGGACGATCGACCTCAAACGTCTATACGAGGCCGACCGGACGATTCTCGCCGAAACTCGACTGAGCAGGGCTGCCGAGGCAGCCCTGCGCCGGCACGAACGCCACATCCGCGACCGCTACGAGCTGCGGCATTTTCTCGACGTCAAGAATCAGAAAGGCCTAATAAGCGCGGCGGCCTATGCGTTCAGCCATCCGGGCGCGCTGCCGGCAATTGCGGGCGGAATCCTTGCGGACAAAACCGAACGCTTTCGCCGCCGGTCGGCGGCACCCCTGGCACTTGGTGGAACAGGCGATGTTCGCTATCTGCTGGACGCGTTCGCGGCGGAACGTCCGAAGTGAGCGGAGGCTAAGCGCGTCTAAAGAGCGTCGCGTCCAATCGAAATTCATGCGATGCGGAGGCGGCCCGACAGGCGGGCGCAATATTCTAGCCGCGGAAATCTGGCGTATGTCTGCGCAACAGACATACGCCATCGACTTGGGCCACTATTCAGCCCGGCGGCGGACCCATTATCTCGAGTCCAAACTGGCCCGCCGCGATGGTCGCAATCTCGTCCGGGTTCTCGTCTCCCCGATCGGCAACTACCTCGAAGAAGTGTTCAAAGCCTGCGGGTAGGATGACGGTCAAGAGGCGGCCGGGGACCGTACCAGTGTTCTTCCTTCAGATTTCTCCAGCAAGACGAAACCCTATACCCTTTGCCCGGTAGTCGGTTTGTCAGGAACTCAACCTGAGAGTCCACACTTCAATTAAGGGCTGGGGCGAACCGGTGGCGCTCCTTTCACTCAGACGTAAACGCCTGGGGCTTGCAATTGCCTGAAGGGTCACCAGCTGGTGGCTCGGGAATTGCCTGGCAGGGCGCGTCGGCGCGTGACGTCCGACCTTGCGGGCGCGATTCGCGGCCGGCCGCTGACCACGGATGTACTGGCAGGGCAGAGCCGCGAAGCGGAAAAGGTCGGGGCAGCCCGGCCTTTTTGTTTCCGGCATGCCGCGGCCGGCAGGAACGGTTTTCATCACGCCGCGTTACCGCTTCGATGGTAACAACACGGAGTTGCGCGATGAAAGGCATCATTCTCTGGCTGATGGGTGTCCCCCTTATCGTCATTATCCTCCTTTACATGTTCGTCTTCTGACCGTGCTTGCGAGTCGCATCCTTCTTGCCGCCGTTGGCCGGCTCCCGCGCGATGGTATGCCTCGCGAGCATTGTCCGATTGCGCGCCGAGGCCGCCATTCACCCACAATTTTGAAGGATGCGAAGGGCGATCAACCTGGGTTAGCCTGACCGCAGACGGGACTGAACGGGAATGGGGCATGAATCGCACCGGGAGCGCTGCAGAGATTTGCGGCAAGAAAACGCCGTCGCGAAGCTTGCTCGCCCTAGCGATACGAAGGGTCCGTGCTCCACTGGCATGGTTTTTGTTAAGCCAGAGCGCCGCGGCTTCGGAAGCCCTCATCGGCTACGCCTTCGTGATCGACGGCGATACTATTGAAATTGCGGGCGAACGCATCCAACTTGACGGCGTGGATGCGCCGGAAGCGTGGCAAGTCTGCCTCGATGAAACAGGAACGGATTACCGGTGCGGCAAGGAATCGGCCTCGGCCTTGGACACATTTCTCTCGGCATCGCGTCCGACGCGTTGCGAGTTCGTCGCGCGCGATCGCTATGGCCGATTTGTCGGGACATGTTTTCGGGCCGACGGCAAGGATGTGAACCGCTGGCTCGTCGAGACCGGCAACGCGATCGATCGGGGAACATATGGCAGTGGTCTCTACGCCTCCGCCCAGCAAATGGCGAGGTCGATAGGTGCCGGAATCTGGCGTGGGCAGCCCGATCCTGCCTGCGCGGCGCGCCCCGGACGCGTGAATCAAAAGCCAACCTGCTGAAGGCTGCAAACGAGGCTCTATGATCGTCGAACTCTGGATCTTGTGCGCTATTGGTACTGCCGTCATCGCAGCGATCCGGGGCGGTCATAGTCTGCGCTGGTTGCTGATCGGCTGCATTCTCGGACCGGTAGGAGTTCTCGGGGCAATCTTCATGCCTTCGCTGAAATCGAAAGAGCCGGATGTTGCCGCCAAGCGCCAGATCGAAATCGACGAACTGACAAAGCCGCTCCAAGGAAGCGACACCAAGACCGTTTCCGCAAAGTCGGAACGGCAATAGGCGGAGACGGCGCGGCCGACTGCTACACATGAGCCATCAAAAAGGCCCGCCGATTCGGCGGGCCTGGATTGGTGATGAAACGATTAAAGTATGTAAAGCAATATCGCGCTGCGAGAAGCACTTTTCCAGTAACATTTTAGGGGCGATTGCCAGGCAACGGAGATCGAGCGCGGCCCTGAAAGGCGTCCTCGTCACGTCCACGGAGCGCCGAATCTTTCGGGCTATGAGGCTGACGCGCCGCCAAAGGATCGCCCGATGGTCGCCGCATTTCCTTCATTTAACCGTTGAAATTCCCCTCTTTTCCTCACCTTAAAAGCTTTCTACCGAAAAATTCACAGCCGCAAAATTCAACCGGAGGTAGCCCCAGGAATTTACGGGGAACAATTTCTGCAACATACGATGAAACCGGGATTTTTTCCCAGAAAGCATGCGCGGAGGGCAGCAGCTGGATTTGCGGTGGCTCGCCGCTTAGGTGCAGTGCAGCATGATTTCATTCACTTTGCTGCTGCGCTGCCATATTTTTTCTTCGAGGATGCCCTAGTCTCTTCGGTGCGGGCCCAAGTCTGCTCTGTTGAAACGGTCGCCGCCGAGGCGCCGCCTGATCGGGAGTGACTGAAATCGTGAGTATGGACGCGAATGTCTCCTCGCGCATCAATCTGATGCGCATTCTGCTGACCTCGAGCATCGGTTTTGCGCATATCCCCTACAACCCGCAGTCGAGCCCCCTTCTCGGCACCTATGGGTTCGTCAACTGGCGTCGCGTCTTCCTCTGCGAGGGCCTTATTCGGATCGGCGTCCCCTGCCTGAGCGCGATCTCCGACTATCTCCCGTTCCGGCGCGGGGCCGCGGACTTCGCCCATTGAAAGGTATAAAACAATGAAACTCGACCGCAACTGCCGCCTGTGTCTCGCTCTCGTTGCGATGCTTCCTCTTGCAGGTGCAGCCGCAGCGCAAGAGGGCGCCAATGGCAGCTCTTTCATGGATGATTTCGACACCCTCGACACCCGTGTCTGGTACGTCTCCGACGGCTGGAACAATGGCGCCCACCAGAACTGCACCTGGTCGAAGAAGCAGGCCAAGACCGTCAACGGCATTCTCGAGCTGACCTTCGAGGAGAGGAAGGAAGGCGAGCGCAATTTTGCTTGCGGTGAGATCCAGACGCGCAAACGTTTCGGCTACGGCACCTACGAGGCAAGGATCAAGACCGCCGATGGTTCCGGGCTCAACTCCGCTTTCTTCACCTATATCGGTCCCGCCGACAAGAAGCCACATGACGAGATCGATTTCGAGGTGCTCGGCAAGAACACGGCGAAGGTGCAGCTCAATCAGTACGTATCGGCGACAGGCGGAAACGAGTTCCTGGCCGACGTCCCGGGCGGTGCCAACCAGGGCTTCAACGATTACGCGTTCGTCTGGGAGAAGAACCGGATCCGCTACTACATCAACGGCGAACTGGTTCACGAGGTAACGGATCCCGCCAAGATACCGGAGAACGCCCAGAAGATCTTCTTCAGCCTTTGGGGAACGGACACGCTCACGGACTGGATGGGCACCTTCTCCTACAAAGAGCCGACAAAGCTGCAGGTCGATCGCGTCGCCTTCACCGCCGCCGGCGACGAGTGCCAGTTTGCCGAGTCGGTTGCCTGCCGGCTGGAACTGACCAGGACTGAGTAAATCTCCATTAGTTGAGCATTTGATCCGCATTGTTGCGGTGCACACAGAATTGAACTAAGCTCGGCCAGGGCTGAGCACGGAAACGGATGTTTTCATGCTGCAGATACTCTATTTGGCACAGGATCTTGCCGATCCCGCGGTGCGACGCAGGACCCTCACGCTTGTCGCCGGCGGCGCGCGCGTGACACTTGCCGGCTTCCGCCGCGGCGCCAGTCCTCTGGCCGCAGTTCACGGCGTCGAGCCGATCGAACTTGGGACGACCGCTGATGCTCGCTTCGCGCAGCGCATCGGAGCCGTCGCAGGCGCGTGCCTGCGCCTCGCGAACAGGCTTCGGCATGTTCAAAGGCCCGATGTCATCATCGCCCGCAATCTCGAGATGCTGGCGGTCGCGAGAAGAGCTGTCGTGCTTTTTGGGGGGGACGTTCCGATCGTCTATGAATGCCTCGACATCCATCGGCTCCTGCTGCGCAAGGACATGGTCGGGAGGGCGCTGCGTGCGGCCGAAGCTCAACTTGGCAGGGATGTACGCTGGCTGATCACCAGCTCGCCGGCCTTCATCGAGCATTATTTCCGACCGCTCTCGGGAATCAATGCCCCGCCGATTCTGCTTGAAAACAAGGTGCTCGATATCGACGGCACGGCAGCGAACGTCGCCGGCGCGGCCGAATGCCCGCCCGCCGGTGTGCCTTGGAAGATCGGCTGGTTCGGCGCGCTACGTTGCCGCAAATCGCTCTCCCTCCTCGCCGAGTTTTCGAGAATGATGGAGGGTCGCTTCGAGGTGGTTCTGCGCGGCCGGCCCGCCTATTCCGAGTTCGAGGACTTCGACGGCGCCCTGCGGAGCGAGCCATTCATGCGTTTCGAGGGAGCTTATCGCAACCCGGAGGATCTCGCAGACATCTACGGGGATGTTCACTTTACCTGGGCGATCGACTTCTTCGAGGAAGGTCAGAATTCCGCTTGGCTCCTGCCGAACCGGCTCTATGAAGGCTGCCGCCACGGACGAATCCCGATCGCGATGAAAGGCACCGAGACGGCGCGCTTCCTTGCCGTGCGGGGGATCGGCCTCGTCCTCGAGGAAGCCGATGCCGAGAGCCTTGCCGCACTCGTCGGTTCCATGACGCCGGATGCCTATGCCGACAACGCCGAGCGCATCAGCCGCTGCAACCCCGGCACCTGGGTGTTCGACCGCAGCGACTGCGAGGCGCTCGTCCGGAGGCTGGCGACACTTATTGTCGAGCCGCCGCGACCCCTGCCGGCGGTCGCGATAGCAGAACCCCGCCACAATGAAGGTGGATCTTTATGAGCTCGGATCAAGTGACCTCCACATCCAGCCTCATCGTCATACCCTGCCTCAACGAGGCATTGCATATCGAGGCTCTGGTAGCAAAGCTGCGACCGTCGCTGACGCCCTTGAATGCGGCGATCGTGATCGCCGACGGCGGCAGCACGGATGGCACGCGCGAGATCGCCCGGCGTCTTGCCGCCGAAGACCCGCGGGTGCTTTTCCTCGACAACCCGAAGCGCATCCAGAGCGCCGCAGTCAATCGTGCGGTCGCCGAGCTCGGTGCGGCCTACGATTACCTCATTCGCATCGATGCGCACGCCACCTATCCGGACGATTATTGCGAGCGCCTGGTCGAGGATGCCTTGGCGACCGATGCCGACTCTGTCGTCGTCGCCATGCAGACGGAGGGTTTTGGAACTTTCCAGAAGGCGACCGCCTTTGCGCAGAACTCCAAGCTCGGTAATGGCGGTTCGAAGCACCGTACCGGTGCTGCCGGCCACTGGACCGAACACGGCCACCACGCGCTGATGCGCATTGAGGCTTTCAAGGCAGTCGGCGGCTATGACGAGAGCTTCAGCCACAACGAAGACGCGGAGCTCGACTACCGCCTCAAGAAAGCTGGCTACCGGATCTGGATGACCGACAAGACGAGCATGGTCTACTATCCGCGTGCGAGGCTCATCCCCCTGTTCCGGCAATATTTCGGCTACGGTCGGGGTCGGGCAAAGAACTTCCTCAAGCATCGCGCCATGCCGGGGTTGCGCCAGATTCTGCCGCTTGCGGTGGCGCCTCTGGCGTTCGGGGCGCTTCTCGCCATCGTCAACTGGATGGCAGTGGTTCCCGTCGGCCTTTGGGCGGCAGCCTGCCTTGGCTATGGCGTCTGGATGGCGCTCGGGCAGCGTAATCCTTACGGGCCGCTCGCCGCGATCTCGGCCATGGTCATGCATTTCGCCTGGTCCGCCGGCTTCTGGCGGGAACTTCTCGATTTCCGCCGGCGGGTGGCCAGATGATGACCACGACCCTTCAGATCGACATCGGCGTCTGCACCTTTCGCCGTCCGGAGCTCGCCGACACGCTTCGTTCTCTGGCGTCGTTGGCGGTGCCCGAAAGTGCCACGATCCGTGCCATCGTCGCGGATAACGACGCAACGCCGAGCGCCAGGGCTTTAGTCGAGTTGCTTCGTCCGGAGATGCCTTTCGAGATCATCTACGTCCATTGCCCGGCATCGAACATCTCGATCGCACGCAATGCCTGTCTGGACCACAGCACGGGCGATTTCCTCGCCTTCATCGACGACGACGAGACCGCGTCGGAATACTGGCTGCTGCGCCTCCTGGAAACGGCGCATGCCACCGGCGCCGACGCGGTGCTGGGCCCCGTCAGGGCGCATTACGGCCCATCCGCCGCCGCCTGGATGCGCCGTGGCGATTTCCATTCGACATTGCCCGTCTGGGTCAAGGGCGAAATCCGCACAGGCTACACATGCAATGCGCTGCTCAAGCGGGAAGCGCCGGCGCTCCTTGGCCGCCGCTTCAAGCTCACGCTCGGCAAGAGCGGCGGGGAGGATACGGACTTCTTCACCGGCATGCATGGCGCGGGCGGAAGCATTGCCTTTGCCCCTGAGGCATGGGTACATGAACCGGTGCCACAACAACGGGCCTCGCTCTCCTGGCTTCTGAAGCGTCGCTTCCGCTCGGGCCAGACGCATGGACGCCTGCTGGCGGAAAAGGCGAACGGTCTCCGTCGATTTTTGAACATTGCGCTGGCCACAGCCAAATCGGCCTATTGCGGGTTCGCAGCAGCGGTTTTCTTCCCGTCGCCCGTGCGGCGATACCGCCACGGCCTGCGCGCGATTCTCCACGCGGGTGTCGTCAGCGGTCTTCTGGGGCACGAGCAGCTCGAACAATATGGAGCTCGGGAGGTGATCTCGCCGTGACCAGCTCTGTGATCGATTCCACGCCCAACGTTACCTTCGTTATTGCCGCCTTCAACGCCGCGGATACGATCACGCGAGCCATCGACAGCGCGCTGGCGCAGGAAGGGCTAACTGTGGAAGTCGTCGTTGTCGATGATTGTTCCTCCGATGCCACCGTGGCCCTTGTGGCGGCAATCCAGGACCCGCGCGTCCGCCTCATCGCTCTTGAATCCAACCGCGGACCGGGCGGGGCCCGCAACGCGGGCTTCGACGCGGCGCGGGGCGAGTGGATCGCCATCCTCGACTCGGACGATACGGTGCACCCGGACCGGCTCAAGCGAATGATAGAGCGGGCTAGGGCCTGCGACGCGGAGATCGTCGTCGACAACCTTGACATCCTCTCGCTCGACGGCCGCAGCATTAGAATGTTTCAGGAGGCGCAGCTCGCCCGGCAGCCCCTGCTCACGCTCCCGGCCTTCATCGAGTCGAATGTGCTTTTCCGATCGGAGCACAATTACGGCTACATGAAACCCGTCTTCCTGCGTCGCTTCCTCGAAGACCACGGATTGCGCTTCGACGAGACGCTCCGCATCGGCGAGGACTACATTCTGCTGGCATCCGCCCTTGCCTGCGGCGGGCGCTGCGCGATCGAGCCGGCTGCCGGCTACGTGTATCATATCCGTGAGGGATCGATCTCGCGTGTGCTGAAGCTCGAACACATCGATGCGATGATGGCGGCCGACAAGATGTTTCTGAGCCGCTACACACTCGATCCCCGGTCGCGGAGCATGCAGCGCAAACGCACGCGCGGCTTTCGCCATGCACGCTCCTTTCTCGTTCTCGTGGAGCAACTGAAAACGAGATCGTTGGCGGGCGCACTGAAGACCGCGCTCGCCGACCCGCTCGCGCTTCAGCATCTCAGGATGCCGATCGCCGCCAGATTGCGCCGCCTTGCGGCGCCATCTGCACACTCCGCCCCCTCCGTTCCGCCCCCATGATGGCGGCTGAACGACCCCAAGGGGCGCCCCCCTAATGACAAGTAAAGGATAATGCAATGGACCGTAACAGGACCGTCAGGAAAGCAGTGATCCCGGTTGCCGGGAATGGAACGAGATTCCTTCCGGCGACGAAGGCCGTGCCGAAGGAGATGTTGACGATCGTCGACCGGCCCGTGGTCCAATACGCGGTCGACGAGGCGCGCCAGGCCGGGATCGAGCATATCGTCTTCGTGACCAGCCGCAACAAGCAGGCGATCGAGGATCATTTCGACGACACGCCGGAGCTCATCTCGTCGCTTTCGCGCTCGGGCAAGGAGGCGCAGATCTCCGAACTTGAAGCAATGCTGCCGAAGGCAGGCTCAGTAAGCTTCACGCGCCAGCAGGCCCCTCTCGGCCTCGGCCACGCCGTATGGTGCGCCCGTGACCTGATCGGTGACGAGCCGTTTGCGCTCCTGCTCCCGGATATGGTCTCCTTCGGTGCGCACGGCTGCCTGGCGGGCCTCATGGACCTCTATCGGGAGGTCGGCGGCAACGTCGTCGGCGTCGAACAATGCGCGCCCAAGGAGGCATCGAAATACGGCATCGTCGGCAAGGGCGAGACGGTGCGACACGGCTTTGCCGTCACCGAGATGGTCGAAAAGCCGGCTGCGGGCCGGGCTCCGTCCAACTACTACCTCAACGGCCGCTACATCCTTCAGCCGGAGATCTTTTCGATCCTCGCGCATCAGCCGCGCGGCGCGGGCAACGAGATCCAGTTGACCGACGGCATGCTGAAGCTGTCGGCGAGCCAAACGTTCCACGCGCACCCCTATCAAGGCCGCACGTTCGACTGCGGTTCGAAGCAGGGTTTCATCGAGGCGAACGTCGCCTTCGCGCTTGACCGGCCGGACATCGGCGACGGCGTATTCGAATCCGTTCGCGAGATCGTGCTGTCTTACGAAAGCCGCATCCGAGCGGCATAAGCGAATGTTTCGGGCGGCCGAGCGAGGCCGCCTGGACCAAGGACCGGAGAATAAGATGAACAGAGCGGCCCCCATGAAACAGAGAGGCGTCCCCTTGAGCAGCGTCATGCCGCGCGAAGAACAGTCAGACGGTTTCATCGATCTCGATCGGCTTCTGGCTGTCGTCGTGCGGCGGGCGAGGCTGGTGGCCGCTTTCGTCGTGCTCTTCATTGCATTGGGGGTCGTCTATCTCCTGTTCGCGACCCCCTATTACACCTCGATGACGCAGATTCTGCTCGACGAAAACCTGTCCAAGTTCGCCGAGGAGGAGCCGGCTCCCGCAAACAGTCAGCTGCTGGACATGCAGATCGCAAGCGCGGTCGAGATCCTCAAATCCGGCGAACTCGCGCTGCGCGTCGTCGACAAGCTCAATCTCTCCGAGAACGATACGATCCTCAATCCGCCGCAATCGCCGGTCGCGATCGTCAAGGGTTGGGTGAAGACGGCGACCGGCCTTTTTTCCGGCGGCCCTGACTTGACCGACGATGAGATGCGCAACGGCCGGCGACAGAAGGCGGCAGCCCTCCTCCAACAGTCGCTCCTCGTCGAGCGCGTTTCGCGAAGCTCTGTCGTGTCCGTGGCCTTTCGCTCGAGCGACCCGGTGCTTGCGGCGACTATCACCCGCGCATACGCCAATGCCTATCTGACCGATCAATTGAATGCTAATTTCGAGGCGACCGAACGCGCCTCTGTCTGGCTGCAGGAGCGGCTGGCGGATCTGCAGCAACGCTCGCAGACGGCCGCCCTCGAGGTCGAGCGGTTCAGAAGCGAAAACGGTCTCACCGCAGCTCGCGGCGAACTCATGTCCGAGCAGCAGCTTGCAGACCTCAATAGCCAGCTCATCGTCGCCCAGGCCGATACGGCCACCGCGTCGGCCCGCTACAATCAATATCAATCGATCATCGACCAGGGGCCGGAGAATGCGGTCAACAATGCCACGATCTCGCCAAAGGAAGGCGACAACTCGGTGATCCGCGATTTGAGAACACGCTATATCGCTGTCGGCAAACGCGAGCGGGAGGTGACCCAGGATTTCGGCGAGGACCATCCGCAGGCCGTGTCGCTGAGAGCCGAGCACGCCGACATCGGCCGGCAGATCTATCAGGAACTGCAGCAACTTACGGCGAGCTATAAGAACGAATACGAGGTCGCCCGCTCGCGCGAAGCCTCGCTGCGCAAGAGCATCCAGGGCATTGCCGGCAAGAACTCGGAAGCCAGCAAGTCACTCGTGCAGTTGCGGGAGCTCGAACAGAAAGCGGCTGCGCTCAAAACGCTCTATGAGTCCTATCTCGGCCGCTACGAGCAGGCAACGCAGCAGCAATCCTTTCCGATCGCCAAGGCGCGCGTGATCTCCCAGGCGGGCGTTCCCGTTTCGCCGTCGAGCCCCAAGAAGACCATGGCTCTGGCGCTTTCCGCGGTGCTTGGCCTGATGGCGGGCGGCGCTTACGCCGCATTCCTGGAGTTCCGCGAACGGACGTTCCGCGTGGAGGACGACGTGCGCTCGATCCTCGGTCAGCGCTCGCTCGGCTATGTTCCGCTCATAGGTTCGCGGCCGAAGAAGAAGGCGCAGCTCGTCCGAGCGCATTTCGGTTCGGAGAGACGGCCGGACGACCCTGCGGACGGCACGATGCCGTTTCAGCGTCTTTCGCGCATCGTTCTCGATGCGCCTCGGTCGACTTTCGCAGAGACCTTCCGCAACGCGAAGCTCGCCTGCGACCAGATGCTGCCTGGCAGCGAAAGCCGCGTCATCGCAATCGCTTCGGCCCTGCCGGATGAAGGAAAATCGATCGCCGCGGCGAATTTCGCAGCCCTCCTTGCCGGAAGCGGCAAGCGCACCCTGCTGATCGACGCCGACATCCGCAAACCGGGGCTGACCTCAATGATCACGCCAGCTCCGCGCTCAGGTCTCGTCGAGGTGCTGACGGGAGAGGCCACCTGGCCCGCCGGCATCAAGGTCGACCAGCGCTCGAAGCTTGCCATTCTTCCGGCCGGTGGCGGAGCATCGGACCAGCGGCATCAGAGCAACGAACTGCTCGCCTCGCCAGCCATGGCGAACCTCATCGAGAACGCGCGCAACTCCTTCGACTATGTCGTCGTCGATCTTGCCGCGCTCGCGCCGGTCGTCGACGGCAAGGCCTTTGCGCCGCTTGCCGACGGCATTCTTTTCGTCGTCGAATGGGGGCGAACCCCTTCGCGGCTCGTGCGCGACCTGCTCAATTCGGAACCGCTGATCAGCTCGAAGGTGCTCGGCGTCATTCTCAACAAGACCGACATGAACGAGCTCGGCAAGTACAGTGACTTTGGCGGCGCGGAAAAATACCGGCATCGCTACGGCAAATATTACATCGAGCACACCGAGAACACGGCCGCCTGAACCCACGCAGGCATCCGGCGGTCTCAAATGGCCGCCGCCCTCGATCACGCCAGTACCAGCCGCCCCTGGCTACCCTGCCGCAGGCTGGCTCCGAACCGTCGGCTTTGCCGGTCTAGCGCTGCGCAGAGCCACTCGATGTCCTCTCCAGAGGGGTAGACTAGGCTGAAACGACGCGCCTGCAGCGGCACGATTTCCAGTGCCGTCACGTCGCCATTGGCAGGATCGATATTGGCGAAATACATCAGGCGCAGATCGCCGCGAAACGCCTCGTGCCCGCGTATGCCCTCGTAGTCGTTCAGGAAATCGCCGCAGCCATAGAGAATGATGCGACCGCGATGGACCTCGACGGCCTTGGGATGATGCGAGGAATGCCCGTGCACGACCGAGACACCGGCATCCTCTATGAGCGCATGCGCAAATTGCCGTTCCGCGGCGGATATACTCTCGCCCCAGTTCGGTCCCCAATGTATCGAGACGACCGCGACATCCTGAGGGCGTTTCATTCCTGCGATATCGTCGGCTACGTGGCGGGCGCTGGCCGGCGTGAGATCCGCTAGGACGTTTACGCCAGGCCTTGCTCTCGCGGCAGCCCAACTCAAGGGCGTCCCGCTCGTCGGCGTGGCGAGCGCAAAGACGAGCACGCGTCCTCCGTCGCCTGTCTCGAAGATTGCAGGTGCGGACGCTTCGGCGAGCTCAACTCCGGCGCCAACCCTCTTTATTCGCAGCCGGTCCAGGGTCGCCAGCGTGTCGAACAAGCCGGCCGGCCCCCAGTCCAGAACATGGTTGTTGGCGAGCACACAGCAATCCACCTCGGCAGCGGCAAGGCAGGCGGCGTTTTGGGGGCTCATCCGGTAGTTGATGCCTTTCGGAAGGTAATCCTCGCTGCGGGTGATCGCCGTCTCCAGATTGATGATGCGGAGATCAGGCCGGGTCCGTGCAAGCTCATCCAGCGCCACGCCCCAGACATAGCTTGGGTCCACCGGCTGCGGGATCGGCCCGTGCACCCTCTCCGCCAGATAAACATAGCCGCGGGCCGTCTTGACATAGCTCTCGTATAGAACGGGATCGCACGGAGCGGGCAGCACCTGATCGATGCCCCGCCCGGTCATGACATCGCCGCAAAGGAAGACCTGCATCGGTTCCCACCGGATCGCGGTCGCTACAGCGCCGTGCGTCTTTTCAGCCGCACAAAGGACGCTGTAGCACTTTGAATTTTTCCATGTTTTTGACCTTAAATCGGCTGCGATTTAAGGACACATGCACTAGGCTTGTCAGGTCGCCAGAGGCCTGTTCCGCGAGCAATCGCAATCACGCGCGGGCGCTAGTACCGTATCGCCGCTCAATCTCGCGCCCAGCACCGATCCGCAACAAGGCTCACCGGCGTATCCGCGCCCGCTCATGCAATGGCCACAGCGATTCGGCGCGCGCTCATGTCGAGCGACGATCAACGCCGATAATCCAACCGGCGACCATCAGCACGACGAGCGCCGCAAGCGCTATGAGTGCCAGCATATAGAAGAGAAAATACTCGGCAAGGCTCGGGACGATCAGAAGGACTCGCCGCAAAGCGTTTGGCGACCGCCGCCAATCCGGCAGGTCGTCGCGATTGAAGGCCTCAAGTCTACGGGTAAAGAAGTGCATATCGCTGCAACCGACTGCCGTTCGTTAACCATGAACGGCGTCATGCTGCGGGTCAACAGTGGCGACAGCGAGGCATCGTCTGCCATGCATGCCGATCAGTGCATCACTCGCTCCACCAATGGTGAAAATGGTGCACGGGTCCCCGTCCCTCCCCCACCTTCAACCCGCCTCCCGCGGAGAGCGCGGCGTGCAAGTAGGCTTTGCCTATGGTGACCGCTTCGCCCAAGGGCCGCCCGAGCGCGAGCCCGGCCGCGATCGCGGCGGAAAGCGTGCAACCGGTGCCGTGGTCGTTGCGAGTGTTGATCCGAGGCGCAGGAAGGCGGACAACGGCCTCTCCGTCGAAGAAGAGATCGGTGGCTTCGCCGTTCTTCCGGTGCCCGCCCTTGATAAGAACAGCATGCGCCCCAGCCTTCATGATCGCTTCCGCCTGCCGAGCCATCTCCGTTTCATCCTCGGCAACGGAGCGCCCCGTCATCAGCGCCGCTTCGGGCAGGTTGGGCGTGGCGACGAGGGCCAGCGGCAACAGTTCCTCCATCAGCGCGGCAACCGCATCCGGCCGAAGCAGGCGGTCGCCCGAGGTCGCGACCATGACGGGATCGACTACAGCTCGCTTGCCGAAGCGGCGTAATCCGTTGGCGATGGCAGTGATCGTCTCCTGGCGCGAGACCATGCCGATCTTAACGGCGCCCACGTCAAGGTCGGAAAGTACCGCATCGATCTGCGCCGCAACGACGTTTGGTGAAACATCTTCGACCGCGCTGACGCCTTTCGTGTTCTGGGCGGTAATCGCGGTGATGACGCTGGCGCCGTAGACGCCGAGCGCCGAGAAGGTCTTGAGATCCGCCTGGATGCCAGCTCCACCGCCCGAGTCCGACCCGGCGATGGTGAGCGCGATCGGCGTCTTGCCTGCGCGGGAGAAAGGCGGAACAGACGTCATCATCGACCTCCTTGACGGCACATCACGGAGATCCAGGCAAAAGCGAAGAAGTGGCTAGCTTGCCGAATACGGCTTCTTTCCGTTCCTACGCCGGCATGACCCGGATCAGGTTCAAGGGTCCGGCTCACCGCCGTCTCAGCACCGCCCGGTGCACCCCTCGGAATGCGAACAATTTATGGCCGGCGTCGCCGCGATGTCAACGTGCGGGAACCGTCGGCCTCGGGCTCCGACTCGCTCGGAGATTGCAGACGCGCCTTTCTTGAGGACATATATTTCCCGAAATTCGATAGACCGCAACGCAGCCATTTCCCTTACCGCTTATGACCGCGCGTTTCCTCCTCGAAAACTGCTGCGATTGCGCTATTCTTAGCCAAATTTTTGCGACCAGAAAGGAGCAAGCCATGGGCCTCCGCATAAACGACACAGCACCCGATTTCACCGCCGAGACGACGCAGGGCACGATCAATTTCCATGAGTGGATCGGCGATGGCTGGGCTGTACTCTTCTCCCACCCGAAGAATTTCACGCCTGTCTGCACCACCGAGCTCGGCGCCATGGCCGGGATCGAGGGCGAGTTCCGCAAGCGCGGCGTCAAGATCATCGGCATCTCCGTCGATCCGGTCGAAAGCCACGCCAAATGGAAGAGCGACATCAAGACTGCAACGGGCTTTGACGTCGAATATCCGCTGATCGGCGACCGCGATCTGAAGGTGGCCAAGCTTTACGACATGCTGCCGGCCGGCGCCGGCGACACCTCCGAGGGCCGCACGCCCGCCGACAATGCCACCGTGCGTTCCGTCTACGTCATCGGTCCCGACAAGAAGATCAAGCTGATCCTCACTTATCCGATGACGACGGGCCGCAACTTCAACGAAATCCTGCGGGCGATCGACTCGATCCAGCTCACCGCCAAGCATCAGGTGGCGACACCGGCTAATTGGCAGCAGGGCGAGGATGTCATCATCACGGCTGCCGTGTCCAACGAGGACGCAATCCAACGCTTCGGCTCGTTCGACACCGTTCTTCCCTATCTCAGGAAGACCAAGCAGCCGACGGCCTGACGGCGCCCTGGCTCGCAAGCCACTGCATGTTCCCTTAAATCGCACCCGATTTAAGGACAAAAACATGCAGCAACTCAAAGTGCTACAGCGTCCTTTGTGCGTCTGAAAAGACGCGCGGCGCTGTTGGTCAGAGGCGCGCCAAATCTTGAGGTTTTGCGCGTCTTTGCCGCACGTGCTTAAAGTCTCGCGCAAACCGGCGGGCGTTGCGTCAGCCCGCTTTCATAGCCGCCATGATCTCGGCCAGGACGCCATGCAGGGCATCGCGATAGCCATTGCGCGCCGAGGGCCCGCTTTCGTCTGAAGTCATCACGACGGTCAGTCTCAGCGACGGCACGACGTAGAGCATCTGGCCGCCATAGCCCCATGCGTAATAGACATCATCGCCGCCGATGCGACGCATGAACCAGCCATAACCATAGCCATCGCCGGTGAAACGAGAGGCTGTGCGTGGCTGCCAGGAAAGGTCAACCCAGTCGGCCGGGACGATCTGCTGCCCATCCTCCGTCCGGCCGCGGTTGCGATAGAGCTCGCCGAAAGCGAGCAGCGATCGCGCGCTCATCGCCATCTGATTGCCGCCGAGATAGATGCCCTGCGGATCGCGCTCCCAAGCACCGATCCTGAACCCCTCGACGCGGCCGAGCCACTCGCGCGCAAGCGCCAGGGTCGATTTGCCGCCGACTTTCGTCAGGATCGCCGAAAGCAGGTGCGTGGAGGCCGTCGAATAAAGCATCCGCCCGCCCGGCTCATCATCGAAGGGCTGCGCGAGCGCGAAACGAACCCAGTTGCGGCTCGAAACCCAGCGACCGTAGTTCGGTCCTGACATCCGCCCCAGTCCCGCCTGCATCGAGAGCAAATTGCCGACGGTAATTTCGTTGATGCGCGGATCGGCCGGCGAAGGCAGATCGTCCCCCAAAAGCGGCGCGACCTTCTGTTCAGGCCCATCGAGCAGGCCTTTGTCGATCGCAATTCCGACAAGGGCGGAGACGATCGATTTCGACGCCGACTTGATGTTGGTCGATTCGGATGGCGTGTGGCCGCGATAGCCCTCTTCGGCTACCGTCCTGCCATCCTGTGCGACGATGATGGTTTTCAGCGATTTGAGGTCGTCCCTACCGGCGAGGCTCTCCAGGAGGAGGGACACGTTGGATTGCTCCTGCGCGACGGCAAGCGGCAGGACGGCGAAGAAGGACAGGAAAGCGACGATCAGCCTCATGCCATCGACCTAGGGCGAATGGCCGGCCATGTCATCAACCGCATGTGACGCTCACGACGATGTGAAGCTCGCGCGCTGCGGTTGATCCCCGTGGGCGGTCGTCCTCAGCTCGAACGTGCCGCTACCCAGTTGTGCCAGTCCTCCTCGCCGCCGTTGAAGACATTGAGGTCGATCCTGCCATCGACGCCGTGCGAGAGGCCCGAGCCGGAATATTGCCAGAAGAGCCATTTGCGGCCGGGATAGACTTTTGACGGGTGGGCGGCCACGGCGCGCAGCCAGAAAGGATGATTGGGGAACGCCCCTTTCAGGTTGTCGCGGTAGAAATCCGGGGCGGTGTAGATGATCGGACGCTGGCCGTAATGCCGCTCCAGCTTGTCCATGAAGACCTGCATCTTCTCCCGGACCCGCTCAGGCGATGGCCGCCTCTTGCAGCTCGATTCGCCGTTCCATTCGACGTCGATGACCGGCGGCAGCGCGTCCGGTTCACGCGGCACGTTGCGGATGAACCAATCGGCCTGCTCGCCGGCGGTGCGGCACCAGTAGAAGAAGTGGTAGGCACCCCGCTTCAGCCCGGCTGCCTGCGCCCTTCGCCAGTTCTTCTTGAACATAGGATCGAGATGATCGCCGCCATCGGTCGCCTTGATATAGGCGAAGTTGGCGCCCTGCGTCCTCAGCTTCACCCAATCGATGTCACCCTGCCAGCGCGAGACGTCGACGCCGTGGACGGCGAGCTTCCGGGGGGACCTTTTGCCGAAATTGATCGGCTTGGCGTCGCGGAAGCGGTGGCTGTAAATGCGTGCGCGGCCGCCTTGCGGCGCCGTCTCGATCGCGGGATTGTCGGGGGCAAGCATGGCGATCGGCCGTTCCGACGGAACGGGCATGCCTGCGGCTCGTTCTGCCGGCATGAAAGCCTGCGGTTCCGGGGGAGGTCCTGCCCAGGCGAGCGCCTCCTGCGGCGGAGCGGGTTGAACATCACCGGCGACGATATTCGTGGAAGGCACGGGACTTGCCGGCCGGACGACGGAGCTCGTCGTCTCTCGCGACGGCCGCTCGGCGCGATCCCGACCGCCTCCGAATCCGCAGGCAGACAGAGCCACACAGGCGAGGAAGATTGCTGAAAGACCCGATAGACGACGCATAGGAACCCGCACGCGAAACAAATGACGGCGAGGTTCGGCGCCGTCAGGACCCACTGACGTGACTTGCTAACGGGAAATTACCAAGAAAGATTGAATCCAATCTTTACGGGTGCCGCTGCCGGTGCCGCGGAGGAGAAAATTAGTGATGAGCGTCCGTCCGCCACCGAGATCGTGCTGGTGCTCCGGAAAAATAAAAGCGCCCGCTCAAGAGGATGCGGGCGCTTCAACAGATCTGAGCTATATCGTCGCTGAGGCCTTAGCGGCCAACGGCAGCCCGGGCAACACGATGGATATCGGCGCGATCGATGCCGAGGTCGTGCAGTTCGCGGGTCGACATGCGGCCCAGTTCGGCAACCGTCTGACGATACTTGCGCCAGTTGTTGAAAGAGCGTGCTACGTTCATTTTGATCCCCTTTCTTGGGCTTTTGGAGCCTGGCTGCCAGTCCGCGGCGCCTCGCTCGTTTCGATGAGCAGGATATAATGCAGACCCTTCGCAGATTGCAGCGCTGAGACTTCAGCGCTCCCATGCGTCAGATGCATGGGTGCGACGGTCCCTCGCCGAGTGCAAGATCCAGTATCGAGCCGTCTTTGCGGCTATTTGCGTGCGAAGCTGAAAGTGAAGTGACTGCCGCGATGGTAGTCTATGGCGTAGATGACGGGCAGGCCGGCGGGACTGTAACAGGTCTCCCGGATAAGCAGCGCCGGTCCGAAATCCCTGAGATCATGGCGCTCGACCACCTCTTCCGGCAGCATTACCGCCGAGACGGTCGCTGCGGACATGCGCGGCCGATGCTTGTATTTATCGAGCAGCTCCAGCAGCGAACCGCTCCAATCGACATCGTACAGCCGCGAGGGGATAATGCTGCGCGGTATGTAGTCGACGGAATAAAGGATCGGTTCGTCCTCCTGCAGCCGCAGCCGCTCAAGGCGGATGACCCGCTCGCCGGGGGCGAGCCTCAATTGCTCGGCGGTAACCGCATCGGGCATTTCCTCTGCGATCGAAAGCACCTTGCTGACCGTCTCGTAACCATAGTGCCGCGTCATCTCGGTGACGCTTTCGAACACGGTGATCGGCCGATCCACCTGGACGGCCGACATCGGGGAAACAAACCGACCCCGGCCATGCTCGACATAGATGATTCCGTCCTGCTCCAGCAGTTTCAGTGCCTCGCGCAGCGCCGGTCGTGAGATCTTGAAACGCTGCGTAAGCTGCGCCTCGGTCGGCAGCTTGTCGCCCGGGTTGAGCCCTTCGTCCCGGATCAGGTCGGCAATGCGGTCGCGGAGCTGGATCACCAGAGTGCGCGTGTCGCGAAGGGGCTCGTCCAATTCCTCTCTCCGAATGAAAGCAGATGAAATTCTTCTTGTCTGACAAATCCAGACAGGTCAAGGCTTCGCCAACTGCCGTGCAGGTCGCAATCCGTTTCGGGCATCACCTTATCCAAATTGCGCAAGATATCTCCCTTGACACTCATGAGCAATGTTGTCAGTTGTCTTACAACATTGCTGCGCGGACGAGCTGGCAATTGCAGCGCCAATCGAGAGAAAGCCCATGCTGAACTTTGACGAACAGAGATTCCTTCGTATCCAGTCGGGCGCGGTCGCCCTCAGGCAACGCCTGGACGAAGTCATTGCGTCCTGCCTTGAAAAGGGCGCGGAGAACATCTTCGTTCTCGGAACCGGCGGCGCCGCCATTCTGATGCAGCCTGCGGCCCAACTGCTGCAGCGCCAGTCGCGCTTCCCCGTTTTCATCGACCTGCCCGCGGAACTTGTCGTCACCGGATCGGTAAATCTCACGGCGAAGTCGATTGTCGTCATCCCCTCCCTTTCCGGAACGACGAAGGAAAGCGTGGCTTTCCTCGCCAAGGCGAAGGAGGTTGGCGCAACCGTGCTGACGCTGGTCGGGCATCAAGAAACCCCGCTCGGAAAGGGTGGCGATCATGCCTTTGTCAATTTCGCCGAGGACGACACGTCCTGCGAGTCCTTCTACTTGCAATCACTCTTCATCGCGCTTTCGATCATGCGCTATCGCGGTGAAATCGAGAATTACGACCAGGTCGTCCGCGAGCTCGACGCGCTTCCGCGACTCCTGCTCGAGGTGAAGCGCAGCTATGAGGAAAAGGCCGAGGACTTCGCCAGAATCCTTGCCGGCTCGGATTATCATATCATCACCGGCGCAGGGAATGTCTGGCCCGAGGCCTTCTATTACGGCATGTGCATTCTTGAAGAAATGCAATGGATCCGTACCCGTCCCGTCCACGCCTCCGATTTCTTCCACGGTACGCTGGAGCTCGTCGATAAGGACGTCAGCGTGGTTCTCTTCAAGGGCGAGGATAGCCTGCGGCCGCTCGCCGATCGCCTGGACAATTTCGCTCGCAACTACACCGACAAGCTCACGGTGCTCGACACCGCGGAATTTGCGCTGCCCGGCATTTCCCCTGAGGTGCGCGGTCTCGTCTCGCCGATCGTTCTTGCCACCCTGCTCGAACGCATCAGCGCGCACCTCGAAGTCATGCGCAATCATCCGCTGACGACGCGGCGCTACTACAAGCGCGTTGCATACTGACGGGACAGACGGCAAAGCATCGAAGGCCGCGGAACGCCCCCTAGCGTCCGCGGCCTCGTCACCACGCCCGGAGACAGCCATGGCCTCTTTCCGTTTCGCCGCCGTCGGCGACAATTGCATCGATCGCTTCCTCCCTCCCCTGGCACGATCCTACGTCGGCGGCAATGCGATCAATGTCGCCGTTCAACTCGCGCGGCTCGGCCACCAGGCCTTCTACTTCGGCGCCATAGGCTGCGATGACGACGGCGCAAAGGTCCGCGGCCGACTGCGTGACAATGGTGTGCACGTGAACTACTTGCGCGAGTGCGACGGCAATACCGCCTATACCAACATCGACGTCACGCCCGCGGGCGACCGGATTTTCGTTTACGAGGATTTCGGGGTCTGTGCAGGATACCGACCGGAGCCAGCCGATTTCGAGGCACTGAAAACGATGGACCATGTGCACATCGGCTGGCTCGACGACGGCGGCGCGCTCCGCCGAGCGCTTTCGAGGGCAGGCGTCAGCGTCTCACAGGACGTCTCGGTGAATGCCGCTGCCGCCAATCTCGGCGTCGAGGGGCTATCGGTCGCCTTCGGCTCCGCCGGCGAGGACGACTCCAGGGCCGAACGCCTTATCCATGATTTTCTGTCAGGCGGCGCGCGCCTCGCCGTAGTGACGCGCGGCGGTCACGGTTCGCTTGCAAGCGATGGCGCGACATGCGCCGCGGCCGGCATCCGGCCTGTGCAGGTGGTCGACACGACCGGCGCCGGCGACAGTTTCATCGCCGGTTTCATAGCCGCCCAAATTGCGGGCGAGCCGCTCGCCGAATGCCTGCACGCCGGGCGCGATCTGGCGGCACTGACCTGCACGCATGTCGGCGGCTTTCCGCAGGATCCGCAGCCGCTCTGACGTACCGGCTAAACCCCCGCCTCGCTAGGGCGCTGGAGACCCTACATGGGCCGCGCAGTTCGCTGCTCGGCCGCGCGGCTTTCCGTCAATGCAGCAACTGGCTCAGAAACAGACTGGCGCGCTCCGTCTTCGGGCGCGCGAAGAATTCTTCCGGCTCGCCCTCTTCGACGATGCGGCCGCGGTCCATGAAGATCACCCGGTCCGCCACCTGACGTGCAAAACCCATCTCGTGCGTCACGCAGATCATGGTCATGCCATCATTCGCCAGCGCCACCATGGTGTCGAGCACTTCCTTGACCATTTCCGGATCGAGGGCGGATGTCGGCTCGTCGAAGAGCATGACCTTTGGATTCATGCAGAGCGCCCTCGCGATCGCTACCCGCTGCTGCTGACCGCCCGAAAGCTGGCCCGGATATTTGTTCGCCTGCTCCGGAATGCGCACCCGGCCGAGATAGTGCATGGCGATCTCGATCGCTTGCTTGCGCGGCATCTTCTTCACCCACATCGGCGCGAGGATGCAGTTCTCGAGGATGGTCAGGTGCGGAAACAAGTTGAACTGCTGAAAGACCATGCCGACCTCACGCCGGACGGCGTCCACCTTGCGGTCGTCCTCGCCGAGTTCGACGCCGCCGACGGTGATGTCGCCCTGCTCGTGCGCCTCGAGACGGTTGATGCAGCGGATCAGCGTCGACTTTCCCGAGCCTGACGGGCCGCAAATGACCACCTTCTCACGCGGCGCGATCAAGAGGTTGATGTCGTCAAGCGCGTGATAGCGGCCATACCACTTGTGGACACCACGCAGCGCGATCTCCGAGGTGGCCATGTCGATCGAAGTGGGCATTCTTACCTCCAGGATTTTCATTTCAGGACGAGCCATGCGGAGAGCACGATGACCACGGCACCGATTATCGTGTGCAGCTCGATCGGAGCGGAAAATAGGAGAGCCCCATAGAGGCCGCCCCAGATGATCTGACTGTATTGGAACGGCGCCACAACCGATGCATCGCCGGCAACGCCGGTGAAACCGATCATCACTCCGCTCCAGGCCAGTGGCGACAATCTTTCTCCAAGCAGCACAAAGGCGAGTATCGCCACCAGAAGCGGCGTTAGGAACGCCAGCAGGTAGGCTTCGGCGAGAGGCAGCATCGAAAACGCGTAATGGATGAGCAGGGTATCGACGGCAAGCAGGAGCGCGCGCATGAGGGCCAGATACGGGTGGCGCGGCAGGAGCGATCCGATGCTGCCGGTCGCGCCGGCGTAGGCGCTAAGGAGCACGAGCGCCGCAATCGTGATCATGAACGTCACCTGCGGCACCTGAAAGCGCTCCGCCAGCAGCTTCACCAGCACATCGGCGCCGGAGAACACGGCGAAGGCCATGAACCCTAGCGTGGCGGCGCGCACGTTCCGCCGCATACCGGCCCTTGCCGGCGCGACATTCGCATCAACGGACATTGAAGCGTCCGAACCGGGCTTCGATGCGCGACTGCAGGAATTCCAGCCCGACCGAAAGGATCCAGTAGATCATCGAGGCGGTGATCAGCATTTCGATGTGACGGAATTCGGTCTGTCCTTGCGTGCGGGCGAGATACATGAGTTCCCAGACGCCAACAACGGAAACGAGCGAGGAGTCCTTCAGCATCGCGATGAACTGGTTGCCGGTCGGCGGGATGATGACGCGCATCGCCTGCGGCAGGATCACGAGCCCCATCGTCTGGCTCGGGCTCAAGCCTAGCGCGGTCGCCCCTTCGGTCTGCCCTCGCGGAATGCTCTCTATGCCCGCGCGGAAAATCTCCGTCATGTAGGCGCCGTAGCAGAGCGAAAGAGCGAGGATGCCCGCCGGAACCGCACTGATCACATAGCCGACCTGCGGCAGCCCGAGATAGATGATGTAGATCTGCATCAAGAGCGGTAGGCCGCGGAAGAGGGAAGTATAGAAGGTCGCAAGTCCGTAGATGACGCCGTTCTTGGAAAGCTTCGCGATCGCCCCGACAAGCGCGATGACAGTCGCGACCGCGATCGAGATCACCGAGATATAGAGTGTCGTGACCACGCCCTGCGAGATCAGAAAGCCGACCTTTTTCGCAATGAAAGCAAAGGAAAGATCGAAGGAATAGAAGAACAGCATCAGGAGCACGAAAAGCTCTATCCACACGCCGACTACCTGGAAGCTGCGCGGCAGTTGCCGAAGAGCCTTCCAGTTCACGGCTGCGATCGAGGCGATCATCATCGCGCCGATCAGCCGCGCAAGCGCAGGGTTGGCGGCGAGCCAGTCCGATGCCGTCGGCAGCACGCGCCCGATCCAGGCCGGGCTCACCCCGAGTCCGTAGATTGCGAGAGTGATGAGCGCGAGGATGACGAAAACCCCCGTGCGTCGCGCGGCATCCGGATAAGTCAGTATCAGGCGACCAATCATTCGTTCCCTCCGGCGTTCAGGCCGCGCGCTCGCGCCACCAGTCCTGTGCCTGCAATTTCCAATAGGTGAGCTGGGCGACGGCGAGCCCTGCATAGCCGCCGGCCCAGACGAGCCCGAAGGGCTTGAAAAGCTTGTAGCGATCGGACTGTCCCAAAATCCCTTCGGCCACCAGTTTTCCGCCGATTGCCGTCGTGTTGAGGCCATGGCCGCCGAAAGCCGTGCAATACCAGACACCCGGCTGCAGCTCACCGATCTGTGGCATGAGATGGCGCGCATAGGACATGAGGCCCGACCAGGCGAGTTCCGTCTTCAGATCCTTCAACTGCGGATATGTGCCGACCATCTCGCGCCGCAGTTCCGTCGCAAGCGTCGCCGGCGAGGCTGCGCGCGTGGTGATCCTTCCTCCCCACAACAGTCGTCTTCCGCCATCGACCAGCCGGTAGTAATCGCCGGCACGCCGGTTGTCGCCCACCGCGTCTGTGGTGGCGATGGCGTCACACAGGAGTTCCGGTGCCTCCTCGCTGACCATCACATAGGTCGCGATCGGCAGGAAAGAGCGCTTCAGCCGACCGTTGAGCGATCCTGTATAGCCGCCGGTGGTGAAGACAACCTGGCGCCCCTTGACCCGACCACGGGCGGTGGACACCACCTTTTCGGCGCCGCCGAGCGCGCTTCCCGTCGCAGCCGATCCCTCATAAATTCGCCCGCCGAGACGCTCCAGTTCGTCGGCAAGCCCGCGCAGATAATTGAGCGGATGCATATGAAAGGCCCGTCGGTCGCGCAGCCCATGGAAGTAGCGCTTCGATTTGAGCACCGAGCGGACCTGCTCCGCGTCGAGATAGTCGAGTTCGTAGCCATAGGCCCGCTTCAACTCGTCCGCGTGGGCCTTCAGGCTGTTCCCGTCATCATAGCGCACGACGCCCATAACTCCGGGCTGTGGCCGAGCGCCGTCGATCTTCAGCGCCTCGATCGTTTCGCGCACGAAATCGACGCCTTCGATCGAAAGAAGATGCAATTGCCGGGCGGTCTCATCTCCGGCCCTGCGGGCGATCTCGGCGCTGCCGGTCGCAAAGCCGGGGCTAACGAAGCCTCCGTTGCGGCCGGAAGCACCGAAGCCGACGCTTTCCGCCTCGAGCACGACAACCGATTGGCCGGCGCGCGCGAGCTGCAGCGCGGTTGTCAGACCTGCAAGCCCTCCTCCGACGATAACGGTTTCACATTCGATCACTTCTGACAGGACTGGTCTGACCTTCGCGTTGGCCAAAGTCCGTTTGTAATAGGTGTCAGGATAGGACATCTTCTCTCGTGCAAAGGTCGCTTGACGGTGGCTGCTGGAGCGGTGCCGGCCTGGCACAAGGCATAGCGGGCGGTGCCCGCCGCATGCCGCGCCCACACGTCGTCGGAACGGATCAGGATCGTGATCTGGACCGGTGAGACCCAAATCACGATCCGGCGACATCAGTCGGCGCTATAGTCCTTGCCGTACCACTTGGTGGTCAGGGCCGCGAGCGTACCGTCCTTCTTCATTTCAGCGATGATATCGCCCACCTTTTTCGTCCACTCGGCGTCGACCTTCTCGGCAATCACCACCAACGGCTCCTTGAAGGCATATTCGCCATCGAGAACGCGCAGCGGGTAGCCATTCTTGATCGCGTTGAGCGCCGTCTGCTCCGGCGCAATGACCGCGTCCAAGCGCACACCGTCGCCGAGACGCAGATCGTCGAAAGGCAGCATGGAGTCGGCGAAGGTGCGGATTTCGCCCGGCTCCAGCTTGTACTCCACCGGCGGCAGGCCGGGTGCATCGATTTCCAGCTGGCGGCGGATGTAGTCCTCCGACGTCGTCGCCGTCTCGACACCGATGATCTTGCCGTTGAGGTCGGCAACGGCCTTCGCCTGGCTGTCCTTGTGCAGGACGTAGACATAAGGGCTGTAGTAATAAATGCCGGCGAAGTCGATCACCTGGGCACGCGCCTTCGTCGGGGTGACCGAGCCGACGCCGAGATCGTAGCGTCCCTGCCAGCGACCGCCGGTCAGCGTCGCCCAGTCGGGCGTTTCGAAGCTGACCTCGACCCCGAGCCGCTTGGCGATTTCCTTGGAGACGTCGATATCAAAGCCGACGAGTTGATTGCTGTCGTCGAGATAGCTCTGGGGCGGCCAGCCGCTATTGGTGGCGACCACAAGGGCCTTCTTGCCCATGACCCGGTTGAGCGTTTCACCCGCCTGTGCCGCAGTCGCAAAGGCCAGCGCGGCGACGCCGATGGCAAGCTGTGTAAACAGTCTTTTCACGCATTCCTCCTGTTTTTCGTCAGCCGTGGGTTCCCGTTTCTGTAAGATGTCTGACAACTGAAACTGTAAATCGAACGATCCTCGTGTCAAGGCGGGATCGTCGCTCCGTCTATGAAACGAAATGATGAGACCATGCGGATTCGTGATGGCAGTTGTAGGCTCTGCCGCCGCATTCTCCTGAGACGAACGCCTGGCCGCTGGTTCAGAACGGAGGGCGCGCCCCTCGTAAATTCAGCGCCGTCCGTCTCGGAGGAGCCGCTCCACCGCCGTCTCGACCGAGTGCTGCCAGGCGGGCATGACGCAGCCGAACGTCGCAGAGAACCTCGCTGTCGACAGGCTTGAATTGGCAGGACGGCGCGCCGGCGTCGGGAACTCGGCTGTCGTGACGTCTCGGACAAGCGCCCAAGGGCCGCCGCGGGTGCGGCTCACCGCGAGGACGTGGCGCGCTAGATCCGCACGGTTGGTGACGCCTGTGCCGACGAGGTGATAGACGCCGAAAACGCTGTCATCTGTGGCTTGGATCATTCGCGCCGCCACCTCGAGCACGGCCTCCGCGATGTCGAGCGCCGAGGAGGGATTGCCCCATTGGTCGGCCACGACTTGAACCTCCTCGCGGTTCTCCGCGAGCCGCAGCATGGTCTTCACGAAATTCTTTCCGAAGGGGCTGTACACCCATGCCGTCCGCAAGATCAGATGGCGTGGATTTGCCGCCGCCACGGCTTTTTCGCCGGCAAGCTTGGTCGCTCCATAGACGCTCAGCGGAGCCGGTGGATCGTCCTCGACATAGGCGCCTTCCTTGCTCCCGTCGAAGACGTAATCGGTGGAAACATGGATGACCGGCAGCCCAAGACAGGCGGCCGCTTCGGAAACCGCGCCTGCCCCCGTGGCATTGACGGCGAGCGCCAATTCCGGCTCGGCCTCGGCGTGGTCGACGGCGGTGTAGGCGGCGGCCGAGATGACAAGATCGGGACGGCAGCGCTCGATCGTGGGCAGAATCGTTTCCGCGCGCGTCAGATCGAGATACGGCCGCCCCACCGTCACCACCTCGGTGTCCGCCCGCTCGCGCGAGCGTTCGACAAGGCTCCGGGCCAGTTGTCCGTTGCAGCCTGTAACGACAATCCTCATCGGATGCTCCGACGTTGTCCGCCGAGGCGAGCGCCCGCATAGCGCTCACGCCGAATCGGCTCCCACCACCAGTCGTTGGTGAGGTACCAATCGACCGTCTCGCTCAGGCCCGCCTCGAACCCCCGCTTCGGCCTCCAGCCAAGTTCCCGCTCGATCTTCGAAGGGTCGATCGCGTAGCGGCGATCATGGCCTGGCCGGTCGGAGACAAACGCGATCAGATCTCGGTAGCTTCTGCCGCTTCTACGCGGCGAACGGACGTCGAGCAGGTCACAGATGTTCTCCACCACCAAGAGATTGCTGCGCTCGGCACGCGCACCGATATTGTAGCTCTCTCCCGGTCTGCCCTTCGTCATCACAAGCTCGAGCGCCCGCGCATGATCGTCCACATGAAGCCAGTCGCGGACGTTCGCACCGCTTCCATAGATCGGCAGCGGCCTCTCCTCAAGGGCATTGATGATGATGAGCGGGATCAGTTTTTCCGGGAAGTGGAACGGGCCGTAATTGTTGGAACAGTTGCTAAGCACGACCGGCAGTCCGTAGGTGTGATGCCAGGCGCGAACGAAATGATCCGCTGCTGCCTTGGATGCGGCATAGGGCGAGGATGGTTGGTAGCGCGTCTCTTCCGAAAAGAAGCCACTGTCGAAGGGGAGATCCCCGAAAACTTCGTCCGTCGAGACATGGTGAAATCGGAATCCGTCGCGTGCTTCGGCACCAAGTTCCGACCAGTAGGTCAGCGCGGCGCAGAGCAAGCGCACCGTGCCGACGACATTGGTTTCGGCAAAGACGTTCGGCCCTTCGATCGACCGGTCGACATGGCTCTCGGCCGCAAGGTGCATCACCTTGTCGATGCGCTCGCGGCGCATGATGTCCAGGAGCGCGTGCTCATTGCACACATCGACGTGATAGAAGGCGTAGTTTGGCTGCGCTTCGACGGCCCGCAGAGAAGCGAGATTGCCGGCATAGGTCAGCTTGTCGACATTGACGACGCGCTCCGCCCCGCTCGCGACCAGATGCCGGCAGACGGCAGAGCCGATGAATCCCGCCCCGCCCGTGACCAGGACCCGCATCGCCGCCTCCCCTACACCGAGAGGTCGAAAGGTGTGGCGTCGGTGAGCAGGGGCGCATTCCGGTCCTTCGCGGACAGATGCAAACCGCCGGCATCAAGAGGCCACTGAATTCCGATCTGCGGATCATCGAAGCGGATCGCTCGATCATGTTCGGCGGAGTAGTGCTCGCTCACCTTATAGACAACCTCCGTCTCCGGTTCGAGAGTGAGGAAGCCGTGGGCGAACCCCACGGGCACCAGTATCTGGTTCCACCGTTCGGCCGAGAGCTCGAGTCCGATCCATTGCGCGAAGGTCGGCGACCCCTTGCGAATGTCGACCGCGACGTCGAACACCCGTCCCCGGACGACGCGCACGAGCTTTGCCTGCGCCCGCGGCGGAAGCTGGTAATGCAGGCCGCGCAGCGTCCCCGCCGCCGCGGAATAGGAATGATTGTCCTGCACAAAGCGCAGATCGATACCGTGCGACGAGAGCTTCGCCGCATTGTAGGTTTCTGAAAAGAAGCCTCGCTCGTCGATGAGCTTGCGCGGGACGATCTCCACGACACCGTCGAGGCCGAGGGATTTGATCTCAAGCATCGGCAAGCTCCCTGATGCGCCGCCGGAGATAGACGGCATATTCATTTTTTCCGAGGAGAGCAGCACGGGCGAGCACCTGGTCGGCCGAGACATAGCCGAGTTCGAACGCGATCTCCTCCGGGCACATGACCTTGACGCCCTGGCGATGCTCGATCGTGCGCACGAAGGAGGCGGCATCATGCAGGCTGTCATGCGTCCCGGTATCGAGCCAGGCAAAGCCCCGTCCGAGCCGGCAAACATGGAGGTCTCCGTGCTCGAGATAGGCACGGTTGACATCCGTGATCTCCAGTTCGCCGCGGGCGGACGGCTTGATCGAGGCGGCGATGTCGAGCACGTCGTTCTTGTAGAAATAGAGCCCCGTCACCGCCCAGCTCGACCTCGGCCGCTCCGGCTTTTCTTCGATCGTCTCCGCCTGCCCGGTGCGGCTGTTGAAACTGACGACGCCGTAACGCTGCGGGTCGTCCACCTGATGGGCGAAGATCGTGGCGCCGCTTTCCCGCGCCGCGGCCTCTCGGCATAGCTCGGGCAGCCCCGCGCCATAGAAGATATTGTCGCCGAGGATCAGTGCGACATTACTGTCGCCAATAAAGTTTCGGCCGATGATGAAGGCCTCAGCGAGTCCATTGGGCTCGGCCTGCTCCGCATAGGAGATCGCGAGCCCGAGTTCGCTGCCGTCGCCGAGCAGTTCTTCGAAGAGCGGCCTGTCCCTCGGCATGGTGATCACCAGGATCTCACGAATTCCGGCCAGCATGAGCGTGCCGAGCGGGTAATAGATCATCGGCTTGTCGTGTACGGGAAGCAATTGCTTCGAAACCGAGATCGTGACGGGGTAAAGCCTCGTCCCCTTGCCGCCTGCAAGAATGATACCCTTCATGCGGTGCCTCCGGTTCCTGCCCGGATGTCTCGGCCATCGTCGCTCCCGCTATTCTGGTCGAGCTCACCCCAGGTCATTTTGCGCGCCCCTCTGGTGTTTCGGCCGGTTCGATCGCCGCCGCGGCAGCGGGGCTCAACTTGCCGCAGCGCCAGAGGCTGTAGGAGGGCTCGGTATCCCAGTCGTAATAGAAGGCCGCCGTCAGCCGCTTTGCTTCCATCAAGTGGCCGAATGCCGCCCGAATGGCGCTGATCGTGTTTTCGCGCCAACGGTCGTCGACGGGGCAGGAACGTGCCGTGTTGGCGATCCCCCATTCCGTCACCCAGCAGGGCTTGCCCCAATCGGCCGGCTGGCAGAAATCGAGAAGGTTCGTCACTCGGCGATCGAGCGCGGCCGGGGCCAACCTTCCGGGGTAGATGTGGATGCCGTAGGCGTCGACGAACCTGTCCATGCCCCGCTGGCGGAGAGCGGCGAGGAACTCGCCCGGGTCGAGCCGTTCCATGCCGCGCTTGTCCGCCTGCTCGGCGCTCATGTCGGAAAGACCGGCCGAAACGACGGCGGCGTCCCGGCTGTGCACCGTCGCATGCACTTCGTCGCGGCTGATTTCGAGAACCCGAATGTATGTGTCGAGGCCCCGCTCGAAAGCAGCCCGGTCCTGTAGCTCGGCGATGCTGCGCGGGCTTCGCGGCCCCGGCTCCCGGTAGACGGCGAGGTCTCCATTGTAACCGGCATAGTTGATTTCGTTTCCGGGCTCGATCGCTTCGAGGCGGATGCCGAGCGCGTCGATACGCTGGAGCGCTTCGTGGAGACCCTTGCGGTACCGGTCGGGATCGAGATCGGACAAGCGATAAATGTCCCAGACGCGGCCGAAGCCGGTCCGCGGACGGGCGCTCTCGGGATAGTAGCTCTTGTTCGCAAGCTGGATCTCGAGAAGGATGCGCAAGCCGAGCCTGCTTGCGATCTCCACCGCCTCGATGCTCTTGTCGACCGGCCGCGACAGCGAGACCCGGATATGGGTCGCGCCGCTCGCGGCGATGTCCTTCAATATTCTCTCCTGCTCTGCGCGAGGGAGCCAGGCGAGGTGCAGGCGGTTAACGCCGATGCGGGGCGCCGCCGCATCACCAGCATGGGCGAGCGGCGAAAGCGCCAGCAGCGCGGCGAAGAGCAGCGCGACGGGCCCTGCCCTGCCGCTCCCGCGCCTAAAGGCCCACATGCGCGAGAGCGCTGCGGAAGTTGGACTCGCAGGCCGAGTAGCGGTCGATAACGGCCTGCGAGTCGATATTGGCAAGGAAATTCGCGAGATAGGTTCTTCTGTCCGCCTCACGGTTCCAGATCGCCGCTTCGATATAGGGGAAGCCGATGAACTCCAGCATTTCCCGCATGCGATCGTCGACGGCAATCATCAGCGAGGGTACGCCCGCCTGCATGCCGATGACGCAACCATGGAATCGACGACCGAAGCAGAGATCCCGCGACGAGACCCAGCCGCGCCACTGGTTGGTGTCGAAGAAGACCAGGAGCTCGTGCTTCCTCTGCCATTTCTCCGAATGCTTGTATTCGGTCTGGCCGGTGATGCGCCCGCTTGCCCGGTCGTATACATGGACGTCATCCTCGACGGGCAGGGCGAGATTGTATGCGACCACTTCGTCCTGGACGACATAGCTTGCGACACTATCCGGCTTCAGGAGCGCGTGGGCATCGACGATCGTATCGGCGACGCTGCCGAGATAGCCGCCGAAGGCGATCTTCTGCGCCGACGCCAGCTCCGGATTGGCGAGCGCTGTCAGTGAACGCTTCATCTCGTTCGGTGCAAAGAAAAGCGACGGGCAACCCGTCGGCTTCACGAACTTCATGCCCTGCTCCCTGAGGAACTCGGCGGTGAAATAGCCGCGGGTAAGAAAGAAGCTCTCCTTGTTTCTGAGCACTTCCAGGAATTTGAGGGTTCCCGCGGGCAGACTTTCCTTGAGCCCCTCTCTGCGCTGGATGCCGATACCCATGACCACGACGGGCATCTTCAGCTTGCCGAACACCTCCGCCTCGAGAGCGGCCGAGTAGCCGGGGCGCAGGAGATTGGCCGAGGCGAAGACGCAGATGTCGAACTGCTGATGGAGGTGCTCGTAGACCTCGTCCGAGTTGCGGCTGTTGGCGAGATGCCAGAAGGGCACATAGGTGACGTCATGCCCTCGAAGGGCGTTGGCGGCACCTTCGCCGATGAGGTAATTGCCGGTATTGGCGATTTTTCTGACCTGATCGATCAAGTCCTTCTTGGTCCTGACCTCATCGAAATAGGGCCTGTGGCGGACCTCCGCCCCGGACACGCCCGCGACGGTGCGCTGCAGATATGAAGGGATTCCTGTAAGCAAGATACGCATCGATACACCTAAATGAGTGCGAGACCAGCAAACGTTTGACGAACGACTAATGCCCGATGCCGATCTCGCGTAGAGCGGAGCGGAACGTGCGCTCGCGATCGGAATACCTGTCGACAAGTTCCGACGCATTCAGCCCGGCGAGGTGATCGGCAACGAATTCGGCCCTGTTTTCCGCCTTGTCGACGTCAACGACATCGATTGCCGGCAGGCCGGTGTAGCCCAACATCTCGCGCATTCGGTCATCGACCGCCACCATCAGGCTCGGCACGCCTGCCTGCATGGCAATGATCGAGCCGTGGAAACGCCGGCCGAAGTTGAAGTCCATGGACGAGGCCCAGGCGCGCCACTGGTTCGTGTCGAAGAAGGTGCGAACGTCGAATGGCGTTTTCAGCCGCTCGGTACCGGGATAGCTCAGCTCGCCGAGCATGGTGCCGGAGGCGGAATCGTAGACGCGCCCGTCGCCATTCGCCTCCACGTTCATGTCGAAATGGAGGAACTCGTCCTGGATCACGTATTGGGGGCGCGAACCCTCAGGCGCCAGCGCCGCGGCGTCGACGATGCAATCGTGGTTTGCGCCGAGATAACCGGAGAAGATGGTGCGCGCCTTGCCCACCTCGACTTTCGGCAGCTTCTTCAGCGATGCGCGCATGTTGTGCGGCATGAAATAGATGGACGGGCAGCCGGTCGGCTGGACGTAGGAAAAGCCCTGGTCCTTGAGGAAGCCCGCCGTCTCGAATCCGCGCGTCAAGAAATAGTGTTCACGCTCCTTCAGGACGTCGAGGAGCCGCTTGGTCCCCTCCGGCAGGCTGTTCTCGAGGTCGCGGCGGTTCTGGAGGCCGATACCGAGCATGACGATCGGCATCTTGAGTTTGCCCAGCACTTCCGCCTCAGCGTCCGCAGAGAGGCCCTTGCGCAGCAGATTGGCGCAGGTGAAAACGCAGATATCGAAATTGGCGTTGAATTCCTCGAGCCCCACTCCGTTCTTGCTGCAATTGTAGAGGTGCCAGAACGGCACCTGCTTGGCATGCGGCGCGATCGCGCGCAACGCCCCCTCGCCGATCAGATAGTTCCCGGTATTGCTGATGTTGCGAAGCTCCTGAAGAAACTCCTCCTTCGTCTCGGGCTGCTTCTGCCGCTCCGAATAGGAAACCGACAAGCCGTGGGCGCCGTTGGCAAGGCGCGTGTAATGACCAGGAATTCCCGTCACGAGGATTCTTGGACGCATGCACTAGATCCTTCTCTTTGACATCGGCGGGAACCTGTCAGCCCACTGCCGCAACTTCGGGATTGGATATCTCGCAGCCGCGAATAACCTTGGCGCGCGAGAGCGATGAATTGTTCACTGAGCGGTCGCACCAGCCGAGGAACTCAGAAAAGGAGGATGTCCACGAGCGGCGGGCCGCCGTTCTCAAGCACCCCTCCATGAGCGGTGCGAGCTTCTGGCGATTATGGGCCACCTCTTCGATGACCTTCGCCATGTCCCGCACCACCTGCGGATCGGCGGAGGCGTCGATCAGGATACCGTCCTCGCCATCGGTTATGAGCTCGTCGACGGCTCCGACCGCCGTGGCGATCGGAATGCAGCCGAGCTGCTGCGCCTCCGCGATCATCAGAGGAGCGCCCTCCCATCGCGAGGGCATGAGGAGCACGTCCGCCCAACCGAGCGCCTTGATCAGATCCTTGCTTGCAAAGACGGGCGGCCGCACCTCGACACCGAGATCCCTCAGCCGATCCGTCCACGAAATGGTGGCATCCGCGAGGATTTCGCCGCCGATCGCGCGTGCGTCGAACGCCACGCCCGAGGCGCGCAGCTCGGCGATTGCCGCGGCCAGCCGGTCGATACCCTTCTGCTGATCGAGCCGGCCCATATAGAGGACGCGAAGCCGGTCGTCCTTGCGCTCGATCCGTCTGACCGACAGGACCTCGGCCAATACCTTGGGCGGCACGGAAAAGCTCGCGCCGTTGGGAACGGCGAAGACCTTCTCATGCGGTACGCCGAAGCTGTGCAGATAGATCTTGAGCTGCTCCGAGCAGGTGAGGAAAGCGTCGTAGCAATGCTCATGGGCAATCGCGGCAAAGGGCTGGCCGGCAGGCCGCTTGAAATGCGTATTGTCCACGACGTGAAGGTAGCAGGCGGTGCGTGTTCCTTCGGAGCGCAGCCGCGCGATGAGCGGGTGCACGGCCATGACGTGATTGTTGATGATGAGGTCAAAGCCGGACAGTTGACCTTTGAGCGCCGCCCAATCGACCTCATGACCTTCTGCAATGAAGTCCTGCCCGAGGAACGAGCCCGAGCCGCCCCAGGCGGGGATGCCCTGATCCCAGAAGTGAATGTAGTCGAAGCTCTGATCGAACTCGTCTATCACGTCCATTCTGGACGTCCCGAGCACGAACAGATGGGTCTCGTATCCGGCCGCCTTCAGTTCGCGCGCCGCCGCGTAGACGACCTTCTCGGCTCCGCCGAAGGAGGCGTTGGGAACGAGCAGCGCCGCCGTTCGCTTGGCCCCCTCGCTATGGCCGAGCGGCAGGACGGGCGAGCCGCCGAGCTCGTGGCGGAGCGCCTTGTGGAGCTCCGAGTAGGGAACCAGCCGCGCCGGGCGCCAGGTCCAGCGCCTGCCGGCCGTGCGCCTCAGCGGGCTCGTCGCGATGGCGTTGACGCAATTGATCATCACCTGCTGGGGCGTGATGAGCGAGCGGCGCGGCAGGGTTCGCGGAAACGGGAAGCGCACCTTGAGCACGGCCGATGTGGGCCAGACCTGCTGGTTGCCGATCGACGCGAACCAATCGAGGGCGTTGTTGTGGATCACGTCGCGCACGAGCGAGGTCGAAAGGAAGATAAGATCGGCATGCCCCACATGCGCACCGGCCTCATGGAAGACCGGCTCGATCTTGCGCTGCGTGGCATCGTTGCCGAGCTGGACGAAAACGACGTTGGCCTTGTCGCTCAGGCGCTCAAGATGCGAGAGTACGTTCGGCAGCATGCGGGAGCGCAGAAGCAGGTCGAGCGTCGCGCCGCTTCCGGCCACCAGGAAGGGCGGGAAGTGGACGTTGTCCGGCTCGCCGATGCTTGCCCAGAACGCCGGAATGATGTCGTCGAGACGAAGCCTCTTCGGCGGCTTGGTGGGATCGGTGAAGAACGAAATGGCGGCATCTTCCGTTCGCGCGAAGAGATAACGGGGGCATTCCTCATGCTCGAAATCGACGAGCATCGGACGCTGGAACAGAGCCCGATGGCGCTTTCTGAGGAAGCTTACCGAGGCGGCACGATCCCGGTTCGCCTCCTTGAATCGGCTCTCCGCCCGAAGCCGGTATTCGAAGGTCGTGTCGTGGCACGGCGTGCCGACGAAGCCATGCTCGATGCACGACAGCCAGAATTCCCAATCCTCGAAGCCGTTCTGCCTGTCGTCGTTGAAACGGACGCCTGCCCGGAACACATCGATCGAGATCATCGAGCCCGTGTCGCAGATATTATCCGTGATGCAGTGGACGAGCCGCGAATAGCGATTGCCGTAATGGGCGCGCCAGCTCACCGAGAAGGTGTCTATATTGGTGTAGACCCAGCCGCAGCCGCTCTCGGTGAGCTGCCCGTAGAGCGTCTCGATCGTGCCGGGCAGGACGCGGTTGTCGGCGTCGAGAAAATAGACGGCGCGCGCTTCCGGCAGGTTTTCGAGCACATAGTCGATCGCGCGGTTGCGCGCCCCACCCGGTCCGGCATTCGCTCCGAAGAGCACATGAACCGCTGGATGGGCGGCAGCATAGAGGAGCAGCTGATCGAAGGTCTCTTGCCGCGGATCGCCGTCCACGGAAACGACGATCGCAATCCTGCACGTCGAAACAGCGGAGGCGAGCACGGACTCGATCGCCTCCAGGACGAGTGCGGCATGGCCGTAGAGCGGCATGGCGACCGCGATCAGATCCGGAGTTTCCTTGCTAGCGGACATGGGATGTCCCTCCGGACTGCTTCACCAGGCGGAAGCCGGAAACCTTGAGCCAGGAGAAATCGACGGAATCCGTCACGGCGCGGCTGAGAATCATCAGATCCATCGGCGCGCGCACCGGCTCGTCCAGTTGAAAGTTGATGTTGACGGCCTGCTCGGCAGTCACTTCACGCCATCCGCTGAAGAACGCCGAAGGCTTGGCGGAACCCTTGCGCGCGAGTTCGGCCACCTCAGAGCGCGCATTCGAATTGGCCGGCGCGAGCAGAAAGCTTACTGCCGCAGGCGCACCCTTCGGATGGTCGATTATGGCGCTCGCCGAGAAGGATATGGTGCCGGGCTCTACCGCGCGGCCGATGGTGCCGGCCGAAATGCCGCTCGCCAGCGGATGGCACACAACGGCATGCTCGTGCTCGAGGAAGCGAACGGTCTGGAACTCCGGGACGATCGGGGTAACCGAGACGTCGACGATCTGGCTCAAAAGATCGACCGCCAGGCGGTAGTCCTCGATGAAACGGCCGTCGAGCAAAGCGGTTGGAGCGATCATGTTGGGCATCCGGGTCGGCCTGACACCCGGCAACCCGGTATAAACCCGGAACGCCAGGGGGCGCAGATCGAGATCGGCATGAGGGGCCTCCGATCGCGCCGTGTAGCGCTCGCTGGCGATCGGATAGCCGAGCGAAAGCCCTACCGTTTCCGCGCCCGTCGTGGAGACCCGGAGCCTGAGCGTCCTCGCCCCGCCTCCGCAGGTCCGCGGCAGCGCGAAGAAATTCCAGCCGCCGGCAAGCTGCGCGTAGGGCACGCTCCACTCGGCCACGCCTTCGCCGTTCTCGACATAGCTCAGCATGACGCTCAGCTCGCCGCCTTCCCTCGGAACGGAATTGAGATGTAGCGCGACGCCGGCGACACCGTGGCTTGAGACCGGCAGGAGCTGTTCGACATAGCCGGTTGCCAGGAGTTGCCCTATTCCCTCGTCCTTCGGATCGACATAAGGATCGTGCGCGAAGATCTCGGTGACCGGCTCCCAGTTTCGCGCCTGGAACGCGTCTTCGAGTGCCCGGTAGTTCTCGAGCAGAGCCTCGCGCTCGCGTCTGAGAATGGCAAGCTCGGAAGTGACCGACGTGGTGAAACGGGCAAGCCGCCCGACGCCGCCCTCGACCAAGGCGCGGACGAGCGCCAAGCTCTCCGCTTTACTGCTCAGGTCAACCCGTTGAATAGGCACCTCGGGGACGGTTCCAAGCGCATTGACGGCGGCAAGCCCCTCCCGCAACTCGGCCTCCCCCTCATCGGAGAAGGCAAGCCCTACAAGCGGGAACGCGTTTTGCAGTGGAGTTTGAGAGCTTGTACCCGTCTCAAGGAAATGGACCAGATGCTCGATGTCGCTCCCCTCGACATTTGCCCGGTCCCGATCAGATGCCACAACCAGCCTTCGCTTCGCGGGCGATTGCCTTACGCTAGAAGACATCAACTCTTGCACGCAGCGACCTCAGAAGAAATCGAATTATAAGGAGATGAATTTGCCGGCGAATAAATAAGTCGCCCTGGATCCCTCATCGTCAAAACTTTATCTACGATTTCTGCAGTGCACAATTATAAAATTGTGGGGTTCAGATATAAAATTATACTTCAAAAATTGAAGCAAATAATCACGCAAGCTGCGCTTCTTTCGTTGATAGCGCAACTTGGCCGACAATACTTCCGATCAGCGTCGATTGACGCGCGATACAATCGTCCAGTCGGAACCGTTGCTCGACCGTCCTGCGCGCTGCAATTCGCAGCTCGCGGAAATCATCGGGCCGCGCCAGGACCGCGAGAATAGTCTCGGCGAGCGCGTCCGTATCGAAGAACGGGATTAGGAGGCCGTTGCGGCCCGAGCGGATGACTTCCTGGACCGGGGCGGTATCCGATCCGATGACCAGCGCACCGCAAGCCATTGCCTCCAGCACCGACCAGGACAGCACGAAAGGATAGGTGAGGTACAAGTGAGCCGCGGAGATCTGGAAGAGCTGACGGAGCACCGAATGCGGCACGACGCCGGGAAAAATGAGCCGCTCGCGCGGGACGTCCAGCGATTCGAGGAGGTGATCTTTCCAGGAACCTCCGCCGGGGGGCGGCGCGCCGTAGCTCACGCCGTCGCCGCCGACGAAGACGAACAGGGCGTCGGGGTGTCGCCGAACGACCTTGGCAGCGGCCTCCAGCGCCTGTGGAAATCCCCGATACGGCTCGAGATCGCGCGCGACGAATGTGACGATCGGGGGATCGCCCGCCTTGAGCACGCGCCCATCCGGAAGCTTCAGCGAAGCGGCCGGATCGGGGCGGAAGCGCCGCGTGTCCACGCCCTCGTGGCAGACGGCGATGCGCTCCCGCACATCGGCCGGATAGAGGCTTCGCTGCCAATTGGTCGGGCTGATGCCTCCGTCCATCGCCTCGAGCGACAGGAGCTGCGCGATGTTGCGAAGACGCAATCTCTTGCGCGTCTCCGAATCGGGCTGGTTGTCGGGGGCGAAACCGATATCCGCCCCTTCTGCCCGATAGAAGAACTCGCAATAGCCGAGTGTGGGCACGCGCGGCAGCACGTCCTTGATGAACGTCATGCTGCCCCAGCCGATATGGCCGAGAACGATTTCCGGGACCTGGCCAAGGCGCGCCATGGCGTCGAAGGTCTCCGCAACCCGATGGCCGATCCGCACATGATGATCGGGAACGCCGAGATGCCGCGCCATTTGCGGATGCGCCCTCGGGCCGGGCTCGGCACGATGCCGAACGACCCTCACGGAAGGGATCTTCTGATCCACTGTCTCCGTCACGAGGGTCACCTCGTTTCCGGCAACAGCCAAATGGGAAGCCAGGGCGGCGAACTGACCGAAACCGCGACGGTGTACAAACGCTACATGCATGTTCTTAGCCGATCGCCAACCTGAGGAATCACTTCGGGGGTATCAAATGCCGTAGCGGGCGGCACTGCCCCAAACCATTTCGAGCCGGTGCAGGGTCTGGAAGGCGGTTTCGAGATTGCGCCGGTCCTGCTCGCCATGGCTGAGGGCGCGTTCATAGGATTTCGCCGCTTCCCGCAGGCTCTTGCAGAGCTGCTTTCCCTTCTCCGAGAGCCTGATGCGAGCTGAGCGCTTGTCGCGCTGCGAAGCGATTCGATCGATATAGTCCCCGTCGGCGAGCTGCTTCAGGTAATAGGAGACATTGGAACCCACATAGTGACCGCGGTCCAAAAGCTCGCCTACCGAAAGCTCCGCGTCGCCGATCGCGAGCAGCACCATCGCCTGGGCGGACCCGATGTCGTCCACGCCGAGCTTCGTCAGCTCCGTGCGCAACAGTCCGGAGAAGCGTCGGCTTGCACGCTCCATCACGCGGGCGAGCTCGAAATACGTCACCAGCGCATCGTCTCCGTCCCGATCGCTCTCAGGATGCCTAGGGGCACTCCTGACCGCCTCACGCCCGGGCTGGACTACCACAGCGTCTCCGAAGTCTGCGAACGGATAGAGAATCCTATGATTCATCCCTCTCTCCATTGGGGAATTTACTTTCAAATTCGGGAATTTACTTCAAAACTTGAAGTAAATTTCTTGGCGCCCCACCCCCGAATTGCCCGGTCTTGAGCAACAGACCTTTATTGTGTCACACTCATCCCAGCAATACTGTGATTTGAGTGAATCTGAACCAAAATCGCTCAGCCCAACCGCCAATGGCGTTATAGCCAGAAAAAATCGCCCATGCGTGATACTGTTCGAAACAACATAAATGGCAAGGGCCCAATCCAGCCAACGCCGACGCAAAATGGAACAATCGACCCAGGTCTGCTCGTTTTGCGGGCGCGGCGGGTGTTCGTCGTGACGCTTCTTTATGCAGCTCTGCTTAGCGCCTGTATCAACCTCCTTCAGCTCACCATGCCGCTCTATATGATGCAGGTGCATGACAGAGTCTTGAACAGCCAGAGCATGGACTCGCTCGTCATGCTGACGATCCTGGCGCTCGGCGCGCTGGCCGTTCTGGGCGTGCTCGATTTCATCCGCGCCCTCACTTTCCAGGCCATGGGCAGCGCCATCGTGCGCTGGCTGAACCTGCCGGTCCTTACCGCCGCGGTGCAGGCCTCGGCCGATCAGGGGTTGGCCAGGGCGACGCAGTCGCTGCGGGACCTGACCGAGCTGCGCGGTTTTCTTACCTCGTCGGCCGTCAGCGCCCCGCTCGACGCCGCCTGGTCGCCGATCTTTCTGGGCGTTCTCTTTCTGCTGCACCCTGTCTTTGGGTTGATTGGCGCGGTCTCCGTGGTAGTGCTCCTGTGCTGCGGCCTCATGAACGACCTCTTGACGCGCCAGCTCATGAAAGAGGCAAGCCAGGCGAATATTGAGGCAGTGTCGAAAATAGGTGCGACATTACGTCACGCCGAGGCCATCGAAGCGATGGGCATGCTGCCGGCACTCGCCAAGAAGTGGCGCGACGCGCAGCTACACGCATTGGCCGTGCTTGAGGCCAGCGGCACCCGGGCGAGGGCGATAGCTTCCATCACCCGTTGCCTGCGCTTTGCCATACAGGTCGCGTCGCTCGGCGCCGGCGCTTACCTCGTGATGCAACAGGAAATCTCGCCCGGCGCGATGATGGCGACGACTATCCTGGTCGGCCGCCTTCTGCTGCCGTTCGATTCCGTTATCGAGAACTGGCGGCAATGGGTGCTCGCGATCGCTGGCTGGCGGCGGATCGAGGCGGCTCTGAAAGAGGATCTCGCGGTCCGCCAGACGATGCCGACGCCGCACTCGCAAGGAGATCTGGTCGTCGACAAATTGGTTTACGCCGCACCCGGCCTGGACGTGCCGATCATCAAAGGCATCTCCTTCTCGCTCGCGCCCGGCGAGGTGCTGGGCGTCGTCGGTCCTTCCGCCGCCGGCAAATCCACCTTGGCGAGGCTCCTCGTCGGCATTCTCAAGCCCACGGCGGGCGGCGTCTTCCTGGACGGCAACAACGTCTATCTGTGGGAGCGCAGCTCCTTCGGCCGGGTCGCGGGCTATCTGCCGCAGTCGGTTTCTCTTCTTGAGGGAACGATCCGCGAAAACATCGCCCGCATGGAGGAAAGCGATCCCTACAAGGTGCTCGAGGCTTCGCGCCGCGCCGATGTCCATGACATGATCGGACGCCTGCCGCTCGGTTACGATACGCCGGTCGGCGAGGGTCAACTGACCCTGTCCGGCGGTCAGCGACAGCGGATCGCGCTGGCCCGCTGCCTTTACGGCCGGCCGCGCCTGCTCGTGCTCGACGAACCCAATGCCAATCTCGATGCGATCGGCGAACGCGCCCTCATCCGCGCGGTCGAAGAGGCGCGTCGGGATGGCTCCATCGTCATCCTCATCGCGCATCGACCGGCCATCATGCAGGTCGCCGACAAATTGCTGGTGCTGGAAGGCGGCCGCATCACCCAGTTCGGCCCGCGCACGGACGTGGTGGCCTCTATGATCCCCGGCGAAACGCGTCGCGAAGGAACCGCATGATGACGACCGAAACGATCCTTCCGGCACGCGTCGATGTGCAGCCCCTCGTCACGACCGAAGACCGAGAGCAGCGCCTGCCGGTGAGCGCGGCACCGCCACCGAGCACGGGCCCCACGGAGCTCGACTTCTCGGAGACGGGCATGCATTCGCCCATCCGGCGCCTCGTCATAGCCGGCTTGGCAACGATCCTCGTTGCTTTCGGCGGATTTTTCGGCTGGGCGTTTTCGACGGAACTCAGCAGCGCCTCGGTCACCAGTGGCACCGTCGTCGTCGATTCCAAGCGCAAGACGGTCAGCCATTTCGAGGGTGGCGTCCTTAGCCGCCTTCTGGTCCAGGAGGGCGACCATGTCGCCGCCGGTCAGCTCCTGATCAAGCTAGAGGACACGCGTGCCCGCTCCGACCTGCAGGCGCTCGAAAGCCGGCGCGTCGGCCTGATCGCCAAATTGGCACGCCTCAGAGCCGAACAGGCGGGAGCACAGGATATCAGTTTTCCTGCCGATTTCGCCGGCGAGGCCGCCGCCGACGCGATTACGGCGGAAACGTCCTTCTTCGAGAAGCGCCGCGAAGCGAAGAATGGCCGCGTAGAGATCCAGCGCAAGACCATCGAGGAATATTCGGAGAAAGCCAAATCGCTCGCCGCGCAGCTCCAGGCCACCGATCGGCAGATCGACCTCATGAACGAGCAGCGGACGGCAATCGCAACCCTCGTAGACAAGGCCTTTGCCCAGCGCTCGAAGCTGATCGAGATTGACGCAAGGCTCAGCGAACTGGCCGCCACGCGTGGAGAAATTGCCGGCGACAGGGCCCAGGCGCAGAAGGCCATGGCCGGCGCAGAGCTCGCGCTGACGGGAATCGAGAGCGATTTCCAGTCGGAGATCGCAGGCGAGATCACCACCGCCCGCCTCGAGCTTGCCGATGCCGAGGAGCGAATCATCGCTGCGAAGGACGTGCTTCGCCGCCTCGAGATCCGCTCCCCCCAGGCGGGCATCGTCGCCAATATCCAGCTGCGTACAGCAGGCAGCGCCGTCACCCCCGGCCAGCCGCTGCTCGACATCGTGCCCGAAGATGAGCCGCTGCTCGTGGAAATGCATGTTAGCACGCGCGACATCGACAGCATAACCATCGGCTCCAACACGCAGATTCGCCTGACCGCGTACAACCAGCGCTCGCACCTGCCGCTCGACGGCAAGATCACCTATATCGCGGCCGACCAATCGGTGGACGAGAAGTCCAACGTCGCCTATTTCGTAGCGCGAGCCGAGATCGCCCCGAAGTCCCTCGCCGCGAACCCCGATATACGTCTCTATCCCGGCATGCCCGCCGAGGTGCTGATCGTGCACAAGCCGCGTTCGGCGATCGACTACCTGGTCTCTCCGGTCACCGAGAGCTTCAACCGCGCCTTCAGGGAGGACTGAAAACGGTCCTCCCGAGAGCTCCGCGCGTCAGATCGAACGTGCAGTGAGTACGCAGTCTTTTTAAGCTCTTCTTGATTTTCCTAAGACCAATTCGAATTTGGGGAACCGCACAGCGGCATTCGACCTGGCGCACAATTTACTTTTATTTTTGAAATGATTTACCCGCATTACAACAGCAATAACTCCTAAAAATATATTGTGCCAGTATTATCACATCTAGCAGTCAGTATCAGAAATACGCAGATAATAGCAAAAACAAGCAGATTTATTTTTGACTCCTCTGTTGCCTTCTGTTTTTTTGCAGTGCACACTCCAGCTCGCAATCCTCGGCTCCGTGCCGATGACGCATGCATCAAACGACGAAGAGGAGAAGCAGATGGCCACTTTGGAAGGCGGCGCATACGACGACGCCCTGTTTGGCTCTCGTTTCGACGATTTCATCCGCGCCCATGGCGGTGATGATTTCGTCAACGGAGGCAACGGGAACGACATCGTCTTCGGAGACGAAGGTGATGATTTGCTGTTCGGCGGCAACGGAAACGACACGCTGCTTGGCGGCGAGGGCTCGGACATTCTGTACGGCGAAAACGGAAACGACATCCTGCTCGGCGGCGACGGTGCGGATCTCCTGTACGGTGACAGGGGCAACGACATCCTGCTCGGCGGCGACGGCAACGATTTCCTGGTCGGCGGCCAGGGCAGCGACCTGCTCCTGGGTGGAGCCGGCAACGACACTATCAATGCAGGCTCCGGCAACGATCTCATGATCGGTGGTCAGGGCAGCGACGTCTTTGTATTCGACGGCGGTGGCGGCAATGATGTCATCCTCGACTTTACTCCCGGCGAAGACGTCCTGCAGATCTCCAAGGGCATCAATGGTCTCGACATCACCTCGCCCGAGGACCTCGCTTCGCGCATTACCCAGGTTGGCGGCAATGTCGTCATCGACCTCGGCCATGGCGACACGCTGACGCTGGTGAACGCCGACGCCGACGATATCCAGGCGCATCCCGAGAACTATTTCACGGTTCACTAATAGGCTGAGGCGCGGGATGCGTGCGGAAAACCGCCCTTCCTGATCCCGCTCTTGGCCGGAAACGGTGCGCCCCGCCCTCCTCCCGCGGGGCGTGCCTTCACCTTCAGCAGTCCAGAGGAGTGGCGTGTGAGTTTCGACGACCGCACGAGGGGCGCCAACGGTATTTTCGAGAATGCAAAGGCCTTCCGGCTCAGTTCCGAGGTGGCCGTCCTGATCTGGGATGTTCCTGCCGAGCTGCCGGGCACGGCCAAGTACACGCTCGTCTTGCGCGAGCAACCGGTTCCGCTTGTCAGTATGACGGTTCCGCTTGCAGATGGGGGCCAGCGCATCCTTTGGGCCATGCGGCCGGGCACGGAGCCGCAGCGAGCGCAGATCGCTCTTGAAGGCGCCCGCCTTCAAACATTCGTCCTGCCGCCCATAAGTGCACTCCGGCCTCTCGATGTGGACGCCCTGTTTGCCGATCTTTCACCCCAGGGCTGCATCAAGTTCCTGAACAATCTGCTGACTGCCTGGCGAAGCGCCTTCCGGCTTTCCAGGGACCAGCTTTTCATCAGTGCGGTCGAGGATGCGCTTCACGCGCTTACGGCGCGGCCGCGACCCGCCAATATCGTGTGCCCGATCGCCGAGGGCCGGCATCTGATCGAGACCGCCATCAGTCCCGATTTCGGCGAGATCAGCGCCGTCTACGCGCTCGGCGCGAGCTCCATTCTGCCACTGGCTTCGCAATTTCTCGTCGGCGCCGATCGGCAGCAGAACCTGCGCCCCTGTCATTTCATCATCGAAGCGCCCCGCACGCGTGAACCTTTCCTCTTCGTCTTCCTTGGAAAGAAGGGGATCGCGCTGCGCGAACTGTCCGCCCTTAATCCACGCTACCAGACATTGCAGAAGTGGTGGGGCGAACGCGGCGTCGCACCGACGCTTCGCGAGTTCGTCGTCCGCTGGCTCTCTGGAATGCCGGAGGGCGACACGGCGACAGCGATCGACCTACAGCTTCGACAGCCGCTGCCGGCGCGGCAGATCGGCAAGTCCGCGATGCACCCGAGCGCTGAGGTCGATCTGGCGCTGGCGCTTTCAGGCGGCCTGCTTGCCGGCGGCTGGTTACATGATCCCACATCCATCCTCGCCGGAATCGACTATCTGAAAGAGGACGGCACGGCAGTGCCGCTCGACGGGAACTGGTACGAGTTTCCCGCCTGGGCCCGCGGCGCAGACGAGGGCGCCAAAACCGACGTGACCGGCTTCGTGGCCTGGCTACCGCTGAACGAGCCGCTCGGCGCTCTCCTTCAGCCGCGTTTCCAGATGCGGCTCGCTTCGGGCGCGGTGAAGCCTCTCGTGCCGAAGCCGCAACCGTTCGAGCCCACAGCGCAGCGCAACCGCATTCTACGCGCCGTCCCGCCGCAGCACGCAGTCGACGAGGCCTTCCGCACGATCCTTGCCCCAGCCATCGAGGACGTGGAGCAAAGATTGGGCAGGACCATAAAGGTCGAGCGCACGAAGGACTACGGTCTGCCGCAGAAGGCTCCCATGGTCTCGATCGTCGTGCCGCTTTACCGGGTGCTCGACTTCCTGCGCTTCCAACTCTCCGGCATGGCGACGGACCCTTGGGTCGTCAGCAACGCGGAGATCATTTACGTCCTCGATTCGCCAGAAATCCAGGACGAGACGGAGCACCTGCTCGGAGGGCTGCACCTCCTTCACGGGCTGCCGATGAAGCTCGTGGTGATGAACCGCAATGGCGGCTATGCGCGGGCCTGCAACGCCGGTGCCCGCTTCGCGCGCGGCTCGATCCTCGTCATGCTCAATTCCGATGTCGTGCCCACAGCACCCGGCTGGCTTCAGGCGCTCACGGTGCCATTGCTGCAACGAAAGAAGGTCGGCGCCATCGGGCCGAAGCTGATCTTCGAGGACGGCTCGCTGCAGCATGCCGGGCTCTACTTTGCCCGCGACCGACGCGACGTCTGGCTCAACCACCATTTCCACAAGGGCATGCCCGGCGATTACGCGCCGGCTCAGGTTGCCCGGAGCGTTCCAGGCGTCACGGGTGCCTGCCTTGTCACGCGGAGGGAGACTTATGAGCGCGTCGGCGGATACACGGAGGATTACGTCATAGGCGATTACGAGGACAGCGATCTTTGTCTGAAGATCCGCAGGAGCGGGCTCGAGATAGCTTATGAGCCCTCGGCCTGCCTCTACCATTTCGAGCGCCGGTCGATCCGCCGCAGCCAGGACTACATGCGCGGCGTCGCCAGCCAATACAATGCCTGGCTGCACACGGAGCGCTGGAACGACGACATCGACAAGCTGATGACGACCTATCTCGGCACCGGCAGTGAAACCATCGTTTCGTTCGGCGACGAAGCCACAGCCAGGAGCGCCGCATGAGCGAGACGGCCCTTCGCAACGAGAGCGCAACCGCCACGGCGCTGCCCGCTAAAGAGGATCGCGTCCAGTGGCTGCTCGAAAGCATCCAGCGCAACCGTTTTCTGCCGCAGCCAGCCCCCGACAGCGTCTTCGTCGGCGACGGCGACTTCAAAGCGGTCGGCGCCGAGTTTCTCGGCCACTTCATCCGGATGGGAGGCTTGCAGCCGGAAAGCCGCGTGCTCGACATCGGCTGCGGCATCGGCCGGATGGCTGTCCCCCTCACCCAATATCTCGACCTCGAAAAAGGACGCTACAGCGGGATCGACCCCGTCGAAGGGGGCATTGCCTGGTGCCGTCGCTTCATCACTCCGGCCTATCCCAACTTCGCCTTCCAGAGGGTCGACATCGCGCATGACCTCTATAATCCGAAGGGAAAGATCAGCGGCAAAGCGTTGAAGCTGCCCTATGCCGATCGGCACTTCGACTTCGTCATCATGACGTCGGTCGTTACCCACCTGCCGCCGGATGAGGTGCTCATTTACCTGAGCGAGGTCGGAAGGCTCCTCAAATCCGGCGGGCGTCTGTTCATGACCGCCTTCGTCGTCGACCCGGTTGCCGCGACGAACGAGACGGGCCGGCGCGACACGCGTCTGGCCTTCCAACGGGATGGCGACGGTCCCTGCTGGTTCGTCCCCGAACTGCCGCCGCTTGCCGCGGTGGGCTTCGATGACGGCTTTCTCGACAATGCACTCCGCCGCGCCGGCCTCACGACCGCCTTGAAGTCGTTCGGCTCGTGGCGCGGACAACAGGCGGATCATTATCAGGATGTCTTCGTGGCCGAGTACCGCGGAGGCGGCCGGTGAGTCCGCGTGTCCTCGTTGCGGCGCATAACCATCCCAGCCTCCACCCCGGAGGCACCGAGATCTTCGCGCATGACCTGTTCCGGGCTTATCAGCGCGCCGGTTGCGAGGCGCTCTTTCTCGGCGCCACGAACCAGATCCATCGCCAGGCGCGGCCCGGGACGAGCTTCCAGGGTATCGGTCCGGCGGGAGACGAAGTGCTGCTGTGGTCCGGCCATTTCGATCGCTTTTTCATGAGCCAGATCGATCTCTATGGGGTCGTTCCGGACCTCGTGGAGCTGCTGCGCGACTTCAGGCCGGATGTGGTCCATGTCCATCATCTGCTCCTCATCGGCGCCGAGTTCCCGCACATCGTGCGTCGGACATTGCCCGATTGCCGGATCGTCATGACGCTGCACGATTATTATCCGATCTGCCATCACGACGGCCTGATGGTGCGAACGAGCGGAAAGGAGCTCTGCTACAAAGCAAGTCCCGACCGCTGCCACGCCTGCTTCAAGGACATCGCACTCGATCGCTTTGTGCTTCGCGAGCGGCACCTGAAATCGCTCCTGAACTCTGTGGACCGTTTCGTCTCGCCAAGCCAGTTCCTCAGGCAGCGCTTCATCGAGTGGGGGCTCGCCGAAGATTCAATCAGCGTCATCCCCAACGGACTGCCACCCAGGGATGCGCCCGCGGGCACAACTCGCAATGGAAAAGACCTCCCCGTCTTCGGCTATTTCGGCAATCTCAATCCCTGGAAGGGCGTGCCCATGTTGCTCGAGGCGGCGCGACAGCTCATTGCCGAGGAGTTCGAATTCGAGTTGCGCGTCCATGGCGGCGCGCCTTTCCAGAGCGAGAGCTTTACAGACGAGATTGCACGTCTGTTCAAAGAGACGGCGCCCTTCGTGCAGCAGCGAGGTCCTTACCGGCGCGAGGACGTCGCGGGACATGTCGCCGCGGTCGATTTCACGATTGTACCCTCGATCTGGTGGGAAAACGCGCCGCTCGTCATTGGCGAAGCGCAGGCGCAAGGACGGCCGGTCATCGCCAGCAACATTGGCGGCATGGCGGAGATGATACAGGACGGCGTGAACGGCCTGACCGTCGCACCCGGCGATCCGCGCGCGCTGGCCTCCGCCATGCGCCGCATGGCGGAGGATCCGATGCTGGCGCGCCAGCTTTCAGCAAACGCCCGCACGCCCGACGACATCAACACGACCGCCCGGCGCTATCTCGATCTGATCGATACGATCGAGCCGACGCGCATCGAGGCGGCATAGGGGGAAATCGATGTCTTCAGTCGCCGAGAAATCAAATGCCGCACCGGAACAGGACAATACAAAGCCCGTGAATGGCCGCGTCGATGCGATCGACCAGGGCCGGCTCTTCGGCTGGGCCTACGACCCCCAGGCCCCGGACCAGCGGCTGGCCATTCGCGTGCTTCTCGACGGCAACGTGATCGCAGAGGCGATCGCCGATCGCAGCCGTCCCGATCTCAAGCGCAACGGCATCGGCGACGGCAGCCACGCCTTCGAGATCGCGCTGCCGGAGGCGGCGGCCTCGCGCACCGGCGATCTCGTCGTGATGGCGCTGGACGGACGCGGCACCGAGCAGAAGCTTCGTGTCCCGCGCCCCGACGAGCAGGCGGCCGAAGCCCTGATCGCCGCGCCGCTCGCAAAGGTGCTCGACAAGCTCGACGTGCTGATGGCGGCGCAGCGGCAATTGCAGGTGTCGCAGCGTTCGATGTTGCGAGCGCAGAATGACGAGAGCAGCGAGGCTGGGGCGGTCGGGGTCGCCGCCATAGGCGACGCCGTCGCAAATCTCAGGACGGAAATCACCCAGCGGCTGAGCGATCTCGACGTCCACCTGATGCGGCTCGACGGTGTAGTGGCGGCGATGGAAAAGAACCTGAGCGCCTTGCAGAAGCGGTCGAGCGGAGAGCTGAAGCCGGTGCTGCTTTTGCTTTTCGTTCTCGTGGGATTTGCCGCGGGCGCTCTCCTCTCGCTCTTGACCGGTGCGTGAGGGGGCCGACGCACATGCTCGGTGCAGAACAGACGCTCCCCCTGTCATCGCAGCCCGCCGCCAGGCTCCTGAGGTCCGGCAGGGTCGTCGCCTGCCCCGTCGATGAGGCGCTTCTGCTTGTGATCGGCACGGGCGGCCCCATGGCCGGTGAACTGCCGGCGGAAATCAACGACGATGCGGCCGTCACTTGGGTCGCCTCGATCATCGGCTGGCAGTTGCCGACGCCCATGGCGCCGGCGACGCACGGTTTCGCGGCTCTGCTGCCGTTGGATGGCACCAGCCGTCCGCTCACGACCGTCCGCTTCGGTGGCGAAGGAAGCGGCCGGCGCTACGTCTTCACGCCTCGATCCGTCTCGCTGGGCGATGCGGTCGCGATCCTCGCGGAGCTCGCCGAGGCCCGATTGGCCGGCACCCTGGATGCGCTCGTGGACGCCATCATGCAAGGGCCTATCGGGCGCCAAAGGCTCTCGGCGATCATCGCCCTGTTGCAATCCCGAAACGGCAGCGACGGATTCATCGAGCTTCTTGGGGAGAGCCACGATGGAGCGGTTTTCCTCAAAGGATGGGGACGCCATGTCGTGCCCGGCGTGTGCCGGACGGTCGTGAGCGGAGAACAGTCCCTCCTCACCGACTGCGCAATGGCCACCTTTTCCCGTCCGGACACGCCGGAGGGAGCGGCGGGCTTCATCGGTCTGCTGCCGTCGAACGAAAGGATTCGGGCGCGCGACATAGAGGGGCTTGTCTATCGCGGACGCGCCGGCTGGCGCTACGCGAGGGTTCATGAGCAGAGGGTCTTCGCCGGTCCCACGGAAACGCCCGGCCATATCCGCGCCGTGCTGCTCCAGACGCACAGCTCGCCCCAGGTTCTCCTGCGCCTGCGCTCGGCCGCGAACAGCTTCGACGGCAGCGAGACGGTCTCCACGCTTACTCTGCCCGTGCGGATGGGGATAGACAATGCCTTCCAGGTCGATGGCGGCGGTCTCTTGATCTCGGGCTGGTTGCTCGATCCGGACGGCCACGTTCAAAGCGTCAAGCTATGCGGCGGGCGCGCCGAGACGCGGCTCGACGATCGTTGGACCAGGCTCGACCGGTCCGACGTGACGGGTGCTTTCAACGAGGACCCGGTGTTCCGAAACGCGTTCGGCCGCGAAAGCAATGGCCACGGCTTCATCGTCTCCACCAAGGCCTTGGGTGCCACGGCAGCGCTCCATCTGGAGGTGACGCTCAAGGATTCCCGTCGCGCCTTCATGCCGCTTTCGCCAGTCCGGGTTGCCGCCCGTACGGCGGCCCTTCGCCAGATCCGGTCCGTAGACCCTGATGACTGGGCGCTGCCGGAGGTCATCGATGGTCAGATCGTGCCGTTGCTGTGCGCCTGCGAGCGCCCCTCGCCGGCCATCGGGATCCTCGTCGATGCTGGTCCGTTCGACCAGGCTGGCGGCCCGCCGATCGTCATCGCCGCCGGGGAAAGCGAAGAAGAAGAAGACATTGCTCCCTTCCTCGGGCTCCTCGCTCTCGACCCCGAGACCCGGCACGCGCCCATCGCCCTCGTCTTGCCTCCTGAGCGTTTTCGCCGCCAGTCCGGGCGGATCAAGCAACTTGCGCAGTTCTACCGCCTGTCGCTGAGATTGACGTCGGCGCAAGAGCCGGGTGACGTCTACGACCTCCTGGAAGCCGGTGCTCGGGCGCTGACGAGCGATACGGTGGTTCTGCTTGCCGGCTCGCTGCTGCCGCACAGGGCCGGCTGGTACGGCAAGCTCGTTGCGGCGCATGAGGGATTGAAGGGCAGCATCATCTCCCCAACGCTTGCCTATGAGGACCATTCCGTTCGCTGGGCCGGAAGCTGGGCAGCCTCGGAGTCCGAGCGCCCGTTTTCAGGCCGCTACGCAGGGTATCCGCTGAGCGCCCTGACCGGCCTGAAGCTGACGCGGGTCGCGGCCGCCTCCTTTGAATGCTGCATCATGCCCCGCGAGGCTCTTCTCGCGGCCGGAGGCTTTTCGGCCGGTTATCTCGGCTCTCAACAGAAGGGCCTGGATCTCGGCCTCAGACTCGGCCGCTCCGGCATTGAATCCTATTGGTTGCCATCGGTCCAGATGCTGGGCTCCGACGAGGCCTCGAGCGTGGGCACGGTCGCGCTGATGGCGCGGATCGATCAGGGCGTCTTCGACGCCCGGTGGGCTGAGACATTGGCGGACCGAGAGAACATCCTCGAAAGGGTTTCCGCATGAGCGAGCGACTTCGAGTCCTTGTCGTCTCCCATGGCCACCCGACGATGTCGCTGGGCGGAGCGGAGGTTGCATCCCATAACCTCCACAAAGGCCTGAACACGCTGCCGGGCGTCGAGTCGATCTATCTTGCTCGCGTCGGCCATCCCATTCCGCGCCATGGTGCATCGGCGCTCATGAGCATGCGCCTGGCGGTGGACGAGGTTCTCTTCCATGCCGACGACTACGACCACTTCTTCCTGTCCAACGGCGATACCGAGGCGATCCGGCGCGACCTTCTGCGTTTCGTCGGCGACCTCTCCCCTCACGTGGTCCACTTCCATCACGTGATAGGCATGGGGCTCGAGGCCCTCTATGCTATTCGCGAGGCCCTGCCCCGATCGTTAATCGTCGTCACGCTCCATGAATATCTAGCGATCTGCCACAACCACGGACAAATGGTGAAGAGGCCGTCGGGCCAGCTCTGCAACAAGGCTTCGCCTATCAGCTGTCACGGCTGCTTCCCCGACATCCCGGTCTCACGCTTCCTGAAGCGCGAACAATTCCTGCGCGGAATGCTCGACCTTGCCGACGCCTTCGTCTCCCCGAGCATGTTTCTCGCGACCCGGTATGTCGAATGGGGATTAGAGGCGGAGAAGCTTTCCGTCATCGAGAACGGCATTGTCGTCAAGGAACCCGCGCCCGTGCGCGACCTGCCCGCGGGCGCGGGCGTCGCACGCCGCAACCGCTTCGCTTATTTCGGGCAGATGACGCCGTTCAAGGGCGTCGACGTCCTGATCGATGCGGTGTCGCGCGTTCCGCAGGAAATCTGGGGCGAGGACTCCTGCTTGATGATCTACGGCGGCAATCTCGAGCGGCAGCCGGCCGACTTCCAGGAGCGGGTGAAGAAGCTCATCGACGATGCCGGCCGGCGCGTGCGTTTCTATGGCGCCTATCAAAACGCGGACATGCAGCGGCTGATGCGCTCCGTCGATTGGGTCGTGCTGCCGTCCATCTGGTGGGAAAACTCGCCGGTCGTGATCCAGGAAGCCTTGCACCACCGCAGGCCGATCATCTGCTCCGATATCGGCGGCATGGCCGAAAAGGTGCGTGACGGAAGAGATGGGCTGCATTTCCGCGCCGGTAGCGCCCAGGATCTCGCCGACCGGCTCATAGAGGTCCTGAACGAACCTGCGGCCTGGGAACGGCTGCACACAACCATGCGAACGCCCATGAGTCATATCGACTCCGCCCGCGAACATTCCGAGCTTTACCGCCGGCTCCATGAAGAAAAGCAAGGGCGACTCGGTCCCGAGCACTCCGCTCCGCTTGCGCCGGCCGGCTCGACCATTCGGGCAAGAGCGTCATGACCCGCCCCCCATCAGACTCTCGAAAAGCCCTTGTCGCAAGGTCCCATGAATCGGAGATAGCCCCCATGCAAAAGAGAATCCGCAAAGCCATCATTCCCGCCGCCGGCCTCGGCACGCGCATGCTTCCCGCTACAAAAAGCGTCCCGAAGGAACTGCTGACGATCGTCGACAGACCGGTGCTCGACTATATCGTCGAGGAGGCCTTCGCCTCGGGCATCGAACACGTGATCATCGTCACCGGACGCATGAAGGGTGCGATCGAGGACCATTTCGATCATGCGTTCGAGCTCGATGTCAGCTTGCGCAACGCCGGCAAGCATCCGCTGGCCGACAGGATCGTCGAAAACACCCCTCGTGCAGGCACCATTTCCTTCGTGCGCCAACAGCAGGCGCGCGGCCTCGGCCACGCAGTGTGGACCGCGCGGCACATCGTCGGCGACGAACCCTTCGCCGTCCTGCTACCCGACATGCTGATGGTCTCCGAGGAACCCTGCCTCAAATCCATGATGTCGCTCTATCAACGCCATGGCGGCAATGTCATCGCCGTGGAGCGGTGCGCGCCCGAGAACGCGCACAAATTTGGCATCGTCTCGCTCGATCGCAGGGCCGATGGCCCGGTTGTCACAGGTCTCGTCGAAAAACCAGCTCCGGGAACGGCCCTCAGCAATCTCTTCATCTCCGGGCGCTATATCCTCCATCCTGACACCTTCGACTTGCTCGAGCGCCAGGCGCCCGGCGCCGGTGGTGAAATCCAGCTTACCGATGCCATGATCGCGCTGATGTCGACCCAGGAGATCCGCCCGTTCGAGTTTTGCGGCCGCACCTTCGACTGCGGCACGCCTGCAGGCTTCGTCAGCGCAAATCTGCACATGGCAATCGCCCGAAGCGATCTCGCGCCCCACGTTGGCCTGGAGATCGAGACCCTCTCCGCCGCGCAGCGCGCCGTGGCCTGAACAATGCCACGGGCGGGAACGCCATAAAGGGCCCGCCCGATCGCATCCGTGATGGCTGAATGCAGTCGAAATCCACGCCGATTGCGGCCCCATCGTTTCTCGGAGTTTCTAAAATGCTCATCTATTCCGACGGGGACCCGGAGGTGATCCATTGCGACGGATCGTCGCCCTACGTTCTCGTCGCCGTCAATTGGGAGGCAACCACCTATGGAGTCTGGCGCTGTCGCGAGCTTTCGCCGGCCGGTCGTGCGGCGGTGACGCCATGAAGCTGAAGACCCTGATCATCGGCGGTTCCAACACCGTCATGCAGCCCGGCTACTTGCCCTCGCTGCTTTCCACCATGGCGCGGCGCGGCGTCGAGCTCGACATCGTCGCGGATCTGGCGGTGGGCGGCACGACCAGCGCCTTCGGCCTTTACCAGCTCAAGACCCGAGAGCAGGAACTCGCCGATTGCGATCTGCTGCTGATCGAATATGCGCTCAACGATGCCTTCGTCTACGGCGATGAGCGCCGCCCGTTCCGGCACTGGGCCCGCTTCTACGAGGGAATCATCCGCTTCGCCCGCGAGCGCAATCCGAAGCTGCGCATAGCCACGCTCGTCTTCGGGTCCCGCAACGGCTCGTTCCTCACCTCCGTGCCCTCGATTGATGCCGGCATCACCTACATCTCGCAATGGTACGGGACGATTTGCGTCGACGTCTCTCGGCTTCTGATGCAGAAGCTCGGACGCGAGGTGGTCGGCCATCCCAGCTTCTATTCCGACCAGGGCCATTATGCCCGTCCGGTGGCGACGACCATGGTCGCGAACCTGATCGCCGACGAACTCGAACTCGCGCTCGCCGCGCCGCTGCGGCCCGCGGCGCTGCCGCCAGCGATTGACCCCGAGCATTTCGCCGGCGCGCGAGCCCTCGACGGCGCCTGGCTCGCCAAGCGGCTCGGCCAGCCGGTGGTCGAATACAGCAACAGGCGCTTTTCGATCGCGGCAGTCGATCTCGGGCGCGACCGGCTGCGCTTCGAGGTCGAGAAGGGAATGCTGCTCGCGCTGAACTATGTCTGCGAGCCGCGCATCCCGCCGCTCGATGTCCGGATGGGCGAGGACATGCATCGCGCTGCGATGCTTAAGGGCGGCGTCCGCGACGGCACCTACAAGTTCCTGGTCTCAATGCTCAGTTTCGAGTTCCTGTACGGGCCGACGCTCCTTGACATGCAGCAGACTCGCGCGCTGCTCCTGTCGGGCGGGACAGTCTCCGCCGAACACAAACTGCATGTGCCGAGGGACAGTATCCGGCACGAGACGTTCCCGGCCGAGCCGGTGCTACCAATCGCCGGCATTCTCTTCACTGGAAACCTCAAGGCCTGCGCCATCGAGAGATCCGCCGCGCCGCTGACCCGACCGGCAGACCAACTTGCCGAGATCTCGCCCGAGCTCGCGGCATCGGGCTCCTGATCGCCCGGGGCATTTCGGTTCCGGACTAATCCGCCATTCATGCGCTCCAGCCTGCCAATCTCGGATTCGCAGACTCCTGGAAGAACTCGACAAGCGCATCGGTCGCACGTCCTGGTCAGAGCGGGATGAGGAAAAGCCTCCCGCATCCCGTGTCTGATATTCCGGGCGTCGCCAACTCCCCCGGTCAGCCCGTGCGGATGGTGGCCTTTCCTTCGCTGACCAGTCGTTCCGCCGCATCCGCCACCGATGTGCGCTCGAAGGCAAGCTCGTCCGCAATCGGGCGGAACACGCGATGGTCGAACTCGGTCGCTCCGAGCGGGGCCGGCGCCGGATAGCTGCCGACCTGGTCCTTGAGCGCGTTGATGTATTTAACGGTTTCCGCTTCCGTGGGATTGAGCTGCGGCAGTATTGCCTCGCGGACGGTCGGTGACATCGGCACGCCGCGCTCGACGCCGAGGATCTTGCCGGCTTCGACGTCGTTGACGAAAAAACTGATGAACCTGGCGGCTTCCTCGCCGTGCTCTGAGGTGGCGCCGATGCTCCAGATCAGGGCCGGGCGATAATAGTGACCGGAGGGGCCGCCCTTCTCGGCTCTGGGCAGCATGCCGATGGCAAGTTTGCTCTTCATGATAAGCTGATAGCCGATCAGTTGGTTGGAATAGGCCATGCCGATCGCCGAATAGCCGAGCGCCAGGCAGTTCGTGTCGATCGTGTTCTGGTCGAGCGTCTGGACATCAGCCGCAACGGTGCCGCCGCGCTTGCGCAAATCCTCCCAGTAGGCATACCACTCCTTGGCCTCTTCGACGCCGAAGCCGAGGCCGCTTTCGTTGAAGAGACTGCTGCCGCGTTGCCTGAGCCAGGCATCGAAGACATAGGCGTAGCGCGCCGCATACGGCCCGCCGCCCTTGCCCGTGGCCTTGGCCATCTCGATAGCGATATCCGCGTATTCCGACCACGTGGTGTCGAGCCCCGGAGGGGTGACGCCTGCCTTGGCGAAGGCATCAGCGTCGTAGAACATCGCGAAGGAGTTCAGGCCGAGCCCGACGCCCCAAAGCTTGCCGTCGACGGTTGTCAGCTTCAGCATATCCTGGCCGAAAGCGTTCACATCGAGCACTGAATTAGTGAAAGGATCGAGCGCGAGGCAAGCTCCGCGCTTCGAGTAATCGGAAATCGTGTTGGGCTCGAGCTGGAAAATGTCGGCGATGGCGCGACCGGCCATCTGCGTCGCAAGCTTGGTCCAGTACCCCTCCCCGCTCAGGCTCTCACCGACGATCGCAATATCCGGGTTTTTTTCCTGGAAGAGCCGGGCAACACTCAATGTCCGCTTCGAGCGATCGTTGGAGCCCCACCACATCGCGCGCAACTGCACGCTCTCGGCAGCAAAGGCTTGTCGTGGGCCTGCGGGGCTAAGCGCAATACCTGCGGCGCCCGCCGTGCCGAGCATGAAAGTGCGTCGATTGATGAGCATGCCGTTCCTCCCTGTCGCTGCCCGCCTCGCGCTCTCCTCCAGCGCCCCGCGGGATCAAGTTTCGGCAAAAGAATTATGCAAAAAGCAGAAATGTGCAAGAATTTGTTTTCATCTTGCAAATTTGCGTTCTTTGCGCAATGTTTGCGGCATGACAGAAGCATCTCCCAAACGGTTCCGCCAAGCCGACATCGCCGCCCGCGCCGGGGTTTCGGTTTCCACCGTCTCCCGCGTTCTCGCGAACGAGCCCGGCATCAGCGAAGATGTCCGGCGGCAGATCCTCAAGGTCGCCGAAGACCTCGGCTATGGGGTGAAAGTCCCCGCCAAAAGCGCGCCTCAAACCCTGGCGCTGATTGCGAGCAACGGCGTCACCGGCGGCTTGAGCGTCTTTTACGAAGGCATTGTCGAGGGCCTGCGTTCCGAGGCGGCCCAGCAGGCGATGCCGTTCGAAATCCGGCTTGTCCGCGAGGCCAAGGCAACGCCGGAGATCGTTCGCGAGCACATGGAGTCCCTCGGGGCGGAGGGTCTCTTCCTGGTGGGCATCGATCCCGGCGATGCGCTGTGCGGGTGGCTCGAGGAAAGCCGGACGCCGGTGATCCTCGTCAATGGCACCGATCACGAAATGCGCTTCGACGGCGTCTCGCCTTCGAACTTCTTCGGCGCCTATGCGGCAACGCGGCGGCTCGTTAATGCCGGCCATCGCCGCATCCTTCACCTGACGGGATCGCACCGGCAGACGATTCTCGAACGCATCCGCGGTTTCGAAGCGGCCATCGCCTCGGTCGGGGGTGGCGAAGCGCGCGTCATCCACTTGCCCTTTGAGTCCAATGCCAGTTTTGAAGCGCATGCGGCGACACTCGCTGCGCTTGCCGAAGACGCGGGTTTCACGGCGGCTTTCTGCATGAACGACTTCGTCGCGGTCGGCGTGCTCGAAGCGGTCACGGAGATTGGCCTGAGCGTACCTAAGGATTTCGCCATCGTCGGTTTCGACGACCTGCCCTGCGCCGAAATGGCAAATCCGCGTCTCGCCACCATGCGTGTCGATCGCGTCGCGGTCGGCCGCGAGGCGATCGGCATGATGCAGTTCCGCTTCCGCCACCCGGCGGCACCCGCCCGGCACGTCTCTCACGCGATAACTCCGGTGCCCGGCGGCACGCTCGATGAAGGACAGCGCGCATGACCTACGACCCCGCCAGTGCCAATCCGCTCCGCGGCAATCCGCTTGAAACGCGCGGCGACATGCAGCGGGCGCTGATCGACCTCTTCGATCCGCTGCTGCCGTATTTTTCCGAGGGCAACGCGCGGGTGCGCCTTGATGCCGCCGCCGGGCACTTCGACCGCGCCGCCGCCGATCTCGAAGGTTTCGCGCGCCCTCTCTGGGGTCTTGCGCCTTTTTCCGGCGGCGGCGGCCACTTCGCCCATTGGGAGCGCTATGCGGACGGCATCGCCAACGGCACCGATCCGAACCACCCGGAATATTGGGGCACCGTCAACGGCCGCGACCAGCGCATGGTAGAGCTTGCGGCGCTCGGTTTCGCGCTCGCCCTGGTGCCGGAAAAACTATGGGACCCTTTGAGCGGCCGAGCGCGCGAAAATCTTCTCGCCTATTTGCTCCACGCCCGGCAATTCGACTATGCGGACAACAACTGGAAGTTCTTCCGCATTTTCGTCGACATCGCGCTCGACCGACTCGGCGTGGAGTATGACCGCAGTCTCACCAGGGCCTATCTCGCCGAACTCGACGGCTTCTACATCGCGGATGGATGGTATCGCGACGGCAATGTGCGCCGTATCGACCACTATATTCCCTTTGCGATGCACTTCTACGGCCTGATCTATTCACGCCTCGTCGACGACGATCATGCGAAGCGCTACCGCGAGCGTGCCCTCGCCTTCGCGCAGGATTTCCGTCATTGGTTCGGAGAGGACGGGGCAACCGTCCCCTTCGGCCGCAGTCTCACCTATCGTTTCGCCTGTGCGGGCTTCTGGTCCGCGCTTGCCTTCGCCGATATCGAGGCGCTGCCTTGGGGCGAAATCAAGGGTCTGTGCATGCGCCACCTCAGATGGTGGGCGGACAAGCCGATGACCCACCGCGACGGCGTGCTGTCGATCGGGTACGGCTATCCGAACCTTCTGATGTCCGAGAACTACAATTCGGCGGGCTCGCCCTATTGGGCGTTCAAGGCATTCCTGCCGCTCGCGGTCGCAGAAGACCATCCGTTCTGGACGAGCCCGGAAAAAACGCTCACCTCGTCCCGCGAGCCGATCGCCTTCCGCCATCCGGGGATGGTCATGATGCCCTGCAAGGGTGACGTGGTGGCGCTTTCTGCCGGCCAGGAAAACCGGCAGATGCGGTTCGGATCGGAAAAATACGCGAAATTCGCCTATTCGAGCCGTTACGCCTTCAGCGTCGAGAGCGACGAGCGGGCCTTTGCCGGCGGCGCCTTCGATTCGATGCTCGCCTTCAGCGACGACGGCATTCATTACCGGGTGCGGGAGACCAATGAGGAGGCGCACCTTGCCGGCAACGTCCTTTTTTCCAGATGGTGCCCTTGGCCGGACGTCGTCGCCGAGACCTGGCTCATTCCCTCCTCGCCATGGCATGTGCGGGTGCACCGGATCACCACACCAAGAGAGCTCCAAACGATCGAGGGCGGCTTTGCGATCGCCAGACGCGACTTCGAAGCCGACACGCTTTCAGCAGGACAAGGAGCCGCCCATGCCATCGGCGCGGAGGATTTCAGCGGAATCCGCGATCTCGGCTCGACGGTCTCGCGCGAAGGTCTGGTCCAGAAGGCTCCGCCCAATACCAACCTCATCGTCGCGAAGACACTGGTGCCGCATTTGCGCGCCACTATACCGCCCGGGGAGACCGTTCTCCGCTGCGCGGTGCTTGCGGTCCGCGATACCTCCGCGCTCTCCGCCGACTGGTCAAGGCCGCCGGCCGCCCCGGACGGCGACGAATTGCTCGCGCTTGCAAAACAAGGCGTGACGGTGAGCGCCATGAATGTGCCGGGGCGAATGCCATGAGCCGCCCCGCGGTCGCCTTTGCGATGCAGCCCGAACGAACGCGATATGTCCTGACGCCGGAACTCCTCTCGCGGCTCGGCGATGTCGCCCGGATACTCGATGAAGCGCCGATGACGTCCTTCGATGACGAACGAGCAAAGCGGCTGCTGGCGGAAGCGGAAATCCTGGTCACGGGATGGGGCGCGCCGCTCTTCGATAGAGCAGCACTGGCGCTGGCGCCGCATCTCCGCCTCATCGTTCACGCGGCCGGAACCGTCAAAGGCGTCGTCAACGACTGCGTCTTCGATGCCGGAGTGCCTGTCAGCCATGCGGCCGCGGCAAATGCTGTGCCCGTCGCCGAGTTCACGCTTGCCGCGATCATCTTTGCCGGCAAGCAGGTTTTCCGCTTCCGCGATCTCTATGCCGCCGACCGGGGTCGCAGCCGCACCCATCTGCTCCAGGGCCAGCCGATCGGGAACTATCGTCGCACAGTCGGAATCATCGGCGCCTCACGGATCGGACGACGGGTGATCGAATTGCTTTGCCCTTTCGATTATCAGGTGCTGCTCTATGATCCATTGGTTGGAGAAGAGGACGCGACCGCACTTCATGTCGAGAAGACCGATCTCGATACGCTGATGGCGCGCTCGGACATCGTCTCACTGCACGCGCCCTCGCTCCCGGAGACCCGGCACATGATCGACGCGCGGCGCCTGTCCTTGATGAACGACGGCGCGACGCTGATCAACACGGCGCGCGGTGCACTCGTCGACGAGGCGGCGTTGATCGACAGGCTAAAGACGGGCGCGATCAACGCCGTAATCGACGTGACGGATCCCGAAGTACCGCATGAAAATTCGCCCTTCTACGACCTGCCGAACGTGTTCCTGACCCCGCATATCGCCGGCGCGATCGGTCTCGAGCGCACACGCCTCGGCGAGATGGCGATCGATGAAATCGCCCGATTCGTCGAAGGCAGGCCGTTGCATTTCGAGATCCGCAAGGCCGATCTGGAGCGAATGGCATGAGCGGTTTCGAACCTGGGCTCTGCACAGTTACCTTCCGCAAGATCGGCGTAGAGAAAATAGTGGACCTGGCGGTGGCAGCCCGTCTCGCCGCGATCGAATGGGCCGGCGACGCGCATGTTCCTCCCTGTGACCTGGCCATCGCGCGGACCGTCGCGCGGCTGTGCGAAAGGGCCGGCTTGTCAGCGTCCTACGGTTCCTACGTGGCGCCGCCGACGTCTGACCTCTCCGACTTCATGCGCGCACTGGAGAGTGCAATCACACTCGGCGCCTCCAACATCCGCATCTGGCCGGGAACACGCCAGCGCGATTCGAGCAACTACAGTGCCGCCGAAAGGCGCGCGGTCGCCGAGGCAATCCGCGAGATGGGCGCGGAGGCCGCGCGCCACCGCGTGAGCGTGTCGCTCGAATATCACCCGCAGTCCCTGACGGATGATACGGATTCGGCGCGCCGCCTGATCGATGAGATCGCCCATGAGAATGTCTACCTCTACTGGCAGCCGCGGCCCGGACTTCCTCTTGAAGAGGCGCTGACCGAGATCGGTGAGATCGGCGAGCATGTGTCCCATGTCCATGTTTTCGCCTGGGACCGCGACCGCAACCGCTTTCCCTTGACGTCTGCGGCCGACTATTGGCGACCGGTTCTCCGCAGGATGCCCACTTCACGCTGGACCGGGCGCCGCTTTGCCATGCTTGAATTCGTCGCAAATGACGATCCAACGGTATTTCTGGAAGACGCTGCAACGCTCCGGAGACTTCTTGAAGTATGAACAGAGCGGTCGCGGCTGAGAACCGAGAGGCTTGCTATCAGGGCCTATGAACCCGGATGACTCCGCAAGAGCCACTTTGTGTGAGCTGTATCCAGACCGGTCGCATCCGAATTCGTGCGGCCGACGAAACATCCACGGAGTTTCTTATTCCAGGGATACGGCGGGTGAAATCTCATGACGGTTGCCCCCGCCTGTCCTGGCCCGTTACTCCCTGCTCAGGGGCGAGTTCTTCGCCTTTCATGAATTCTTGCTCGGATGAACAAGTTCTCTGGCTGTAGACGGCATTTGGCCGACCGGCCGGGCGCCAGGCGAATCCCTCACGCGCCAATGCCGCCGCTTCGAAAATGCTGCCCTCCAATGCCGTTCTTATGCCATAGTAAGAGATGACGTCTGTCGCGACGACCCGCATCAGCACCCCTCTATCGGCAGCCCGCACTGTGGCTTCGCCATCAACGAACAGGAAGGTCTTTTCCATCCCGTTGTCGGCGGTTGACACGCTCAGCTCGGCGATGCGAAGTGAAACATCATGAACAACGCCTGTTGAATTTTGCAGCAAGACACAGCACTCTGACAGATGCTCGTACATAGAGAATCCTTGTTCATTCAATGGTGATCTGAATCCTGGTACGCCCGTCGTTGGCGCCTCAGTGCTGCCGAGAGTCTTCTATCTCCGCAAGGACCTCTTTGACCGCGCCGCCCACTCCTCGGATGTCGTCCTCCGAGTGGCCCGCTGTCGGGCAGAGGCGCAGCCCTGCCCTGCCTCTCGCAACTGTAGGAAAGAAAATGGCCGACGTGTAAAAACCGCGATCGAGCAAGGCTTTCGCTGCCCCGATGGCTGTCAGTTCGTCGCCGATCTCCACGGTTCGGATAGGCAAGGGCGAGCCCGTCTGATCGGTCGGAACGAGGCTATCAAAAAGGGCGGTCCTCATTCGCAGAGCCTGCTGAAGATCGGCAAGCTCTTTCGTGCGATGGAGTTCCTGCGAAGCAAATGCTGCGCCGATGGCTGCGACGTTGAGCGACGCCGAGAAGGCGTGCGCTACGGCGAACCTGCGAAACAGCTCTTCCTGTCGCGCCGTGCCGAGCATAATCATGCCACCCGAAGCTCCAAATCCCTTTCCGAGCGACGCGGCAATGATCGTCCGTTCACCCAAGTAGCCACGGATCTGCGATCTTGCGAAGCCCTCCCCATGCTCGCCGAAAATCGAGATCCCGTGGGCGTCGTCGATGTAGAGAAAGAGACCATATCGCTTCTGAAGTCGGCGCAGTTCCTCGATGTCAGCACTTCCGCCCATCGAATAGACGCCGTCACAAACGTAAGCCACACAGGGATTGCTGCGGCAGAGGGTCTCTAAGGCGTCTATGTCGTTGTGTGCTATCGTCTCGACCCTGGTTTCGGCGGCGATGGTTCCCTTGTGAAAGGCGAGCGTCGCGTGGGCCAAGCGGTCGAATACCATCACTGGCCTCACGCCACCGCTCAGATGCCCGGAGGCGATCAGCGGCAATGCACTCATGTTGGCGGCAAGAACGGTGGTATAGGTGATCACCCGCGCGGCGAACAAGTCCGATAGCGCCGCCTCCAGATCGCCGAGGATCGAGAAATTGAGCCGCGTTCTTGCACATGACCAATGGAGCGCACCGTATTTGTTCAGAGCCTCGACCGCGCCGGCAGTTATCTTCGGATGATTATCCAAGCCGAGATAAGAACAGCGCACGAAGTCAACGACCTTGCGCCCGCGGTCGTGGGAGAGCGCCACGACACGGCCCTTGAGGGGACGCCCGTATATCGCCATAAGCCCGTGAAAGTGCGCGGCATCGAAATGGCTTTGGGCGTAGCGTATCAAGCTGCCGGTGTTCCTTTGAGCGCCACTACCCGCGATGGTCCCCTGTCCTGGCGTTTTCCCTTCCATCCGAAAATCCCCCGATTCATTTGAATATTACGGAAGATTTAATTCGACATTGCCCAAACTCAACAAAGTATTTGAAAAATTTTTTCAGCGTTTTTTGAAATCAATCTTTGAAATCTCGTAACAAAATGACACTTATATACCGTACGGAGAAAAACTTAACATTGTGAACTTCTACCACTCAATCCGAAATTTCATCAATATCGATGGCATAGCCGGTGGCCCGGACCGTGCGAATAAGATTACGGCCGGTCAGACGCTCGAGCGACCGACGCAAGCGACCGATATGCACATCCACGGTACGCGGCTGCACGTACCGATTTGATGGCCAAGCCGCTGCGATCAGGTCCAGACGGCTGCCCACCCGGCCTGGTGCTTCCAGCAAGCATCGCAGCAGGTTGAATTCGATGGGACCGAATTGAACTTCTTCATCGCCATATCTAACGAGACGGCGCCCGGGCTCTATTCTTAGCGCGCCAAACGTGCCAGCACCCTTTTCCCCTTGCGCAACTGTCGGTGGCTTATCATTCGCCCCGTTTCTCGGCAGGGAACCAAGGTACGCCAACAGCCTTGCCGGCGAGACCGGGCGCACGAAGTTTTCGTCAACCCCGGCTTTCAGCAACGCTAGATAGTATCGCTCATCCCCCGACGAAACGAGTGCGATAGTCGGGATGCGCGAGGTTACGTCGCTAGCCTTAATAGCGGCACAGGTTCTCAACGTGAGCTCTGAATCCTCTGCCGAATCCAGGATAATTGCCGTGACCGGCCTTGTCGCGGCCTGGTCCACTATCTCTTCCTCGCTCACCAACGTTGTCTGAAAGCCTTCCGACGCCAGGATGTGTGCAAGCAGCACATAGAAGTTTGCATTACCCGAACAAATCAGAACCGAGGGTTTTGTATGCGGAACCTTCATGCGATCAAGCTCTCTCATCGCCGCTCTCTTCTTGAGATTTGATGTCACAAAAACTGGAAATAATACGCTCGCACTGCCTGCGTAATCCTTAAATTTTTAGTGTTTTCGTTCGAAACTGCGATCACAGGTTAAAAATCATGGGATTTCCTTCTTCGTTTGTTGCAACATTTTGTGAATCGCCGTGAGATAGGCGCTCTTTGGATGAAGCGAACCGGGTTCGCTATTCATGCTCCATGGCTTCAGAGAACGCGCCAGAATCGATGAAGACCAGCCTCGACCATCTTCCGCATCGAAAGCAGCGCGAGCTCGCGCGCATCGTCGAGGTTTTGCATGAGGAATTCGAAGACGCCCTCAAGGAGGGAACGGCCGACACCAAGAAGCGTGGCCGAATTTTGAAGATCATTCCCTTCGGCTCTTACGCTCGAGGGACATGGGTCGACGAGCCACACATGAACAAGGGATACAAGTCAGACTACGACCTGTTGATCCGTCGTCAACAACAGGAAGCTTACGGATCTTGCCGCTTACTGGCATAAGGCACAGGACGTTTGCTTCGGCTCCAAGGCGTGGAAACGGCGGTGATTTTTATCGTCCATTCGCGCCGCGAAGTGAACACAGGCCTGCGAGAGGGACGATATTCTTCGTCGATGTCCGCAGGGATGGGATTGTTCCTTTACGAGTTGGACGACGAACCTCTGGCGACTCCAAAGCCACTCAGTCCGGCCGACGAGTATGAAACCGCAAGGAGACATTTCGTTCGCGCCAAAGGGCGCGCAACGCTTTGAAGCTCGCGAAAACAGCTGCTGCGGCCGAATCTACTCTGCTCAATGACTCGGCCTTTCTCCTCCATCAAGCAATAGAGCACTCGTATGCGACATTGCTCCTCACGCTGACGAACTACTCCCCTCCCTCGCACAAGCTAAAGCACCTGCGCCAGCTGGCCGAGGACGTACACCTCAGTAGGACATATTTGCCAGGGACGGCACGATAAGAACCGAGTTGGTTCTGTGGCTCGCGAAAGCTGAGTTCTAACGTCCGGCAGCCCCTTGATCCCCTGCGCCGGACAGCAGGAGGTTGTCTAATCGCGTTGCTCCCGTCAAGGTGGTCTGGGCATTCGGCGTCTCACTGCGTTGCGGAAAAAGGCGACGCGGCACGAATCAGTTGTTTGGATCGGGCCTCAGCGGCCATGTTTTTGTCAGAGCTGTCCGGTGCTGGGGAGCAAGGTTGTCTCCGCGGTCGACAAGTAGTCGCCGCATAATGGTTCTTCGCAGGTGGATCTTCCTCTGTTTAGCCCGCAGTCTCGAACGAGCTGCAGCCTCCTCGGCACGGAATGATCCAACCCACGTCCACAGCAGGGACGCTCAGTGATTCAAATCAGATTGATGCGCTGAGGGAAAAAGGCTGACGCTTCATCTATACGGTCGCGCCGGCCGATGTGTTGAAGACCTCTCCTGTCTTGAGCATGCTGTGCATGATCACGGCAACCTTTCGGGCAACCGCCACCGCAGCGCGCTTGAAGCCTACCCGCTCACGCAGCTTGAGCCCCCAGCTTCTGAGACTGCTCTCGTTCCTGGCACTGGTTCTCGTGAGGATCACCGTCGCCGTTTCATAAAGCAGTCCTCGCAGACGGTTGTCGCCTTTTCGCGAGATGTGGCCGCCATAATCGATCTCGCCAGACTGATAGCGGCGCGTTGTCAGCCCGAGCCAGGCGCCGACTGCGCGCGATGTTCGGAAGTTGTCTGGATCTTCAATTGCTGCGACGTAGGAAACGGCCGTGACGGCGCCAACACCCGGGATCGTCATCAGCAGGCGCGTAGCCTGGCTCTTCCGCGCCGCTACGAGCAACTGGCGACCAAGATCGGCCGCGCGCTTGCGTATGTCGCGCCACGCCTCAAGCAGAGGCGATATGATCCGTGCCAGCCCATCATTCTCATCCAAAAGCTCCCTCACATTGTTATCGAACACCCGACCTGTTCCTTTGGGGACGATAAGACCGAACGTCTTCATCAAGCCGCGGATCTGATTGCTAAGTTGGGTTGAGATGCTTAGGAGCTGATTGCGGGCGGCAACCAGCGTACGTGCCAGCATGGCGTCGAAGGATTTGACTCGGACCGCCTTGTAGAAGCCGGCTTCGGCCAGCTGGGCCAAGCCATCCGCATCATTGGCATCGGTCTTGTTGAGCGTCTCGTTCAATATCTTTTGCGCATGCCGCGCTTCGATGCAGATCGCGGGCACGCCCTCGCTCGTCAGCGCATGAAAGAACCAGGTCGACAGCGGCCCCGTCTCGAATACGACGCGCTTGGCGTGCGGGGCGCGCTTGCGGATCACTTGCGCAAGAACCTTTGGATCCGAAGGACAATTACCCCGCCAGATCCGCTTCCCGTCCTCTCGGATCGAGATCGCGGTGTCTTTCAACGAAACGTCAAGGCCGATATATTGGTCCATGGTTGCTCTCCGTTCGATGCTTGGGCCCGGTTCCAATCGTGAGCCCGTTTTCTCATCGTATCGGGAGCAACCACTCCCGCTAGCCATCACTCTTATAAAACTGGCCTGGGGCGAATTGCGCCGCGATTACCCCATGTTCAGCGTGTCCCAAATCTTTCGCAAATCCCGCCTCCGGGGACCTAAGCCCCCCCGGAAAGACGGCTTCTGGCAAAAGCACCAGCAGGAGGAGATCGTCGAGGCCGCGATCCAGCTCTACGGCAGCGAAGCCGCAAAAGCAGCAGCGCATTGCGCACTCGAGGCCAGGACCGAACGTCGGCACAGCGATTACAGCTTCTGGTTCGGGGTGTTTCTTCGACTGAGGGACCGCCTCCTGCAGCGGTTCATCATGCAGTGGCCCGCGCGACTTGTAGGGGGGTCAGCTGCCCAATGTCGGAACGAGGGCGTCGAGCGAATAGCCGACAGATCGCACTGTGCGGATAACATCGGGCCCATATCGATTCAGCGCACGCCTGATGTGACCGATGTGGATGTCGACGGTGCGCGGCTCGACTTCTGCCTCGGGCGACCAGCCCGCAGCGATCAGGTCGTCGCGACTATGCACGACATCGGGCATTTTCATGAGTTGCAGAAGCAATCTGAACTGAAGCGCGGAAAGGTTCACGATGTGACCGTTTCGCGTAACTCGGACTCTCGGGACGTTCATTTCGATGTCCGCATGCCTGTATGTTTGCTCAGCCGCGAGGCCCGGGCAGTCAGACAGTTTCGCTCGAATGCCCTGCAAGAATGCGAGCAGCCGTCGCGGATCGTAGGGGCTGCTTATGACGGCGTCGATACCCGCACCACCCGGATCATAGCTGAGATTCGATCCCGACTCATTTGTAAACGCTGCGACCGGCACGCGGTCGCTGCTTTCCTCGTTGATGCGACGGCAAAGGCTGAAGCCCTCCGGGTTCGAGCAGTCGACCAGGACAGCAAGCGGTCCTTCGGTCTGGATTCCTCCGAGCAACTCGCTCTCGCGAGCGCAGAGCCGAACAGGAAAACCCTCAGCCTTGAGGATATACGCCAGGAGAAGGAAGAGCTCCGCGTTGCCGGTATAAATCAACACGCCCGCATGCATTGCGCACTCCACCTCAAAGCGGTGCATACTCCCCGCCATTGACGTCCAGGGTCGCTCCGTTCACGTATGCGGCCTCGTCGGACGCCAGGAAGCCAATCACTGCCGCGACCTCTTCCGGCTCCCCCATCCGCCCAGCCGGAATGCGCGCCACGGCCGCACGATTGACCGCGCTGTCGCGCGGTCCCGCCAACGCGGTGGCGATGCGGCCAGGCGCAACCAAATTGATGGTGATGCCGTGTGCCGCGTATCGAACGACAAGCGAGCGGGCAAGTCCCGCAAGTGCCGCTTTCGAAGTGACATAGGCGGCGCCGGCAATCTTCGGCAGCGCGCGCCCGGCGATGGAGCCGACGAATACGACGCGGCCAAAACCTTGCGCGACCATGCCAGGCAAGGCTGCCTGGCAGCAGAGCATTGCGCCCGTCAGATTGACGGATAAAACGGCGTTCCACTCATCGAGCGTCATCTGCTGGAAGGGCGTTGCGCCGTCACGCCCCTTTGGGGATATTCCGGCGTTGCAAACGAGAATCTCCGCTCTTCCCCAATGCTCTTCCACTTCGCGAAAGAAAGCGAATACCTGCTTCGGGTCAATGAGATCGACGCAGCGCACGAACACGCGTTCGAAGTCGAATAACGTCGAAAGCTCGCGAGCGGCGCCATCGACGTTGGTAGGGCTCTGGCCGAAGACGGCGACGCGATATCCGCGTTCGAGCAGGTGACGGGCTGTGGCCAGCCCGATCCCCGATGTGCCGCCGGTCACCACTGCAATTCTTGGTGCCGCCCGACCCGTCATGCCGCGTCATCCATGTTGGCAAATAGCGACAGAGGCGGATGCGCCGCGCGATCGGTCATCACCTCGATGAGAAGCGGTCCTTCAGACAGGCCACGCCGTAATTGGAAGGCGAGCTCACTCGGGTCATCGACGCGGACAGCCGGGCAGCCGCAGGCCTCCGCCAGTCTTGCGTGATGGACCTCGGCAAAGTGGCAGGCAGACGTATAGCTGCCGAACTTCACCGCCTCCGCATCGCGCTGGAAACCAAGGATGCCATTGTTAAGCACGACGATGGCAACAGGGAGCTTCATCCTCACCATGGTCTCGAGTTCTGCCCAACTGTGGGCGAAACCGCCATCACCGACGATGGCAATGACAGGTTTATCTGGGCGGGCGACCTTGGCGCCGATGGCGAGAGGCAGGCCCCAACCGAGACCAGCCAGTCCGCGTGGCGTGATGAACCGCATTCCGCCGACCGGCGCCCGCAATTGGCCCAGTACCCACATCGAAGAATAGCTGGCATCGGCGACAACCGTCGTCTCGCCGGTCAGCAGATGCTGAAGCTCCGCCATAAGTCGCTCCGGGCGTATGGGGCTGGACGGGGAGGTCGCGACATCCCGCCGGTCCCGTTCAAAGCGCTTCCAGCATGCGGCGATGGTCTCCTCCAGCGTTGCGCGACCCGTTTTCCGCCGCGTCAGGTCAATGCGCTGGAGCGCCTCGCGTAGCGCCGCCAGCGTTTCCCGGGCATCGCCCACGAGCCGGATTGCCTCGTAATTTCGCCCGATTTCGGCTGGGTCGACGTCGACGTGGACAATTGTCGCTTTCGTCGGAATCTGGCGCCAACTGTCCGTTCCGTTCTGATTGGTGCGCGTCCCGATCAGAATGACGAGATCCGCATCATCGACTAACGCGGACGTGTGACGACCGAGCGAACGTGGGCCGACCAGGGATCCTAGGACGCCGGCGGAAAGCGGATGATGTTCGTCAACCGCGCCCTTTCCCATGTTGGTGGTGAACACCGGCAGGCTCGCGTATTCCTGCAGTAGCGTGAGCTCTACCGCGGCACCTCCGCAGTGAACCCCGCCGCCGGCAATGACGATCGGCGCCTGCGCCGACGCGATGAGAAATGCCGCCTCGGCCAGTGCTGCATCCGACGGGCGAACCCGATCCAGAGGCCAATGACCGAGACTCCTGGACCTCGCTGCTATTGGCGCCCGCGCCTCTTCGCGCAGGAGATCAGCGGGAAGCAGGAGCGCGGCCGGCCCGGCACGGCCTGACGCCGCAGCCGTGAATGCAGCATCCACGTAGTCGTCGATTCGCTCCGGGACCGTGAGGCGCCGAACCCATTTGGTGCAGGATTGGAAGAGAGCGATCTGATCGAGATCCTGAAACGCATTCTTGTCCGTTTGGTCGCGCTCGACGTCCTGCACAAGCGCCACGATCGGCACGCTCGCCTTCAAGGCCTCGGCAAGTGGCGGCACAAGCAATGTGGCCGCGGGACCGTTCTGTGCGGCGACGACACCGACCTTGCCAGAAAGGCGCGCATAGCCATCGGCCATCGCGCCACCCATGTTCTCTTGCCGATAGGCGATCTGGCGAATGCCGATCGCCTCGGCGGCGAGGATCACCGCCGACGGCAGGCTTTGGCCGAAGATGAACTCCACTTCGTGGCGACGCAGATTTGCGGCAATACGCTGTGCAACGGTCTCAACAGTATCGCGTTTCGTCATTGCGGGCGCTCCTCTCCGGACTGTGCCTCTGTGGCAAGAAACTGATCGAATGCTCTGAGGACGAGCTCGATGTCGCTGTCGTCCATGGCGGTGGATAGGCTGGCCGCGGCGCCATAGGGAAGAAGAACGCCCATCTCCAGGAAATGGGTACTCATTCTCCGCATCAACTCAGCTTCCGCCGTGCTCAGATAAGCATCGCGAAACTCAGTCGGCGCGAGACGTTTGGGATGGATGCGAAACAGCGAGGCGGCGCCGGTCACCGAGAAGGCAGCATCGTGACTCGCAACGCTGGCCCTGAGGCCTTCCCGCAGCCTATCGCCCATCTGCTCGAGGCGATCGAAGGCAGCTTGCGTCATGGCTTCCATGGCCGCACGACCGGCAACCATGGAAACAGGATTGGCGGAAAAGGTGCCGCCCTGCGGCAGCGATGGCTTGGCCTCGTCGGTGCCGAACACGCGCATCACCTCCTCGCGGCCACCAATGGCGCCGATCGGAAAGCCACCTCCAATGATTTTTCCCGCGGTGATCAGATCGGGCGTCAGTCCGTAGCGCGCCGAGGCCCCGGTATAGCCTTGCCGAAGATTGAGAACCTCGTCGGCAAGGATCAACATCCCGTATTTGCGGGTGGTCACCGACAGCGCTTCGATGAAGGCAGGCTCCGGATGGATCAGGCCCGCCCGGCTTGGCATCGGGTCGATCAGTACGCATGCGAGACGGTCGCTGACCGCACCGAGGCACCTTTCCAGCCCGTCGACATCGTTGAAGCGAAGAAGGTGCACCTCTTCGGCCACGCTCGCCGGCGCGCCCCGATAAGCCGGGGTCGCGACCGGGGCTAGATCCCAGCCGTTTTTGCCCGGTGCAATACCCTGTCCTGCCTCGGCCCAGTCATAGGCGCCATGATAGGCGCCTTCGATCCGCGCGATTGCGTGCCGGCCGGTAAAGGCACGCGCGGCCTTGATCGCGAACATTACTGCTTCCGTTCCGCTGTTCACGAAGCGGACGCGCTCCATCGCAGGAATGCGGGCCGTCAGCAATTCCGCAAGGCCTATCTCGTGTTCTGTCGGGTTGGCAAAACAGGTTCCCGAGCGCAAGAGCCCGACGACCGCTTCTGATACCGGCGCGAAGCCGTGTCCATGAATGAGGGTGGTGAAGTTGTTGTTCAGATCGAGGAAACGGTTTCCATCGACGTCGACGAGATGGGCCCCCTCGCCGCGTTCCACATAAATCGGGAAGGGGTTCCTCTCCACGGTGGCACGGGTCGTTCCGCCGGGAAAGACCGCCTTGGCGCGATTGAATAGATTTCTGGACTTACTGCGCGCAGACGCCTGCTGCAGACTGTTAGTTGCTTGGACGAGCATGATTCCGGCTTCCTGAAAGAGATGGGGATCGCTCGCTTTGCACGAGCTTCACAATTTTGTTGCAACAAAAATTGGGCTCGTCAAGTGCAAGTAACAAAATCTTGGCGCCGGCTCAGCCTTCATCTTTTTCCTGGTTGGCACGCTTCAACCGACGATATCCGTCACGAATGTCATTCTCCATAGCCGCCCTGAGGCCCGCCCCATCGCGCTCCTCGAGCGCCTCCATGGCAACCTCGTGGTTGCGAACGCCATATTTCTCCCTAGCAAACTCTGGGTAGAGATTGTGCAAGGACGGGCCAATTCTCAGCCAAAGGCTTTCGATGATGGAGACGAGGTGCGGAAAACCGGAGAGACGATAGATCAAAAAGTGGAATTCCTTGTTGTGCCAGAGCGCCTCGGCATAACGCTTCTCCTCAAGGGCGACATTGATGAGTGCCTGCAAAGATCTGAGTTTATTCACATCCTCAGGCGTTCCATGCAGCGCGGCCTGTTCCGACGCCAGCCCCTCTAGCGCCAGACGCGTGAGCGTTATCTCTCGAAGAGCGGCCGCATCGAGAACCGGAACGACAACCGTCTTTGGCCCGGCATAGACGAGCGCCCCTTCGTTCGTCAGGCGATTGATCGCGTCACGCGCGGGCGTTGTACTGACATCCAGGTCTTGCGCCACGGCGCGCACGGTCAGCTTGTGCCCCGGCTTGTAAACACCGCGAATAATTCGCTCTTTCATCTCGCGATATGCAGCGTCACCCAACCTTTCCATCGCCCGCTCCACTTGTGCGGCTTCATTCGGGACATCAGACATTTCACCTCCTTGATCTGTTGACACAGCGAATTTTTGATGCAACAAAAGTGAAGTGTGAAGGTTTTGCAAAGCTTTTGTCGCGTCAAAGGCTTTAGCAGCTTTCCCGATTATGGTCACGCGGGCCCGCAGGCTTGGCGAGCTGCGGGACGCCAACAATCTCAACAAAACACATGTGCCCCTCTTTGGTCGCAGGACTCTAAGAGGGCTCTCTCATCGCGGCCGGCTAACGGTCCGGACTCACGGGAAAGGCGCTCGCGAGCGCTGAGCTGAAAGGAAACACAGAATTGATCGGCCAATCCCTGTCCCTTGTGGGACTGCAAAAACGATACGGAGAGATGTTCGCTGTTCGTGAACTCTCGCTCGACATTGCCGCCGGGGAGTTCGTCTCCCTTCTGGGGCCGTCCGGCTCCGGCAAGACAACCGTCCTGACCATGGTAGCCGGATTCGATGCCCCAAGCGTCGGCAGGATCGTTATCGGCGGGCGCGACGTAACGCGACTTGCGCCCAATCACCGCAACATCGGCATGGTTTTCCAGAAATACGCACTTTTCCCTCACCTCACCATCCGCCAGAACATTGCCTTCCCGCTGAAGATGCGAGGCAAATCGCAGAAAGCCGCGACATCCCGGCGGGTCGATGAGATGCTGGAGCTCATCCAACTCTCCGGCTACGCCGAGCGCTATCCCAACCAGCTCTCCGGAGGCCAGCAGCAACGCGTCGCGGTGGCGCGCGCTCTGGCGTTCGAGCCCCCGGTCCTCCTGATGGACGAACCGCTCGGTGCGCTCGACAAGAAGCTGAGAGAAGTCATGCAGTTCGAAATCAAGCGTCTCCAGGAGCGGCTTGGCGTGACGGTCGTCTACGTGACCCATGACCAGGACGAAGCTCTGACGATGTCGGACCGGGTGGCAATCATGTGCAATGGCCGGCTGATGCAGTGCGGCACGCCGGCGGAGCTCTACCGGCAGCCGAGTTCCGAATTTGTCGCGGACTTCATTGGCCGGATGAATTTTATCGACGGTGATTGCCTCGACAGCAAGGGCGGGAAGACGATCGTCCGCTTGTCCGAAGGAAGCGTGCTGAACCTGCGCTCCGTCGGGAACGACCGCGATTGCAGGTGCGCACCGGGCAAAGCTCTGCGTGTGGCAATCCGCCCGGAACGCATCCGCCTCGTGCGGCGGGGCCAAGGCGGTGCGGAAGCATTTCCGGGCGTAGTCGATGCCTCGGTATTCGTTGGCTCCACGTACATCGTCGTCGTTCGACTTGCGGATCGGCCAGAGGCGAGCCTGCATGTGCAAATCGCCGCGGACGGGTTCATCCCGTTCCAGAGAAACGACAACGTGGACGTCCTCCTCGACGAAGAGGCCGTGCACGTCTTTCCTTTGGTGGAGAGGTGCGCGGCATGACGAATTTCATATCTCGGTCACGCTCACATCGACTCTCCTTCCGGCGACTCAGTTCCTACTCGGCGCGCTTTTATTCGCTGTCCACATCCATCGTCCTGGCAACGCCGCTCATTGCAGCGCTTGCAATCGGCTTTTTGTATCCGGTCCTGAAGCTTTTTGCGTTGAGCTTTTCCGGAGGAACGCTCGCTTATTATCGGCGCATTGTCGCCGAGCCGCTTCATCTCGCTGTTCTTACAGGCACCGTTCAAGTCGCGCTGGTGGTCACGGTTGCCAGTCTGCTCCTCGGCTTCCCCGTTGCCTATCTCATGGCGCGTCTCAGCAAGGGCCCGGCCACGGTTGTCGCGGCCTGCGTCTTCATTCCGTTGTGGACCTCCGTTCTCATTCGCTCTTACGCCTGGGTCACACTTCTGCAGCGAAACGGGATCATCAACGAACTGCTCATCGATACGGGTGTGACGGACGGGCCGTTGAAGCTGATCTACACTCAGAGCGCGGTCATCCTCGCGATGACGCATGTGCTGATGCCGTTCATGATCTTGCCTATCTATTCGGCGTTGCGCGCGCTTCCGGCTGACTACGTGCGGGCAGCCCGCAATCTTGGAGCCGGGTCCCTCCGGGCCTTCGTAGCCGTAACGCTGCCGCTCAGTCTTCCCGGCGTCTTTGCCGGCAGCGTGATGTGCTTCGTGCTGGCGCTAGGCTTCTACATTACCCCTGCCCTGGTGGGCGGGCCTGGCTCGATGCTGATGGCGACGCTCATCGGACAGCAGACGACGGTGCTGCTCGATTGGCCCTTCGCGGCGGCGCTTTCGACCGTCCTTCTCGCAGTCACGCTCCTTTTCGTTCTGCTGTTCCGCAGGACGCTATCGCTCAGCAAGGGATTGAACAGTGTCTATTGATCAAGCACGGCTATCGGACCGTTTTCCCGTGATCCTGGATGTCTTCGCCTCTCCCGCCATCCGCTCCTATTCCGCTGCCGCTGGAATCATAGCCGGGGGCGCAGCAATTGGAGGCATCCTCTTCTTCCTGTTGCTTCCGACACTGATCGTCATACCGATGTCGCTCAGCGAAACGAACTACATCGAGTTCCCGCCCCGTGGCCTGACCCTGAAATGGTACAGCGCCTATCTCAGCGATCCCGATTGGATGGCGGCGACGTGGTTCAGCCTCAGGATCGCCCTGGCGACGACCGCGACTGCCACGATCACCGGCACCATGGCGGCACTTGCCATCGTTCGCGGGTGCCTTCCGTTCAGAACTGCCCTGCAGGCGCTCGCATTGGGCCCATTGATCGTGCCCCACATCGTTCTTGGCGTTGCGCTCTACCTGACCTTCTCACCGCTTCAGTTGACCGGCAGCTTCCTCGGTTTTCTCGTCGCGCACACCGTGCTCGCAATCCCTTATGTGATCATCACCGTCACGGCGTCCCTGCAGCGCTTCGATCCGACGCTGGAACTGGCGGCGTTGAACTGTGGGGCGAATAGGCTGCAGGCATTTTTCCTTGTCGTACTGCCGAACATTGCGCCGGGCGTGGCGGCCGCGGCGGTCTTCGCCTTTCTCGCCTCTTTCGACGAAGCGACGGTTGCCTTCTTCATATCGGACGTCGGCGGCAAATCGATCGGCCGCAAGATGTTCGAGGACATCGACTTCAACCTGACACCTGTCATCGCGGCAGTCTCGACGGTGCTGGTCGCCACATCCCTCCTGCTCATGGGCTCGGTCCATCTAGTGAACGCCCGCAAGCCCCGTCCCTGAGAGCGAAACATCACTCACTCAATCTGCGAAGGAGACTTCTATGCCCACGCTGCTTCCGCGTCTTGGAAAAGTCCTTATTCCGGTCGTTGTTGGACTTCCCTCCTTGATCCCGCTTACCCAACCGACCTTAGCTGCCGAGCAGGTCATCATTGCGTCCACCGGCGGAGCCTATGACCGGGCCCTGAAAGAGGCCTGGTTCGATCCGTTCACCAAGGCAACGGGCATCGAGGTTGTCACCGTCGCCGCGACGAACGCCGAAATGCGCGCCAAGGCTTCCGCCATGGTGAAGACGGAAAATATCACTTGGGACCTTTATCTCGACGGAGAAATCCAAGCCGCGTCGAAAGCGCATCGCGAAATCACGGAAGATCTGACGGCGTTCTGCCGGCAGTTTGCCGACCGCCGGGACCTCAGCGCAAACGCCTGCGCCGCCGGCGGAGCGCTCCTGCAATCGACCGCGACCCTGCTGGCCTACAGAACGGGCGAGCCCGGCGGGCCCGTTCCGGAGACCTGGGCGGACATGTGGGACACGGAAAAGTTCCCGGGGGAGCGGGCCTTTCCGAACTTTGACGACCCTTGGCGCGTGATGGCTGCCGCGCTCCTTGCCGACGGCGTCAGCCGCGACGAATTGTTTCCACTCGACATCGATCGCGCCCTCGCCAAGCTCGAGCAGATCAGGCCCTCGGTTTCGCTGTGGTGGAAAACGGGTGACCAGAGCGTGCAGGGTTTTCGCAACGGTGACTATTCGCTTGGCCAGATCTGGTTGACGCGTGCAAAGGCGATGCGGAACGAGGGCCTGCCAATCGCATGGTCGTATAAGGCATCTTTCCTCGTCGGCGACCGGATAGCGCTCCTGAAAGACGCGCCTCATCGCGAAAATGCACTGAAGCTGATCGCCTTTTGGCTGAACACACCGGCCGCCCAGGCCAAGGCCTGCGAAGCGCTTTCCTGCACGCCGCCAAGCAGCGATGCGATCGCGATGATGTCGGATGAGGCGCGCAAGACAATGCCACAGGGCAATGAAGTTCGGGATTACGTCATCGTTCCCGATGCGGAATGGATCAACGCCAATGCTGCGATGATGTTGCAGCGGTGGAACGAGTGGATTCGCTGATGGCGTACACCGCCCGGTGCATGGCGGCGAGGCGCAGCGGGTCGCTACGCCTCATCCTTGGGGATGGGCTGGAGTCGAAATCTGATGCTCGAATTGAGCCAAATGCCCGCCTTGGATGGTGAGCCGAGTTTGACGCAAGCACTGTGTACGTCCTCATTGCTCCAGAAGACGTCGCTCGACCGTTTCTGATCAGCGGCCGGGAGCGACCCTGTGCGGCCGTCTGATATGCAATGGGGCAAAGACTGCTTCGCGCCCGATGCAGACCTTCGTGTCGATCACCTGGAGGGCCGGTGTTGGTTCGGAGCCGCCATCGGCAGCCACGCAGATGAAGACCGGAGATTTCCGCCAGCCGTTGGTTCGCTGGGCTTTGCACTCGCTACCGACGCAGATAAGGCGTATGTTTACTCATCGCTGGCTGGGACATTTCACGCGCTAGCGACTGAGAGCGTAAGACTCCCGCGTCAACACAGGGCGCCCTCCAGACTCCCAATACTCGGGCGCGCTCACGAGATTTTCGCCTTTGCCAGAATCTCCTTTGCTCGATTCCGGCCGCAGTCGCCTTTTTCACTCCGGAAAAGGAGCTCTCCGATGCAGATCATCCAGAACCGCCGCTCATTCCTGGCCAGCGCAGCGGCAGCTGGCGCCGCTGGCTTTCTCGGCGCCACGGCACAGGCCTGGGCCGAGCCGCCGGAAACCACCACTGTTCGTCTGGGCCGGTTCACCGATGGCCCCTACTGCTGGGCGGCGCTCTTCCTCGCAGACGAGCTGATGCGCGCCGACGGGATAACCGATGTCCGATACGTGCTGGGCGACACGAAAGTCGACAACACCGAGTGGCTCACCTCCGCCGTCACGGACTTCGATTTCAATATGCCCTCAATGCATATCCGGAGCATCGAGTCCGGCGCGCCCATCAAGATGCTCACCGGAGTGCACACTGGGTGCTGGGAACTGCGGGGCAATGACCAAGTCAACAGCATTGCCGACCTGAAGAGCAAGCGGGTCGGCATTTGGGCCTTTAACGACCACCCGCACGTTTTTCTCAGCCTAATGATCAACTATGTGGGGCTCGATCCGGTTCGCGAGGTCGAATGGGTGCTGGGCACCTCTCCGATGCAGGATTTCATCGAAGGCAAGGTCGATGCCTTCCTTGCCGGCACGACCGAGTTCCCGAAAATCCGGGCGGAAAGGATTGGCCACACGATCGCCAACAACGGAGTCGATCGACCCTGGTCGCAATATTACTGCTGCATGGTCGCGGGCAGGACGGATTACATTAACAAGTACCCTGCCGCGACCAAGCGCATCCTGCGCGCCATTCTGAAGTCCGTCGACTTCTGCGCGTTGGACCCCGCTGGAGCGGCGCACGCGCTGGTCGAACGAGGCTTGGTGTCGAGCTACGAAATCGCGCTAACAACGCTGCAAGAGACCGGGCACGACAGGTGGCGCGAATACTATGCCGAGGACTCGGTGCGCTTCTACGCGCTGCGAATGCAGGAGACGGGCATGATCAAATCGAGCCCCCAACAAATTATCGCCGAAGGTACGGACTGGCGCTTCCTAAACGAGCTGAAACGCGAGTTGAAGACGTAAGCGGGTGGCCGCCGCGCTCTTTCGAAAAGGAAGGAGGCCCCAATGCAGATCATTCAAAATCGTCGCACTTTTCTGGCCGGTCTGACGGCGGCCATAAGTGCAGAGCTGCTCAAGGTCCGGCCGTCCAGCGCCGCTGCGGAACCGGTCCCGGAAACGACCTCTGTCCGCTTGCCGCGGTGGATAGATGGCGCCTACTGCTGGGCGGGCCTGTACATCGCCGGAGAGCTGCTGCGCGCGGAGGGCTTCACCGATGTTCGCTACGTGCAAGGTGAAAAGAAGGTCGATCAGTCGGTGTGGATTGCACGCGGCGAAACGGATTTCAGTGTGAACTACGCGCCCGTTCATGTCGCGTCGATCGACGCCGGCGTGCCGATCAGGGTGCTCAGCGGACTGCACTCCGGGTGCCTCGAACTGATCGCAGACGACGACGTCGAAGGAATCTCGGACCTCAAGGGCAAGCGGGTGGGCATGCATGATCCAGATGCGCCATCGCACGTGCTGGTCGCCCTGATGGCCGCCTATATCGGGCTCGATCCCGTCAAGGATATCGAATGGGTGATCGAGCCAGACGATCCGGTCAAAGCCTTCGGGGAGGGCAAGTTCGACGCATACCTCTTCACGCCCCCGGAAACGCAGCGAATACGGCCCAAGAAAATCGGCCACACAATTCTCAACACGACCGTCGACCGCCCCTGGTCGCAACATTTCTGCTGCATGGTTTCAGCCACTACAGACTATGTGACTAGATATCCTGTGGCGACCAAGCGCGTGCTCAGGGCCATCTTCAAGGCTGCCGACCTTTGCGCATCCGATCCGCCATGGAGCGCAGGGCAACTGGTCGAACGAGGTTTCGTCCCCAGCTATGAGTACGCGCTGCAAACGCTGAAGGACACCCGATACGACACGTGGCGGGATTACGATCCCGAAGCCTCGGTGCGCTTCTATGCGCTGCGCATGCAGGAGACGGGCATGATCAAGTCGAGCCCCCAGGAAATCATCGCCAACGGTACGGATTGGCGCTTCCTCAACGAATTGAGGCGTGAGTTAAAGTCATGAGGAGGTGGCCAGCACAGGTTCTGCTATTCGCGCTACTAGCCGGGCCAGCGCAGGCGCATGACGCATCGCATGACCAGCGCTTGCCGACTATCGGAGCGGCGCCGGACTTTACCCTGACGTCGCAGGACGGTGTACCTGTGTCACTCCGCGACTTTCGCGGCAAAGTGATCGCCGTCGCATTCATCTTTGCTTCCTGTGCCGACGTTTGCCCGGTGCTGACCGACAACATGGCGCGTGTGAAGGACACGCTAGGCCCTTTATTCGGCCCGCAGATCAGCTTCGTTTCAATCACCGTCGACCCTGAGCGGGATACGCCCGAAGTGCTGAAGCAATACGCGCAGAATTTCGCCGCCGATGTGAAGGGCTGGGTGTTTCTTACCGGCGATCCGGCAGTCGTTCATGATGTGGGGCGGAGGTATGGCGTCATAGCGAGGCAGACGGCGAGCGGCGACGTTGATCATACCCTGCTGACGTCGCTCGTGGATCGCAGCGGCAGCTTGCGCGTGCAGTATATCGGCGCAAGTTTCGACTTGGAGGAGTTCCGGAGTGATCTTCTCAGCCTCGTGGATGAAGCCCGGTAGTGTCGCGAGCCGGCTGATTGGTTGGGTTGCGCGTCTGCCGGTGCGCGTCCAGACCAAGCTCTTGATCGCGTTCCTATCGATCGTCGGACTGCTGATCGTGCTTGGGGCGGTCGGGTTGCAGGTGTTGAGCGGGGTCAACGATCAGACAACCGAGTTGATCAAGCTGCAGCGCAGGATCGCAGCCTATCGCCAGGTCCAGCACGACACGACCAACCAGCTCTACAGCATCTCCACGGCACTTTTGCTGCAAGACGAGAGCATGCTGGATGCCGCGCTACGCCAGCTCAGCCAGTTCGGTTACGACCTTGACCGCATGGAGTTCGTCGCCACAAGCGAGGTGGGCGTGCTCGGTGAGGTGCGGCTCGAGTATGACCGGTTTACGGCTGGCGTGACGCGCGTCGCGGAGCTCATCCGCTCCGGCCGCACAGATGAAGCACGTAAAGTCCAGCTCAATGAGATCATGCCGTCGGCCGACCGGCTCGAACGGCTGACGAACCAGCTGGTCAACATGGCCGAAGCCGACATGGTGACGGCAATCGAGGTGACGGAGGGAGCCTATGATACCTCGCGGCTGGTCGTAGTGTCCTTTGCTGTGGGCAGCATCCTGTTGGCACTGGGTCTTGGCTACGTCATCTCCTGGTCGCTGGTCGACCCCGTCAAGAAGATCGAGGCGCGTTTGCGTCAGATAGCGGCCGGCGACTTTGCCCAACAGGTTGCGGTCGGCAACCGGGACGAGCTTGGAGCGCTCGCCGACAATGTCAACCAGACCTCAGCGGAACTCGGGAGGCTATACCGGGAAATCGAGACCCGCAACCGAGAGCTAACCGAAACACTTGAGCAGCAGATGGCGACGAGCGCGATCCTGCGCACGATCGCCGCTTCTCCGACCGACATTCAGCCCGTCCTCAACGCCGTTGCCGAGAGCGCGGCAAAGCTCTGCGACGCTTACGACGCGGCCATACTCCTGAAAGACGGTGAGTCGCTGGCAATCAGGGCGCATCACGGCCCGATCCCGATTGATTTCGTGAAATGGCCGATCAGCCGTGACTGGGTTGCCGGTCGCGCCTTTGTCGACCGGGAGACCGTGCACGTAAGCGATCTCAGCGCCGCCGGCGATGATTTCCCCGCGGGCCGACAAATGGCCATGCGGCTTGGCCATCGCACGACCCTTGCTGCCCCACTTCTGCGTGAGGACGAAGCCATCGGAAGCCTGATAATCCGTCGAGTCGAGATTCGGCCATTCGACCGCAAGCAGATCGAACTGCTCACGACCTTTGCCGACCAGGCGGTGATCGCGATCGAGAATGTGCGTCTGTTCCAGGAAGTCCAAGCACGCACGGCCGAACTCGCGCGCTCCGTCGCCGAACTGGAAGCGCTCGGAGAAGTCACCAAGGCGGTCAATTCGACGCTTGATCTCGACACCGTATTGCAGACCATCGTAGCAAAGGCCGTGCAACTCTCGGACACGGATGCGGGTACTATTTTTGTGTTCAGCAGCACCAGGCAACAGTTCCGTCCGCGTGCAACTCATGGAATGAGCGACGAGCTTGTTGCCGCCATTTCTGGGCAGACCATCTCTCTGAATGATCCAGGGATCGGTGATGCCGCACGGCACCGCGAACCTGTGCAAGTGCCCGAACTCGGCGAAGAAACGCCGACTCCCGTTCAGAAAATTATCCGGGACGCGGGATATCGCGGCGTGCTGATTGTTCCACTGCTCAGGCCGAACAAGATTGTCGGTGCTCTCGTCGTCAGGCGCCGCAAACCCGGAAAATTCGACGAGCGGGTTGTTCACCTGATGGAAACCTTTGCCGCCCAGTCGGTGCTCGCCATCCAAAACGCCAAGCTGTTCCGCGAGATAGAGGAAAAGGGCCAGGAGCTCGAGGCCGCTAGCCGCCACAAATCTCAATTCCTCGCGAATATGAGCCACGAGTTGAGGACGCCGCTTAATTCGGTTCTGGGCTTCACCGAACTGCTGGTCGATGGCATTTACGGTGAGCTTCCGGACAGGGCAAAAGCGACGGTGGCGCGCGTGCAGGCCAATGGCCGCCACCTCCTGGGGCTCATCAATGACGTGCTGGATCTTTCGAAGATCGAAGCCGGCCAGCTGACACTGGCCTTTGACGATTATTCCCTTGGGCAGATCGTTCGAACTACCGCCGCCGCGGTCGAACCGCTGGCGCGGGAAAAGGGCCTGGCGTTCACTACGACAGTTGCGAACGACCTTCCGACCGGCCGCGGCGACGAGCGCCGTCTGACCCAGGTCCTGCTCAATATTGCCGGTAACGCTATCAAGTTCACGGAATCGGGCTCTGTCGACATTCTGGCGGACGCAGCCGACGGCCACTTCGAGATCGTCGTGCGGGACACCGGCCCAGGCATTGAGCCTAAAGACCAGGCGCTCATCTTCCAGGAATTCCAGCAGGTTGACAGCAGTAGCACCCGGCAGAAAGGCGGCACGGGTCTCGGTCTGGCAATCTCGAAACGCTTTGTCGAAATGCACGGCGGAACAATAACCGTGGAGTCGGTGCCCGGTTCCGGTGCGACGTTCCGCATGACTATACCAATCGATGCAGAGGAGCACGTTCAAGCGGCATGAGCAAACGAATCCTGATGGTGGAAGACACCGAAGACAATCGCCAGATCGTGCGCGATCTCATCGCGACCACCGAATATGAACTTATCGAGGCCGCGGATGGTGCCGCCGGCGTAACCGCTGCGGCGGCGCAGAGGCCGGACTTGATCCTTATGGACATCCAACTGCCGGTGATGGACGGGTATGAAGCGACTCGCCGCATCAAGTCCGATCCGGCGCTCCGGCACATCCCGATCATCGCCGTCACTTCCTACGCGTTGTCGGGCGATGAGACGAAAGCCCTGGCTGCAGGATGCGACGGCTACGTCGCCAAGCCATTCAGCCCGCGCCAATTGCTGGCAAAGATCCGGGAACTGCTGGCCTGAGGGAGGCTGCACCATGCACGATCCGCCTCGCATTCTCGCCGTCGACGACACGCCGGAAAATCTCGAAATCCTGCGCATGCGCCTCGAGGCGAATGGCTACGAAGTGGTAACCGCCGCGGACGGCGAAGAGGGTCTTGCAAAAGCACGCGACGTCAAGCCTGATCTCATCCTTCTCGACATCATGATGCCGAAACTCGACGGCATCAGCGTCGTGCGCATGCTCAAGCAGGACGTTTCGCTGCGATCGATCCCGGTCATCCTCGTGACTGCGAAAGCCGACACGCGAGATGTGGTCGAGGGGTTGGACGCGGGCGGCGACGACTATCTGACCAAGCCGTTCGAGCACAAGGCGCTGCTGGCGCGCGTCCGATCGATGCTGCGGCAGAAGGCGCTTCACGACACCGTCGACGCCCAGGCGCGGAGCCTTCAGGAACAGGCGGATCAATTGGTGGCCTGGAACCAATCCCTGGAGCAGAAAGTGGCGGAGCAGGTAACGGAGATCGAGCGATGGGCTCGGCTCCGACGGTTTCTGCCGGCTCAGGTTGCCGATCTCATTGTTGCGGCCGGCAATGACGACGCACTTCTCCAAAGCCATCGCCGCGAGGTGACGGTCGTTTTCTGCGATCTTCGCGGCTTTACAGCATTTGCCGAGACTGCCGAGCCTGAAGAGGTAATGACAGTTCTTGGCGAGTACCACTCCTGTCTCGGTGAACAAGTCACCCGCCACGGAGGAACGTTGGAGCGGTTCGTGGGCGACGGCATTCTTGTAGTTTTCAACGACCCCCTGCCCTGCGCCGGCCACACCGAGAGAGCTGTTTCAATGGCCGTGGCCATGCGTGACGCAATTGACGAACATTCAGAGCGATGGCGCAAGCGCGGCTATTTGCTCGGTTTCGGAATCGGCATCGCCCGGGGTCACGCAACCATCGGACAGATTGGCTTCAACCAGCGCTCGGATTATGCGGTCATCGGTACCGTCCCGAACCATGCGGCCCGATTGTGCGAGGAGGCCAGACCTCGTCAGATTCTCGTCAGCCAACGGGTCTTCGGCGCCGTCGAGCCACTAGTCGAATCCATTCCCGTTGGCGAATTGACTCTGAAAGGTTTCCACCGCCCGATGCCGGCTTACGAAATTGTTCGGTGGCTTGGACCGTCAAAGGGCAGGAACATGCAGTAGCGGCAGAGCGCGGCGAACTGCTATCCCTTCAACTCCCTCTTCAGTTCGTTGAGGAAACGCCAGTCGGTGCCCTCATCCAGGAGCTTCTGGGGTGTGCTCTTGAGCAACCCGACTTCGTGGAGGCGGAGTGCGTAGAAGCGCAGGGTGTCCTCAGCGCTATACTCTCGCCACTGATACGGCAGCGCCTTCACGACCTCAAGGGCATGGTCGTAGCGCTTGGTATAGCCCTGGTCCACCATGAGCTGCGCGGATTGCTCGGGCTCGCTAGCGCAGAAATCCGCCGCTTTCAAGATGGCGCGCAGCGCGCGTTTGGTGGCCACCGGATTGCTGCGGACGAACTCCCGATTCCCAGCCAGCATGCAGCAGAAGTATTGCGACCAGGGCCGGTCCACGATGCTGCTAATCACCACGTGGCCGATCTTGTGCTCCCGCATCTCCTGCGGTTCGGGGGGGAAGCCCAGGTAGGCATCGATCTTCCCCTCACTTAGGAGCCGGATGGACTCGGGTCCCGGATGCGTGACGAAGTGTATGTCCTTGTGGAGGTCCAGGCCCACATAAGCCGTGATAGTGGCGAGAAAGACGAATCGGCTGGAATCCAGCGTGGGTACGGCCACGGTCTTCCCCTTGAGATCGCGGATCGTCTGGACGCGATCGTTGCCGAACAGCTCAAAGCAGCCGACGTGGAGTCCTGCTAGGATGACGATGGGATCCCCCGCCTCCAGGCTGATAAGGAGCGGGGCGGCGAAATGCCCATTGAGGTCGGCTTCACCGGAGGCGAGGGCCGGCGCGATGTCCGCGGTCCCCCCTCTTTGGAGGTACTGCACGTCGGTGAACCCTTCGCTGCGCAGCAGCTCTTCGGCTACATACTGGGGAGCCTGGCAGATGCTGGGAATCCTGACAAGCCGGATCCGCGTCGTCTCCGGCGGTGGCTCCGCAGCGGCTCGCGTGGGGTACCAGCCCAGAAGCCCCGCAGTCCCCGCCAGCGTTGCCCCATGTAGGAACGTCCGTCGGCTGAACCGTCCAAGGTATAGGGTATGCATGGGACCCTCCCTTCCAAATGCTGGCCAGTGTGACACCGAGAACGTACCCATGGACGCCTCTGATCTTGCATGAACAGGTACAGCCTCATACGGTTTTAACTGGATGGCGAATGATAACACATAGTGCCGCGGATTGGCGCGCGAGGCTGAAGCCAGCGGCTTGGTCCACGGAAGCGAAGTAATACTATCTCCGCGCCACCAAGATGGCTCGCGAGCGGTAGGGGAGATCGATCGAACTGCGCGCCGCGTCTTTGCTCGCGCGCCTGTGGTCCGTCGCGGCGAGTGGATGAAGGGCATGACCTCGTCGCGCCGATCTACTACTGGCTCGCAGGAGACCTGGGTACGCGCGACGTGATCGAGGCGAAAGTGATGCTGCGTGAGACTGGCTAGTCAGCTCGGCGGAAGGCGGGTATCGAGCCGCAAGCTGTCTTTCAACGTCGCAGCCCGGAAAGTCGGTAGGGTCCGCTTTACAGCCATTCGTACTGAACGCGGTGGACGACCGTTTTCCACCCACTACAGCCCTTAGGATCTGACCGCCAATGGCGGAAATTTGCGCAACTATGTCATACACCACTCGGGATCGCATTTGTCGCGCAGCTGTTCAGCGGCATCCCGCTCTTTGAGATCATAGACGCGCGCCGTTACAATGGCGTGGGCCTGTTGAGGATCTCGATGGCGATCCGGGGTCGAACGATCGTCTTATGAGGTTTCCCATCCGGCTATTCGTTTCTCCTCCCACTTTTCTCAAAACTCTCAGCGGATGAGCCCGCGGGCGCGATCAACGACGCGCCGCTGGCGCTCGGAAATGATCTCCTGAGTGCTCTGCATGCGATCCGCCTGCTGCAAGACCTGCAGCCGATCCCGCATCGCCTCGAGGGCGCGGCGCTGGGCCGGCGACACGCGATTGATGACGTCCTTTTCGCCCCGCAGGATGGCGTCTCTACCGAAACGGTCGTCGAGCGCCCGGCTGACCGCGGCGAACTCCTGACGGATGCGGGGATCGAGCGAGCCGGCGGCCACGTCGAGCTTGCCGTCCTTCTTCTTGATTTCCGCCGCCAGCCGGTTGAGCGCGTCCTCGGCCGCTTGCGACAGACCGGGAATGGCGACCGCCATCCGCCGTCGCTCTTCCGCGATGGCCTGGGTTTCGGCATCGAGAGCACTGGCATATGACGCGCCGAGAGAACGGATACGACTTGCCAGTTCCGGCACTGCCTGCAATGCCTCTTTTCGCTCGCGTCCTGTGGCAATCAACTTGTCCATGATGCTGCGCTCGGAACCGCGCAGCGCACCATAGGCGGCGGGATCGTTACTGACCGCGGCCGCGATCCGCTCCGCCGCAAACCCCTTGACGATCAGATCCTCGATCTTGCCGATCGCGTCTGCTGGATCTCGCCAGACGCGTGTTGCCGTCTCAACAAGGGCTGCGCGGTGGTGGCCATAGTGAGGAGCGGCGAGCGCTCGCTCCTTCGCTTCATCGGCGGCCGTCGCCTTGAACTCCGTGACAGCGGCAAACATCGGAAGCACGGCAATCGTTTCCTTCCCCAACTCGACACTGGCGCCGGCAACGATCCTCGACCGGTCCTGTCTTTCGGCAAGATGCTGTTCCTCGGCAAAGCGCCTGATGACGGCGAAGAGGCGGGAGAGCTTTTCGCGGCGCTCGGGGGGAAGATCCTCCGGCATGCGCTCGACCATATTGCGCTCGGCGACTACATCCGCCTTCGCGGTGAAGGCGCTCCAGCCGAAGCGTGCGGTCAGCGCCTCGTCGACGGCCTTGACCTCTTGGACCAGCAAGCGGTCCTCGACGGCATAGGCGAAGGCCGTCTTGTAGGCGTCGGGCCCGCCGCGGTCGCGGACCGCCTCGATTACGACCAGGCGCGCCATCGCCGTTTTCGAGAGCGCGGGGACCGACAACGACATATGCGCGCGCCGCTGCTGCTCGCGGATACCGAAGCGCTCCGCCTGCCTGCGGAACTCGGTCGCGTGAGCGCGCGCCAGAGGCAGCAATGCGGACAACGCGCCCGTGGCCGCGGTGCGCTCGTCGCGCGCGGCGCGGCCATCGACCATGAGATCGGATCCACGCAGGCGGCCGAGGCGGCCCGGCGCAAGACCAAGATCCTCGGCAAGCTTTCGCGGCTCGATCGCGGCGTCCGACGCCAATGCATTCAGCGCCGACAGCGCGCCATCCGGGTCGCGATAGATTTTCGCCAGCACCGGCCGCAGGATCGCCTCGCGCTGCTTCCACCGTTCCGAGGAGAGCTGCGCAAGACGTGCATCCTCCTCGACGCTGCGGGAGAATTTCGTGGTGGGCGGGATCAGATATTTCCCACCCGACGGGGTTCCGGCCGAGAGAGACGCGGTCCGTTCCTCTTTGTACGAGACCCGCCGTTCGCGCTCGATCGCAAATCCGAGCGCAACGCTCGCCCGCTCCCAAAGCTTCGCCACCCGCTCCCGCTTCTCCGCAATCCACGCCAGCGGCCGGGAAACACCCTCCTCCATCCCGGCCGCGACCTCGGCGAGCGTGTCGATACCGCGCCGCCGCGCGAAATCGCGGGCGTGCGCCCGATAGCCTTCCTCGCTCGCGAAATCGAGCGTCGTCGTCTTGGCGCCGGATCGCCCAAGGCGCCCGACGAGCTCACTGAACAGTTCCGGCCGGTGGCTTTCCCGCTCGATCCGTTCCTGGCGGGCGTCTGCGGTTTCGACAATTTTGGCCGTCCAGACGTTTCGATCGACCTCTCTTTCCTCGACGCGCTTCTGCCCGGTTTTCTCATCGACCACAGGAACCTGGACCTTCACCCGCTCCACTCCGTCCTTGCGCAGGGTCACCGTGTCGCCTTCGGAGACGCCACCCTCCTCGAGCTCCTTCGGCAGGCTCACGCCCCAAAGCCGATTGACGGTTCCGTCGTCCGTCTTCACGTCGGCATAGGGGCTCTCGTCCGCATCCTCATCATTGGGCCGGAACTTGGCTTGTCCAACCTCCACAAGTTCGCCGGTGACGCCGGCGGTATGATCGACATGCGGCTTGCGTCGCCATTCCGGCTTCGCTTCAAAATCTTCCTTCGCCGCATAGAGATCGGCGCGATCACGATGGCGGGTCATCGCCACATAGGTCAGATGCTGATCCATCATGCCGGTAGCGAGCACGAAGGTTCGGTCGACGGTCGACCCTTGGGACTTATGAATGGTCGCGGCATAGCCATGATCGATATTGCGATAGCTGTCCTCGCTGAGGACGACGTCGCGGCCATTGTCGAGGCGCACCGTCAACAGCGCTTCACCGCGTTTGTCGCCGGTGGAAACGACCGTGCCCAGCATGCCGTTCTTCACGTATTGCGGTCCAAGCCGCCTTGCCCGCGGCTCAAGCAAGCGGGCGTTTTCGAGGAAGATGATCCGGTCGCCGGCGGCGAACTCGCGAAGCCCACGCGCCGTCTGGAATTCGCGCGCCCCTCTCAGCGCGCCCTCCTCCGTCATCACGTTGCGCAGGGACTCGTTGAGCTTCCGAACATCATCGTTGGTGTGAGCAAGAACGAGCAGCTCGTCGCCGCGAAGCCGGGCTGGATGTCCGCCCGCGGCGGATTTCCGAAGCAAGTCACGACGGGCATCGGTCCAATCGGCAACGATGCGGCCGATGATCTCGGCACGGGTTTCGGTCTCGACGATACGGCCATGCTGGGCGTAGGCGTCGAGGCCCTCTTCGACCTTTCCGCGGGCGAGGAGACGGGAGGCATCGCGCGCCCATTCATCACGCTGGCGGCGCACACCGGCAAGCTCGGCAAACCCGACCCGTTCGGTGATTGCCCTGAACGCCGCGCCCGCCTGGATCGGTTGAAGCTGCATCGCGTCACCGACGAGCACGACCTTCGCCTCCGCCTCCTCGGCGATCTTCAGGACGCGCGCCATCTGCTGCGACGAGATCATGCCGGCCTCATCGATCACCAGCACATCGCCGCGATTGAGCCGTTCACGCCCACCGGCCCACGCCAGTTCCCATGAAGCCAGCGTGCGCGACCTGATGCCAGAACTGTCCTCCAGCCCTTCCGCGGCCTTGCCGGCAAGTGCTGCGCCGATCACCCGGCGGCCGTCGCCTTCCCACGCGACGTGGGCCGCCGAAAGCAGCGTCGACTTGCCGGCGCCGGCAAGACCGACGACGGCCGCGATGGCATTGTCGCGCGTAACGTGACGAACGGCATCGACCTGCTCGGGATCGAGCCGGAAGGATTTTTGCGGATCCTGCGTCTCGACCTTTTCGACCGCGGCCGCGATAGCCTGATCTGTCACGGCGAAGCCCCGGCGCTTCCACAGAGCGCGCGCCGACTGCGCCATGTCATATTCGATGCGCAGGATCTCCCGCGTGGTGAAAATCGCCGGCTCCGTCGCCTTGCCGGTCTCGGCGTCGACCTCCTGCGGCTTCAGCAGCACCAGATCGTCCGAGGCCATCAGGCGCGCGCGGATATTGGCGAAATCGGCGGGATCGTCGACGTAGCGATGCAGCGCCTTGGCGATATCCCTCTCGTCGAAGGTGGAGCGTTCGTTGCCGAGCTGCTTCAGCAGAAGCTCTGGATCGGCAAGCAGCCGGTCGGTCATTTCCTGCCGGCGCGCCAGGTCGGCTGGCGCGAAGTACATCTCAACACCCTTGCGCGCGAGCGTCGCCTTCTCCGGTCCAAGGTGTTTCTGCGCGATACCGTCGAGACCCTGTTCGGCATAGGAGCGGCCGTCGATGCGGATCTCATGCCCGGCAAGCGCCAGATGTCGGTTGGCGGTTTCCGCCCAGGCGATCTTCCATGCCTTCATGGTTCCCTTGTCGCCGGCCCAGAGCTTGTAGACGATCTTGCCGTTCGGCCTGTCCGGCGTGACGACACGCAACGGCTCGCCGTCTTCGCCAAGCACCGGAACCTTCTTCGGCCCGAACCCCTCCTCCGTCAGGGGCCTCAGTGTGGTCATCAGATGGATGTGCGGATTGCCGTCCTTGTCGTGAAACACCCAGTCCGCGACCATGCCTTTGGACGTCAAATTGTCCCGGACGAACTCGCGAACGAGCGCAATATTCTCCGCCCGCGTCAGCTCTTCCGGCAAAGCGATGATCAGCTCGCGGGCAAGCTGCGCGTCCGCCCGCGTCTCGTGAGCCTCAACGGCATTCCAGAGCGCCTCGCTCGCCTTGGCGACCGATTGCCCATCGATCGCTGCCTGCAGCCAGGCCGGAACTTCGTCCGGCAGCGCCAGCTCCTCATGCACCAGTTCGGAGGCGCCGCCGCGGTAGCTGAACGAGGTTCCGGCCTGCTCGTCCATCATCCTGGCGCGATGGCGATAGGCGGCGGCCGAGACGATGCTGCGTCCCGCTCCCCTGCTGATGACCTGCGCTCTGACGAACATGATCGCCACGACCGTCTCCAGACCTCTCCGAACGCGTCGCGCCAGCGACGTATATTGCGCCCTCAAACCCATCGGACCGAAGGGCCGGTGCCGCTTCTCCGGAAGACGACCATCTGCTGGAATTCGGGCCATGACGTTTTTGGGATGACACAACTTAACCTATTTAACTATAGCATTCTAGATAGTATATTGGTGCCGAATGAACATCTCGACACGGAAAGGCGACAGAATGGCCGCAAGAACATCGATCTCAGACCTTGACGCGCAGATCGAAAAGCTCCGCGAACGCAGAAGATTTTTGATAGTTAAATCCGCTGAGCGCTTTGCGCGCGCGGCCACGAAGTCCGGCCTGGCGGAAATGGAGATCGCCGATGAAGAGGTCGAGCGGATCTTCGAGGAGATCGCCGCGCGATTTCGCAAAGGTGAGCAGAAAGGGACTCTTGGCGCATCTCCTCAAACGCGTCGACCAACAGATATCGAGACTGGAACGACGGCGGAGGCTTCACATGACAGCTGAACGAAAACGCGAAGCGCGGGAGAAATTCCTGCTCGGCGGCATCGTCGTCAGAGCGGGGCTCACGAGAGCCGACCGGGCATTTTTGCTCGGTGGTCTCATCGAACTGTCCCACATCGCTCCGGGCTCTGCCGAGCATCGGCGGCTGCGCGATATTGGCGAGGAAGCATTCAAGGCGTCCTCGCTGAATGGCGGATCGGCTCGCATGGCGGAGACACCGGAATGACACTGAAGGCCAAACCGCATACGAGCCTGTTGCTCGTTCTCGTGCCCGTCGCCGTCACCGCCTTTGCGGTCTATATCGTCGGGTGGCGTTGGGCCGGGATCGCCGCCGGCATGTCAGGGAAGACGGCATACTGGTTCTGGCGGTCCTCACCGGTTCCGGTGCTTTTGTTCGGGCCGCTGGCGGGGCTCCTGTCGGTCTGGGCCTTGCCGTTGCACCGGCGAAGACCAGTTGCGGTGGCAAGCCTCGCGTGCTTTTTGGCTGTGATCAGCTTCTATGCCGTGCGCGAATTTGGTCGCCTTGCTCCATATGTCGAAAGCGGAGCGGTCACCTGGGACCGCGCGCTTTCCTATCTCGACATGATCGCCGTTGTCAGCGCGGCCGCCGGCCTCATGGCGGTGGCGGTCTCAGCCCACATCGCCGTCGTCGTGCCGGAACCGGTAAAGCGCGCCAAGCGCGGAACCTTCGGAGACGCCGACTGGTTGCCGATGGCGGCCGCAGCTAGGCTGTTCCCGGATGATGGCGAGATCGTCATCGGCGAGCGCTACCGAGTCGACAAGGAAGTCGCCCGGGAACTGCCCTTCGATCCGAATGACTGCAGCACCTGGGGACAGGGCGGCAAAGCCCCTTTGCTCACCTACAAGCAGGACTTCGATTCCACTCACATGCTCTTCTTTGCCGGGTCGGGTGGATACAAGACGACCAGCAACGTCGTGCCGACGGCGCTGCGCTACACCGGGCCCCTGATCTGCCTCGATCCTTCGACCGAGGTCGCACCGATGGTGGTCGAGCACAGGACCCGCGTCCTTGGCCGCGAGGTGATGGTGCTCGATCCGGCGAACCCAATCATGGGCTTCAATGTGCTCGACGGGATCAAGATGTCGAACCAGAAGGAGGAGGATATTGTTGGCATCGCGCATATGCTGCTGTCGGAAAGCGTGCGTCTCGAGTCCTCGAGCGGCACCTACTTTCAAAACCAGGCGCATAATCTGCTGACCGGCCTCCTGGCGCATGTGATGCTCTCGCCGGACTACGCCGGCCGGCGAACCTTGCGCAGTCTCAGGCAAATCGTTTCCGAGCCGGAACCGTCGGTGCTCGCCATGCTGCGCGATATTCGGGAGAATTCGCAATCGGCCTTCATCCGCGAAACGCTCGGCGTCTTCACCAACATGACGGAGCAAACGTTCAGCGGCGTCTATTCGACCGCCTCGAAGGATACGCAGTGGCTCTCGCTCGACAGTTACGCCGCGCTCGTCTGCGGCAATGCCTTCAAACCCAGCGACATCGTGACGGGCAAGAAGGACGTGTTCCTCAACATTCCGGCGTCGATCCTTCGCTCCTATCCGGGGATCGGCCGAGTCATCATCGGCTCGCTGATCAATGTCATGGTCCACGCCGATGGCGGCTTCAACCGCCGGGCGCTTTTCATGCTCGATGAGGTAGATCTTCTCGGCTACATGCGGGTACTGGAAGAGGCCCGCGACCGCGGGCGCAAATACGGCATCAGCATGATGCTCATGTACCAGTCGGTGGGGCAACTGGAGCGGCATTTCGGGAAAGACGGCGCGACGTCATGGATTGATGGCTGCGCCTTCGCGAGCTACGCCGCGATCAAGTCGCTCGAGACGGCGCGCAACGTCTCGGCACAATGCGGCGAAATGACCGTCGAGGTTCAGGGCCGCTCTCGCAACATTGGTTGGGACAACAAGAACGGCGTCGCGCGCAAGTCGGAAAGCGTCAACTACCAGCGTCGGCCGCTAATCATGCCACACGAGATCACCCAATCGATGCGCAAGGATGAACAGATCATCATTGTACAGGGGCATAGTCCGATCCGCTGCGGGCGAGCGATCTACTTCCGGCGGAGGGACATGGATCGGGCTGCTAAGCCGAACCGCTTCGTCAAGGCTTGAAGAAACAGGTCGACCCAGCAACTGTTCTTGACGCGCGGCCTCTCGTGGCCGGTCAAGAGGAGATCCTCCGCACTTGGCGGAGTTATCAGCCGACGGAAGAGGGAGTAGCAGGGGACGAGGGCAACGAGGTCGAGAGCCATGAGGATAAAGACCAGAAGCCGCCTCAAAAGGGCGGCTCGGCATCGATCGTGTCCTCTTGCTTGGTCTCTGCCGCGATCAGTTCTGCTTGCGCAATCTGAAGCTCGGCCTCGATCTGGCTGCGCTCGGTCGGATCGGCGTTGCGCAGCTCGGCGCGCAGTTCCTCGATGTGGACCTCGAGTGTGATCGTCATCGTCGTCGTCTCCTTGATGATGTGAAAGATGACGCCCTGGAGTCGTGAGGATCGGGACGGGTCAAGGATCGCGGTACGCGACCGCCAGCGGCGGCGAGTGGGGGAGCCGATTTTCTGGCGACGCCCTTTCAGGGCGGCGGCTGAAAATTGGGGGAACCGCTCGTCCTTGAGGCGGCACGAGACCTCATGGCAGACTTAGCGATCTGAGCAGATAGGCTTTCGTCTCGTATGGCACGGGCAAAGGGCGGGAGCGGACTCGATGCCCGCCCCGCTCCGACAACAACACACGATGACTTCAAAGCAGGGCGGTGATGCCGGCCCCGATTGCTCAGGGCCGGTCGTTCGGCGATTAATTCGGGTTGTTCCAGAGGATGACCTTGCGGTTCGGTTCACCACCCGGAGCGGGAGCGAGGTTACCGAAGATCACTCCGATCTCCGGAGCCTCTAACTTTACGGAGAGGTATTCTTCGCCGGTCTGGCGGGCGATGCGGTTCCAGGCCGCGCCAATCTCGAAACCGGTCTTGCGGTGGATGACGCGGTAGTCGGGCGCCTCGTCGCTCGCCTTGCTGGCGTTGGGGACGATGGCGATGGGGGCATTGACCCTGATGGTGGCGAAGACGCCTTCGAGGGTGCCGTCGGTCTTCTGGGTGAGGGTTGCGATCGTGGTGGCCATGGTAGTGTCTCCTTCGGTTGCTCGGGACCATTCCCGATGGCGCGCGAAGAGACGGCCGACCTGCTGCGGTCATCTCGGCGAAAATTCAACAAAATTCTATTTTCCGCTCAAAACCCGGCGCGCTTTCACCCCGCTCGCGGGAGGGAAAGCATCAGGCGCCCGCACGGAAAAACCAGAATCGAATTTTGCGGAATTTTCGCCGAGACGTACCCCTTCAGGGGTTGACCGCAAGAGCAGGCGGTCGGCTAAAACGCGACATAGAAACGGGAATAGTCTCGAGCAACCGAAGCCGGCGACAAACCATTCTGGCCATCCGGTCCAGCATGCAAAAGACCGCCAGCACCTGCTAACGCGGATACACGCCCGGCACAATGTCCTCGTCGCCGATCCCTGCCAAGTGGCGCCAGCGAGCGCGCTGCGCCGCTGCCACACCTCTCGGGTGACGTTGGGGCGACTGCGGTGAGCGCATCGCCAGCAGACCAAGCCGTAATCTCTCGCGAAGCTGGTCGGCACCGACATCGACCAGGCGATCTTCGACGATCTTGCCCGCCCTCCGGTATCGGCGCGACCACAGTCTCCTTGGCCGACACCCGGCTGTCTCGATCAGTCGATCCAGAGCAATCGGGGCCGGCGCCGGTTCATTCCGTTCGATTGACACGCCGGCCCGACTTCCGCGACGCGCCGGCAAATGCAGCCGCAATCTTCATCATGAAGGCCTTGCTGAAACGGCCGAGGGCTTTTGCATCCGGCTCAATGTACCAGGAGTGTTCGGCGATATCGTAATTGTATTCGTCGACGACGATCCAACACCGTTTACGGTCGGTGAGGCCCGCACGCCGGCATTCGATGTCGGAGACTTCGAGAGCTATGCGGTCGGCCTGCGGCGGATGGGTGGTGATCGCGAGCAGTGCGAGATGCGTCAGTCCATCATTTGCGCCGCGGACAGCGACGACGACACAGGTCGGTCGGGACTTCCGGCCTTCTGTCTCGCCGCGCTCGTGCTGCCATGCCCAGAGATAGGGATAGGTGATGACTTGACCGGGAAGAAACTCACGGCTCATCGTCATACCCCTCGCCGCGCGCCAGCCGATCGATCTCTGCGGCGAAGAATTCCTTGTGTTCCTCCGGCATCTCTGACGCGCGGTAGGCGCGCCGCGGATCGCCGCCGGAGCGCATCCGCTCGTAGTGTTCATAGCTCATCAGCACGAAACGGGGTTTCCTGTGCTTTGTGAGAACGACGGGCTCGCGGCTGGCGGCATCGGTGACGTCGCCGACCTGTTTGTTGAGATCGCCTGTTGTGAACTGCCGCATGATCATACTCCTTCGCCGATCTCCAGAATATCCATATTTTCCAGATTTGCAAGAAAACGGCGCTTCACGCGCCGTCTCCCGAGAGCTGCCAGACCGGGATGCCGAGCCGGCGCGCCTTGTCGGCGAGATTGCCGGTGATGCCGGAACCGGGAAGGATAAGAACGCCCGCCGGCATGACCGAGAGCATGTCGTCGTTGCGCCGGAAGGGCGCGGCCTTGGCGTGCTTCGTCCAGTTCGGCTTGAAGGCGATCTGCGTCACCTTGCGCGCCGCGGCCCAGCAGGCGGCGATGCGTTCGGCACCTTTGGGCGAACCGCCGTGCAGCAGCACCATGTCCGGATATTTGGCACGGACCTGATCGAGCTTCGCCCAGATCAGCTCGTGATTGTTGTACTCGATGCCGCCACCGAAGGCGATCTTCGTGCCGGCCGGGATCAGCACCTCGATCTCAGTACGGCGGCGGGCGGACAGGAAATCGCGGCTGTCGATCATCGCCGCGGTCATGTTGGCATGGTTGACCTTGGAGCCGGTGCGCGGCCGCCATGCCGATCCGGTCTCAGCCTCGAAGAGGTCGGCCGCATAATCGCGCATGAACTCGAACGCGTTGCGGCGCTCCAGAAGCGTGATGCCCTCGGCGATCAGGCGTTCCAGTTCGACGCTCTTCACTTCCGAGCCATCCTGTTCGCTCTGTCCGGTGCGCTGCGCGTCCTCGTTGCGCTGAAGCTCCCGCTGGATGCGCTCGCCGGCGCGATGGAAAAGATTGACGGTCGACCAGAGCAGGTCTTCGAGATCGGGTTCGAGACGCGTGTCGCCGAGCATCTCGAACAGGGCGTCGAAGATCGCGGTCAGCGCCGACTGTACGACCGGCTCTTCGGGCAGAGGCCTTGAGTCCGGCTCGTCCTGGAAGGGGCGATGGCCGTAGATCTGCATCTCGTAGATGAAGCGGTCGGTCGGGGAAGAGGCGTGGTGGGGCTCGAACGCGTCGTCGAGCGGCAAGGTCAGGTTCATGATGGTCTCCGTCGGTTGCGGCCGCGCCTCTCGCGGCCTGACGGCGATCCCTGTCCATGCGGCGGCGGGCCGGAACCGCGGCGTGCTCGACGCCACGGCCCAGCGAAGCGCCGGGCGGGACAAGAGGGTTTCTTGGCCCGCGAGGAATGACGGGCCGCTGCGCGGGCCGGCAGGGGAAGAAACCCGACTGACCCGCTGAAGGCCCGACCGCCGTATGGTAAGGGTTCGCCTCTCGGCAGGCCCGCGGGCGCGCGCTCCGGTCGGCGATCGGCACGGACCGGCCTCCCTGCGACGCCGCGCCGTTGCCTCGCCTTCCCCTCATCGCCGCATCACGCGAGAAGAAATGCCAGCGCGTCTTCAGGCACGAGCTGCGCCCGCAAGTTCGTCGTGACCCGGTCCGGACCGAGCCGGCGCAGATCCTCGTTGAAGTCACCGAGTTCCGGGGCGAGCACGAGCGGCAGGATCCCGAGCGCCTGTGCGCGGCGGCTTAATCCCTCGATGCCGCGCCGGCCGGCGGCATCGGCATCGGCGGCGATATAGAGGCGCACACAGCCGGCCGGAAGCCGGAAGGCGGCCAGGTGATTGGACGTCAGAGCCGAAACCATCGGCATGCCAGGCATCACGTGCGCGAGCGACAGCATGCTTTCGAGTCCCTCGCCTGCGGCCATGACCGGCACAGGGCCGTGGACAGGAAAGCGGAAGCGCACCGCATTGCCGAGGAGGCAGCCAAGAGCGCGACGAGGGTCGTCGACCTTTGCCTTCCCATCGCCGTCCGGATCGAGCCAGGTGCGGTGCACACCGGTGATGAAGCCGAAGGCATCGGTTACGACCGCGATCAGCGCTGGATAGTTGGTCGTCCCACCGCTGACGAGATCCCGATAGTAGCAAAACGGATGGAACCGCAGCGCGGGATGCGCGGATGCCCGCAGGGGATGCCGCGCTGGCGCAGATAGCTGTCGGCAAGCGTGCCGGCGAGCGGTTGCGTCAGGCGAAACAGCCGCCTCGCGCGCTCCGAAGCCGGTCTCTCGACTGGCGGATCATGCTGCGCGTCGCACCTGCGCGACGACGCCTGGTTGGCCAGATCCGGCCCAGGAAGGCCGAGAAAGCGACGGGCCTCGTCGGCGATATCGCGGAAGTCGACAAGGCCGGAAGTCTCGCGCAGGAGGTCGAGCAGATCACCGTACTGCCCGGTCGCGGCATCCGTCCACTTGCCGGCGCGTGGGCCGGCAAGGTGTACATAGAGCGAGCGGCCCTTATTGTTGCCAACATCGCCAACGATCCAGTAATTGCCTGCCCGCCGGCCGGCGGAGAGGTAGTGGCGGCAGACCGCCTCGGCACAGCGCGCGAGAAGATCCGCCAGTTCTGAGGCGGACAACAACATGAGCGGCGGCCCCTCAGGTCCGGCTCATGACATCAATGAGGCGATTGCGCTCGATCAGCTGTGACAGGACCGCTGGTCCTTCGTTCGACCTCGGCACGAAGAGGCGCTGTTCCCAACTGAACATCTCGGAGTAGAGACCGATAGACTTCTGCCAGTCGCGCACGCGATCGATGAGGCCGATGAGCTCAATGCGCCGAGTGACCTTCGTCGACATCGCGAATACTGCCCGCGGCGCATTCGCCCGGGCGGCGATCGCCGTGCCGAACTTGCGCAAAAGGAGGACCTGGGCCGTGTCTGTGACCTCAAAGGCATCTTTCCATGTCCGGATGCCCTCTGCATCGCCGTCGCCAAAGGTATCCCTCGTAACCGGCCGAAGATCGGCTGCGCCAATGGATTGGCCTCGTTGGAGGAGCGGAAGAAGCGCATGACCGAGCTTAAGGATTGGGGCCGGCAGTCTGGCGCGGCCGGCAGAAACGGGCGGCGTGGCGGACACGGAAGGGATGACGTTCATGGGAACCCCGTCGAGAGCGAGAAGTGACCGGCCTCGCCGGGCGCTCTCCAAGCCCCGCCAGGCCGACCATTCCCGGCCCCTCTCTCCCTCCTGCGCGACGCCGTGCCGCGCCCGAACCCGGATGCCGGATGACGGGCTAGGCTCGCCGCTGCGGCCTCGCCTGTTCGTCGAGGTCACGGTGGGCTGACTGCACCACCACCGCCTTGCTTCTGGCGCCCCAGAATTCTCACGGGCACGAATATACTGCATCATTTGCGATAGTAAGACCCAGTAGGTTCGTGCTACACCAAACTTGGAACAGGGAAAGGAGGAACAAGGTGCGACGGCTCTTGATCGGCGACAGGTCATTCGATGAGGATTCTGTCGATCTCCAAACGTTCCTTCCCCGCGCCTACGAGCAAAAGCTCCGGCCGCATTGCCAGTGCAGGGAGCCGTAGGTTCCGATGTATATCGCGCGGATGGACGGACAGTATCTCGTCAAACGCATGCCACTTTCCGGGCGCGATCACGACCCGGCCTGCCCATCATATGAGCCTCCCTACGAATTGTCCGGCCTCGGGCCTTTGATTGGTAATGCGATACAGATCGATGCCAATGGCAGGACGGCCTTGAACCTCGATTTCTCTATGACGAAGAGAGGCCCGCGCGCGGCGCCGTCTGCACCGACCGAGCCGTCCGAGCCCGCCATTCGCAACGAGACGAAGAAGCTCTCGTTGCGCGCCATGCTGCATTACCTGTGGGAGATGGGGGAGTTGACCGTATGGCGCTCCTCCTGGACCGGCAAGCGTGGCTGGGGTCGGGTACGCACGAGCCTGATGAATGCAGCGTCGCAAATGACGGCACGGGGCGGAGAGCTCAGCGATGTGTTGTTCGTGCCGGAGGTTTTCCATCAGGAGGACAAGGAAGGAATTGCCGCGCGCCGGGCCGCCGCACTTTCCGGCGCGCAAGCATCGCGGACGGGGCCGCGCAAGCTGATGATCACTGTTGCGGAAGTCAAGGAGTTCACGGCGGCCCGCGAAGGACACCGCATCACGCTCCGGCATCTACCCTTTCCCTTCATGATCGGGGAAGGGGCATGGAAGCGGCTCATCGCCAGATACGAATCGGAACTTGAGCTTTGGCGCTCGAACGAAGAGTTCCACCTCATCATTATCGCGACATTCGGGATTTCGGCATCCGGAGTCGCTGCCGTCGACGAAGTCGCGATGATGGTGGTGAACGAGAACTGGATCCCGTTCGAAAGCGTTCAGGAGCGGCTGCTTCTGGAGAGATTGGCAGCGCTGCGACGCAAAAGCGTCAAAGGGTTGCGCTTCAATCTCTCGCGCGATCAACCGCTCGTGTCGGTCACGCTGCCGGAGCAGCGGCCCTCCCCGGTCGCAATGTTCATCGTCCCGGCTGCAGCAAGCGAGGACTATGAGCGCGCCTTGGCTGAAATGATTGAGGCGAGGCCCGAGATGACCCCATGGGTCTGGCGCGTATCGGAGGGCGAAATGCCGAAATTGCCTTCGTGATCGGTCGGCGGCCGTAAAGCATGGACCTTTAGCTCACTGACCGCACAATCGCTCCGTTGTTTGGGGCATGTCCGGTTTGGAGAGTTGGAGCAATGCTCACCTTTTTCTGGAGGGATCTCCCAGGAGGCCGATTTATTCGCGCGGCGGTTGTCCAGATGTCCATGTTCGCGTCGCCGTGCAGCAGCGCGGTAGCTCGCCAGCCTCAAAGAACACACCATGACCGTTTCGTGGTCACCTCATTAGCAGTGAGCAGAAAAATGCTGCCTAATGGCAGTGCACAGACCCAGAGCTCCTCTCCATATGGCAGCACTGTCCCGGTGGCGAACTCTTACGACAGCCGCCGCCGTGCGCAAAGGTGTTGGTCGTCATCGTAGCAAGTAATGCGCAGGCAATAATTGCTCTTACAAGAATCATCATAGCCCTCCCTCGATCTGAACCAGAAGCAAGCATGATGTTCCGCGAGAGTCGATTGTAGTCCGGCGAATATCACGGATACTCCCAAAATTGGTAGACAATGGGTGACGATCGTCAAAGTTGAAGGCGCAGATCAGGCGGCACACGTTTCCGCAGGCAGGGCAACTGATACGTCGCGTGGCACATAACCACGAAAGACCGGGGTCGATTCCCAGGCCTGCAACCAAGTTCTGGCAACGAGAGCTGGTGACGTGCGTCACTCTTCCCAAAGCATTTCCATGATCTCGTCAGGCGATTCCTGAACCTGGAGCGTCATGCAACTTCCGTTGTTAGCCGCGAAGGTAACGAGGGTAGTGCGCCGTTGCCCTTCCACCCGCTGAAAGTGCGTTGCATTGTCCATGTTGACGAAGATCGGGCCATTGTTATCGTGCAGTTTGAGCCACATAGTTTATGTCCCTTCAAGGGGAAGCGATCCAACGAAGTATAGCAGGTTGTAGCCAAATCTCGGCGTAGAGCAGCCCGGTAGCTCGCCAGCCTCTTTAGCTGGAGGTCGCCGGTTCGAATCCTGTCGCCGCAACCACTTTCACACGGTGAAAACGGGTTGCGGCCTCAATTTGGCGATCTCGGGTCGCCAGACGGTCACATGATCGCGGCTAAGGTAGGATCAGCCGCCGCAGTATCGCTTCTTTGATACGTCACTCTTGCCGACGCGGATAGTTCTCGCCACGACAGCCGGGTTCTGCTTCGGCAACTTGCCCCCGCTCAGTCGCTCTACGTCCGCCACAGTCTTCTGCCACTCTGCCCCGTTCAGAGCGCGCTTTTGCGCAACGAACCATTCGGACGATCTGCCACGAATAGCTTGACGGAATGCTGCGTCAACCGCCGCTTTGTCTTTTGTGGGTGCGAGAACTCGAGCCCTTACCGGCTTTCCGTCAGACGTGCATCCGTAGACATAAAACCCATTGAAACCAGCGCCGATTGCGCCGCTCGCTTGCGTCGTGCTGATTGTAAGCGTGGCAGCAGTCAGCATTGCAGCCAGAATAACTCTCACGTGTAACCCCTTTGAAAACCCTGCGAGAATGTTGCCGAAGTGCACGCTGAAGACAAGTCATCCCAATTCGGTATAGCAGCCGAAGCCATGCCGGCGTGGTGCAGCTCGGTAGCTCGCCGGCCTCAAGAACACACAGAGACGCGTATATCACTGTGGTCGCCGCGATGAAGCGGATTGATTATCGGAAGACTTCGTGGTCGCAGGATCAAGAAGCCTGTTCGAGCAGCTTCTTCGCCCTGCCTTCCAGTTCGAGGCGCGTGTCCTGATGGGCCTTCGTTCGGGCGTGCGCTGTCATCCCCTGCACGAAATCGAAGATCGATTCCGGCGGCCGGTCCTCCTCTCGCAAGACGGTGTCGATGATCCTGGCGGTTTCGCCCTTCGAGAAGCCCCCTTTGCGCAAGAAACTCTCGCGGTCCTCGTTGGTTCGGGCGACGATGCGCTCGCGCGCGGCCTTGATGCCGGCAACAAACCGTGCCGGGGATGAGTTGGCAAAGTTGGTCAGCGCCGGTGCCACCTCATGGGCGAACCGCTGGCATGCGAACTTCGAATGGCGAATGACGATCTCCTCGAAATTCTCAACGCCCCAAAGATTGCGATTGCAGCATACGGCGCGCAGGTAGAAGGAGGCGATGCCGAGTGTCTTCGAGCCCACTTCGCTGTTCCAGCAATAGAAGCCGCGGAAATAGAGATCCGGTTCGCCGTTCGGCAGCCGGCCGGCTTCGATCGGGTGCGTGTCATCGACGAGGAACAGGAAGACGTCGCGGTCGCTGGCATAGAGCGTGGTCGTCTCCTTGCTGATATCGATGAAGGGATTGTGGGTCATCGTCGACCAGTCGAGAACGCCCGGCACCTTCCACATCGTGTCGCCGGTGCCATTGCCCGCGATATTTATGACGGCCGACACCAGTTCATGGTCCCAGACCCTCCCATATTGCGGGCCGGTAATCGCCCTGAGTTCGAGCCGCCCATCATCGGCTTCCAGGGTCTTGACCAGTTCGGCGCGGTGATTGAGGAGGCCGTGCTGAAGGTTGATGCCGGCGAGCGGAGCGGGGAGCTGGCGCATGTAGCTTGCGGGCGCGCCGACCAAGCTGCAAAGCTGCCCATAGCTCCAGTGCGTCGGCGTGATGGAACGCTTTTGGCCGGGAACGATCAGTTCGAGCCGCTCGGCATTGGAGTGGCTGGCCTCGACGCGTATGGCGGAGCTTTCGACCGTGCGGGCGTGGGCGCGGTTGGCCCGCGATTTCACCGCATCGTAAAGCTCGCCGAGGGAGAGATAGCGCTCGTCGTCCGGGCGCGAGAACCATTCCGACGACACGCGACCGACGCGCTGTCCCCGCGAGACGTCGACTCTGAAGCCGGCCATTGCCGCCGGAACGCTGGAAATCATGGTATTCATGTGCGGTCTCCTGAAACGAAACGCCCGGCGCGAGAGCCGGGCTGATGGGGATAATTGCTGCCGGCGGTGGCCGGCGACGATGTGGTCAGGTGGGCAGAGGCATGAGCCTGGGCCGCCGTGTCATGAGGCGTTGGATTACCTCTGGTGTGCATCCGCGATCCGGTAAAGTTCGGTATCCTGTGGTGGATACTCCCTGAAGCCGCGAGACACCTCGTTTCGATATGAACAGGGGCGCCTCTTCGGCATCCACGCCTTGGTCAGTCATGGCGAGAGTTCAACCGAGGCCTCGTCTGGGCGATATCAAAATCGATGACCGCGGCGGCCGCGGGGCCAGCATCGTCGACCGGGGCATCGTGGGCAATGAGCCGTAGTGGTTCAGGGAGCCATCCGCTGCCTTCCAGCAGTCGTGCGGCTTCACGCGCCATGTCCTGCTTCTTCAGGTGCTCGATCAGTTGCGCCGACTGCTCACCTTTCGCCTCGCGGACCGCCTGCAGGATATGCGCCTTCGTCACTCGGCCGAGATAGCTGTCGACCGTCGGCTCCCAGCCGGCCTCTGCCATGTCGAAGCCGATCGAGCGAGCGAGCCGGTCGGCATGGGCAATCGCTGCCGTGCGCGGGTTCCATGGCTGGACAACCGCGTTGATGGACAGCGACACGCAATGCGCGAAAAGCGCTTGGCGGCTGACGTCATCGAGCGCCATCAGGAAATCCCAGAGCTCGGTCGGGTTTTTCGGAAGATCCTGGCCCCAGGCCTCGTGCCGCTGCTCGATCTCTTTCGCCCAGACCGTGTCGCCGAGCCCCGTCGTCTGGCCGAACTTCGCGCTTTGCAGCGTCACCTCCAGGCACGAATCCGATCCGTAAAGATAGAAGGTCTTCAGGACGAATATATGCAGAGCCGCGATGAAGGCCATGACCAGATCGTTCGCCAGCGCGTTCCTGAGCGCCACCGTTCGCATTGCCGTCAGATCCTCAACGAGACGATCGGAGAGCGGCCGGAGTTTGCCGTCGTCGTCCTCTTCCTCGGCCTGATCGTTGTGAGCGGCCCCGCCGGTGACCGAGACGCCGCCGAGAGACGGCGATCCAGACACGTCATCACCGGTTTCACCATCGGCACGCGACGCATCGCAACCATCGGTGTCGATCTGTGGCTCGTCTTCCGGCCGGACAAAACCTCGCTCGATCTTGAGTTCGCCACCAGCACCGAGCGAGACGAAGGCGCCGCCGCGCGCGACTTCTTCCGGATCGAAGACATAGGTCCGGTCGTTCAGCCGGTCGAGTTCGTTTCCGAGTTCTTCCAGCCGCTGCTCGGCCTCTGCGCTATATTCGGTCGCACCGGCATATTCGGCGTCGAGCTTTTCGTAATCCGCCTTGACCCGATCAAAGTGAGCGAGTTCGCCTTCGGTGAATTCGGCTCGTTCCCCGTAAAACCGGCGAAGACCGGAGGTATGTCCGTATGGGAAATCGAAGGCAGCCTCGACCCATTTCCAGCCTTCTGCGGCCTTGAGAGCGGCGGCGTCGGCCGCGAGCTTCTCGACTACGAGTTGTTCGAGCAGCACCGGATCCTGCAGCCATCCGCCATTGTCCTCATCGAAAAGGTCACGCATCACCATACCGCCGGCCGCCTCATAGGCCTCGACGCCGACATAGACAGCGCGACGGTCGGTCGCGCGGATCGCGATGTCGGTGAGCAGCCTGCGGATATAGTAAGGCTCGCTTGAATGCTGCCGCGAAATCGTGTCCCAGACCTGCTCCTGCCGGACATGGTCATTGGTGATCGAGAATGCCATGACTTGTTCGAGCTTCATTTCGTCATTGGCGTAGAGTTCAAGCAGACGCGGCGAGACGGCAGCCAGCCGAAGGCGCTGCCGGACGGTCGCGACCGAGATGAAGAAGCGGGCGGCGATCTCCTCTTCGCTGACGCCCTGCTCGCGCAGCGTCATTATCGCGCGAAACTGGTCCAGCGGATGCAGATCGAGGCGCCGAACGTTTTCCGCAAGCGAGTCCTCGACTTCGGGCGTCTCAGTCTTGCTGACAATGCAAGGTACTCCTACGGTATTCGACAGCCGCTTCTGCTTGACCAGCAGTTCCAGCGCACGGTAGCGGCGGCCACCGGCAGGGATGCGATAGGTGCCGGTCTCTTTCCCATCGGCATCGACTTCTGCCCGCACATTAAGGCTGGTCAGCAGCCCGCGGCGGGCTATGTCCTCGGCGAGGTCCTGGATCGATACACCTGCCTTGGTCTTGCGGACGTTCTGCTGGCTGAGAACGAGTTTGTTGAAGGGAATATCGCGCCCGGCGTTGAGCGTGATTTTCTGGACGGCCTTTGCCATGTCGTTTCTCCGTAGCGGGCCGGCCGGAACCTCTCTCCGACCACCTCAACCCGCCATAGAATCCCTTCCCCCCTCTGCCTTCGCACGCCCGACGCGCCATGCCCGCCGAATTTCAGCAATTGCAGCTGACCTCACAATCGGCCATGAAGATAAGATGGACGTCGCGCCTGGGCGACCTGCGCAGGCCCATACAATGAGCGAAATTGGAGTCGGCGTCGGCCTGTGGCTCTGGATCGGGTCAAGCAGCATGTTGGGCGGCCAAGCCTTGGTGGCGATAGTTCGCCACATCCGCGGAAGCGTCAGCGGAAAACTTCGTTCACCAATGATGAACGCCAAGAAAGATCGAGGCGCGCTCACGCGGTTGATCGAGAGGAGCCGCTCGCGGCGGCAACATCGCAATAGCTCGATCGATGCGCCGCGATCCTCATACCTTTCCGCCTCATGCGAGCAAGGCCGATCCCGACGCTCACCATGCGCACCGCGTCTTCAGCCGCCCGCGTCAGGAGCTTCTCAGCATTTTCGATCGCTTCGTCGAGCGAACAAGGCCGCTTGAGGATGCTGGCGAAGGCATCGATGCCGTGCTCGAAATTGAGCCTCACGCCCTTGCCGATCGTGCCGGCAAGGGCAATGACCGGCAGGCCGCGAAGCTTGGCCCGGCGCGCGACCTCCGCAGGCACCTTGCCATAGGGCGTCTGACCATCGAGGCTTCCCTCGGCGGTGATCACCAGGTCCGCGCGATTGATCAGGCGATCGAGGTCGAGATATCGCATGACGATCTCGTAGCGGGGGTGGAGATGGCCTGAGAGCAGCCCGAGTACGGCGGCGCCGAGCCCGCCGGAAGCACCGGCGCCTGGCGCGGTACCGACCTTCATGCCGGTCGCTCGTCCGATCGCGGCGGCATAGACTTCCATTGCTGCGGCGAGTTCCTCGACCTGATCCGGCGTCGCTCCCTTCTGGGGACCGAACACGCGGGCGACACCTTTCGGTCCGAGCAGCATGTTGTGCCAATTGACCGCCGCGTCAATCCGCACCCCGGCCAGACGCGGATCGATGCCGCTTAAGTCGATGGCGGCGAGACGCCTGAGTGCGGCGCCGCCTCGGGGCAGCGGCTGACCCCTGTCGTCCAGGAACCGCACACCGAGCGCCTCGGCCATGCCGGCGCCGCCGTCATTGATGCCGCTGTCGCCGCAGCCAAGCAAGATACGTTCGGCGCCTGCATCGAGGGCGGCGCGGATAAGCTCGCCCACGCCGACACTCGTCGTCAGGCAGGGGTTGCGGCGATCGCGCGGGACGAGACGCAGACCTGCTGCTGCGGCCATTTCGATGACCGCCGTGCGGATTTCCTGCCCACCCATGAACCCGAAGAAGGAGTCGACCGGCTCACCGACCGGGCCGGTCACCGGAAGCCGGTGTAACGTACCGCCGGTCAGGTCCACGAGCGCCGCGGTGAACCCTTCGCCGCCATCGACCATCGGCGCCTTGAGGATCGAAGCGTTCGGCATTGCCCGCAGGATTCCGGCTGCGATGCATGTCGTTGCCGCGTCAGCGGTCAGGCTTTCCTTGAAACCGGAGGGGGCGATCAGAATCGTCATGGACATGTTGATTTCCTTTCCAGGGCTGGTCAGCGGGTAAGGTCATCCGGCTGTTGCGAGGGGCATGCCGACGAGCGGCCAGACGAACAAGGAGAAGGCGACAAGCAGGGCAACGAAGAGCGGCAGCAGGAAAGCGGCGAGCCGGAGAAGGTCTGCTTGTGTGAAAGTCGGCACTTCGCCAGAGCCGAACAGAACGACCGGCTTTGCCGAAACCATCAGCGTCTGGCAAAAGCCGCTGCCGACCGTCGTCACGAAGATCAGGGCGGATGGATCGGCGCCGAATCCGGCGAGCGGCAAGGCGACCGCAGGAAGGAGGACGCTTGCGCGCGCCGTGCGGGAGGTAATCACGACATGGGCAAGGCTCGAAACCAGGGCCGCAATGACGACGACCATCCATGGGGCCGGCGACAATGTCCCGTTGGTCGCGCTCAGCGTCTGATCGACGAGGTAGCGCGCGGCCCCTGAGGTCAGCAGTGCTTCGCCAATCAGCAGCGTGGCGGCCAGGAACAGGATGAGGTTCCACTCGACGCCCTTGAGCGCTTCCTTGAGCGAGATCCCCGAGACGGGCCTCGAGGCCGCGAGCAAGGCGGCGATCAGCGCGATGATCGCAATGTTCTGGCCGTGCAGCCCGCTCGTCACCCACAGAAGCACCGCAGCGCCGACGATCGTCAGCACGGCGATTTCGCTGTGTGCGTCCGCGCGTGGGCTGACCGGCAGTGCGCCGACGGCGGCCCTGCGGTCCTTGGCGGATAGAAACAGAAGCTGGATCAAGCCGCAGGCAAGCAGGCTGGTGATGAGGCCGAACGGCGCACCGAGAAGTGCCCATTGCGCGAAGCCGATGTCGATCCCTCCGACGCGCTTCATGAGATCCGCGGCAATCAGGTGTGCACCGGCTCCGGTCAGCGATGCGCAGGCCGAAAGCAGGATGACGGAGGGAAACAGCAGGGCGAGCCCCCGGGTCACGGAGGGCCTGTCGATCGCTTCGGAAAGCCCGACGAACAGCGGCATCAGGATCGCCGCGCGCGCCGACGTGGAGGGGATCACGAACGCGCTCGAGGCGATCACAAGCGTGGCGCCCCAGAAGACCCGCGAAACCGTTCCGCAGCGCGACAGTGTGATGCCCGCCAGACGCTCGGCCGTACCGTTCCTGCGCAGGACCGAGGCGATGATAAACGCCGCAATCAGGAGCCAGACGATTTCGCTGCCAAGCGTCGCAAAGAGCGCATTCTCATCGACGGCTCCGAAAACAACAAGGGCGAGCGCGCCGGCAAGCGCCACCGGCATGTCGGGCAGTCTCAGCACGACCCAGGCGATCAATGCGCCGACGAAAACCGAAAGTGACAGGCGCCCTTCCAGCGACAGGCCATCCATGCCGGAGTGGATTGCCAGCACGCAGGTCACAAGAAGCGGTAGTCTGGCTAGCGAGCGAGTCGAAACGGATGACCCAAGCGACCAACGAGCTTTTTCGTTGATGTTCGCGGTGATCGGCACGACCTGTGCCGTCGAGGGAACGCTGTGTATCATCGGTTTTGCCCCTCCATCATTGGTTGAGATGGAGGGCAAACGGGCAACCCTGCGCCCTATTCCAGCCCGTGTGACACTTTTTTGACAATCCTTCGTAGCGGGAGCCTCAGGACAGCAACTGCGCTGCGTTGGACGCGGCAGGACATTCCATGGTCCGGTGTACTCGTATCCGACTGGTCAGGCCCGTGCTCGCGGGCATGGACGCGACGTCCCGCACGGCGTCCGCCTTCCTGGCGAGGGCCGCCCATCATCGCATCGTCACCTTGCATGCGCATCTGAGAGTCGCGGCGGCGACACTATCACTGGAAATAAGAGTAGGATCCAACGGAGGAGACGAAGTGCGATCCCGTGAGCGGTGAAGCGCATCGGCTCCGAGCAACAAGCTGACGCGGGCTTCGCCCTCTGCGCGGAAACTGTGAGCTGTCGATGACGCCAGGACCGGAAAATTACAAGGAGCTTCTTCTGTTTCTAGCGACCGCCGGCGTAATTGTGCCTCTGTTCGGCCGGTTGAAATTGAGTCCCGTCTTTGGATTTCTGGCGGCAGGCATAATACTTGGCCCCTTCGGTCTGGGAGCTCTCGCGAGAGATCTACCGTGGCTCTCTGCAATATCCATAACGGATGTTGGACAGATCACCTATCTGGCGGAATTCGGCGTCGCATTCCTTCTCTTCATGATCGCGCTCGAGCTGTCGTGGAACCGCCTTCTGCTCATGCGCAGACTCGTCTTCGGGCTAGGAGGATTGCAGCTTCTCGCATCGACAGCGGTTCTCGCGACCGTCGCGGACTTGCTGGGTCAGAGCCCGGCTTCAGCGGTGGTGCTCGGCAGCGCACTTGCTCTGTCGTCGACGGCTATAATTCTACCGTCACTGGTGGAGCGCAAACTGCTGAACACCACGGTCGGCCGCGCAAGCTTCGCCGTACTGCTCTTCCAGGACCTTGCTGTGGCGCCGCTCCTGTTCATGGTGACGATGTTGGGTGTACGTGGAGGGACAGAGCTCGGCGCCGGCTTGTTATATGCGCTCGCTCCTGCCGCACTTGCGCTAATCGTATTGGCCGGGCTGGGCCGTTTGGTTCTTCGTCCCTTGTTTAGGCTGGTCACGGCAACAAAGAGCAGCGAGTTGTTCGTCGCTGCATGCCTTTTGGTCGTGATCGGCTCCGGCCTTGTCACAGCGCTCAGCGGTCAATCCATGGCTCTCGGCGCCTTCATTGCGGGCCTGCTGCTGGCTGAAACCGAGTATCGCCGGCAGATCGAGGTCACGATCCAGCCCTTCCAGGGACTTCTGCTTGGCCTTTTCTTCGTCTCGGTTGGAGCCCGTCTGGATCTTTCGGAGATCACTGCCAACCCGATCGCTACAGTGGGTGTCGCGATCGGCTTCTTTCTCATCAAGGCGGTTGTCCTGTTCCCGATCGCGCGCCTGATGGGCTTGCCGAACCGGAGTGCCGGCCAGCTGGCAGTTGTTTTGGGCCCCGGCGGCGAGTTCGCATTGATCCTGATCGGCGCGGCTGTGGCGGGTAACGTCGTCCCTGGTGATGCCGCCGCCACTGCCACCGTCGCGGCCACTCTGACGATGGTCGGAATTCCGCTGCTGATCCGCATACTCGTCCGCGGTGCCGCATATGCGCGTATGGATGAAGCTGCTTTTGCAGGATTGACGCCCCAGCACGACGACGGTCTCGAGCGCGTGATCGTCGTGGGATACGGGCGTGTCGGACAACTGGTCGCCGAAATGCTCACGCGACACGAGGTGAGGTTCCTGGCGATCGACGCCGATCCCGCGCTGGTCGCCAAACAACGAACTGGCGACCATACGATCTTTTATGGCGATGCCACCCGGATCGAATTGCTTCGACGTTGCGGAATCCAGAACGCCCGCGCACTCGTCGTGACCCTGGGCAACGCCGACGCGGTTGAGTCCATCGTGCGCTCTGCGCGATCGGAGCGGCCGGATCTGACCATTGTCGCCCGCGCGCGGGATGCGATGCACGCAACGGAATTGTACGAGCTGAACGTGACTGATGCAGTGCCGGAGACGATCGAAGCCAGCCTCCAGCTTTCGCAAGCAGTACTCGTTGACATCGGCATTCCGATGGGCCTGGTGATCGCGTCAATTCACGAGAAACGGGACGAGTTTCGCAAGCTGCTGCAGCCCGTGGACGGAGCCGGCAGAGAACGGCAAGCCATCCGGCCCCCAAAGGCGGAAACTCACCCGCCCCGAATGCCGCTCTCAGGCTCCGATGGGCCCGAGCCCGTTGATCGGGGTTAAAACATGAGCTGCTCGAAATCGTACGCGCTAAGGCCAAACATACTGTCGTGCGGATCGGAACTGGAACAAAGGCGCCCGGACGACTTGTTCCATGCCGACCCAATCGGCATTCAGGTTCCCCGCTTGTTATGAGTGCCCGCGCGTCCCGCTTCGCAACTATATGTTGAGAGACATTCAGCGCTTTTCGAGCAGACGGGCCGCCAGGTTCATTTCGGCGTGAGGCCTGCCGCCGGATGCCATCGACCAGCCGCTAATGATGGGTGTCAGCGAACGCTCTGGGCTGGCGACCGCCCGCCTCGGCTCCACAATATAAAGCTGTGACTTCGTCGGCACTCACTGGTCTGCTGAATAGATATCCCTGAAGCTCGTCGCAGCCTGACAGTCGCACTACGGTTGCCTGCTGTTCCGTCTCGATGCCCTCGGCCGTCACAGGGATTTGCAGCGCATTGGCGAGAGCGACGGTTGCCTGCAGCACGGCGCCGGCATTCTGATCTACTTCCAGCGCTGCCACCAAAGAGCGGTCCACTTTCATGCGGTCGAACCCAAAGCGCCTCAGCGACCCGATGCTGGCATATCCGGAGCCAAAGTCGTCCAACGCAACTTTGACGCCGATTCTCTTCAACCCGCCGATCGCGCGACGCGCCTGTTCAGGATTGGAAATCAGAACACTTTCCGTCACCTCGACGATCAGACGCCGAGGATCAAAATCCGCAGCTTTGATCGCCTCCTTCACCTGCTCAACGAAGCGCGGGTTCTTAAGCTGCAGCGGCGAGATGTTCACTCCGAGACTGAGCGCTGGCCAGGCCGCGGCGGCCTTCAGCGAAGTCGTCAGAACGTGCATGCCCAGCAAATCGATCATGCCCGCGCGCTCTGCGAGCGGGATGAATATATCGGGGGGGATCGCAACTCCATCCTCCTTTCGCCAGCGCGCGAGAGCTTCCACGCCGGTGGCTGCGCCCGAGCGGGCATCGATCAGCGGCTGGAACATAACCGATATACCGCCCCTCAACAGCGCGGCTCGCAACTGGCTCTCCAGCTCAGCCTGTTGGCGTGCGTCGTCGTCAAAGCTGTCGTCGAAGTCGATGGTGATGCCACGGCCCAGGTCCTTGGCGCGGTAAAGGGCGATGTCAGCGCGCCGCATGAGTTCGCTGGTCTCCACGACGCCGTGCTCGGATACGGCGACGCCGATACTGCAGCCGATCTCGATTGACCGTCCGTCGATCTCGAAAAGGCTCGCCAGCGCCTCTTGAAGCCGAACACCGAAGCTCGGGACAAGCTCACCATCGTGGTCTTCGACCGTCACCACCGCAAATTCGTCACCGCCCAGGCGTGCAGCAAACGCGTCATTCGGCAAAGCGTCACGCAGCCGGTGGGCAACGCCAACGATGAGAGCGTCCCCGACCGCGTGCCCCCAGGCATCATTAACCGCCTTGAAGCCGTCCAGATCGATGAAATGAAGCTTCACCTGCTTACCGCCGTGTCGTGCCCGCTCGGAGGCGGCAGCCACGTTCTCGAGCAGTCCGCCGCGGTTCAACAGGCCCGTCAGAGGATCATGCAGTGCACGATGGCGCGATGCGTGTTCGCTGTTTCGCAAATTGCGAATGGTTATGCCACCGGCGAGCCCAATGGAGCAGAGAAACAGGATCAGGATGACGCCTGCCGCTTGCAGGTCGCCATCCACCCGCTCGTAGCTTTTTGTTCCCGGCGCCATCGATGGCCAGGTGAAGAAGGCGACGTCCTTGGACGACACACCTTTCAGCGCGACCTCCAAACGTTCCGCAGCAGGCTTCGAGTCGAGATGTAGTCCGGCGATCGCAAAACTGTCGGACACCTCGGCCACAACGGCCGTGGTAATCAGCTTTGCAAAGACGAGCACATAGAAATCTTGGGAGTCCAGCGACTCGTCACTTTCGAACGGTTGGATGGCGGCCGCCCCGATGAGCTCAGTTCCCGCGGCGGAGCGCGCGAAATGTACAGGAACTTCGTCGGACATCCTCACGCGTCTCGCCGCGTCGATCAGCGCTTGGAAGTCTTCAAAGAATTCGTTCGGCGTGACGTCCATCGGAACGCCCTTGCGGTACGCGACAACCGGAAGATTTCGGCTGTCGACAACTATGGCCGTGTCGTAAAGAGGGTAGTCGGCAGAGGTCGACGCCCAGTTTTCGATAATCCAGTCGACGCGAGTGTCGGCGTTCACCTCGGCATAGGCATCGTCCCAGTACGCGTTGTCGCGCAAGGTCGCCGCCATTTGCTTGCGAAGCGCCTGCACCGCGCCCGACGTTGCTTGCAGGGCTCTCTGGTCATCGATGCCATCTGCCGTTGTCGTGAGGGTAGTGATCGAGCCCGCAACCAATCCGGCGAGTGCGGCTGCGACCAAGATGAAAACGGTGGCGATGAGCAGAACCAGTAACTGGGTGCGACGGCTTTTTGAAACTGCATTGCTGTGCATGAATGAACACCTGCGCGGATGGCTCTATTAAATTCCTCGGCCACTCGAACCGAGGACGCAGGAGGCATCATGCCCGCGGCGCGCTGCCATAGGAGGTTATATGCAGCTAGCCTAATGGGGGCTTAATATCCTGCGACTTTGTGCAGGCGCCGCAGTCCAGCTTGCTGGCGCGGTAGCAAGATCCGTAACGCAACCATGCGGAGAAAGGCACAAGAAATGCAGCAGACGCGCATAGGACGCGTCCTCCTGCTGCAGTCGCCCAAAATCCCACGGGCGCAGGCTCGGATATAACGCGGGTCACCACACCTCGACATGGCCTGGGTCGAAATAAATCTCGGTCACGCGGAACCGCCCTTCGATGCGCTTGCATTGGACAATTATGTCGACCGCGACCTTCAGGAGCTTACGAATATCATCGCGGTCGAGGTCCCTGCCACCCTCTGATTCCTTCACGAGCAACGTCAGTTGCTCGAACGCCAGCGCTGCGCAATCGGAGTGCACCGTCGTGATCGATCCTGGATGCCCCGAATTGACGTTGCGAATGTAGTAGAATGCCGTCTCATCACGGAGTTCCTGAAGCAGGACTCGATCCGGTCGCATGCGCAGGCAGGACTCGAGGAGCTCCTTCGCGCCGATGTTGGCAAGCCCCTGTGCTCCTTTAGAATAGAACAACCGCACATGGTTCGGCTGCGGGATAATGAGTTCCGCCGTATCCTCGATAGAGATGATCCGCTCATGGATCGGAATATAGCGAATGAGCGCCTTGGAGAGTGTCGTCTTACCCGACCCCGTCGCTCCCGAAATTATGATGTTCTTTCGCGCCATCACCGCCTCGCGCAGGAACTCCGCATGAGCGCCATTTCGATGCAGATCGATAAGTCTACGATCCGCGGCGCTGATCCCGTCGCTGGCCGGCGTCACGTTAGCAAACAGCCCGTCCTCCTCCAGGTCCTCGAGGCTCAGTGTCACTGACGAGGGTTTCCGAATGGTGATGCTGACCGTGGCCTTGCTTGTCGCAGGTGGAACAACGATCTGGATCCTTTCGTCGCCGGGCAGCGTCGCCGACAGGATCGGTCGCGTTTCATCGATGGACTGCTGGGAGAAACTGGCCACGGCCCGGGCAAGGCGCATCAGTTTTTCGAAGCTAAGCTCCGGCAGATCATGGGTCCGCCAACCACCGGGGCCTTCCGTCAGCACCTGCCCAGGCCGGTTTACGATCACCTCGTAGAGGGACTTGTCGTTCAAGAACGGCGAAAACGGGGCGAGCAGTTCGCGGACGACAGCTGCGTCAGGACCCTCGGTCATGCCCCTCCCCTACTTCGTCACCAATGGCGATTGCGGGCTGAAGTTCCCAACCACGGTCCGATCGAGAATGCGGTTCTTCGGCCCGGTCATGTGAAGCCTGTAGACACCGGAAAAGTCGAGATCGCGGGCCACGAAAATCGAGACGAGTTCGCCCTGATGCTTCAGGAGCGTCGGCGGGATGTTGATTGACTGTTCTACAGCGATTGCTGCTGCCTGGTGGCCAGCGCTCGTCGTGCCCTGCGCGTCGACGTCGCTGTCTTGCAGGCGGCTGTTGGCATAGCTCGTGGCGTCACCGACGATGGAGAGCACAAGCGCGCTTCCGAAACGCTCCCACCACTGCGTATCGACATAGCCGTCGACGCCGGCGCGGCCGAGCGCATCGGTCGCGGGTGACGCCAGCGTGACGATGACACCCTTGGGAGTTTTCGCGCGATTCCAAAGGACGAAAAGCCGCTTTTGACCGCGCTGCAAACCGCCGCGGTACTCGCCAACGACCTGTGTGCCTTTTTCCATCAGCACAACACGGCCATTGTCGGAAAGAACGTCTCGGTTGATCACGCAGCTTGTGAAGCCCGGTTGATCCGACGCCATCGCCGTTTCCAACACGCAGGGTATCGAGGTGCCCATCGCGACAATGTAATTCCGATTACCGAGTGTGCCGGCGCGCGAGCCCTCGAGCCGGGTCGGCCGAAGCAAACCGTTGAATCGTTGTTCATCATTGCTGGCACTGTTCTGGCCCATCATGTTGCCATCAAGCGGCAGGAAATTGCTATCCGCCGAGGTATCAGGATCTTCGTCACGGCTAAATGCCGTGTTCTTTTGCCCACCGCTATAGGCCATGACGGGTGCGCGGCGGGCGGAATCGAGAAGCGGATCCTCTTCCGGCACCTCCTCGGTCACGACCGGTGTTGGCAGCTTCACTTCCGGCTCGGCCCGAACCGGTTCGACCTTTTCCTTGGCTGGTTCGAAGTTCGTCGTCTGCCGAATGACCACCCGTTCCGGTCTCGTGGGGTCCGTCGGCGTTTTCTCGCCGCTCATGGACCAGAGCGCGAAGGCGACAAAGGCAACTACGGCCAGCGCCACCGCGCCCCGCTTCAGGAAGGGATTGTTATCAATCCGCCTGCCCGTGAGGGTCTCGGCGCGCTCACCCGGTATGCGGCTTTCGTCTTCCTGAGCCATGACCGCCTCCTATTGCACCCCGCCACCGTCGGTCCGCACGACGCGCTCGACGGAGGGCGAGGTCGTATTGGTGTCGGGGTTGATGCTGATCCGGTCGTAGGCCTCGTTGAAAATGCAAAGCACATCCCCTCCCCTGCGCAGGATGAACTTTCGGCTGATCGCGTGGACGAGGACCAGGTTGCCGTCGACGGATTTCGGCACCAGGCTCTCACTGCCGTCCGAGTTCTCTATGTAGATGGCAGGCATCTCCTGGTTGCCGACGAAGGCAAAGGTCGTGACCTTGCCATTATCGTAGACCGATTGCGGCTCCAGCGCCTCGGCGCCTTGTGCGGAGTAACGCCAGTTCCGAGGCCCATAGGCTTCGTGAATCGCCAGCACATTGTCGACTTCCATCGCCTGCGCTGCGATCGCACGCGCTGCGGTCGCCTGGCGCCGGCGCTCGGCTTCGTCGGCCGGATAGCGATACTTGACGTAGAAATAGGTGTTCTGGCCAGCTTCCACCGTTCCGTCACGCACCGTCAGCTCCATCTGGTAGCTGCGTGTGGACCCGTCGCGCCGGGTGGTCACCACGGAGATGTTGGTGACCGGCTGGTTCTCGCGCGGCTTCAGGAAGAGGATGTTGCCGGCCGGCGCGACTTCCCAGGCGACGCTGTTGCCGAGCGCGATGTGTGCGATCTCCTCGTCGGCCGCGAACTCGACCTGCACCGACGACCGCAGAGAGCCGATAATCCGGGTGATGTTGTACGGCTGGTAGTCGACGAAGCGCACGCGACTGTCCTGCGAGGCCCCACGCGGGATTTCAAGGGCGAGCGCCGTGGATGGCGAGCCGGCGAGAAGCAGAGCGAAGATGGCTGCCGTCCGCATCAGTTGATTGCCTCCGGATCGGCCCGGTATTCGCTAACGGCAAAACCAAGAGGGTTCACCAAACGGTCGCTCGACGACATCGGCGTATTCACGTAAGCGAAGGTGAGCGTTGCGACCCAATGGGTCGTCCGAACCTCGTCCCCACGGGTGATCGTGCGCATGTAGCGCACGGACACGACATTCGGGTTGATCAGCGAGATCGAGGCGATGCTGATGCGGGCCGTGGCACTACGCCCGAAAGTATTCTGCGGCGATTCCGGATTGCTGCCGCGATAATAGCCGGCGAACCGAGCTTGCTCTGCTTGAGTGGACAAGAGCGCAACGGTGCGGAAATTTTCTTCCGCCTCGCTCCAGACATAGCCTTCGCGAGCGCGCACATATTTTGCGGCGAAGTATTTGGTGACGGCCTCATCATAGGTTCCCGCCGTCGATGTCAGCGCCGAGACGACGTCGACAATGCCGGTCGAATTGTCGACCCGCACGACAAACGGCTCGACCGCTTTGAGCGGCGTGAGGCCGGCGACCGCGAAAATGGATGCGCCGGCAAGGACGCCTGCCACGATGGCGATCGACCAGGCGATGCGCGCCGAGCGTTCGACCTGGATCATTCGGTCCTGATCGAAGCGTCGCGCCTTTTCGAAGTACGTCTTCAGTTCGTCGCTCGAGACCATCGCCCTACCCCTCGCAAGGACGATAGGATGCGCCGGCGTCGAAATGGGCGAAGGCCAGTGGCTCCCTTCCGGCGTCGACATAGGCCGGGGCCACCGGCGACGAGGTTGCCGGGCGCGCATCGGAATGCTTGTGCTTGAGATCGCTGTTGTCCTCCCACTGCCACATGGCGCGATTGAGCGGCCGGCGGGAATAGCCGTCGCATTTCGGGAGTGAATAGGTCATTGATGCGCAACCGCTTAAGATCGCTGCGATGCACAGCGGCAGGATTGGTCTGATCATTCCAGGATGGCCTTTTTTGGTTCGTACGAACGGCGTCATGAACTGGCGCCTTTCGATCTGAATGTCCGCCCGGCCGCGCGAACCCCGCGCCCGGCTGCCCGGAAGCCGCGTGATGCAGCCCAGGCAAGGGTACTCTCATGAGCGTCTCGGGCCGCACCGTAGCCGTAGGTCAACGATGCGCCGCCGGAAGCCAGAGCAGAGGCAATGTTGGGAAGCTGGTAGAAGACGTAGAGCGCGGCAAGGCAGATGGCGCAAAGCGCGATCGGCCGCATCAGCACATCGCTATAGGCATCGATCGCTGAAAACGTCGTGTCGATTGAGGTGATCAGCAGCGAACCGATGGCGACGACGAGCACCTGCAGGATCACAAAATTCGCAAGCTGCCCGATCCAGGCCTCGGTAAAGCGACGCGTCGACTGGAACATGGCGAGCGCCACGAAGATCGGGCCGATGGCGAGCACGATGGCAAGCGCCAGCCGGGCGTAAAGCGAGACGATGTAGCCGATGGCAGCGACAATGAAGCTCGCGCCGATCACGAACATGCCGCTGGTGCCGCTGACGATGTCGATAGGCCAGGAGGCATGCGCCCAGATCTCTTTGGCGCACTGTTGCCCCTTATCAAGGAGGCTGTCGAAGGTCGAGGCGCTCGGCGCCGTGCCAGTGTTCAACGCCTGCGAAATCTCGCGCGGGAACACATCGAAGAAGATGCTACTGACATAGGTGTGATACTCGCTGGCGTTCTTCACCAGCATCACAATGATGGCGAGCTTAATTGCCCGGTAGGCGAAATCGAGGATCGGCTCCTGGACGGAACCGCGGAGAACGAGATAGCCGTAAAGCACTACATAAAGGGTGACCGCGGCCGTCAGCGGGCCGGTGACCCAGCTCGCGACGTTCGAGGTTCCCGAGGCAATGAAGTTCTCGAGCGGTGCTTTGAACTGCCCGTCGACAAAGGCGAAGACTTGATACACGGTTTGCCTCCGAGCGCTTCTTACATTCGTTCAAGACGGGTCCTGAAATCTGCGGCCGCAGCGTTTTGACATTTCGAAGTGTTGCCGAACTCACCCGGATTGCGGCGGCATTTGCCGATCACGTCGGCAAGCAGCGCTTTGTCCGCCAGCAGTTCATCGACGGTATAGACGCGCTCGGCTTCCTGCGAGCAAGCGGCCAGAACGATGGGAAAAACAGAAAGAAAACGCAGCCTCATTGCAGTGCGGCTCCCATGGCGTCCATGCGCCGCCGCCAGTCCTCGGCCTTGCGCTGCTCGTCGACCTGGGCCTGGGCTTGCTGCACCATGCGAAGACCCTCCATGCGCAGCAGATCCGTCTGGAGGAAAGCTGTTTCCGCCTGAAGCCTGGCCTGAAGGTCGGCGATGTCCTTGGCGTCGCTTGCCGTGGAAATCTTTTCGCGCAATTGATCAATGCCATCTATGCGCTTGGTCGCCGCATCGTAGATCTGCTGTCCGAGACTCATCTGCCCGGCATTCTTGTTTTGGGCGCGGGAAAGCTCCTGCGCATAGAAATCGTTGGCACTGGTCCGATAGGTCGAATTGCCCTCCAGGAACTTCGAGGCGGAGTCGCCGACGACGCCACTGCCCTCACCCTTGAATAACCCCTCGATCGCATTGAACTCTGCTGGCAGCGCCTTGCGAATGGCAGGATCGTTCAGGATGCTTGCGACATCCGCCATATCGGTGAGCTTGTTGAGCGAGCCGTAGAGCTGCTGCGCCTGTTCGATCTGTTGATTGAGCGCGTCGAGCTGTGACTTGAGCTCAGCGATGGCCTCTATGTGCTTGGCGATCGCTGTCTGGTCGATCACCGGGATTCCCTGCCCTGCTGCAGTGCCGGTGGAAAGCATAAGCGCCGCCGCAAGCGCCGCTCCCTGAAGTCGATAGGAAGCCATTAGAGCGCACTCCTTCTTCTTTGCTGGAAAACGGGAAGCCAGTCCTTGGCAGCGTCGCCGACCTCCGCGCGGATCGAATTTGCGAGTTCGACATTCGCGGTCCTGCCGGAGAGGATGGCGAGTTCATCATCGAAACCGCTGAGATTCAGCTCGGCGACGACGCTGTTGTGCCCCTGCTTCAATATGAACTTTCGACTCTCGACGGAAAGCTCGAGCGCGATCAGTTCGTATTCGCGCTCCGTGAGCTTGAGGCCGTCGACATAGTCGCCGCGGTCGCCGCGGGAATTCGGCAGGAAGATCTGTGTCGGGCATTGCTCGATGATCGTGTGGGCGATCGGCGAGACGATCGCATCGCGCGGGCTCTGCGTGGCAAAGAGCATTAGGCCATTCTGTTTGCGGATCGTCTTGAGCTTGTTCTGCGCGAGATCACGAAAGCCTTCGTCCTGGAGCGCTTTCCAGAACTCGTCGATGACGATGATGATGCGCCTACCGTCGATCAGCTGCTCGACCCGGTGGAAGAGGTAGGCCATGAGGGGCGTGCGAATTTCCTCGTTGTCGAGGAAGTCGGTCATGTCGTAGCCGACGAACTTGCCGCCGACGCCGAATTCACCAAAGCCGATGTCCTCGATGATGTTGTCGAACACCCAGCCGAGCGGCCCTTCCCTCTCCCACCGCCGCAGCCTCGCGGCAATCCCTTCCGGATCGGTGTTGTTTAGGAAAGTCCTGAGCGCGCCGATGGTCCGGCGCTCCACCGGAAGATCGGCGAGACCATCAATGGCGGAAGCGATGTCGCGGAGTTCGGTCACAGTCAGTTCCCGAGACGACGAGCCGACGAGCTTGCCGAGCCATCGTGTCAGGAAAGCCTTGTTCTCCGGCGTGAGTTCGAGGGCCTTCAAGGGAGCGCAGCCGGTCGGGACGCCGTTCTTGAGGGGCAGATAGGTGCCGCCGGCGGCACGCACGTAGAGATCGGCTCCCCTGTCCTTGTCGAAGAACACCACATGCGGGCCATGCTTTTCGAGCTGTGACAGCATGAAGTTGAGCAGCACTGTCTTGCCGGCGCCTGACGGTCCGCAGACGAAGGTGTTGCCGAGATCGCCGTAGTGGAAATTGAAGTAGTACGGCGTGCCGGACGCGGTTTTGAGCAGAGCGACAGCGGGGCCCCATTCATTGCCGTCCTTCTGGCCGCTGGGATAGGAATGGAAGGGCGACAAGGCTGCGAAATTCCGCGACGTGATCGCTCCGGACCGGGCGCGGTAGCGGAAGTTGCCGGGCAACTGTGCCCACCACGCAGCCTCAAGCCCGAGATCCTCGCGCGCAACGACGGCGCCGCCGCTCGTCAGACTGCCGCGTGCCTTGGCGAGACTGTCGGTCAGTTCCTTCACGGATGAGGCAAATACGCAAAGCGAGAGATGATGCTCGCCGACTACGAACCGGTTGGACTCCAGATCATCCATGGCCTCGTCGAGCTCGTCGATCTGCGAGGCCGCCTTGTCGCCGCCGCTGACCATCTGGTTCTGCTTACGGCTCATAATGACGCGTGCGTCGGCTTTCGAGAGGAAAGAGAAGGATTGCGATAGGATGAGCTCGAATGGACTGGTGAGCGCGCTGTCGAGCATGCCCGTCCTGGTACGGGCCGGATATTCCTTGAAGCTCAGCATGCCGGCGTAGCGGCTCGTCGCCTCGTGCCGGATCTCGATGGTCTCCCGGCCAACAATGACGCGATCCGAATAGATCGCCGAGGCGATGCGCCCCTCTGTCAGCGGGATCGGCTCCCGCCGGCCGCCGACGAGTTGATGCAGCACTTCGCTCGGCTCCGAGAACAGAAGGCCATCGTGCTCGTAGAGGGACAGTACGCGCGGCTCGAAGCGTTTCAAAGCGGCGGTGACGTCGATGACCTTATCCCGAAGTTGCTTGAGGGACTCCTCGTCCAGCTCGGCACCCGCCTGACGCGCCCGTCGCAACCGCGACAAGAGCCTCGCCGCCTTGTCGGCCGGATCGCGGGCCGGGGACCAAAGAAGCGTCAGATAAAGTTCGTTGCGAAACAGGTCCTCGCCCACCATGCGCTCGCGGTACTTGTCGTTGAGCGCGGCCGCAAACGCGGTCGTGAAGGTTCCCTCAGGATAGTCGCTGTCCCTGCGGCGGATGAGATGAGTCCACAAGGCGAGCCGCTCGTCGGCGATATTCCGGTAGAGCGTGTTGAGGTCGCGATGGAGAGCGTTCAGGTCGAGAACGTCGGCGGTCTCGAACGAGACGCCCTTAAGGGCGATCATCACCATCAGTGCGCGGGAATCGAGCGCAATCGTCGACTCGTCGACATGGCGGATATAGGGGATGAAGATCTCCGGATTGAGCTCGCGGGACCTCAGGGTTGCACGCTCAAGCAAATCCAAGGTCCCTTTCGTCAAAGCGGCGCGTGAGCCTCAGCGGCGAAAGCGTCGCCCCACCCCAATAGAAGCTGTTGCGTGACCGACCGCGTGTTTCCACCCAGGCGAGCAGGATGCGGAACATGTTGTGTTCGTGCTTCACAAGCGCGCGAAAGACGAGATGGAAAACGACTCCGACAGCCAAGTAGGCGGTCGATCCGGCGACGATGTAGAGGATCGTCGTGAGCATGATGTTTAGCCCCATCGCTTCCATCGTCACGCCGGCGATCATCGCCGGCCGAGTGCAGGCAATGAACAGTGTGTCTTCCTCGAGCGTTGGCCGCGCGGTCGGCATGCGGTCAGCTCCCGACGATGGTGTCCACGAGTTCGGTGGCGCCGAAGATGCCGCCAATGCCGATGATCCAGAACCCTGCTCGGCGGAGGTCCATGTACCCGAACATCCAGGCGATGCAGATCACGATCACGGCGATGACGGCCAACAACTTGGCGATGTTGCCGGTCAGCATATCGACGATGTTCTGCAGCACGGTTTCGATGCCGGCGGCCTGTGCGAAAGCCGGTTCGACCAGGATGGCCACAATGGCGAGGGCCATGACCGTTGACGCTGCGATGGGGCGAATTCTGATGCTGGAAATCATTCGCTATGCTCCACTTGATTGTTCTGAAACACGAGGACGGAAGAGCGCCTTTGGGAACTGAAGACGTCCCAGGAAGGAACGAGGGCCGGCTGATCTTCATTGGTGTCGGCGACGAGATCTCCAGCGGCAGTGTCAACCGGTAAGCTCCCCTCCCGATGGTCGCTAATCGTCAGCTGCGCCATTACAGGAGCGAGCTTCTTGATCTCGCGGCGGCGAGATCTACGAAGTCAACGGGCATGCTAGTACCACACCCGTTCGCGTCCGATCCCGTCGATCGTGACGTCGACATAGTGGGGCTGCGGCCGGGCATTCGGCCGCATCGTCACATAGCGTTGGCAAACGGCGCGGCCTCCGCTTCGCCGCCATTGCGGCGAGGTGCTGCCTCCACGATTTTCGGAATAGCATTCATCGTTTGAGACAGTCTGGGGTGTCGTCGAAATGCAGCTCGCTTCGAGCCCGCGATCGCCATTGCGTTTCGTCAGGCGATAGCCGCTGTTACAGGAATACGGCTCGTATCCCGGCCGCGAGGCCTGGAAGCCGGCGCCACTGCAGCTCGGGAAAGAACGGCCTTTTGCAAGCTCGAGCCAGAACTTTTGGATTGGAGGTCGGCACTCGGCATATTGTGTGGGGCCGTCCGGACTGGAAAGGCATAGGATAACCTGGCATCCCCACTCGCCAGCCCGCGCATCACTTCCTGAAATAAGGTAGAATGGAGGGGTGACGCCAAACGCAGCCAATGCCACCCCGATCAGAAGGTTTTTCATGGAGATGAGCCTCCGCAGACGCGACAAATTCAGTTCCTATTTCCACTCGAGCCGCGAACTCGATATACCGACTTATACAATGCAGTTAAACAAATGACAAGAGCACTCAATCTCCAGTGGCACAGCCTCGCCTTCTCCGGCTTCATCTTTCACGAGATCGTCGACAATCCCCTGGAAGGTGAAACGCCTCAGTCGCGCCTGAAGCAGATCGGCATGATGAGCGTGCTGTACATCATGCATCAGGGACATCAGCAGCTAACGCTTTCAAATATAGTCGAAATCACCGGCCTGACGCGCACCGGAGTGAAGGAAACGATAGATCCTTTGGTGAGACGCGGGCTGTTGACGGAAACGTTCGTGAAGAACTCGATGGGGCGTGGCAAGGCCCGGCGGTTCGAGATCGCGCCGCAAATACTCGAAAAGATTCAAAGCTTTCAGCGCGACCACGTGCGTGAATCTTAAGCGAAGAAATTGCAGTAAACAAGGTACTTTAAGTCGGTGGGCCGCAGAGTGGGTTCGGGCAGGTGAATCGCTACCAAGGCGAGAGCCCGTCGCTCCTGAAGAGGCTCGGTCGGCCCCAAGAAAGTTCAACCTTTCGCGGCTGCGGGAAATCGATTAGGGTGCCGATCGATCGACATGAACAGAGCTTGTGCTTCCGGGCGACGCGATCCGATCTTCGCTGCGAGACCGTCCGGCCACAGTACTCTCAGCCGGACTCTCAAAGGAGAGCCGACATGTCGAAGCTATCGAAACAGATTTCGGATCCCTCGAGCGAGGTGGATGCCGAGAACGATGTCGCTGTGGCGACGGCTGTGCAGCGTGCCATGGAGTTTTACGGGTGCGACGCTGTTACCGCTGCCGCGCATCGTGGGATTGAGGCCTGGGTTCTTAAACGCGAAGGCGAATTCACTTTCTGGCTGCATATCTTCAATTCTCTGAAAGCCGATGGGGATCACAGCGACGAGATCTCCCAGCCGGGATGAGAGCCCGCATCCGGCTCAAGCCGCGATAGAGATAATCGCCGCAGGTCTTGTGCGCGGTGCTGCGAAGCTTGGCGCGTGTCTAGTGCGAAGATCCGACGCGAGTTGCCCTCGTCCAATCTGCCATTGCTGCAGCGGGGGCATGCCGAGCGGTGACAGCGCGCATCGAACTCTGGTGATTGATTTCGGGGTGTCGGATTACGTCATTTGGGCTAATCGCCCTAGGCGCCGGTCCGGCGTTAAGCTGGCGTCAGCTTCGTACAAGGAGGAGGCGATCAGAGGCCCGGCGATAACTGCGACTGGCCTTGCCTAGGCTGGCGGTAAAGAATGCCGGCCCGGAAACGGCGACTGGGAAGATGGGTGAGTCCGATAAGAAAAGCGTCGGCAACACAGAACGGGCGTCGGACCTCTTAGAAATTGCGGCACAGCTCGCCGCGCTAGCCGAGGAAATCAGCGGCGCTGGCGGAAAGGCCCCTCGAGCAGGCGTCCGCGTCGTCCGAGATGAATGATAAGACCGAAGCGAACTCCGAATAGCGGCGTCGTCCTCGCGTTGCCACCCTCACACCTGGCTACGGCCCGTGACCTCCATTCCGATCACCGGTCTTTACCTGAACGGAAAGGCCCCTTCTCTCGTATTGAAAGAAGGGGCCCGGCGTGTCTGAGCGTTCGAATTCACAGACACCGCTATACGTGGATCGGCTATCGGGCAAGAGGTGGTGCCGCGGCGGCATATCGCGGCCGTGTTTGATGGCTGCCCCGTCGCCCGTGCCACATGCTGCAGGTCGTCATCTTCGAGCAACGCTTGGGGGCCACCGGATCGATCCAAGCGTGTCGGCGAAGTCACCCATAAAACCGCAACCGGCCCGCACATTGACCGTCGAGCAGGTGGGCTAGTTGGCTATAGTCATCTTCGGGCCGTAGACATCACAGCGACTATCGTCACCTAATTGCATCGTTATCGCTGCAATAGTCGGCCCAGCCAATGGCCGCGCGTCTCAACGTTTCCTCCTCCCACTTCGCCGGCCAAATTTGTAGCAATCCGCTCAGTGCGCCCGCGACGCGTCCGACACAAGGCCGCCGTGTGTGTGGTGGGTTGCTTATCCGAAAGGAGCGGGTCCGGTCTATAAGGCCAAATGGCCCAGTTCGGGGCCGCTCCTATCTGCCGTTAAGCATTGGCTCCGCCGTCGATCGTCAGCGATGCCCCCGTGATGAACCTCCCCTGCGGCCCGGCAAGCCACGCGACGAAACCGGCAATGTCTTCGGGCTCACCGAAACTGCCGGTGGCGATACGCTCGCGTTGAGCTTCTGCATGGTCGCCATCGGCCGGGTTCATATCGGTGTTGGTCGAGCCCGGATGAACGACGTTGACGGTGATCCCCCGCGGCCCAAGGTCACGAGCGAGGCCCTTTGTCAGACCTATTAACGCTGCCTTGCTGGCGGCATAGAGGCTGATCCCCGGCCACGGTACCACTTCGGCCAGATTGCTGCCGATCGTGATTATGCTGCCGCCATCGCTGAGGTGCCTGGCCGCCGAACGAACGGCCACGAAAGGCGCACGGAAATTGACTGCCATGACCTCGTCGAAATCTGCGACGGTCGTCTCCTCCAGCGGAGCCGAGTGCCAGACACCCGCGCTGTTGACCACTATGTCCAGCCTGCCGAGGCTTTCGACTGCCTTGCCAACGGCCTCGTTGATGGCTTCGGCATCACGATTGTCTGCATGGATGGCAAGCGCGCGTCCGCCCGCCTGCTCGATCTCCTCAACAACCGCCTTCGCCTGATCGGCATTTTTCACATAAGTAAGCGCCACCGCCGCCCCCTCGAGGGCAAGCTTCTTGGCGATCGCCGCGCCAATGCCCCTGCTGCCGCCAGTGATGAAGGCGGCTTTTCCGGTCAGTGTGCCTGGTGTCATACGAAAACTCCATTTTTGTAGTGAATGCTACATATTTTCTGCCCGCGCTTGCCAGCCCTTGTCAAGAGATATATTTATTGATCATTACAGAAAGGCAGTCCGATGCCCGAGAAAGGCCGTCCCCGAAGTTTCGATCGTGCCGATGCGCTCATGCGCGCCATGCGGGTATTCTGGGAAAAGGGATATGAGGGTGCCTCGCTGGCCGCTCTGACTGCCGCCATGGGGATTAACGCGCCGAGCCTTTATGCCGCTTTCGGTTGCAAGGAATCCCTCTACCTGGAGGCGATGGAGCTCTACTCCCAAACGGTCGGCACGGAGATTTGGGCAGCGCTGGAGACAGCCCCGAAGGCGCGGGAGGCGATCAGCCGCTTTCTCGACGCGACAGCCCGGGCCTACTCTCAGGCGGATACCCCGCATGGCTGCCTCATCGCGCTCGGAGGACTTCATCAGGCAGCGGTTCCCCAAGCGGTTTGCGACGCAGTGTCCCGTCACCGTGGGGAAAATATCGCAAAACTGCGCGACCGCTTGGAGGCTGCGATTGCGGCAGGCGAGTTGCCGGCCAATATCAATACCGAGGCTGTCGCGACCTTTTATGCGACTGTCCAACATGGAATGTCGATCCTCGCGCGGGATGACGGCAGCTATGAATCGCTGAAACACGTCGCCGACGGCGCCATGGCGGCCTGGGATGTTCTGACGCGAGACGGAAAGCATTAAAGCGACTTCGAAGAAGTCGCCGAGCGAGCCAGGAGCGGGAGGCGGAAAGCCTTCGCAGTTCTCTCCCGCTTGAATATTCTGGAAAGTTCCGCCGCGGCCGCCTCGGCCTGAAAACATGTACTCGATCGCAAAATCGAGGTGCCGATCCGGGGCGTTTCCCGGCGAGTTCGTCTCCATCACCGGGCCTCGGGGCTCCACAAGCCCTCCCTCCTTTACCTGCTCGGACTGCTTAACCGGCCGACCAGCGGACGCTCAGGATTGCCGGCCGCGATGCAAAGCGCATGAACGAACAAGAGCGCGCCGCCACCCGTCGTTCGAGGCTCGGCTTCGCCCCGATGCGAAGGCTCGGCCGGTTGACGAGAGCAGAGATGCGCCGCCGGCATCGAGACGCGCGGATGACCGACGAATATTGTGCCTGGAGCGTGGCACGCGCTTTCCCGCCTTCTGCTCGGCTGTGATTTTTCGCGCCCGCGTACCGGAATCGCGGAATCAGGCCCTCCCTTTGGCTGCCTTAGACCAGTAGGTTCATACTGTAGTTTCCTTCGGATCTACATTTTCCCCCGCATCCGACGAAGGCAACTGGATGCGCAACTTGCCCCGCCCGTGCGGGGTTTTTTTCTGTCCGCTTCACGAGCTCACGCACATGGCCACTCGTCCGCACTGCCTAGCCGACCCGGCGAGTTGGGTCAGTCGTTGCTATGGTGCGTGTCGTTCCGGATGCACCACCGAACCAGGCAGCGACAGCGCCTATCACGAGCGAGAGGAATCCCAAAAGTGCTCCGCTGGAAACTGCAGTAGCGGCCGCGTCTGCGGCTTCGGTCGCCTGCTGCTTGGCGCGGTCCAGCGTGGCTCTGTACGTTTCTTCATACTGCTGAACCTGTGTGCGTGCTTGGTCCATTGGAATATTTTGCGCCCTCGCGACGGCGTCAGCAGCGCGATTTCTGGCTTCCTCTGCGCTCGCTTCGTCGGCGGTCACCACTGCACGTACGGCAGCGACAGCAGCATCGCGAAGAGCTGCTGGATCGTTGCCGCCAGTCGCGCTTCTGACCTGCCGTTCGATGTCGGCTATCGGATCGATGGCCGAGGCGACTGCGGGTGCCGCGGCAGTGGTTACTGTGGCGGCAGTCCTGCCGACGCCCCCGACGATGCTACTCAGGCCGCTGAAGGCGCCACCTACCAGCGCGCCCACCGAGGTCGTTAGCAGGTAAAGAACGACCAACGTCGTCACGGCCCAACTGGTCAGCCCGTGGTAGCTTCCAGTCGTTCTGTTTGGGCGGCCGGAAACTCTGCTCGCAACATATCCGCCGACGAAGGCAGCGATTATTCCCGAGGCAACGAACCAGATACCTCCGGCAATCGAGAACGTACTCGGGTCCGGGTTGTCGGTCGCTGCCGGATCAACCACGGCGGCTCCGATGCCGACTCCCAAAAGGTTCAGCAGGAACTGTACCGCAAGCGCAAGTGCCACGCCGGCAAACACCGCTCCCCAAGAGATCTTGTTGACGGCGGCGTTCGCCGCAAGATCGGAGATATCGGGATGAACGCCAACAGGTTCGCTCATCGTTTTATTCCTCCCGTATGCTCACTCGGCTGCATCCCAACCAAGGGCCGGCGAAACTGTTCCAGGACAACCCACCATAGCGTGGAGGCCCTCAAAGGCTCGTCCAGCGAATGCCGGGTATAGGTCTCATCGCCTGCGAGGACGCAATGGCGATCTCAAACAACATCGCGTCATCCTCCTGCTCGCTGTTCCCTTAGACGGCGCATGCCGCAGCGCCTCCGTCCGATAGCGTACAGGGGCTCGCGCTCCTCCTGGATCGGGCGTATGATGCTTCATCATCGGCTCATTTCACGGGCACCGATGGCTGGAAGATCATCGCGCTTTCGCCCCAAATGGTGGAGACTGCGCCATGCACTCCGACATAAACTTCCGCGCCAATCCAATCAGTCCCTACGATCTCGACGTGATCGATTCGGTCTTTCAGGCTGAGTTACGCAAACGAAAGCTCTCCCGCGGCAGCGAAGAAGCAGAACGGCTCGCTGCGAGGCTGATCAGTCTCTATCAGGCAGGACTGCGGGACGCTCATGAGCTCATGGCCTCAGTGGCAGATGCTAAGACTACCGGCATCTCTATCAGCACTGCCGCTCAGCAGGAAAAGTGAGGTTCACCCTGCTGAGAGGTCGAATATCTGCACCCCGTCTGCCCGCTCCCTGATGCCCTTGAGCGACGGGCGCCGCAGCTTCCCGTCGTCGGTCCAGGTGCGATACTCGACGTCCGCGACCAGAACCGGCTCGGTGAAGACCGCGTTCTTCCGCCTGACGCTCACCGCCGGCGACTTTGTCACGATCCCCTCGAGCAGCTCGCGGAGTTTGACCGCCTCCTGACGACTCCAGCCCGTCCCGCAGTCGCCGACGTAGACCAGTTCGTCACCCTTCCTTGCCGCCAGCAGCAGCGGGCCGATGGCGCCAGGCACGACTGAAGGCTCGTAGCCGACGATCAAAAAGCTGTCGCGGCGGGTGCACGTTATCTTTTGCCACGAATCGCCCCTGCCGCTGCGGTAGGGCTTCTCACGATGCTTGGCGATGATGCCTTCGAGGCCATGCGCGCAAGCTATGCGGAGGAACTCCTCCCCGTTCGCCTCAACTTCCTCCGATAGGCGGATTGCGCCTTCGCAGCCGGCGACGAGCGGCTTCAGCAAGCGACGGCGATGGCGCAGCGGCAGCCGACGCAAGTCTCGGCCGTCGAGATAAAGGAGATCGAAGACGTAGAAGATGACGGCGCTCGCTTCATACGGTGAGGGCAGCCGCCCCAGGGCGCGCTGCAGCATGCCGAAATCGGATCTGCCCTTCTCGTCGAGCACGACGGCCTCGCCGTCGAGGATGGCCGTCTCCACGGCGAGCAGCCGGGCGTCGTCTGCTATCGTGGGAAAGCGTTCGGTCCAGTCGTAGCCGCCGCGCGTAATAACCCGCACCCGTCCCGGCTCGATATGGACCGCAAGCCGATAGCCGTCCAGCTTCACCTCGAAGACCCAATCCGATCCCTTTGGCGGCTCGTCGACGAGCAGCGCAAGGCACGGCTCAATGCGCGCCGGCATCGGATCAGGAGACGCGGCGCTCGGAGGTTTATTTGAGGGTGCTTTGACCATGCGCTTATAACGCACAGGGACCAAAAGCGCCGCATTGATACTCACGGCAATGAAGCCACGCCGATCCACCAACTTGAGGCAGGAAATCGTTGAGGGCGCGGCTCGCGCGAATTATCGGGTGCGATGCGCTCTTCGCAAAGCCGCCTTCTATGCAGTGCGTCAAGCCTTGATGAAGCGCGACGTCCCTTTTTTTGCTCCTCCGCCTGGATTAAACCTGCCCTTGAGAGTACCTCCCTCACCCAGTTCCCCCGGAAGGCAAGCCAAGCCACGGATACTGACTGCAACCAAATCCCCTGGATTGATCTGAACCCCGCCAACATGACCGGCACCCGACGGACGTCGTGTAACCCTTGCTGCGCAGGGGCGACGTGCCCCGGCAATGCAGAGGGAGAGAAACCGTCGTCAACGCTTCCGCATCGAGCCTTGCGCCATGCAGGGCAACACCTTTTAATGCGTATATCTGCGCCTTTAGTGAATGCCCCGCACCCTAGGGCGCGAAGTCAGTGTTGTCTTCGTCGCGACTTTCTCGAACCAATCGGCAGACTCGGCCGCTTGCCGCGCCAGTTGGCCCCATCCGGCGGATGGGCGGAACCTTTTGCGGATTTACCACGTTGTCGCGGCACCCTTGGTCGACGAGCGTAGCAGCTCGGCCGGGAGAGATGTTCGAATACGCGAGGTGGAAGCTGTTGTGACAATCCGGTCGAAGTGGTCAGTTGTTGGCGTACTCGCCGCGATTTCCCTCGCTTCCACTGATCTCGTTCTAATCCTGCAAGCATATTTTGGATATCGGCCGGCGCTGGTGCTCCTGGGGCTGCTTGCCGCGGCCACCGGGGCTACAGTTTATACGGTCTGGTTGAGCAATCGTGTCTGAACCTGAAACCGAGTCCCACGAGCAACAAAGGCAAGGCCCAGCCCGCGGCGCAGTCCAGCGGTTCCTGCGCACGCTCGGCCCCGGCTTCATCACCGGGGCATCAGACGACGATCCATCGGGAATAGGGACATACAGCCAGGCCGGGGCTCAACTCGGGTTCGGCATCGGCTGGACAATGCTGCTCACCTATCCCCTGATGTCGGCAATACAGGAGATCTGCGCAAGGATCGGGCGCACCACCGGTCACGGTATCGCCGGCAATCTGCGCCGGCACTACCCCGCTTGGCTGCTCTACTCGGTCGTGACGCTGCTGTTCACGGCCAACACGATCAACATCGGGGCTAATCTCAGCGCGATGGCCGACGCCTTGAAGCTGTTGGTCGGCGGGCCTATCACGTTCTACGTGATTGCGTTCGGAAGTATATGCGCGATCGCCAGCATATTCATCGAATACGACCGTTACGTCTCGGTCCTGAAGTGGATGACGTTGAGCCTCTTTGCCTATGTCGCGGCCGTGTTTGCGATCGAAATGCCCTGGGCCGAGGCTGCAGCCGGCGTGTTCATACCAACCGTTCATTGGAACGCGGAGTTTTTCACGACCGTCGTTGCGATCTTGGGCACGACGATTTCACCCTACTTGTTCTTCTGGCAAGCTTCGCAGGAAGTCGAAGACGACCGAGTCGATGACGAAAGGCAGCCGCTGATCGAAGCCCCGAAGCAGGCCCCTGCAGCGCTCCGGCGCATCCGGGCCGACACTCTGATCGGAATGGCCTTCTCGAACGTAATCGCGCTGGCAATCATCGCGACCACGGCGGCAACGCTCAACAAATCAGGCATCACCGATATCGGATCCTCGGCGCAGGCAGCGGAAGCCTTGCGGCCGATCGCTGGCGATTTCGCGTTTTTCCTCTTTGCTATGGGGATTATTGGCACCGGTCTCCTGGCCGTTCCGGTGCTCGCAGGCGCCGCGGCCTACGGGATCGGCGAGGCCCGCAAATGGCCCGTCGGGCTATCCAGAAAGCCGAAACACGCCAAGGCATTCTATTCGACATTGGGCCTAGCGTGCATCCTAGGCATGGGCATTCTCTTCACGCCCGTCAACCCAATCCAAGCGCTCTATTGGAGCGCCGTGATAAACGGCGTCGTGGCCGTGCCGGTAATGACTGTGATGATGTTGATGACCGCAAAAGAGAGCGTCATGGGAAAGTTCCCAATCGTCGGCTGGCTGCGCTGGCTCGGATGGGCGGCCACGGCGGCAATGGCGGCGTCCGTCCTTGGCATGATCGTCGCTTCGTTCGGATAAGTGGGCTAGAGCGCCCCAAGATCAGGAGATCGAGTGCACGTACGATGTGCGGGGCCGTAGGCGCAGATAGTCTCCTTTTCTCCCCGCTTTCTCATGTCGAGGCCCCATGCGACAGTCGCCATGGGACTGTTGCCACAGTAAGCCGCGGCCCGCCGACCTTTAATAGCCGTGTCCTTAGAGGGCCCGCTTTGTTCATGTGCAGGAGCTTCTGCACCCAACCGCGCGGCCTCGGGTCCGTAAGAGGACGATCCCAGGCCGTCCAATCCCATTGCCGGTACCGCTTCGATCCAACCAATCTTCTTGTCTCGTGCTCGCGGTTGGCGAGACGGCGGCCGAAGACAAGGCTGGTAAAAGCTCAAGCTCTGTTCCTCCCAGCACGCTCGGAAACACATTGAACCTTTTGCAGAGTTCCCGGTTCCGCGGGCCGAACAATACCGGCCACGGTCAAAAGCTGAACAGATATGGCGGGGACCGAATGACGCGAGGAAGCGGGCACGATCCTCGTACTTGACAGGTCGTCATGTCGTTCGGTTAGCAGGCGTTTCGATCTCTCGCCTGCAGTCGCTGCCCATGGCAGCCGCCCCAACTGTTCCGGCGTCCCGTCAAACCCGCCGTGCCGAGGCCGGCACACTGTAGGTCAGGCAACCGGCTGCAGGAACGCCTCCGACCATTACCGCGCCGCTTCGATAGAGCTGGTAAGCCAACAGAGGAGACTCAAATCTGACGACCCACAAGGTCCCGCTGGCATCTGTCGAGACGACAGAGCCGTTGGCAACGGCGATCGCTTGCATGATTTCGCTTGCCGAGGTGTCTCCGCCGAACAGAACCGTTTGGGGCGCCCCTCTCGCTGCCGGAAGCAAGCTCGCCGCGGCCCCGCCCATGGCGACTGCCGGCAGGCCGAATAACAGAACGGCTGGACGCGACCCTGCTCCTGGTGGCGGTCTTTTCAGGAGTTGCCAGCCAAGTAACAGCGGCCCGATGCCGAACACGGCCAGCCAAAGCAGGTCCCAGAACAGCGGATTTGGGCTGTCCATCTTGACGCGATGAAGGCCAAGGAGCCAATGCGAAAGGAGGGCATCGATCAGGTGCCAAGCGCCGAAGCCCATGAAAGTCGAGGCTATGGCGTTTGCGGTGGGGAGTGGAGAAATATCCGAATTGCGGCGCGGCCTCCACAGGAGCCCCAGACCGCAGAGCAGCAGGACATACATGGCGAGGTGAAATAATCCATCAGCCATGACCTGGAACCGAAGGTCATCCGCACGACTCTCTATGCCGGAGAGCAGGTGATGCCATTGCAAGATCTGGTGCAGGAAAATCCCGTCGAAAAAGCCGCCAATTGCCAGGCCGAGGGCAAAGCAGCCGATCAACCGTGATCCCTTCGCATGGGACAAAATTCATCCCTCCATGAATCCGGCCAACCGGCTTTGCGGTGGTAGGGGTTCAAGACGCTGCTTGAACCTCTCAGCCACGTGAGAGCACTAACGTAGCCAAGGTGCGAACGTTCCGAACCCCTTCCGATTTCTACCCGGCGGTTCAGAAATTTGCCTCCCGTCACGTCCAAGGACGGGTCACTTTTACAGTTATGTGAAATATTGCGCTGACCATCGATCGAAAGCGGAACCTTACCGAAGCCGGCCGGTTCGGAGCGCTGCGCGTTGTGCGCGCTCATCAGAAGGACAAGGCAGATGACATACCACTATCTTTTGGCCGCGGCCATTTCGCTTGCAATGGCATCCGGCGCTATCGCTCAAAGCAGTTCCGGTTCAACATCCGGTGGCACATCCGGCTCCGCATCCGGCACGACGTCCACTGCTCCTTCCGGGAGCAGTTCCGGGACGCCAGGAATGATGCAGATGAACGAAGCGGAAAGGAGCACCACGTCGAAATGGCCAGAGCCGGTACGCAATGCCCTTTTCTCCGACGCATCGGGAACAACCCTGCGCAGCCAGGATGAAATCAAGGCGAATTGGTCGAAGCTGACGGCCGAGCAGCAGAACCAGATCAAGCAGGATTGCAACACGATGCAGACCGCATCCGCAGCGGGAGCGGCATCAGGCGATGCAAGCGGTTCGGCGGCTGGCACCACGCCCAAGGTTTCGGGTGAAACGACTGCAAGCACCGATACCGGATCGGCGTCATCCGGTTCGACGGCGGGCACCTCCGCTACGGGCGGCGCCATGACGATCGCGCAACTCTGCACCATGGTCAACTCGATGTAGAGCCGACCAGCCGTATCGCGGGAGAGGCGGCGCTCTCGCGATACTGGCTAGCCGCAGGGGCCAAATTCTTCTCAAGCCAGAATCTATAGCCATCACTTGTGCTGGTGAGGCTCGTCTGTGTGTCTCCCACCGTATTGTTCGTCGAGTTCTTTGATCAGGGCAGCGCCCTTTTTGCGATTCGCGAGCTTAAGAAGCTCGTCTAACTTCGCTTCTATTCGATCGGAACCCTCCTTTGATTGGGGAGATCCGACGAAAAGAAGAAAGGCCAGGCCACCAACCTGCCAGAGTAATTGCAGGAACTCCGACTGCCAATTTTCGAGCGTGTCGCGCGACATCTCAATGATGTAGCCGCCGGAGTCTGCCGGCTGCCCAAGAGCGCTCTGCTCGTCGACATACGCGAACCAGCCGAATATCCAATGGCCGACGATGGACAACATGAAAAACGCGAATGTGATCCAGGCATAGCTATAGGCTCGCCAGATGGATTGTGATTTTGTTTCGATCATGGAAGGGCGCCTTTGTGCTTTGCACGTCCAACCCTGCGCACGTCGGACGCGGATGCAAACCGATGGAAATTGCCTGGCAAATCCAACGATGCCGCAGCACCTTTGTTCCTCCAGCCAGTGTCATTCGAAATCGTAGTTTTGCACAGGCAAACAGGAATGCGTCCCCGCCGCGCCAAAGCGGCCTGGTAACTTCGCGCACGGCGTTCCTTTATTGCCCAGCCAGCTTCTGAACATGTTCAAGGTGACGCTGAACGATTGGAGATGCCTTTGTCGCGTGCGCTTTTAGCGGCTCACTGTCGCCGTTTTGAGCGTAGCTTTGCATGAGCTTCAATGCCTCCTGGTGGGCGGCGACCTGGGCTTCGATGTAAGCCTTGTCGAAAGCCTTCCCTTGCGCGTTCTGGAGCTTGCCCAATTGCGTGGCGTGCTTATCGATCATCTGCGTCGGAACAGTGATTTTTGCTTCGCCGGCAGCAGCCTTCAGTTCCTGACTTGCCTTTGTATGATCGGCGACCATCATTTCAGCGAATTGCTGAATACTTGCCGCTTTGCTGTTCTTGGCTGCGAGTTGACCGGATTGCACCTCGAACATGTCGGAACTCGCAGCCATGGTTACGAACTCCTCCGACGACATTTGTTGCGCGTAGACGTGTGATGCGCCGGCTATCAGTGCAGCGGCGATGGCGATGTTAATCACTCGCATCGTTACCTCCGGGCGGGTTGCTTGCGAAGAATGCTCCAACCTCGAGGAGGGTCTGAAGTTCCCCACATCCGACACCCTCTTTTAAATTCACTGGAGCTGCGCCTGCGCCAACAGGTGCTTTCCGAGATCCGCTTTTCCGCAGAGAACGTGTATCCGCCGGCCAGCCGCTTTTCCGGTCGACTGCACAGAAGATGTATCAATGGCGCCGACGCACAGTAGCGCTCTTGGTCAAAGCCGGCGTGTGACCGCGAGGAGCCTCCGCGAAAGACATGGATGCCTCGATGCAGGCGTCGATGAAAGACAGCCTTGCCACCTCGGCTGTCTGAAGCCTCGATAACGCCGCGCGGCAATCCTGGACTGCGCGGTGGAAACGCCTTCCATGGTTCGGCCACTCGTGTTCGAGGAAGTCGAGCGCGTCATACGGGCCGCAGAACCGTCGTTGCATGCCGTTTTGGAGTTTTACCGAGAGGGGTATGCGCCATGGGATCTCCTTCATAGGCACCTCCCAAATGTCCCGCTACCCAACCGGCGGACAAGCGTGTCGTTCCGTCACCCGGGTCGCATTTCAAATGGTCTGAAAATGTAACCTGCGTGTCTAAGCGAAAGTGGCGCTTATCGCCCAAAATACTTCCGCGACCGGGTTACATAGAAGAGCCGCAAGCGTCTCCCGTACTGCAACGCTGCCGCTGTTTCGTTCGACCTTGTGTCAGGAGGCGAATAGATAGTATACGGCTTGGCCTCCTCCACGCGGCTTTCGTGCACGGAAATTTGCGGCGTGAAGCCCCAAAAACCGGATTGTCGAGGCGGCCTGGCGTGATCGCTTCGCAAGGGCCCGAACCACAGCAGGACCAGTGCCGCCTCCAGCGGCAGGGCCATGACAACTATGAGCACAACGCCTTCCATGGGGTCTCGAGGAGCCTAACGGCTCCGTTAGTGTTTGGCGGTCATCCCTTGCTGATCGCGTTCGAGAAACTTCCGGGTGATAGTGGCAGCGTGTTCGTCGAGCCATTGCGCCATGGCCAGCTCCTGCTGCAGGATCGCTTCGCAAACGCGTTTGGTCTCCTGGTCGCCGGCATACTCTGCGGCGGCGATGAGGATCTTATAGCTGGCGATTTCCATCTGCTCGAAGGTGTAGCTGGCGAGGGAGCCCTTGACGACCTCGTCACTGACGAACAACCCGCTTAAGCCCTGGCCGAAGGCTACAATCTTGCCGGTGATGTCCTTGATGTTGGACGAACCGCCGGTGCGCTCGAGGCAACGGTCGAGCATCGCCACCTGGTCGCGGGTTTCTTGAAGGTGCTTGTCGATCTGCGCCTTCAGTTCAGGATAGTTCTCCAGCCTTGCCGACTGGCTGGTGAGCATTGTGATTGCCTGCTCTTCCATGGCGTGTGCATCCCTGAGCCAGGCATGCAGATGGTCGGCCGGTGTGCCCATTGTCCCTTCCTTTCGTCTCATGCTTATCTTCAACGTAGAACCTGAGGCTTCCGGAAAGGTTCCGTAGTATATGATGAGGTCGGCTCCGCAGCAGAAGCGGGACGTGAGCCGTTGCACGCTGTCCGATGCACAGGAACTTCCGAATGAACTGATTGTTAGAATTGCGAATCCAGCGCCACTGCGACTCCAGGTCCTCGAGAGTTATGATGCGCATTATCTTTGGAGCAGTCGCCGGCCTATGCGCCACAATGGCGATGACAATGGCCATGCGCCGACTATACGCCCTGCTGCCCCCCGGCGAGCGCTATCCGCTTCCGCCTGCGGAAATCCTGGCAAGCGTGTGCGGTTCGACGAACGACAGAGCACATACGAGCCGGACAGTTTTGGCCCACTTTCTCTACGGGAGTCTTTCCGGCGCGATCTACCCACTCGTCCGAAACAAGCTGGGGGGTCAGGTTACGGCCTCGCGATTTGGGCCGCGAGTTACCTGGGATGGATCCCGGCCGCGGGTATTCTTACTCCGGCAACAAAGCATCGCGCGTCACGCAATCTGCTGATGCTCGCCGCACACGTCGTGTGGGGCACAGCGCTTGCGGCTGGTGTTCGCGAACTGGAGTTCTCTCGCAACGACATATTCACCCGAGGTCCGGCGCGTGACGTCCTCGCGCGACAATCCCCTGACCGGGAAGTGGGCGTCCGACGAAGCTAAGCTGCGCTAAAGCGGCAAAGTCTCTCGGCGGGACGATCACTCAAGGCCCAAGTTGCTTCGACCAGCCGGAACATTCTTCCTCTTTGCCGGGTTTCACCGATCAGCGGGAGACCGAGGAGGCTACCATGATGACTCCCGAGGAATTAGAAGAGCGTATCCGTCGGCGCGCCCATGAGATTTGGGAGCGCGAAGGCCGGACTTATGGAAATCACCAGGGCCACTGGCACAGGGCCACCAAGGAAATTGAAGACGAAGAGCAGGCCGAACTTCCAACAAGCAACCGCCGGAAAGCAGGGTCGCCGCACTAGGTTGGGGCGCCAGTTCGGCCTTGTCATCGCGCTCAGCGATCGGCCCAAGCGTCTCGCCGCCTTTATTGCAAGCCTGCTGCTGGCTGGGACGTATCTGCTCGCACTCGCGCGGGCAACTCGCGCAATCGGCTAATGCGCGGTCCGATATCCCCGGTTGCTGGCCAACCACACCAGTGCAGAGCGGCTGTTCGGAGCTGATGAATGGATACCGGGCGGTCATCAGATCAAGTTGAGCGGTCCGCGGTGGGCACTCAATCGCTGGTCTCGCCTATCGTGTCAGCCGCGTAGGCGTCGCGCTCACCCATTTTCTTCGGGGGGCCGGTTGTGGTGTCCCGCGCCGTCTGGCGCTCCAGTTCCGCATTGAGTTCCGCGCCAACGATGATGATCATCGTCGATACCCAAATCCAAAGCATGAAGCCGATCAATGTCCCCATCGCGCCGTACGTAGCGTTATAGTTCGCAAAATTGTCGATGTAGAACGAGAACAAGAGGGACGCCGGCAGCCAGCAAAGTGTACTCAGCGCCGCACCCCAGGTGAGCCACCTAAGCTTGGGCGGATCTCGGTCGGGTCCATACCGGTACAGCAGAGTTATGCCTGCGCCAATCAACAGAAGCAGCACTGGCCAGCGCAGGAGTTTGGCCAGGATTTCCACCCAGCGGTCGAGTGACAGAAAGGCAAGGGCGGCCGGGAGCACCCCAATGGCCGCGATCAGCACGGCCGTGGCCAGGAGGCCGCCGACGGTAAAGCCAAGGCTCAGCATTGTCAGCCGGACGAAACCACGCCTTTCGTCTTCGTCATAGGCGATGTTCATCGCCTCGATCAGAGCCGCTATCCCTTGACGAGCACTCCAGAGAGTCACGAGCAAGCCGCCAATAAAGCCGATGCTGAGGCTGGCGGTCTTTTGCGACGTGATCGCCCGCAACTGGTCCGTCACCAGCTGCAGCGATTCCGAAGGTATGACGGTAGCAAGGGAGTTTATCTGCTCGGCAATCGCGCCCGGATCGGAAATCAGGCCGTAGATCGATACAAGCGAGGTCAGCGCTGGAAAGAGGGCGAGCAGCACGTAGAACGTGACGCCGGCTGCGACGAGCGTCACCCGATCTTCGCTCACCTGGGAAACTACTCGCCAGAAAACGTCTCGCAGTCCGCGCGTCGGAATATCATTCGGTTTGGCGGCATTCCTGCCCCTCCCCGCTTCCCCTCGAGCAGCGGTCTCTGCCTCTCCATTATTGCTATCGTGAGGATCCATATTAGCACCTGCGAGCGCAAGCGTCCGGGAAGCGGGCGCGGGTTGTTGGCTGTCGCGAGCACGTGTGACGAGTGTAAGAAGTCGACGTTGGCGTCGTATTCCAGTGGTCGTGGGGCCCGTCGGGTCTAAGTTTGAAGCGACCCACGATTAACGAGCCAGCTACGGCCTTGTTCCGGCTGAACCATGTGTGCCTTGGCGTCTGCGGCACACGTCCGCCACGCCAGCGGGAATGGGGTTGACTTGTGCCAGATCGAGCGCGGTCGCAGCTCGCTCGATGAGCGCGGCCAGCACTTCGATATCCACCTGGAGCTTGCCGGTCCGCTCGTCCCAAGGGCGGTCGCCGGAACGGACGCCGCCCCGCCAGAGCGCCAGATCTGCGGTGAGGCGCTGGCGTTTCTCACTCAGGATGGTTGAAGCATGCTGGATCGTCCCCAGTGACTGCGAGACGGGCAGCGCATCTTCACGCAAAGCAAACACCGCATCCGCGGGCACATGGGCCTCGTCAAGTCGGTAGCGCGCCGGCTGGCCCCCGGGGGACGAGTTCGGTGCGTGTGCTGCCCCGTTGAATCAGAAGCAGGCTGAGCAGCTTGGCCTCGCTATTGGCGAGCACCGCGAACCAGTCCGGTTCGCCGAGACTGGCCGCCTCGAGCGCTCCGCTCAGCCTAAATCCTATGCCATCGGTGAAATAGCTCTGGCTCGCCATATGCTCTCCAACACCTCCACACGACAGCCTTTCACCCGATTTCACGTGCAGATAGATGCTGCGTCGTTGTTCTTCGCTGCCGGCGTTGCGGACCAGTGCAAGCGCGCGAGAATGATGGACCAGAGCATGTGCGGCAGCCGGCCGCACTTGCGCGATCTGCGATACCACCTGTGCTATCAAGCCGTTTGACACATCCGCGCCATCAAAATCGCCCGGGATGGACATGGCAAGCGGGCCGGAACGCACCAGCGCCTCGACCAGGACGGCTGCGGGAGCAGCGGTACCGAGTGCGATGACCTCACCGGCCGCCGTAAGCACCTCTTCGTCGGAGGCTATGCGAAAGCGGCGCCGGCCGTTCAGATGTGTAATGGATCCCATCTTAGATGCATCCTTCACCGATGATCGCCAGCCGGACAGCCGTTGGCGCGCTGTAAGGAAACCAGCCGGATCTGTCGAGAGGCGGACAACTCGCCCGGGGGTCATCTCGTTCTCAAAGCTGGGCTTCGAACGGCATAGCCGGCAGGGCAGCTTCAGCGCTGCCGGCCATCGATCTCAAATCTGCCAATCGGCGTCGAGCGAATAGGCCTTGATATAGTCGATCCTCATCTCCGATCCGTCGACGAGGCCGTCGCTCGGCGTGCCGGCCATGCCTCCGACCGCAAGATTGGCGAGCATATACATCGGCTCGTGCATGTCCGATGGCGTATCCGCGCGCGCGATCGCGGCGTCGTCGAAGTACCAGACGATCTCGTCTTCCATCCAAAGCACGCCGTATTTATGAAAGCCGTTCGTATCGGCGACCTTAACGGAATTTATGATACTGGTCTGCGAGCCGGTTTCGTTAGAATGCACCGAGGCGATGACGGTATTCGTGTCCTGCCCGCGCATTTCCACGACGTCGAGCTCCGGCGGCCAGGAACCGTCGGCGGGGAGCAGCCAGAAGGCAGGCCAGACACCCTGATCGTCCGGCATATCGCCCCGCATTTCGAAATAGCCGTAGGTCTGAGAGAAGGACGAGTAGGTCGACAGCATCCCGGAGGTGTAATCGTAGCCGTTGATCTCAGCCTGGATAGCTTCCGACGCCGGCGCGGCGGTGATGGTCAGCACGCCGTCCTTGACCGAAAACGGGTTGGCCGAAGCAGTCGGCTGATAGCTCGGATTGATATACCATTGCAGCTCACCGTTTTCAGCTAGTGTTGCCCCCTTCTGAGGCGCCCACCAGAATTTCGCATCCCAGACACCGCTCGTGCCACTGCGCAGCTGAAGGGTGTTGAAATCGTCCGAGAAAGTCTGGGTGAAAGCGGAACGATCGAGGGTCAATCGGAATTGGCTCGCCTGCAACTGGTCGGCGGTCGTGTTGGCGAAGACCAGACTTTCACCGTCGGCGAGATGAAGCCGGAGATTGACCCCTTCCTGGGCCGAGTTCGCAAGGACCTGCTGGAACGAAGTGAACCCATAGCCGTCGAGGCGAACAATGTCGTCGAAGTTGAAATCGGTGATCAAATCGCTGCCGTTGCCGCGCGCAAACACGAAGGTATCGGCCCCGCCTGCCCCGATCAGGACGTCGTTGCCCGCGCGGCCGTCGATGGTCTGGCTGCCGGAGCCGCCCTTGATGATATTGTCCGCGCTATTGCCGAAAGCATATCGGCCATTTCCCGTAACCGTCAGATTCTCGAAATTCGCCGGCAGCGTGTAGCTCATCCAGGTATTTATCGTGTCCACGCCCTCGCCCGGCGCCTCATTGGCGCGGTTGATCGACGAATAAAGATAATAGATGTCGTCGCCCTTTCCGCCGATCATCGTCACGTTGACGGAACTGTCGCCATACATGGAATCGTTGCCGGGAGTGCCGTAGAGGGTCGGCCCGGAGCCGGTTGCGGAAAACCAAGCTGTCGAAGTTCCGCTGTAATAAAGCGGCTGCCCCACGGCATTCAATACGCTTCTGCTCATCGAAATGTCTCCAGTGATTGGTCGATTGGCTCCGCAAGCCCCAGCGCCGGCGTAACGGCAGCATGCTTGATCCCGGAAATGTTGCCGAGCGAAAGCCTGCCGCGCGGGGCGTCCTGCAACGCCTCCGGGTCAATGTTCAGGGCCTATGCAACCGTGCATGGCGGCAAAAGTTCCATCTATCTCAGGTGAGTTGCCCATCTAAGGGAAGTCGCCCCAGTGCTCCAAAAGCGCGATCGTCGGAGCTGTAGAATCGATCGAAGGCCCGGCGGGGTTGGGCTGTGGGGCTGCCGGGCCTTCGCTCGGGGCGACGAGTCGCCCGCCTCTTTATACTTGCCGCGCAGGCACACCGTAACCCAAGCATTTTACTGGATTCCTGCCGCCAGCAAGCGCGACACCTCTCCATGCCCTGTGCTTTGCGCAATGCTGCCCTGTAACCCAGGGTACTACTCAACGATGGAGGATGGTTTATCTTCTGAATTGTCAATGCGCAGCATCTCCTCCCACTGCGCAAGACGTTGATCGGGTCCACTCCTCCTCCAAGGAGCCGATCAAGTTCAAGGACCCCGACGCCTCCTCCCGGCTCGGGGTCTTTTTGCCTGCTGTGGCAAGTGCAGTTTGCGAGCCTTCAAAAAATACCGGCCCCGACTCAGCCATCGATCGTTCGCTGGCGATCGCCAGCGCGTGATTTTCCGCAGACTGATGAGGCGCAGCGGTTTCGTGCCGCGTCCATCCGGCGGTCTCCGCCGTGGCTGCAACGGCCTGAAACATACCCTCGATAGCTTCCTCGCAGTTGAGGTGTCGATCCGGGTGCGTGGTCGGGTGGAAGGCGATCCCGATGAGTGACGAAGCCAGCACCACCGCCGAGCGGCGGCAGGACGCAGCGCTCTATGTCCACTATTGCGAGCACCCGGCTGCAGAGCTGGGGCGCCTTCGGCTTCGCCGTCGGGAAGGCTGCGCCCAATTGGTCTTGCTTCGAGCATCGGCCGGGTTGGGGGCCATGAGGCAGAAGTTGCTCACGTCGAAGGGCGGCAGGCCAAAGCTGCAGCCGCCCCTGCGGGCATCGCGCGAGTTAACGGTTTACATCGCTCTTGCCGGAGTTACCGGGAACTCCGTCACCGCCGCCATTACCGAAACCGTTATTCGGGTGCTTGCCACCGCCACCGCCATCGCCGTCGCCGTCACCGTCACCATCGCCGTCGTCACCATCGTCGCCGCCGCCGTCACCGGCGTCGTAACTCGCTTGCGCAACGTCGATAACGAAGGGTACGGAATATGCCGCCAATTAAATATACTCCATTATATGGGACAAGGTGTGCTAATACATAAGAATTAGTCCGATCGAGCGCTCCATAGGTCTTAATACCTTTGCGCAACGTTGCTCCCCAACCATAGTGCGGCGGGTGAGCGCCTACGACCATGAATACCCCACCCCTGCGGCCGCTGGACGTGCGAGGGTCAAAGTGGCATTGCCGCCTTCTGCACCGCTCTGGGTCGGAAAGGTCACGCCGGGTACTTAGGCTGGCCTGCTCGCCAGCGGCATCCGACCCTTGGCCCGGCGAAGTTTGGACGTTTGGTGCGGGCCCGATAGGACCTAAGTCCAATGAGCCCACGCATTGGTCTAACCATGGTGGAAGCTGCCACCCCTAGGCGCTATTCACGCTCTTAAGCAGCCACACGGGTTGGGTTCAGCCAAACGGCTGCGCCATTTTTTGAGGAGGCGCTAATCGTGACTATTTCCAAGATGATCGGACGAGGTCTCGTCGCATTGGCTCTTGCGGGGGCGCCGCTGACCGGCATGGCGACCGGCGTTCCGGAGGCGGCGTTCGCCAAGGGCGGAAACGGTGGTGGCAATGGCGGCGGCAATGGCGGCGGCAACGGTGGGAATCATGGCAAGGGCGGCGGAGGCAGCCACGGCAACGGCACAGGCCAGGGCAAAGCTCAATCCAGGTCAGGAAAATCGAACGCTTCCCAAAGCGGCACGCGGGGCTTCCTTGACCGGCTCTTCCAGCACGGCAAAAAGTCCGACAAGGCGACGCACGGCAGGGGGACCGCGAAGTCGGTGAAGGTGAAAACGGCGGCCGTCCCGACGCCGAAGCCGAAGGCCGAGGAAGCCGGGGCCGCGAAGCTGAGTTCGCTCCGCAGGAACTTTCATGCCTACATGAACTCGAACGACCCGCGCATGGCGGCGATCTCGGCCTATGTCATGGCCTACGCCGCGTTCGAGGCGGAAAACGGTCCCAACACAATCCCGACCGATCCGGCCCTTAGCGATGAGGCGCTGCGCGAAGCGATCGCAGGCTTCACGAATGGCGGCGAAGTGACGGACGAGACGCTGGAGGACGTAAAGGAAACCTTGGGTGTCGGCCCGTCCGTTGGCAAGATCGACCAGATCCGCGACTATCTCGACGAGAGGACAGCGGGCACGATCACGACCGATGAGGATATCGCCGACTAAATCGCGATCTCGTGGCTTGATCACGATGATCTTGGTCGAAGTGAGGAGGGGTCATCGGGATCCCTTCTAAGCGCGATCCCATCAAACAACACAGAGCTACAGATGGATTGGCCAGATCCGCTGCAGCTCCGATCGCGACGTGTTCTTCAGCTAGCTGCGGCTCACTCGCCCTGTTCCAAAAGGGAACCGCTTCGAACGTCGCGTACGCTTGTCGAGATAGAGTCGGCGCAATCGGCATCGAGGCGCAGCCCCAACAGAGCGCTGGTTGATTTTCTCGGAACCATTCCACGGGCCGTGCGTTGGGGGTCATCGCTCTTATCCGAGCCGATGTTCTCCTATGACGGATCGGCTCCACACCCCTCCCCGAGTTTCGGAGTCGACCGGATGGCAGCGCTCTCCTCCGTAAGCGCTGCCATTCCTTTGCCGCTCCTCTCCACCCTCGCCCCAAACCAGCGCACGTCGGACCCGCGTGGGCCATCGGCTGCTCGAGAGCCAAGACGCCAGCGCACCGCAGATTCAGGCCATGCCGCGCAGCCATCGGGGAACCAACTTCCGCGCATGAGATTGCGCGACGCAGAGGGGTTCCTCAACGCACTTCAAACCAGAAGAGATCTGGGCAAGCGAGGACCGCGGGGTCATCCGCTGGCAGCTTCGCTGGGCGAAGGCGAAAGGACCGGACCCGAGCCGTCAACATCATGCGCGTCCGCGATGGAAAGATCGTCGAGGGGATGGGGTACGTGAAGGGTTAACGCCGGATCGCAGAGGCGCAGGAAGATGCGAACGCCTGAATCGACCGTAAGCCGTTGCCCGACGACTTCCGGACTGCCGATGCTGCCGATTGCTGCCGCTCGCAGGCAGGCCCACAGCGATCGGTTGGTGGTGACGTTGAAAATCGACTTCAGAATGGAAGCAGCACCTTGGCCAACTAATTCCGCTCGCAGCCTGTCGCGACGCAACCATTCCGGACCGCGCTTGCGTGGGCTGGAGCCACTGAAGCCTACCTAGGAACGAATCCCCGCGCCGAGGATTGAGTATTTTGTTCAGAAAAATGGAGGCATGTCTTGAACCTCCGCGTCAAAAGTCGAAGCCAGACGCTAGGCCGCGCTGGGCGAGGTTCAGCTCCCCAGGCGCTTCGGCTGGCCAAACTCGGCGCAAAGAAAACGGCCTTTCCGAACTTCATCGAACCCTGTCATCCAACGCTGAAGAAAAGACCCCCGGACGGGGCGGACTGGCTGCATGAGATCAAGTTCGATGGGTACCGCGCGCAACTCCATCTGCACGGCGGCAAAGCCACCGTCTACTCACGAACCGGTCTCGACTGGACCAAGGAGTTCAATCCAATCGCGCTGGCAGCGGAGGCGCTCACCGACCACCATCTGGTGATGGACGGCGAGGTCACCGTCTTCGGCAAGACCGGGGTTCCCGATTTTCAAGCACTTCGACGAGAACTTGCGAAACGCTCCACTCCGCACCTGACGTTTCAGGCGTTCGACCTGCTCTATTTGGACGGATACGATCTTCGCCGCATGCCACTCATCGAGCGCAAGCGTGTGCTGCAGGAGCTCATCGGCGACCGAGGCGGCGTCATTGCGTATGTCGACCATCTCGAGTTCCATGAAGGAGACGAGGTCTATGAGCAGGCCTGCATGATGGGCCTGGAAGGGATCGTGTCCAAGCGCAAGGATGCGCCATACCGATCGGGACGGCAGGAGATCTGGACGAAGACGAAGTGCACGAAGCGCGCGGCGTTTCCCATTATCGCCTTCGTGGACAAGCTTGGTGCGCAACCTCGCCGGATCGCCTCGCTCTATCTTGGGCGCTGGGCGGGCGACCGCCTCGTCTATGCCGGCAAGGCTCAAACAGGCTACACGCTGGCGGCGGCGCGCGCCGTGCGGGAGCGGCTCGACCCGCTGATCATCGGCGAGAGCCCACTCTCCCATCCGATCAACAAGCCGAAGGCGACCTGGGTCCAACCGCGGGTCTGCGCTGACGTCGACTACGGCGGCGTTACCGATGACGGCCTGCTGCGCGAGCCTGTGTTCAAAGGCCTGCAGGAAGAACTGGTTTCATCGCCAGCAAAGCCGACCGCAGCCGCGGCGGCGTCTGGCCAGGTTCCCCGAGAGAACATCTTGCAGCTCCTGCCGGACGCGGTTGTGCCCTCGAAAGAGGGGCTCATGGCCTATTGGACGCGCGTGGCCGATCGCGCCCTTCATTTCCTCGGCGGCCGTCCACTGAAGCTCGTGCGGCACGTCCATGGCACCACGTTCTATCACAAGGGTACGCTGCCACCGATCCCACCTGAGGTTCATCAGTTGCGCATCGAGAAACGCGAGGGCGGCCAAGGGGTGAGGCTATGGGTCGACGACTTGGCGGGTTTGTTGGGCCTTGTCGAAATCGGTGTCGTCGAACTGCACCCTTGGGCGGCGAACGTCGACGATATCGAACACGCCGACACGCTGATATTCGACCTCGATCCCGGCGAAGGCATCGAGTGGGAGTTCGTCGTCGAGACCGCGTTGCGACTACGAGAGCTTCTTCAGGCGGAAGGCCTTCAGACCTGGCCGAAGCTTACCGGCGGCAAAGGCGTTCATCTAATGGCCCCTCTTCGGCAGAAGATGGGCCACAATGCGGTGCACGCTTATGCCAAACGTCTGGCGCAACAGTTCGCCAGCAGCGATCCCGACCGCTATGTCACGTCCGCGCAGCTTTCGCACCGGCGGGGCAAGCTTTTTCTCGATTACCTCAGGAACGGCCGCGGCACCACTGCCGTCGGCACCTATTCGCCCAGAGCTCGCTCCGGCTTTCCCGTCGCGGCACCTGTGACCTGGAAAGACATCGAGCGCGGGATAAAACCGGATGCGTTCACAATGAGCCGTCCCCCCAGACGACGCAGCGGCTTGTGAGCTTTATTTCGAAAATCCTTGGAAAGATTTGTTTTTGCGCCGGAACAAATAAGAAAGCCATTCGGTTGACTCGCGAGCCCGCATACTGCGGCAGGAGCGAGACAATGGCAGTCGCGGCACGAGCCCAATGGAAGGGATACATTCGATTCGGCGAAGTGACCGCACCGGTGGCGCTCTACACCGCCACGTCGACGTCCGATCGTATCTCCTTCCACACCGTCAACCGGAAAACTGGAAACCGGGTGCGCCGCGAGTTCGTCGATGGCGTGACCGGCAAACCGGTGGAGAAGGAAGATCAGGTCAAGGGCTACGAGCTCGACAACGACAGATACGTGGTGCTCGAGCCCGAGGAAGTTGCCTCGGCGGTGCCGGAGAGCGACAAGACACTCCATGTCCAGGCTTTCATTTCCTGCCATGACATCGACAAGGTCTATTTCGATCGGCCCTATTATCTGACACCGGACAAGATGGGGACGGAGGCCTATGCGCTGCTGCGCGACGGCATGCGCAAAAAGGAGGTCGCCGCCATCGCCCAGACGGTCCTCTTCCGGCGGATGCGCACCGTCCTCGTCCGCACGCACGACAAGGGGCTGATCGCCACCACGCTCAATTTCGATTATGAGGTCAGAAGCGCCAAGGAAGCTTTCAAGGAAATCCCCGACATCAAGATCAAGGGCGAGATGCTCGAGCTCGCCAAGCACATCATCGGCATGAAGAAGGGAACCTTCTCGGCTGAGGAGTTCGACGATCGGTACGAAGCCGCGCTCGCCGAATTGATCAAAGCCAAGCTGGAGGGCAAGACCCTGCCGAAGCGCGCTCCTCCGAAGGTCTCGAAACCCAACGAACTGCTTGAGGCATTGCGTCAGAGTGCGGGTTTCAAGCCGGCAGCCGAGTCGAAAAGGCGCGAAGGCAAGGCCGCGGCCAAGGGCAGAGCAAAAGCAACCCGCTCGACGGCCGCAAAGGCGAAGACAAAGACGGCCGCCAAGAGCGCGCCCGCCCAACGTCGTCGCGCGGGCTAAGGGAGGTGAACGATGGCGCCCCCACGTCCATACTGGAAAGGCTACCTCAAGCTCTCGCTCGTCACCTGCCCCGTATCAATGATGCCGGCGACCAGCGAATCGGAAAAGGTCCGTTTCCATACCCTGAACCGCAAGACGAACAATCGGGTCGTCTCCAGATATGTCGACGCGGAAACCGGCAAGGAAGTCCGGGAAGAAGACGAGGCGAAGGGCTACGAGCGCGGCGAAAACGACTTCCTGGTGATCGAGGATGAGGAACTGGAGAGCGTCGCCCTCGAAAGTGCCAGGACAATCGACATCGAAATGTTCGTGCCGCGTAACACGATCGAGTGGGTCTGGCTCGAGAAGCCGCACTACCTGACGCCGTCGGACGAGGTGGGGCATGAAGCGTTCAGCGTCATCCGCGACGCAATGGAGGCCGAAAAGGTCGTCGGCATATCGAGGCTCGTCATCGGCCGCCGAGAACGCGCGGTTATGCTGGAGCCATGCGGAAAGGGGATCGTCGTTTGGACGCTGCGCTATGGCGACGAGGTCAGGAAGCCGGAGCACTACTTCGGCGATATTGGCGATGGCGACAACGATCCCAAGCTGATGAGTCTCGTCACGATGCTGATCGAGGGGAGGAGCAAACCGTGGAACGCCAACATGGTGCGCGACCCAGTGCAGGAAAAGCTCTTGGAAATCATTGAGAGCAAGCGGAAGTCGGCAAAGAAGGGCGCCAAGCCCATAGGCAAAGGTGACGAGCCGGCGTACACCGGCAATGTCATCGACCTCATGTCGGCTCTCAAGGAGAGCCTCGAGAAAAAGCAGTCGGGTCGTAAGAAATTGTAGGGGCGCCTCCCCGCCCCGGCTCCACCCTAGGAGTTCCTAGGACCAACGCAGCCCACATGCGCATTGACTCCCGCCAGAATGAGAACATAATAAGAACATTCCGTCGGCGCTCGCGCCGCAATCTGACAATTAAAGAGCCACAACCTCGTGTCTTCGGGGAGGAAAAGCCATGTCTGCCGGAAAGGATCGATCCGACGTCGAACAGTACGACGATCGGCTGGATGATGTTGCCGCCGCACTGGCTTGGCATGGCGGCAATGCCGAGGCCACGATCCGCACTCTCCTCGCCGACTGCAAGTATCTCCGCGAACAACTCGCGCTCGCCGAGATCGCGATGAGCCTCGGTTTCACCCGTGGCTGGAAACCGGCACACGACAGAGAGACGGCAAGGAGCTCATGATGAGCGACGAAGGTGGCGCAGATCGGCGCAACGACACCGCACTCTCCGAGCACTTTTGCGAGCACCCCCGCTGTGAGAAATGGGGCGGCTTCGGCTTTGCCGTCGGCAAGTCCGAGCCTGCCTGGTTCTGCTTCGAGCATCGGCCGGAATGGAAGCCACGACATGCCTAGATCGGGATCCTGGTGGCTCTCTGAATTCGCCGGTGAGAAGATTCGGATTGAATGCGAATGCGGCGTCAGCAGAATCTACGATGCAAAGGCAATGCTGGAGCGGATCGGTGAGCGAAGCATGCCAGGGTTGCTGCGGGAACTTGCCTTGGCGAACGGCTGTAAGAGGACGACCAACAAGTTCTATGGCCGCTGCAAGTTGAGTTACGGAAACACCATGCTCGCCAAGGAGGGATTGCTCTCTCGAGCCAGCCGGCCGGCGGTGCGACGGCGCCGGCCGGCTCTCCAGAAGAAATAACCTTCGCAAGTCTGCCGGAATGGTACGAGCTCTTTTGCGAGTGCCGCGCATGCGGGCGCGAAAGCAGGTTGGATCGGCGCGCCTTGTTGAAGAAATTCGGGGTGAAGCAACCAATCCTGCCTCTGGCCGGGAAGTTGCGCTGCTCGAAGTGCGGGAACAAGGATGGCAACATAATCATGGTCGGAAAGGTTACACGCTGATCTGCGAGTTGACGCCGCGGGCAGCCACTATAACCTTGCCGCTTGGAGAGGAAAGCCGATGTGCGGACGCATCTACATCAAGACCACGCTTGCGGATCTGCTGCGCAACTTCTCTTTCGCGCATCGCGAGGGCGCCGAGGGGCTGGCGAACCAGTTCCCGCGCTATAACGGCGCGCCGTCGCTCTACTATCCGATAATCATCCGCGACGTGGTCCGTGATCCGGATGTCTTCGGCCCCACCTTCGTCAGTGCCCGATGGGGCTTGATCCCAGGCTGGATCAAGGAGCAGAAGCTCGGCCGACCGCCTCCGGTCAACGCCCGATGCGAGGGCATCGCCAGCAGCGGCATGTTCAAGAAAGCCTATGCCAACAGGCGTTGCCTGGTGCCGATCGACGGCTTTTTCGAGTGGAAGGACATTTTCGGCACAGGCAAGGACAAGCAACCCTATGCCATCGCCATGAAGTCCGGCGAGCCGTTCGCGCTTGCCGGCATCTGGGAGAGCTGGCGAAATCCGGAAACCGGCGAGGAGATCCGCACCTTCTGTGTCATCACCTGCCCGCCGAACGAGATGATGGCGACGATCCATGACCGGATGCCGCTCATCCTGCACCGGGATGACTATGAGCGCTGGCTATCGCCGGAGCCGGACCCGTTCGACCTGATGAAGCCGTTCCCGGCCGACTTGATGACGATGTGGCCGATCGACCGCAAGGTCGGCTCGCCAAGGAACGACAGCGCGGACATTCTCGATCCGACCGAACCTGTTGCATGAGTGTTCGCGCGCCGATGGTCAGGCGGAACTAAAGCGCGCAGCGCAAGTTAACTTGATGCCGAGCAATTCGGCATTCAGGTCCCCCAACCTGCTAGGAGTGCCCGCTTCAGCCCCCCACTGTGCGGGCACTCGCATTTCCGAGGTTCTCTGCGGCTCTGTCTCGGCTAGACATGACTCGCCATCTCGTCGCAAAGGCGTACAATTTCGCCATCATCGGCTCGTGATATTGGGCGCCAGTGGGCGATAGATCAGACGCGCTTTCGCCCTGAATCAGGACGCCGCGCCATGCTGCAGCCCCAGATGCGATTTTACCGGCTGGCATCAACTTGCTGGACGAGGTCTTCACGGAAATTCTGGCTGAAAAAGGCTCCGCCGCGATTGCGAAGCTGCTGAACGTATCGCCAGGAGACCGTTCGCCGTTTATCGGTCTGGAGTGCTTGAGCGAGACATGCTCCGCAAGTTGGGAGCCTGACGGTCGAGGCTATTTCTTCGCCAGGTAAGTCCATCACCTTCTCACGGCTCGGCTCTGCTTCGCCGATCGCCTCGAGGGCCTCGGTATTTTCTCATGACGCACGGCCAGGGTCGATCCCGATGTCGGTCATGCGATCGCAAAGGGCTGCGTGCCGAGCGTGTGCGCTTGCCCGATCGCGACGCGGTCCTGCTCGCCGGGCGGACAAACCGTGTCTGTTCTGAGTCGTCGGCCACGCGAGCAGCACTGCGTCCCAAACTGGACCAGATGCACGAGCGGCCGCCACGCGGCGGCCGGAAAGGGCAAAGGTCTTCCGTCAGGGCAGACGCCTAAAAGACCCTTCGAGTCTGACATCAACTTGTTCCGGCTATCCGAGCCATCCGATAACATGTAACAACCGCTTCACTTGCTATCCTTGTTTCGCAGACATCGTCGCGATGTATGTAGAATTCCAGGAGTTCTGTGGTTCAGGAAGATGTCGATCGTTGCAGTAAAGGTTCTGTCCACTGTCAACGCCCCTTATGGGACGACCCTTTCGGCTGAGCAGCTGGCATCCAAGATTTCCGATCCTGCCAGCGCAGTCTCTTTCGATCCTTCGGCATTTTCCTTCTTTTCCGAGGTGGACGAGAATCTACAGATCTTGTTTTTGGACGAAATGCACGTTGATCCGACGGCCGCCTCCGATCTGGCACGGAAGTTCTCGGCACTTGCTGGCCTCCCTTTGGCACGAGCGGCGTAGTTGGTCGAACACCCGGTCAGCAGATGGAGCGACCTGTTTGACCAGGCTTGCCGCATCATCGAGCAAGCAAACTCCGAAGACACAGGGCTACGCGCTCGACATCAACCCTGACGGTTATGAGTTCGACGGATCGCGGACGTTGAAGATCGTTTCCGACAATGTCAGCGAGATCGACTTTATCTGTGCCCCCAGCCTGACCGGCAACCCGACGGTGAGAGCGGAGGTGCGCGGCCGAGACGTTCTGCTCGAGACCCCGGGGAAACCGTCGCAAAGAAGATTTACTACCGGGGCGCCGCGATGCAGCCCCGCGACATGTTCGACATCGCCTGCGCCGTGAAAACTCACGGCGTGGAGTACCTCAATGACGCCTTAACGCCCTTTCACGATAAATGCGAGGCGGCCCTCAAAGTTGCTCGCCAGATGAACGCGCAGTTCGCGAAGCCATCATGACGAGCCTTCTGCACCGAGAGAGCTTCTCCGATATTCCGCACGTGGCTCAGTCAATGACGATTGAACTTCTGGAAACCATCTGCACTCGTGCAAAGATCTAGCGGACGCTACGAAGCCTTGCGGCCCGGGGCGCCGTTCGGCCGCGTCAACGCCCTCAACATTGGCCCAAGCGAGAACTCGCCGCACCCTCGAAAGCTCAACATTAACCTGAATTATTGACATTAAGCAGTTAGAATAAATAATTTTTTTCGGGAACTAGATGACTCTGGCGTGATCGAGCCCTCCTGCTTATCTGGATGAACGGGTGACGGTCGGCTGTGCGATCTCGCGACGACAAGACTGTCGTTGCGGGGACGATCTGCATAACATGTAGGCGGCGGCGATCACCCGCCGAGCGTCAGTATCGTGAGCTCATTGGCGAAATCCGTTCGGGGACCGGCGTCATCAGCGCCGCCGACGTTTGCCAGCGCGCCAACCGAGACCTCCCGCTCAGCCCAATCACATCCGAATCGCACAGTTATCTTCGTTTCTAATTTGCGTAGCATGTATATTCGCGATCGAGGTTCGAGCGGTGTTGTTCCGAGAGGATATCCGGGTGGCTATTCCAATTGAAGCTTGTTCGGGGATGCCGAGTGCGGCCCGGCCGCCCCCCTGGACCGAGGTCCCCGTTGCGCGGGTTGAGAAATGGGGTTCCTGACGCATACGTCCCCGCATTTCCGACCGCGTCCAGCCGTCGTTTGAGGAATTACGGAGAGGTCTGATGCGTCTCGTATTCCTTCATGGCATCAACCAGCAGGGAAAGAGCGCGGAGATTATCCGCCGGGAGTGGAGAGGTTTCCTCGGGAATCCGGGCGACCTCGCCAGCATCGAAATTGTGGTTCCGTTCTACGGAGACGTTCTGGCGGGTGCGACGGAGCCGGCAACCCCGGAACAGGCGGTGGCCATGGGAATCCCAGGCGACGACGAGGAGCGGGAATTCGTGATTTCGGCGCTCCATCAGGTCGCTCTTGAAAGAGGTCTCACACGCGAGCTAATCGAGCGCGAACAGGCGATCACTCCGGGTCCGCTCGAAGATCGCCGCTTCCTTGCAATACTCCGCCTGCTCGAGAAGTTGTCTCCGTTCAAGGGAGGCCTATTCCTCCTGCTGGTCAGGCAGGCCTATTCGTATCTGAAACGCGATCATGTGACGTCGCGTGTGGACGGGATCGTCAGGCCGTGTCTTACCGATGGCTGTGTGGTGGTCGGGCATTCATTGGGATCGGTCATTGGATTTAAACTCCTGCGCGAACTCAAGGTGAAGGTGCCGCTGTTCACCACACTTGGCGCACCGCTGCCCCTCGAAGCCGTCAAATCGGCGCTGAGGCGGCCGCATGCTGTACCGGCCGGAGTCGCTCGTTGGTACAACGGCCTCGATGTGGATGACCTCGTGACTTTGGGAAAGCCTCTGACCCAAGAGACTTTCGCTGGCGGGATCGTCAATAACTCGAGTATCGAAAACGGAGAGGATGCGCATGCGATCGAGGGCTATCTAGGAGACGCAGACGTCCGGAGGGAGATTTTTTCAGCCGTGAGAACCTGACCGATCTCCTGCGTGCGACGCCAATGAGCCGAGGTGGCGCGATATGAGGCCGGCGGAAGGGACGAGCTCAAGCCGCTAAGTGCCCGGGAGCGTGCCGAGGGCGGGCGAACCAGTTCCCGCGCTATAACGGCGCGCCGTCGCTCTACTATCCGATAGTCATCCGCGACCTCGTCCGTGATCCGGATGTCTTCGGCCCCACCTTCGTCAGTGCACGATGGGGCTTGATCCCGGGCTGGATCAAGGAGCAGAAGCCCGGCCGACCGCCTCCGGTCAACGCCCGATGGGAGGGCATCGCCACCAACGGCATGCTCAAGAAAGCCTATGCCTGCCGCCGCTGCCTCATACCGATCGACGGCTTTTTTTGGTGGAACGACATTTTCGGCACAGGCAAGGACAAGCAACCCTACGCAATCGCCATGAAGTCCGGCGAGCCGTTCGCGCTTGCCGGCATCTGGGAGAGCTGGCGCAATCCGGAAACCGGCGAGGACATCCGCACCTTCTGCGTCATCACCTGCCCGCCGAACGAGATGATGGCGACAATCCATGACCGCATGCCGGTCATCCTGCACCGGGAGGACTATGAGCGCTGGCTTTCGCCCGAGCCCGATCCATACGACCTGATGAAGCCCTTCCCCGCCGAGCTGATGACCATGTGGCCGATCGATCGCAAGGTCGGCTCGCCAAGGAACGACAGCGCGGATATCCTCGACCTGGTCGATTAAGGGAAAGCATGGTGACGATCGAAGAACTCATCCTAGTCTACATATGCATGATTGCGCTAGGTGCTGCCTAATTAGGAGGTCTACTGGTTCATTCGGTCGCTGCTCTTTTACAGAGCCGGCATCTGGCGCGGCAGCTTCCAGTTCCCCTTGCCAGGTACGTGCTGAGCATGCGAAACGTGAGCCGTCTTGCTGATCAGCTCAGGCTAGAAGGTAAATGAGGTGCTAAATCTCATACGGCGAAATCTGGGTGCGTTTCGTCTTTTCCTCGTGGTAGCCTTAGCAGGGCTTTGGTTCGTCCATGATATCGGCAAGGGCTCCGTTGCTGCCCTCTTGCTGTTTGTAGGCATTGGAAAGGCGTATGAGACGTCCTTCCTCCGCGGCGGTCAAAAGTGGGACGCGGATCCTGTCAGCCTCAAGCTGATGATCCCGTCCAAGTTTGCCGACTATATCTGGAACGGCTTCCGATAAACGATGGTCCGCGGGTTCGCTATTTCTTGCCGAGATACTCCATCACCTTGTCACGGCTCGGCCCCGCTTCGCGGATCGCCTGCAGCGCCTTCTGCCGGGTGACCTTTGTCGTCCTCATGATGTACGCGACCTCGTGCTCCTGTTCGGAAACAAGCGAGCGGTCGCGGCCCTTCTTCTTCGGATCGTCTGCCATACTTTCCTCCATGTTCAAGCATGGAAGGATAGGATCCGCTAGGGACGCGACAAGGGGTGGGAACCTCACGCCGGGTGAGGTGTTGACCTGACCAAGGAGGCACATCATGGCCGGCAAAGTGAAGGTGCAGAAGCTCATCGAAGACTGCCAAGAGGACATCGCGGCGTACCTGCCGCCGGAAAGCGGCATTACGGATTACGAGCTGCTGCAGCGGCTAATAACGCGCCTTGACGGCCGGCAGGCGAAGGATGCACTCGGCGAGGATTGGCAGGGGTGGTGGCCGAAAGATGATGACCATGGGGACGGCGGAAACGATAGCCCTGCCCCCAAACCGGAGCTGGAGCCAGCGTGAACTCGGCGCCGCGACTATCCCCCTGACAACAACAGAGCTGCAGGTGGATTGGCCAGGTCCGCTGCAGCTCCGATCGCGACGTATCTTCAATCCGGTTTGGGGCTCTCTCGCCCTGTTCCATCCAAGGGAACCGCTTCGAACGTCGCCTATGACTTTAGAGATAGTGAGAGCGCAAGCGAGATCAAGGGCTATTGGCCGTCTAAACCCATGTGCTCCGTCCGAGCTAGTTCCGATTGGCTAGAAGCCAACGTCCTCCGCCTGATGTAAAATCAGCATTCCCTTAAATGAGAGGGAGGGGGGTCTATGTCCAGGGGAACAGTATGGGCCTTAACCGCGCTCGCCGCCTGGCTGGGAGCGTTCTCCCTTGCGGAGGACAACGCACTCCAAATTCCGGGTCACAAATTCAAGACCGCAAAAAATTGCGAGCGAAAGGCGCCAGTCGGGAAATTCGATCGGAAGTGCGATATACCGGTTGTCGGCTGGCGCGGTGCCGAAGGCCTATGGTTGCCGAGTGTTTCTCAAGGTGCCCCCGGCGGGTTCGGTTTTTAGATAAGATCGCAGGGTCAACGCCGCAATTGAGCGCCGTCGCGCTGGCTGGCTTCGACCCGTTGCAATATCTCGCGCGTCACCCGCATGTCGGCAGCTAGGCTGTTGAGCGTGAGCCAGCCTGAGTTGATTGGGAACCATTCGATGAGCAGGACGTTAAACGCCGTCGCCTATCCGAAGCGACGGCTGAAAGCAGGCCGGCTCGTCATCCCCTCACCACTCGCCGAGCCGACCAATTTGGCAGCGCCCCTGTCTCCTCCGGGGGGGCGCTGCCGTCCAGCTAGAGCAATCCTTAATCACCGCTGAAGCCGCTTTGGCCAGTCCACCTGCAGCTCCCCCTCTTGAGTTCACGCACCCCTCTATAATGAACGGCACCAAGGAAGAGTGATGGAGACCGCCGCGGCCATATCAGTCCACCGCCCTTGAACTCAGCGTTCAAACAACACAGATTATTTGCTTGAGTACACACGCGTGTGTATAATCTGGCCATGCGGAGCGGCGACGTTATTGCAGTATTGCGCGAGGATGGTTGGTACGAGGTCGCCACAAAGGGCAGCCACGTTCAATTCAAGCATCCGGACAAACCGGGCCCGGTCACCGTTCCTCATCCAAAGAGGGATTTGCCAGTAGGCACTCTCAAGAGCATCGAAAAGCAAGCCGGGCTGGAACTGAGGTAAGACCATGCGCAACTATATCGGATTGATCCACAAGGACGCCGAGAGCGATTACGGTGTTTCCTTTCCTGATTTTCCTGGTGTCGTAACCGCCGGTACCGACCTCGATAACGCCCGCGCTATGGCCGAGGAAGCCTTGGCACTGCACATCGAGGGCTTGGCGGAGGACGGTGAAGCTATTCCCGAACCGTCTTCCCTTGAGGCTGTTATGTCCGATCCGGAGAACCAAGCCGGTGTGGCTATTCTCGTCGCGGTGAAGACTGAGGCGAAAAAAGCCGTTCGCGTGAACGTCACGCTCCCCGAAGACGTCCTCAACGAGATTGATGCATTCGCGGAGGCGCATGGCTTAACGCGTTCGGGGTTTCTTGCCCGTGCCGCCAGACATGAGATGCAGCTCGCAAGCGATGAGGACGACAATTATGGGAAGGCGCGTCTATCGGCTTGATATTGCGACGGGCGAGCGTCCTACCCGCTCGCCTCTCCTGTACCGCCACAACTGAGCCATGCCTTCCGCGATCTGCGCGAACGCACCGCGAGCCTCTGTATACGGTTGTCGGAATGCTGCGCTGCAAAGGTCAACTTGGTTGCCTTGTACTCGAAAGCCACCTTGATCCAGCCCTCGTCTTTCACCAGCAGGTCGGGGGTTATCAAAGGCAGGCATCGCGCTTTGCTTCTTACTTACTGTTCAAACCCTCCTATCGGCTTCTTCGAGCAGCTTCTGAGGTCCGGAGGAGAGGGTTGCGAAAGGACTTGCGGTGTCTTGCGAGAGCCCGGCTTCTACGTCTCTGCTGTTTTCGGCATCTTGTTTCTCGGCGGCCTCCTCATCTTCGGAGGGCTGAAGGCGCCTTGACCTCCGCTCGTCGGTTCCGCGTTTCGCCTGATCGGCACGCATCCGTGCGTCGAGCCAGAGTTCCGCGTTCGAGGAAGAACTCGCCGCTGTCCTCGCCTGGAACTGAAGTGCCTTCGCTACGTGTTATCGGGAACACCTCGCCGGTTCGCCGGTTTGGCCGCATCCGGACGATAGCGTCCGGCGCGAATTCCCACGCAGAAGCCAGCAAGCGGAAGCGCCGATGTACGATTGCGTCATTCTGGGCGGAGGCCCCGCCGGGCTCGTGGCGGGCATCTACCTCGCGCGGCTCAATCGACGGGTGATCATAACCGACGGCGGGCAAAGCCGCGCTTCCCTCATCCCGCGATCATTCAATCATCCGGCATTCCCGGACGGCATTCCGGGACGAGACCTGCTCACTAGAATGCGTGCGCAAATCCAAAAGCTAGGCGTCGAGTACATCGCTGGCTGTGCGGATCGGGTCGAGCAGCTGGGTGCTGGCTTCCAATGCATTGTCGCGGAACGAACGCTCGACAGTCGCGCCATGATCTGCGCGACCGGTCTCGTGGACATCCTCCCGCCGTGGCGAGATGCAACGGAGCTGGTGCGAAAAGGTAATCTGCGGGTTTGCCCCATCTGCGATGGTTACGAGATCAACGGGGCTGCTGTCGTCGTCATCGGTCACACCCGCCGGGCATTGAAAGAAGCAGAATTCCTCCTGTCGTTTACGGATGATGTGACGCTAGCGACTTTGGGTGTCGAGTTGCAGGGGTTCAGCGCCGCCGAGGTGCGCGAACCCTTGCGCCTCGCCACGTCCCCACTGCTTTCTCACAATCCGATGGCCGGCGATCGCCTTTCGCTGAAACTGACTGACGGCAGGCGGCTGGAGTCCGTGGCAGTTTATTCCGCGCTCGGTTGCAGGCCACGCTCCAACATTGCCGCCGGTGTCGGAGTAAGACTTGACGACGAAGGGCGGATTCCCACCGATCCTCATCAGCGCACCAACGTCGAGCGGTTCTACGCGGCCGGAGATGTCGTAACCGGCCTTAATCAACTCGGCGTAGCCATGGCGCAAGGGGAGATTGCCGCCGTTGCTGTTCATAATGACCTGCTGGCGGACGCTGCTCCATGAGGGCCTGGTCTGAGGAGAACCGACGGGAGCGCCGACGGCAGTTTCGGCCGAAAACGTACGGCTAAGCAGTCGGTGATTGTTTGCAGCCGATACGACGTAAAGCGTTTGCCGCGGTTCAGGAAGCGGTTTCGCGAGAATAGCCGACGTGCGGACCTCGGGTTCGGGGCCCGCGCCGGGAAAGAAAGCACTGGAGCTCGCTTGAGCTCTCGGAACTATTCGAGACGCGAGACGTTAGACGCCGTCGCCTATCCTAGGCGACGCTCAACGCGAAGTCGGCTCGTCATCCCCTCCCCACTCGCCGAGCCGACCAACTCGGCAGCGCCCCTGTCACCTCCGGGGGGGCGCTGCCACCCAGGCAGATCAATCCTCGATCACCGCTGAAGCCGTTCTCCGTCGCGCTGGCGGGGTCTCGCCCGTTTGCAATATCGCCGCATGTCGGCGACAAGGGCGTTGAGCTCGACATAGCCGAACCGTTGCTGGCGCCATTGCATCCAGCCGCTCCACCTCCATTCTTGTTACTGTGGCCGCAGCGTTAAATGTGCAAACTCGGTTGTAAACCTCGAAAGCTGTTGCAACTCCGTTACAGCCAAATCATACGATTCGGTGCTAATTGACCCTGCAAATTTTAGTGGGGGCAAAAACGTGAAACCAATTGTATTTCTGGCTCTTACCGCGGCTATCACTGCTTCTTCTGCGGCCAGCGCGGCCGACGTGGTGGATCAAGCGCCTACCGCACCTGTCGCGGAAGTAGCGGCACCTGCGTTCACTTGGTCGGGCGTCTATTTCGGTGTGCACGGTGGCTATGGCTGGGCTGACGCAGAAATCAGCGGCGCCGACCTTGGCGGTTTTGATGGCGGCCGCTTCGGGGGCTTCGCTGGCTATAATTGGGATCTCAGCAATGGGCTTGTTCTCGGCGTCGAAGGCGATGTGAATTACGATTGGAATGATCGTTCGGCCGGTCTCGCTGACGAACTGGGAACCGATTGGTCTGGCTCTGTACGCGGCCGAGTTGGTTATGCTCTCGACCGGACGCTCATCTACGCCGCGGGCGGGTGGACGGTAGCCAATGCCTACATCAATGACCCGGTTTTCGAAGACAGCGAAACTACGCACGGGTGGACGATCGGCGCCGGCGTCGATTGGGCGGTGGTGGAAAACGTGTTCGTTCGGGCCGAATATCGCTACAACGACTTCGGCGACGTTTCCCTGTCGGGCGAAGATGTTGGGTTCGACCAGCATGTCATCAACGTTGGCGTTGGTGTGAAGTTCTAAACGCTTCCGCGGCAACGTCGGAGTTCTAGTGCCTCGCCTTCGGCGGGGCTTTTTTGCAAGCTTGACGGAAGCGTCTGAGACGGTGTGCCGCCCTCTCCTGATACGTTTCGATGATTCATGCCGCAGCTTCCCGCCATTACTCCACGGGATGCCGTCGCAATTAGTAGCGGCTTCGAGGGCGCTCCTTTGCGCTATAAATCGACGCGACGAAATTCCGTAGCCCGTGCAGTCTGCCTTTGCGTCAGCAGCGGTTCAGGAAAGCGATATAATTATTCCCTCTCCGCTCGAGATACTTGATGGTGTAACCGACCTGGTTGTTGCCCCAACGCACTTCGCAACGGGGACCCCATCGGGTATCGCGGCAGCCGTAGACGGTAAAACACTGACCCGCCTCGGTTTGAGTGACCACCGGGCTGCTCATGTCTTCCTGGCTGCGGACGTTTAGCGGTATGATGGAGCGAACCAGCCGTCGGTCGCGCGGCGGGGGAACATCGGCGGGGTCGGCGCATCGGCCGGTGTCCTCGCGCAGATAGCAGTCAGCGCGCGCGCCTCCGCCCCCTTCGGGGCCGTGACCGTCGTAACCCGATCTTTCTCCTAAGCGTTGGCCGCTTTTCGGCTTCATCGTGATGATGCTGCCGTCAGCAAGGCGTCCGACAAGCTCACGCCGGGACGGCTCGAAGTTGCCGATCGTGCGGCCAACCGGGTCAAGAAGCGCGACGCCGTTGCTGCTCGGAGCCCAGCCGCCGAGGAAGCCCAAGGGTCCCATGCACATCATGCTGCGGGCCATGAGCTTTCCCGCGAAGGCCGTTCCGAGCAATTCAATCCTGCAGTTGCCGGCGAGACTGCCAGTTTCCACTTCCCAGGAGCCGATGAATGCCGATGGATGGTTCTGTGGAAAAGCCGGAGACGCCAGGAAGAGCGACGCAAGAACTGCAAACCCGTAACGAATGCTCATTTCATATCCCCCGGATGAGCAGTGCACAAACGCTGCCGTTGTGCCCGATTCGCAACTTACCGGATAGTACTACGACCAAATGCAAGGCAATGTTTTGCAGCCAGTCCTTCGTGTTTGTCCGCTCTGGGTAAGGGGGATCACTTTATGGGCGAGAAAGAAGGCGCCGCACCAAATTCGGGCACATTGAATTCTCTACACGCTTCAAGCGGCGCAAGGTTCCCCACCTCACGAGAGTGCCCGCTCCTGCCCCCCCGGTGAGCGCTCGCATGTTGATCAGCCGCCCCGCAGGAACAACACCAACGCGCGCTTGGCGACATCCGCAAAGGTCACGCCGAGCGCGGCCGCCCCAATGCCAATCACAGCGACCGTCCCCACCCCCGTCAGCTTCCATTTCCTCACATCGTCGGTGATCCGCTTCATATCGGTGATGTCTCCCTGAACGGCCGCCGTCGACGCCTCGAGCGTCCCTACTCTGCTGACGAGCTCATCCATCCGGCGATGCATTCAGGGCGCGGCTTGCATCGGATTTGACTTCTGATCTCCGAAAATCTTCCGGAAGGTTCTTTCCCTCCGCAAGCAGGTCCCGAACTGCTGATGAACACTGGCATCGATCATTCCCGCCCTTCCCCCTGTTTCGCGCATTCGCCAAGGGAGGGTGCGCCGCCGAAAGGACTCGACCAATCGACGGTTCTCTGGTTCTCTGTATGACTACTCTTCGGATGCACGCAAAGCGAGGCTGACAGAAGATGGGTTACGATTGGGAAGGAAGGCGCACGCGAGGCATTCGAGTGCTCAAATTCCTCAGCGCGCTGGCTATACCCGTTTTGTTGCTAGGCTCCGCCATTGCGGCCGCGGAGTGGGCAAATGGCCAAACCTTTACAATTGAGGCAACTGGAACGCCGGCAGCTCCGTCACCTCGCTAGCTTGGCCGTCTGAGAGGTGCGCACCGCCGAGCCCCTGGCCGCGCGCTGTCAAGCGGCTGTTGAGCACTGACTGAAGTTCATAACGTTATCCTCTGAATTCACAGCCTGTAGCCCGAACGGGCAATGGAGGCAGAGGAGTCGGTGTGTTACCCCTCGCCAGCCGTCTCAGACGGGGAGAGGCGGTAGAGGCCTGGTGTCACGCCCTAGCGCGCCGGGCCTCGCCCTGGGGCTCGCCTGCGCATCCAAACTTGCGGCTTCCCACTTGCGCTCGAATAGCCGCCCTCATCGTGAGTTCGAGGGCCACGGGAAGAGTTCCCGATCCGAAATGGTCTCCTGATAGTCGGGCTTTTCCGTCACCGCCCGATAACGGCAAAAACCCCGCCGAAGCGGCGGTTAGGGTCACTCTTCTGTTGGATCGCTTCGCTTGGTCAGCATCTGAATCAAAGCAAGCTCGCTTCGAACTCCCTGCTGATACAAGTGGAAGAGCATCCTGCCCAATTCGGTGCCCCCGTCGCTGTCGGGCACCAGATCATTTGCTCCGCATGCATAGGAATGCACCCTTCGAAGCATTGCTATTTCTTCGTCGCCAATCCCCATGTCCGAAAAGCGAAGAGCCATGATCCTGCACTTTAAGAAACGCTGCGATGATTTTTTATATTGGGAGGGGAAACTTTCGTTTCCAGTATGGGCGGCGCGCGGCTGGCTGACTGTCAAATTTGAGGCGAGACTGGTTTCGATTGCCCGTCCGGCTTCCTTTCACGGGATGAAGTCGAGAAGGATCGCCGCGCCGCGAGGCACGGTTCTATCATGGATGGGCGCTTTGCTGGCGTGGAACTTTTTCCTAAGGCACTCCGTTGACTCTCCTTTGGCTCGTCAAAGAAAGCGAGCGAGGAGCCATGGACGTGCAGAAGGCAGGAATGGCACGGCTGTTCTTGGCGGCGCCGGAATTGCGCAATCATGCGTGGATGCCGCAGGACTACGTGTTTCTCAAGCTATGCGAGGTGTATGAGGAAGCGTGCTTACGTCGCGACGTTCTTCGATGCTCATCACAGAAAGACAATAGCGCCCTGCTCAGATCCGAGAAGAAGTGCAAAAGTATCGAGGCCGCCGCGATCGCTTACATCCGCGAGCACCAGAAATTCTCGGGCATCATCTGACAGCCACACGCGTCAGGGCAGCAAAGTTGCGATCATAAGCGCAGTGACAAGGACTATCGCGGCGCAAGCCGCTACCCACTCGATCAGCTTGACGCTTCGGCAGGACGCATCGCGGTCCTCCTTTGGTGTTCCCCTGGCAAAGAAACGCTCCGCAAGCACGAATGTTCACGATCTTCCTGGGACACCACCTAAGAGTGGAACAAGCTCTGAATAGTTTCACGGCCACTCCAACGCCGGCGCTCCGCAATGAACTCTTCCACCGTCGGCTGCGACCGCTCGCTGACGCCAGCGGCATTTATGTTTGGCGCAGGCGCGTTTTTCAGCGGCCTCGCCTCAGGGTTCGCCTACTTCGATCAATACGTATACCAGGAGACCCAGGTGGACTCGACCCTCACTTGGGAGCACCCCTTCTGCGTCGCATTCGTGACCCGCATCTTATTCAAGCACGGTCCTGGGCTTGTGTTCCTCTTGGCGGGCTATGACCTTGAGCTCGGAGCTTGGGGCTAGTGGCAACGATAAGTCGTCGCGTCGTCCTCCCGCTCCCTAATCCCCTTGAACGACGGGTGCCTTAGCTTCCCATCGTCGGTCCTGGTACGATATTCGACTTCAGCGATGAGGCGCGGCTCGGTAAAGGGCGCGGCTCGGTAAAGACGGCATTCTTGCGCCTGAGGCTCACAGCCGGCGAAGTCGTCACAATCTCTCCGAGCAGCTCCCGGAACTTCACCGATTCCTGACGGCTCCACCCCTTCCCGCAGCCGCCGACATAGACCAGCTCGTCACCCTTCCTCGTGCCAGCAGCAGGCGCCCGATCGCGCCAGGCGCACGACCGACGGCTCGAACCCAACGATCACAAAACTGTGGCGGCGGGTGCAAGTGATCTTCCGCCACCAGTCGTTTCGACCAGAGCGATAGGGAAATCGGTTCGTCCAGTCGTAGCCGCCGCGCGTGATAACCCGCACCCCTCCGGGCTCGATATAGACGGCCAGTCGCTAGCCGTCCTCAAACACCCAGTCCGGGCGTCTCGGCGGCACGTCGACGAGCACCGCAAGGCACGGCTCTACCCGCGCGCGCATAGGGGCTGGCGGGTCAGGCGTCGGCTTGTTTGAAGATGCTCTCACCATGCGCCTATACCGCAGAATTCATGGAAACGTGGCATGGTGAAGGGGCAAGATCACACTGGAACCAAACTGCAGCTCGGGAGTTCTTTTGGCGGGGAATAATCCCGGTCTCTCAAGAGGTAACCACGTGAAAAAGTTGATTATTTTGGCCACAGCGGTCGGCGCTGTGGCGACGGCCGCGCTCGCGCAAACCACACCATCCCCGGAGGGCGATACGCCGGCCGTCGCAACACCCGATACACAGAACCCGTCGGCACCCGTCGAAGGTGCGAACAGCTTTACTGAAGCTCAAGCGAAGGCGCGGATTGAAGAAGCCGGATACACCGACGTCAAATCGCTGAAGCTCGACGACAAGGGCGTATGGCAGGCGGCTGCAATGAAGGACGGCAAGTCAGTGTCGGTCGCGCTCGACTACCAGGGCAACGTGACTGCCCAGTAGCCGCGAGAACGGCCTCAAATCTAAAGGGAGAATGAAAGTGAGAACTGTAACTGGGTTATTTGATGACTACGATGATGCCCGTGCTGCCGTCGCGGATCTGGAAGCGGCAGGTGTACCTTCGGATGATATCAGCATCGTTGCCAACAACACAGGCGACCGCTACTCGACCGAGAGTTCGGACGCAGCCGAAGGCGCCGGCACCGGAGCTGGCCTCGGGGCCGTCGGAGGCGGGGTCGTCGGTCTTCTTACAGGACTTGGTCTGATGGCAATCCCCGGTGTTGGACCAGTTGTGGCCGCAGGATGGCTCGCGTCCACTGCCGCGGGAGCGGCAGCTGGTGCTGTCGCCGGCGGCGCGGCCGGAGGCTTGATAGGCGCGCTTACGGACTCGGGAGTAGATGAGGAGGATGCCCATGTCTATGCCGAGGGCGTACGTCGCGGGGGCGCCTTGGTGACAGCGAGGGTCGATGACAGCCTTGCGCTTAAAGCAGAGGCAATACTGCAGCAACGAGACCGTGTTGATCCTGGCGCTCGTAGGAGCATCTATGCGGAAGAAGGATGGACACGGTTCGATGAAAACGCCGACCCGTACACGTTAGAGCAGGTTCAGCGCGAGCGCGAACGCTATCGTACTATGATGCCATAACGGCGGTCTAGCGTTATCGCGACAGCAAATATAAAGCCCCTATCCGCTCTGTGGGTGGGGGCTCTCCCTGCAGCATCATCGCAGCTGTCGGACGCCGATAGCCGACCGCCGATCACAAGATCGCCCTCATCGATAAAATTTCCCTTAAGCGGCGCCCCTCCGCCGGTCACCATCAGATGGCGGCATGAACACGACGGCGACCGATCTTGATCCGCACCGCGGACAGCGAAGCCGGCTGGCGATCATCGACAGCGGGAAGTCTCGGCCACGCGTCGCCACCAGCGTCAGCATGTCGAGATCATAGGTCCACGTGCATCGACGGACGGACTTCATCCCATCGCGATTACCGAAAGCACATCGCGCTTTGAGTTGCCAACCGAGGCTGAAAGCTTCGCCAATTGTCTCGACCATGGCGATGAGATAATATGGGAACAAATACAGAACAATCCACCCATGCTCGAACTCCCCAGAATTGGAGAGCAACTGGTTCCGTCTCGAGCATCGGCCGGGTTGGCTGGCGAAAGGAGAACGACTGTGACCGAACAAACGCCAGATCAGACAGAAGCTACCTTGTCGGATGCTTCTTCGTTCACCGTGTGGATCGGCCCACAACGCACGAGCTCCGCACAGTTGCCCGCCGCCATGCGCGCAGAGATGGCCGCAGAGCGTGGAAATGAAGAGTTTCGCGCCTACGTTGCCGAGGCCTGCGACATGCCGGAGGACGTACCAAATGGCCGCTTCCACTTTGCCATTTATGGCGGTGTCGGCCAGACGTGCTGCATGTACACGGACCGAACCGTAATCAGCGATCTTCACCCGCACTTTGTGGATCTCGCGATTGGTCCGCTTTGGCTGGCCACCGACAGCGCGGATGAAGCCGCTCTGCGGTTCTATGAAGTCCTGAAGGACGCTGGCCGGTTACCTTGACGGCGGCGGCCCCACTCCTCAAGATCGCGAGACGGCTTGAGACCGATCCGGTCGAGGGCATATCGGACCTTAGTCCGGCTCCTCAATGGCAAAGGTCTTATGCAGGCCGCCGAGTGAAACCTTTCACACATATTCGGAGTTGTCACGCCCGAGCGGCACCTTGTTTGCCGCTCGAGTGAGTGACGCCTCAGAGCTGCATAAGTTTGTCCCTTCTCGCAGCCCTGAGGCGTATCCCCCCCGAAGCAGTACCGCCAAATCGCGCTTGACGACATCCGCAATGGTCACGCCCAGGGCTGCCCCAATGCCGATCGCGGCGAGCGCCCCCATCCCCATCAACTTCCATTTCCTCACGTCGTCGGTGATCGGCTTCATTTCGGTGATGTCTTTCTGAACGGCCGCCGTCGAAGCCTCGAGCGTCCCTACCCTGCCGACAAGCTCATCCATCCGGCGATGCATTCAGGCGCGGCTTGCATCGGATTTGTCTTCTGATCTCCGGAAATCTTCCCGAAGGTTCTTTACCTCCGCAAGCAGCGTCCCGAGCTGCTGGTGAACACTGGCATCGATCATTCCCGCCCTTCCCCGCGGTTCGCGCATTCCGCCCTCGTCCAGACCGTCGCCGCGCATATGCCGACGACGGTCCGGTCAATCTTCCGCTGATCTGCCGGCGTCGCCCCGCGCGCGCCAATCAGATCAGTTCCGTCGACACTTGCCGGCGCCGAATTCCCACATGCCGTCAGGGAAAAGTCAAAGCGAGAGCGGACATCGTCCGCAGTGCGGCCAGCTTCAGATGGCGATCGAAGCGGTATGGGGAACGGCAAGACGTTGCCGGATTGAAGCCATTCGACTTGCTCATAGACGGATGCCGGTTCAGCACCGGTATCGGCAAAGATCGCGCAGGCATGGGCCCGATCTCACCGTGCGCTGCCATCAATGCGAGGGTCGTAGATGGCACACCAGCGCCCATCGAAAGGACGCGCAACTTGGCACGCTCTACAGGTCCCCACGACCATCCACCGCGGCGGATGCGGGCTGCTTTCTTTGGCTCCTGGGCGAGTAGGTTGAAGACTTCGGTCACGCCGCGCCCCCCATAAGGAGTGACGAGGATCGAACACACAACCTCTTGAACCCGCGATGCCGAGGAAACAAATCAACACCGGGCGCTGGCCCGCAGCGCCTTCCTTGTTGGACATATCAGTGAGGGTGAAATGAACTCGAAGATGTTTGCTCGACCGGTTTACCTGAAGGAGAAAAAGGACCTGATCAGAGAGATTACGAGCATTTACGATGCCATCGACTTTCTTGAAGAGTGGCCGGAGCGCGACCGCGACATCGTGCACGACGCCACCTTGAAGACTTGCTACATGGCGCATGACGGCCATAAGCCCATTCAGGTTGCGCGGGATGCGATCCGAGCCTTCGGGAAGAAGAAGGGCATCCTTGTCAAAGCACCCGCAGTTCTTCCGTGGATGATCAAGACAAGCTCCGGCAGCGGACGCGTGTCTGCGTAAATCATTCGACGAGGAGGGGCTGCTATCGCGGCCTCTCCGGCATAGTTTCTTCAGCACGTGACTCATGCTGGTACCTCGGAAAACTTGTCGAGCTGATCGCCGAATGAGTGCCAGCAAGGACGACGCTCTCGAGCGAAGACGTCAGCCCGGCGCGCGTGCGGCATCACCTTGTCGCAGAGGTCATAGAATTCATCTGGCTTGCGGCTGTGCTCGCGTGCGATGCCGTCGAAGATGGTCGGCGGGACATGAGATTGCTTCGGGTTTCCAGGCGTGCCGACAAATACGATCTCGCCCGTAGTGCGCACACGGTAGCCGGTGCCCATGCGGACTTTGCCGGCCGCAGTCGTCTTCCGCCACGTCATGAAGCGCTTGTATTCGAACCCGCATGCCTTCAAGCACTCGACCGCGCACGGGAGATGCGGCGCGGTGGCCCATGAATAGATCAGGCAATCCATGCTGGCGAGTTGGCCGACTGGAAGCGCGCGGATCTGCTCGGCGTTCATGACGTCATACTGCGCCGACGCCGATTTCTTTGCCCCAGCATCGCTGTAGAGATCGAACGGCCACGGAATGTCGATGACGATCATCTCGTAATGAAGGGGCAGGAGAGGATCGAAAAACCAGCCGTTCACTCCGCCGCCCTCAGCTTGCACGCAGCGGTAGCTGCGCTGGAACGATTAAGAGCGAACTCGGTTAGGCACCCAAAAAGAACAGGAATATCAACATGACCGAGACTTGGGATGAATGTGTGATCGTCGAGCTTCCCGATCTCGATGGCGTCCAGATCGTGTGGTCGCCCGCTTACGCGGCTCGCCTTCTGAGTGAAAACTGGCCGAAGACTGACGGAAGCAAATACACCGCGGCATTGAACGCCTGTACGGATGCGATGCTCGGATCCGCGCCTGCCGCGCCGGCACGCGACGCTTTCATTGCTGCGGTCGAAGAGGCGAGGCTCAAGACCTTCCGCTGAGGTCATGCCGCCAATCGCGCGTAATGTTCGCGCGTTTCTGGTAACATAACCTCGGAGCGACGAAGATCGTGAAAACGCGTACCATGGGGGATGAGGAACTTGATAAGGCAATCAACCTGCTTTCCTCCGTAGATTTTCGACACTTCCGAAGTCAGGTCGGCAGCGGCCAGCCGCACATGTTGAACGACGTGCGAAACGATCTGTCGACTTTGGACAAGGCCCGTACAGACTTGATCAACTCCACCGCACGTTTGAAGGGCGGCGTGACAGGATCGTCCATGCCATTAAGGATGCTGACGCCGCGTCCGGAGCCTTGGCGAGTCGGGCAAGCGAGACCGGCTGTGCGGCACCAGTCGCGGAACTGGCGATAGTTGTCCTTGCCGGTGAGTTGCATGCGGTGCGGCCACGATAGAGATAGCCGTCGCCGTCCTTCTGCGGTGTGTTGCCGAGATCGGTGCGATCGTACCGAAGTCTCCGCTTTCGTGCATGAGCTGGGCGAACTACTGCGCCAGCCGATGCGGACGATCCATGCCGAATCGGTCGTCGTATTTTTTCGAGCGCCACGAGCACGGACGCTAGGTCGCTCTCCTTCACTTGCCTTTCGCGGCAGAGCGAACCTGCTGAGCGGTTATTGCGCTCATTGGTTTCTCCTGATGAGTTGAGAGTTGGTCTAGCCCGAATGGGTGAATAGAGATCGCAGACGCAGTGTGCTAACCACGCGCGCAGCCGTCTCGGACGAGGACGAGGCGGTTAGAGGCCCGGCGCGCGGCCTCCAGCGACGGGTCTCGCCCGAAGCTTGTCTGAGCATGCAAAATTTCGCATCCGCCTCTACGCTTCGACTAGCCATCAACCCCCGAACATGAGTTCGAGGGCGACGGGAGGGTTTCCCGAGCCAAAATGGTCTCCTGATTGTCGGGGTTTTCAGTCGCTGCCCGATGGCAGCAAAAGCCCCGCCGAAGCGTTAGGGTCACTCTTCTGTTGGATCGGATCGCTCTGTCAGCATCTGAATCAAAGCAAGTTCGCTTCGAACTCCCTGCTGATACAAGTGAAAGAGCATCCTGCCCAATTCGGTGCCCCCGTCGCTGTCGGGCATCAGATCATTTGCTCCGCATGCATAGGAATGCACCCTTCGAAGCATCGTTATTTCTTCGTCGCCAATCCCCAGGTCCGAAAAGCGAAGAGCCATCTATCCCGCACTTTAAGAAACGCTGCGATGATATTTTATATTGGGAGGGGGAACTTTCGTTTCCAGTATGGGCGGCGCGCGGCTGCTGAATGCCAAATTTGAGGGGAGACTGGTTTCGATTGCCCGTCCAAGTCGAGAAGGATCGCCGCGCCGGAAGGCACCGTTCTATCATGGAGGCGCGCTTTGCTGGCGTGGAACGTTTTCCTAAGCACTTCCGTCAATTCTCTTTTGGCTCGTGAAAGAAAGCGAGCGAGGAGCTATAGACGTGCAGAATGCAGGAATGGCGCGCCTGGCGGCGCCTGAGTCGCGAAACAACGCTGGATAACCCTGGACTTCGTGTTTCTGAAGCTTTGCGCGGGGTATGAGGAGGAATGCCTGCGTCGCGACGCTCTTTGATGCTCACCCCAGAAAGATGACCACGCTCTTCTCAGGTCCGAGAAGAAGTGCAAGAGCTTGGAAGCTGCCGCCATCGCCTACCTTCGCGAGAACTAAAAATTTTCGGGCATCGTTTTGAATGCGGCGCCATCAGGGGCAGCAACGTCACGATCATGAGCGGCAGCGCGAGCGAGGGACTGGCGAACCAGTTTCCGCGCTTTTAATGCCGTCGCTCTATTACGCGCTGATTGTACGCGACGCGGTGCGCGACCCGGAGGTCTCGCCCCACCTTCGTCAGTGCTCGATGGGGCGTGATCCCGGGCTGGACCAAGGAGCAGAGGCCCGGCAAGCCGCCGCTCGACGCGCGATGCGAAGGCACCAATGGCATGTTCCTGAAAGCGTACGCCAGCCGGCGCTACCTCATACCGCTCGACGGGTTCTTCGAGTGGAGGAAATCTTCGCCATGGGCAAGAACAAGCAACCCTAAGCAATCGCCAGGACGTCCGGCGAGCCGTTCGCGCTCGCGGGCAATCTGGGAAAGCTGGCGAATTCCGGCAACCGGCGAGGACATCTGCACCTTCTGCGTCGTCACCTGCGCGCCGAACGAGATGATGGCGACAATCCATGACCCCATACCGGTCATCCTACACCGGGAGGATTACGAGCGCTGGCTTTCGCCGCAGCCGAATCCGTACAACCTGATGAAGCAATTCCCGGCCGAGTTGATGATCGTGTGGCCGATCCATCGAAAGGTCGGTTCGCCGAAGAACGGCATACGACATCCTCGATCCCCTGAGCCCGCGGAATGAAGCTTTCCCGTATGCTGATTGCAGCGGTCGCTCTCGGGATTGCTCTGCCGGTCCATCATCGGACGTGCGACCGTCATTGACGCGATACGATCGACCTCCGAGGAGAGCGCATCCGCTTGTATGGCGTGGACGCGCTGGAAAGCTCGCAGCATTTGCCGGGACGGCACAGGGCGCGACTACCGATGCGGCAAAGATGCAGCGATGGCGCTTGAACGCTTCCTCGCGACCGCCGCCCTACCCGCTGCGAACTCGTGGAACGCGATCGGTATCGAAGCTTCGTCCGAGTCTGCTTCCGCGCCGACGACCGCCAGATCGTGGGCTCGTCGAGAGCGGCAATGCGGTGGATTGGGAGAAGTCAGCAAGGGCGGCTATGCTAAGATTAACAGGCCGCACGTTCACTGGGTGCCGGCATCTGGCGCGGCGAATTTGAGCCTCCTTGCCAAGCCCGCGCAAAACATGCCAAGCACAAGCCATCCTGCTGAAATGAGCCGCTATGCCGACTGAAGAGACTAAAGACGATAGAAAGTCGATCGACCTGGAGATCGGCTCACGGATCCGGGCCACGCGCGAGGTGCTGGGAGTAAGCCAGCAATCGCTCGCCGCGGCGCTCGGCGTCACCTACCAACAAATCCACAAGTATGAGCAGGGTATCAATCGCGTCTCGGCCGCCACACTCGTCAGAGTTTGCCAGTCACTGAAGGTCAGCCCCATTGAGATCCTCGGCGCGTACTTCCCGCACGAAAGGCCCAGCGCTGATCGCACGGATTGGCTACAGGAAAAGCTGCTAGCGGCGGAGCGGAAATTGGCGGGCGTGCGACGGGCGCTGCGAGATGAGCAATGAAACGGCGTGTGGAGAAAATCCATGGGGCACGCATTGCGAGCTAAAACCATCATGCTGGCAGCTCTTTCAGGGCTACTGGCCCGTGCCGCCAGCGAGCGCTGCGCAAGGGTGCTGGCCTGACGAACATGACCGCGGAGTCGATTACGACTGCGACGGCCCCACTCATCGAGAGTGAGTCTTGGAGCCTGCCTCAAAGCCGAATGTCGCCCTTAGAGCGTAACAGAGCTGCAGGTGGACTGGCCAGGTCAGCTGCAGCTCCGATCGCGACGTATCCTCAATCCAGCTTGTGCTCTCTCGCCGTGTTCCATCGAAGGGAACCCGCTTCGAACGTCGCTTATGACCTTAGAGATAGTATCGGCGTGATCACTTGACCAGCAGCAGCGACGATACGCGGCGGATCGTGCCGGCGCAGGCGACGCCGAGCGCGGCGCCCCCGGGCGCCGATCACACCGAAAGCGCGCTCATAATACCAGCTTCCATATCCCGCATTTCGTTGGTGATCGGCTGCCCAGTGCCTACCTGATCACCTGAGCGCAAGCGCGCCAGTCGGATCGGCCCTCTGCAGTACCTCGCACATCAACCGCAGCGTCGAGGTCTTCGCGCCGGTCATCTACATCGCCAACGCCCGATAAGGTGCGATTGGCCGCGGCTGGTGAGCTAACCGCGGGTGGCTCCATCAACATGGATGGCAAACGCAGATAGCCGCTCCCGAAGCTTTGGCTTACATTTTCGCGATCGCATCGAAGGCGAGCAGCTTTTCGAGAATCCGCGGCATGTCCTTGAGCGGCACCATGTTCGGGCCATCGGAAGGAGCATTGTCGGGGTCCTCATGCGTCTCGATGAAGAGACCGGCGACGCCGACGGCAACTGCGGCACGCGCCAGGGTTTCGACGAACTCACGCTGGCCGCCCGTGGAGCCGCCCTGCCCGCCCGGCTGCTGCACCGAATGGGTCGCGTCGAAGACAACCGGTGCGCCGAGAGCAGCCATGATCGGCAGCGAGCGCATATCCGAAACCAGCGTGTTGTAACCGAAGGAAGCGCCGCGCTCGCACAGAAGGACGTTTGGATTGCCGCTCTTCGTGAGTTTGGCGAGCACGTTCTTCATGTCCCAGGGGGCGAGGAACTGGCCCTTCTTGACATTGATCGTACGCCCCGTCTTGGCAGCCGCAACGAGAAGGTCCGTCTGGCGCGAGAGGAAAGCCGGTATCTGCAGGATATCGACGGTTTCGGCGACGACCGCGCACTGCTCTTCCGTATGGATGTCACTCAGCACCGGAAAGCCGAACTCCTTCTTGAGATCGGCGAAGATCTCCATCGCTTTCTCAAGGCCGATGCCGCGCTTGCCGGAGAGCGACGTGCGGTTCGCCTTATCGAATGAGGACTTGTAGACGAGGCCGAGACCGAGCGACTTGCAGAGCTCCACAAGCTTGCCAGCCATCATGAAGGCGTGCTCGCGGCTTTCCATCTGGCAGGGGCCGGCGATCAATGTCAGCCGTTCCTTCTGCGAGAAGACCACCTGGCCGGCCCCTTCGCCGACGACGACCGTTGCATTGGTTTCCATCATTACACTCCAAACGCGAAGCATTGCGAGGTGGCTTCCAAAAGAAAGCGCGCTTCAACACGGGCTGCTAACCTCTTCAGATTGCCAGGCACCGTTATAGGTTGCTTAGGGTTGGCGCAAGTGGCGCGACGTCGTTGCAAGGGGGCGCGGTGTTAAAGGCGCAAATCGTCTCTTAATCTTGTTGGAACAAAGGGATCACGCGCTTTTTGGTAATCGGCTCACTTATCGAGCCGCGTAGCGTGAACCACAGGTTCCCATTAGACGCGAGCGGAAAGGATACGACGGGCCTTTTCCAGGTCTGCCGGTGTGTCGACGCCGAGCGGCACGGAATCGATGATCTCGACATCGATGCGCATGCCGGCCTCGAGTGCCCGCAATTGCTCGAGCGATTCGCGCCTCTCGAGCGTCGAGGGCTTCAACGACACGAAGGTCTCGAGCGCCTTGCGGCGATAGGCATAAAGACCGATGTGGTGGTAGAGCGGGCCTTCGCCGTATGGCGCGGTGGCGCGGGTAAAGTAAAGCGCGCGGAGCCGGCTTTCGGAGAGCGGCGAGCCCAC
>Ga0214543_1000022_pt1 | contig 241930 bp, 241 predicted proteins | sample CNSS2metaG_FD_160094 | JGI IMG/M metagenome (GOLD analysis project Ga0214543, IMG submission 160094) | Root nodule microbial communities from cowpea collected in UCLA plant growth center, Los Angeles, California, USA - CNSS2 | ecosystem: Host-associated > Plants > Roots > Nodule | place: USA... | reverse complement strand
CCGGCGGCAACGACCCGCAGGCCGTCGCGGAAGCACTCAAGGCCAAGGGTCCGTGGAAGACGGCGATCGGCGAACTCGGCTTTGACGAAAAGGGCGACATCACCCGCCCGGACTACGTCATGTACACCTGGAAGAAGGGTGACGACGGCAAGTACAGCTACTTCCAGAACGAATAGTCCGCTCTGACGCTGTGAAAACGACTTCTGGACCCGGCGTGAAAGCGCCGGGTCCTTTGTTTCGGTGAGACGAAAGGCGCGGCGTTGCGAATGCTGTAGCGGCCGCCGCGTTTCGCAAAGTCTGGCGATGCCGTCGCGTAATGCTCTTGTCGGCTACAACGCCGCGCGTCTTATCAGACGCGCGGCGTTGTAGCCCTTTGAATTTCTGCATGTCTCCTTAAACCGAGGTCGATTTAAGGAGACATGCAGTAGCGCGGGATGAGGAAAAATGTGCGCGGTTTTCCGCCCGCGTCCCGCTTTAGAATCTATCACATTCATGATTTTGGGTCGATCCGACCTAAAATCATCGTGATCTATCGCAACAGCGATGCGCGCAGGGCCGCGATTTCCTGTTTCAGCCGTACGATCTCCGCCGGCTCCATTCCTGTCGCGTCGGCGATACCGAGCGGAACGCCGCTCGCCTTTTCCTTCAAGGCCTTGCCGGTGCCGGTCAGCCGCACGCGCACTTGCCGCTCGTCGGTCTTGTCGCGCACCCTTGCAATGTAGCCCATGGCCTCGAGGCGTTTCAGCATGGGGGTGAGCGTGCTCGATTCCAGGAAGAGCTTCTCGCCCAGGCTGCCGACGGTCTGGTCGTCTTTCTCCCAAAGCACCACCATCACCAGATATTGCGGATAGGTGAGATCCAGCGCGTCGAGGAGCGGCTTGTAGACCCGCGTGAAGGCGTGGTTTGCGGAATAGATCGCAAAGCACAGGAAATTGTCGAGCTTCATCAGGTCCTCCGAGGAGGGAAGGTCTGCCTTTGCCATGGCCGTTATCCGATTCATCGAACCAGAAAAATAAATCGTTCGCGATATAATCGCAAGGTATTGACAGCCAAAAATCGACAGGATAAATATCGTGCGCGATCTAATCGTTAGCGATTGAGGTGGGCATCGCACGCGATTTAATCGCATGGTCTATAAACTCGTTTTGAATAGCGCCAACAAGGAGCATTTCCATGACTAAGGTTCAGGTAAAGGCAAGAGCGAACAGCGTCTCAAGGAGAGAGATGCTGGCCGGTGCGCTGGGTGCTGCCGGCGCAGCAGCGGCAATCTCTGCGGTCAAGTCGGCTGAAGCGGCGGGCTCCAGCCCGGCGACGTCCGCAACCGCCGCGGGCGCAAAGACAAGCGGCAGCCGGATCACCACGCGCGACGGCGTCGAGATCTATTACAAGGACTGGGGCCCGAAGGACGGACCGGTCGTCATACTCAGCCATGGTTGGCCGCTGTCGTCCGATAGCTGGGAAGCGCAGGCCCTCCATCTTGCCAGCAACGGCTTTCGTGTCGTCACGCATGACCGTCGCGGCCACGGGCGGTCGAGCCAGCCCTGGGACGGCAACGACATGGATCACTATGCCGACGACCTTGCGGATGTGATCGAGGCGCTGGATCTGAAGGACATCTTCCTTGCCGGCTTTTCCACCGGCGGTGGGGAGGTCGCCCGCTATATCGGCCGCCACGGCACCGGTCGTGTCGCCAAGGCCGGGCTGATCGCTGCCGTGCCGCCGCTGATGGTCAAGACCGACAAGAACCCCGGCGGCTTGCCGAAGGAGGTGTTCGACGGACTGCAGGCGGCAAGCCTTGCCGATCGTTCGCAGCTCTACAAAGATATCGCCTCAGGCCCGTTCTTCGGCTTCAACCGGCCGGGCGCCAAACCTTCGCAGGGCATGATCAACAGCTTCTGGCTGCAGGGCATGATGGCAGGGCACAAGAACACATACGACTCGATCGTCGCCTTCTCGCAGACCGATTTCACCGAGGATCTGAAGAAGTTCGACGTGCCGACGCTGATCGTCCACGGCGACGACGACCAGATCGTGCCGATCGACGCCGCCGCGCGCCTCGAAGAAGCTCATTCCCCATGCGGTGCTGAAGGTCTATCCGGGCGCCCCGCACGGTACTGCCGACACGCACAAGGAACAACTGAACAAGGACCTGTTGGAATTTGCTCGGTCCTGATAGCGCCTCGGCCTGTACTTGTAAGCACAGATGCCGTGGCTGGAGGGCGCCTCGACCGGCGCCCTCTTTTTTGTGCGGGGCGGCTGTCCAGCGGGTGAATTTCGTGCACTATCCCGAGCCGATATTTGGGAGACGTCCGATGACACGCATTCTTCTCACTCGACGCTGGCCCGGGGCCGTGGAGCAGGTCCTTGCTGCGAGGTTCGAAACCGTCCTCAACGAAGGGGACAGGCCGATGGATGCGGCCGCCCTTGCAGAGGCATTGCGCAATTTCGACGCGGTGCTGCCGACCGTATCCGACCGGCTGCCGGATACGCTTTTCGCCGGCGGAAATCTACGCGCAAAAATCCTCGGCAATTTCGGCGTTGGCTACAATCACATCGACGTCGCCGCCGCGAAGGCCGCCGGCATCGTGGTGACGAACACGCCGGGCGTTCTGACCGATTGCACCGCAGATCTTGCCGTGTCGCTGTTGCTTGCCGTTGCCCGCCGAACCGGCGAAGGCGAGCGGCAGGTGAGGGCAGACGCCTGGGACGGCTGGCGTCCCACACACATGATCGGCACGAAGGTGAGCGGCAAGACGCTCGGCATTATCGGCTTCGGCCGCATCGGCAAGGCCATGGCGAAACGCTGCCGCTTCGGCTTCGACATGGACGTCGTCTTCTACAACCGTTCGAAGGTCGCGGAGGAGGAGGCGAAACGCTTCGGCGCCCGTCAGCTCGAGACAGTCGAGGACGTGCTCAAGGCGGCGGACTTCGTGTCGTTGCACTGCCCCGGCGGCGGCGAGAACCGGTACCTCATGAATGCCGCCCGCTTTGCGGCGATGAAGGCGGGCGCCTATCTCATCAATACCGCGCGCGGCGACGTCGTTGACGAAGCCGCGCTGATCGACGCGCTCGAAAGAGGCGTGATCCGCGGCGCCGGTCTCGATGTCTACGAGGCAGAACCGGCCGTTCCTCAGCGCCTGAGGGCGCTCGAAAACGTCGTGCTTCTGCCGCATCTCGGCAGCGCGACGGAAGAGACGCGCACGGCGATGGGGATGAAGGTCGTCGACAACATCACCGCCTTCTTCGCGGGGCAGGAGCCGCCGGACCGGGTGGCTTAAGCTCGGCACATAGAATGCGGCAATTTCGCTTGCGAAACAGCAGCTTGACTTTGGCCGTCGGGTTTCCGACGATGCCGGATCGATGATGCGCGTCGGCAAGGCGTGCCGCAGGGGAAATCCAAGGACTTTGACCGAAGCAGCAATGATCGCTCCGCAAAGAGCGTGGGGAAAGGGGCGGCTCGTTGCCAAGGCCCAGGACGGGCGCACGCGCATTGCCGAGCTTTACCAGGAAGGCTGCGCCAAGATTCGCCTGCCAAAGACCTTCGATGACTCGATGGAAGCAGTGCTCATCAATTCGTCGGGCGGCGTTACCGGCGGCGACCGGCTGAGCTGGGCGTTCGAGGCGGGCGAGGGGACGAACCTCACGCTGACGACGCAGGCCTGCGAGAAGATCTATAAGGCAAGTGCGGGAATGGCCGACGTCGTGACCCGAATATCGGTCGCGGCCGGAGGCCGGGTCGATTGGCTGCCGCAGGAAACGATCCTCTTCGATCACGCGTCGCTGTCGCGCTCGCTCGAGGTCGAGCTTGCCTATGACGCATCCTTCCTGGCGGTCGAAGCCGTGCTGCTCGGGCGCAAGGCCATGGGCGAAGTGGTCCGCACGGCGCTCTTCCGCGATCGTTGGCGAATCTCGAGTGGCGGCAAGCTGATCCACGCGGAGAACCTCGCCTTTGGTGGTGACGTCGCCAATCTCGTGGCCCGGCGCGCGGTGCTGGATGGAGCGGCCGCATTTGCGACGCTGTTCTACGCTGCGCCGGATTGCGAAGCCATGCTTTCGAAACTGCGCGGCTTGCTCGAGGGATGCGCGCAAGCGGGTGCTAGCCATTATCGAGTCGCAGGCCGCGACAAGATCGTCGCACGCGTTGCGGCCGCGGACGGTTTTGCGCTCAGAAAAATCCTGATCCCCCTCATTTCGCACTTGCGTAAGGACGCATCTGTGCCGAAAGTCTGGACTCTCTGACCCGTACTAATCTGGATGGCGACGCATGAATCTCACTCCGCGCGAAAAAGACAAGCTGTTGATTTCCATGGCGGCGATGGTGGCGCGCCGGCGGCTGGAGCGAGGTGTGAAGCTAAATCATCCCGAGGCGATTGCCCTCATCACCGACTTCGTCGTCGAGGGCGCGCGTGACGGCCGTTCCGTCGCCGAATTGATGGAGGCCGGCGCCCATGTGCTGACGCGCGATCAAGTGATGGAGGGCATCCCGGAGATGATCCACGACATCCAGATCGAGGCGACTTTCCCGGACGGGACGAAGCTCGTCACCGTTCACGAGCCCATACGCTAGGAGACGAAAAATGCTGAGCCTGCGCCCGAACTGCGAATGCTGCGATCGAGACCTGCCGCCCGAAAGCCGCGAGGCGATGATCTGCACATTCGAATGCACCTTTTGCGCCGATTGCGTCGAGGCAAGGCTTGGCGGTACCTGCCCGAATTGTGGCGGCGAGCTCGTTCGTCGCCCGGTGCGTCCGGCGGCAATGCTGAAGAAATATCCGGCATCGACGGAGCGCGTCTTGAAGCCGGAAGGCTGCGCACGAGAGCGAGCCGCGTAAGGGGAAACGATCATGATTCCAGGAGAGATCATCGCAGCCGCGGGCGATATCGAGCTCAACGCCGGTCTTGAGACCGTTACGATCGAAGTCTCCAACTCCGGCGACCGGCCGGTGCAGGTCGGCAGCCATTATCACTTCGCCGAGACAAATCCAGGGCTTCTCTTCGATCGCGATGCTGCGCGCGGCAAGCGGCTCGATATTCCGGCCGGCACTGCCGTGCGCTTCGAGCCCGGGCAAACGCGGCAGGTGACGCTCATCCCGCTTTCGGGCAAGCGCGAGGTTTTCGGCTTTCGCCAGCAGGTGATGGGCAAGCTATGAGGGCAGTCGCTCGCATCATTGGCTTGCTGTTCGTCTCTGTGACGTCTGCGTTCGCTCAGGAAGAGCCGAAAGTGGACTGCGGGAAAGCCGTCACGCAGATGGATATGAACATCTGTGCCGATCGGGAATACCAGACGGCGGACGGGGAGCTGAACAAGGTCTACAAGCAGGCAATGACCGCGATGCAGGCAACCGACAAGGAGCTCGGTGACATTGATCGTGCTTACGTCGGCGCCGTGGAGGCGTTGAAAAAGGCCCAGCGCGCCTGGATCGGCTACCGCGACGGGCAGTGTGAACTGGCAGGATTCGAGGCGCGAGGCGGCTCGATGGAACCCATGCTGGTCTCCGGCTGCCTCGCGGAGCTGACGCGCAAGCGTACCGCCGAGCTCAAAGAGCTTGTGGAATCGGCGGAGAACTGACGTTGCAAAGTCGCCGTGTCATCATGATCGTGGGCAATGGCTCGGTGCCAGACGGCGCTGGCCTCGCGATCGATGCCGCGCACCTTGTGATCCGGTTCAACGACTGCCGCTCGGTCGGCCGAGGCGGCGTCAAGACCGATATCGTCGCCGTCTGCAATACGGGCCGCCCCGCGCTTTCGATGCTTGGCGGCGGGCGATGGAAGACGAGCGCGGCGGTCCGGCAGGCCCGCGAGATATGGAGCGTGCGCTCCGGCGTCAAATTCGCTGCGATGCGGAGGGCGCTCGCGGAGAGTCACCCGGACCTCGACGATTTCTGCGACGACTACACAATCGGTTTCGAGAGCTTCGCCCGCGCCACGGGGCGAAAGCATCGGGTCATTGCGACCGAGACGCACGAGCGTCTCGACCGCAATCTCGCGCGCTTCGAACCACCGCCCTACGTGGCACCCTCGAGCGGCCTGGTGGTGATCGCCGACGTTCTTTCCAGCTTCGCATCCGCCGGCGACGACATCGTCCTCGCCGGTTTCGGCCATAGCGGCTGGGAGTGGCATCCCTTTGCCGCCGAACGCCGCTATGTCGATGCGCTGGTGGCGCAAGGGCGGCTCCGCCGCCTTCCTCATTCTTCTTCGTCAGACTTGCCCCAAGGAGCCTGAGTCCATGTCCTACAAAATGTCGCGCGCGGCCTATGCCAACATGTTCGGTCCGACCGTGGGCGACAAGGTGCGGCTCGCTGACACCGAGCTTTTCATCGAGGTCGAGAAGGATTTCACGACCTACGGCGAAGAGGTGAAATTCGGCGGCGGCAAGGTGATCCGCGACGGTATGGGCCAGAGCCAGGTGACGCGCGAAGGCGGTGCCGTCGACACGGTGATAACCAATGCGCTGATCGTCGACCACTGGGGCATCGTGAAGGCGGATATCGGGGTCAAGGACGGGCGAATCGCGGCGATCGGCAAGGCGGGAAATCCCGACACGCAGCCAGGTGTGAACATCATCGTCGGCCCGGGCACCGAGGCGATAGCCGGCGAGGGCAAGATCGTCACCGCCGGCGGCATGGACAGCCACATCCACTTCATCTGCCCGCAGCAGATCGAAGAGGCGCTGATGAGCGGTCTCACCTGCATGCTCGGCGGCGGCACGGGGCCGGCCCACGGCACTCTCGCCACCACCTGCACGCCGGGGCCGTGGCATATTGCCCGGATGATCGAAGCGGCCGATGCCTTCCCGATGAATCTCGCCTTTGCCGGCAAGGGCAATGCCTCGCTGCCGGGCGCGCTCGTCGAAATGGTGCTCGGCGGTGCCACTTCGCTGAAGCTGCACGAGGACTGGGGAACCACGCCGGGCGCGATCGACTGCTGCCTCTCCGTTGCCGACGAATACGACGTGCAGGTGATGATCCATACGGACACGCTGAACGAGAGCGGCTTCGTCGAGGATACGATCGCGGCGATCAAGGGGCGGACGATCCATGCCTTCCACACGGAAGGGGCGGGCGGCGGTCACGCGCCGGACATCATCAAGATCTGCGGCCAGCCGAACGTCATCCCGTCTTCGACCAATCCGACCCGGCCCTATACGCTGAACACCGTGGCCGAGCATCTCGACATGCTGATGGTCTGCCACCATCTGTCGCCCTCAATTCCCGAAGACATCGCCTTTGCCGAGAGCCGTATCCGCAAGGAGACGATCGCGGCGGAAGACATTCTCCATGACATCGGCGCCTTCTCGATCATCTCGTCGGACAGCCAGGCTATGGGCCGCGTCGGCGAGGTTGCGATCCGCACCTGGCAGACGGCCGACAAGATGAAGCGCCAGCGCGGCCGGCTCAAGGAGGAGACGGGCGACAACGACAATTTCCGAGTCAAGCGCTACATCGCCAAATACACGATCAACCCGGCGATCGCCCATGGTCTCAGCCACGAAATCGGCTCTCTCGAAGTCGGCAAGCGCGCCGATCTCGTCATCTGGAACCCGGCCTTTTTCGGCGTGAAGCCGGACATGGTGCTTTTGGGCGGCTCGATCGCCGCGGCTCCGATGGGCGATCCGAATGCCTCGATCCCGACGCCGCAGCCGGTCCACTACCGGCCGATGTTCGCGGCCTATGGAAGGGCGCGGACGAATTCCTCCGTCACCTTCGTCTCGCAGGCCTCGCTCGACGCCGGGCTTGCGGGAAGGCTCGGCGTCGCCAAGGAGCTCGTCGCGGTGCAGAACACTCGCGGCGGCATCGGCAAGGCGTCGATGATCCACAACAGCCTGACGCCGCATATCGAGGTGGACCCGGAAACTTATGAGGTCCGTGCTGATGGGGAGTTGCTCACCTGCGAGCCGGCGACGGTGCTGCCGATGGCGCAGCGCTACTTCCTGTTCTGAGCGCTGCGTTTGCCCTGAACCGTAAATGAAGCGTGTGGCCAAATGGTTTTGCGGGGCCATCTTCGCCTTCGTGCTCGCCATCACTGGCGGAGCCTTGGTCCCGCGGCCGCTGATGCCCGCCTATGCTTCGGCAGACGTGGAGGGGCTACGCCGGATACTCCTGCTGTCCGGTCCGATCCACACCGACAAAGCGATACTACTCGATGACGACGTGCGGGAGAAATTCGCATTCGTCGAAGATGCGGGCGTGCCTGTTCTGCATCCGGACGCCCGGTGGCTGATCTTCGGCTGGGGAGGGCGCTCATTTATCTCGAGACTCCGACCTGGAGCGAGTTGAAGCCGCTGCCCGTCCTTCGGGCGCTCAGCTTCGACCGATCCGTGCTGCATGTCGATGTTGCGGGACGAATTGTCGAGCCGCAGGAGTCGGTCACGGGGTTCGACGTGGAGGTCGAGGAGTTCCAGCGGTTGATGGAATTCGTGTTCGAGAGCTTCCAGCGGCAGGAGGGCGAGATCGCACCTGTTGCGGGCTTCTCCTATGGCCCCACCGACCGCTTCTTTGAGGCAAAGGGCTATTTCAACGCCTTGTTCGGCTGCAATACGTGGACCGCGAGCGCGCTCAGAAAGGCGGGGTTGCGGACCGGTCTGTGGAACCCGCTTCCGGTCACGCTGGATCTTTCCCTCGGTATTTACAACTGAACTGAACAGGCGCGTTTCGGCCCAACGCCACCAGCCATGCGTCACTCGCATGCCTGCTATGCGTCGCCGCCTGAAGCGCCGCTTTGATGCTGCACTGCAGCGGAATCTCCGGTAGGAAGGGCACTCGTTTTCCGCCGGCCGCGTTTCTTCCTCCCAAGACTTGATGCCGCCGGCAGCCGGTTCGAAGGAGATGATGATGCTCGGCAGAAAAGTTCCCGCTGTAACCTTCCGTACCCGCGTCCGCGACGAAGCCGTCGGTGGTTCCAATCCGTACCGCTGGCAGGACGTCACGTCGGACGATTATTTCGTCGGCAAGCGCGTCGTGCTGTTCTCGCTGCCGGGCGCTTTTACGCCGACTTGCTCGACCTACCAGCTTCCCGACTTCGAGAAGCTCACGCCTGAGTTCCGCGCTCTCGGCATCGACGCGATCTACTGCATCTCTGTCAACGACGCCTTCGTCATGAACGCCTGGGGCAAGTCGCAGGGGCTCGAAAATGTCAAGCTCATTCCGGACGGCTCGGGAGAGTTCACCCGCAAGATGGGCATGCTGGTCGCCAAGGACAATCTCGGCTTCGGCATGCGCTCCTGGCGCTATGCCGCCGTCATCAACAACGGCGTCGTCGAACAGTGGTTCGAAGAGGAAGGCTATTCCGACAATTGCGACAGCGATCCCTATGGCATTTCCTCACCGCAGAACATTCTCGCGGCCTTGAAGTCGCAGAAGCTCGCTGCCTGATCCTATTTTATCGACAATGGGAAGGCCCCGGTTGCCGCAAGCAGGCTCCTGAAAATCAACAGGATTCCTGCCTTCTTGCTGGCGCCGGGGCCTTTTCTTGGTAAAGTGCGCCGATCGGAGACATGGAATTCAATGGTTTACGTTATCGCACATCTGAAGGCGCATGCGGGCAGGGGCGATGAGGTCGTGGCGCTTGCCGGACCGCTGATCGAGGCGACGCGCAAGGAGGCGGGCTGCATCGGCTACGAGCTTTACCGCAAGCCCACCGATCCCGACACGCTCATCTTCGTCGAGACATGGAAGGATAGAGCAGCGGTGGATGCGCATTTCGCCGAGCCGCATCTGCAGAGCTTCAAGGCGGCGATGGCTGACCTGCTCGCAGAGGCTCGCATCGAGGTCGTGCATCCGGAGAAGGTCGAGGTTCTCTGACGTGCCCTATCGCTCAACCGAGATTCTTTCGCCCGGCTTCGCCGGGGCCACGCCGCTCCACCGCGTGACGCTCACCCATGACCAGCGGCACCTGCGTCGCAAGCTCCTGCACCTCGAAAACGACGATGTGGTGATGCTCGATCTCAAGGAGCCGGTGATGCTCGGCGATGGCGACCTCCTGGTGCTCGAAGGCGGCGGCTACATCGAGGTCAAAGCGGCGGAGGAAGCGCTTTACGAGGTCCATCCGCGAAACGCGCTGCACCTCATCGAGCTTGCCTGGCACCTCGGCAACCGGCATCTGCCGGCGGCGATGGAAGAAGGGCGGATCCTGATCGCCCGCGATCCCGTGATCAGGGCGATGCTGGAAGGCCTTGGCGCAAAGGTCGACGAGGTGACCGAGCCGTTCCACCCCCTTCGCGGCGCCTATCACGGCGGCGGACATCACCACCATGGACACGACGATCACCACCATCATGGCTGAGCGTGCCGAAACGCAGGCGTTGCTCCGCCTCGTCACCTGGCTCTCACCAGCCTTTCCGATCGGCTCCTTCTCTTATTCTGGCGGCCTGGAGCAGGCGGTACACGACGGTCTCGTGACGAATGCCGAGGACTTGCGGCGGTGGCTCGAGACGCTGATGAACCACGGCGCGGCGTGGAACGATGCGCTGTTTGTGGCCGAAGGCTATCGTTGCCATGACGACGCTTCGCGATTGAGGGCGGTCTGCGAACTGGCGGAGGCGCTGGCCGGCTCGCGCGAACGGCACATGGAAACCATGCTCCTCGGTGAGGCCTTTCTCGCGGCAGCCCGCCATTGGCCGCATCCGGTGCTCGAAACACTCGGATCGACAGTCGCCTATCCGGTGGCGGTCGGCGCCGTTGCCGGCGCGCACCGAACGGGTCTCGAGCCGGCGCTCGCCGCCTTTCTCAACGCGAGTGCATCGAATGCGGTATCGGTCGCCATTCGCTGTGGCATCTTGGGTCAGCGCGCTGGCGTCGGTGTGCTTGCCGTGCTGGAGGAGGTGATAGCCGACGTGGCAGCCCGCGCCGTGCGAGGCTCGCTCGACGATCTTGGCTCGGCTGTGATCATGGCCGATATTGCCGCCTTGAGACACGAAACCCTGCATTCGCGCCTGTTCCGCTCCTGATGCAGGTCGCCCAAGAATGTGCAGCGGTTTTGGGGCAACGACATGCATGGAAGTCAGAGCGGAATGAGGAAAGGTGTGCGCGGTTTCCCGCCCGCATCGGAAAGGACATATGAACATGCCATCGAAAAACGGTCCGCTTCGCGTCGGCATCGGCGGCCCGGTCGGATCCGGCAAGACGGCGCTGACCGACAAGCTCTGCAAGGCGATGCGGGAGAAATACTCCGTCGCCGTCGTCACCAACGACATCTACACCAAGGAGGATGCGGAGGCGCTGGTGCGCATGCAGGCGCTGCCCTCTGAGCGGATCGTCGGCGTCGAGACCGGCGGCTGCCCTCACACGGCGATCCGCGAGGACGCCTCGATCAATCTCCAGGCGATCGCCGAACTCAACCGCCGCATTCCCGATCTCGACGTGGTCTTCATCGAATCGGGCGGCGACAATCTGGCGGCGACCTTTTCGCCGGACCTCGCCGATCTGACCATCTATGTGATCTCGGTCTGTCAGGGCGAGGAGATCCCGCGCAAGGGTGGTCCGGGGATCACCAAGTCCGATCTCTTGGTGATCAACAAGAAGGATCTCGCCCCTCATGTCGGCGCCGATCTCGAGGTCATGGAACGGGATGCGGCGCGGATGCGTGCGGAGAAGCCCTTCGTGTTTTCGGACATGAAGCGCGGCGAAGGCGTCGACCGGATCGTCGAATTCCTGACGGTGCACGGAGGGCTTTGACGCGTTTTGGGCGAGCGTTTCCGCGAAGGGGCGCTCCATCAAAGCGCAAGGTACGAATGCGCCGAGATATAGCGACGTGTGCCCAAGTATCACATTGGGGCAGATGCCGCCTCAGCGCATTCCCGTTCCTGAGGTCCTATTCCGCAGCCAAGGCCGGATGGCTGATGACCTTGCGGTCGGACTTGCCGTGTCGCTCGCTCTCCAGCGCCCTTACGCGCTCCTCCAGGCTCTCGATCGTGTCGCCCTGCTCGGCGGCGAGCTTGCTGAGAGCCTCGGGGTCGAGCGGGAGGTCTTCTTCTTCCTTCTTGCCGATGAAGCGGCCGAAGATCCAGGCGAGAAGCCGTGAGAGGTCGTCCATGATCAGGAAGAAAGAGGGGACGACGACAAGGCTCAGGACCGTGGAGACAATGATGCCGCCGATGACGGCAATCGCCATCGGCGCGCGGAAGGAGCCGCCTTCGCCGACGCCGAGTGCCGAAGGCAGCATGCCCGCCGACATGGCGATGGAGGTCATGACGATCGGGCGGGCGCGCTTGCGGCCAGCCTCGATCATCGCCAGCGTCCGGTCCATGCCGTGATGCATCATCTCGATGCCGAAGTCGACCAGCAGGATGGCGTTCTTGGTGACGATGCCCATCAGCATCAGAATGCCGATCAGAACGGGCATCGAGAGCGCATTCTGCGTCAGGATAAGCGCTGCCGCCACGCCGCCGATGGCGAGCGGCAGCGAGAACAGGATGGTGAAGGGCTGGATCACGTCCTTGAACAGGAGAATGAGCACCACCAGCACCATCATCAGGCCCAAGAGCATGGCGTTGCCGAAGCTCTGCTGCATCTCCGCCTGAACCTCGGCGTCGCCGCTTTCGAGGAACTCGACGGTTCCAGGCAGCTCGGCCGCGGCGGCGATCTCTTTGAAGCGGGCCGATGCGGTGTCGAGTGCTACGCCCACAGGCAGGTCGGCGCCGAGCTTGACAACGCGATAGCGGTCGTAACGCTTGATGGAACTGGGTCCCTCCGCATAGTTGATGTCGGCGACGCTCGAGAGCGGAACCGTAGCGCCGGATGCCGTCTGGACCTTGAGGTTGCGGATCGCCGCCAAATCCGTCCGGAAATCGCGGTTGAGTTGGACCCGGATCGGGATCAAGCGCCCGTCGAGCGAGATCTTCGTCAGCTGCGCGTCGATATCGCCGATGGTGGCGACGCGGATGACTTCGGAGATCTGCGCCGTCGTGATGCCGAGACGGGACATCTGGTCGTCACGCGGTCGTATCTGCAATTCCGGTCTCGGCAACGCGCCGTCGGGGCTGACATTGGCAAGTAACGGGTCTCGGCGCAGTTTCGTTTCGAGGGTGGCGACGGCGTGGTCGAGATCCGCCTCGTTGTTGGAAAGCAGGTTGAACGACAGGTCGCGCTCGCCGCGGTCGTTGAGCTTGGTGACGCGAACGTCCGGGATCGACCGAAGCTCCGCGAGGATTTCCTTTTCGATTTGCGACTGCGGTTTGATACGGCCGGCCGGCGGCAGCTTCGGCAGGTATTCACCGATCAGCGGTGTGCGGCCGATCACATCGTTGACCACCTTGTTGACGAGCGAATGGTCAAGCTTCTTGAGAAGCACGGTGACGGCGGCGCGGCGCAGTTCCAGGTCGCCCTTCGGCGAGGCGCCGCCGAGCACGAAGACGTTTTCGACGCCGTCGATGTCCTTGATGCGGTTGTAGATCTCCGTGGTGGTACGATCCGTGTCCGCGAGCATCGCATCCGGCGGCAGCTCGATCGACAGGCTGACGCGCGAATTATCCTCAGGCGGCAGGAAGCTGCCCGGCACGAAAAGGATAAGCGCGATCACAGAGCCGACCGAGAGCACGATTGCGGCGAGCAGCGTCGAATAGCGCGTGTACCAGCGTTTCGTCGTGAAGCGCACGACGCGCGTGTACTGGCGCATCATGAATCCTTCATCGTCATGACCGCCGCCGACATCCGTCGGCTTCATCAGATAGGCCGCCATCACCGGCGTGATAAGGCGGGCGACCAGCAGCGAGAAGAAGACGGAGACGGCGACGGTCAGGCCGAACTGAATGAAATACTGCCCCGGGATGCCGGGCATGAAGGAGACCGGCACGAAGACGGCGATGATGGTGAAGGTGGTGGCGATGACGGCGAGGCCGATCTCGTCCGCCGCTTCGATCGCCGCCTTGTAGGGCGACTTGCCCATGCGGATGTGCCGCTCGATGTTCTCGATCTCGACGATCGCGTCGTCGACAAGGATGCCGGTCGCGAGCGTCATCGCCAGGAAGCTGACGAGGTTCAGCGAGAAGCCGAGGAGCTCCATGACCCAGAATGTCGGAATGGCCGAGAGCGGCAGGGCGACGGCCGAGATCAGGGTGGCGCGCCAGTTGCGCAGGAACAGCATCACGACCACGACGGCAAGAAGCGCGCCCTCGATCAGCGTGTGAATCGCCGCCTCGTAGTTTCCATAGGTGAAATAGACGGAATCGTCGACCATCTCGATGGTAACGTCCGGATGCTTTGCCCGAATTTCGTCAAGCGTCTTGGCAACGGTTTCGGCGACGGTGACTTCGCTTGCGCCCTTGGCGCGAAAGACGGCGAAGGTCACGCCCGGCTCGCCGTTGAAACGCGAGAACGATTTCGGCTCCTCGTAGGTGTCGATCACCTTGCCGAGTTCCGACAGGCGGACGAAACGACCGTTCGGAAGCGAGATCATCGTCTCGGCAAGGGTGGAGACGTCGCGGGTGTCGCCGAGCGTCCGGATCGCCTGCTCGCTGCCGCCGACCTGTCCGCGGCCGGAGCCGAGGTCCATGTTCATCCGGCGAAGCTGGCCGTTCACGTCGGCGGCGGTAATGCCGTAGGAGTTCAGGCGGTCTTCGTCGAGCTCGATGCGAACTTCCCGGTCGGAGCCGCCATACCGGTCGACGCGGCCGATGCCGGTCTGGCCCTGGATCGCGCGCTTGATCGTGTCGTCGACGAACCAGGAGAGCTCCTCCAGCGTCATGCCGGGGGAGGAGACGGAAAATGTCTGGATCGCTTGGCCCTCGACGTCGACCTTGGAAACGATCGGCTCTTCGATCGAGGTCGGCAGGTCGCTGCGGATGCGGTCGATCGCGTCCTTGACATCCTGCACGGCCTGCGTCGTCGGCACTTCCATGCGGAAAATGACGGCGGTCGTTGAACTGCCGTCGGTGATCGTCGATTCGATATGATCGACGCCGGAGACGCCGGCGACCGCGTCCTCGATCTCCTTGGTGACCTGGGTCTCGAGTTCGGCGGGGGCCGCACCGCTTTGCGTGACGCTGATCTGCACGATCGGCACGTCGATGTTCGGGAAGCGGGTGATCGGCAGCGAGTTGAACGACTGCCATCCCAGCACGACGAGCACGAAGAACGCCAGGATCGGCGCGACCGGATTGCGGATAGACCAGGCGGAGAAATTCATGGTCACGGTTCCCGTCAGTTGGTTGCCGGCTCGGCGGACTTGACCGGGCTGATGCGGTCGCCATCGCGGACATAGGCGCCGGCCTTCGCCACCGCCTGCTCACCGGGCTTGATGCCGGACAGGATTTCGACGAATTGCCCGTCCTGGATGCCGGTTTCAACGGGAATCAGGCGCACGACGCCGTCCTCCACCTTACGCACGATGGACTTGCCATCTTCCGAGGTAACAGCCGTTTGCGGCAGGACCACCGTCTGCTTCTCTTCTACCGTTATTACCGTGCTCGCATACATGCCGGCGCGCGCCGTCACCGTGTCGGCGAGGCTGATGTGGACTTTGCCGAGGCGGGTCTGCGGGTCGACCGTCGGCGCGATCAGCCGGATCTTGCCTTCGATGATCGTATCGCTGCCGGCGAGCTTGACTGTCGCGGGCTGTCCGACCGTAAGCTTGACGATATCGGCCTCGGTGACATCGGCTTTCATTTCCACCGCGCCGTCGCGGATGATAGCGAAGAGCGGTTCGCCGTTGCCGCTCGCGATCGCGCCGATCTTGGCGTTCTTGGCCGAGACCACGCCGCTCACCGGCGCCTTGACGGCGGTGCGTGCAAGACGCAGGTCAACATCGTCGATCTGGGCCTGCACCACCTTGATATCCGCGGTCGCGACGCTCACCGATTGCTCGGCCGAACGCAGGCGCGCGCGCGCGGCGGCGGCGAGCGCCTTGAGGCGGTCGGCTTCGGCAGTGGAGACGGTGCCGTTTTCCGATAGCCGCACGGCACGATCGGCGACACGCTGTGCCTCCTCGGAATTTGCCTCGGCTTCGCCGAGTTGGGCTCGGAATTGCGCAAGGGCCGCTTCCGTCTTGGCGAGATTGGCTTCGAGCTGGCTTTTCTGCAAGAGCAGCGCGTCATCGTTTAGAACGACGAGCGTACTTCCCTCTTCGACGCGATCGCCGATGTCGACATTGAGCGACCGGATGGAAAGACCGTCCACCAGCGGCGATACATAGGTCTCCTCGACGGCCTCGATCGAACCGGTGGCAACGACGCGATCGGTAATCGTCCGCTCCGCCGCCTCTGTCACCACAATGGAGGGTAGTGTCTGTTTTTGCTGTTGGGGTTCGACGGCTTCGTCCGCGGAGGCGCCGGAAAGGGCAGACAGGATCATCGCTGCGCAAGCGCCGAGGACAGGCAGGAGCTTCTGAGCCATAGGCTTGTTTTCCCGAAACTGAAGCAAATCATGACCGCTCGCCGCCTATGGAGGCAGGGGCCGGCCGCAATCACGCTATCTCACTCGTTTTCCGTACAACGTCTCCGGCGACTGACCGCGGGAGACGTTCACGGTCTACAACCTCAAATCTCTGCCCGATACAGCGGTTTCAGACCGAAGATGCCGGGCGGGAAGAAAATTCCCAAAAAGGCAATGCTGACGAAATATGGATTCCTCCATACGCTTGCCCTCCAGTCAAACGTTCCGGCCTATGTAATCGCCGGAGCAAATGCTTACAAGGGCGGCGAAGCGATGGTGCCTCATTATTTCTATTCTGCTGCCTTTCATAGCGCAATAGCGATGCAACCTGAAGGCAGTCTTAACAACTCAAGCGGGTCGACGAAAAATAACGGATAATGCCGCCGCCGACGGCTCTAAATCGCCGAAATCATTCGCCTTGTGTCATTGCAGTCGGTGTGGTGCGTGTTTGCCGCGTTGGCTGCGACCTTTTGACCGTGGAGCGGGCGGCCCGCCTCCAAAGAAAGGAGCGCGCGGCGAGGGCCGCGCGCTCCGAGCTTCCTCCGCATAGGCTATTTCAGTGCGGCGTCCGTGATCTCATGCGTCCAGGCGCCTTCCGGCTCCTTGGAGATGACCGGGTCGGAACCGCCGGCAAGCAGCGACTGGACCGTGCGCTTGTAGTCCGCCTCGTCGAGCGCGCCGTTGGAACCGGCGGTCAGTTTGGCGATTTCGCCCATCATCCGCTTCTGGTGCTTTTCCGTTTGGGCGCCGGTCGAGTCGTTCTCGAGCACGATATCCGCCGCCTCGTCGGGGTTCTCCTCGGCATATTTCCAGCCCTTCATCGAGGCACGAACGAACTTCACCATCTTTTCCTTGAAGGCGGCGTCCTTGAGTTTGTCCTCGAGAACATAGAGGCCGTCTTCGAGGGTGGCGACGCCCTGGTCCTCATATTTGAAGGTGACAAGATCCTCCGGCTTGATGCCGGCATCGATGACCTGCCAGTATTCATTGTAGGTCATCGTGGAAATGCAGGCCGCCTGCTTCTGGATCAGCGGGTCGACGTTGAAGCCCTGCTTGAGCACCGTCACGCCGTTCGAGCCGCCGTCGGTCGGGATCTTCAGTTGTGCCATCCAGGAGAGGAAAGGATACTCATTACCGAAGAACCAGACGCCGAGCGTCTTGCCTTTGAAGTCTTCCGGGGTCTTCACGCCGGATTCCTTGAGACAGGTCAACATCATGCCGGATCTCTTGAAGGGCTGGGCGATGTTGACGAGCGGCACGCCCTTTTCGCGCGTAGCGAGAGCGGAGGGCATCCAGTCGACGATGACGTCGGCGCCGCCGCCGGCAATCACCTGCGGCGGAGCGATATCGGGACCGCCCGGCTTGATTTCGACGTCGAGGCCCTCTTCCTCGTAGAAGCCTTTGTCCTTGGCGACGTAGTAGCCGGCAAACTGGGCCTGGGTTACCCATTTCAGTTGCAGCGTGACCTTGTCGGCGGCATTGGCATGGAAAGCGGCAAGCGAGAAGACGCCCGCTGCCAGCAGAGATGCAATTTTCTTCTTCATGTCAGTTCCCTCTTATCATTACTTTGTTATCAGGCCCGGCCACCGCGGACGGACGGATGCCAGAACGTGATGGCCCGCTCGATGAGCGCGACCACCCCGTAGAAGACGGAGCCAGCCACCGCCGCCACGGCGATTTCGGCCCAGACCATGTCGACGTTCATGCGCCCCACTTCCGTGGAGATCCGGAAGCCCATGCCGACAATGGGCGTTCCGAAAAACTCGGCCACGATGGCGCCGATCAGCGCCAGCGTGGAGTTAATCTTGAGTGCGTTGAAAATGAAAGGCCAGGCGGCCGGCAGGCGCAGTTTGACGAGCGTCTGCCACCAGGTGGCGGCATAGGTGCGCATCAGGTCGCGCTCCATGTGACTTGCGGCGGCAAGGCCCGAAACCGTGTTCACCAGCATTGGGAAGAAGGTCATGATAACGACGACGGCGACCTTCGACTGCCAGTCGAAGCCGAACCACATGACCATGATCGGTGCGACACCGATGACGGGGAGGGCGGAGACGAAATTGCCGAGCGGCAGCAGCCCCTTCTGCAGGAAGGGCGAACGGTCGATGAGGATCGCCACAAGGAAACCGAGGCCGCAGCCGAGCACGTAGCCGGTCAGCACGGATTTCAGGAAGGTCTGCCGGAAATCGGCAGCAAGCGTCGGCAGCGAATTGACGAGCCGCTGCCAGATCATCGACGGCGCAGGCAGTAGGACCGACGGAATGCCGAAGCCACGAACGATGCCCTCCCACAGGACCAGGATCGTCACGCCGAAGAGGAGCGGCACGGCGAAGCGCGCCGCATTGTTGGCGGCACCGCTTTGAAAGCGCTGTCGGACCAGCCATTCGTTGAGGGCCCAGGCGCAGAGCCAGAAGAGGATGGCGCCGGCGAGAACGGGGAGATTCATGGCTTGGCTCCCATGCGCTTCAAGACGGCGCCGTGCGCCGCGCCGACGATCATGACAAGGACAGCGGCGAGCGCCGCCGCCATGAACAGCGCGGCCCAGATCTGCACCGTCTGCCCATAATAAGAGCCCGCGAGCAGACGGGCGCCGAGCCCGGCGACCGCACCGGTCGGCAGCTCGCCGACGATTGCGCCTACGAGCGAGATGGCGACGGCCACTTTGAGCGAGGTGAAGAGATAGGGCATGGAGGAGGGCCAGCGCAGTTTCCAGAAGGTCTGGGCCGGCGAGGCGTTGTAGGTGTGCATCAGGTCGAGCTGGATCGTCTCTGGACTGCGCAGGCCCTTGACCATGCCGACGACCACGGGGAAAAACGACAGATAGGTGGAAATCAACGCCTTCGGCAGCAGCCCGGCAATGCCGATCGCGTTTAGGACGACGATGATCATCGGCGCGATTGCCAGGATCGGGATCGTCTGACTCGCAATCACCCAGGGCATCAGAGAGCGGTCCATCGCGCGATTGTGGACGATGCCGATCGCGAGCAGGATGCCGAGTGCTGCGCCGATGCCGAAGCCGAGCAGGGTCGCCGAAAGCGTGATCCAGGCGTGATAGACGAGACTGCGCTTCGAGGTGACCGCCTTGTTGACGGTCGTGTCCCAGATTTCGGCGACAACCTGGTGGGGTGCCGGCAGCACGGGGCGCTCCTGCGCCATGGTGTTGCGGAGGAGATCGGAGAAACCGATCTCGGTGCCGGCGCGTGCCGCGGTGTCGCGCTCGAAAGGGGCGTTCAGGAAGACGGCGGCGACGTACCAGATGGCGATCAGCAGGACGATGACGGTGCTGATAGGGAGGAGTTTGTCTCGGAGGAAGGTCTCTTGGCGCATGTCAGGCCTCCTCTCTGCTCAACGGCTCGGCGCGCCAAAGATAAAGGATATCCGGCAAGCCTTCCTCGTTGTCGCCGCTCGTTCTGCGCACCGGCGCGAAACCCTCGCGTTCATAGAAGCGCTGAGCGCCCGTATTGTGTTCAAAGGTCCACAGCCGGAGTTCGGTTTTCGCCCGCCTCTTTGCTTCCCCGAGAAGGGCGGCCCCGATTCCCCTGCTCCTGTAGGGTTGATCCAGATACAGCGCGGACACGAAGCGGTCTTCGACGAGAGCGAGGAAGCCTCCAATTTCTCCCTGGCAATCGGCGACGGTCACTACTCCGTTCACAAAGAGCGTTTCGCGATAATAACGCCGCACATCGTCGGGCGTATGAATCCGAGGCATCCACTCCGTACCGTCTACCCAGCGGTTGAAGATGTCGGCGCATGCTTCCACGTCCGCCAAGGCCGCATCCCGGCAGCGAACCTGGGCGGCGCAAGCACTATTCATCATAGCTGTGCCCCGCTCTCAAACCTTCGCGTACACGATGCGCAATTTCCAGGAATTCCGGCGTCTCGCGAATACCGAGCGGCCGTTCCTTCGGCAGCGTCGATTCGATGATGTCCGTCACGCGGCCTGGGCGGGGGCTCATGACGACGATTTTGGTCGAGAGATAGACCGCCTCCGGTATGGAATGGGTGACGAAGCAGATGGTCTTGTCGGTGCGCGCCCAGAGCTTCAGAAGCTGCTCGTTCAGGTGATCGCGGACGATTTCGTCGAGGGCGCCGAAGGGCTCGTCCATCAGCAGGAGATCGGCGTCGAAGGCAAGTGCGCGGGCGATCGACGCGCGCTGCTGCATGCCGCCCGAAAGCTGCCAGGGATATTTCTTGCCGAAACCCGAGAGATTGACGAGCTCCAGCGTCCGCTCGATGCGCGCTTTCTGCTCCTCCCTCGGATAGCCCATGATTTCGAGCGGCAGCGCGACATTCTTCTCGATCGTGCGCCAGGGGTAAAGGGCGGGCGCCTGGAACACATAGCCATAGGCGCGCCGCCGGCGGGCTTCCTCTGGCGTCATGCCGTTGATGGCGATCGTGCCGGCGGTCGGTCGCTCCAGGTCGGCGATGACGCGAAGAAACGTGGTCTTGCCGCAGCCGGACGGGCCGATGAAGGAGACGAAATCGCCCTTCGCCACATCGAGGTTCACGCCGGTAAGTGCATTGACCGGCCCGTCGCTGGTCTCAAACGTCAGGCCGAGATTCCGGGCCGAAACCACGGAGGCGGGATTGGATGTCATCAGCGGATTCTCATCATGGCTTGTCTGTGTCAGACTGCTATCCGGACCCGCAACATGCAATCGGGGATTTGCCGCTGACGACTTCTGTTGCAGGTTTTTCAGCGAATTCTGGAGAACGCTCATGGTTCGATCATCCAATCCCGGTTGTCGTGTGGTTCGCCCCGGCGATGCCTATGCCGGCAAGCAGGGGCTCAACTATTTCGAAGGCATAGCGGCGGAGACCGTCGGCTCCACCGGGATATGCATGCATCTCCTGACGATGCCGCCCGGTGCGCGCGCCAAGGCGCACCTTCACGAAAGCCATGAGACGGCCATCTACGTTCTTTCCGGTGAGGCGCACACCTGGTTTGGCGAGCGGCTTGAGGAGCATGTCATCGTCAAGACTGGCGAGATGTTCTACATCCCCGCCGGCGTGCCGCACCTGCCGGCAAACCTCTCGGACGCTCCCTGCACGGCGGTGATCGCCCGGACAGATCCGAACGAGCAGGAGAGTGTCGTCCTGCTCCCGGAACTTGACGGTCTGGTGCCGGCCTGAGTTTTCAGCAGTCGGCGTTTCGCGCATTTGGGACGGCGGGCGTGGCATCTCGTGTCCGTCAAACCCCGCTTGCGGGAATGCCGGTACGTTGCACTGCACGAGGCGCAGTCACTTCCTTCCAGGTCGAAAGCGCCGTGCTGACCGCCGGGAAGGGATCGCGCCGCACGAATTCGCCATGGCCTTCCTGCGTCTTCACCGTTGCTTCTTCGATCGCGACGACGCCGCGGGTCAGCGTGAAGCGCGGCAGCCCGGTGACGGTCTTGCCCTCGAAGACATTGTAGTCGATCGCCGATTGCTGGGTCTTGGCCGAGATTGTCTTCGAGCGTTTCGGATCCCAGACGACGAGATCGGCATCGGCGCCGACGAGGATCGCGCCTTTCTTCGGATAGATGTTGAGGATCTTGGCGATGTTCGTCGAGGTGACCGCGACGAATTCGTTCATGGTGATGCGGCCGGTGGCGACGCCGTTGGTCCAGAGCATCGGCATGCGGTCTTCAAGCCCGCCGGTGCCGTTCGGGATCTTGGTGAAATCGCCCACACCGAAGCGCTTCTGCGCCGTCGTGAAGGCGCAATGGTCGGTCGCGACCACCTGCAGCGAGCCGGAGGCGAGCCCCGCCCAGAGGCTGTCCTGGTGCAGCTTGTTGCGGAAGGGCGGCGACATCACGCGGCGGGCGGCGTGGTCCCAGTCCTTGTTGAAATACTCGCTTTCGTCCAGCGTCAAGTGCTGGATCAAGGGCTCGCCAAAGACGCGCATGCCCTTGGCGCGAGCACGCCGGATCGCTTCGTGCGCCTGCTCGCAGGAGGTATGGACGATATAGACGGGACAGCCGGCCATGTCGGCGATCATGATCGCGCGGTTGGTGGCCTCGCCCTCGACTTCCGCCGGGCGCGAATAGGCATGCGCCTCGGGGCCGTTGTTGCCGTCCGCAAGCAGCTTCGCCTGGAGCTGGGCGACGACGTCGCCGTTTTCCGCGTGGACGAGCGGCAGAGCGCCGAGCGCCGCGCAGCGCTGGAACGAGGAGAACATCTCGTCGTCGTCCACCATCAGCGCGCCCTTATAGGCCATGAAGTGCTTGAAGGTGTTGATGCCCTTGTCCTTGACGATGGTCTCCATCTCGTTGAAGACCTGCTCGCTCCACCAGGTGATCGCCATGTGGAAGGAATAGTCGCAATTGGCGCGGGTGGACTTGTTGTCCCACATGGTAAGCGCTTCTAGCAGCGACTGCCCGGGCGAGGGGAGGGCGAAATCCACGACCATGGTCGTGCCGCCGGCAAGGGCCGCCCGGGTGCCGCTTTCGAAGTCGTCCGAGGAATAAGTGCCCATAAAGGGCATCTCAAGATGGGTATGCGGATCGATCCCGCCCGGCATGACATAGCAGCCGCTGGCGTCCAGCGTCTCCGTGCCGGAGAGATTAGGTCCGATCTCGACGATCTTGCCGCCCTCGACCTTGATGTCCGCCTTGTAAGTGAGGTCGGCGGTGACGATGGTTCCACCCTTGATGACAGTGCTCATTGGTTATGTTCCTCTGGATGGTGCTTTCGGCGGCCGGGGTCGCCAAGAAAAAGGCGGAACCACCGTCCCGCCCGCAAAATCTCACTCGACGACTTCTGCCGTTTCGAGGACGGCGTGGAAGAGGACGTCGGCGCCAGCCGCGGCCCATTCCTTGGAGATGTCTTCCGCCTCGTTGTGGCTGAGCCCATCGACGCAGGGGCACATGATCATCGTGGTCGGCGCCACCTTTGCGGCCCAGCAGGCGTCGTGGCCGGCGCCCGAAATGAGGTCCATGTGGGTGTAGCCAAGTTTCTCGGCGGCGGCGCGGACGGTGGATACGAGTTTCGGATCGAAGGTCACGGGATCGAAATGGCCGACCGCCTCGATCGAACAGCCGACGCCGAGCGCCTCGGCGATCTTCGGCGCCTCAGCCTCGATGCGCGCGCGCATGCCGTCGAGCTTTGCCCGGTCGGGCGAACGAATATCGACCGTGAAAACGGCCTTGCCCGGCAGCACGTTACGGGAATTCGGCGAGAAGAGCATCTGGCCGACGCCGCCGACGGCCCCCGGCTGGTTTTCGATCGCGACGGTCTGCACCATTTCGAGGATGCGAGCCATGGCAAGGCCGGCATTGACGCGCATGTTCATCGGCGTTGAGCCCGTATGCGCCTCCTTGCCCGTCAGGGTGAATTCCAGCCACCACAGGCCCTGACAGTGGGTGACGACGCCGATCTGTTTGTTCTCGGCCTCGAGAATCGGCCCCTGTTCGATGTGGTACTCGAAATAGGCGTGCATCTTGCGGGCGCCGACTTCCTCGTCGCCCACCCAGCCGATGCGCTTCAGTTCGTCGCCAAATGCCTTTCCTTCCGGGTCCTTGCGGGCATAGGCATATTCCAGCGTGTGGACGCCGGCGAAAACGCCGGAAGCAAGCATCGCCGGCGCAAAGCGTGCGCCTTCCTCGTTAGTCCAGTTGGTCACCACGATCGGGTGTTTCGTCTTGATGCCGAGGTCGTTCATCGTGCGCACAACCTCAAGACCGCTCAGGACGCCGAGCACACCGTCGAACTTGCCGCCGGTAGGCTGCGTATCGAGGTGGGAGCCGATATGGACGGGCAGCGCATCGGGGTCGGTTCCAGGGCGGGTCATGAACATGGTGCCCATCTTGTCGACACCCATGCTGAGCCCCGCCTTTTCGCACCAGGACTGGAAAAGCCGGCGGCCTTCGCCGTCCGCGTCCGTGAGCGTCTGGCGGTTGTTGCCGCCGGCGACGCCGGGGCCGATCTTCGCCATATCCATCAAGGAATCCCACAGGCGGTCGGCATTGACGCGCCTATTCTCGCCAGGTGCTGCCATGGCGCTCTCCTCTTTTTGGCGGCCGATCCCCCCCGGGGATAGCCCTCATGTTCCCGTTGGCCAAATCGGGGCCTTGTTTGTTGCCCTTCGATCAGCCGTTGCCTTTGTCGGCATTCTGACTGATAATTTGACCGGTTGGTAAACATTACAACTTCCGTGGCGGCACTCAAGCCGGAAAAACAAAAAACGGAGCTGGTGCCCAAAAAAATGGCGCGTCCGAATTTTGGGCATCCGGGGGCGGGCATCGGTAGGGGGCGAGATGGTACTTCCAAGAGCGGCCAAAACGCAAAGGCGTACACGCATCCAGGAGGAAAAAGAGGAGCAGATACTCGAAGCGGCGCTCGAAGTCTTTTCAGCGAACGGCTTTCGCGGCTCGACCATAGACCAGATCGCCGAAGTGGCCGGCATGTCGAAGCCGAACCTGCTCTATTATTTCCGCACCAAGGAGGCGATGCACCGGGCGCTGATCGACCGCGTGCTCGATACCTGGCTCGATCCGCTCCGCGAGCTCGATGCCGAGGGTAACCCGGTCGCGGAAATCCGCAGCTATATTCGCCGCAAGCTCGAGATGGCGCGCGAGTTCCCGCGCGAAAGCCGTTTGTTCGCCAATGAGATTCTGCAGGGTGCTCCGCACATCGAGGACGAGCTCAAAGGGCCGCTGAAGCAACTGGTCGACGAGAAGGCCGAAGTCATTCGCGCCTGGGCCAAGGCCGGCAAGATCGCCAAGTGCGATCCCTACCACCTGATCTTCGCGATCTGGTCGACAACCCAGCACTATGCCGACTTTGACGTGCAGGTGCGCGCCGTGCTCGGCCAGGAAAACGCCGGTGACGGACGTTTCGAAGACGCCGCGCGCTTCCTGGAACGGCTATTCGTGGACGGCCTGCAGGTGCGCGAATAGCTGGCGGCACAGCGCGAGTGGGAAGTTAGGCTTCATTGGCCTTTCAGCGACTAACCACGCGCCGGCAGCAACTCGGAAATCTCCGAAGCATCATCAACGATACAGGTCTCAAGGCGCGCTTGGCGGCCACGCAGGCCCATATCGAGCCGCCTGTGGCCCTGAAGGTCGAAGCCGGCGTGCTGCACCAGTTCGACGGAAACAGCAAGTTCGGCATCGTGTTCCTTGGCGAGACCCTCGAGCCGGCTCGCGGTATTGATCGTATCGCCGACGGCGGTCAGCGACGTCGCCTGGCCATAGCCCATCTCGCCGATGATCGCCGGGCCGGCGTGCAGGCCGATGGCGAGCCTCAGCGGTTGATCGAGTTCGCCTTCGAAAGTCTGGTTTAGCGCTCGGATGCCTTGGGACAGTCGGGAGGCGGCATTCAGCGCCTGGGCAGGCTTGCGGGAGAGGAGTCTTCAGCCCGAAGATCGCAAGCGCCCCGTCGCCGATGAACTTGTCTATCACGCCGCCGGAGCTTTCGACGGCTTCGCCGACCATTTCGAAATAGCGGTTGAGCAGGAAGACCGTGTCATAGGGCAGGCTGTGCTCGGCGATGCGAGTGAAATCGCGCAGGTCGCAGAAGAGCACCGCGACCCGCCGCTCCCGACCGCCCCCGTTCTGCCGGGCGAGCTGCGTCTTGATACCGAGACTGTCGGTATCAAGGATGGGGACCACGCTGACGTCGTGGGCGGGCCGGAACTGGCAGGCGAGGCGCACATTGTCGGGAGCGCCGATGCGGGCGAGCGTTGCGCGTTCTGCTGCTTCGGGCACTGGCTGGCCTTCGAGGCCCTGGATTATCCGCACGCGGCACGTCGAACAGCGGCCTCGGCCGCCGCAAACGGAAACATGCGATATGCCGGCGGCGCGGCTCGCCTCGAGCACGCTGAAGCCAAGGCTGACGGCGGCGACGCGCCCATCGGGATAACGGATGCGGATACGACCGCGCGACGGCAAGGCGCGAAGCGCCAGGGTTCCGCCGATCAGTCCTGCAAAGCCGCCATAAAAGGCGAGGCGGATATTCTCGAGGAGGGCCGGGTCGGCGCGCTGTTGCAGGCTTGCATAGGCCCTGTCGCCATAACCTCCATGTTCGGCATGTTCGCGCCCGAGCGAGCGTGCGCCATTTACGAAACCGAGCAGCGCGAAGATCGGCACGAGCAGAGCGACGGTATAGAGCAGTGTCTCGTAACGCGGAAACCAGTCGCGCCCTCGCATCCAGAACCAGGCGCCGAGGCAGGCATGACTCCAGACGAAGAGAAGGGCGATCGTCTGGCGCGTCGTGTTGGCGGAGCTCGACCAGAGCGCCCGCAGAATGGTCGGATAGTCGCCGCCGATACCGGCCAGGAGCGGCTCCACTCGGGTGGCGACCACATGGGGTATCAGCAGAAAGGGCAGGCTCAGGCCGAAGATGATCTTCAAGGCTTCGCCGACCGGCATCCTCAGCGTCTGGCGGCGATAGAGGCTGTCGAGCGCCATCAGGAAGTGCGTGAGCAAGGCGCCATAAAGCACGACGGTTCCGGGCAAGCTTTGCCACACAAGCGTGAACACATGCCGGCCCGCTTCCATGGCTCCGATGGAAACGAGGCCGAGCGAATGATTGAGAAAATGGCAGAGCACGAACACTCCGAGCACGCTGCCGGAGATCAGGTGTATCTGTTTGCATCTGCTGGTGGAAAGAATTGTCAAACGGGCTGCCTGGGTCTGCCGGCCGAGGCCCGGCCGGTTTGATTTTCTTCCTTATTAACCAGATCGCTAGTGCCGACAACTTATGTTTCGGACACAAACTGTTTCGCTTTTGTGATCGCTCCTGGAATTCCCCTCAATTTTGAGGATGCAGTGGCGTGAACGAGTTAAGACGCTTTTCTACTCCATGATGCGCGGCAAGCCCGCGGCGAGCTTATCGATCACCACACGCAATTTCGGCAACATGTGCTGTGTTCGCGGCCAAACAGCATGCGCCTTGAAGATAATGCCCGGCCGATCGGTGAGCACGCGCACGAGTTCGCCACGCTGCACCCGCTCGCGCACCAGCCAGCAGGGCAACCAGGCGAGACCGAGGCCCTCGGCGGCGGCATCGGCGATTGCTGCGAGGTCGTCGAGTCTGAGTCGCGTTCTCGGCAGTACGGTCTCGCTCGCTCTGTCTTCGGCGGGAAAGGACCAGGGCCGCGGCTCACTGCTGCGGGCATAGACCACGCCGTGATGGGCAGCTAGATCCGAGACGGTGTTGGGCGTGCCATGCGCCTCAAGATAGACGGGGGAGGCGCAGACGGTCATGCGCTGTTCCGCGACCGTGCGGGTCATCAGGTTGCTGTCATTGCCGACCGAGCCGTTGCGGATGGCGAGATCGAAGCCCTCTTCGAGCAGGTCGATGACGCGGTCGTTGAAGGAAAGATCGAGCTCCAGCCGAGGATGCGCGCGCAGGAGGTCACGAAGCAACGGGGCTACGCATTGGCGACCGAAGAGAACCGGCATCGAGATGCGCAGACGGCCGCGAATTTCCCGCCTGCCGGATTCGAGGAGATCTTCTGCCGTCTTGATCTCGCCGAGTGCCCGCTGGCAGCTCTCGTAGAAGAGCTGCCCTTCTTCGGTGAGGCTCTGCGCCCGTGTGGTGCGATGGAAGAGGCGTACGCCGAGCCTTTGCTCGAGCCGCGCGATCGTCTTGCCTACGGCGGAGCGCGAGAGATGCAGGCGCTCGGCGGCGGCTGAGAATCCTCCCACCTCCGCCACTTCCACGAACACGGAAATGCCGTTCAGTCGCTCCATCGATTGCATCCCGTTAGGAAACAATAAGGCGAAATCTTATCGCAACTGGCGACCCATGTTCAACAGTATGCTCGTCCAATAACGATTGACGAAAGGAACGAGCATGTCGAAATGGATGCAGCAATGGAGCACAGAGGCGGTCGGTCCGCATGATCTCAAAATCACCGAGCGCCCGATGCCCCAAATCGGAGATCATGAGGTCCTTGTGCGCACGCTGGCAGTGTCGCTCAACTATCGCGACAAGCTCGTGCTCGAAACCGGCATGGGTCTCGACCTGGCCTTCCCTTTCGTGCCGGCCTCGGACATGAGCGGTGTCGTGGAGGCCGTCGGCAAGAGCGTGACGCGTTTCCGGCCGGGCGAGCGCGTAATCTCGACCTTTGCGCCCGGCTGGCTCGACGGCCTGCGTCCGGGCAACGGCAGAACGCCATCCTATGCGACCCTCGGCGGCGTGCATCCGGGCGTCATGTCGGAATACGTCGCCTTCCCGGAAGGCTGGTTCGCCGCGGCGCCGAAAAGCCTCGATGCCGCGGAGGCGAGCACTTTGCCATGCGCGGGGCTGACGGCCTGGTTCGCCCTGATAGAGAAGGGGCAGTTGAGGCCCGGTGACCGCGTGGTGGTGCAGGGAACGGGCGGTGTCGCGCTCTTCGGCCTGCAGATCGCCAAGGCGACCGGGGCCGAGGTCATCGTGACCTCGGGCAGCCCGGAAAAGCTCGAACGCGCTCTTGCGCTCGGAGCCGATCATGGCGTCAAACGGTTGACGGAGGACTGGGTGGAGCGCGTCTATGCGCTGACCGGCGACCACGGTGCCGACCACATTCTCGAGATCGCCGGCGGCGCGGGACTAGGTCAGTCGCTGAAGGCGGTTGCGCCGGATGGGCGCATCTCGGTGATCGGCGTGCTTGAGGGTTTCGAGGTTTCCGGTCCGGTCGCGCCGCTGCTTTTGAAGTCGCCGGTGGTACAAGGTATCAGCGTTGGTCACCGGAGAGCGCTCGAAGATCTGGTCGGTGCGGTCGATCGCATCGGGCTGAAGCCGGTGATAGACAAACGTTACAGGTTCACAGAGTTTCGGGAGGCTCTCGCGCATCTCGATCGCGGTCCCTTCGGCAAGCTGGTGATCGAGTTCTGACCGTATCAATGCAGAAGGCCGCCGATGTTCTTCGGCGGCCTCACTGCCTCGTCGACCGTTCCTTATTCGGCGGCCTGGCGGGCCATCGGGTTGTTCGGGTGGGTCGTCCAGTTGGCGTAGTTGGGATCGACCGGCTTGCCGGTGCGCCTGTCGAGTGCGCCGGCGGGCAGCGGCTCCATGGTGATGCAGTTCTCGACCGGACAGACATTGACGCAGAGATTGCAGCCGACGCATTCCTCCTCGATCACCTCGAAATGGCGCACGCCATTGACGAACTGCGTGATCGCCTGGTGCGAGGTGTCCTCGCAGGCGATGTGACAGCGGCCGCATTTGATGCAGGCATCCTGGTCGATCTTCGCCTTGCTGACGTAGTTGAGGTTAAGGTACTGCCAGTCGGTGACGTTGGGCACGGCGCGGCCGCAGATGTCGTCGAGCGTGCGGTGGCCCTTGGCATCCATCCAGTCGGAGAGACCCGTGATCATCTCCTGGACGATCTTGAAGCCGTAGGTCATCGCCGCCGTGCAGACCTGCACGTTGCCGGCGCCGAGCGCCAGGAATTCGGCCGCGTCCCGCCAGGTGGTGATGCCGCCGATGCCGGAGATCGGCAGGCCGTAGGTCTCCGGATCGCGGGCGATCTCGGCGACCATATTGAGCGCGATCGGTTTCACCGCCGGGCCGCAATAGCCGCCATGGCTGCCCCGGCCGTCGATCGAAGGCTCGGGCGAGAAGGTGTCGAGGTTGACCGCAGTGATCGAGTTGATCGTATTGATCAGCGACACCGCATCGGTGCCGCCGGCCTTGGCGGCGCGGGCGGGCTTGCGGATATCGGTGATGTTCGGCGTCAGCTTAGTGATCACCGGCATGCGCGTGTACTGCTTGCACCAGCGCACGACCATCTCGATATATTCCGGCACCTGGCCGACCGCGGAGCCCATGCCGCGTTCGGACATGCCGTGCGGACAGCCGAAGTTGAGCTCGATGCCGTCGGCCCCCGTTTCCTCGACCAGCGGCAGGATCGCCTTCCACGCGTTCTCCTCGCAGGGCACCATGATCGAGGCGATCAGCGCGCGATCCGGCCAGTTCATCTTCACCTGCTTCATCTCGCGCAGGTTCACATAGAGATCGCGGTCGGTGATGAGTTCGATATTGTTCAGCCCCAGCAGCCGCCGGTCGGCGCCCCAGATCGCGCCGTAGCGCGGGCCGTTGACGTTGACGACGGGCGGTCCTTCCTCGCCAAGCGTCTTCCAGACGACGCCGCCCCAGCCCGCCTTGAAGGCGCGCTCGACGTTGTAGGCCTTGTCCGTCGGCGGCGCCGAGGCGAGCCAGAACGGGTTCGGGGATTTGATGCCGACAAAATTGTTGCGGAGATCAGCCATTGTTTCGTCCTCTCGATCCTGTTCCGATTCTTACGCGACAGCGCTCGCCAGCGGCTGAGCCACGGCGAAAGCCCGGTTGATCGATTCGGCAGCATCGCGGCCCATGGCAACGGCGGAAACGGTCAGATCCTCTCCGCCGAGCACGCAGTCGCCGCCGGCCCAGACCTTGGCATGCGAGGTGCGGCCCTCTTGATCGATGACGATGCGACCGCCCTCCATCTGAAGCGCGCCGAGCCCGGAGGCTTCGAAGGTCTGGCCGATGGCCTTGAAGATCTGGTCGGCGGCAATGATACCGGTTTCCCCGGTCGCCGTCAGCTTGCCATCGGCGAGCGTGGTGTATTCGAGCTCGATGCCCGCCACCTTGCCGTCCTTCACGGCAATGCGCTTCGGCTGCAGCCAATGGCGGATGGTGACGCCCTTCGATGCCGCGAGGTCCTGCTCGAACTCGGAGGCGTTCATGTGCTCCTTGCCGCGGCGATAGCAGATCGTCACCTCCTCGGCGCCGAGCAGCTTCGCCTGGACGGCGGCGTCGATCGCGGTCATGCCGCCGCCGAGCACTACGACGCGACGCCCGACCGGAATGTCAGCCTTGGTTTTCGACTGGCGAAGCGCCGCGATGAAACCGACCGCGTCCTCGACCCCTTCGGCATTCTCGCCTTCGATCCGGAGTGCATTGACACCGGCAAGGCCGAGGCCGAGGAAGACGGCATCATATTGCTCCGTCAGATCGGCGAGGGAGAAGTCGCGGCCGAGTGCCTGGCCGTGGCGCACCTCGATACCGCCGATCGAAAGCACATAGTCGACTTCCTTCTGCGCGAAATCGTCCACGGTCTTGTAGGCGGCGATGCCGTATTCGTTAAGGCCGCCGGATTTTTCGCGCGCGTCGTAGATCACCACGTCGTGGCCTTTGACGGCGAGGCGGTGGGCGCAGGCAAGCCCCGCGGGGCCGGCGCCAACGACGGCAATCTTGTGGCCGGATCGGGCGGCGCGCGTGTAGAACTGCTTGTTCTCCCGCATCGCTGTATCGGTCGCGTAACGCTGCAGCCGGCCGATCTCGACCGGCCGCTCCTCCGCCGTGTTGCGCACGCAAACCTGTTCGCAGAGCGTCTCGGTGGGACAGACGCGGGCGCACATGCCGCCCAGGATGTTCTGGTCGAAGATTGTCTTCGCCGAGCCGATGGGATTGCCGGTTGCAATCTGGCGGATGAACAGCGGGATGTCGATGGAGGTGGGACAGGCCGTCATGCAGGGCGCGTCATAGCAGAAATAGCAGCGGTCCGCAGCGACCAGCGCCTCGTGCTTGTCGAGCGGCGGATGAAGGTCGGAGAAATTGGCTTCATACTCGGCAAGCGGCAACCGCCCGCCGAGAATCCCAGATTGCGTCGTTCCCATTTTTTGGCTCCCAATGTTTTCTCAGGATCAGGGAACGGTAACACGCTTTATTTTTTTATCAAACGGTAAAATTTCCTTCGCATCCAGCGCAAATGCCGGGAAAACGGTTCTTGCCGCATGCATCGCCGCTCGATCGCACCTCTCGTTTGACATCGCACGGCAAATAGTGGCAGCAAATCAAAGGGAAGGAGGCGATCGATGGCACGCAAGGCGGAAAGCAACAACAGGCTGGACGATGCTGCCCGCGCTGGCTGGCTCTATTATGTTGCCGGCCGGACGCAGGACGAGATTGCGTCGATCATGGGGATTTCGCGGCAATCGGCCCAGCGCCTCGTGTCTCTGGCCATGGCCGAGCGGCTGATCAAGGTGCGCCTCGACCATCCGATTGCCGCGTGTCTGGAGACGGCGGCGCGGCTAAAGGATAAGTACGAGTTGTCCTACATCGACGTCGTGCCGAGCGATCCGGGGTCGGCCTCGGCGACAGTCGGCATAGCGGAGGCCGGTGCGGCAGAAATCGAGCGCTGGCTGAAATCGCCCGATCCGGTCGTCCTGGCGATCGGTACGGGGCGGACACTGAAGGCGACCATCGACCAGCTGCCGGTCATGGATTGCCCGCAGCACCGCATCGTCTCGCTCACCGGCAATATCCGGCTCGACGGTTCGGCTGCCTATTACAACGTCATCTTCAGCATGGCCGACACGATCAACGCGCGCCATTTTCCGATGCCCTTGCCGGTTCTCGTCTCCTCTGCCGAGGAGCGGGAAGTGCTCCACAATCAAAGCCTCGTGAAAATCGCGCTCGAACTCGGGGCGCAGGCCAATGCCGCCTTCGTCGGCGTGGGCGAACTCGGGCCGGACGCGCCGCTCTGCGAGGACGGCTTTCTCGCCCGGGAGGAAATGGCCCGTCTGATGGCGGCGGGCGCGGCCGGCGAGATTTGCGGCTGGATGTTCGATCACGACGGTGCGCTGCTCTCCGGCAGCATCAGCGAGCGCGTCGCCTCTGTCCCGCTGCCGCCCCGCGATCGGGCGTCGGTCATCGGCATCGCCAAGGGCGGCCGCAAATACGAGGCCCTGCGCGCCGCCTTGAAGGGCCGGATTATCAACGGTCTCATCACCGACGAAACCACGGCCGAGTACCTTCTGAGCGTCTGAACGGCGAGCATGCTGGCTCGGAAGAGCGCGGCGTTCGCATGATCGCCCGCCTGTGGACGGGTCTTTCGCAACAAAAAATCCTGAGTGAAAACCGGTCGTTAGCGGATCCGCTGCGTTGCAGCAACGATTGCGGATTGACATTTTTCGGCAATGGGTGGGTAATTGCTCACGAGCGAAGCAAATGCTCATTTCTTCTGGGAGGAAGTCGATGAATTTGAGAACTTTCCTGCTGGGCACGTGCTCGGCAGTTGCTCTGGCAGGTCTGGCCCAAGCAGAAACACTGACCATTGCGACCGTGAACAATGGCGACATGATCCGGATGCAGAAGCTGACGGATGATTTCACGTCGAAGAATCCGGACATTCAGCTCGAGTGGGTGACGCTCGAGGAAAACGTACTGCGTCAGCGTGTGACGACGGATATCGCAACCAAGGGCGGCCAGTACGACATCATGACGATCGGCACCTATGAAGTGCCGATCTGGGCGAAGCAGGGCTGGCTCCTGCCGCTCGACAAGCTCGGCCCGGATTACGATGTCGACGACCTTCTGCCGGCGATCCGCAGCGGCCTCACCATCGACGGCAAGCTTTATGCGGCGCCGTTCTACGGCGAGAGCTCGATGGTCATGTACCGCAAGGACCTGTTCGAGAAGGCCGGGTTGACCATGCCGGACGCGCCGACCTGGGATTTCATCGCTGACGCGGCCCGCAAGATCACCGACAAGGACAATGAGATCTATGGCATCTGCCTGCGCGGCAAGGCCGGCTGGGGCGAGAACATGGCCTTCCTGACCGCGACCGCCAACGCTTTCGGCGCGCGCTGGTTCGACGAGAACTGGAAACCGCAGTTCGACCAACCCGAGTGGAAGAACACGCTCGACTTCTACGTCAAGCTGATGAACGACGCCGGTCCGCCCGGCGCCTCCTCCAATGGCTTCAACGAAAACCTGTCGCTGTTCCAGACGGGCAAGTGCGGCATGTGGATCGACGCGACGGTGGCCGCTTCCTTCGTGACCAATCCGAAGGAATCGACGGTTGCCGACAAGGTTGGCTTCGCGCTCGCTCCCGACACCGGTCTAGGCAAGCGCGGCAACTGGCTCTGGGCCTGGAACCTCGCGATCCCTGCCGGCTCGCAGAAGGCTGACGCAGCGCAGAAGTTCATCGCCTGGGCGACCGGCAAGGACTATCTGAAGCTCGTCGCCGAGAAGGAAGGCTGGGCGAACGTGCCTCCCGGCACCCGCACCTCGCTCTATGAGAACCCGGAGTACCAGAAGGCGGCGCCGTTTGCGAAGATGACGCTCGACTCGATCAATGCGGCTGACCCGAAGAACCCCGCGGTGAAGCCGGTGCCCTATGTCGGCGTGCAGTTCGTGGCGATCCCCGAGTTCCAGGGTCTCGGCACGGCGGTTGGTCAGGTGTTCTCGGCCGCGCTTGCCGGTCAGATGAGTGTCGACCAGGCGCTTGCCAGTGCGCAGCAGCTCACGACACGCGAGATGACCAAGGCCGGCTACATCAAGTGAGGCTCCCAAGGGCTGGAGTGCCGGCCGGCAACGGCCGGTGCTCCGGCAACCTCGGAGCGGGACGAGGCAAGGGGGACATCACCTTCCGCCCCCGTCCCGCTCTGCTTTTTTGGATGCTTCACGCGTCCGGCAGGCGCCAGGCGCTTGCCTCTCCTTGGAAACAGCGTTGACACCATACGGGGGACGCCATGGCGACCTTGCATACCCGCTCCGCCGCGCGGCTGATGATCGCACCTTCGGTGCTTCTGCTTCTGGCCTGGATGATCGTGCCGCTGGCGCTGACGATCTATTTCTCGCTCCTGCGCTATAACTTGCTGATGCCGGGAATGGAGGAGTTCGCGGGCCTTTCGAACTACACCTATTTCCTCACCGATCCGGCATTCTTCCAGGCGATCTTCAACACCCTCGCGATCGTTCTCGGCGTGCTCTTCATCACTGTAGCGGGCGGTATCGGGCTGGCGCTTCTGCTCGACCAGCAGATGTTCGGGCAGGGGATCGTGCGTATCCTGGTCATCGCGCCTTTCCTGATCATGCCAACCGTTGCTGCGCTCGTCTGGAAGAACATGTTCATGAATCCCGTGAACGGGCTCTTCGCCTGGCTCGCCAAGCTCCTCGGGCTGCAGCCCTTCGACTTTCTCGCCAACGCGCCGCTCCTCTCGATCATCCTCATCGTCGCCTGGCAATGGCTGCCCTTCGCGACGCTCATCCTGCTGACGGCGTTGCAGTCGCTCGACGAGGAGCAGAAGGAGGCCGCGCAGATGGACGGGGCCGGCGCCTGGAGCCGCTTCATCTATCTCGTCCTGCCGCACCTTTCGCGCGCGATCACCGTGGTCATCCTGATCCAGACGATCTTCCTGCTTTCGGTCTTCGCGGAAATCCTCGTCACCACGAATGGCGGCCCGGGCACGCAGAGCACGAACCTGACCTTCCTCGTCTATGCTCAGGCGTTGCTGCAGTTCGACGTGGGCGGTGCGTCGGCGGGCGGCATTATCGCGGTCATCCTCGCCAATATCGTCGCATTCTTCCTGATGCGCATGATCGGCAAGACTCTGGAGGCCTGATACCGATGGCACGCAACGTCTCGACTGGGCGCAAGCTCATCACCACGGTCGTCGCCTGGACGATCGCCATCCTGATCTTCTTTCCGATCCTCTGGACCTTCTTGACGAGCTTCAAGACGGAAGCCCAGGCGATCGCCTCGCCGCCGGTCTTCCTGTTCTTCGACTGGACGACCGAGAACTATTCCGAAGTGCAGAGCCGCTCGGACTACTTGAAGCACTTCATGAACTCGGTGGTCGTTTCTTTCGGCTCGACGCTGCTTGGGCTGCTAATTGCGATTCCCTCGGCCTGGGCCATGGCCTTTGCGCCGACCAAGCGCACCAAGGACGTCTTGATGTGGATGCTCTCCACCAAGATGATGCCGCCGGTCGGCGTGCTGGTGCCGATGTATCTCATGTTCCGCAATTGGGGCCTGCTCGACACGCGGACGGGGCTCGTGATCGTGCTGACGCTGATCAACCTGCCGATCATCATCTGGATGCTCTACACCTATTTCAAGGAGATCCCCGGCGAGATCCTTGAGGCGGCACGCATGGATGGTGCTTCCCTTGCCAAGGAGATCATCTATGTCCTGACGCCGATGGCGATCCCCGGCATTGCCTCGACGCTGCTCCTGAACATCATCCTCGCCTGGAACGAGGCGTTCTGGACCTTGAACCTCAGTGCTGCGAAGGCGGCGCCGCTCACCGCGTTCATCGCCTCCTATTCGAGCCCGGAGGGTCTCTTCTACGCCAAGCTTTCGGCGGCCTCGACGATGGCGATCGCCCCCATCCTCATTCTCGGCTGGTTCTCCCAGAAGCAGCTCGTACGCGGCCTCACTTTCGGTGCGGTCAAATAAGGACGGCGCGGCTCAAATAAGGATACGACCATGGGAAGCATCACACTCAAGAACGTATCGAAGGTCTTCGGCGCCCACGCCGTGATCCCGTCGATCGACCTCGATATCACCGACGGCGAGTTCGTCGTCTTCGTCGGCCCGTCCGGCTGCGGCAAGTCCACGCTTCTGAGGCTGATTGCCGGCCTGGAGGACGTCAGCGACGGCGAGATCATCATCGATGGCAGGAACGCCACTGAGCTGCCGCCGGCAAGGCGCGGCCTTTCGATGGTGTTCCAGTCCTACGCGCTCTATCCGCACATGAGCGTGCGCTCGAACATCGCCTTCCCCTTGAAGATGGCGGGCGAGGACAAGGCGGCGATCGACAAGAAGGTGGAGGATGCGGCCCGCGTGCTGAACCTTACCGACTATCTCGACCGCAAACCCCGCCAGCTTTCCGGCGGCCAGCGCCAGCGCGTGGCGATCGGCCGGGCGATCGTCCGCCAGCCGGAAGCCTTCCTGTTCGACGAGCCGCTCTCGAACCTCGACGCGGCGCTGCGCGTCAACATGCGGCTCGAGATCAGCCAGCTTCACCAGCAGTTGAAGACGACGATGATCTACGTCACCCATGACCAGGTGGAGGCCATGACCATGGCCGACAAGATCGTCGTCCTGAACCGCGGCCGCATCGAGCAGGTTGGCTCGCCGCTCGAGCTCTATCGCAGGCCCGACAATCTCTTCGTTGCAGGCTTCATCGGCTCGCCGAAGATGAACTTCATTTCGGGCGCGCAAGCGGCAAACCATCAAGCTCACACGATCGGCATTCGTCCGGAGCACCTAGTGCTTTCGAAAGACCATGGCACATGGCAGGGCACGGTAGGCGTGGCAGAGCATCTCGGCTCCGATACGTTCCTGCACGTGAATGCCGACGGCATCGGCACACTGACGGCGCGCGTCAGCGGCGACTTTGCCGTTACCCATGGCGATCGGGTCTTCCTCACGCCGGACCCGCAGCGCCTGCACAGGTTTGATGAAAAGGGAATGGCAATTCGATGAAACGTCTTGAAGGAAAGAGCGCGCTGATCACCGGATCGGCGCGGGGCATCGGCCGCGCCTTTGCCGAGGCTTATGTGCGCGAAGGCGCCACGGTCGCGATCGCCGACGTCAATATCGAGCGCGCGAAACAGACGGCTGCGGAAATCGGAGCTGCGGCCTATGCGGTCGAGCTGGACGTGACCCGGCAGGAGTCGATCGATGCGGCGATCGCCGCAACGGTCGAACGCGCCGGCGGGCTCGACATCCTCGTCAACAACGCGGCGCTCTTCGATCTCGCGCCGATCGTCGAGATCACGCGCGAGAGCTACGAGAGGCTGTTTTCGATCAATGTCGCCGGCACACTGTTCACGTTGCAGGCGGCAGCGAAGCAGATGATCACGCAGGGGCGGGGCGGCAAGATCATCAACATGGCGAGCCAGGCGGGCCGGCGCGGCGAAGCCCTGGTCGCGGTCTATTGCGCCACCAAGGCGGCGGTCATCAGCCTCACCCAGTCGGCCGGGCTCGACCTCATCAAACACCGCATCAATGTGAACGCGATTGCTCCCGGCGTTGTCGAGGGTGAGCACTGGGAAGGCGTCGATGCGCTCTTCGCAAAGTATGAAAACCGTCCGCTCGGCGAAAAGAAGCGGCTCGTGGGCGAGGCCGTTCCCTATGGCCGCATGGGCACTGCCGAGGATTTGACGGGCATGGCGATCTTTCTTGCCTCGTCGGAAAGCGACTACGTCGTGGCGCAGACCTACAACGTCGACGGCGGCAACTGGATGAGTTGAGGCCGGTCCGAAGGATGGGTTCTCGAAAGGAACGATAGGATGACGACCAAACTCTCGCTTGCCACGCTCGACGCGATCAAGGCCAACGCCGGCGTTCCGAATTATGATCGGCATGATCTTCGAGCCGGCATCGTCCATTTCGGCGTCGGCAACTTTCATCGCGCGCATCAGGCCGTCTATCTCGACGATCTATTCAATCTCGGGCGCGATCATGACTGGGCGATCATCGGAGCGGGCGTGCTGCCGTCGGACGAGATCATGCGCGCCAAGCTCGAGGCGCAGGATTTGCTGACAACAGTGGTGGAGCAGGACAACAACCGGACCGGCGCACATGTCACGGGCGCGATGATTGCCTATCTGAAACCCGGCGACACGCCGGCAATCATTGCCCAGCTCGCAAGCCCGTTCATCCGCATCGTGTCGCTGACGATCACCGAAGGCGGCTATTTCATCGATCCGGCCTCGGGCGTGTTCAATCCCACCCATCCGGCGATCGTCGAGGATGCGCAGAACCCGGCTGCACCGAAGACAGTCTTCGGGCTCATCCTGGCGGGTCTTGCCGAGCGCAGGGCCCGGGGGATCGCTCCGTTCACCGTCATGTCCTGCGACAATATTCCGGGCAATGGCGAGGTGACCCATGCGGCCGTTTCCGGCCTCGCGCGCCTCGCCGACCCGGCTTTCGCCGACTGGATCGATGCCAATGTCGCCTTTCCGAACGGTATGGTCGACCGCATTACGCCGGCGACCGGCGTCCGCGAAATCGGCATCGTCGCTTCGGACTACGGAATTGACGACGCATGGCCGGTCTTTTGCGAGGAGTTCAAGCAATGGGTGCTGGAGGACAATTTCCCTCAAGGTCGCCCCGCGCTCGAGGAAGTCGGCGTGCAGTTCGTACCCGATGTCGCACCCTACGAACACATGAAGATCCGCATCCTCAACGGCGGCCATGCGGCGATCGCCTATCCGGCGGCACTGCTCGACATTCATTTCGTGCACGAGGCGATGGAGGAGCCGCTGATTCGCTCCTTCCTGGCAAAGCTCGAGCACGAGGAAATCATCCCGGTCATTCCGCCGGTACCGAATACGGATCTCCGGGATTACTACAAGCTCATCGAGACGCGCTTCGCCAATCCGAAGATCGGCGATACGATCGCACGGCTGGCGCAGGACGGTTCGAACAGGCAGCCGAAATTCATCCTGCCGTCGACGGCCGATCGCCTGCGCCGCGGCGAGGACGTCACCGGACTATCGCTGGTCTCGGCGCTCTGGTGCCGCTACTTCGCGGGCAAATCCGACAGCGGCAAAGACATCGCCTTCAACGATGCGAGCGCCGACCGACTGCATGCGGCAGCACTTGCGGCCAAGGACGATCCGATGGCCTTCCTCGCGCTTTCCGACATTTTCGGAGAGGTCGCGCAGTCGGATCTATTTCGCCGTCGCTTCGCACATGCCTTGAAAACTCTTTGGGAACAGGGTACGCGCGCCACGCTGCAGCTTTATCTGGACGGCAAACTCGGGGATTAGCGCGATGGCGGAGCACGCCTCCAGGTTGGTGATATTCGACTGCGACGGCGTGCTGGTGGACAGCGAACCGATCTCGCTCGAAGTGCTGGTCGAGGCGTTGGATGCCGCCGGCGTCTCGATGACGACGGAAGAGGCGAGCGAGCGCTTCCTCGGCCGTAGCCTGAAGAGCATGTCGGCAATCCTGCACGATGAACACGGCCTTGCAACCGACGAAGTTTTCCTCGAAGGCATGCGGACCCGGCTCTATGCTCGCTTCCGCGAGGAGCTGAGGCCGGTTGACGGCATACGCCAGGCGGTCGAGGGGCTGGATATCGCCTGCTGCGTCGCTTCATCGAGCCAGCCGGAACGCATTCGGCTTTCGCTGACGGTGACGGGACTCCTCGATCTGTTCGAGCCAAATATCTTCAGCGCCAGCATGGTGGCGCGCGGTAAGCCGGCCCCCGACCTCTTTCTGCACGCGAGCGCCGAAATGGGCTACGAGCCGTCCGACTGCATCGTTGTCGAGGACAGTCCGGCCGGAATCGAGGCAGCCAAGGCCGCCGGCATGCGCGTCTTCGCCTTCGCGGGGGCCAGCCACGCCCGAAACGAGCGCCACCGGCGGGCGCTCGCAAGTCTTAATCCCGACGCTCTGTTTGACGATATGGGCGAATTGATACAGTTTGTCCGGCAATAGGGAGAGCGGGACGAGGCGACTTCCGGCCGCGCCGTCCTGGCGAACGCAAGATTCAACACCATCTCGGGACGGGGACTCCATTGATGCGCGAACATGTCGTGGCGGTCGATATCGGAACCGGCAGCGCGCGAGCCGGCGTCTTCGACCAGCGCGGCACGCTTCTGGCGCGGGCCGACCGGCCGATCGCGATGAACCGGCCGGAAGAAAACCACGCCGAACATGATTCCGAAGACATCTGGGCGGCGGTATGCGCAGCGGTGAGGGAGGCGCGGGAGAGGGCCCAGGTGTCCGCCGCGAGCATTGCGGCGATCGGCTTCGACGCGACCTGCTCGCTGGTCGCGCGCGACCGTGACGGTGCGCCGCTTTCGGTCAATCGCCAGGGTGAAGCGCGTTGGGACACCATCGTCTGGCTCGACCACAGAGCCTTGGCGGAAGCGGACTTCTGTACGGCGACGCAGCATCCGGTGCTCGACCATTCCGGCCGAGTGATGTCGCCGGAGATGGAAATGCCGAAGCTGATGTGGCTGAAGCGGAACCTTCCGCATCAATGGCAGAAGGCGGGCTATTTCTTCGACCTCGCGGACTATATGTCCTGGCGGACCACAGGGAGCACGGCCCGCTCGCGCTGCACGCTGACGGCGAAATGGAACTATCTCGCACACAGAGAGCGCGGCTGGCAGCAGGACTACCTCGACCGCATCGGCCTTGAAGACCTTCTAGACCGCGGCGGATTGCCCGAAGAGACGCTGCCGGTGGAACGCGCCGTCGGAAACCTGACGGCTGATGCGGCGGCGGAACTTGGGCTCGATACCGAATGCCGGGTCGCGCCTGGTTTGATCGACGCCTATGCGGGAGCGCTTGGTGTGCTTGGCGGATTTGCGGGCGATCCGGAAAAGCTCGAACGTCAGCTTGCGCTGATCGCGGGAACATCGAGCTGCATCGTCGCCTTCTCGAAGGAGCTGAAGCCGGGTTTCGGCATGTGGGGCCCCTATTTCGAGGCGGTATTGCCCGGGCTGTGGCTGATCGAGGGCGGTCAATCGGCGACGGGAGCGCTGCTCGACCACATCGTGCGCGTGCACGGAGGCGGGCTCGTTCCTTCGGTTGATACCCATCGACAAATCATCGACCGCGTACAGGAGCTGCGCGCCATTCATGGCGTCGACTTTGCCGATCGCCTCCATGTCCTTCCCGATTTTCACGGCAACCGTTCGCCCCTTGCCGATCCGCACGCGCTCGGCGTGATCAGCGGCCTTGCTCTCGACTCCTCCTTCGACGGGCTTTGCCGCCTGTACTGGCGGACCTGCGTCGCGATCGCGCTCGGCATTCGCCATATCCTCGAAATGATGAAGGAAGCGGGCTACCAGCTCGATACGCTGCACGTGACCGGCGGTCACGTGCGCAACCCTCTGTTGATGGAGCTCTATAGTGACGCCACGGGCTGCCGCGTCGTCGCGCCCGAGACCCCGGATGCGGTCCTGCTCGGCACGGCAATGACGGCGGCCGTCGCGGGGAAGCTCTATCGTGACCTGGCTGGGGCCGGTGACGCAATGTCCTCGGGCGGAAAGGAACGACTTCCGAATCCGGCCTTGCGTCACGTCTACGACCGGGATTACCGGCGTTTCCTTGCGCTTTACCGACATCGCGCCGAGCTGGAGTCGATGGAATAGGGTGGCTGCCACTCGCCATCGTCCCATCGAATTTTTTCGGGAACTTTTTTCTTTCTCGTGAATTATTGGCGATAACCGGACGGTGACGCACATGGCCCCCAATGTGACGTCGGAGGCATACCGCCGGTTGCCAACTCACATCCCCCCTCAGTGAGTTGCTTAAGCTCAGCCAGTGCCCTTTCCCTCGGCACTGGCTGTTTTGCGTCAGGATGGGGCTAATCATGTCATCCCGGAAATGTGCGGCGGTTGGATAACAGCGCAGACGCCCGAAGCGCGACGCAAGAATTCGTGGAATACGCGCGCTACTGCATGTGTCCTTAAATCGTACCCGATTTAAGGACAAAAACATGCAGCAATTCAAAGTGCTACAGCGTCCCTTGTGCGTCTGAAAAGACGCACGGCGCAGTAGAAAAGGCGTTCAGGCAGCAGCCCTAGTTGCCTCATTGAAGAACAGCGCTTGGCTGATCAGGGCTTTCACCATTTCCGGATTGAAGGGCTTGGTGACCAGGAAAGTGGGCTCGGGCCTCTCGCCGGTCAGAAGCCGCTCCGGGAAGGCAGTGATGAAGATCACCGGGACCGCGTGGCTTTTCAGGATCTCGTTCACCGCATCGATGCCGGAACTGCCGTCGGCGAGCTGGATGTCGGCGAGGACCATGCTTGGCTTTGTCGACTTGAAGAGCGCAACGGCTTCGTCCTTGGTGCGTGCAATGCCGGTCACGCGGTGGCCGAGGCTTTCGACCATCTGTTCGATGTCGATCGCAATCAGCGGTTCGTCCTCGATGATCATGATGTCGGTTGCAACCTGGCGGGAGATTTCCTGCGATGCGCGGTCAAGGAGATCAGTGAGTTTTGCAATATCGACGTCGAGCACTTCGGCAGCCTCTTGCGGGCTGAAGCCCTCTACCGAGACGAGGAGGAAGGCCTGCCGGGCAAGCGGCGACACTGCAGCCAGGTTGACGGACGCCCGCTGTTCCCAGGCGAAGGGAGAAACCGGTTCGGGGATCAGCACGGATGACGAGCCGAAGAGCGATGTGAAAAGCCGAAACAGCGCAACCCTGTCGCTGCTAGCGCCAGGAAAGATCGACGTGTCGGCTATCAGGGCCTCCAGCACCGCCGCGACATACGCATCGCCTGAGGTCTGAGATCCGGTCAGGGCGCGTGAATAGCGGCGAAGGTAAGGAAGGAATGGAGCAATCCGCGTGGACAGTGTCATGCAGGGTGTCCCTCAATTCATGTATCAATGCTGGTATTTATGCTGATGCCTCGCGGAAACGTTCCGCCGAAAAAAAAGTTCCGCCGGGGAACATTTCAATTTTCTGCTGCGTTATGGTGCAGGCGAACTTTCAAGGGCGACAGCTACAACAATGAGATATACTTCAGGGGTAGGGCGGACGATCGGCCAAAGTCCATCGGGCGACGATCCGAATGTACAGATTGCGGTAAAATTGAAAGCCCTCTATCAGTCGGTGCAGGAGGAAGCGATACCGGCCCGCTTTCTCGATCTTCTGGAAAAGCTGGAAGCCGCGGAGCGACAATCGATTCCGCACGGCAAGGAGTAGGCGCCGGATGCCATCCGAAAACCAAGAGTTCAAGCGTGAGATGCTTGCCGCGCTACCGAGCCTGCGCGCCTTCGCCATGTCGCTGATAGGGCGCCATGACCGCGCCGACGATCTCGTGCAGGACACCATCATGAAGGCCTGGGCCAAGCAGGACCACTTCGAGATGGGCACCAACATGAAGGCATGGCTCTTCACCATCCTGCGCAACGAGCTCTATAGCCAGATGCGCAAGCGCGGCCGCGAGGTCCAGGACAGCGACGGCCATCTGACGGAGACACTTGCCCATCACCCCGAGCAATATGGTTCGCTCGATCTGCAGGATTTCCGACGGGCGCTCGACCAGTTGCCGCCGGACCAGCGCGAGGCGATCATCCTTGTCGGCGCATCGGGCTTTTCCTATGAAGAGGCGGCCACGATTTGCGGCTGCGCGCTCGGTACGATCAAGAGCCGCGTCAACCGCGCTCGCCAGCGCCTGCAGGAAATTCTTCAAGTGAAGGGCGAGAACGACTATGGGCCGGACGAAACCTCCGCCCCGATCACGTCGCGTGCCTTCGTTTCCTGATCCGGCGTGCCTTCCGCTCCAAGCCACTCCTTCTGTCCGATGTTCGGGTGCGGAGAGTTGCCGCGGTATCCGCAATTGCTGCATAATTTGCCCTTAAATCGGTGCCGATCTAATGATCCGGCAGGCGTTCCGGCCGCCTCCGCGGCTTGGCCGGGTAATCCTCTGCCGCAATCGGATTTTCTTGGGTTCAGATCGTATGCATGAAAAGACAGAGGCGATGCTTCCCGCGGTGACCGAGGTGCTCGACGCCCCGGAACGGCTTGGCGCTCTTTACGCCGCCGTTCCGGATGTGGCGATACCGGATGGGGATTTCGAAGGGCTGGCGCGGCTTGCGGCGAGCCTGTTCGACGCTCCGATCGCCCTCGTCAGCCTGGTCGATCGTGAATGGCAATGGGTCAAGGCGGCAGTCGGCACGACGGAAGCGCGTTTTCGCTCGGAGGAATCCTTCTGCATCCATACGATCACAGAGGCCGACGATCACGCCTTTGTCGTACTCGACGCCTCCCGCCATCCGGCGTTCCGCTCCTGGCGAAAGGTCGCGGGAGCGCCGTTCCTGCGGTTTTATGCGGGCGTCGCGATCGTTCTGGACGGCCAGGCAGTGGGTACGGTCTCGGTTCTCGATGTCGCGCCGCGCCTCGAGGTCACGGCAAAACAGCAGGACGAGCTCAAAAAGATCGCCGGCATCGCCGCCTCTATGCTCAAGCTGAAGGAGGAGGCGCGCCGGCGAGCGCTCAAGGAAGCCGCACTCTCGCGCGAGGAGCAGCGGCTTGCCATGGCGCTTGACGCCGCCAATGTCGGTAGCTGGCTCTGGGACATTCGCTCAGGCACGGTCGCCGGAAACGGCGCGATGATGCGCATGTTCGGGCTTCCGTCGGAGCGGACGATCGCCGCCAAGGCCGTTTTCTCGGCCATCCATCCCGAGGATCGCATCCCGACCTTCTCGAAGCTGCGGCAGGCAATGGCGGCCAACGAGGAATATGACGGCATGTTTCGCATCGGCGCGAACGGGCGGTGGCTGCTCGGTCGCGGACGCGTGCACGACCGCGACAGCAAGGGCGCACCATTGACCTTTCTCGGCATGACGGTCGACGTCTCCGAGCAGCAGGCCGCCGTTCAACGAACACGGCTCCTGCTCAAGGAATTGAACCACCGGGTCAAGAACACGCTGGCAATGTTGCAGTCGCTTGCACGCCAGACGCTTCGCCAGACCAGCGACCCAGCAGCATTCATGACCGCTTTTGCCGGCCGGCTTCAGGCCATTTCCGAAGCCCATGGGCTCCTGTCCGATTATGAATGGGGTACGATCCGCCTGGCGGAGCTGATCTCCAAGCAGTTGCTGCCCTATGTCAGCGACTATGGCGAGCAGGTCGAACTGCACAAGGACGAGATATCGCTGGGTCCGGACCAGGCGGTAGGGCTTGGGCTGGTGCTGCATGAGTTGGCCACGAATGCGGTGAAGTACGGCGCCCTCTCGGTGCCGAAGGGCAAGGTCGTGCTGACTGCGCGCCGCGTCGTCGAGGATGGCGAGTCGGTGCTGCACCTGACATGGACCGAAGTGGGCGGACCTGCGGTTCGCGAGCCACGGCGACGCGGCTTCGGCTCGATCCTGATCGAGCGCAGCCTGGACAAGGTCATCGGCAGCTCGGTGAAGGTCGAATATTTGCCCGCCGGCGTTACGGCGCTCATCCGGCTGCCGCTGTAGCGCATTTCGGCGGTCGAGAACGAGTTCACCGTCGTTCCCTGCGTCGCCGACCCTTCCCGAGCCCAAGAAAGGCGCCGACGGCAATGGCGGTCGCGACGCCGAGAAGGGGCTGCCTGCGCAGGATGTTTGTAGTGGCGATCAGCGCCAGATTCGCCTGCAGTGCCGAGCGACGGCGGCGTTCCTCGGCAAGCCGGCGGTCGCGGGCGGAAAGGCCCGCCATGATGGCGAACAGGATCAAGGCCGCTACCACGAGTGCGATCGCGATCGAGACGGTGGCGGCGACCGGCGAATAGCGTTCGGCGAGGAACAGCGCGACGGCCACGAGGGCGAACACATAGGCAGTGCCGAGCAATACGGCGATGATGATCCACAAGACGGCGTTGCGTCTGTAGCGTGAGGTGGCGGCGGCGACGTCGACCGCGAGCAAGGCAGACAAGGCAGTCCCGAGCGTTCCCATGGAATTACTCCCGATCACACGAGATCACGACGACTTTGCATCCGCCAACGTGAAAGCGCGGGATCGCGGGCGGGAGCCGGCGCATCTTTCTTCGCCGGTTCCGTTTCATTTCCGTCGGCGTTTTTCGGGTGTCCGCCCGAGATCGTAGCTGCCAGCTCATCGGCGCAGGAGCGCTGCAGCGATAAGCCCGATTGCCGCGGCGGCACCGACAGTGGCGATCGGATGTTCGCGCATCGCTCTGCGGATTTCCCTTTCGGTATCGGCGTAGCGGCTGCGGAGATCGGAAAGCATCTGCTCGCCGCTTGCCAGTAGATCCTGCAGGTCGGCTTCGGCCTGCTCCCGAGCGCCTCGCGCCCTGGTCTTGACGTCGGCAACGCCGCGGTCGGCGATCAGTGTGGCGAGCTTTGCGATGTCCTCGCGAACCTGCTGGAGCTGGTCTTCGATCGACGTGTCGCTCGCGCCACCGTTGCGTCTCCTGGTGCTCGAGCTTGAGAAGAGGCCTGTCGCCATCTGTCTACTCCCTTGCTGGCACGCCGGCCAAGTTGGCCGGCGCGTGATCGAGGCGTGCAAATCGGTATGGAACGCAAACGCCCATACGTCGCCGATGCGGTGCCCGCACCGGCGTTGGGGAACAACGCGTGAAGATGGAATTTGTTTCGATAAATCTTGACGTTGCCGCGGGCGCGCCGCCAGAGTTCAAACGGCTGCGGACTGCGGCAGCACGAAGGGCATATCGCGTCCAGGCGCGACGCTCACCCGCATCCGGCACCCGAATACGGCTTCCATGGTCTCGTCGGTCAGGACGTCTCTTGGCGCTCCGCGCGCGCGGATGCGGCCCGCCTTCATCATCACGATCTGATCGGCAAACATCGCCGTAAGGTTGAGATCGTGCATCACCGCGATGACGCCACCGCCTTCGGTGCAGAATTGCCGTGCTAGCCGCATGATCGTGAGCTGGTGGCGGATGTCGAGGCTCGATACGGGCTCGTCGAGAAGGAGATAGCGCGGCTCGCCGTCGGTAGCGGGCGCGGAAATCTGGCAGAGGACGCGCGCAAGCTGGACGCGCTGCTGTTCGCCGCCCGACAGCTCCTGATAGAAGCGCCCTGAAAAACCGGCGAGGTCGACCGCCTCGAGCGCCTCGTCGGCGACCCCATCATGACTGGGGGTGTCGGCGCTGCCGCCTGCCGAAAGGCCGAGGCGCACGATCTCGCGGACCGTGAACGGAAAGGAAATTACGGTCGATTGCGGCAGGACTCCGCGTTTCAGCGCGAGTTCCCACGGCTTGAAGCTTGCGATATCGCGACCGTTGATGGTGACCTTGCCGGCGGACGGGACAAGTTCGCCCGAGGCCACCTTCAGGGTCGTCGTCTTGCCGGAACCGTTCGGGCCGACGATCGCGGTCATGGCGCCGGGCACGGCTTCGAAAGAAACGCCGTGCAGCACCTGCCTGCCGGCAAGGCGGACGGAAATGTCGGATGCCCTGATCATTTCGAAATCAAAGTCCCATGTTCGAACGGCCGCGCAACAAAACCCATAAGAAGAACGGCGCTCCGACGAAGGCGGTGATGATGCCGATCGGCAGTTCAGCCGGCGAGACGATCGTGCGGGCGAGCATGTCGGCAAAGATCAGCATCGTGCCGCCGAGCAGAGCGGAGGCCGGCAACAGGTAGCGATGATCGGGCCCGATGACCAGTCGCAGAAGATGCGGGACAATGATGCCGACGAAGCCGATGCCGCCGCTGACGGCGACTGACGCGCCGGTCGCACCGGCGACGCTGAAGATCGCAATATTCTTCAGGCGCTGCACCGGGATGCCCATGTGGAAGGCCGCTGCCTCGCCGAGCGTGATCGCGTTAAGCCCGCGCGCAAGGAAGGGAACGACCGCGAGCGACAAAAGGATGATCGGGCCGGCGGAAGCGATTTTCGTCCAGTTGGCGCCGGCGAGCGATCCGAGACCCCAGAAGGTGAGATCGCGCAACTGCTGGTCGTCGGCGAGAAAGACGAGAACGCCGGTTACGGCCCCTGCGAGTGCGCCGAGCGCGATCCCCGCGAGCAGCATTGTCGCGACGGAGGTCTGGCCGCCGCGTGTAGCGATGCGATAGAGAAGGAGCGTCGTGGCAAGGCCGCCGAGGAAGGCGCCGAGCGGTAGCGCATAGAAACCGAAGAGCGCAAACAGGGGGGCGAAAGCAGCGCCGCCGAGCACGATCAGCAGCACCGCGCCGAGGCTTGCCCCTGCCGAAACGCCGACGAGGCCGGGATCCGCTAGCGGATTGCGGAAGAGTCCCTGCATCACGACGCCGGAAACCGCCAGCGATGCGCCGACCAGCATGCCGAGCACGGCGCGCGGCAGGCGGATATCGAGAATGATGATGCGATCGCGCGCACTCAATGCCTCATCGGCTTCGCCGGCAAGCCAGCGGAAGACATTCGCAAGCGAAGCGTCCGCGGCGCCCGTCATGATCGAGGTCGCAAACGTGGCGGCAGCGAGTACCACCAGCACTCCAATCACCAGGCGAGCCAAGCCCGCGCGGTTTCCGCCGCGCCATTCGCGGGCGATCCTTGCGGCGAAGGAGGGTGCGCGCATGGCGCCTTCCATGGCCTCACTGTGAGGCATTGGGCTTCTTCCCGTAGATTGCTGCATTCAGTTCCCGGATCGCACTTGCCGTGCGCGGGCCAAAACCAAGGAGGTGCAACCCGTCCATGCGGATTAGCGCCTTGCTCTTCGCCGCCGGCGTCAGGCTGAGTGCCGGAAGGGCGAAGAGCTCGTCCGGGCTTGCCGCATGGCTTCCGCCTCGGTCCATCATCAGGATCACGTCCGGTTTGGCCTCGACAATCGCTTCCTCGGTCAGCGCCTTATAGCCGGGAAAAGTGCTGGCGGCATTGACCGCGCCGGCAAGTTCAATGATGCCGTTGGCCGCCGTGCCGGTGCCCGAGGCCATGATCTTGCCGCCCTGCGTGCTGAGGATGAAGAGGATACGCTTGCGCTCGCCTTCGGGACGGCCGGCGCTAACGGCGACCGCGGCGTCGAGATCCTTTTCCACCGTCTGGGCGAGGGCTTCGGCCTTGTCCTTCACGCCGAGGAACGTCCCGACCGCCCGTATCTTGGCGAGGATGCCGTCGCGGTCGTAGGTCTCGGCGATGCTGGTGAAGGGAATGTTCGCCTCTTTCAATACCGCGAGCGCCTCGGGCGGACCGCTGCCTTCGATCGCCACGATGGCAGTCGGGTTGACGGCGATGATGCCTTCCGGAGCCAATTGCCGCATGTATCCCACATCCGGCAGCTTTCTCGCCGCTTCGGGATAGGTGCTGGTCGAATCGCGGCCGACGAGGCGGCTCTCTTCTCCGAGGGCGTAGATGATCTCGGTAATCGTGCCGCCGACCGAAACGATACGGGAGACGTCCGGCTGCTCGAGGCCTTGCGCCATCGCAGGCCGCATGAGCGATGGCGCTCCGGGCGCGAGCAGGGGCAGCGCGAAGGGCGCCGACAGGGCGAAGGCCGCGAGCGCCAGCTCCCAGCGGCGTAGACGTCGAAAATCGAGGCCGTTCATCATCAGCTATCCTCAGGCGGCGACGACGGTGTTCAGACGCGGCAGGCTCTCGACCAGGCCGCGCCACTCGGTCCTTTCGGAGGAGCCTTCCTTACGCTTGCCGAAGAATTGGATGATCATCTCTCCCTTCGCGTCGAGCGCTTCGAGCGAGGTGACATGTCCGTCCGCCGTCGGCTTGCGCACCGCCCAGAGTTCGACAATGTGGTCGGTGCGCAGATGCAGGTGGAAGGTATCGTCCATGACGTTGAGCCACGGCCCCATCGTTCCGATCTTTGCGACCGGACCGGAGTGAATCTGGATAACGCCGCGGTTTCCGACGAAGCACATGATGGGCAGCGCCGCTTCTGCGGCGCTCCGCATCATCAGTTCAACGCCGGCCTTGTCGAGCCGCCAGGCGAAGTCGTCGCCGACCGAGTGCAGGGCCCGGCGTCGGCCGATATTCAGCTTTCGCAGCATGCCGGGGAACTGGTGTGTATCGGTGAGCTTCGACCAGCGATCGCGCAGTTCCGCGGCGTCAACTGCGGCATCGGGCTTATCGTCGCTCGGGGGCGCGCCGGCGTCGGCCACGAAATCCTGCGACTGATCGTCGAGACGAAGGTCCTCGACGATTTTTTCATAGGCGGTCGCATTCGACGCGGGGCGCAGATGGATCTTGTGGACGGCATTGCCCCACTTGTCGAAGAACTGCAGGCTGCGGCGGATCTCCCCTTTGGGGTCGGTCCTGGTCACGGCGAAGCCGTGCGCCCAGGCGCCGGGGAAGATGCGCAGGTCGATCTCGGAGCCGAGCACCAGGGCCGCCGCATGTCCTGCCTTGATGTTCTCGTAGGCGCCGATCTTCTCGTGCACGGCACTCTCGTTGCGGGTCAGGGCGAGCACTTCGCCGAGCTCCTGTACGCGCTCAAGGAAGCGATTGGCGTCGCTGTCGATGCGGATCGAACCGAGGCCGCACTCGGCGGCGACGAGAGCGGCCTCCGAAATGCCGAGTTGCGCGGCGACGTCCCGCTCGCGCAGCTTCGGATTGGCAGCGCGGTAGGCGCGTATTTCGGAGGGGGTGGGGCGCATGCTCTCGCTCATCGTCGTCTCGCTATTTGTTCAGAATCAATTTGCCCTGGCGGGTGATCTTCATCCGGTAGATCGCGCCGTCATGGGAAATGAGGATCTCGTTGTCGCCACGGAAAAGATCGTGGCTCTCGACGACCCGTTGCGTTCGGTTGACCGGGCTTGCCGTCTGTGGGGATCGCTGAGTATCGGTTTCGTTCGGTGTCACGGTTTCGGCCAGCTCGCGAGCAGGAGACGAGGCGATTCCCTCGCGGTCCCGCCGCCTACCCCATTTAGTATCTTGACTTCATTACTCATATTTCTTTAAGGACGCAATACCGGATTAATACAGTCAAGTTAACCGATCGGGACCGCGCGGCGACGGGCGAAATCCCGAAATACGCGCAGCGAGTGGTGTTATGACGACGCATCTTTTCCGTTTTGCTCTTTCGTCGGCAGTCGCAGTTCTCCTGATCGCCGGAGCGGCCGCAGCGCAGGACGCCGCTCCCGCGGGGCTCACGGTCGAACTCAACGAGATCGCGCCTTCGGAAAAGGGCTGCAAGCTCACCTTCGTCGCCGGCAGTGCGCTAGCCCAATCGCTTTCAAAGGTCTCGTTCGAATTCGTCCTCTTCGACCAGGAGGGGCGGGTCGAGCGCATGGCCGTGCTCGATTTCCGCGACCTGCCGGCAGGCAAGACGAAGGTCAGGCAGTTCGATCTGCCGGGGACGAAGTGCGAGGCCGTGAAGAGCCTTCTTATCAACAATGCGCCGGCCTGCGTCGGCGAGGGTGTCGACAAGGCTGCTTGCATGACGGGCCTGAAGACCGGTTCCAAATCGGCAGTTGAGCTCAAGGGCTGAGGCGGCCTGAGATTGCCGACGGAAGGCAAGGCATAATGAAGCACATCGCAAAATGGGCCGCGGCGGTCGGCCTCTCCCTGCTGGCGCATGCGAGCGGCGCTATGCTGTTTGCCCCTGCGGAAGAAGAGGTTCAGCTTGCCGGCGGTGCCGCAATGGAAGTGACGCTGCTTGGCAACGCCTTCGAGCAGACGCTGCAGGCAGGCAACCCCTCCGACATCGTCGAGCCGACGGAAGAGGCACCCGAGGAACTGAAGCCCACCGAGATCGAGCCGACGGAAGAGGCGGCCGAGGCGGTCGAACCGTCGGCGACCGATGTCGCCGCCACGCAGCCTCAGGACGTGACACCCGTCGAGGCGGATGTCGTTCTGCCCGCTGAGGAGGTGCCGGTGGCCCAGGTCACCGAAGCCCCGGTTACCGCCAGCGTCGCTCCGGTCGAAACCGTCGTTCCGGAAGAGAAGCCGGAACCCAAAAAGATCGAGCCGCCCAAGGTCGAGAAGCCGGAGCCGAAAAAGGAACCGGCGAAGAAAAAGAAGGTTGCCCGCAAGAAGGCCGGAGATGGGGGTACACAGGCGAAATCGCAGAACAAGGGGCAGGCGGATGGCGTGGAAAACGCGGCTGCGGCCGCGGCTAGCGGCGAAAAAGGCAGGGTCGCGCAGCAAGCGGGCAACGCCGCCGTCTCCAACTATCCCGGCAAGGTGAGAAACAAACTGAACAGGGCCTTTCGCTACCCCGCCGAGGCCAAACGGCAACGGCTACGCGGTGTCGCCCATGTCCGCTTCACCGTAACCTCCGGTGGTGGCGTTGCGAGCGTCAGTCTGGCGAAGAGCGCCGGTTCGCCGATTCTTGACGAAGCCGCATTGGCAGCCGTCCAGCGTGCCGCCCCGTTCCCCGCGATCCCGGCGGGTGCTGGCCGCGACAGTTGGGTCTTTACCATTCCGCTCGCCTTCAACCGCTGAATTACTCCCATTCGGATCTGATCTCGCGCCGAGCCTGGATCGCGAATGCGAACGATTCCAATGATTTGAGGCATGCATTGCCGAGCGCTTCTTGCGTGAATTAATATGATTTAAAATCTCATGTTTATACTTTACTCCGGTTATCAAGTTTAATAAGTTGCCGCCGTCACGCAACCGTTCGGTGTGTGCCCAAAGGCAATTCTGATTGGCGATCGACGGCCATGCTGGCGTCGCGGAGCAAGATGGAGACGATGGATGCGCGGCAAGCGGCACCAGAATGCAGGCAAGAGCGGCAAGGGCAGGGCGAAGGACGAGACGCTCGCGGTGCCGCCTGGCGCCGGCAAGGTGACGCTCGAGGGCCGCAGCTTCCTCTATGTCGGCGGCCGCGACTGCCAGGTCGCCCATCTGCGCGAGATCGCTAGTGCCTTCGGGGCGGAACTCATCCATCACGATGGCGGTTTACGAGAAGCGGTATCGCGCATCGACCGCGTCCTTCCGTCGGTCGACTGCGTATTCTGCCCGATCGACTGCATCAGCCATGATGCGTGTCTTCGCGTGAAGACCGGCTGCAAGAAGTGGGGCAAGGCCTTCGTGCCGCTGCGCAATGGTTCGAAGTCGAGCCTCGAGCGGGCGCTTCAGGACCTGACCACCGGCAACGGCCGCGATGGCTGAATGAGAAAACGACGGCGGGACCTATCTCGCCGCCGGCCACTTGGAGTTCTATCAATGCATGACGAACGTCCCGATCAGATGATGATGATCGGTCTGCACAAACTCGCCGCGCAATTCGGCGACGGACTGGTTCCCGAGCTTTACGAACTGTTGACGCGCCGCGCCCGGATGATCGAAGAAAACGCGAATGTCACCGAGTTCCCCACTTGGCAGGCCCGTCCGACGGGCAGGGACCCCCTCGGGCTTGCGGCACCCATGGAGGGCGCTATCCTGCCGTTTCCGCGCGCGGTTGCGGGAGCCGTTCCGGAAAAGAAGGCGCTGGAGAAGTAGGCCATGTATTTCGCCATGAACCGTTTCCGTGTCGCGATCGGGCAGGAGGCAGCCTTCGAGGCCGTCTGGAAGGGGCGCGACTCCGCTCTCGCGGACATGCCCGGCTTCATCGATTTTCATCTGCTTCGCGGCGATAGCGTGCCGGAAGAGGGCTATACGCCATACATCTCGAAATCGACATGGGAGAGCAGGGACGCATTCATCGACTGGACCAAATCGGAAAACTTCCGGACGGCGCACAGGAGCGCCGGCGACAACAGGTCGATGTATCTCAGTCCGCCGAAGTTCGAGGGCTTCACCGTCGTCGAAGGCGCGTGATGCTGGAGCGGAAAGCCGCGCACACTATTCTCATCCCGCGTTAGCCTTCCGGGGCAGCAACGCTCCGAGCGCCACCGCCAGCCACCCGGCCATCATCGTCATGCCGCCAAGTGGTGCCGACATCGGGAAGAGGCCGTGGCCTGAGAAATGGCGCATCGTGAGATCCGCGGCGAAGAGCGCGGTACCGGCCGCGAGCAGCAGGGCGGCGAGGCCGGCCGTCCGAAAAAGCGCCCAGCCCGCGTGGAGCGCCACGAGCGCCGGCGCATGGGCAAGACACATTGCGGAGGCGCCGCCGAGGAGCCTCGGGTCGGCCCCATGCGAGGCCGCAGCGGCGCTCGCGACGCCGAAAATGCCCATGAGTCCAGCGACGAAAAGCATGGTCGCGCGCAGTCCGCTGTTCGACATCGGCGGCTATTCCTTGTTCTGCATGTGAAAGGCGAGCCGGGTGATCGGCTCGAGAATGATTTCCCGGAGCTTTTGATGGGAAACGGTTTCCTCGAGTGCGCGGGTGAAGCAGAGGAGCCATTCGTCACGCTCGGCGGGACCGATTTCCGCGATGAAATGCCTGCGGCGCAGCATCGGATGGCCGCGCTTTTCCACATAGATCGGCGGACCACCGAGCCAGCCGGTCAGATATTCGTAGAGCTTCTCCTCGCTGCCCGAGAGATCCGGCGGGTGAATGGCGCGGCAGCGGGCCGCTTCCGGGAGGCTATCCATGAGCTCGTAGAAGCGTCGCGTCAGCGCGCGGACGGTAGCATCGCCACCGATCGCCTCATAGAGCGTCGTCGTTTCCGTCATGATCGGCTCTCAAGGGTTGGAGCGGAATGCCGACGGAAAACCGCACATGCTTTTCCTTATCCGCTCGACTTCCGCCTTCGTATCGCGGCCGGCAGCGACGGACAATGGCGGCTGGCCGCTTGCGGCGTTTCATCGCGGCAAATCAATCTCGCGTTCAATCTCTTGACAAACCGTCCAGACGGTATCTTTATTGAGTCATGAAGAACGCTTATCAAAGAAAGAAGCAGCCGGAGCTGGTGCGGCGGCAGTTGCTGGATGTCGCCGCGCGTCTGTCGCTGGAGCAGGGGATCGCCGCGGTGACGCTCGATGCGGTGTCGCAGGCGGCCGGTGTCAGCAAGGGCGGCCTGCTGCATCACTTCCCCAACAAGCTTGCACTGCTCGACGGGCTCTTCGACGAGCTTGTCGCGCGCTTCGACAGGTCGATCGAGGAAGCGATGGCGGCGGACGATGTCGAGAAGGGACGGTTTACGCGTGCCTATCTCACCGTCTGCTTTGCGCTCGATCGGGAAGCGGAGGCGCAGGGGTGGCAGGTCCTCACCGTCGCGCTGCTCGCCGAACCGCATCTCAAGGCACGCTGGCGTGATTGGGTGGCGTGGCGAGCGGCGGAGTTCCCAGCGACCGACTCCTCGCCCAATTGCCTCCTCGCCCGATTTGCCGCCGATGGCGTATGGCTCGCCGATCTGATGCAGAGCCACGACATCGATGCGTCGACGCGTGCGGCGCTGCTCCAGAAACTCAAGGCGCTGTCGCTGGAGTAGCACGACCGCGAAAGATGTGAGCGCGAGCCATCATACCCTTCATTTTACTGGAATCATCCCGGAGACGTCACTTGAACCCCGCCATGCTTTATACCGTTTTGGTGATCGCCATCGTCTTCGAAGTGCTCGGCACCTCGGCCATGCAGGCGGCGCAGCACTTCACCCGGCCGACGCCCACAGTGCTCATGGTCGTGTGTTACGCTGTCGCCTTCTTCTTCTTGTCCTATACGCTGCGCTATATCCCCGTCGGCATTGCCTATGCGCTTTGGAGCGGTCTCGGGATCGTGTTGATCTCGGCCGTCGGCTACGTGACCTTCGACCAGAAGCTCGATCTGCCGGCGATCCTCGGCCTCGCGCTCATCATCTCTGGGGTGCTGGTCCTCAATCTCTTCTCCAAGTCGACATTCCACTGATGGCGGGCACATCTCCCGAGAAGTTTTGGGGTCTACGGCCACGGCTTGCGGTCCGCTTGCAACTTTTCGCCACAGCATACGCCGCCAACGCCGGGGATATTCATTGAAATCAGCGATGCGTTTCAATAGCATCGCCCCTTGTCCTTTCCGGATGCGGGATGGCGGTTTCCATCCGATCTCCCTGATATAGCAAAGGAATTTTCGGAATGCAGGCGGTTTTCGACGGCCATAACGATGTGCTTTTGCGGCTTTGGCAGCGCGCGCGCGGAGGCAGCGATCCGGTTACGGAATTCATCGGCGGAACCGACAAGGGCCATATCGACGGACCGCGTGCCAGGGCGGGCGGACTCATCGGCGGCATTTGCGCGATCTACATTCCGTCCGGCGATCTCGCGCTGAGGACGCCGGACGAGAACGGTCACTACGCGACGCCGCTTGCCGCACCGCTCGACCATCTGCCGTCGCTTGCAACAGCCATGGAAATCGCTGACATCGCGTTCAAGCTCGACCGGGGCGGAGCATGGCGGCTCTGCCGTTCGACCGGCGAGATTCGGGGGGCGATCGAGGATGGCGTCTTCGCCGCTGTGCTGCATATGGAGGGCTGCGAGGCGATCGGGCCGGATCTTGCCGCGCTCGAAACCTTCTATGCCGCCGGATTGCGCTCGCTCGGCCCTGTCTGGAGCCGTCCCAACGTCTTCGCTCATGGCGTGCCTTTTGCCTATCCACGGTCGCCGGACACGGGCCTGGGCCTCACGGAGGCCGGCTTCGAGCTCGTGCGCGCCTGTAATCGGATGGGTATCCTGATCGATCTCGCCCACATCACCGAGAAAGGCTTCTGGGACGTGGCGAAGACGACCGATCAGCCGCTCATCGCCAGCCATTCCAATGTTCACGCGCTGACGCCCGTCGCGCGCAACCTGACTGACCGCCAGCTTGACGCGATCCGCGAAAGCCGCGGTCTCGTCGGTCTCAACTATGCGACGACCATGCTGCGCCCCGACGGGCAGGAGAGTGCGGCGACGCCGCTTTCCGACATGGTGCGCCACCTCGACCACCTGGTCGAGCGCATGGGCATCGACTGCGTCGCACTTGGATCGGACTTTGACGGCGCGACGATCCCGGAGGAAATCGGCGATGCAGCGGGCAATCAGAAGCTCGTTGCCGCACTGAAAGACGCCGGATATGGTGACCGCGACCTGGCGAAGATATGCCGGGAGAACTGGCTGAGAGTTCTGGGGCAGGCGTGGCACGAGCCTGCCTGATCCCCATGAAGAAGAGCCCGCAAAGGGTGCAAAAAAGAGGGAAGCGCAAAATGATGCATAAGCTCCATGGACGTTTTCGACTTCTGACTGCAACTGCGGCGCTCGCGCTTGCGATGGGTGCGGCGCAGCCGGCTTTCGCGGAAACGCCGAAGGACACGCTGGTCGAGGGCTTCGCGTTCGACGACATCATTACCATGGATCCGGGCGAGGCCTTCGAGCTTTCGACCGCCGAGATGACCAGCAACACCTACAGCCTGCTCGTCCGGCTCGATCTCAACGACACCTCCAAGGTCGTCGGCGATCTCGCCGAAAGCTGGACGGTTTCGGATGACGGCCTGACCTATACGTTCAAGCTGAAGCAGGGCATGAAGTTTGCCTCCGGCAATCCGATTACTGCCGAGGACGTCGCCTATTCTTTCGAACGCGCCGCCAAGCTCGACAAGAGCCCGGCCTTCATTCTCACGCAGTTCGGCCTTACCGGCGACAACGTCACCGAAAAGGCGAAGGCCGTCGACGAGCAGACTTTTGTCTTCACCGTCGACCAGCCCTATGCACCGAGCTTCGTCCTGAATTGCCTGACTGCGACGGTCGCTTCCGTCGTCGACAAGAAGCTCGTGCTCGAACATGTGAAGCCCGTGACGCCGAGCAACGAATACAAATACGACAACGATTTCGGCAATGAATGGCTGAAGACCGGCTATGCCGGCTCCGGGCCGTTCAAGCTGCGCGAATGGCGGGCGAACGAAGTCGTGGTTCTGGAGCGCAACGACAATTATTACGGCGAACCGGCAAAGCTCGCCCGTGTCATCTACCGCCACATGAAGGAGAGCTCCGGCCAGCGGCTCGCGCTCGAAGCCGGCGATATCGACGTCGCGCGCAATCTCGAGCCGGGTGACTACGAGGCGGTTTCCAAGAATGCGGACCTTTCGACGACCAGCGCGCCCAAGGGCACGGTCTACTACATCAGCCTCAACCAGAAGAACGAGAAGCTGGCGAAGCCCGAGGTACAGCAGGCCTTCAAATATCTTGTCGATTACGACGCGATCGGCGCGACCTTGATCAAGGGGATCGGCGAAATCCACCAGAGCTTCCTCCCGAAGGACGTGCTCGGTGCTTTGAACGAGAACCCCTACACGTTCAACGTCGCAAAGGCGAAGGAACTGTTGGCGAAGGCCGGCTATCCGGACGGCTTCACGGTCACTATGGACGTGCGCAACACCCAACCGGTCACGGGCGTTGCCGAATCCTTCCAGCAGACGCTGGGCCAGGCGGGCGTGAAGCTCGAAATCATCCCAGGCGACGGCAAGCAGACGCTGACGAAGTACCGCGCCCGCAACCACGATATGTATATCGGCCAATGGGGCATGGATTATTTCGACCCGCACTCGAACGCCGACACCTTTACCAACAATCCGGACAATTCCGACGAGGGTACCAACAAGACCCTTGCCTGGCGCAACGCCTGGGACGTTCCGGAACTGAGTAAGAAGACCAAGGAAGCGCTCCTCGAGCGCGACGGCGCCAAGCGTGCGGAGATCTACAAGGAACTCCAGAAGAGCGTTCTGGAAGATAGTCCCTTCATCATCATCTTCCAGCAGATCGAGGTCGCCGGTGTTCGGGGTAGTCTGAAAGGCTTCAAGCTCGGCCCGAGCTTCGATACCAACTACGTTTGGAACGTCTCGAAGGAATAGTCGAAAGGACCGTTTCCTTGAGCATGATCGATACAGTGCGAATGAGCGGGCGCCGGCGCGCCCGTTCCCGCAAGGCTTTCGCCACGGTGCTGCAATTCCTTGTCGTCGTGGCGACCACTTATCTCGGCCTTCTTGCCGTCACCTTCTTCATCGGCAGGGTGATCCCCATCGATCCGGTTCTGGCCGTTCTCGGCGATCGGGCGCCCCAGCATGTCGTGGAGCGGACGCGCGAGGCGATGGGGCTCAACCTGCCTCTTTACCAGCAGTTCTTCATCTATTGCCGCCAGGCGCTTTCGGGCGACTTCGGAACTTCGGTGCTGACCACCAATCCGGTCATGACGGATATCCGCCGCGCTTTCCCCGCGACCGTGGAACTTGCGACGCTCGGAACGCTGATCGGTGCGTTCATCGGCGTGCCGCTTGGGGTGCTCGCGGCGGTCAAACGCGGCAGCATCGCCGACCAGATCGTGCGCGTCATCGGCCTCGTCGGCTATTCCGTGCCGATCTTCTGGCTGGCGCTCCTGGCGCTCCTCGTCTTCTATGCGCGGCTGCAATGGGTCGCCTATCCGGGACGCATCGACATCGTCTACGAGTACACGTTTTCGCCGATCACCGGTCTCTATCTCGTCGACGCGCTCTGGCAGGGGCAGTGGGACGTCTTCCGCGACGTCTTCCGGCACATCATCCTGCCGGCCTCGCTGCTCGGCTATTTCTCGCTCGCCTATATCAGCCGCATGACGCGAAGCTTCATGCTGAACGAACTGCAGCAGGAATATATCGTCGCCGCGCGCGCCAAGGGGCTTTCGGAGGCGCGGATCATCTGGGGCCATGCGTTGCGCAATGCGGCCGTACCGTTGGTGACGGTTATCGCGCTTTCCTATGCGGGGCTGCTCGAAGGCTCGGTGCTGACAGAGACGGTCTTCGCCTGGCCGGGCCTCGGCCTTTACATCACCAACTCGCTGCAGAATGCCGACATGAACGCCGTCCTCGGCGGCACGATCATCATCGGGTCGGTCTTCATCGGCATCAATCTCCTGTCCGATCTGCTCTACCGGACGCTCGACCCGAGGACGCGCGCGCGATGAGCCTTGCCAGTGAAACACGCCCGATGACGCGCCGCGAGTGGCTTCTTTCCGACCGTCCGCAGTCGCGGCTGCAGGCGCGGCTGGGCCGTGCCTATATGACCTGGCGCCGGTTCTCGGCAAATCGCCTCGCCGTGCTCGGCCTCCTCATCCTGCTGGCGCTCATCCTTGTCGCCGCCTTCGCCGATCTCCTCGCGCCGCATTCGCCGTTCGTCGGCAATCTCGCCGGGGCGCGGCTGCTGCCGCCCGGCAGCGAGGGGTATCTGCTCGGCACCGACGACCAGGGCCGTGATATCCTGTCGCGGCTGATCCACGGCTCGCGGCTGACGCTCGTCGTGGTCGTGCTCGTCGCGATCATCGCGGCACCGGTGGGGCTGATCGTCGGTGCGGTCGCCGGCTATGCCGGCGGTTGGATCGACGCGGTCCTCATGCGCATCACCGACATCTTCCTCGCCTTCCCCAAGCTCGTTCTGGCGCTCGCCTTCGTCGCGGCGCTCGGACCCGGCATCGAAAACGCCGTCATAGCGATTGCGATCACCTCCTGGCCGCCCTATGCGCGCATCGCCCGCGCCGAGACGCTGACGGTGCGCAATTCCGACTACATTGCCGCCGTTCGCCTGATGGGAGCCTCGCCGGCGCGCATCGTCTTTCGCCATGTCATGCCTATGTGCATGTCGTCGCTGATCGTGCGGGTGACCCTCGACATGGCCGGCATCATCCTGACGGCGGCCGGGCTCGGCTTCCTCGGCCTCGGTGCGCAGCCGCCGCTCCCCGAATGGGGCGCGATGATCGCTTCCGGCCGCCGCTTCATCCTCGATCAATGCTGGGTCGCCACCACGCCCGGCATCGCCATCCTGATCGTCAGTCTCGGCTTCAACCTGCTCGGGGACGGTCTGCGCGACGCGCTCGATCCACGGGAGAGCGGCCAATGAGCGCGCTCCTGACGGTCGAAGACCTGAGGGTCCGATTCCCGACCCGCACTGGCGTCATCGAGGCGGTGCGCGGCGTCTCCTTTACCCTCGGGCGCGAACGTCTCGGCATCGTCGGCGAAAGCGGCTCCGGCAAGTCGCAGACGGGGCGGGCGATCATGGGGCTGACGCCGCTGCAGGCGCAAGTGACGGCGAAGCGGCTCGCCTTCGACGGCATCGATCTCGTCTCGGCTCCGGCGAAGGTTCGGCGGGACCTGCGCGGCAAGCGGATCGCCATGATCCTGCAGGACCCGAAATATTCGCTGAACCCGGTGATGAGCATCGGCCGGCAGATCGTCGAGACGCTGAGGCGGCACGAAAAGGTCAGCCGCGGCGAGGCGCGGCAGAGGGCGCTCGACATGTTGGCGGCGGTGCAGATCCGCGATCCGGCCCGCGTCTTCGATCTCTATCCGCACGAAGTTTCGGGCGGCATGGGCCAGCGGGCGATGATCGCCATGATGCTCATTGCCGGGCCGGAATTGCTCATCGCCGACGAGCCGACATCGGCCTTGGACGTGACGGTGCAGCTCGAGGTCCTGTCGATCCTCGACAAGCTGGTGACCGAGCGCGGCATGGGGCTGATCTTCGTCTCGCATGACCTCAGGCTCGTTTCGTCCTTCTGCGATCGTGTGCTCGTGATGTATGCGGGCAAGATCGTTGAGGAGATTGCTGCATCGGACCTCCCCAACGCGAAGCATCCTTATACGCGCGGCCTCTTGAACTGCATGCCGATCATCGGTGCGGATCGCCACCCCTTGCCCGTGCTCGACCGTAAACCGGAGTGGGCGCTATGACCCAGGCCGTTGCCGTCGAGAATCTCAGCGTCGTCTTCGATGACTTCAAAGCCTTGGATGACGTTAGCGTCGAGGTCGCCTCGAGCGAATCCTTCGGCCTTGTCGGCGAGTCCGGCTCGGGCAAATCGACGCTTTTGAGAGCGATCGCCGGGCTGGCTCCGGCGACTGAGGGCACGATTCGCGTGGGGGGGCGAGAGGTCAAAGGCACGCGTCGCGACAAGGCCTTCTACCGCGCGGTGCAGATGGTGTTCCAGGATCCCTACGGCTCGCTGCACCCGCGCCAGACGGTCGACCGGCAGCTGATGGAACCGCTCGCGGTCCACGGCATCGGCGACGGCGAGCGCCGGATCCTCAAGGCTTTGGACGAGGTGGGCTTGGGCTCCGGCTTCCGCTTCCGCTACCCGCACCAGCTTTCCGGAGGCCAGCGGCAGCGCATCGCCATTGCTCGCGCCCTGATCCTCGAGCCGTCCATCCTGTTGCTCGATGAGCCGACCTCGGCGCTCGATGCCTCCGTACAGGCGGAGGTTTTGAACCTTCTCGAACAGGTGCGGCGCGATCGCAAGCTCACCTTCATCATGGTCAGCCATGATCTGGGTGTCGTCACCCATATGTGCGACCGCCTGGCGGTGATGCAGGGCGGCCGCGTCGTCGAGCGGCTGTCGTCGGCCGACCTTGTGGCCGGCCGCATTGCCGAGGACTATACGCGAAGCCTGATGGTGGCGAGCGGGGGCTTTCGTCGCGAGGCGCAGACGGCATAAGCCGAAAAGGCTTACAGGAAGCTCAAGGCGCGGTCGCGCTCCGACATCTGGCTGACTTCGAGCGGCCAAGCGATAGCCAGGCGCGGATCGAGCGGGTTGAGCCCGCCTTCCGCCTCCGGCGCATAGGGCTTGTCATGCAGATAGAGCATCTCGCAGTCCTCCGTCAGCGTCTGGAGCCCATGCGCGAAGCCGCCCGGGATCATCATCGAGCGGGCATTTTCGGCGCTCAGGATTTCGCCGTGCCATTGTAGGTAGGTCGGCGAGTCCGGCCTTATGTCGACCGCGACATCGAAGACGGCGCCTCGTATGCAGGACACGAACTTCGTCTCGTCGTGCGGCGGCCGCTGAAAGTGCATGCCGCGGATCGCACCCTTGCTGCGCGTCAAGGTATGGTTGATCTGCGCGATCACGCCCCCGAACTCGGGTAATTCGTCGCCGCAGAAGAAGCGCGAGAAGAAGCCACGCTCGTCGCCTATCTGCTCGCGCTCGATGATCGCGAGGCCTGCAAGGGGAGTGGGAAGGCGATTGAACCGCGACATGAATTCCTCGACCGATGGCATTTCCTGTGAGCGCTTCTTGCACGATCAGGCGTTGACGCGGCAAGCGGTAACTGGAAAAGAGTGCCGAAATGAAATTAAGCGGCGGAGAAAAATTGGAGCCACAATGATCGAGGTGCATCCGACGGCGAAGATCAGTCCGCTCAGCGACATCGAGGATTCGGTCCGCGGCACGCGGATCGTCGTCGGCGAGGCCTCCGTCATCGACAGCTTCGTCAAGGTCAAGCCCGCCGGCGGTTCGGGGGATCTCGAGATTGGCCGCTTCTGCTACGTCAATAGCGGCTGTGTCTTCTATACCGGGAACGGAATACGCATCGCCGACAATGTGCTGATCGCCGCCAACTGCACCTTCGCCCCCGTCAATCACGCCTATAGCGACAAAAATCGCGTGATCCGCGAGCAGGGCTTTCAGCCGAGCCGCGGCGGCATCGTCGTCGAGGAGGATGTCTGGATCGGAGCGAATTCGGTGATCCTGGACGGCGCCGTCCTTCGGAAAGGCTGGAGCGATTGAGCACGAAAAATCCGCCATTAATGCGGCCATTGTCGCCGGCGGGCTTCTCCGCGAAATTGTTGACCTGCTCCGCTTCGATCGCGAGTGCGCCGTAACGCCCCGGCGGCACGACGCTCGTCACCGTCGCCTCGCGGCCGTGGCTGCGGTGGTAATCGGCGAGCGCGCGGATGTCGATATCGGCGACGCCGTCGCCATAGGTCAGGCAGAATGCATCGCCGAGATAGGGAGCCACGCGCTTCAGGCGACCGCCGGTCATCGAGTCTGGCCCCGTATCCACGAGCGTCACGCGCCAGGGCTCGGCCGTTTTCGTATGATAGGTGGTTTCGCCCGTCGCCATGTCGAAGGTGACGTCGGAGGAATGCAGGATGTAGTTGGAGAAATATTCTTTGATCATGTAGCCGCGATAGCCGAGGCAGATCACGAAATCCGAAAAGCCGTGGTGGCTATAGATCTTCATGATGTGCCAGAGGATCGGGCGCCCGCCGATCTCGATCATCGGCTTGGGTCTGAGGTGGCTCTCCTCGGAGATGGGGTGCCGTAGCCGCCGGCGAGAATGACGACCTTCATGCCCAAACCTGCCTCTTCCAAACCAGCCTTTTCCAGAGCTGCTTCCGCGTGCTGCGGTTCATTGGAGCATTTTCAGCACAATTGCAACAATTGCGGGCCGAGAACCCCGCTCCCCATGCTCCCGCATAAGTGTATCGGGCGGCACCCGGCGCGCCTTGCGAGGCGCCCGGCAAAGGCGCAGAATGCCGCGCTGCTGGGGCAATGGTTCACCGTGGGAGGAGCGAATCATGAACGATATGAGCCTCACCAATCTGCAAGCAGGAACAACAATGATCAGCGCCGCGGCCATCGAGGCGCTGGCGGGACGGCTGCGCGGCCGTGTCCTCATGCCGACCGACGCCGCCTATGACGAGGCGCGCACGATCTGGAACGCCATGATCGATCGAAGGCCGGGCTTGATCGTGCAGTGCGCCGGGGCTGCCGATGTCGTCAATGCGGTTCGCTTCGCGGCGGAGAACCAGTTGCTGGTCGCCATGCGCGGCGGCGGCCACAACATCGCCGGCAATGCCGTCTGCGACGGCGGCCTGATGATCGATCTCACCCCGATGAAATCGGTGCGCGTGGATCAGACGACCAAACGGGCCTGGGTGGAGCCCGGCGCGACGCTTGCCGATGTCGACAAGGAAACGCAGGCCTTCCGTCTGGTGCTGCCGACCGGCATCAACTCGACGACCGGGATTGCCGGCCTGACGCTCGGCGGCGGTTTCGGCTGGACGACGCGCAAGTTCGGATTGACGGTCGACAACCTGCTTTCAGTGGACGTGGTGACGGCGAATGGTGAGCTTGTGCGTGCGAGCCCGACGGAACACCGCGACCTCTTCTGGGCGCTCCGGGGCGGCGGCGGCAATTTCGGCGTCGTCACGGCCTTCGAATTCGCGCTCAATGACCTCGGTCCCGAGGTTGTCGCCGGGCTGGTCGTGCATCCCTTCGCCGACGCGCCAAGCGTGCTCAAGCAATACCGCCAGGCGCTCGAGAAGGCGCCGGACGAACTCACCTGCTGGGCCGTGATGCGGCAGGCGCCGCCCTTGCCGTTCCTTCCCGCCGAGTGGCACGGCAAGGAGATCCTGCTGCTGGCGATCTGCTATTGCGGCGATCCCGAAGCAGGTGAGAAGCCAACCGCGGAGCTGCGTTCGATCGGTGAGCCGATCGCCGACGTCGTCGGCCCCATTCCCTTCGTCGGCTGGCAACAGGCCTTCGATCCGCTGCTGACGCCGGGTGCCCGCAACTACTGGAAGAGCCATGATTTCACGGAGCTTTCAGATGAAACGATCGGCGTGCTCACCGATGCCGTCCGGCAATTGCCGGGACCGGAATGCGAAATCTTCATCGGCCATGTCGGCGGCGCCGCCGGTCGCGTCGCCGTGGAGGAAACCGCTTTCCCGCAGCGCAGCTCGCATTTCGTGATGAATGTGCACGCTCGCTGGCGCGATCCGGCGATGGATCGGACCTGCATCGACTGGGCACGGCGGCTATTCGAGGCGGCGAAACCCTATGCCGCGGGCACCGCCTACATCAACTTCATGCCGGAAGACGAGATCGACCGGGTCGAGGCTGCTTATGGCGGCAACTATCGGCGGCTCGTTGAGGTGAAGCGGCGTTACGACCCGCTCAATCTCTTCCGCATGAACCAGAATGTGCGGCCGATCGAGGAGCGCGGGGCGGCTTAGCCGGTGGTCCCGAGCCTTGCCCCACCGGCTGCGAGCGGCGGTCCGGCGGGCAGGCGCTTCATTTTAAGAGGAGGGCGGCATGGGTGAGGAGTCGGCGAGGGATGTCTTTCGGCGTGCGGCGGAGCATGCCGCGCGCTTCCGCGAGAAGATAGCGGAGGCTCCGCAAAGGCCGGAGGTTTCATACCCCGCCGCACTGGAGACGTTCCATGAGCCGCTGCCGGAGCAGGGAAGCCCCGGGCTCGATGTCGCCGACGAGCTTGCCGCCAAGGCGGAGCCCGGGCTCAACGCCATGACGGGGCCGCGTTTTTTTGGCTGGGTCATCGGCGGCTCGCATCCCGTGGGCGTCGCGGCCGACTGGATGACCAGCGCCTGGGGGCAGAACGCCGGTAACCATCATGCGGCGCCAGCCGCGGCCGCCGCTGAGGCGGTTGTGGCCAAATGGCTCATCGATCTTCTCGATCTGCCGCGGCAAAGTTCCGTTGGCTTCGTGACGGGGGCGACGGTGGCGAATTTCGTCTGCCTTGCCGCCGCGCGCGGCGAGGTGCTGCGAAAGGTCGGCTGGGACGTGGAGGCGCAGGGGCTGTTCGGCGCGCCACCTGCGACGGTGCTGATCGGTGATGACGCGCATACCACGGTCTTCTCGGCGTTGCAGTTTCTAGGCCTCGGGCGCGATCGCGTCGTTCGCGTGAAGACCGATAACTCCGGCCGCATCACTGCGCCGGCCTTTACCGAAGCCGCGGCCGGAATCTCAGGACCATGCATCACGATCCTCCAGGCGGGGCAGATCAATACCGGCGCCTTCGACGATTTTACCGGCATCATGCCGATTGCGCGGCGAATGGGCGCCTGGGTCCATATAGATGGCGCCTTCGGTCTCTGGGCACGCACCTGTCCCGGGAGACGCGCGCTCACCGATCATGTCGAGCAGGCGGACTCCTGGGCCACCGACGGCCACAAATGGCTGCAGACGCCCTATGACTGTGGCTATGCCATCATCCGCGACCAGGAAGCCCATCGCCGGGCGATGACGATCGCCGCGAGCTACCTGCCGCCGAGCCACGAGGGCGAACGCGATCCCAGCCATTTCGTGCCGGAACTGTCGCGCCGCGCCCGCGGTTTTGCCACCTGGGCGATGATCAAGCATCTCGGCCGCGAAGGCATCGCGGCCATGGTCGAACGGCACTGCCGGGTCGCCCGTGCGATGGCGGAGCGGTTGAGCCGACAGAACGGAATCGCGGTGCTGAACGACGTCGTTCTCAATCAGTTCATAGTTAGGTTTGGCGCCGACCGCCCGGACGAAGAGGGCGACCGGCTGACCCAGTCGACGATCGAGAGGCTGCAGGCCGACGGCATCTGCTTCGCCGGCGGGGCGAGCTGGCGCGGGCGAAAGGTGATGCGGCTGTCGGTGATCTCCTGGCTTACGGATGATCGGGCAGGAGAAGTGGCAGCGGATGCGATCGTTGCCGCCTGGCAGGCGGCGGGAGACGCCCGATCTGAAAGTGGTGAAAATCTGGATCACACTCAAACCCAATTGGAGGAGGAGAGCACATGTTGACGATGCGATTGCCGGTCGCGGCCGCCCTTGCGGCGCTCATGACGATCAGCGCAACGAGCATAGCTGCCGCCCAGGCGCCGGACACACCCCCACCGCCGGACGAGGCGCCCGCGACCGACGACGCGCCGGCGCAGGACGAAGCCGCGCAGGACAGGCAGATGGAGATGATGCGTGGTGACATGATGCGTGGTGAGGGGATGCGGGGCGATCGCATGAGGTACCGCGACAGGATGCGCGGAATGATGATGCACCGGCAGGCGATGAAAATCATGTTCGCCATCACCGATGCGGACAATGACGGCGCGCTTTCCTTCGAGGAGATCAGCACCATCCACCGGCGGATTTTCGACAAGGTGGACGTCAACCGGGACGGCAAGGTCACGCCCGACGAGATCCAGACCTTCTTCCACAATTAGGAAGGGTCCGCTACCTTCGATGGAAACAGTCTCGTCCCCGGGACGGGGCGGTCGGCTCCGGGGATTCTTGCGAGGGCCCAATGCCATCACTCCAGTTGAAGCGTGTCTACGAGGCGCCGGCGGCGTCCGACGGAACGCGCATCCTCGTCGATCGCCTCTGGCCGCGCGGCATCGCCAAGGACAAGGCGCGGATCGACCTTTGGCTCAAGGACATCGCCCCGAGCGACGCGTTGCGTAAGCGGTTTCATGGGAAGCCGGAGGATTGGGAGGCGTTTTGTGAGGCCTATGCGGCGGAGCTGGAAGGCGAGGTGGCGCAGGCGGCGGTGAGTGAGTTACGTGAGCGGCTGAAAGAGGGGCCGGTGACGCTGCTTTATGCGGCGCGGGATGAGCGCCGCAATAATGCTGTTGTGCTTAAGGCGTGGCTGGAGGGAAAGCGGGGAAGGGGATTGGCCTCCTAGATCATTTCATTGAAACAATGAAATGATCTAGCTCTTGAAACTCCGCAATCCGGCGGAAAACGTTACACGCTCTTCTTGGAATTGCTCTAAGATTCTGCGCTTTCGCGCGAGCCCCTCTCGGTCGCCGGTCAGGACAGGGAGGGCATGCGGTAGCCGCATAGTAGCCATTCCTTGCATTCGCCGCGCCCGATCCCGATTTACACGGTGGGAGCTTCAGCCTCCCGTACTCCAAAAATGACGTGGCAGACCTCCGTGCGGCTGACCGGCCGCACGTGATGGTGTCGCGTTGATGACTTGAGGAGCTGGCAGTGCGGGATTCTGCTAAACCTTGAATGAGATGACGCCTCGCGAGCGCTCAAACCTGATGACCTCAGTCGCGAACGCGCTGGAGGCTACAGCCGACAAGTCGCAGGAAATCGGGGATGAAAGATATGCAGCAAACTCGATCAGTCTGGCCAGGATTATAAGCGGTTGCGCCGACGACGTCGTGACAGGGGACTTGTCGATCGCTGAGCTTCTCCTGCAGCAAGGCATATCGCTGATTGCGCTTTTTCGGCGGGGAGCGCCGCGGCCGACGGTACATTAGTTCCCCAAATGAGGCGGCCCAATGGGCGGCACAAGATTGTCACCCATGTCTTAGGTAAAAACTCTTACCTATGTCTCCGGGCTGGACATGCAAGAAATTGGCGCACCCGACAGGATTCGAACCTGTGACCTTTGGAATCGGAATCCAACACTCTATCCAGCTGAGCTACGGGTGCATCCGTTGGCGGCAGGGCCGCCGAAGCAGGCTGTGAGCGGTTCTTAGCCTAGCTTGCGTGCCGCTTCAATGGTCAATTGCAGGAGATTGTGGGGGAAATTTGCTTTCCTCGGCCCGCCTGTGGTCGCGGCGCGTCGCTCACGGTGTCTCGCGGTCGAAGAAAAATGCCGCATCTGTGGCGATGTGGCATTGGTTTAGGAGCAGACGTCTCGATGAATCCGAGCGGAGAGGCGGAGCGGAAACCGCCCGCACTCCCCGTCACGACCCGCGCTCACGCCATCTGCATGGCGCCGGGGCCGGGGATCGCCTTAGGCGGCACCTTGCCCATGATGATCATGCCGAGCACCTCGTCCTTGGTGACGTCCTCGGTGCGGGCGTGGCCGACGACCTGGCCGTTCTTCATTACCGAGACGCGGTCGGCGAGGTCGAAGACGTCGTGGATGTCGTGGCTGATCAGGAAGATGCCGATGCCCTCGCGCTTCAACTGCTTGATGAGTTCGCCGACCTGTGCCGTCTCCTGCGGCCCGAGGGCTGCGGTCGGCTCGTCCATGATCAGGATGCGGGCGTTGAAGAGGATGGCGCGGGCGATCGCCACCGATTGCCGCTGGCCGCCGGAAAGCGCCTTCACCGGCTCCTTGAAGCGCTGGAAGTTGGGGTTCAAGCGGCCCATCACCTCGCGCGCCTTCGCCTCCATCGCCACGTCGTCGAGCGTGCCCCAGGGGGTGCGCAGCTCCCGACCGAGATAGAGGTTGGCGGCGGCGTCGACGTTGTCGGCGACGGCGAGCGTCTGGTAGATCGTCTCGATGCCGTATTTCTTGGCGTCGCGCGGATTGTTGATCTCGGCCGGTTCGCCATTGATCAGGATTTCGCCGGCATCGCGCCGGTAGGCGCCGGAGAGAATCTTGATCAGCGTCGACTTGCCGGCGCCGTTGTGGCCGAGGAGGGCGACGACCTCGCCGGGATAGAGATCGACGGAGGCGTTGTCCACCGCATGGATGCCGCCGAAGGAGATGGAAATGTTCTTCATTTCCACGAGCGGAGTGCGTTGTTCAGTCATGTTCGAACTCCTGATTATTTCGCGCGGGCGCGGTAGACGGTGTCTAGCCAGACGGCGGTGACGAGCACGACGCCGACGACGATCCGCTGCAGCGGGCTGTCGATGCCGAGGAGCACCATGCCGGATTGCAGCGACTGCATGACGAGCGCGCCGAGCATGGCGCCGGCGATCGTGCCCATGCCGCCGGCAAGCGAGGTGCCGCCGATGACAGCTGCGGCGATGGTATAGAGCTCGTCAAGCTCGCCTTGCGCATTGGTGGCGGCGTTGAGGCGCGCCGTCGAGATCGCGGCGGCGACTGCGCAGAGCATGCCCATCAGCGCGAAGATGCGGACGGTCACCCAGCGCGTCTTGATGCCGGCAAGCTCGGCCGCTTCCGGATTGCCGCCGATCGCGAAGACGTAGCGGCCGAAGCGCAGCCGCGTCGAGATGAAGGTCATGACGATGCCGATGACGATTGCGATCAACACCGGAATGGCGATGCCGTGGGCGATGAAGAGGCCGCCTTCCGGCCAGGCGATGCCGTTCGCCTCGGCATATCTGCGGGCAATATTGGTCGGCCAGGGATAGCTGTTGGCGATCGTCACGGCACCGAGAACGAGCAGGCAGCCGACCGCGGAGAGCAGGTATTCGGCCCAGACCGGGCGGCGCGGAAAGCCGAAGCGCTTGCGCTGCTTGCGGGCGTTCAGGATGCTGACGACAATGGCGAGGCAGGCGATCAGGCCGACGATCCAGCTTGCCGTAGCGCCGATCGAGCCTTCCGTGCCGCCGCCCATCAGGCGGAAGGTCGCGTCCATCGGCGCGACGGTGCGGCCGCTTGTCACGAACCAGGTGGCGCCGCGCCAGACGAGCAGGCCGCCGAGCGTCACGATGAAGGAGGGAACGTTCAGGAAGGCGATGATCATGCCGTGCAGCGCGCCGATCGCCGCGCCGAGCGCGAGGCCGGCAAGGAGCGTGATGATCCAGGTGGCCGGGTGATTGAAGCCGAGGAGCTGCGGCAGCAGCTCGGCCTGCAGCACGCCCATGATCATGCCGACGAAGCCGAGGATCGAGCCGACCGAAAGGTCGATATTGCGGGTGACGATGACCAGCACCATGCCGGTCGCCATCACGGCGATCGAGGCGGTCTGCACCGAAAGGTTCCAGAGGTTGCGCGGCGTCAGGAACAGGCCGTTCGACAGGAAATCGAAGCCGATCCAGATGATCAGCATGGCGCCGACCATTCCGAGCAGGCGCGTGTCGATCTCCGTGGCGCGAAAGAAGCGCTTCACCGGGCTTTCGGCGGCGTTGCGCGCGCGGTTGAAATGTGCGGTGTCTGTCGTGTCGGCCATGGCCGGCGTTCCCCCACTGTTTATATTCGTTGATGCGGTTGGCCCACGTGGTGTTGCCGCAATCATATCACCGCGCGAGCGCGACCGTTCGGACCTCATGCGAACGCCGCAACGGGGTTCCGTTGCGGCGTTTCGAAGTCAATGCAAAGCGCCCGTCCGTCAGTTGCAGGCGGCAACGGAGCCGGCTGCAACACCCTGGCAGGCTGCGTCCTTGGAAATCCAGCCGGCGTCGATGACGACGTTCAGATTGTCCTTGGTGATCGCCATCGGCGCCAGGAAGACGGACTTCATGGCGACGCCCTTCGGTCCGCCGTTGAAGGTCTGCACGCCTTCGATCTCGTCCATGGTCTTGCCGCCGGCGAGCGTCACGGCGATCTCCGCCGCCTTCTTGCCGAGTTCGCGGGCGTCCTTCCAGACGGAAACAGTCTGGGTGCCGAGCGCCACGCGGTTGAGCGCGGCATGGTCGCCGTCCTGTCCCGAGACCGGAACGGAGCCGGCGAGACCCTGCGCGGTGAGCGCGGCGATCGCGCCGCCGGCAGTGCCGTCGTTGGAGGCGACGACCGCGTCGACCTTGTTGTCGTTGGCGGTCAGGAACTGCTCCATGTTCTTCTGGGCGGTTTCCGGCTTCCAGCCGTCCGTATAGGCCTCGCCGACATTCTTGACCTTGCCGGCGTCTACCGCCTCCTTCAGCACTTCCATCTGCCCGGAGAAGAGGAAGTCGGCGTTCGGGTCGGAGGAGGAACCCTTGATGAAGACGAAGTTGCCTTCGGGCTTCGCCTTGAAGACCTCGCGCGCCTGCATGCGGCCCACTTCCTTATTGTCGAAGGTAATGTAGAAGGCAGCCGGGTTCTCGATCAGGCGGTCGTAGCCGACGACCGGGATACCTTCGGCAGCCGCCTTTTCGATGGCCGGAGCGATGGCGTCGGAATCCTGCGCAAGCACGATCAGGGCGTTCGCGCCCTGAGCGATCAGCGACTCGATGTCAGTGAGCTGCTTAGCGGCAGAGGACTGTGCGTCGGCGGAAATATATTTGTCGCCGGAGGCTTCGAGTGCGGCCTTGATCGCGGCCTCGTCGGTTTTCCAGCGCTCTTCCTGGAAGTTGGACCAGGAAACGCCGATGACGAGATCCTTGGCGATCGCCGCGGAATGCATGGACGCGATGATGGCGGCCCCCGCCATCAGCTTCAAAATGGACTTCATTTTATCCTCCCAAAGGGCCCGCCGCGCGCGCGAACCTCCCGCACGCATCCCCAACGAGCCGTGAAGCGCTGCCGCAAATGTCTCCGGCAGTGCGCGCGGAGCTTTTTTCTCGACAGTCGAGAAAATAGATGTCAGAGTTTTAGAAGGCTGTCAACAAGCCCATCCACTCCTTGTGTTGCTGTTCTGCAGATGCTTTGGGAGGAGCATGTTCGAGGAATCCGCCACCGGCAGGGACGTGCAATGCTGACCAAGTCCAGCACAGAGCTTGTGCGTCAGCAGAACAGCAGCCTTGTCCTTGCAGCCCTCCGCCGCAAAGGCTCCCTCTCGCACACGGAAATTGCTGCGCAGACGGGCCTTGCCTCAGCCACGATTTCCGTCATCACGGCCGAACTCGAGCGCGCAGGGATCATCGCCAAGATCGAGCAGCATGTTCAGGGTGGCCGCGGCCGGCCGCGGGTTCTCTTTGCTCCGAGACGCGCCTCAGGCTACGTGATCGTCGTGCGCATTTCCTCCGACACCGTGCAATATTCCCTCGTCGACTACGGGGGCGTCCTGCTCGACCGTTTCGAGGAGGCGCGCAGTCACGACTCGAGCGGCACGGCGGCTTTCGGGCGCCTGTTCACGGCGGCGCTAGAGCGCTTGCTCAATCGCTCGCATATCGCCAAGGACGAGGTGCTTGCCATCTCCATCAGCAGCAAGGGGCTCGTGGCCGCAGATGGAGCACGGCTCGTCTGGTCGCCGGTCTTCGGCGACGAACAGCTCGACTTCGAGAAGCTGCTCCGGCCGGAGTGGCGCGCAAGGGTCATGCTCAACAACGAGTCGCTGCTCGTGGCGCAGGCGCTTGCGGTGCGCGCAGAGGAGAAGGAGGGGGGCTTCAGGTCGCTCGCGGTCGTCTCGCTCGGGCACAGCATCGGTCTCGGCCTCGCGAGGAAGGGGAGGTCCGGCGAGCTCGATGTCTCCGCGCCGAATTTCGGTCACATGCTGCATGCGACGTCCGCCGGGCTCTGTCGCTGCGGCAGCTATGGCTGCATCGAGGCCGCCGCGGGTTTTTACGGCATCCTGCGCACGGCCTTCCAGGTGCCGTCCGATACGATCCCTGCGAAATTCGTGCCGCTCTCGGAAATGGACAAGATCGCCGCGAGCGCGCGGCAGGGGCACCGCATGGCCGGTTATGCTTTCCGGCAGGCCGGCGTCGCGCTCGGCAACGGCATTTCCCGCGTCCTCAGCCTCTATGAGCCGATGCCGATCTTCGTGACGGGGCAGGGCACGCGCTATTTCGACCTTCTGCACAAGGGGCTCACGGAGGGGCTTGCGCAATCGTTGCAGGTGCGGCTGGAGGGTCTGCCGGAAATAACGGTCCTCGCGGATGAGCAGCGGCTCGTCTTCGACGGCCATCTCGACCGGGCGCTCAGCGCCATCGACGCCGATATCGCCGCGGCCGGCCATCCCTGAAACAAGGAAGGCCGGGCATTGCCCGGCCTTCCGCTGCGGAAAGGATATCTCGCGTCAAGCGACGCTGATCTGGCGCTTTTCCTTGACCGACCGAACTGCCGCATCGGCGAGCGCCAGGGCGGCAAGGCCGTCTTTGCCCGACGGGGTGATCTCGGCGCCCTTTTCGATCGCGGCAATGAAGCTCTCGATCTCGTTGGCGTAGGCTTCCGTGTAGCGCGTCATGAAGAAGTCGTGCAGCGGCGGGCGGGTATAGCCTTCGCCAGTGGCGATTTCGATCGAGACGGGGCGCTGGTTTTCCGCGGCGACTGCGCCCTTGGAGCCATGCACCTCGATGCGCTGATCGTAGCCATAGGTAGCGCGGCGCGAGTTCGAGATGATCGCCTGCTTGCCGGACGCCGTCTGCAGGATGACGGAGACGCTGTCATAGTCGCCCGCTTCGCCGATCGCCTTGTCGACGAGCACGGCGGCGGTGGCGGTGACGGAGACCGGTTCCTCGCCGAGCAGGAAACGCGCCATGTCAAAATCGTGGATCGTCATGTCACGGAAAATGCCGCCGGAACGCTTGATGTAATCGACCGGAGGCGCGCCGGGGTCGCGCGAGGTGATCGTCACCATTTCGACCTCGCCGATCCGGCCTTCGTCGATCGCCTTGCGTACGGCCATGAAATGCGGGTCGAAGCGGCGGTTGAAGCCGACCATGAGCTTCGCCTTGGTTTCGGAAACCACCTTCAGGCAGGCTTTGACGCGATCGACGTCGAGGTCGACCGGCTTTTCGCAGAAGATCGCCTTGCCGGCGCGGGCGAAGCGTTCGATCAGATCGGCATGGGTGTCCGTCGGCGTGCAGATCACCACGGCGTCGATGTCGCCCGCCGCCTCGATCTCGTCGATCGTGCGGACCTCGCAACCATAGGCATTGGCGATCGCTTCCGCCGCGGCCGGAAAGGCGTCAGCAACGGCGACGAGGCGCGCATCGGGATTGCCGCTGACGGCTTTCGCGTGCACCTTGCCGATCCGCCCGGCGCCCAGAAGACCAAATTTCACTGTCATCTCTATCGTCCTTTAGTTCCGGTTTGCGACCGGGTTGACGCGCGATGATGACGCTCATCGCGCAAAGGCGTCGCGGAGGAGATGTCCGCGGAAAGATGAGAGGAATGTGGTGGCTTTTCCTCCCGCGCCGCCACTGCATGATTCCTAAATCGGCACCGATTTAAGGAATCATGCAGCAACTTAATGTCCCACAGCGATCTTTGCGCCTCTGGTTGGACGCGCGGCGCTGTAGGGCGCCTCCCTCCCATGCATGCCCTTCATGCCGATCTTGTCCGTATGTCGGAATGAAAAGGCTAAATTTTTTAGTTTCGGAATTTTTATTCCATTTGCGACGAGTCCGTCAAGTGCGAGCGTGCGGCTGCAAACACCGGCGAGCGGCTTTGCCGCAGATATCGCTGGACAGCGGGCTTTGACAGTCTGATAAGACGCGCGGCGCTTGTAGATGAGATGCCGGACTGCCGGCGTATACTTCCAGAGGCATTGGAATGATCAAATTCATCGATCCGGAACACCCCTTCTATAGGCCGTTGTGGATCCGGCTGCTGATTGTTGTCTTCTGTGCGGTATGGACGGCGGTGGAATTCTATGGCGGTCAGATGATGTGGGGAACGATCTTTCTGGTCGTGACCGCCTATGCCGGCGCTGCGCTTCTTGTCTTCTATCGGCCGAAGCAGCCGGAAGAGAAGGCCGGGACGAGCGACGAAGGGAAGTGACGGCTATCTTACGGCAGCCGTGCGCGCGAGCCGCCGCGCTGCTTCATCAATCAGCATGTTGGCGAGCTTCATGCGGAGCGTCGCATTGGACCGGAACTCGGCGGGCAGGCGGTCCGGATGGTTCGCGGCGGCAAAGCGCCGCCGTTTGGCCGCAAGTGCCAGCGGGGTTTCCTGGTCACTGAGCGCAAGTTCGGATGCGACCTCGGCAAGGCTGGTGCGATTCAGGTAATCGGGCATCACGAGCGGCTCGGAGCTCTCGACCGGTGCGAGCTCGCGATAGGCCTGCTCCACCGTGCCAAAGGGAATTGCTGCGCATGGGGACGTTTCCGCCATGAACTCCGGCGGCAAGCCGGCTGCGGCGTTTCGGAAATCGCCGGCGACGTCTTCGTCCGACACCTCCGTGTCCTGCTCGGCCCTCAGGCGCTCGAGCACCGACTGGAATACCGACATGCCGAACATCGAGCCTCTCGTCGCCGGATCACGATGACTTTAGGTCGGATCGGCCTAAAGTCATGAACGTGATCGATTCTAATAGGTTAGCGCGGGATGCGGGCGGAAAACCGCGCACACTTTTCCTCATCCCACGCTGAATTCAGCCGATCTTGGCCGCTCAAGATTATGCGGGCCTGATCATGCCCGGCTTTGCTTCAGGATCAGGTCGTAGAGCAGCTTCGCGCTCGGGGGGAGCGCCCGGCCCTCGGCGGTGATCAGCCCATAGGGTTTAATGCGGATCGGAAACTCGGTCGGCAGAATACGTATCTCGCCGGCCTGCGTGCCGTTTGCCGCCACGAGCTTGGCGACGTCGACGGCGACGGGGGCGATTGCGTTGGTGTTGCGGACGATCGAAAGCGTCAGGATGATCGAGGAGGTGTTGATGACCGTGGCGGGGAGCCGGACGCCGGCGGAAACGAAACTGTCCTCAACCGCGCGGCGCAGAAGCGTGCCGGGCGGCTGGAAGACCCAGTCGTAGCCAGGCAGGTCGTCGGCGCTGGCGGACGCCTCGTCGAGCAGGGGATGGCCCTCGCGAACGATAAGGCAGACATCCTCGGAACCGATCTCGACCAGATTGAAGAGCCGGGGATTGAGGTCGTCGGGGATGCGGCCGACGACGAAATCGTGGCGCGCTGCGAGGAGTTCCCGCGTCAGCACATTGCTGTTGTCGATCTGCACATTGATCTCGATGCCAGGATAGGCGGTGGAGACCTGGCGGATTGCAGGCACGGCGAGGTTGAGAGCGGGGCCGGTGACGGAGCCGAGCGACACCGAGCCGCCACTGCCGGTCTTCAACTCGTTGATCTCGCGCGCGGCTTCGCGCAGTTCCAGGAAGATCGTGCGCGCCCGCCGGGCCAACGCTTCGCCGTAGGGCGTGAGCTCGACGCCGCGCGCCACGCGGGCGCAGATCGGCGCCTTCACGATCGCCTCGATCTCGGCGAGCATGCGCGAGGCGGCCGGCTGCGAAATGCCGAGCGAATCGGCGGCGGCGCTGATACGACGGTGGTCGTCGATTGCCAGGATGAGCCTGAGGTGGTTTATCTTCAATCCCGACCGGAAAAGGCCGCTGTCGAACGGTTCGCCCGCCGGGATGGCGGTGCTCGGCTTGCTCTCGAGGTTCAAATTCCCGGTCCTTCTTCAAGGGATACATAAATCACACTCTTTAAGAGTCGTATACCAAATTTGGTATGTATGAAATGCATTATTGTATTTGACAGTTATGGCAATTGATTCCAGTTTCCGAGCCTGTGCGCCAGCGCATGCGGAAGTATGTTGAGACGGGGAGGACTTCCTTTATCTTGAATCACCGCTCGGGGATCATTCTCCGCGAGGGTGGATCGCTGCGCATAGGACGGGGCCCGGCTCGCCGGCTTCAACACTCAGGGAGAGATCTGATGAAATTGTTTACTTCGCTTCTCGCAGCCGCGGCGATCACCGTCGCGTCCTTCGCTGCGCCGGTATTCGCCCAAGACAAGGGCACGGTCGGCATTTCGATGCCGACGAAGACGTCGACCCGCTGGATTTCCGACGGCGAAACCATGGAGAAGCTGTTCAAGGAAGCCGGCTATACGCCGGACCTGCAGTTCGCTGACGACGACATTCCGAACCAGCTCGCGCAGATCGAGAACATGGTGACGAAGGGCGCGAAGGTTCTCGTCATTGCCGCCATCGACGGCACGACGCTCTCCGACATCCTGCAGAAAGCGGCCGACGCCGGCGTCAAGGTCATCGCTTACGACCGTCTGATCCGCGACTCGGGCAATGTCGACTACTACGCGACCTTCGACAACTTCCAGGTCGGCGTGCTGCAGGCGACGTCGCTCGTCCAGGGCCTGAAACTCGACGAAGCGAAGGAACCGAAGAACATCGAACTTTTCGGCGGTTCGCCGGACGACAACAACGCCTTCTTCTTCTATGACGGCGCCATGTCGGTCCTGCAGCCTCTGATCGACAGCGGCAAGATCGTCGTCAAGTCCGGCCAGATGGGCATGGACCAGGTCGGCACGCTGCGCTGGGACGGTGCGGTAGCTCAGGCTCGCATGGAAAACCTGCTCTCCTCCACCTATACCGATGCCAAGGTCGACGGCGTTCTGTCGCCCTATGACGGCCTCTCCATCGGCATCATTTCCGCTCTGAAGGGCGTTGGCTACGGCTCCGGCGACATGCCGATGCCGATCGTCACCGGCCAGGACGCGGAACTTCCCTCGGTCAAGTCGATCCTCGCCGGCGAACAGTATTCGACGGTCTTCAAGGACACCCGCGAACTCGCCAAGGTCACCGTCAACATGGTCAACGCCATCATGGACGGCAAGGAGCCGGAAGTGAACGACACCAAGACCTATGAAAACGGCGTCAAGGTCGTTCCGTCCTACCTGCTGAAGCCCGTTTCGGTCGACAAGACGAATGCCAAGGAAGTCCTCGTCGGCTCCGGCTACTACACGGAAGATCAGATCAACAACTGATCCGGTTCGGAAGGGGTTCGCGGTTGGGTCGCGAGCCCCTTTGCTTAACGCGATGTGCGTTTGCAGGCGCACCCATGTCGCTGTAATAGTTTGAACTGCTCATCGTTCCCTGGATCGGCAACGATCCGGGGAATCATGCAGCGGGGAAGAGAGCCTGTAGTCTCTCGCAGACTGCCGCTGGAATAGCTGATTATGGACAACATCATTCTGGAAATGCGGGGCATTACGAAGACGTTTCCGGGCGTCAAGGCGCTGGACAATGTCTCGTTCAAGGTCCGCGAAGGCGAAATCCATGCCCTCGTCGGGGAAAATGGCGCCGGCAAGTCGACCTTGATGAAGGTGCTGAGCGGCGTCTATCCCGCCGGGACCTACGAGGGCGAGATCTATTATGACGGCGAGGCCCGTCGCTTCAGCACGATCGCCGACAGCGAACATCTCGGCATCATCATTATCCACCAGGAGTTGGCGCTCGTTCCGCTGCTGTCGATTGCCGAGAACATCTTTCTCGGCAATGAGATCGCCAGCAACGGCGTCATCCATTGGCCGCAGACCTTCGCTCGCACGCAGGAACTGCTGAAGAAGGTGGGCCTCAGCGAGTCTCCGGCGACGCTGATCACCGACATCGGCGTCGGCAAGCAGCAGCTTGTCGAGATCGCGAAGGCGCTCTCCAAGGAGGTGCGGCTGTTGATCCTCGACGAGCCGACCGCGTCGCTGAACGAGAATGATTCCGACGCGCTGCTGCGCCTCCTTATGGAGTTCCGCACCCAGGGCATGACGTCGATCATCATCTCGCACAAGCTGAACGAGATCAAAAAGGTCGCCGACCAGATCACCATCCTGCGCGACGGCGGTACCGTCGAAACGCTTGACTGCCACAAGGAAGACATCAGCGAAGACCGGATCATCAAGGGCATGGTCGGGCGCGCGATGGAAGACCGTTATCCGCCGCGCGAACCGAAGATCGGCGATACGCTGCTCGAGGTGAAGAACTGGAACGTCTTCCATCAGCATCACCGCGACAGGCAGTTCCTGCACGATGTCAGCTTCAAGGTTCGCGCCGGCGAGGTCGTGGGTATTGCCGGCCTCATGGGCGCCGGTCGTACCGAAACGGCGATGAGCATTTTCGGCAAGTCGTGGGGCCACAAGATCACCGGTGAGGTGACGATGCGCGGCCAACCGGTAGACGTGAGTACCATCCCGAAGGCGATCAAGGCCGGGCTTGCCTACGTGACCGAGGACCGTAAGCAACTGGGCCTCGTCCTGATCAACAACATCATGCACAACACGACGCTCGCCAACCTGCACTCGGTTGCGTCGAACGGCGTCATCGATGAGCGCAAGGAGCGGAAGGTCGCTTCGGACTACCGCTCGAAGCTCCGGATCCGTTCGCATTCGATCTATCAGGAGACGGTGAACCTTTCCGGCGGCAACCAGCAGAAGGTCGTGCTTTCCAAGTGGCTGTTTACCAATCCTGAAGTCCTCATACTCGACGAGCCGACACGCGGTATCGACATCGGCGCGAAGTATGAGATCTACACCATCATCAACCAACTCGCGGCCGAGGGCAAAGGCATCCTGATGATCTCGTCGGAGATGCCGGAGCTGCTCGGAACCTGCGATCGCATCTATGTCATGAACGAGGGACGCATCGTGGCGGAGCTTTCCAAGGAGGAAGCAAGCCAGGAATCCATCATGCGTGCCATCATGCGTTCAGGGGAGAAACACTAATGGTCGTCGATACGAGCACTCACACCACCAAACCCTCGATCGGGGACTACCTCAGGAACAACATTCGCGAATACGGCCTGCTGGTCGCGCTCGTGATCATCATGCTGTTCTTCCAGTTCGTCACCAACGGCGTTCTCTTCAGGCCGGTCAACATCACGAACCTGGTGCTGCAGAACTCCTTCATCGTCATCATGGCGCTGGGCATGCTGTTGATCATCGTGGCCGGTCATATCGACTTGTCGGTCGGTTCGATCGTCGCTTTTGTCGGGGCCATTTCGGCGATCATGCTCGTCAAATGGGGGCTGCCGGCCTTCGTCGTCGTTCCCGCCTGTCTTGTCGTCGGCGCGATCATGGGGGCGGCGCAGGGTTACTGGGTGGCCTATCAGAAGATCCCGTCATTTATCGTCACGCTCGCCGGCATGCTGGTATTCCGCGGCATGACCTACGTCGTCCTCGGCGGGCGTCCGATTGGGCCATTTCCGAAGGACTTTCAGATTCTTTCGACCGGCTTCGTTCCCGACTTCCTCTACTTCCTCAACCCGAGCCCCGAGGTCATCAAGAACATGGTGGCGCTCGTGGCGGTCCTGGCGCTCGTCGGCTATGCGATTTTTGCGGGCCTGCGCGATCGTCGGATCAACGAGCAGCACGGCACCGAGAACGAGCCGTTCATCTTCTTCGCAGTCCAGATGGCAGTCATCGGCCTCGTTGCCTTGTTCATCGGGTTCCAGCTTTCGACCTATCGCGGCCTGCCGAACGTACTCATCGTCATGGGCGTGCTGATCGCTGCCTATACGTTCGTCACGACACGGTCGACGATCGGTCGCCGGGTCTATGCGATGGGCGGCAACGAGAAGGCCACCAAGCTCTCCGGCATCAACACCGAGCGGCTGACCTTTTACGCCTTCGTCAACATGGGCGTGCTTGCCGCTCTTGCCGGCATGATCATCACGGCGCGCCTGAACTCGGCAACCCCGAAGGCCGGCGTCGGCTTCGAACTCGACGTCATCGCGGCCTGCTTCATCGGCGGCGCCTCCGCCTCGGGTGGCGTCGGCAAGATCACCGGTGCGGTCATCGGCGCCTTCATCATGGGCGTGATGAACAACGGCATGTCGATCATGGGCATCGGCATCGATTACCAGCAGCTCATCAAGGGTCTCGTGCTCCTCGCAGCCGTCTTCTTCGACGTCTACAACAAGAACAAGGGCAAGGGCTGATCGGATTTCCGGTCAGCTCCCAACGACCGCGACGTGAACGGGCGGCCGAGGCGGCCGCCGGAACTGGGTGGCGCGTGCCACCCTTACAGCGCCGCGCGTCTTATCAGACGCGCAAAGGTCGCTGTAACACTTTGAAGTGCTGCATGTTCTTATCCTTAAATCGGATGATTTAAGGAAACATGCAGTAGGGCGGCGCACTGCCTTTCCTTGAGGGGAGGGCGTGGCCGGAGCTAACGCGATCAGGAAGGACAGGAACGTGCTGATTTCTCAAGTCAGGAAGCAAGACGGATCGGTTGCAGTCGCGGTGCGGGCGCCGGGCGAAACGGCGCGTGCCGTCAGGGGGGCGGAGAGCGTCTACGCGCTGGCGATGGAAGCTGCGAATGGCGGCAAGAGCCTCAAGGAAGTGATCGAGGCCAAGGGCCTCGGCGAAACGATCGATCTCGAGCAGGCCTACGCCGAAGGACGGCTGCTCCCGCCGATCACCCATCCCGACCCCGCCCACCTGCACCTCACCGGGACGGGCTTGACGCACCTCGGCTCGGCGGCAACGCGCGACGCGATGCACAAGAAGACCGCCGAGGCGGCGGAAGAAACGCTGACCGATTCGATGAAGATGTTCCGGATGGGCCTTGAGGGCGGCAAGCCGAAGCCGGGCGAAAAGGGCGTCCAACCGGAATGGTTCTACAAGGGCAATGGCACGGCTGCAGTCGCTCCGGGTGAGCCGCTGACGTCGCCCTCCTTCGCGGAGGACGGCGGCGAGGAGCCGGAAATGGCGGGCATCTATGTCGTCTCCGACAAGGGAGTGCCCTATCGCATCGGCTTTGCCGTTGCCAACGAGTTCTCCGATCACAAGACCGAACGGGTCAATTATCTCTGGCTGGCACATTCGAAGCTCAGGCAGGCAAGCTTCGGGCCGGAAATTCGCATAGGCACCGCTCCCGACGACATCCGCGGCACGTCGCGCATCCTGCGGGGCGGAAAGGTTCTGTGGGAGAAGCCCTTCCTTTCCGGCGAGACGAACATGTCGCACAGCTTCGCCAATCTCGAATATCACCATTTCAAGTATGGCCTCTTCCGCGTGCCCGGCGATGTGCATGTGCACATGTTCGGCACGGCGACGCTCTCCTTCGGCGACGGCGTCCGGACGGAGGAGGGCGACGTATTCGAGATCGAGGCCAAGGAGTTCGGCCTGCCATTGCGCAATCCGCTGGCAATCGCCGCGGAGGAAGAGATCGCCATACATCAGCTCTGATATATCTGTAACAGCGGACGCGGTCGCGACGGGCGGCCGAATGCGACAGGAAGACAAGGAGGCTTAAGGCCCATGACACTTCACCAGAACCTGATTGCCGGCGAATGGGTCGGCGGCGACGGTGTCGCCAACATCAATCCGTCGAACACCACTGACGTCGTCGGAGAATATGCCCGCGCCACCGCCGACGACGCGAAAGCCGCGATCGCGGCGGCCAAGACCGCCTTTCCGGCCTGGTCGCGCTCCGGCATCCTCGAGCGCCACGCGATCCTGAAGAAGACCGCCGACGAGATCCTCGCCCGCAAGGACGAACTCGGACGGCTGCTGTCGCGCGAGGAAGGCAAGACGCTCGCGGAGGGCATCGGCGAGACGGTGCGCGCCGGCCAGATCTTCGAGTTCTTCGCCGGCGAGTGCCTGCGCTTGGCTGGCGAGGTCATCCCGTCGGTTAGGCCGAATATCGGCGTCGAGATCACCCGCGAGCCGGTCGGCGTCGTCGGCATCATCACGCCGTGGAATTTCCCGATCGCCATCCCGGCCTGGAAGATCGCCCCGGCACTTTGCTACGGCAACACCGTCGTCTTCAAGCCGGCCGAGCTGGTGCCCGGTTGCTCCTGGGCCATTGTCGACATTCTTCATCGCGCCGGCCTGCCCAAGGGCGTCTTGAACCTCGTCATGGGCAAGGGCTCAGTCGTCGGTCAGGCGATGCTCGACAGCCCGGACGTTCAGGCGATCACCTTCACCGGCTCCGTCGGCACCGGCAAACGGGTCGCCGCCGCCTCGGTCGAACACAATCGCAAGTTCCAGCTCGAGATGGGCGGCAAGAACCCGTTCGTCGTGCTCGATGACGCCGATCTCTCGGTCGCCGTCGAAGCGGCGGTCAATTCGGCCTTCTTCTCGACCGGCCAGCGCTGCACCGCCTCGTCGCGCATTATCGTCACCGACGGCATCCACGACAGGTTCGTTGCGGCGATGGGCGAGCGCATGAAGGGGCTCGTCGTCGACGACGCGCTGAAGCCCGGCACCCATATCGGCCCGGTGGTCGATCAGAGCCAGCTCAATCAGGACACGGACTATATCACCATCGGCAAAAAGGAAGGCGCCAAGCTCGCCTTCGGCGGTGAACTGATTTCGCGCGACACGCCCGGCTTCTACCTTGAGCCGGCGCTCTTCACCGAGGCGACCAACGAGATGCGGATTTCCCGTGAAGAGATCTTCGGACCGGTCGCCGCCGTCATCCGGGTGAAGGACTACGAGGAGGCGCTTGCCGTCGCCAACGACACGCCCTTCGGGCTTTCCTCCGGCATCGCCACCACCAGTTTGAAGCATGCGACGCATTTCAAGCGCAATGCCGAGGCCGGCATGGTGATGGTCAACCTGCCGACGGCCGGCGTCGATTTCCACGTGCCGTTCGGCGGCCGCAAGGGCTCCTCCTACGGTCCGCGCGAACAGGGCAAATACGCCGCCGAATTCTACACAATCGTCAAGACAGCCTACACGCTGGCTTGAAGAGTTGAGAGCGGGATGCGGGCGGAAAGCCGCGCACTCATCCCGCTCTTACGCCGACGTGCTCCCGCCCGGTTCCGCGGGCCTGAAGGAAGGAAGAGATGAAGAAGAAAGCTGAGTGGCCGCGCAAGCTCCGTTCGCAGGAATGGTTCGGCGGAACTGGCAAGAATGCCATCATGCACCGTTCCTGGATGAAGAACCAGGGGCTTCCCGCCGACACCTTCGACGGGCGGCCGATCATCGGCATCTGCAACACCTGGTCGGAACTCACCCCCTGCAACGCGCATCTGCGCGACCTGGCGGAGCGGGTGAAGCGCGGCGTCTACGAAGCCGGCGGCTTCCCGGTGGAATTCCCGGTCTTCTCAACCGGCGAGAGCACGCTGCGTCCGACGGCGATGATGTTCCGCAACCTTGCGGCGATGGATGTCGAAGAGGCGATCCGCGGCAATCCGGTCGACGGCGTGGTGCTGCTCGGCGGCTGCGACAAGACCACGCCCAGCCTTCTGATGGGCGCCGCGAGCGTGGACATTCCGGCGATCGTCGTCTCCGGCGGTCCGATGCTCAACGGCAAATGGCGCGGCAAGGACGTCGGGTCCGGCACCGCGATCTGGCAGTTCTCCGAAATGGTGAAATCCGGCGAGATGACGCTGGACGAGTTCATGGATGCGGAACAGGGCATGGCCCGCTCGGCGGGAAGCTGTATGACCATGGGCACGGCCTCGACCATGGCGTCGATGGCCGAAGCGCTCGGCATGACGCTCTCCGGCAACGCGGCCATCCCCGCCGTCGACGCTCGCCGCCGGGTGATTTCGCAGCTCACCGGCCGCCGCATCGTCGAGATGGTCAAGGAAGATCTGAAGCCTTCCGACATTCTAACCAAGCAGGCTTTTGAAAACGCGATCCGCGTCAACGGTGCGGTCGGCGGCTCGACCAACGCGGTGCTGCACCTGCTGGCGCTCGCAGGCCGCGTCGGCGTCAACCTGACACTCGACGATTGGGACAGACTCGGCCGTGACGTGCCGACGATCGTCAACCTGCAGCCCTCCGGGAAATATCTGATGGAGGAGTTCTATTATGCGGGCGGCCTGCCGGTGGTGATCAAGGCCGTTGCCGAGATGGGGCTCCTGCACAATGACGCGATCACGGTCAGCGGCGATACGATCTGGAACGACGTCAAGGGCGTCGTCAACTACAATGAAGACGTTATCCTGCCGCGCGAAAAGGCGCTGACGCAGTCGGGCGGCATTGCCGTGCTGCGCGGCAACCTCGCTCCGCGGGGGGCCGTTCTAAAGCCTTCCGCGGCGTCGCCTCGCCTGATGCAGCATAAAGGACGCGCGGTCGTCTTCGAGAGCATCGAGGACTACCACGCCCGCATCAATCGCGACGATCTCGACATCGACGAGAACTGCATCATGGTGCTGAAATATTGCGGCCCGAAGGGATATCCGGGCATGGCCGAGGTCGGCAATATGGGCCTGCCGCCGAAGGTCTTGAAGAAGGGCATCACCGACATGATCCGCATTTCGGATGCGCGCATGTCGGGCACCGCATACGGCACCGTCATCCTCCACACGGCACCGGAAGCTGCCGAGGGCGGACCGTTGGCGCTCGTCGAGAACGGCGACCTGATCGAAGTCGATATCCCGAACCGTAAGCTGCACCTTCATGTGTCGGACGAGGAACTCGCCCGTCGCCGCGCGGCCTGGGTCTCGCCGGTCAAGCCGCTCACCGGCGGTTACGGCGGCCTTTACATCAAGACTGTCTTGCAGGCCGACACCGGCGCCGACCTCGACTTCCTCGTCGGCGCACGCGGCGACCGCATCCCGATGGACCGGGACAGCCATTGAGTGAGGTGGCGGGGCGGTTGCTTGCCGCCTCGCTTCGAGATTTGCCCCCTCACCAACCCTCTCCCCGCAGGCGGGGAGAGGGGACTGAGTGGGCGCCGCAAATCCCCTTCGCCCCGCTTGCGGGGAGAAGGTGGCCGGCAGGCCGGATGAGGGGCAAATAAAGGCGGCGGGCCGCCCATTTGCTCACCGACACTCACCGGCCCTGCGTCTGATTCTGCTCGCCCTGGCTCTGGCTTTGTGCCTGCTGCTGTCCCTGCCGCTCGACCGTCACCGCCACCTTCAACGTCTCGCTGGCAACCCCGTGGACGAGCCCTGATACCGGCGCGGCATCGCGGTAGCAGAGGCCGTGGGCGATCCGGACATAGCGGTCGTCCGGGCAGATCTTGTTGGCGGGGTCGAAGCCGACCCAGCCGAGGCTGGGGATGTGCACGTCGGCCCAGGCGTGACTTGCGGTCTGCTCCGGATGGCCCTCCGTCATCAAATAGCCCGACACATAGCGGGCGGGCAGGCCGAGCGTGCGCGCGGCGGAAATCAGGATGTGGGCATGGTCCTGGCATACGCCCTTGGCGCGCTCCAGCGCCTCCTCGGCGGTGGTCTGTACCTGTGTCTCGCCCGGCTCGTATTTGACCGTTTCGTGAATGATCGCCGTCAGCGAGTGCATGCGCTCGAGGTCGGTCCCGCCTTCGGCCGATTTCGCGAGCTCGCGGATCAACTTGCCGGCTTTGCTGAGTGGGGTCTCGCGCGCGTAGAGCCATAGCGGCACGTGGGACTGGTGCGGGCCGAGGACGCCGGCGCAGTCCTCCGTTTCCACCTCACCGCTCGCCTCTATACGAAAGCTCTCCCGATCCCCGTCGATGCTGACGAGATGCGTGCGGTTGCCGAAGTGGTCGTCATAGCCGACCTCGATGACGGCGCCTTCGACGAGTGTTCTCCAGTTCAAGACCGTCTGGCCTGGCTGGTTCGTCGGCGTCAGGCGCAGGCGCTGCAGCCCGTATTGTACCGGCTCGTCGTAACGGTATTCGGTCGCGTGGCTGATTTTCAGGTGCATTCTCTTCTCCTGAACCTCAGTGATAGAACCGATAGCCGTCGGAGATCTCCCGCCCCAGACGGTTATTGTGGCTGATGAATTCCTCCAGATATTCGTGCAGGCCCTGATCCATGATGTCCTTGATCGAGCGGTTGCGGAGCGACGCGAGCGTCTCTTCAGCCGTCTCGTGGGCGGCGTGCCTTTCGCCGTATTCGCGCGCGAGATAACCCAGATTGGAGACGATCTTCTCGTAGCAATAGGCGAGCGAACGCGGCATGCGGCCGTTCGAGATCAGGAAGTCGGCGATGTTGGCGGGCTTGAGTTCGGCATCATAGACCCAGCCATAGGCTCGGTGTGCCGACACCGAGCGCAGGATCGATTCCCACTGCACATTGTCCATCGACGATCCGACGGCGGAGACCGCTGGCAGCAGGACGTAATATTTGACGTCCAGGATGCGAGCTGTGTTATCGGCCCGCTCGATGAAGGTGCCGATGCGCGAGAAGTTGAAGATCTCGTTCCGCAGCATCGTTCCGTGAAAGGCGCCGCGGATGAGGCCCGCCCGGCGTTTGATGGCGTCGATGATTTCAGGCATGTCGGCGGGCCGCACCTTCTTGGCGAGCATCGCCTTCATCTCGATCCAGCATTCGTTGGTCGCCTCCCAGGTCTCCCGCGTCAGCGCCGTTCGGACCATGCGCGCATTGTGGCGGCCCGCGTCGATGCAGGACATGACGCTCGACGGGTTGGCGTGATCCCGCAGCAGGAAGTCGATGGCATCGCTGCTCGTCAGCGTGTCGTGCACCTCGTCGTAGAGCTCGCGCACGCCGGCGCTTTGCAGCACGCCGTCCCAGTCGTCCTCGGTCGCTTCGCTGCGGGTGAGCGACATTCGCAGGCCGGCGTCTATCAGTCGGGCGCCGTTTTCCGCGCGCTCGATATAGCGGAACATCCAGTAGAGGCCGTTCGCAGTTCTTCCCAACATGGCCTCAGTCCTCCAGTACCCAGGTATCCTTGGTCCCGCCGCCCTGACTGGAATTCACCACCAGGGAGCCTTCCTTGAGCGCGACGCGGGTAAGGCCGCCGGGAATGATCTGCACCTTGTCGGAGACGAGCACGTAGGGCCGCAAATCGACGTGGCGTGGCGCGATGCCCCTATTGACCAGGATGGGCACTGTCGAGAGCGACAATGTCGGCTGGGCGATATAATTGCCGGGCCGCTCCTTGAGCTTTTCGGCAAAGACGGCGCGCTCCTTCTTGTTCGCGGTCGGGCCGACCAGCATGCCGTAGCCGCCGGAGCCGTGCACTTCCTTGACGACGAGTTCCTCCAGATGTTCGAGTACGTATTTGAGGCTCTGCGGTTCCGAGCAGCGCCAGGTTGGCACGTTTTCGAGAAGCGGCTTACGACCGGTATAGAACTCGACGATCTCCGGCATGTAGGAGTAGATCGCCTTGTCGTCCGAGATACCGGTGCCGGGCGCATTGGCGATGGTGATGTTGCCGGCGCGATAGACATCCATAATGCCGGGAATGCCGAGGGCCGAATCCTGGCGGAAGGTAAGGGGATCGAGGAAATCGTCGTCGACCCGGCGATAAAGCACGTCGATCGCCTCGTAGCCTCGCGTCGTGCGCATCTTCACTTTGCCGTCGATGACGCGGAGATCCGAGCCTTCCACTAGTTCGACGCCCATCATGTCTGCGAGGAAAGCGTGCTCGTAGAAGGCGGAATTGTAGATGCCGGGCGTGAGAACGGCGACACGCGGCTTGCCGGCGCAACCGGGAGGTGCCAGCGACGACAAGCTCTGGCGGAGCAGATAGGGATAGTTTTCGACCGGCCGCACCCGGTTCTGATGGAAGAGTTCCGGGAACATCTGCATCATGGTTTCCCGGTTTTCCAGCATGTAGCTGACCCCGGAAGGCGTGCGGGCATTGTCTTCCAGCACGTAGAACTGGTCTTCGCCGGTGCGCACGATATCGGTGCCGACAATATGGGTGTAGACGCCGCCCGGCGGCCGGAAGCCGATCATCTGCGGCAGGAAGGCGTCGTTCTTCTCGATCAGTTCGCGTGGGATTCGGCCGGCGCGGATGATCTCCTGCTTGTGGTAGATGTCATCGAGGAAGGCGTTGAGCGCGATCACGCGCTGTTCGATGCCCTGGGCGAGGCGTCGCCATTCGCGGCCGGATATGATGCGGGGGATCAGGTCGAAGGGGATGAGCTTTTCGGAGGAGTCCGCGTGTCCGTAGACTGCGAAGGTGATACCGGTCTTGCGGAAGATGTTCTCGGCTTCTTTCGATTTCGCTATGAGCCGGTTTCGGTCCTGACTGGCATACCATTGATGATAGGTCGAATATGGCTGGCGCGGGCTGCTGTCCGCATTCATCATTTCGTCAAATGCCAAAAGCGTGGTCCCCTTATTTTTGACCATTTGAGTACAACGCCGAGTGCAATGCAAGAAGCGTGCACGTTCGCCGCTCAAGAATCTTCGAATTGTCTTGAGACGATTTGAGGCGCCTTCACTGCATGTCGCTGCGCCGGAATTCGTTGCCACTCACGCCTAGTTTCGGTACGAACCCCGGGCTCTTTCCAGAAAATGGGCAGATGCTTGAAATTTGAGCGGTGCGGCGGGAGCGCTTCCATGCTCGCCTGCGTTGCCGACCCTTCGCAAAGGCGCATAATCGCCGCGATCGGCCAGAATAGGCACGACCTGCAACGTCGGGGAGGGTCGATGGAGGCAATTTACGAGATCGTGGAACGGCCGGCGCAACGGATCACCGGCCGGTTATGGGAGGGCACGTTCGTCGAAGCGGCGGACGGCGCCATTCATCGGCTGATCGCGGAGACGCAGGAGCATCGCCGGCGCACCCATCCGCGCGACCATGCCGCCCTCATCGGCCTATCCTGGAACGTGCGATCGGAGGGCTTCAGCTATCTCGTTGGCTATGTCGGGGAAGATCGCGCAACCTTCGCTGAGCCCGACCATATGGATCTGCCAGCCATGCGCTTCGTGACGACGATGCACCACCCGGAGGGCGGGGACGTCTTCGTCCAGTACCAAAGGATTTTCGATTGGATCGCGGCTGAGGGGCATATCGTCGACACGAGCTGTCTGCACTATCGCGAGGAATACGAGGCCGGCTTCGTCTCCCCGTCCGCCTCCTCGCTTCGCCTGATGATTCCGATTCGTTGATCACAGCCATCAGAAAAATTGCTTTGACGGGGAGCACCACCCGCTCTATCGCCCAGTCAGCGATCCTGCGCGGTCACTCTCCGTATCTTTAGGAACATCCGACAATGCTCGCTCGCCTGGCCCCCGCCATCTTTGTGCTGCTCTGGTCGACGGGATGGGTCGTGGCGAAATACGCGGCATTCTTCGCCGATCCGCTGACTTTCCTCGCGCTGCGCTACAGTTTCGCCATCCTGCTCTTCATCGGCTTCTGTGCGGCGACCGGGGCGCGCTGGCCGAGTTCCTTGACCGTTGTCGGCCATGCGGTCGTGTCCGGCATTTTCCTTCACGGCCTCTATCTCGGCGCCGTGTGGTGGGCGATCGGGGAGGGTGTGCCCGCGGCGATCTCCGGCATCATCGCCGGGCTGCAACCCTTGATGACGGCGGCGGTTGCGCCTTTCTTGATCGGCGAAAATCTGAGCGGCCGCCAGAAACTGGGGCTGGTGCTCGGCTTTCTCGGCATAACGCTCGCCGTATTGCCGAAGATGCTGGCGATCGATGCGGCTGCGACACCAATCCATCTGCTGCCGGTAGCGATCAATGTGCTCGGCATGGCGGCCGTGACCTATGGCACGCTCTATCAGAAGCGGCATCTTCAGAATGGCGACATTCGGGCGATCGCGACGCTGCAATATGTCGGAGCTCTGATCGTCACCATTCCCCTGGCTTTGATACTGGAGGACCTGCGCGTGACATGGAATCTTCAGCTCGTAGCGGCGCTTGCCTGGTCGGTGCTCGGCCTGTCCATGGGGGCGATCGCGCTTCTGCTTTATCTCATCCGCCGGGGGCAGGTCTCCCGCGCCGCTTCGCTCATCTATCTGGTGCCGCCGCTCGCGGCCGTTCAGGCAGCGCTCTTCTTCGGTGAAGCACTGACCCTGCCGATGATCGTCGGCACGATTATCGCCGTGCTGGGCGTCTATCTCACCAATCGCAAGGCCGACAACCCGTCGCCGACCGGCGACCGCGCAGCCAAGGCAACCGTGGCCTAACAGAAGTACATTCTCGGAGCTTCAATCGGAATGAGCAAAGCACTACTGATAATCGACGTGCAAAACGCGATTCTTTCGGGAAAAGGCACGCCGGAGCGACAGCCGCATATCGATGCGGCGCTGAATGAGACGGTGGCGCGCTTGCGCGGCCTTCAACAGGAGGCTCGGCTTGCCGGAGTTCCGGTGGTGCTCGTGCAGCATGACGGCACTCCGGAGCACCGCTTGGCTATCGGGACCCACGGCTGGGCCATTCGCCACGAAATCGCACCGTTGGAGAACGACATCGTCGTGCACAAGAAAAGCTGCGACTCCTTTTTCGAAACGGATCTTGCCGAGCGCCTCGATGAACGATCCGTAACACATCTGGTCGTCGGCGGTTGCATGTCGCAGTTCTGCGTCGACACGACCGTGAGGCGGGCGGTTTCGCTTGGATATGACGTGACGCTCGTCGCGGATGGCCATATGACGTCGGATTCAGGAAGCCTTACGTTTCCCGAGATCGTCGCACATCACAATGAAACGCTCGACGGTTTCGATGCGAGCATGGCGAAAGTGGAGGTTCTGGCCGCTGCCGAGATAACGTTCTGAAAGCCGCGCAGCCAGACTGATCGCAGACGAATTCCGCGATCGAAGCGCTTCACGTTGAAAACGAATTCATGCGGCGCGCGCTGTAAGCCTTTATTCGTGCACATCCGCCCCAAAAGCACTGCGGGCTCTTGGGGCGATGTTTCGCAAACCGTTTTGCGTCAGCCCTGGCGGCCGCGCTTTTCGGTGCGGCGCATCCCCTGACCGCCTTCCCGGCGGTTTCCGGGTTCACCGGCGCTGCGGCGCGGGTCGCCATGCTTCGCTCCCGGACGGCCGTGATGCGTGCGGTTTTCGTGATTGCGGTTGCCTTCCGCCCGGCCGTCGTGGTGGCCGTGGCCGGTCGAACGGTGATCACGGCGCTCGTGCGGGCGGTCATCGCGCAGCAGCTCGTCGCCGGCAAAGCCGCCGGTCACCGCCGATTCGCGCGCCGGCCGCTTGCCGCGCTGACCGCCGTTGCCGCGATGCTGGCCGTTGCCGCGACCGCCGCGGCCTTTGGATGGACGAGCCTGGTCAGCCGGTGCCTCACCGCTTGCAACCGCGATCTTTATGCCCATGAGCTTTTCGATGTCGCGGAGCAGCCGGATTTCATCCGGCGAGCAGAAGGCGATCGCAATGCCGTCCCGACCGTTGCGCGCCGTGCGGCCGATGCGGTGGACATAGGCATCCGGCACTTCCGGCAGGTCATAGTTATAGACATGGGTGACGCCGGGAATGTCGATGCCGCGGGCGGCGACGTCGGTCGCCACCAGAACGCGGATATCGCCGTCACGGAACGCCTTCAGCGCGCGCTCGCGCTGACCCTGGCTCTTGTTGCCATGGATCGACGCGGCCTTGAAGCCCACCTGATCGAGATGCTTCATAAGTTTCTCGGCGCCGTGCTTCGTGCGGCTGAAGACCAGCGACAGGCCGTCGGGGTTCGCGGTCAGCGACTGCTTGAGGATCGTCGTCTTCAGGTCCTTGCCGGGGACGAAGTGGACATATTGTTCGACCTTGTCGGCGGCTTTGCCCGGAGGCGTGACCTCGACCTTGACCGGATCGGTCAGGTACTCGCCTGCGAGCTCGGCGATCAGCTTCGGCATCGTTGCGGAGAAGAGCAGCGTCTGGCGGTTCTTCGGCACGAGCTTCGAGATCTTGCGGAGATCATGGATGAAGCCGAGGTCGAGCATCTGGTCGGCCTCGTCGAGGACGAGATAGCGCCCTTGGGTCAGCGTCACGGCCTTGCGGGCGACGAGGTCGAGCAGGCGGCCCGGCGTGGCGACGAGAATGTCGACGCCGCGGGCGAGTTGCTCGGTCTGCTTGTTGATCGAGACGCCGCCGACCACGATGCCGACCTTGAGCGGGGTCTTGTGCACGAAGAGCCTAAGATTGGCCGCGATCTGGTTGACGAGTTCACGCGTCGGCGCAAGCACGAGGGCGCGGATGTTGCGTGGATCGGGGCGCTTGCCGTCGGCGACGAGCTTCTCGATCATCGGCAGGCCGAAAGCTGCCGTCTTGCCTGTGCCCGTCTGGGCAAGGCCGATAAGGTCGTGGCCCTTAAGGACCAGCGGAATGGCTTGCGCCTGGATCGGCGTCGGCTTTTCGAAACCATTGACGGAGAGGGTCGCAAGGATCTGCTCGGAGAGGCCGAGCGCCTTAAAATTGGACAATGGGTATACCTTTCGGGGCGCCAAACGCTCGCGCCGGAACCGCATCTTGCTGTTCCGGTGTCGTCTGGCGTCAAGAACCCCGCGTGAATTGGGAACTTGTGGGTTAAAGAGAAATCGTCAAGCGCCTGTGCTGCCGCAACTCGCGGCGGATGTATCGCGCTTTTCCTTCTTCACGGCTTGAAAGTGGTTGCCGAGGGCGCGCTCACGCGGCGGCCGGAAGGTGACGCGAGCTTTAGATCGTTGTTTTGGTCCGGAAAGTCAAGCTACATCTTTCGCAGGTGCGAAATCGGTCCGTGACTTACGCGATGGAAAGCTCGAAATCCGCGTCGGCGGCCGGCTCGCCGTTGATGAGGACAACGATCCGGTGGGCGCCGCCATAATAGCGCCGCGTAGTGATCGGCCGCATGGGATGGCGCTTTTCGAACGCGACGGCCGCGGCCGGTTGGAGCGTTGCCGTCGTCCATTTGAACACTTTCGGCGACGTGCTGCCGTTTGCCTTTCGGTGATGCACGGCGTAGTCGATCATGACCTGCTGCTTTGCGCGATTTTCATTGCGCAGCGTCAGACCGAAGACGAGATGGCCGCCGAAGCGGACAATCGGTGTGGCAAGCGAAAGACCGGTCTTTATGCCGGAGGGCGGCCGGAAGCCGAAATTGGCGAGCGCAGCGCGATGCCCTTGCTTCAGGAGCGTGCGGGAGGCATGCCGCAGCAGCCGAAGCCGCTGCGGCGTCGCCCCGTCGATGTTCTCGGCGACGAAATCCGCCACGAGTTCGGGATGATCCTTGGCGATGTCGTTGAGATTATTGGCGACGGAGCGACGCACATATTCCTCAGGGTCGTCGAGGAGCGCGGTGATGATCGGAAGGATCGGTCGCGGATCGCGGACGAGCTTCGGCAGCCGCATCGCCCATGGCAGACGCGGGCGTGTACCCTCGCTGGCGAGTCGGCGGACGTGGTGGTTGCTGTCCTCGACCCAGCCGTAAATCGTTGCGAGCGCGCGGTCCTGATCCTGGTGAATGAAGGGGCGGATCGCAAACTCGCCGGTGAAATGCGGCGTCAGGCAGTGGAGGAGGCTCAGCGAAAGATCGAAGTCCTCAAGCCCGCGCACAGCGATGAACTGGCTCACGGGTAAAAGCGCCCAGCCGGTGAGGCCAGGCTCATTGCCGTTCGGAAGGATCGCTCCAAGCAACGCAGCCGCCGCGGCGAAGTCTGCCGGCAGCGTCTCAACAAGCGCATCCCGGATTTGCAGGGACCGCTGCATGAGCTCCAGCGATCGAAGCCCGTTCCCCGCCAGCGCGACGAAACCGTCGCGATCGAAAGCCGAGCCATGCAGGGCGAGATGATCGGCGATATCGAGCACGACGCCGGGATGCAGAAGATTCTTCAGTGGTTCGGCCATGAAAGGCTCCAGCTTAGCTCAAATCTGCTGCTCGGTTTGGAAATGCTGCATCAGCTGAACCGAGCTGATCGCCGCCATGTAAGGGGCGAACTCCGGATCCGTCATGACGCGTTTGCCGGCCGCCTGCGCCGCGTCTAGGTTTTCCCATTCGACGAGATCGGCGAGCATATCGGCCGTTTCGCAGGCCGTTACCGCACGCCAGGAGACGAAGCCGGGATAGCGGGCGACCGCCTGCATGGCCTGCCTGCGCGCCGCAAGCGCCTGCTCCTTGTCCGCCACGGTGCAAACGCCGAGTTCGAGAACATGTTCAGTCGTCATCGGTGTCTCCCTCTTGAATACCGCTTGACTAAATCACAATCCAACTGCCAGCCTTATGGCCATAATCTCGCAAACGGGAAACGCCATGCGGCCCGCCGACCGACTGTTTCGCATCATCCAGCTCATGCGCGCCACGGGCCGTGCGATGACGGCGCGCGAGATCGCCGAGAGAATGGAGGTCGCGCCCCGCACGATCTATCGCGACATGCAACATCTGATCGCTTCGGGTGCGCCGATCGATGGCGAGCGCGGCGTCGGCTATCTGCTGCGCAAGGCCTTCGATGCGCCACCGCTCGCCTTCACCTTCGAGCAACTCGAGGCGCTGGCCTTTGGCGTGCGCGCCGTGCAGATGCTCGGCGACAGGCGGCTGGCGCAGGCGGCGCGCGAGGCGATGGAAAAGATCGGGCAGGGTTTGCCCCCCGAGCATGCGAAGAAATTGAGAAGCGCGCCGCTTCGCGCCTTTCGCTCGGCGCTCCAGCCCGAGCCGCCGGGGCTGCTTGGCAATATCCGTGCGGCAATCGCCGATGAGCGGAAGCTTCACATCACATATGAAAGCCTTGCAGAAGACACGTCCGAGCGTACAATTTGGCCGCTCGGTCTCAGCATTTTCGGGCACAATTGGCTGCTGACGGCCTGGTGCGAATTGCGCCAGGACTTCCGCGACTTCCGGGTCGACAGGATCGTTTCGCTCAAGGTTCAGCGCGAGCGGTACGAGCCGGCGCCGGAACGCAGTTTCGATGCCTATCTTGCCCGAATCTAGGCTGCACCGGCTGATTGCGGACGCAGGAGACTGGCGGTGCGAAGGAACCTCACGCGGCCTTTGTCGTTCTGACTAATGCATGTCGCCCGAAACTGTGCAGCGGTATTGGGACGACATGCACAAAAACAAAGACCTAAAGCGCGTCGCATGAATTTCGATTGAAGGCGACGCGCTCTACTGCATGTCTCCTTAAATCGACCTCGATTTAAAGACAAAGACATGCAGCAATTCAAAGTGCTACAGCGCCCTTTGCGCCTCTGATAAGACGCGCGGCGCTGTAGTGAACCGTCGCCCACCTATCCTGCAAACACGGGGGAAAAATAGTGCGGAACCGGATTTGGATACTGGCAGCCGATGGAAACACGGCGCGCATCGTCAAAGACGTCAACTTGCTGAAGGACGGACGCCAGCAGCCGGAAGTGGAGATGTTCCAGATCGAAACCAAACGTCGCCAGGACATCATGGCCGACAAACCGGGCCGCAGCCATTCGTCGGTCGGTCACGGCCGCTCGGCGATGGAATACAGCAGCGATCCGGTGCGCGAGGAGCAGCATCGCTTTGCCATGGAGATTGCCGGGAAACTCGACCACTATGCGCATGAGCATGCCTTCGAGAATCTCGTGATCTGCGCTGCGCCGAGGACGCTGGGCGATCTCAGAAAGCTGCTCTCGCACCAGGTCAAGGAAAGAACTCTCGCCGAGATTGATCGGAATTGCGTCGCGGTGCCGACCGACCAATTGATCGCGACCGTGAAGTCCGTGGTCTTCCCTGGATAGGCGAGCCTCAAGCTTTGTCGCCGCGCAGCATCTCACGCTTGCCGGCAAAACCTGGTCGGCGTTCGACGAGGAAGCCCGCGCGCACGAGATTGCGGCGCACGAACCCGGCTGCGGCGTAGGTTGCGAAGGTGCCGCCCGCCGCGGTCTTGTCGAAGACGAGCTGCATCAATTCCGGCGACCACATGTCCGGATTTCGCGACGGCGCGAAGCCGTCGAGATACCACGCATGGAAGCGTTCGGGAGAGGCGGCGACGCCCTCGAGCGCGGGCCCGCAGACCACGGTCAGCCGCACCTTGTCGGAAAAATCGATTTCGACACGCTCTTTCGGCGTTTCCGGCCAGTTCGCGACAAGGGCCCGCCGCTCACACTCGATCTCGGGCCAATGGGAAAGCGCCCGGTCTATTTCGGCCGCCTCCATCGGAAAGCGTTCGAAGGAAACGAAGTGCAGGTGGCCACCGCTGGAGCCTATCCCATTCCACTGCCGCCAGGTCTCACAGAAATTGAGACCGGTGCCGAAGCCGAGCTCGCCGATGGTGAAGGCGCCGCCGGCCCGCCAGCGCTCCGGCAGTCCGTTGCCGGCAAGAAAGACATGGCCGCACTCGAGCCGCCCTTCGGTGCGGCAATAAAAGTGGTCGCCAAATTCCTTTGAGTAGGGCATATCGCCGTCATGCCATTCGAGGCTTTGCCGCGATGGCGGATGGCTCTGTCGGAGATCGCTGCCTGTCATGGCAATGCCGATAGTCCTCCGACCCGAGAAGGTCAATCGATGAGCGAAGTTTTGATCGTAGGCGGCGGCATCATGGGCCTGTGGGCCGCCATGATGGCCGGGCGAGCCGGTATCGAAACGCGCCTGCTCGAGCGCCGCCAGATCGGCGCTGGCGCGAGCGGCGGGCTCCTCGGCGCGCTGATGCCACACATGCCCGATCGCTGGAATGCCAAGAAGCAGTTCCAGTTCGACGCTCTCGTCTCGCTCGAGGGCGAGATCGCCGCGCTGGAAGCGGCGACGGGTCTTTCGGCCGGCTATTGCCGCTGCGGTCGGATCATGCCGCTCGGCAGGCCGCATCTGCGCGACATCGCGCTAGGCCACGAGCAGGACGCGGCGCGACATTGGACTGCCGGCGAGCGGCGGTTCCACTGGCACGTCCGCGAAGCCGATGCCGGGGACTGGCCGGCCGCCGACGCGGCGCCCTTCGGCATCGTTCACGATACGCTCGCGGCGCGGGTGGCGCCGCGCAGCCTGCTTAAGGCGCTCCGAGCGGCGCTCGACCAATTTCCCCATGTTCGGGTCGAGGAGGAGGCGGAGGTCACCGCGGTCGATCCGGCGCGCGGCCGGCTTCTGCTCGCGGACGGGCGGGCGTTGACCTTCGGTAGCTGCATCATCGCAGCCGGCGTCGAGAGCTTCACCTTGATCGACCGGCTGACGGGGCGGCGCAGCGCGCCGAGCGGCGGCGCCGTCAAGGGGCAGGCTGCCCTGCTCAGAGCCGCGATCGACCCGGCCTCGCCCATCATCTTCACCGATGGGCTCTACATCGTCGCTCATGAAGACGGTCACGTTGCCGTCGGCAGCACCAGCGAGAACCACTTCGTCGAGCCGCTGTCCACCGACGCGCAACTGGATGCGCTGATCGAGCGGGCGGCTGCCCTGGCGCCCGCCCTGCGCGACGCCCCGGTGATCGAGCGCTGGGCGGGCCTGCGGCCGAAGGCCACGGGCCGGGAACCCATGGTGGGCCGCCATCCCGACCACGGAAAACTGTTTGTGCTGACGGGCGGGTTCAAGGTCAGCTTCGCCATCGCGCATGTTCTGGCGCGCGCCGTCATCGACGAGATCGCCGGCCGAGCGACGGCCGCTTTGCCGGAAACGTTCCGCTGCGCGCATCACATCGCGGCGCTGCGGTAAGTTGAAGGGCGGACCAACTGCCGGTTCACGACCACGCTATAGGCAGCGAACTTCGTCAATCTGTCACGCAAATCACTTAACACGCGCCCCATAGATCACGATGACTTCGAGCGGGATGCGGGCGGAACGCCACGCCCACGATCACGCTCAGGTCGGACCGGAGCATGCGCGATGCGCTACGCAATCTGTTTTACCCCGCCGATGGGAGACCCGCTGTCGGCCGCCGCCGCCAGTTGGCTCGGCCGCAGCGTCTATTCCGGCGAGCCGGTGGAGTTGCCGGCCTTGGCCGGCCTTGCGGTCTCGGAGGTTGCGTTTCACACGGCCGTGGCGCGCCGCTTCGGCTTTCATGCAATGATCATGGCGCCTTTCCGCCTCGCCCCGGACATGGATGAAGCTCAGCTCCTCAAGGCGCTGATGCTCTTTACGAGCGCGGAGGCGCCGTTCGAGATCGAGCGGATGGAAGTGGCGCGCCTCAGCCAGTGCTTCGGGCTGGTGCCGGCAGTGCCGAGCCAGGCGATGCATCTGCTTGCCGCCCGTGTGGTGCAGGCGTTCGACAGGTTTCGCGCGCCGCTTGGCGAAGACGAGATCGAGCGCGCCGACCCCGACCGATTGACCGCACCGCAGTTCACCAACCTGCATCGGTGGGGCGACCCTTACGTGATGGACGAATATCGTTTCCACATGAAGCTCACCGGTCCTCTGAATGCCGATGTCGGCCGGCGGCTGGAGCCTGCACTGCGGGGTCTTTTCGAACCGCTTCTGAGCGGCCCGCTCAGGATCGAAAGCCTCGCTCTCTTCGTCGAGCCGGAGACGGGGGCACCGATGCGCGTGCATTCGCAGCATCCGCTCGGCAAGATTTCCGCCCGCCCGCGTGGCGACAAGACGAGACGGTTCACGGAGGTTCCCCCGGCTCAGGGCGATGCTGTGAGGCCATCGCTACTTGCCGCCGCCCTGCGGGCCGGGCGCTAGAGCAAGGCTCGTTCGAACTGTGATCTAAGCGTCGTTTCCCATTGTCACTTTCATCTCGACAATCCGGTGCGCGGTGCTACCGTTCCGGAAGAATCGAAGGGTGAGTTGATGATCGAGAATTCCTATCCCCGCGATCTGGTCGGCTATGGACGCACGCCGCCCGAGGTGCGCTGGCCCGGCGGTGCGAACATAGCCGTGCAATTCGTTCTGAATTACGAAGAGGGCGGGGAGAGTTGCATTCTCGACGGGGATCCGGCATCGGAGTGCCTGCTGTCCGAGATCGTCGGTGCTCAGCCTTGGGCAGGACAGCGCAACCTCAATATGGAGTCGATCTACGAATATGGCGCGCGCGCCGGTTTCTGGCGTTTGTGGCGTATGTTCACGAGCCGCGACGTGACGCTGACGGTCTATGGTGTGACGCTCGCCATGGCGCGCAACCCGGAGGCGGTTGCCGCGATGAAGGAGGCGGGCTGGGAGATCGCCAGCCACGGCCTACGCTGGCTAGAATACAAGGACTTTCCGGAAGAGGTGGAGCGGCAGCATATCCGCGAGGTGGTGGCGCTGCACACGGAACTCACGGGCGAGCGGCCGCTCGGCATTTATCAGGGCAAGCCCTCCGCCAACACGCTGAAGCTTGTCCTGGAGGAGGGCGGTTTTCTCTATTCCTGCGACTCCTACGCGGACGAGCTTCCCTACTGGGTACCGGGGCTGACGCCCGAGAAGCCGCATCTCATCATCCCCTACACGCTCGACGCCAACGACATGCGGTTTGCCACCAGTCAGGGTTTCAACTCGGGCGACCAGTTCTTCACCTATCTCAAGGACACCTTCGACGTGCTCTATGCGGAGGGCAAGGACGGCAGCCCGAAGATGATGAATGTCGGCCTGCATTGCCGTATCGTCGGCCGGCCCGGCCGCGCAGCGGCACTCGCCCGATTCATTGATTACGTCAAATCGCACGAGAAGGTCTGGGTGCCGCGCCGCATCGACATCGCGCGCCACTGGTACGAGCATCACAAGCCCGAAGGGATGCGCTGATGTCCGAGCGCGACGATTTCGTCCGTCGCTTCGGCGGCGTCTTCGAGCATTCGGCCTGGGTGGCGGCGCGAGCCTTCGATCGCGCGGCCTCCGCAGGGTTGACTGCGGGCAACGTGCACTCGGCGCTCTGCAACGCGTTTCGCGCGGCGTCTCCCGCCGAGCGACTGGCGGTCTTGAGAGCCCATCCGGATCTTGCCGGCAAGCTGGCGGTCGCCGGGGAACTCACAGCCGATTCGCGCGCCGAGCAGGCGTCGGCCGGCCTCGATAGGCTATCTCCGGAAGAGCATGCGCGGTTCACCCGACTGAATGCAGCCTACACGAAGAAATTCGGCTTCCCTTTCATCATTGCGGTCAAGGGATTGACGAAGGAAGACATTCTCGCAGCTTTCGAGCGGCGCATTGACAATTCCGCGGAAGAGGAATTTGAAACCGCCTGTGCCGAGGTGGAGAAGATCGCCCGCCTGCGGCTCAGTTCGATGCTTCCGGGAGAAGAAAATGCCTGACGCCGTTCCTGACCGTCCTATCAGCACGGCGGCCACGCCTGCGCATCTCGGCGTCGGAAGGCAGAGAACTGGAATTGCTGCCTGATGTCGCGCCTGCTTTCGATCGAGCCTCTGACGAAGGAGGCTTTCGCTCCGTTCGGCAGCGTCATCGAAACCGAACCCACCGCGATGCGCTTCATCAACGGCGGCAACACGGAACGATATCACGCACTTGCCCGGGTCGATGTGGCGGGCGAGGGTTCCGCGGTCATCATCAACATCTTCCGTGGTCAGCCGCGAATCTTTCCCTATGCCGTTACGATGATGGAGCGCCATCCGCTCGGTAGCCAAAGCTTTTCGCCGCTCAGTGATCGGCCCTGGCTGGTGGTGGTCGCCGCCGATGAAGGCGGGCAGCCCGGCCGGCCGCGGGTCTTCCTGGCATCGGGCCGGCAAGGGGTGAATTACGGCCGCAATGTCTGGCACCATCCGCTGATGTCGATCGGCGCCGCCAGCGAGTTCATCGTCGTCGACCGTGAGGGTCCGGGCAACAATCTCGAAGAGTTCTTCTACGAAGAGTCCTTCCTCATTCCCGATCCGCTGAAGGGGCAGACGCCATGAGCAAGACCGGCCGCCTGACGACTCACGTCCTCGACACCGCGCTCGGCAAGCCGGCCGAGGGCTTGAGGATCGATCTCTTTTGGCTGGAGGGCGAAGAGCGGAGACTGATCCGCACGGTCCACACCAACAGCGATGGGCGCGTCGACGGACCGCTGGTCGAGGGTACCGATTTCACGGCCGGCACTTATGAATTGCTCTTCCATGCCGGCGACTATCTCAGGGCAAAGGGGGTCGCGCTTCCGGACCCCGCCTTCCTCGATCTCATTCCCCTGCGTTTCGGCATCGCCGATCCCGGCAGCCATTATCATGTGCCGCTGCTGCTCTCGCCTTACGGCTACTCCACCTACCGCGGCAGTTGAGACTACAGCGCCGTGCGTCTTTTCAGACGCACAAAGGACGCTGTAGCACTTTGAATTGCTGCAGGTTTTTGTCCTTGAATCGGCTACGATTTAAGGAAACATGCAATAGACGCGTCGCGCCCGTTGCTGCCAATCACATTGCGTAGTCGGCAATGATGTCACGGCTGACATCGGCGATGCGGCGCTTGCCGCAGAGCGCCATGGTGATGTCCATCTCCTTACGGATGATGTCGAGCGCCAGTGTCACGCCTTCCTTGCCCATCGCGCCCAAGCCGTAAAGGAAGGGACGGCCGATGAAGGTGCCCTTGGCGCCAAGCGCTACCGCCTTCAAGACATCCTGGCCAGAGCGGATGCCGCCGTCGAGATGGACCTCGATCTCACCGCCGACCGCGTCGACGATGCGCGGCAGCATGCTGATGGAGGAGGGGGCGCCGTCGAGCTGACGCCCGCCGTGATTCGAAACCACGATCGCATCAGCGCCGGTCTTTGCCGCGATCTTCGCATCCTCGACATCCAGAATGCCCTTGAGGATGAGCGGGCCGCCCCAGCGCTCCTTGATCCACTCGACATCCTTCCAGGAGAGCTGCGGATCGAACTGCTCGGCAGTCCAGGAATGGAGCGAGGAAAGCTCGGTGACGCCCTTTGCGTGGCCGACGATGTTGCGGAAAGTGCGCCGCTTGGTACCAAGCATCCTCATGCACCAGCGAGGCCGTGTCGCCATCATCCACAGATGCTTCGGCGTCAGGCGTGGCGGCGCCGACAACCCGTTGCGGAGATCCTTGTGGCGCTGCCCGAGAATCTGGAGATCCAGCGTGAGCACGAGTGCGGAGCATTTCGCTGCCTTCGCCCGGTCGATGAGGTCAAGCACGAAGCCGCGCTCTCGCATGACATAGAGTTGAAACCAGAAGGGCTTCGTGGTGACCGAGGCGACGTCCTCGATCGAGCAGATGCTCATTGTCGAGAGCGTGAAAGGGACGCCATAGGCTTCCGCCGCCTGCGCCGCCAGCATCTCGCCGTCAGCGTGCTGCATGCCGGTCAAGCCGGTCGGGGCGAGGGCGACAGGCATCGACACTTCTTGGCCGATCATCGTCGTCTCGAGCGAGCGATTGGTCATATCGACCAGAACGCGCTGGCGCAGCTTGATCTTCGAAAAATCCTCCTCGTTGGCCCGGTAGGTTCCCTCCGTCCAGGCGCCGCTATCGGCATAGTCGAAGAAGAGCTTCGGGACGCGCCGTTTGGCAAGCGCCTTGAGGTCGCGGATTTCGAGGATCTGCGTCATGGATCGGCCCCATCAAGTGAACGATTGCCGAGCCCATATCATGTTTTCAAAAGCCTTGTAATAGCTGCGGGAAGAAGAGGTCAAAAAAATTGACCTCTTCTCTTTTTCCTAGTCAGGCGGATTTCGAGGGCTTGCCGGCCACATAGGTCTCGACGACCGCACGGTCATCGCCCATCGTCTGGAGGAGGAACAGCTCGTCGGCCAGTGAATTGACCACTTCGGCGCGAAGCGCCATAGCTGGCGTCGCCGCCATGTCGAGCACCACGAGGTCGGCATCGCTGCCTGGCTGCAGCGTGCCGATGCGGTCGACGAGCGCGAGCGCTTCGGCATTGCCGCGGGTCATCAGATAAAAGCTGTCGAAGGGGTTCAGGCGCTCGCCCTGCAACTGCAGGATCTTGTAGGCCTCATCGAGCGTCTTCAGCATCGAATAGCTCGTGCCGCCGCCGATGTCGGAGGCGACGGAGACGCGCACGGGTTTCTCCCGCCGCGTCAGCGCGCGCAACGGAAACAGGCCCGAACCGAGGAAGAGATTGGATGTCGGACAGAAGACGGCGACGGAGCCGGTCTCGCTCATGGCGTCCGCCTCCCGCTCGGAGAGGTGGATGCAATGGCCAAAAAGGCTTTTCGGCCCGAGCAGACCGTAGCGGGCATAGACGTCGGTATAGTCCTTCGCTTGCGGATAGAGCTCGCAAGTGTAGCTGATCTCATCGCGGTTCTCGGAGAGATGCGTCTGCACATGCAGGTTGGGGAACTCGCGGACAAGTGATTTCGCGACCTCCATCTGCTCCGGCGTCGAGGTGATTGCGAAACGCGGGGTGATAGCCACGTGATTGCGGCCCTTGCCGTGCCAGTCCGCGATGACAGCGCGGGTCTCGTCATAGCTCATCTCGGGCGTGTCGAGCAGCCCCTGAGGCGCATTGCGGTCCATCATCACCTTGCCCGCGACCATGCACATGCCGCGCTTCAGGCTCTCGGCGAAAAAGGCGTCGGCGGAGGTCTTGTGTACCGAGCAATAAGCGGCCGCTGTCGTCGTGCCGTGGCGGACCATCTCGTCGAAGAAGCGGACGGCGATCCGCTCGGCATGCGCCGTTTCGACGAAGCGGCATTCCTCGGGAAAGGTATAGGTGTTCAGCCATTCGAGCAGATCGGCCGCATAGGAGGCCATCACCTGCATCTGCGGAAAATGCAGATGCGTATCGATGAATCCCGGCATGATGAGATGCGGGCGGTGGTCGATTTCCGAGACATCCTGAGGCGCTGCCGTCTTCACCGTTGCGTAGGGGCCGGCGGCCCTGATCACCCCGTCTTCGATAAGAAGGGCGCCATCGCTCTCGTAGGCGTAGGCGGCATTGTCGTCGATGCTCTGGGGCTCCCGATGGAAGCTCAAGAGGCGGCCGCGGATGAGGGTGGATGTCATCGTGTCTCCCTGACGGCGCTTTCGTACCAGGCCGCCACAAGCCTGCGTTCTTGCGCCGTCATATCGGTTATGTTGCCGGGCGGCATGGCATGGCTGCGCCCGGCCTGGATATAGATTTCGCGCGCTCGCGCGGCAATCTCCGCATTGCTCTCGAGTATGACGCCATTCGGCGGACGCGCTATGCCTTCATAAGCGGGTTCGGCTGCGTGGCACATGCTGCAGCGGGTTGAAATCATATCCCTCACCGCCGGGAAATGGGCGTTCTCGGCAAAGCGTCTGAACGCCGGCGCCGCCTCGGCCTGTGCCGCGCCTGTCAGGACATTCGGTGCTGTCGAAAGCCACATGATCAGGATGAAGAGGATCGCGGTGACAGCCCAAGTCCAGGTGGGCTTGCCCTTGCGCGCATGCGTGGTGTTGAACCAGTGGCGGATTGTGACTCCCATCAGGAATACCAGCGCTGCGATGATCCAGTTGAAGGCCGTCGCGAAGGCGAGAGGATAGTGGTTCGACAGCATGAAGAAGATAACGGGCAGCGTCAGGTAGTTGTTGTGCAGCGAACGCTGCTTGGCCTGCGCGCCGAGCTTCGGATCGGGCGTGCGCCCTGCGATCAGGTCGGCGACGACGATCTTCTGGTTGGGAATGATGATGAAGAAGACGTTGGCCGACATGATCGTCGCGGTGAAGGCGCCGAGATGCAGGAAAGCAGCGCGGCCCGTGAAAACCTGGGTGTAGCCCCAGGCCATGGCGACGAGCACGATGTAGAGCAGCGCCATCAGCCCCCAGGTGTTCCTGCCGATCGGCGACTTGCAGAGGAGATCATAAAGGACCCAGCCGAGGCCGAGCGAGGCGAGCGAGATCAGGATCGCGGTCGTCGCCGAAATGTCCAGCACGTGGCGATCGATCAGGAAGAGGTCGGCGCCGCCATAATAGACGATGCAGAGCATCGCGAAGCCCGAGAGCCAAGTGGAATAGGACTCCCATTTGAACCAGGTGAGGTGCTCCGGCATGGTGGCCGGCGCCACCAGGTATTTCTGGATATGGTAGAAGCCGCCGCCATGGACCTGCCATTCCTCGCCATAGGCGCCGGCCGGCAGGTGGTCGCGCTTCACGAGGCCGAGGTCGAGAGCGATGAAATAGAAGGACGAGCCGATCCAGGCGATTGCGGTGACGACATGCAGCCAGCGGACGGCAAAGGCCAGCCACTCCCAGGCAATGGCGAATTCGTACATTCAGAGCCCCTTTTTCTCCGTTGCCGCAACCTTGCGAAAAAAAACGGGAACGGGGAAGGGGCGATTTCATCGCTCGCTCCATTCGGCGCCGGCTCTACCGGCGAGCCGATCTTGTCCAAAGGGTAGAGTGAGATCCTCCAAGTCGATTTTCAGTGAGGGCCTTCAGGAGCTTCCGGATTGAGCTTGCTAAGAATCCAGTCACGGAAAGCGCGGATCTTCGGGGTGTTGCGGCGAGCGTGCGGGTAGACGAGCCAGTAATCGTGGCCGTCGTTACAACGCAGATCGAATGGCTGGTAAAGCCTGCCGAGGGCCACGTCGTCACTATAGAATTCAGGCATCAGGATCGCGACGCCCTGGCCGGCCACCGCCGCCCGAGCCTCGAAGGCCTGGGCGCCGAGCCGGCTGGCCGGACGACCGGCCAGATCGGGATCCTCCACGCCGGCGGCGCGAAACCACAAGGCCCACCAGGGATCCCGAGGGTCGATGATGCGGAGCTTCAGCAGGTCTCGCGGCGTGCGCACGCCCCCGATCGTTTCCGCAAGGGCCGGGCTGAGCATTGGGGTGAACTCCACCCGCATCAGGCGATGGCTTATGAGGCCTGGCCAGTCGCCCTTGCCGGAGCGGATCGCGACGTCGACCGCCTCCTTGTTGAAATCGATGATCGCATCGTTCGCCACCAGACGAACGGCGATATTTGGATGCGCGAGTTGGAACGTGCCGATTTCTCGAGCGAGCCATTGCGAGGCGAAAGTTGCTGTCGAGTTGATGAGCAGCGCCGCTTCAGTATCCCCACGCGCCGAGGCGACCGCTTCCTGCAGCATCTCGAAGGCTTCCGTCACCTTCGGTGCCAAGTGCTTGCCAACCTCCGTCAGCGTGACCTGCCGCGGACGCCTCAGGAACAGCGGCTCGCCGATATTCTCCTCGATCAGCTTGATCTGATAGCTGACCGCCGTCTGGGTCATGCCGAGCTCGTCGCCCGCCTTGGTGAAACTGCCGAGCCGGGCGGCCGCCTCGAAGACCCTGAGCGCATTCAGCGGAAACTGCTTCGACATCTTCATGGATAAGTTCTCTTGATGCATACAGACGGATGTTCGATTGGAATTCGAGCATCTTTCCCGGCATCCTGCAAGTCAACTTCACCGCTTACAAAGGGTGCTCAGATGGCCTGCGATATATTGGAAACTACTGAAAGAAAACCTCTTTCCGCGTTCGAGCCGGTTTCCTGGCTCGTTTCCGCCGCACGCGCGCTCATGCGCTCGAGGCACTCGCGGCTGGATGTCGACGCGCTCTCTGATTACATGAAAAGAGACTTGGGTTTCATGGATTGGGGCGAGCCGCGGCACGAGGATGAGATGTTTCAATAGGGCTGTGCGTGGCTACGTTCGCGTCCGCCGCCCCTCATCCGCCTGCCGGCACTTTCTCCCCGCAAGCGGGGCTACTGTATGTTTCCTTAAATCATACCGGATTTAATGACAAAAACATGCAGCAATTCAAAGTGCTCCAGCGTCCTTTGTGCGTCTGAAAAGACGCACGGCGCTGTAAGGGCCGGCAAGCTCAAATCTGTCTTAACCGTTCCACCGCCATCAAGATCCGTTCCGGCGTCGCCGGCGTATCGAGGCGGGGGCATTCGCGATAATCGGCGACGCTGGCGACAGCCATCGACAGAGCCTCGAGAACCGAGATCGGCAGCATGAGCGGCGGCTCTCCCACCGCCTTCGACCGGCCGATCGTTTTTTCGACGTTTTGTGACCACTCGGCGAGGCGCACGTTGAAGATCTTAGGCCGATCCGAGGCAAGAGGGATCTTGTAGGTGGAGGGGGCATGCGTCCTCAAGCGCCCCTTCTCATCCCACCAGAGCTCCTCCGTCGTCAGCCAGCCCATACCCTGCACGAAACCGCCTTCGATCTGGCCGAGGTCGATCGCCGGATTGAGGGAGCGGCCGACGTCGTGCAGCACGTCAACGCGGTCGACCAGATATTCTCCTGTCAACGTATCGATGGAGACTTCGGAAACGGCCGCGCCATAGGCGAAATAATAGAAGGGCGTGCCGCGGCCGGTGGCGCGGTCCCAGTGGATTTTCGGCGTCGCGTAGAAGCCGGCGGCGGAAAGCTGTACGCGCGCCGCATAGGCCTGGCGGATGAGTTCCGCGAAGGGCACGAGCTCTTCGCCGATCTTGACGTGGTTGGGCACGAAAGAGACGTTCTCTGCCGTCGTCTGCCAGCGCTCCGCGGCAAAGGCGACGAGCCGTTCCTTGATCTGCCGGGCGGCATCGAAGGCGGCCATGCCGTTGAGGTCGGAGCCGGACGAGGCGGCAGTGGCCGAGGTGTTCGGCACTTTTCCGGTCGTCGTCGCGGTAATCTTCACCCGATCGACATCGATCTGGAAACTGTCGGCGAGGACCTGCGCCACCTTGGTGTAGACACCCTGGCCCATCTCGGTGCCGCCGTGATTGAGATGGATCGAGCCGTCCGTGTAGATGTGGACGAGGGCGCCGGCCTGGTTGAGATGGGTGAGTGTGAAGGAGATGCCGAATTTTACCGGCGTCAGGGCTATGCCCTTGCGGATCACCCGGCTCGATCTGTTGAACTCGATGATTGCCGCCCGGCGGGCCTGATAGTCGGCGCTCGCCTCCAGTTCGTCGACGATGCGGCGGATGATGTTGTCCTCGACCTTCTGGTGATAGGGCGTGACGTCCCGGCCCGAATCCCCGTCGCCGTAAAAGTTCAGCTTGCGGATGTCGAGCGGGTCCTTGCCGAGCGCATAGGCGATCTCCTCGATGATCCGCTCGCCGCCCACCATGCCCTGCGGCCCGCCGAAGCCGCGGAAGGCGGTGTTCGATACCGTGTTCGTCTTCAGCGGCTCGGAGGTCAGCTTCACATTCGGATAGAAATAGGCATTGTCCGCATGGAAGAGGGCGCGGTCGGTGACGGGGCCCGAGAGATCGGCGGAAAAGCCGCAGCGCGCGGCATAATTCGCATGGACCGCCAGAATGTGCCCGTCGTCATCGAAGCCGACATCATAGTCGACGAGGAAGTCGTGGCGCTTGCCGGTGGCGGTCATGTCGTCGTCGCGATCCGGGCGGAACTTCACGGCACGACGGAGCTTGCGCGCGGCGACAGCGGCGAGTGCCGCGAACTGGTTGCCCTGCGTTTCCTTGCCGCCGAAGCCGCCGCCCATTCTGCGGACATTGACCGTGACGGCATTTACGGGCACGCCGAGCACCTGCGCCACCATGCGCTGGATCTCGCTCGGATGCTGCGTCGAGACCCAGACGGTCATCTCGTCATCCTCGCCGGGGACCGCGAGCGCGATATGTCCTTCCAGGTAGAAGTGCTCTTGGCCGCCGATCCGCATCTTCCCCTTCAGCCGGCGCGGGGAGCGCTCCAACGCGCCTTCCGCGTCGCCGCGTTGGAGCGTCAGCGGCGGCGTGACAAACTCGCCGCCTGTCGCCATCGCGTCGACGACATCGATCACGGTTGGCAAGTCGCGATAGGTGATCCTGGCGAGCCGCGCGGCGCGGCGCGCGATATCGCGCGTCTCGGCAATCACCGCAAAGGCCGGTTGCCCATGGAACTGCACCCGGCCGTCCGCGAGCACCGGCTCGTCGTGCAGATGGGTTGGGCTGATGTCGTTGGAATGCGGCATGTCCCTGGCGGTGAGTACGCAGACGACGCCGGGGACAGCGGCGACAGCCGAGAGGTCCACTTCCACGATTTCGGCATGCGCCCGATCGGTCAGGCCGAGCGCGGCGTGCAAGGTGCCGGCGGGTTCCGGCATGTCGTCGATATAGTCGGCGGTTCCGGCCACATGCTTGTGCGCGCTGTCGTGTTTTAACGGCGCATGCATCGGGCCGGTGATGGTCGTGCGGTCTTCGAAGGCGGACTTATCCATGTGGGGGCCTCCTTTCGAAGAAAATGCCCCTCATCCGGCCCGCCGGCCACCTTCTCCCCGCAAGCGGGGCGAAGGGATTCGCGGCGTCGCCTTCATTCCCTCTCCTCGCCTGCGGGGAGAGGGCTAGTCCTCGGGTTAAACCCGAGGAGAGGGGCAATCTCAAGCGATGCACGCTCATGCGACCTCCTCGAACCGCTGCAACTGTACTATCTCTCCGGTGCTTTCCAGGAAGAAACGCATCAGCAGGTTCTTCGCCGCGAGCAGGCGATAGGCGGCGGTCGCGCGCCAGTCAGTGATCGGCTGGTAATCGGTCTCGAAGGCGGCTTGCGCTTTGCGTATCGTATCCTCGGTCCAGGGCTGGCCGATCAGCGCCGCCTCCACGGCCTTCGCTCGCTTCGGCGTCGCCGCCATTCCGCCGAAGGCGATGCGGGCGGTCTTCACCCGGTCTCCGTCGAGGGAAATCCGGAAGGCACCGAGCAGGGCGGAGATATCCTCGTCGCGGCGCTTCGTGACCTTGTAGGCGGCGAAATGCTGGCCCGCGTGGAGCGCCGGAACGAAGACGCTCTCGACGAACTCGCCCGGTTTGCGGTCCTGTCTGCCATAGGCGATGAAGAAGTCCTCGAGCGGCAGCGAGCGCGTGCTGTCCTTCAAGCGCAGGGTTACAGTCGCGCCGAGCGCGATCAGCGGCGGTGGGCTGTCGCCGATCGGAGAGCCGTTGGCGATATTGCCGCCGATCGTGCCCATGTTGCGAATCTGGTCGCCGCCGATGCGGTCGATCAGACAGCCAAGCGTGGGGTAAGCGGCGGAAAGCGCATCACGTGCAGCCGTATAGCTGACCCCGGCGCCAATCGTCAGGCCCGCCTCCGAGCTCTCGATGCGCTGCAGTTCCGCAATGCCGCCGATGAAGATTACGGGGTTGAGCGAGCGCATCTGCTTCGTCACCCAAAGCCCGACATCGGTCGAGCCGGCGACAATCGTCGCATCCGGATGTTCGGCAAGCACGCGCGCGAGGTCGGTTGCGTCGACGGGTAGGATCAGGCAGTCCTCGCCCTTGCGGATGACGATCGTTTCTGTCTGCCGCAGGGCCTCCAGCCGGGCAGTGACCGCCTCGCGCGTTCGCGTGATCGGATCGAAGAGCGCCGAAGGCCGTTCCCTGGCGGCCGCTTCGGCCGCGCGGATGATTGGCTCATAACCGGTGCAGCGACAGAGATTGCCCTGCAGCGCCTTCTCGATCGCCGCGCGGCTCGGATTATCGTTGGTGAGCCACAGGCCGTAGAGCGACATGACGAAGCCCGGCGTGCAGAAGCCGCATTGCGATCCGTGGAAATCCACCATCGCCTGCTGCACCGGATGGAGCGTGCCGTCCTTGGCGGCCAGATGCTCGACGGTCACGACATGCGTGGCATTCAGCGAGCCTATGAAGCGGATGCAGGCATTGACGCTTTCGTAGACGAGACCCTCTTCCCCGCGGCCGTCACGTACAAGCCGGCCGACCAGCACTGTGCAGGCGCCGCAGTCGCCTTCGGCGCAGCCCTCCTTGGTGCCGGTGAGGCGATGCTCGAGCCTCAGATAATCGAGCAATGTGGCAGTCGGCGCGACTTCGGAAAGGGCGACCTCCGTATCGTTCAGAATGAAGCGGATGCTGCCGGATTCCTGTGCCATGCCCTTCCTTTCAAACCTCCGGTTATTGCGCCGTCCAGCCGCCATCCATGGAGACATGCGTGCCGGTGATCTGGGCGGCGTCGTCACTTGCAAGATAGAGCGCCAGCGACGCGACCTGTTCGACCGTTATGAACTTCTTCGTCGGCTGGCCCTTGAGCATCACCTCGTTGATCACCTGCTCCTCGGTGATGCCGCGCGTTCTCGCCTGGTCCGGTATCTGCTTTTCGACGAGCGGCGTCAGCACGTAGCCGGGGCAGATCGAGTTTACGGTGATGCCGTTTTCAGCCACCTCCAGCGCCACGGTCTTCGTCAAGCCCATGATACCATGCTTGGCCGCGACATATGCGGACTTGAAAGGCGAGGCGACGAGTCCGTGCGCGGAGGCGATATTGATGATGCGCCCCCAGCCTTTCTTCTTCATCGCCGGAATGGCGGCGCGAATCGTATGGAAGGAGGAGGAGAGATTGATGGCGATGATCCGGTCCCACTGCTCGACCGGGAAATCCTCGATCTTTTCGACGAACTGCACGCCGGCATTGTTGACGAGGATGTCGACGCCGCCGAAGCGCGAAGCGGCCGTGGCCATCAGATCGGCGATCTCGTCCGGCTTCGCCATATCGGCGGGGTGGTAGAGCACGGTGCCGTTGCCGAGACCCGCGACCTCGTCGGTCACCGTCCTGATCTCGTCCGCCGTTCCGAAGCCGTTGAGCACGATATTGGCGCCGGTACCGGCAAAAGCCCTGGCGATCGCCAGCCCGATGCCGCTCGTCGAACCCGTTATCACTGCAGTTTTCGTCATTCTCGCTCTCCCTTCGCGCCGACCGCATTCGCCGAAGCGGGAGGCGGGCGAAAGCGGCCCACGTTCGTCATCCCGTTCGCCTCGTTTTGCGACGCAACAGCCTCAGCCTACGCGCAAAAGCGCGGCGGTGACAATTGTGTTTTTCGGGCCGACGACGCAGAGTTGGCCCTCGCGGGAGCGCCTGGAGAGAGTTGCGTTTTGTTTTCGTTTGACATTCGTTTTTCCATCGTATTCAAGTCTTCCGAATGTCGCCCTTGAGGAAGGGCGAAAGGGGTGGAGTGAGGAAAGCGCGGCGCGGTCTTCCGCTCGCATTCGTTCCGCCCTTTTGGAGTAGCGTGCCGAGGAGGGGCATATGGGCGGATATATTCTCGCGATCGATCAGGGCACGACGTCGACCCGGGCAATCGTCTTCGACGGCAAACAGAAAATCGCGGGCATCGGCCAAAAGGAGTTCAAGCAGCACTTTCCGAAATCCGGCTGGGTCGAGCACGACCCGGAGGAGATCTGGCAGACGGTGATCTTCACGATTAAGGAGGCGATCGCTACGGCCGGTATTTCGGCGAGCGATATCGCCGCCATCGGCATCACCAACCAGCGCGAGACGGTGGTCGTATGGGAGCGCGACACCGGTAAGCCGATCCACAATGCGATCGTCTGGCAGGATCGCCGCACCGCTTCTTTTTGCGACAAGCTCAAGAAGAAGGGGCTGGAAAAGACCTTCGTCAAGAAGACCGGCTTGCTGCTCGACCCTTATTTCTCCGGAACGAAGCTCAATTGGCTGCTCAGCAACGTGAAGGGGGCGCAGGCGCGAGCGGCGAAGGGCGAGCTCTGCTTCGGAACCATCGACACCTTCCTCATCTGGCGGCTCACGGGCGGCAAGTCCTTCGCCACGGACGCGACCAATGCTTCGCGCACGCTCCTCTACAACATTGCCGAGAATGCCTGGGACGACGAACTCACAGACATCCTTCGCGTGCCTAAGGCGATGCTGCCGGAGGTCAAGGACTGCGCGGCAGATTTCGGCATCACCGATCCATCGCTTTTCGGCGCCGCGATCCCGATCCTCGGCGTCGCCGGCGACCAGCAGGCGGCGACGATCGGTCAGGCCTGTTTCGAGCCGGGCATGATGAAATCCACTTATGGCACCGGCTGTTTCGCGCTGCTTAACACCGGCAAGGACATGGTCCGCTCGAAGAACCGCCTGCTCACCACCATCGCCTATCGCTTGGACGGCAAGACCACCTATGCGCTCGAGGGCTCGATCTTCGTCGCAGGTGCTGCCGTGCAATGGCTGCGTGACGGCCTCAAGGTAATCAAGGCGGCACCCGATACCGGCACGCTTGCCGAAAGCGCCGATCCGTCGCAGGAGGTCTATCTCGTGCCCGCCTTCACCGGTCTCGGCGCGCCGCATTGGGACCCGGATGCGCGAGGCGCCATCTTCGGTATGACGCGCAACACCGGTCCGGCGGAATTCGCCCGTGCGGCGCTCGAGGCCGTCTGCTACCAGACGCGTGATCTCCTGGAAGCCATGTACAAGGATTGGCGCAGCAACGGCAAGGAAACGGTGCTGCGCGTCGACGGCGGTATGGTCGCCTCCGACTGGACGATGCAGCGCCTAGCAGACCTGCTCGACGCTCCCGTCGACCGCCCGGTCATCCTCGAAACGACTGCGCTCGGCGTCGCCTGGCTTGCTGGAAGCCGCGCCGGCGTCTGGCCGAACAGGCAAGAGTTTGCCAAGTCCTGGGCCTGCGACCGGCGCTTCGAACCGCGAATGGACGAGGCGACGCGTAAGGTTAAGCTCAAAGGTTGGCGCAGTGCAGTGAAGCGGACGTTGATCGCGGCCTAAGTGTTGCGGTTTCCTTTGCGTCCTACCCGCTGAGCTGGAGCCAGCTCGACGTCGCGTGCCGGGATACGGCACGCGCGTCACCACCCATCACGATAGCAATCATGATGCATAGCCGTCTAACTATGGTCTGCGCGGACGTCTTCACGAGTGCCGTCGCTCACGGGCGTGAGCATTGCGTTCACTCTGGCGCCCGAATTGTGCCGCTGTAATCAGATACACAACGGATCTCTCGCCGCTAACACTGGTTCTTGTAAAGAGGATCAATAAGGATCGGGCTCTGCTTGACTCACGCATAGCTCAGAAGCTATAGGTCGATCAATAGCCAGCAGGGTATTGATCCCGATGTCGAATGCTCATGATATGCTCTTCAGGACGCTTGCCGATCCCACTCGGCGAGCTCTCTTTGAGAGACTGTGCCGCGAAGGAGAGAGGACGGTTGGAGCTCTGACCGCTCGGGCCGGGGTCTCGCAACCGGTCGTCTCGAAACATCTCGGGCTCTTGAAGGAGGCCGGATTGGTGCGCGATCGCCACGAAGGTCGCCACACATATTATAGCGCGCAACTCGGCGCTCTTGCCCCTTTGCTCGATTGGACGAGCCAGATGGCCGGGTTCTGGCAGAGCCGTTTCGACGATCTCGAAGACCTACTGAAAAGGATGGACCAATGAACGATACGCCGACCGAAACGCGCTCCGTCGTCGTCGAGCGTGAAATCCCTCATCCGCCGGAGAAGATCTGGCGCGCGCTCACCCAACCACACCTGATCGACGAGTGGCTGATGAAAAGCGATTTCAAGCCTGTCGTAGGGCACCGTTTCAATCTTCGCGGAGACTGGGGCGGAGTATTGGACTGCGAGGTCCTCGCCATAGAGCCGAACAGAAAGCTGACCTACACTTGGAATTTCACCCACGAGGATGCGGCCTTCGACCTGAAGAGTGTGGTGACTTTTACACTCACCCCAACGAGCACCGGGACGCAGCTGCGTATGGAGCAGTCGGGCTTCCGGCCGGATCAGCGGCAGGCCTACGGCGGTGCCAAGGCGGGATGGCAGCAATTCCTTGAAAAGCTGGAGCAGGTTTTGGCGCGGATGGACTGACGTCTGCCGGCGTTGTCCAATGGGCCAATAAGGTCGCCCGATCCGCTTCGATACATCCGATAGGAGATCCTCATGAATTGGAACATGTGGGTGCGACAATTGCACCGCTGGTTATCTATCCTTTTCACGATGACCGTGATCGCCAACTTCCTCGCCATGGGACTGGGCGAGCCTCCCGCCTGGGTGGTCTATTCGCCACTGCTCCCGCTCTTCCTCCTGATGTTCACCGGCCTGTACATGTTCGTGTTGCCGTATGCTATTAGGTGGCGCAGCGGGCGACCCGCCGGCGCAATGGAGTGAGGACGATGACCGGCAAGGCACCAAAGAAGTCGGAGAAGGTCGCAGCGAAAGCCGCTCCCAAGCAGGCCGCCGCGGAGCCTGTCCTCCTCTCGGGCGGCAACCCTCAGATCGCGAAGGGCTATGGCGACGCTCCGGTGCAGGCCTACATTGCGGCGATGCCGGGCTGGAAGAGCGACCTCGGCCGCCGCCTCGACGAGATCATCGTGCGCACTGTCCCCGATGTGCACAAGGCGGTCAAATGGAACTCGCCCTTCTACGGCATCGAGGGCGAGGGTTGGTTCCTCAGCTTTCATTGTTTCACGAAGTACGTCAAAGTGACGTTCTTCCGCGGCACATCGCTGCGCCCTGTCCCAGCCGGGGCGTCCAAGCACCCGGAAGTACGATACCTCGACATCCATGAGGGCCAACTCGACGAGGTTCAGTTCGCCGACTGGGTGAAGCAGGCCAGCCAATTGCCCGGCGAAAAATTGTGAGTGGGAAGCGGCGAGGTGCGTGCGTCGCGTGAGCGGGCGCGCCAGCCGTGAAGTCCCAACCCAGCGCGTCGAATACTGTACTGTGACGCCAAACGGCGACTGACGATACCCGAGTGAAGGGAGAGACAACGACCATGAAGGAAGCGGCGACATCGAAGAGCGGCTCAATGGAAGAGGGTTCTCCTTCTCGGCTGATAGACGCGAGAATCAACGAGCTCGGCGATTGGCGCGGCGAGACGCTCGCCCACATCCGAGCTCTCATCAAACAGGCCGATCCCGAAGTGGTCGAGGAGTGGAAGTGGAGAGGGGTTCCGGTGTGGTCGCATGCCGGAATCATCTGCACGGGTGAGACCTACAAGAATGTCGTGAAGATGACCTTCGCCAAAGGCGCCTCGTTGGAAGACCCTTCAGGCCTCTTCAACTCCAGCCTCGAAGGCAATACCAGGCGTGCCATCGATATTCATGAGGGCGACAAGATCGACGAAGAGGCGTTGAAGGCGCTCATCCGCGCCGCCGTGGTACTGAACACGTCGGCGCGAGGCGCCCGTTCTCAGAAGAGACCGAAGAGCTCTTGAAGAGCTTCTTGAACCGGATGGCCGTTGGAAACGGTGTGTTTCCCAAAGGCGCATTTGCGGTCCGATCGCGCCCCGATTATCTCTGGCGGAACGATAGCAGGAAGCCAATCATGGAACTCGGACTCTATACATTCGCCGACGTCGATCCGAATGCGGCCGGCAAGGGAGCGGAGGGCCACCGGCGTCTGGCCAATCTCCTCGAGGAGATCGAGCTTGCCGATCAGGTCGGTCTCGACGTGTTCGGCCTTGGCGAGCACCATCGGCCTGACTATGCGGCCTCGGCGCCGGCGGTGATCCTTGCGGCGGCCGCGGCGCGCACGAGCCGGATTCGACTGACGAGCGCGGTGACGGTGCTGAGCTCCGACGAGCCGGTTCGCGTCTTTCAGCAGTTCGCGACGCTCGATCTCATCTCCAACGGCCGTGCCGAGATCATGGCCGGGCGTGGCTCTTTCATCGAATCCTTCCCGCTCTTCGGCCAGTCGCTCGACGACTACGACCAGCTTTTTGCCGAGAAGCTGGAGCTCCTGCTAGCGCTGCGCGACAGCGAGAAGATCACCTGGTCGGGCGAGCTGCGTCCGCCGATCAACGACCGCGGCGTCTATCCGCGGCCGCTGCAGAACCCATTGCCGCTCTGGATCGCCGTCGGCGGCACGCCGCAATCGGTTGCGCGTGCCGGTGCGCTCGGTTTGCCGATGGCGCTCGCGATCATCGGCGGGGAACCGCGCCGATTTGCTCCGTTGTTCGATCTTTACCGCGAGGCCGCGCGCCGCAGCGGTCAGGATGCCTCGAAGCTCAAGACGAGTATCAACGTGCATGGCTTCATCGCCGACACGACGGAAAAGGCTGCTGACCAGTTCTACGGACCGCAGGCGGAGGTGATGAATCGCATCGGCCGCGAACGCGGTTGGGGACCCACGAACCGCGCCCACTATGACCAGGCGCGCAGCCCGACTGGAAATCTCTTCATCGGCGATCCGGAAACGGTCGCACAAAAGATCGTGGCGCACCAACGGCTGTTCCGCAATGACCGCTTCCTCCTGCAGATGGCGATCGGCCTGATGCCGCACGACCAGATCATGCGCGGGATCGAGCTTTACGGCACCAAGGTGGCGCCGTTGGTCCGCGAGATGCTGGCGGAAGAGGGCCAGCCGCAGGCATCCGGCGTCTGACCGTCGCCGGTCGACACTGGTATCTCGCACGCCGGCACGCTACATGAGGCCGCGAAAGCGAGACATCATGACCCTCAACAACGACGAAGACCTCGAGCGGCTCAAGGAAATCGGTCGCATCTGCGCCAATGCGCTCCAGGCGATGGGCGAAGCCCTCGAGCCCGGCATGACCACGGCGGAGCTCGACGCGATCGGCCGCAAGGTGCTGGAGGATGCGGGCGCGCGCTCGGCACCCGAGCTCTGCTACAAGTTCCCCGGGGCGACCTGCATCAGCGTCAACGAGGAGATCGCGCACGGCATTCCGGGTGGCCGGGTCATTCAGCCCGGCGATCTCGTCAATATCGACGTTTCGGCGGAAAAGGACGGCATCTTCGCCGATACCGGCGCGTCCTTTCCGGTACCACCGGTGACGACCGAGATCGACCGGCTCTGCCGCGACGGCAAGCGCGCCATGTGGGTGGGTCTGAAGCAGGTCCGGCCGGGTCAATCGCTGGCCGCGATCGGCAATGCCATTGGCGAGTTCGCCCGCAAGAACCGTTATTCGCTCGTCACCAATCTGGCGAGTCACGGCATCGGCCGCTCGCTGCACGAGGAGCCGGGCGAGATCGCCACCTGGCCTGACCCGTCCGAGCGGCGGCGCATGGCCGAGGGCATGGTTTTCACCGTCGAGCCGTTCCTGTCGATGGGCGCGCACTGGGCCGAGAGCGGCGACGACGAGTGGACGCTCTACAGCGAGCCGCGCGCCCCGACCGTGCAATACGAGCACACGGTCGTCGTGACGCGTGGCGGCCCGCTTGTCGTCACGCTCCCGGGCTGACGCGGGCTCCGAGTGACGTTGCGACCTCGTCGCCGCGGCGGATCGTTCGATTCCGTCGATAGTTCGTTCAATTATAATGATTTGTCGCGCTGTTGTTGCGATGCAATAAGGGACAGATGGGCACGCTTCACAGACCGCAGGATAGCGAGAATGCCGGCTCGCAGCGATCCGGTGCCGCCGACGGCATCGAGACGCATCAGGGGAGCCGGCATGCGAGGGACGAACCACGGGTAGCCGGCAGTTCCCTTCCAAGCGTCAATCTTGCCGCCACCGCCGTCGCCGGTGCAGTTGCCATGGCGGTGGCCATGGGCTTCGGGCGCTTCTCCTATACTCCGATCCTGCCGGCCATGATGACGGATGCCGGGCTTTCGCCGGGCGATGCCGGACTGATCGCCTCGGCGAATTTCATCGGCTATCTCGCGGGCGCGGTGCTCGCCGCCTATGGCTGGGCGCATGGCCGCGAACGCTTGATCGGCCTTGCCGCGCTCGCCGCAACGACGCTGTTGCTTGCAGTCATGGGGCTCACCTCGTCCGTGCCGGCCTTTTGCATCATCCGTTTCCTGGCGGGACTTGCGAGCGCGTTCGCGATGATCTTCGTCTCGGGAATCGTGCTGGGGCAGGGGCTCGCCGCCAGATCGGAGCATGTACCGTCGATGCATTTCGGCGGCGTCGGCTTCGGCATCGCGCTTTCCTCGATTGCCGTCTGGGTGGCGCCGCTTGCGGGTGTCGCGGGCTTCTCGGTGTCGCAGGCCGATTGGTTCGCCGGCGCGCTTGTTGCGCTCGCTGGCACAATTCTGGTGGCCGCGCTGCTGCCAGGCACTCATCAATCCGCCAATGGCGGCCGGCCGGAGGCGCCGCTCGTATGGACGCGGCCGCTGAAGGTCATGACGCTAACCTACGGCTTCTTCGGTTTCGGCTACGTGATCACCGCCACCTTCCTCGTCGCGATGGCGCGAGATGCGAGCGGCGGCCACGGCGTCGAGTTCCTCGCCTGGCTGCTGACGGGCATCAGCGCCGCGCTTTCGGTGCATCTATGGCGATACGCCGTGCCGCGCTTCGGCCTCGCCGGTGTCTATGCCGCCGGCTTGCTGGTCGAGGCGGCCGGACTCGTGCTGACGGTCAGTCTGCCCTTGCCCGTCGCGCCGCTCGCCGGCGGGCTGATGCTTGGCGCCACCTTCATGATGATCACCGCCTACGGTCTGCAGATCGGCCGGCAACTGGCGCCCGAAAGCCCGCGCCGAGCGCTCGCCTTAATGACCGCTGCCTTCGGCGTCGGCCAGATCGTCGGGCCGCTGGGGGCCGGATGGCTTGCGGAGCGGACCGGGAGCTTCGCCTTGCCGACGCTGGTGGCTGCTGTTGTTCTCTTCTGCTGCGGTGGGATGGTGGCTTTGGAATTGCGTGGAACCAAGGCGGCGCTGGGCCGGTGAAGCACCGGGAATGCGGCATCCTCCGGTTCAGATTCGTGAAATAACAGTAACATTCGCGTTGCGTAATTGTTGCCGCGTGCAATTTGCCCTAGTTTCGGCGCATCAGGAGGCAAGTCCTTGTCCTCCAAGAAAATGAGAGTGCCGTCCCTTGTTCCAGTCGTTCTTCCCCAAGCCTAGGCTATTCTTCATCTCCGTTGTGGTTTGGTCGCTAATCGCCATCGCGTTCTGGTATGCCTGGGGCGAAGGGCTCGGTGCCTTCGTCGGCCTCCCGCCTGCACCGGCTAACTCTCCTCCGATCGTTGGCATATCGGCATTCTGGTCCCCGCCATTCCTTTGGTTTTACATCTACTTTGGCCTGATCGTCGGGATCTTTACGGCATTCTGGTATGTCTATTCGCCCCACCGTTGGCAGAGTTGGTCCATTTTGGGGTCCTCGCTCATTCTGTTTGTCACCTATTTCCAGGTTCAGGTGAGTGTGGCAATTAACAACTGGTACGGCCCCTTTTGGGATTTGATTCAGGCGGCCGTTTCCAAAGCGGCTGTAGTCACCGCAGAGCAGTTCTATGGGCAGATCGCCACATTTCTGGGCATCGCCATGGTTGCGGTCGCGGTCGCGGTTATGACGCGTTTCTTCGTCAGTCACTATATCTTCCGCTGGCGCACGGCGATGAACGAGTACTACATGGCGAATTGGGGCAAACTGCGCCATATCGAGGGGGCGTCGCAACGTGTTCAGGAAGACACGATGCGTTTTTCATCGACGGTCGAGGGTCTCGGTGTCAGCCTTATTGATAGCGTGATGACCCTGATCGCCTTCACGCCGGTGCTGATCCGCCTTTCGGAGAACGTTACCGAACTGCCCATCGTGGGCAGCATTCCCTATCCGCTGGTTACGGCGGCCGTTTTGTGGTCGCTCTTCGGGACAGTTTTCCTGGCACTGGTCGGTATCAAACTGCCGGGATTGGAATTCCGGAATCAGCGTGTGGAAGCTGCCTATCGGAAAGAGCTGGTTTACGGCGAAGACCATGCGGATCGCGCCCAACCGCCCACCGTTGAAGAACTCTTCAGCCATGTGCGCCGAAACTATTTCCGCCTCTATTTCCACTATCTCTACTTCAATATCGCCCGTATCTTCTATCTGCAGATTAACAATATTTTCGCACTCTTGATCCTGGCTCCGTCGATCATCGCGGGCAAGATTTCCTTAGGCGCTTTGAATCAGATCTCCGGCGCATTTGGCCAGGTGACTTCTTCATTCCAGTATCTCGTCAATTCCTGGCCGACGATTGTGGAACTGTTGTCAATCTACAAGCGCCTGCGTGCCTTTGAATCGATACTCGATGAAGAGCCGCTGCCTGAGATAGATCAGCAGTTCATCGAAGTTGGCGGTAAGGAGGAATTGGCGCTTTAATTCTCTCCTCGCTCAGAAGGCGGAGCGATCCGCCTTCTTTCTTGCGCTGTCGATCAGCGGCAAGGCCTCCGCATAGCTGACGCAGGCGACGTCCGGCTTGCTGCAGGCCTCCGTCAGGAAGCGATCGAGCGCACGCCAATAGGCGCCGCCGTTCATCTCGACGAAATGGAAGCCGAGCTGCAGCGGGATGCGTTCGCCCTCATATTCCTTTCGGAAGGCCTCGCGATAGGCCGCAAGCGTCCGTTCCTCGAAGCGGGCGCTGTCTTTTCTGTTCTCGACGCCCATCGAATGGCGGATGAAGAGATTGTAGTCCATGCCGATCACCGGCCGGTGCGATGGACCTTCCGCGATCAGGGGCAGGCCGAAGCGCGGCAAGCCGCCTTCTGCGGGCCAGCCGGGGCCTTTGGTGACGAGGCTTGCATCATAGGTGAAACTGAAGTCCTTCAACGCGGGCAGGAGGCCCTCGCTCAGCGAAAGATAGGGCGCGCGGAAGCCCTTGATGCCCTTGTGCGCGAAGTCCGCCCAGCCTGCCGGTTCGGCCTCCGGCTTACCGGCCTTCTTCCAGGCCTCAAGGAGTGCCGTGCGAAAGGCAGCGAATTCGCTTTCCCAATCGGCCTTGCTCCAGCCTTTGCCGTCGAAGTGGCCGCAGGCGTGGCTGCCGATATCGTGGCCTTCGAGATGCGCCTGCCAGATATGCCCGGCGCGGATCGCGATCTCTTCGCGGCTCTGCGCGAAACCGACATTCGAACGGCCCGGCTTCTGGCCCGGCGCCTTGTAGCTCTGTTTGCCGTCCGCCTTCGTCATCAAGAAGGTACAGGAGAGGAAATAGGTGAAATGCGCGCCCGTGCGCTTCGCCATGGCAAGGCTCTTTTCCCATAACGCATTGTCATGCGCGCCGTCGAAAGAGACGATGACAAGCTGCTTGCTCTTCGCGGCATACGGTGCGCGCGGGGGGTCGGCCATGGCAAGAGCGGGAAAAAGACAGAAAGAGAGCGCGACGATCTTGTGGGACATTCGGGAGGCTTCTTGGGGAGAATCGGCAACTGCGACGACTTGCTTCGTGCCGTCCCTTCTTCAACAATGCGGCAATCCTTTGATCTCGCTGGAAATTCGCGGGGGATAAAGCTATTCGACGGTGAACAAACTATTAAAGCGAGACGAGCGAGCAGCTCTTGCGCTCGCTTTAGACGGGCAACGTTTCGAGATCGGGTGTGATATGGCGCTTCTGCTTTTGGGTATCGTAATCTTCCTCGGCATGCACCTCGTCCGGGTGGTGGCGCCCAGTTTTCGCGCCGGCATCATCGAGAGTCGCGGCAAGGGCACATGGATGGGGCTCTATACGCTCGTCAGCTTCGTCGGTCTCTGTCTGATCATCTACGGATTCGGGCAGGCGCGCGGCGAAACGGGCATGCTCTACGATCCGCCCGTGTTCCTGCGCCACATCGCCCTTCTGCTGATGCTCTTTGCCTTTGTCCTCCTCGCCGCAGGCTCCCTGCCGGCGGGGCGCATCGCCGTCGCGGTCAAGCATCCGCAGATACTCTCGATCAAAATCTGGGCACTGGCGCACCTGCTCGCGAATGGCGAGACGTCTTCGGTGCTGCTCTTCGGTTCCTTTCTCGCCTGGGCGGTGACACTGCGCATCTCGTTGAAACGACGCGAGCGCGCGGGCGAAACCGTGCTGCCGGTGTTCAAGTCGGCGCGCAACGACGTGCTGGCGATTCTCATCGGGCTCGCTGCCTATGTGCTCTTCATCTGGAAACTGCACGATTGGCTGATCGGCGTCCCTCCGATCGTTATGGGGTAAATGATGCCGGCCCCCTTACAAGCGGCGCAAAATCGGGTAGAAGGCGCCAACAATTTGCATGAAGGCCGGGCAGCCGGGACAGGACATGGTAAACCAGGACGACAGCTTTATCCGCGAGGTCAATGAAGAACTCCGCTCCGACCAGATGAAAGCCATCTGGACGCGCTTCGGCGGTCTCATCATCGGGCTTGCCGTCCTGATCGTGCTCGGCACTGTCGGCAAGGTCGGCTACGATTATTGGCAGGAGACATCCTCCTCGCAGTCGGGCGATGCATTCCTCGCGGCGCTCGACCTCGCAAAGGCAAATAAGACAGACGAGGCACTCACGGCGCTGACGCAACTGGAGAAGGAAGGCTACGGCTCCTATCCGGTTCTCGCGCGGCTGCGTACGGCGACACTTCAAGCGCAAAAGGGTGAAACCGAGGCGGCGATCAAGGCGTTTTCGGAGATCGGCAAGGATACACGCATTCCGCCGGCGCTGCGTGACGCGGCACGGCTCCGCGCAGCCTACCTGCTGATCGATGCGGGGACGTACGATCAGGTCTCTGCCGAGGTCGAGCAATTGGCCGTTCCGCAGAACGCCATGCGCCATTCGGCTCGCGAAGCACTCGGCCTTGCGGCCTACAATGCGGGCGATCACGTGAAGGCGAAAGGCTGGTTCCAGCAGATCACCGAAGACGCCGAGAGCCCGCGCGGCGTGATGAGCCGAGCGCAGATGCTGCTTGACGTGATCGCCGCGAGCGGCAAAGCCTAGGTCATGATGATTTTCGGGTCGCATGAACCTGAAATCATCATGATCGACTCTAAAGAGCCGGAGCGGGATGCGGGCGGAAGACCGCTTCACATTTTTCTTCTTCTCGCTCCAGCGCAAGAACGGATTTCGAGATGAGCTTCACCGTCGCCATCGTCGGTCGCCCAAATGTCGGCAAGTCCACCTTGTTCAACCGTCTGGTTGGCAAGAAGCTGGCGCTTGTCGACGATACGCCGGGCGTCACCCGTGATCGGCGTCCGGGCGACGCCAAGCTCGTCGACCTCAAGTTCCGCATTATCGACACAGCCGGTCTCGAACAGTCGGCGCCCGATAGTCTGCAGGGCAGGATGTGGGCGCAGACCGAGGCGGCGATCGACGAGGCCGATCTTTCGCTTTTCGTGATCGACGCCAAGGCTGGTCTGACGCCGGCCGACGAGACGCTGGCCGAGATGCTACGTCGGCGGGGCAAGCCGGTCGTGGTGGTCGCCAACAAGGCCGAGGCGCGCGGCTCCGAGGGCGGCTTCTACGACGCCTTCACACTCGGCCTCGGCGAGCCTTGCCCGGTCTCGGCGGAGCATGGTCAGGGCATGCTCGACCTGCGCGACGCGATCATCGCCGCGCTCGGGGAGGAGAGGGCGTTTCCGCCGGCCGAGGATGTGGCCGAAACGGATGTCGATATTCGTCCGGAGAGCGGCGGTGTCGGGGCGGAGGACGAAGAGGAGCCGGCCTACGATGAAACGAAACCCCTGCGCGTCGCGATCGTCGGGCGCCCGAACGCCGGCAAGTCGACGCTGATCAACCGCTTCCTCGGCGAGGACCGGCTTCTGACCGGGCCGGAGGCTGGCATCACCCGCGATTCCATCTCCGTCGAATGGCAGTGGCGCGGGCGCACGATCAAGATGTTCGACACGGCCGGCATGCGCCGCAAGGCGAAGGTGCAGGAGAAGCTGGAGAAGCTTTCCGTCGCCGATGCACTACGCGCCATCCGCTTCGCCGAGACCGTCGTGATCGTCTTCGACGCCACCATTCCCTTCGAGAAGCAGGACCTGCAGATCGTCGACCTGGTCCTGCGCGAAGGACGCGCGGCCGTGCTCGCCTTCAACAAATGGGATCTCGTCGAAAACTGGCAGGCGGTGCTTGCGGATCTGCGCGAAAAGACCGAACGGCTGCTGCCGCAGGCGCGCGGCATCAAGGCGGTGCCGATATCCGGTCACACCGGCTACGGCCTCGACCGGCTGATGCAAGCGATCATCGACACCGACAGGGTCTGGAACCGCCGCATCTCGACGGCGCGCCTCAATCGCTGGCTGGAATCGCAGCAGGTGCAGCACCCGCCGCCGGCTGTCTCCGGTCGCCGCCTGAAGCTCAAATACATGACGCAGGTGAAGGCCCGCCCGCCCGGGTTCATGATCTCCTGCACGCGGCCCGAAGCGGTGCCGGAATCTTATATCCGTTACCTCACCAACGGCCTGCGCACCGATTTCGACCTGCCGGGCGTGCCGATCCGCATCCATCTCCGGGCGTCGGAGAATCCTTACGAATCGAAGGCGCGCAAGAAGCGTTGAGGGAAGTTCGCCCGTCATCGGCCTGCCGGCCACCTTCGCCCCGCCTGCGGCGAGAAAGCTTAGGGTAAGGGAAAACCGACGTAGCCCTTAATCGATCTGGTCCACCATCAGCTTCTCCCGCGCCACCAGCGCCCCATGATGGCCGATGACGGCGGCAGCCACGCGTGCGGCGAAGGCTGCCGCATCGGCCGGACTGTCGCCGGCCGCCAAGCGGGCGAGGAACGAACCGTTGAAACTGTCGCCGGCGCTGGTGGTGTCGACGACGCGGGAAACGGGTGCGGCCGGGATATGCCGGCGCTCATCTCTGCCAAATTGCAGCGTGACGCCATTGGCGCCAGCCTTGACCGCGACGTTCTCGGCGCCGAGCGCACGGTAGCGCTCGATCGTGGCGTCGATCGAGGCGTCGCCGAAATGTGTCGCCTCGTCGTCATAGCTCGGCAGGACCATCGTCGCTGCCCTGGCGCCGGCCTCGATCGTGGCGCGCATCCTGGCCGCATCGTCCCAGAGGCGCGGCCGAATGTTCGGATCGAAGACGATCCGCTTGCCGCCTGCCTTTGTCCGCCGCAGCTCCGACAGCAGCGTCTCGACGGCGTTGGGCGAAAGGATCGCCAGGGTGATGCCGGAGAAGAAGACGACGTCGGCGGCCTCGATCACCGCTCTCAACCGGTCCGGATCATCCGCGAGCAGCTTGGCGGCGGAGGTCGAACGCCAATAGGAGAAGCTGCGTTCGCCATCCTTGAGATGGATCATGTAGAGGCCCGGCATCCGACCTTCGATCCTCGGGATGTGTGTCGTGCCGACGCCGGTGCTCTCGATGAAAGCGAGCATTTCGCTCGACACCAGATCGGTGCCGACCGCGGTCAGATATTCGACCGTCCAATCGCTTGGCAGAAACAGGCGGGCGTAATAGGCGGTGTTGAACGTGTCGCCCGCATAGCCCTTGCGCAGCAATCCGGCCTCCGCCTGCGTCAGTTCGACCATGCATTCGCCGATCGAAAGCATGCTGCCTGCCATTTCGCTCCTCCTCTTCCGTCGCGCCATGCACAATGCCCTAGCGTTGCGCCGTCGTTCCGGCAAGCGAATGTTGCAAGTGGCGTTTACGCAGGCGATGCTGGAAGATAAATCTGTTTTGGAATTGCCGAACCGAGGGATGACGATGGCGATTACAGCGAGGGCGGGCGACGATTGGTGGCGCGGCGCGGTGATCTATCAGGTCTATCCGCGCTCCTTTCAGGACACGGATGGGGACGGTATCGGCGACCTGCGCGGAATAACCCGGCGCCTTCCCCATATCGCTTCGCTCGGCGTCGACGCCATCTGGCTGTCGCCTTTCTTCACGTCGCCGCAGGCGGACATGGGCTATGACGTCTCGGATTATTGCGACGTCGATCCGATGTTCGGCACGCTCGCCGATTTCGACGACATGCTTGCGGAGGCGCACCGGCTTGGGCTGAAGGTGATCATCGACCAGGTGATCTCGCACACCTCCGACCGTCACCCGTGGTTCGGGGAGAGCCGCTCGAGCGGGACCAATGCCAAGGCGGATTGGTACGTCTGGGCCGACCCGAAACCGGACGGGACGGCGCCGAACAACTGGCTCTCGATCTTCGGCGGCCCGGCCTGGGAATGGGACGGCGTTCGCAGGCAATATTACCTGCACAATTTCCTGTCGTCGCAGCCCGACCTCAATTTCCACAATCCCGAGGTTCAGGAAGCGGTTCTCTCGACGGTCCGCTTCTGGCTCGACCGCGGCGTCGACGGTTTCCGGCTCGATACGGCGAATTTCTATTTCCATGACCGGCTTCTCAGGGACAATCCGCCGCTCGTACCGGATCCCGACGCGACGAGCCGGGATGCGCCCGAGGTCAATCCCTACGGGATGCAGGACCACCTTTACGACAAGACTCAGCCGGAAAATATCGACTTCCTGCGCCGGTTGCGGGCGCTGCTCGATGAGTATGGCGGCCGCGCGACAGTGGGCGAGGTCGGCGATGGCGCCCGCTCGCTGCAGACCGTCGCCGCCTATACGAGCGGCGGTGACAAGCTCAATATGTGCTACACCTTCGACCTTCTCGGGCCGGAATTCACCGCGCGTCACATTCGCCGTTGCGTCGAAAATTCGGTAGTAGCCGTCAAGGACGGCTGGATCTGCTGGGCCTTTTCCAATCACGACGTGATGCGCCATGTCAGCCGTTTTGCGCTTCGCGAGTCGGAGCGGGAACGGGTGGCGAAGCTTGCGATCTCGTTGCTGGCCACGCTCCGCGGCTCGATCTGCATCTATCAGGGCGAGGAGTTGGGGCTACCGGAAGCGGAGCTTGCCTTCGATGAACTGCGGGATCCCTATGGCATCCGCTTCTGGCCCGCCTTCGCCGGTCGCGACGGATGCCGCACACCGATGGTGTGGGAGAAGGAACTGACGAATGCCGGCTTCTCCACCGGCATCCCCTGGCTGCCGGTGCGCGATGAACAGCGAATGCTGGCGGTCAACGCGCAGGAGGGCGTTTCGGAATCGGTGCTGGAGCACTATCGTCGCACGCTCGCCTTTCGTTGCCTGCACGCGCCGCTGATCGACGGGGATATGGCCTTCCTTGCCTTCAACCAGGATGTCCTGGCTTTCACCAGAGAAGGTGGCGGTGAGCGGCTGCTGTTCGTCTTCAACCTGACGCGGGAAGCGCAGACGGTTCAACTTCCGGTCGGCAGGCGGGTGACCCAGCCGCTGCCGATGCCCGGCTTTGCCCCCCTCTTTGCGGACAACACGATCACGCTTGGTGAGCTCGACGTCTTCTGCGGAAGGCTGCGGTGAGGGAGAGGCTTTCTGGGCATGACTGCCGGACGGCCCGGACGGGTTGATCGAGAGGGCAGCCTCACCCGATCAAGGCGAATTTATCTACATCCACGAGCCCACGATCGGAAATCTTCAGGTGCGGAATGACCGGCAGGGGCAGGAAGGCGAGCTGAAGGAAGGGCTCCTCAAGGGTTGCGCCTAGCGCGAAGGCGGCCTGGCGCAGGTGATGCAGGGTGTCGCGCACCCGTTCGTAGGGTTCGAGGCTCATCAGCCCGGCGACGGGCAGCGCGATCTCCCCCGTTATCTTGCCGTCCTCGACGACGACGAAGCCGCCCTTGATCTCGCCGAGCCGATTGGCGGCGAGCGCCATATCTTCGTCGCTGACCCCGACAACGCAGACGTTATGGCTGTCATGGCCAACGGTGGAGGCGATCGCGCCCTTCTTCAGGCCGAAGCCCTGGACGAAGCCGTTCGCGTGATTGCCATTGACGCCGTGGCGCTCGATTACGGCGACCTTGATGACGTCACGGGCGAGATCGACGCCGGTCTGGTTGCCCTCTGCGGGCAGGCGGTAGCGACGGTGCTCGGTGATGATCTTGCCGGGCAGCACGCCGATCACCGAGGTCTCGCCCTCACTGTAGGGGACAGCGAAGTCGGCGGCCTTCACCTCGCGCGCCTTGACGCTGTCGAGCCCCACCGGCTCGACCGGGTTTCGCCCGGCGAAGAGAGCGTCCCTGACCCGCCTTCCGGCGGAAAAGACGATCTCAGCCTTGCAATTCTCCAGGTTGTCGACGACGACGAGGTCGGCGCGCCAGCCGGGCGCGATGAGGCCGCGGTCGCGCAGACCGAAGGCGCGCGCGGCGGAGATCGAGGCGGCGCGATAGATGGCGAGCGGCTCGACGCCGGCGGCGATCGCCGTGCGGATCATGTGATCGAGATGACCCTGTTCGGCGATGTCGAGCGGATTTCGGTCGTCGGTGCAGAGCGCGAGATAAGGCGACAGCCGCTCGGTGATGATCGGCATCAGCGCATGCAAGTCCTTCGAGACGGAGCCTTCGCGCACGAGGATGTGCATGCCCTTGCGGATCTTTTCGAGCGCCTCCTCCGCGCTCGTGCATTCGTGGTCGGTGCGGATGCCGGTCGCGAGGTAGCCGTTCAGTTCCTTGCCGCGCAGGAGCGGCGCATGGCCGTCAATATGGCCGCCCTGGAAGGCATCGAGCTTCGCCAGGCACACCGGATCCTTGTGGACGACGCCGGGGAAATTCATGAACTCGGCCAAGCCGATCACTTTCGGGTGGTGGCGGAAGGGCACGAGCCGCTCGACCGGCAGGTCGGCGCCGGATGTCTCGAGATGCGTCGCCGGCACGCAGGAGGAAAGCTGGACACGGATGTCCATGATCGTTTCCATGGCCGAATCCAGGAAGAACTGGATGCCTTCGGTGCCGAGCACATTGGCGATCTCATGAGGATCGCAGATGGCGGTGGTGATCCCGAGCGGCAGGACGCAGCGGTCGAACTCGTGGGGAGTGACGAGCGAGGATTCGATGTGCAGGTGCGTGTCGATGAAGCCGGGAACGACGGTCAGGTCGGAGATGTCGATCTCCTCGCGCCCCTGATAATCGCCGCAGGTGCCGACGATCCGGTCGCCGGAGATTGCGATGTCGGAAGCGACGAGTTCGCCGGTGACGAGATCGAAGAACTGCCCGCCCTTGAGCACGATGTCCGCCGGCTCGCGGCCAACGCCCTGATCGATGAACTGTTCCAGCGCTTCAGACATCCCCTGCACCCCGCTCTTCGACGTTTGTTCATGACAATAACCCTCTCCCCGCATGCGGGGGAAGGGCCGGGAGATTTGAGCGGCTACTGCATGTTTCCTTAAATTGTATCCGATTTAAGGATAAAACATGCAGCACTTCAAAGTGTTACAGCGACCTTTGCGCGTCTGATAAGACGCGCGGCGCTGTAATCTCAGATGTTGTTCTTCAGAACGTCGCGCAGCTTATCGAAGAGCTCGTCGATCTGGTGCTTTTCGATGATCAGCGGCGGCGACAGCGCGATGATGTCGCCCGTCGTCCGGATCAACAGGCCCTTCTCGTAGGCTTTCAGGAAGGCGGAGAAGGCGCGCTTCGTCGGCTCGCCGCCGATCGGCTGGAGCTCGATCGCGCCGATCAGGCCGATATTGCGGACGTCGATCACATGCGGGCAGTCCTTGAGCGAATGCAGCGCCTCTTCCCAGCAGGAGGCGAGATCGGCGGCGCGGGTCAAAAGCCCTTCTTCCTTGTAGGTGTCGAGCGTTCCGAGCGCCGCTGCGGATGCGATCGGGTTGCCGGAATAGGTGTAACCGTGAAAGAACTCGATCAGGTGCTCCGGTCCGGTCATGAAGGCATCGTGGATTTCGGAAGTGACGAAGACCGCGCCCATCGGGATCACTCCGTTGGTGAGCCCCTTGGCGGTGGTGATGATGTCCGGTTTCACGTCGAAATATTGGGCGGCAAAGGGCGTGCCAAGGCGGCCATAACCGGTGATAACCTCGTCGAAGATCAACAGGATGCCGTGCTTGGTGCAGATGTCACGCAGCCTCTGAAGATAGCCCTTCGGCGGGATGAGCACGCCGGTCGAGCCCGCCACCGGTTCGACGATGACAGCCGCGACGGTCGAGGCGTCGTGCAGTGTGACAATCCGTTCCAATTCGTCGGCGAGGTCGGCGCCGTGCTCCGGTTCGCCGCGGGTAAACGCGTTCTTGCCCGGCAGATGCGTGTGCGGCAGGTGGTCGACGCCGGTCAGAAGCGTGCCGAACATCTTGCGGTTGGCAACGATGCCGCCGACCGAGATGCCGCCGAAGTTGACGCCGTGATAGCCGCGCTCGCGGCCGATGAGGCGAAAGCGCGAGCCGTTGCCCTTGGCGCGGTGATAGGCAAGTGCCACCTTGAGGGCCGTATCGACCGATTCCGAGCCGGAATTGGTGTAGAGAACGTGGTTCAGGCCTTCGGGCGCGATGTCGACGAGCCGATTGGCGAGCTCGAATGCCTTCGGGTGACCGAGTTGGAACGCTGGCGCATAGTCGAGTTCTCCCGCCTGTTCGCGGATCGCCTCGGTAATCTTCGGCCGACAATGGCCGGCATTGACGCACCAGAGGCCGGCCGTTCCATCGAGCACCGTCCTGCCGTCATGCGTCGTGTAGTACATGTCCTTGGCGCCGACGAAGAGGCGCGGTTCCTTCTTGAATTGGCGGTTGGCCGTGAACGGCATCCAGAAGGCGCGCAGATCGTTCGGCGTGGTGTTCAGGCGGTTCGACATGTCGGTTCTCCTCGACGGTTCTTGCCCATGGTGCGATGGCTAAAGCCGGATTCTTTTACCTGTTGGTCAAACTATCAGCGCGCCGATAAGCGTCAAGCCTGCGGTCGATCGCGTCCCACACCATGAACTGTCGCAATTCGGTAGCACCATGCTCGGCTGCACACATGCTTGAAGCTGCCGTGTTGCGGCGTGCATGATGACCGCGGTGCTTGCAAAGCTGGTTTGTGGGAGCTCGCCTATTTGTTATGCCGCAGGCGAAACGACCCGCTTTTCACGGCCTCGATCACCGCGCTCAAGGTGTCGTCCCGACTGTGTCCGTCGGTTGACAGAACATGCCGCTCAAGCGGCCCCAGCGATGAGAGCTGTCGGTACAGCTCCGTGATAGGCCCGGGGTCGGTCAAGGTGTCCCCGCCACGCTCCCGGCAACGCCGGATCGCGATATCGAGCGGTGGACGGAGAACGACGTAGTGGAGCGGCGCTGAGATCTTCTTGAATGGTTCCAAGAACCACGGTCCGACAATGCCGTCTACCACGACAAAATAACCACCCTCGGCGTACGCCGCGGCCACCTTCGTCAAAACATCGACCACGAGGATGTTTTGTTCACGCGCTTCAGGCAGGTAGGGCGGAATCGCTCCGTTCTTGATGAAGTGCCAGAAGTCGTCGCAATGCAGATGGACCTTCGATGATCCAGGCTCTCCGGCAAGCTTCTGCGCTGTCGTGGTTTTTCCAGAACCGGGCGGCCCGGTGAGTATGAGAATTTCGCCCGCGTGATCCATAGCATGCAGCCGCGCAATAAGAAACATAAGCCCCGCGCGACTGGGTCGCCGGGGCTTGTGAGGCTGGTCTGTCCGGCCTGGCGTCTTGGGAGGTTACGCCGACTTGCGGACGAGGGGTTTTTCTTCCACGGCGCTTGTGACTTCGCCGTAGATCTCGGAGAGCGCGCCCAAAATCTTCATGACCGCGTCAGAAGAGCTCGAATAGTAGATCGTCTGTGCGTCACGACGGGTGCTGACCAGATTCTGCGCACGCAGCTTCGAAAGGTGCTGGGAAAGAGCCGACTGGCTCAGCCCGACTTTATTGGCCAAAGCTCCGACCGCCATCTCCTCCTTGACCAGAGAGTCGAGGATGAGCAAGCGTTTCGGATTTGCCATGGCCGAAAGGAAACCGGCTGCTATCTCGGCTTCCTCGTGTCTTTCAGGCGAGAGAGGCTGCATCGCGTGCTCCATGCGAAAATTCATCACACGTAGTTATGTTTGACGAAGCACGATAATTAGCCGTGATGCATAAAAGGGCAACCACCCACTGCAAGAAATGGGGGTAGCTAAGCGCGGATTAACGGTAAAGTTTTTTTAGAAGTGGCCGTAATTCCGTCACATCTCCGACCGGCGTTTCGAATTCGAGCCGCTGGAGCCGCTCGCCGTCGGAAAGGTCGAGTCCGGCAGCGTCGATGCCGACGATCTTCCAGTCCCCCTCAGGCGCCCGGCAGTGAGTCGTCGCATAATACTTCACCGCGTCGGCATGATCGGTGTTCATGTGCTCGATCGCACTCGCTTCCATCTCGGCGAGCGCAGCCATGGCAGGCGAGGCGATGACGAGATCCTCGGCCGTCAAAACATAGGCGCGCCCGAAGCCGCCGTTGAGGCTCGCACGCAGCGGATTGAGGCGGAAAAAGCCGAAATCGGGGAAGTCTATGTACAGCGAGGACTTCGGATGCCGCCTTAGGAAACGTTCGCGAATGCGGGCATGAAGGGCGGAGTCGCGCGAAACGGCTTCGGCTTCGCATTGAAGGGTAAGGCGCGGATGGGCGAGGGGGTCACCCTTGCCGGGCTCACCGGTCAGGAGCGAGGCGCGCCTGTCAGCAGTGAGCGCCTGCGTGTGCGTCGAAAGCCGTGAGACGAGAATCACCGGCGCGCCGTCGATATCGATTCCGATCAGCACGCGGCTGACGAAGGGAAAGCCGCCGCTTTCGGGCTCGATCGCGGCAAGCGCGCCGCTTCTTGCCGAACGAAGCAGCGTCCTCGCGAGCTTGCGCGCCTCGTCGTCGGTCTCGCGCAACACGTTGGGTTTCTCGCTCATTGTGTCGCCTCCTGCGGCGCCGCCGCCGGATCAAAATAAAAGCCCGGAGCGGTGGCTCCAGGCTTTATTGGCCGCTTGGCGTGCCGCGTCAACCTTTGCTGCGATGGCGCGTGAGCCCTTCGACGATGTTCTGTGCGTCGATCGTGCCGACCACCGAGCCGTTGTCGACGACACCGATGCTGCCGGGCTGGCGGGACATCGCATCGAGGATCTCCACGAGCGGCGTCGTCGGTTTGGCGGTCGCCGTCACACCGGCGCCAGCGGCCCGCTCAACGCCGATTCGCATCACGTCCTTCGCCGTCAGCATGGTGATCGGGTTCATGTGCTGGACGAAATCGGCGACATACTGGTTCGCTGGGCTCTTCACGATTTCCTGCGGCGTTCCGCACTGGATGATCCGCCCGCCTTCCATGATTGCGATGCGATTGCCGATGCGGAAGGCCTCGTCGAGGTCGTGACTGACGAAGATGATCGTCTTCTTCAGCCGCCGCTGGAATTCGAGCAGCTCGTCCTGCAGACGAGTGCGGATCAGCGGATCGAGAGCCGAGAACGGTTCGTCCATCAGCAGGATCGGCGCGCCGGTGGCAAACGCCCGGGCAAGGCCCACGCGCTGCTGCATGCCGCCCGAGAGTTCGTTGACCTTGCGGTCCGCCCATTTCGTCAGGTTGACGAGGTCGAGCTGCTCGCCGACACGCTTCTTTCGCTCGGCGTCCGAGACACCGGCCAGCTCAAGTCCGAAGCCGACATTATCCGCCACCGTGCGCCACGGCAGGAGCGCGAACTGCTGAAACACCATCGAGACGGTATGCATGCGGAAATCACGCAGGGATTTTGCGTTGCAGCGATAGGGGTTCAGCGATCCGTTCGAGGTCTTCACCTCGACTTCGCCGCGCACCACCGGCGCAAGGCCATTGACCGCCCTGAGCAGCGTCGACTTGCCCGAGCCGGAAAGGCCCATCAGCACCAGGATTTCGCCCTCGTTGATGGTGAGCGAGGCGCCGGCGACGCCGAGCACCAGGCCCGTTGCTGCGCCGATCTCGTCGCGCGTCTTGCCTTGGTCGACCATCTGCAGGGCGGCTTGCGGATTCTTGCCGAAGATGATGTCGACATTCTTGAAAACGACGGCGTCGGTCATGCGCCTTCTCCTTCATCGGACGAGCGGAACAGGCGGTCGAGAACGATGGCGAGGATGACGATACAGAGGCCGGATTCGAAACCCCTGGCGATATTGACCGTGTTCAGCGCCCTGAGGACCGGAACGCCGAGACCGTCGGCACCGACGAGAGCAGCGATGACCACCATCGAGAGCGACAGCATGATCGTCTGGGTGAGGCCCGCCATGATCTGCGGCATCGCGAAGGGCAGTTCCACTTTGCGCAGCACCTGCCACGGTGTTGCCCCAAAGGACTCGGCCGCCTCCACCAGCGACGGCGGCGTCGAAATGATGCCGAGACGCGTCAGGCGAATGGGGGCGGGAATGGCGAAAATGACGGTCGCAATCAGTCCGGGCACCATGCCGAGACCGAAAAGGATCAGCGCCGGAATGAGATAGACGAAGGTCGGAATCGTCTGCATCAGATCCAGGATCGGGCGCATGATCGAGTAGATCCAGGCGCGACGCGCAGCGACGATGCCGAGCGGGACACCGACCGCCATGCTGACGAAGGTCGCTGCGAGCACAAGCGCCAGCGTCTCGGTGGTCTCTTTCCAGTAGCCCTGGTTGACGATCAAGAGCAGCCCAAGACAGGTGAAAGCGGCAATTCCGATGGAGCGGCGGAACCACCACGCCAATGCGGTCACCACAGCGACGACGATGAGCGGATGTGGCGTTTGCAGGATGTAGAGCAGAACGGAAATGATCGCCGAAAGCAGATTTGCGAGCTGGTCGAAAAACAGCTCGAAATTCGTGGTCAGCCAGTCGACGAACGCCTTGGCCCAGCCGCCGATCGGGATGCGGTTTTCAGTCAGAAATTCCACGGAATTGAATCCCTCTTGTCAGGGGTCAAACACTCAATCGCACGAAGCGGTGGAAAAAAGGCGGGGTGCTTCCCCGCCTCGCCGCATGTTCCTTGAGCCGGGGTCGACGCAAAGGCGAAACATGCATTTGCGCGTCCGTGCCAGACGCATGGCGGTGCAGCCGATCAGAGACCGAGAGCGGTCTTGACCGCAGCCATTCCGTCCCCGCCATCCTTGGTCGTGACCCCGGCGAGCCAAGGCTCGAGCGTGGCCGGATTGGCCTTGAGCCATGCGGCGGCCGCCTTCTCCGGATCTTCTCCGTCGTTCAGGATCTTGCCCATGATCTCGTTCTCCATCTGCAGCGAGAACTTCAGATTCTGGAGCAGCTTGCCGATATTGGGGCATTCGGTCGTGTAACCGGCACGCACATTGGTGTGCACCGTAGCGCCGCCGTAGTTCGGGCCGAAGATGTCATCGCCGCCGGAGAGATAGGTCAGCTTGAAGTTCGCGTTCATCGGATGCGGCTCCCAGCCAAGGAAGACGATCGGTTCGCCGTCCTTCTCGGCACGGGCGACCTGCGCCAGCATGCCCTGTTCGGAGGATTCGACGACTTCGAAGCCTTCCAGGCCGAAGGTGCCTTTTTCGACCATGTCGATGATCAGCCGGTTGCCGTCATTGCCGGGCTCAATCCCGTAGATCTTGCCCTCGAGCTCGTCCTTGTGGGCGGCGATATCCTTGAAGTCCTTGATGCCGAGCTCTGCGCCCTTGGCATTGGTCGCGAGCGTGTACTTCGCGCCCTCGAGGTTCTCGCGCACGGTCTCGACGGACTTGTCCTCGCGATAGGGCGCAATGTCGGCCTCCATCGTCGGCATCCAGTTGCCGAGGAAGACGTCGATGTCCTTGTTTTTCAGGGAGGTGTAGGTGACCGGCACGGATAGGACCTTGACGTCCGTCTGATAGCCCAATGCCTTGAGGATCGTCGTTGCCGTCGCCGTCGTCGCGGTGATGTCCGTCCAGCCGACGTCGGAGAAGCGAACGGTGCTGCAGCTTTCCGGTTCGGCTGCGAGCGCACTACCCGCGGTCAGGGCCATACAGACGGCGCCCGCCAGCATGAACTTGATTGAGAAGGTCCTTATCATCGTTGCGTTCCCCTGCCTGTGTTCTTTTTTTAGCCAAACACCAATGCGCCCCGAATTCAAGGCCTTGGCATCGAGGGGAAGTGTATTGCCTCAATCCGCCAAGGGGGTGCACAAAGCGACGCCGAATGTCGCAAAGCCCACGAAATGCTGTCCTCAAAGCGCCGCGCGGCTGCCGGCGGCGCTGGGCCGGAATGCCTGTTTCCCCTTCGAAATTCTGTGGGTCGCGCCGACATGCTCTGGCCAACGGATGCAACCCCGGTCATTTAGCGCAAACTACGACGCCGGAGACGGGATCATGGCCAAACTCTATTTCAGCTATGCGACGATGAATGCGGGCAAAAGCACGATGCTCCTGCAGGCAGCCTACAACTATCAGGAGCGCGGCATGCGCGTCGTGATGCTGATCGCCGCCTTCGATGACCGCGCCGGCATGGGCTGCATCGCGTCACGCATCGGACTGCAGTCGGATGCGATTCCCTTCCGCGACGGCGACGATCTCTACGGCCTGATCGAGCGGCTGAACGCCGATGGATCCGGGGACATTGCCTGTGTCTTCGTCGACGAGGCGCAGTTTCTCGGCGAAGCGCAGGTGTGGCAACTCGCGCGCGTTGCGGACCGCCTCGGCATACCGGTGATGGCCTATGGCCTGAGGACGGATTTCCAGGGCAAGCTCTTCCCCGGCTCCATGGCCCTGCTTGCGATCGCGGACGAGTTGCGCGAAGTCAGGACGATCTGCCATTGCGGACGAAAAGCGACCATGGTCGTGCGCCTCGGCGGAGACGGCAAGGTCGTGCGCGAAGGGGCGCAGGTGGATGTCGGCGGCAACGAGAAATACGTGTCCTATTGCCGGCGCCATTGGGAAGACCGGATGCGTGAAGGCTGACAGACGACCGCGGCGGTCGACGCGCGAGGCGACGGCGCATAACGACCGGGATCGCCCTGTGCCCGATAGGGCCCATAAGCCACCTAGCCTCGCGGGCGAAAAAGCCTATGATCACCCTTGTCGTAACGTTCTAAACATCCTTTATATAACTGCAATCGAGGGCTGAATAATTCGGCTTGCAAGAGCCTGCCGAAGAGAGGGAGAAGGGGAATGGCGACGCTTCAGAATTTTGACGCGGAGATCGAGAGGACCAGGAGCGTCGTCAAGGAGATGCGCGGCAAGCTCGAGCAGTCGGGCGTCGTCCTCGAACAATTCGCCAAGGCGGACACCAAGCTCGGTGACGTCAATTTCGATATCGAGAATGCCCGCATTCAGGACGTGATCCAGCAGCAGAAGGTGATGGAAGCCAACATCGCCGATCTGATCATCGGGCTGGAAGATGCCACCAATGTCTTCGGCGCCGAATTCGAGAGCATGAAGAGCTATACCGGCTACGAGAAATTCGTCGGCTTCTTCTCCAAGCAGAAGATGCAGCGCATGCGCACCGACCGGGTGCGCAACATGTCGCTCGCCGGCAACCTGCAGGAACTGCTTTCGAAATCCGACACCATCGTCGGCATCCTCAAGGACCAGAGGTCGATCCTCGACCAGCGCTACAAGACCTCCGAGCAGAGCCTCATCCAGGTGATCGAGCGCCGCAAGGGCACGATGGCGGCGCTCGAAGAAACGCAGAAGCGCATCGAGGAGATCAATCCGCTGCTGCTCGACATCGAGAACCGGATCGCCGCCTCGACCGACCAGAAGACGCGCACGGAGCTGGAGGGCGAGCGCTCGCAGCTTGCCACCGAATACAACGAGAAGCAGGCGAAGGAGCAGGAACTACTCGCCGAGAGCCAGACGCTCGAACGCTACACCGCGATGTTCCAGACCTTCGTCGATTCGCTCAACAACCAGATCGCCGCGCAGAACACGCTGATCAACAAGCTGACAATCGATACTGAACAGCGCATCGTGCTCTACAAGGCGCTCGAAGACTCGCTGAAGACGGCGGCGCAGCAGGACGTCGCCCATAAGATCAACACGCTCGGCAGCCAGGTCGACACCGCGGCCGAGGAGACGATGGCGGGGATCGGTGCGGCGGCGCAGCGCCATATCGGCGACCTGCTCGAAATGCATGAAAAGAACATGCTCGCGACGCAAGATATCCAGCGGCGCAAGAAATTGGCCGACGACGCCTTTGCCCGTCGCTTCCAGGCGGTGATGGACAAGCACAATGCCGCAAACTACGTGAAGCAGTGATCGGTAAGCCGGCGATGACCAGCTTTCCGACCGCCTTTCGGCACTTGCCGGAGGGGTTTTGATGAATACCGCCGTATCTCCAGCCGTTAGGCAGTATTTCACTTCCATCCGGGCCGCTCTGGCGGGGCTTGAACTCTTCCTCGGCGACCGCAATTCGCCGCTCTACCGCAACACGGTCGTCGGTGAGGTCATCGTTCCCTATCTTGCACGGCTGAAGGCCTCGATCGCCTGCTGGGAAAATCGCATCGGCTTTGTCGAGCATTTTCGGATCTCGCGTGCGGAGAGCGGGTTCCCGGTTTTCCAGAACGTCCTGGAGCTCGAAAACGACCGGCAGAGCGCGGAGAAGCGACTGGCAAGCATCCCTTCCGCCGATGCGCTGCGCGAGGAGATGGTGGACTTCATCCTGCGGCAGAAGGCTTTTCCGGAGGCACTGCAGGCCCGCATGGCGGAGAGGCTCTACCTGGAGCAGATCGGCAAGGGCGAAATCTTCTCGCCCTTCGTTCTGCCGGAGACGATCCGGGTCGCCGTCAATCCGAAGACGATGCGGCCCTATTACGTCGTTTCCTGGGGCGCCTTCGATGGCAGCCAGACGCTGCCCATGGTCTACATGGCGACGATCGAGGACTCTTCGGACAACATCGTCGAGATGCTGGTCACCGAAGACGGCAAGCTCAACCCTGACGTGGAGATCCCGCTTCCGGTCGGAGGGCTGCTCAATCCGGAGCTTGCAAGTCGCTTCGACGATTTCGCCTCGAAGAACAGCGCCTATTCGCTGACGCCGGTGACGATCGCCACCAATCTCGACAAGGATTTCCCGGAACTGCATCCGAAGCAGCTTCGCCGCATCGTGCTCGGCCCCTTCTATTCGGCCGGCATCACGGAGAACAATGCCAGGATCAACGATATTCTATCGAGGGTGCGCAAGGCCGAAAATGCCTGGCTCCTGACCTGGACAGTGCAGGAGGTTTTCTCCAAGGCGGAACGGCCGGCGAAAAGCGGCTTCTGGTCGACCACTCCGGCTCAGGAGGAATTCCATATCGACACGGCCAATCTCGAGGCGGCGCGCATGGGCGTCAGTGCCTACGAGAAACACGCATTGGTGCCACACGACGCCTATCAGGCCCTTTATGCCGCCGGCGAGGCGGCCCAAGTCTTCGGCGATTACAAGGTGCATGTCATTTCCGGCAACCAGGTGGTGAGCGAGGTTTGAACCATGACGTTGAATGCGGGCCTCACGACGCTGCACGAGGACGAGATCGCTAAGCATCAGGCGGTCGCGCAAAGCCTCGTCACCAAGCTGGTTGTTCTCGAGCGGGCCGACGCCCCCGCAGGCGCACCGATCGCCGGTACCGGCCGGCGTTTCGTATCGACCGTGTCGACCGGCGGCCAGCGCCGCACGCATGAGGTCGAACTCGCCCGCACCGTTCAGGCCGTGCGCGGCGCCGATCCGCTGCTTTCGCCGGCGCAGCATGCCGTCCTCTACCGCACCCGGCGCGGCATCCAGGTGGCGCTCGCTGTTGCCGATGTCTTCGCGCGGCAGACGAGCCTCGAGCAGCTGCAGGCGCGCAATGTAAGCGCACCGTTGACGGGCGAGGATGCGGGCCACTTCAAGGCGCTGCTATCGGCATCGGCCTATATCGCCGCCTTCACGCTTGCCGCCTATATTGGCGGGACGCTGCAGGGGGAGGGGGAACCGGTCGACGATGCCGCAGAACCGGATTTCCTTTTCGACACGCCCCAGGACGCGCTGAAAAGCATGGTCGCTGGGCTCGATCGCGCCATCGCCGGCGCGCCGGACGACCTTGCGCTCACCGCGCGGGCCCGGGCCTTTTCCCGGGTCGCGATCGAGGGCCTGATCGCCCGCAAGGGCCGCTTCACCGGGCTGCAGAATTTCGAGAACGTCCATATCCGGCTCGACCAGGATGACTTCACGCTGAACGGTTTCGACGTCGCGCCCGGGCAGAAGCGCAAACCTCTGGTCATGACCTTCAAGAAGCCCGAGGAGATCATCGGCAACCACATCGCCAAGCATCAGGCGCTGAAGCTTGCGAAGATGCTGATGGCCTACGACTTCGACCGGCAGATGAATCCCTTCGTCGAGCTCGGCGGCTTCCTCTTCACCTTCATCGGCGACGGTATGCCCGGCACCGGCAAGACGATATTGATCCAGATGCTTGCCGGCATTCTGCACGACTATTGCGGCGTCGCCGGCTACGCCTTCCACTACGAGAACTTCGGTGTCGACCAGATTTCGTCCTATCAGGGCAAGTCGGGTCAGAACTGCAAGGAGTTCGTCAACAACGTGATGAACCCGCGGGCGATCGGCTTCGGCACGATCGACGACGTCGACCAAGTGGCGGCGAAGCGCTCCGACGACCGCGCCTCGGCCGGCCAGCACGAGGTGACGGCCGTGCTGATGGAAAGCTTCGCCGGCGCCTCCACCGTCGTGCGTGGCAACTGCACCTTCGGCATGTTCTCGAACCATCCGGAAAATGTCGACGATGCGCTGCGCCAGCGGGCCGGCGCCCGTTGGCTTGTCGACGGTCCGCAGACGGAGGCGGACTATATCGACATCTTCGCGCTGCTCGTCGGCAAGAACCACGACATTCCGCTCGGGCAACACGAGCTCTATGCCGGACAGGAGATCAAGCGTGCCGTCTCTCAATCCTACTCCGCGCATGCGCGGCCGCAGGAGGAGGGGCTGCTCGCCGTCTGGGAGCGCTACGAGAAGGAAAAGGGCAAGATCGCAACGCTCGCCGACGTCGGCGCCTACCTGCACATGATCAAGGAGGCGGAACCCCGCTTCACCGGCCGGGCGATCAGGAACATCACCGACGCGATCAAGATGCGCGCCATGGACGTCGAATTGCCCGACGACTGGTTCAAGGATGCGGCCTCCTTCATGCACAAGTCCTACGACGAGAAGAAGGCGATGGTCGAGGAACTGCGCGGCCCGATCACGATCGAGATGGTGCTGCAGGAAATCAACCGCTATGCCGACAGCGAATTCCGCTACACCGACAAATCCGACGATGCCGCCGTCGCCGACATCATCCGCCGCGAGCGCCAGCGCGAGAAGGCGATCCGCGAGATCGAGGCGATGAAGCGCGAGGGCAGGTGGCAGGGATGATCAAAGAGAATACCGCCGCATGAAGCGCCTCCTCGAAGCGGAACTCATCTACGGACGGCTGCTCGACATTTCCGAGCCGCACCTTATTGCACGCTACAACAAGGCGCTGGAAGGTTTCGGCCTCAGACCGACGGCGCTTGAACGCTTCAGCATCGACATGACCGGCTTCTCGCCGGAAATCGCCGAGGAACTGGGGGACCGCGATTATCTCGACCCGAACCGGGTCAATCGGCGCTTCATCATCCTGACGCCCGCGCAGGCGGAACTGCCGGTCGTTCACACGAGCTTTTCCAATACCGCGGCGCTGATGCATGAATTCTTCAACGCCAACAGTCGCGCGATCAACGCGGTCACGATCAAGGACGCGCTCTATGGCGAGATCGAGGACTCGGTGTCCGTCATCGAGGACATCGACGATCTCCTGTCGATCAACGAAGTGCGCTTCCGGGTGCTCTCCGCCGAGGACATGCTCGGCAAGGCGACGGAGCTTCGTGAACTGATAGACCGGCTGAAGAAGGTGCCTAATGCCTGGGCCGATGATGCGATGCTCGAGCGGATGGTGGAACTCGCCAAGACGACCGGCGACATCCGGCAGAACGCGCTCGTCCCGGAAGAACTCGTCTTCCGGCATGAGGCCTACTGGGCCAATCACTTCGGCGGCGTTTACGTTTTCCTGGACGAGAAGACGACGACGGTGATCTGCGATCCCTCGGTTCCGGGCTTCCGGCGGTCCAGGCCGTGGCAAGTGAGCTATATCGCTATCACCGATTACGCCCGCATCTACGATTTCCTGGCGACGACAAGTCGCTTGCAACTGCCGCAGGCATCCTGGGTGCAGGAATCCGGCCTGTTCCAGCATCGGGCGGACATGGTCATCCGCGGCCTCATCAACGAGGTTGATCCGAACGCCGATCTGATGAATGCCGACCGGATATGGCTGCAGACCTGGATCCACCGCAATGCGGCACTCGTCACGCGCGATGGGATCTATTCCTTCCTTCAGGAAATGTCGCGGGCGATCGCGGCGACGGGCACGATCAGCATGCAGGAGGTGGCGCCGGAAAATCGTTTCCTGCTGGTCCGGGCGGCGCCGCGGCATCCGGATCAATGGCTGGTCAACCGCCTGATATCGCAACTCACCCCCCGCGATTTCGTCTCGCGCTTCGTCTTCGACAAGCAGGGCTTCTATGAGTCCTACGAGCGCTACAGCGAAAAGTTCCGCGAGTATGTTGTTGCGACCCTGACCGACACATATCTCAGGGACAAGGCCGCCTTCCGCCACAAGCTCTACGGTCTCACAGAGGAATAGAAAATGTTCGATCCGATCGTTGCGTTCTTCCAGCGTGTTTTTACGGCGATCGGCCGTGGCATCGGGCTGGCGGTGGCGTGGCTTCTCTGGCCTTTCGTCGTGCTCGGCAATTGGTACCGGGCCCGTAGCTGGGTCATCAAAGGGCCGATCGCGCTGATCCTCCTGGGGCTCGTCCTCTTCTATGGTTACTTCGTCTGGCAGACGCAGGCTTGGACCAATTTCGACCCGGATTACGTCGATCGCTACAAGCTTGCCGAGCGCAAGACGCCGGCCGGCTCGCCGGTCAGCGGCCCCGGCGCGACGACGGGACAATCCGGTGCTGCCGCAACCGCCACCCAGGCTGCCGTGGCCGATCCGTCGGGCACGGACAATACGACGGAGGCTCTTGCAGTGGCGCAGCTTCCGGCTGGAACGGTTTGCCAGACCTCGGCCATCGTCGATGTCGCGGCCGATCTGATCGATCTCAGCGTCAATCAGAATGCCTGGATATCCTCGATGCTCGCCTACAAGCTCGGCCTCTTCGGGCTCGATTGGGACGATACGCCGTGGCTCGACAACAAGGCGTCGTTCCAGCGCGGCGTCAATCAGGCGGTTCGCCGCACTGCGGTCGAGCTCGTCGATTCGCTCGGTCGCGTTCGCGGCACGTCCGGCGTAAATAACGATCTGCAGAGCGCGCGCGGCAACATCCAGTTCGACGAGGAGACCTGGTATTTCGGCCTCAATCCTTTCGGCCCGAAGACTCCGACGCCGAGCTTCTATCGGGCGGCGATGCGCGATTTCCGGAAGTTCAACGTGTCGCTCGGCAAATGCGAGGCGATCTTCGACGGCCGGTCCGACAACATGGTGGAGTTCCTCGACCGCATCGCCAACGATCTCGGCAATACGTCGGCGATCATCCGCGAGCGTTCGGAATTCCACAACGGCGGCTGGTTCGACACAAGGGCCGACGATCGCTTCTGGTTCGCCTTCGGCCAGCTCTACGGCTATTACGGGATTCTGACGGCGGCCGGCGCGGACTTCGAGAATGTCGTCACGCAACGCGGTCTGACGCCGATCTATACGGAAACCCTGAGGCAGCTTCGCGCGGCATTGCGCATTCAACCGCTCATCATCTCGAATGGCCGCGAGGATGGCTGGATCATGCCGACGCATCTTGCCACCATGGGCTTCTATATCCTTCGCGTCAGGTCCAATATCGTGGAGATGCGCGACATTCTCGCGCGCTGACGGCGGGAATATAAAAGCCCACAGAGACGGATGCGGCGCACCCCGCGGGAGGTGAGGTGCGCAAATCAAAAAAGGGGGGAGCCATGGGGGAGGTGAAATCGGACATCGAGATCGCGCGCGCCGCGAAGAAGAAGCCGATCATGGAGATAGGCGCCAAGCTCGGTATTCCGCCGGAGCACCTGCTTCCCTACGGCCACGACAAGGCGAAGGTGAGCGCGGAGTTCATCGCGGCGCAGAAGGAAAAGAGAAACGGCCGCCTCATCCTCGTGACGTCGATCAACCCGACACCGGCCGGCGAGGGCAAGACGACGACCACGGTCGGTCTTGGCGATGGTCTCAACCGCATCGGCAAGAAGACGATCGTCTGCATCCGCGAAGCCTCGCTCGGACCGTGCTTCGGCATCAAGGGCGGCGCGGCGGGCGGCGGCTATGCCCAGGTCGTGCCGATGGAGGACATCAACCTTCATTTCACCGGTGATTTCCACGCCGTCACCGCGGCGCATAACCTGCTCGCGGCGCTGATCGACAACCACATCTATTGGGGCAACGAGCAGGCGATCGACATCCGCCGCATCGCCTGGCGGCGAGTGATGGACATGAACGACCGGGCGCTGCGCCAGATCATCGGCTCGCTGGGCGGCGTCGCCAACGGCTACCCGCGCGAGACGGGATTCGACATCACCGTCGCCTCGGAGGTGATGGCAATCCTGTGTCTCGCAATGGACATTCACGATCTCGAAAAGCATCTCGGCAACATCATCATCGGTTACCGGCGCGACAAGAGCCCGGTCTATGCCCGCGACATCAAGGCCGACGGGGCGATGGCCGTCCTCCTGAAGGATGCTATGCAGCCGAACCTCGTGCAGACGCTCGAGAACAATCCGGCCTTTGTCCACGGCGGGCCCTTCGCCAACATCGCCCATGGCTGCAATTCCGTGGTGGCGACGGCGACCGCGTTGAAGCTCGCCGACTATGTGGTGACCGAGGCGGGCTTCGGAGCCGATCTCGGCGCGGAGAAATTCTTCGACATCAAGTGCCGCAAGGCCGGCCTCAAGCCGGATGCCGCCGTTATCGTCGCGACCGTGAGGGCGATCAAGATGAATGGTGGCGTCAAGAAGGAGGATCTGGGGCGCGAGAATCTCGATGGGCTGAGGAAGGGATGCGCCAACCTCGGCCGGCACGTCCAGAACGTCAAGAAATTCGGCGTGCCGGTGCTGGTCGCGATCAATCATTTCACCTCCGACACGGAGGCCGAGATTCAGGCGATCAAGGACTATGTCAGAACGCTCGGATCCGAGGCGGTCCTCTGCAAGCATTGGGCCGAAGGCTCGGCCGGGATCGAAGAGCTCGCTCACAAGGTCGTCGACCTCGCCAATGCGGGCCATTCGCAGTTCTCGCCGCTTTATCCGGACGACATGCCGCTCTTCCATAAGATCGAGACGATCGCGAAGGACATCTATCACGCGAGCGAGGTCATCGCCGACAAGGTGGTGCGGGACCAGCTCAGGACCTGGGAGGATCAGGGTTACGGCCACCTGCCGATCTGTGTGGCGAAGACGCAATACTCCTTCTCCACCGATCCGAACCTGCGCGGCGCGCCGACCGGCCACGCCGTGCCGATCCGCGAGGTGCGGCTTGCGGCCGGCGCCGGCTTTATCGTCGTCGTCACGGGCGAAATCATGACGATGCCGGGCCTGCCGAAGGCGCCGTCTTCGGAGCGCATCCGTCTCAATGAGCAGGGGCTGATTGAGGGATTGTTCTGAAGCCTTTAGGTACGGTCAGCGCGAGCTCGAAACTGATTGTTGCGGCAACGACCGGCTATCACGAGAAATGGCATCTCCAAACTGCCTCGGGTGGCACCCCCCTCTGCCCTGCCGGGCATCTCCCAAGGGGGGAGATTGGCAAGATGCGCGCTCCCCGCTTCCTCTCCTTCGACGAGGCAACCGTACAAACAGAGGCCGCAATGGTGCACAGCGGTGCCTCCTTCGATCTCCCCCCTTGTGGGGGAGATGCCCTGTAGGGCAGAGGGGGGTGTCTCCATCCGCATCAAGAGTCTCGCCGTCGCGTTTCAGCCGAGGCCGACGATATAGTCGGCTTTGCCGATCGGCACGCCCTTGTGGCGGAGGATGGCGTAGGCGGTGGTGACCTGGAAGTAGAAGTTCGGCAGGACGAACTTCGTGAGGTAATCCTCGCCGCTGAGCGTCGTCTTGAAGCTTGGGAAGCTGAGCGTCACTTCGCGCGTCTCGCTGCCGTCGAGGTCATCGGGGGTCACCGTCTCCAAGAATGCAACCGTCTTGGCGATGCGCTCACGCAAGTCGGCAAAGGTCCGTTCTTCATCCGGAAAGCGCGGCACGTCAAGTGTCGTCAGCCGCGCAATGGCGTTCTTGCTCGTGTCGCTTGCCCGCTGAATCTGGCCCGCCAGCGGCAGCATGTCAGGCGCAAGCCTTGCATCGAAGAGCTCGGCAAGCGGAAGGCCGGCCTGCGAGGCGAAGGTCTCTGCTTTGTCGAGAATGCCGCTGAGGGCGGAAAAGCCACGGGTGAAGGCCGGCACGGAAAGCGTGTACATGGTCAGCGGCATGGAATTGCTCCTCGAGTAGACGGGCGATTGCAGTCAAGCGACACGGAACACTTCGGCCTGTCGCCGTTCTGCCGCTCCATAGATCGTGCCGATCGCCGATGGTTTCAATCGAGGCTGGCGACATTTCCGACCACTGCGAGGGACTTGGGGCGTTTCCTTCACCCCGCTTGCAGGGAGAAGGTGCTAACAGGCGGATGAGGGAGTTCCGCGGCCCATCGCGCCCTATCGGCAATAGCGATACCCGTTTTTCCGCTCGATGACGTCGAGATGCAGGTGGTCTTCATGTGCCTCATCGCTGCCCGGGTCGAGCACCGTTGTGAAGTAGAGGCAGGCAGAGGCGGTGACCGCACGCTGGAACGCGCCGGCCATCGTGCCATCTTTATCCCGCGGCTGAATCTCGATGATCTTGCCGTCCGCGAGAGTGAAGGAGGCGATGTCGACTGCATTGCCGCGGGCGTGCTCGGAGATCTTGCCGGTGGTGCCGTTGTTCCTCAGGCGACAGACATAGGTGGAGGCCTGGTTCAGGGCGGCAATGCGGGTGTCGGGTCCGAAAGCAGCTTTGGCGGCTGGAGTGGCGGTCTCCTTGGTCCAGCGAGCAAGCGCCAAGGCCGTTTCGCAGCGCATCATCCCGTCAGGCTTCAGGGCCACGTCCGGCAGTATGGCATCGACATCGATCGGCTTGTCGATGCCGCAGCCCTTGCCGTCATCGATGCGGTCGGCCTCGGCAAAAGTGCTGCCGAGCGACCTGAGCGCGGAGAGACAGGACGCATAGGCTTGCGGGTCTTCCTTCTCGATCTCGACGACCGGCACGGCATCGAGAGCATCATCTTTCCAGCCGGGGGGTAGCTCTCGCTCACTCCGGGTGTCGATCTTGTCCTCGCCGGTCTCATCATTCGCGCGCGGTATCGCGGGCCGCGGCGTTGGCGTCGGCTGATCGCCATCCGTTGCGGGCCTCGGTACCGGTAACGGTCCCTCCATCGGCAGGGTCGCTCCTGAAAGAACGAAGGTGGAGAGCAGTAACATTCCGGCGACGCGGCGCATGCAGGTCCTCCTATTCCGTACAGCGCCGCGCTCTGAACAGACGCGCAAAAAGATCGCTGTAACACTTCGAACCGCTGCATGCCTCCGTCCTTAGATCGATTTCGATTTAAGGCAGGATGCGGTGGCGGCCAGAACGCGAAACGCGCGAAGAAACAATCCTGTTTCAAAATGTGCTGAAACTGAGGACGAGGCCTTCGATCGTCGGAAAACTGTGTCGGCCCCACCCCTCAATATATATTGACTTTTACACTCATGTTTTTTATGTGGCCTAAAGAAGGCGGCGACAAGTCCGTCTTCCCAATTGCCGACGCCTGCCCAGCCAGCCCTTGAGTTCGCCGCTCAACAGCAAGCCCGGCCAACATCTCAAAGGACTGGTCCATGCTCAACCGGCATCATCGCCTGGCGCTTTTGGCGTGCACGGCATTCACCCTAGCTGGAACAACGATTTCTTACGCGCAATCGGCAGACGAGGCGGCCGCCGCCGCAGATAAACAGGGGCGCGTGACGGCGCTGAAGAAGCTGACCGTCAAGGGTGAAGAGAAGGAAGGCGTGGCCGACACGCCGCTCGCCGAGCGGGTCACCGAAGAAGAACTCGACAACAACCAGATATCGAGTTTCGAGGATCTGGGCAGAAGCCTCGAGCCCGGTGTGAACTTCAACCGCACGAGCGGCAGCGTCAACATTCGCGGTCTTGAGGGCGCTCGCGTGCTGACGACGATCGATGGCATTCCGATCCCCTTCCTCGATAACGGCGCGCGCGATGCAGATGGCGGCATCGACAGCTTCGATTTCGCAGCGCTCTCTACGATCGATATCGTGCGCGGCGCCGATTCCAGCCGGGCCGGCGGCGGCGCGCTCGGGGGAGCGGTGGTCCTGCGCACCCTCGAGCCGGAGGACCTGATCGGCGAAGGCAGGACCTGGGGCGGCATATTCAAATTCGCCTATGACGGCGAAGACGATAGCCTCGGCGGCTCCGCCGCCGTTGCAGCACGCTACGACAACACGGCCGTGCTGTTCCAGGGCGGCTATAAGAAAGGGCACGAACGGGAAAGCAATGGCGACGTCGGCGGCTATTTCACGACGCGTACCGAGGCTGACCCGGCCGACTACGACCAGAACAACCTTCTGTTCAAGGTCCGGCAATACACCGATAGCGGCCATACTTTCGGCTTCACTGCCGAGCGCTTCGATCGCGACAAGGATATCGATTTCATGTCCGGCCAAAGCCTCACCGGCAATTACCGGCCAGGCAACTACGACAAGCTCGACAACACCCGGCGCGAGCGCCTGTCGCTCGACTATGATTTCGAGGCCGTTGACGATGGCGCTTGGTTCGACAGCGCCTCGGCCGTTGTCTATTGGCAGAGGCTGCTTAGGGAAAACGGTATCGATGCCTACCGCAGCACGTCGGTCATCGGCGAGTATTCACGGCTCAACGAAGCCGAGGAGGAAAGTTTCGGCGCCAGCGGCTATGTCGATAAGTTCTTCGATACCGGTTTCCTGCAGCACAAGGTTACGCTTGGCGGCGACTTTGCCCTCGGGAAACTCCATCAATATTCCTCGGGTGAGGATAGCTGCGACACAACGCCGAGCCCTACCTGCAACTTCCTGCATACGAACCAGTCGGACAGCCCCGACGTCGACAGCAAGAAGTTCGGCATCTACCTGCAGGATCGCATCTCGATCGGCGATGGCCTGTTCGCGCTGACGCCGGGCCTCCGTTTCGACTGGTACGATTATTCGCCTGAGAACACCGCCGCTTATATGCGCAATCCCAACTATGACGGCCTGCCGCCCGGCCAGAGCGACTATGCCCTGTCACCGAAGCTGCTTGCGACGTATCAGGCAGCCGAACAGGTCGAGCTTTTCGCCCAATGGGCGATGGCTTTCCGGCCGCCGACCGCCGAGGAACTCTATCTGAATTACGGCGCGCCGGGCAGCTATTTGCAGATCGGCAATCCCGATCTGAAGCCCGAAACGAGCCACGGCTTCGAGGTCGGGGCGAACCTCGGCGACGAGGAGTTCGGCGCCCGCGTCAGTGCATTCTATAACAGGTACAAGAACTTCATTGACCGGATCAACTATGCGGATCCGACGTTCACCTATCCGCTCGGAATAACCGAGGCGATCAACCGCGCCAACGTCTCCATTCACGGGGTCGAAGTGTCAGGCCACAAGGTTTTCGCCAACGGCGTCCATGTGCGCACCGCGCTCGCCTATGCCTATGGCACGGATCTGGACACCGACGAGGCGCTGGGTTCAGTGCCTCCGCTGAAGGGAGTTCTCGGTGTCGGCTATGCCACGGAAACCTGGGGAACCGACGTCATCCTGACGGCTGCGATGGCCGTTTCGGACAAGTCGACCAACACTTTCAAGGCTCCGGGCTACGGCATCTTGGACGTCACCGGCTGGTGGCAATCGGAACAGATGCCGGGGCTGAGGGTGAATGCCGGCGTCTACAACGTCTTCGACAAGACCTATTGGGATGCGGTGAACACGCAGAACGCGTTCACCCAGCCGCGGGTCTATTATTCCGAGCCGGGCCGGACCTTCAAGATCTCGCTGACGCAGCGCTTCTGAGCGGTTCGGTACATCCCATCAAGCGAAAGGGCGGCTCTCGTCAGCCGCCGTTTCCATCGTCTTTTCCCGCTTGCTAAGACCCGCAAGGCACGCTAACACTTTCGCCCATGGCAAACACGCAGAACATTTCGATCTGGTGGTGGGCTCGCTGAGGCGGCCTTGACCAGTCATGCGTGATTGAGACATGAAGCCGCCCGGAGATTTCGAGGCGGCTTTTTTCGTATTCTGGCCGCGCGGAAAGACCTGGCTTTTACGGAGCGAGATGAATGGCAACGGTAATTCTGGAAGACGGCTCGGAGAGTTACACCACGAAGGGCGGCATCGTCGTTACCCGCAGGCGGCGCGACGCCTCCTACGCTGACGCGATCGCCGGTTATGTCGACAAGCTCGACGAGCGGCGTGGCGCGGTCTTCTCCTCCAATTACGAATATCCCGGCCGCTACACCCGCTGGGACACAGCCGTCGTCGACCCGCCGCTTGCCATCTCCTCCTTCGGTCGCTCGCTCTGGATCGAAGCCTATAACGGGCGGGGCGAGGTGCTGCTGGCGCTGATTGCCGAGCATCTGAAGACTATCGCCGACATCACGCTCGGTGCATTCACCACCCGCCGCCTCGATCTCACCATCAACGAGCCCGATCGTGTCTTCACCGAGGAAGAGCGCTCGAAAATGCCGACCGTCTTCACCGTCCTTCGTGCGGTGACGAACCTCTTCCATTCGGAGGAGGATTCGAGTCTCGGTCTCTACGGCGCCTTCGGCTACGACTTAGCCTTCCAGTTCGACGCGATCGAGCTCACGCTGAAGCGACCCGACGACCAGCGCGACATGGTCCTCTTCCTGCCGGACGAGATCCTGGTCGTCGATCATTACGCGGCCAAGGCCTGGATCGACCGTTACGATTTCGCCAAGGAAGGGCTTTCGACCGAGGGCAAGGCGGCGGATATAGCTCCCGAGCCGTTCCGGATGGGCGACAGTATCCCGCCGCATGGCGACCACCGTCCAGGCGAATATGCCGAACTCGTCGTCAAGGCCAAGGAGAGCTTCCGCCGCGGCGATCTCTTCGAAGTCGTGCCGGGCCAGAAGTTCTATGAGCGCTGCGAGAGCCGGCCTTCGGAGATATCGAACCGGCTGAAGGCCATCAACCCGTCGCCCTATTCCTTTTTCATTAATCTCGGCAACCAGGAATATCTCGTCGGCGCCTCGCCCGAAATGTTCGTGCGCGTTTCCGGCCGCCGCATCGAGACCTGCCCGATCTCCGGCACGATCAAGCGCGGCGACGATCCGATCGCCGACAGCGAACAGATCCTAAAGCTTCTGAACTCGAAGAAGGACGAGTCCGAGCTCACCATGTGTTCGGACGTCGACCGCAACGACAAGAGCCGCATCTGCGTGCCGGGTTCGGTGAAGGTGATCGGCCGGCGCCAGATCGAGATGTATTCGCGGCTGATCCACACAGTCGACCATATCGAAGGGCGGCTGCGCGACGACATGGACGCCTTCGACGGATTCCTGAGTCACGCTTGGGCAGTCACGGTCACCGGCGCGCCGAAGCTCTGGGCGATGCGCTTCATCGAGAACCATGAGAAGAGCCCGCGTGCCTGGTACGGCGGCGCGATCGGCATGGTCGGCTTCAACGGCGACATGAACACCGGGCTGACGCTGCGCACCATCCGCATCAAGGACGGGATCGCCGAGGTGAGGGCGGGCGCGACGCTGCTCTACGATTCCAGTCCGGAAGAAGAAGAAGCCGAAACCGAACTGAAGGCCTCCGCCATGATCGCAGCCATCCGCGACGCGAAATCCGCCAACAGCGCCAAGGCGGCGCGCGACGTCGCCGCCGTCGGCGCCGGTGTCAACATCCTGCTTGTCGACCACGAGGACAGCTTCGTCCACACGCTCGCGAACTATTTCCGCCAGACGGGCGCTACAGTGACCACCGTGCGCACGCCGGTCGCCGAGGAAATCTTCGACCGGGTCAAGCCGGACCTCGTCGTGCTTTCGCCCGGCCCCGGTACCCCGAAAGACTTCGACTGCAAGGCGACGATCAAGAAGGCGCGGGCGCGCGACCTGCCGATCTTCGGCGTCTGCCTCGGCCTGCAGGCGCTCGCGGAAGCATATGGCGGCGATCTTCGTCAGCTCGCGATCCCGATGCATGGGAAGCCCTCGCGCATCCGCGTGCTGGAGCCCGGCATCGTCTTCTCGGGCCTCGGCAGGGAAGTGACGGTCGGGCGTTACCACTCGATCTTTGCCGATCCTTCCAGCCTGCCGCGCGAGTTCATGATCACGGCCGAAAGCGAGGACGGCACGATCATGGGCATCGAGCACATGAAGGAGCCGGTGGCGGCCGTGCAGTTCCATCCGGAATCGATCATGACGCTTGGCGGCGACGCTGGCATGCGGATGATCGAGAACGTGGTGGCGCATCTTGCCAAGCGAGCGAAAGTCAAGGCGGCCTGACACCTGGCTTCACGGCTGCTTGCGAGAACGTTTGGACGAGAATGCAGATCGGCGACAAGCCCCTTTGACAAGACGGTCGTTATTGCCCATATGGTTCACGAAAATCCGCCTGCGCGAAAACCCGCGCGGGCGGTTTTGCGTTTGAATGGGCATGCATTTGCAACTCGTTTGCATCTGCACGAGGAATGAAGATGACCGCGTCCGACAATCGAACAGTCCTGAGGCTCGCCTTCTGGGGCATACCGCTATCGCTCGGTGTGATGGCGCTGAAGATGCTCGCCTGGTGGGTGACCGGTTCCGTGGCGCTGTTGTCGGATGGGCTGGAGTCGATCGTCAATGTGATTGCCGCGGTAATCGCTTATGCGATGATCGGCTATGCGGCGAAGCCTGCCGATGCCGGTCACCCGTTCGGGCATCACAAGGCGGAGTATTTTTCCGCCGTCATCGAAGGCGTGCTGATTGTTGTGGCCGCACTGCTGATCCTAAGTGAGGCGATAGCTGAGATGATGGCGCCGCGGCTCTTGAACGCACCGGCCCTCGGTCTTGCGATCAATTTCGGCGCCGGCATTGTCAACGCGATCTGGGCCTATGTGCTGATCCGGGCGGGAAGGGTGCATCGCTCTCCGGCCCTGAGCGCCGATGGGCATCATATTCTCTCTGACGTCGTAACCTCCGCTGGCGTGCTCGTCGGCCTTCTTCTTGCCATCGCCACCGGCTACGCAGTGCTTGACCCTCTGCTCGCGATTGTCGTCGCCGGCAATATCCTGTTGCAGGGCTGGAAAGTGATCTCGCGTTCGATCGACGGGCTGATGGACAAGGCCGTCCCGGCGGAGGAGGAAGAGGCGATCAAGCAGGCGATCGCCGCTAATGCCGGCGGATCGCTGGGCGTTCATGACCTCAAGACGCGGCAGGCGGGGCCTGCGACTTTCGTGGATTTTCACATGGTCGTGCCGGAGGCGATGCCGGTGGGCGATGCGCATGATATATGCGACCGCATAGAGGACGCCATCCGCGCCGTTCATCCGGGCGCGAGGATCGCCATCCATGTCGAGCCGGAAGGCGAAAAGGCGCACGGTGTGCGCGTCAAGGTCAGCAGTGGAGCATCACGGAAATGACGAAGACAGACGTATCAGGACTTTCACAGCTCGGGGCAAAGGTCGATCTGCCGCAAAGCCCGGAGGAGGCGGTGCTCGAAAGGGTTCCGAGCAGCCACGCCGGCACGGGTTTCGTCGTCCGCTTCACCGCCCCGGAATTCACTTCTCTCTGCCCGATGACCGGACAGCCGGACTTCGCCCACATCGTCATCGACTATGTGCCGGATGGTTGGTTGGTCGAATCGAAGTCGCTCAAGCTGTTTCTGCATTCCTTCCGCAACCACGGCGCTTTCCACGAGGATTGCACGATCGAAATCGCCAAGCGGCTGGTGTCGCTGCTTTCGCCGAAGTGGCTGCGGATCGGTGCCTATTGGTATCCGCGCGGCGGCATCCCTATCGACGTCTTCTGGCAGACGGGCAATCCGCCCGAAGGCGTCTGGTTGCCGGACCAAGGTGTGCCGACCTATCGCGGGCGGGGGTGATGGCGCTTGCCTAGGCCGTTTTCATGAGCGAGCGAGATCTTGCCGCCGAAAGGCTGCTCCCGACGCCACCCGTGGGTAGGGAGTGGACGCCGATTCGCCATGGCGAATCCGGCGATCGCGTTTATCGCCGTAGCGACGGTGCCGCCTATGCCAAAATTGCGAGCGGCAAGGCCGCGGCACTGCTCAAGGGAGAGCGTGATCGTGTTGCGTGGCTTGCGCCATTCGCGGCAGAGCATGCGGCATGTCTCGTGCTCAGGGCCATTCCGGGCGTGCCGGCAAGCGAGCTCGCCGCCCCCGACCTCAAGAAAGCACGGCCGTCGATCGCGCGGCAGTTGAAGGCGCTGCACGAATTGCCAGCGGAAGCGTGCCCCTTCGAGCGGCGCCTCGCTTCGATGTTCGACCGTGCCGCGGACGTTGTCGCCCGCGATGCAGTCAACCTGGACTTCCTCGCCCCCGAGGATCTGAACGTTCGGTCGAGCGAGCTGCTTGCGGCGCTCAGGACCGAGTTGCCGAAGCGCCTGGCGGAGGAGCCCGGCGACCTCGTGATCTGCCATGGCGATGCGTGTCTGCCAAACTTCATGATCGATCCGGAAACACATCGCTGCACGGGGATCATCGATCTTGGCCGCCTCGGAACCGCGGATCGATATGTCGATTTTTCGCTTCTTCTGGGAAATGCCCGGGAAAGCTGGACCGCACCGGGCGACGCGCAGGCGGCTCGGGACTGCCTTTTCGACATTCACGGCATCTCCAATCCGGACGAAGGCCGGCTCGCCTTCTATCTTCGGCTGGATCCGCTGACCTGGGGATGATGAGCAAGGCGGTGTCTCACCATCAGGCTAAAAGTGCTTTGGACAGGCCGATCTTTTCGAGGTCGGTTTCGAGTATGGGATCAAAGGCGACCTTCCTCCAGAGCATTCGGTAGCCGAGATGCTGATAGAGCCGAAGCGCCCGTTCATTCGCTGCCGCCACGTGAATTCGAGCTTCCGTGTATCCCCGATCGGCGATTTGCGATTCGAGCGCCCTTATGAGGGCCGACGCGGCGCCCCGTCCTTCGAAGGCGGGAGCCACCCAGACGTCGCTGATGGTGTCGTCAGCATGCTCGCAGGCGCCGAGGCCGGCGGGTTCTCCGTCGATTTCAGCGACCAGAACGCGAGAACTCAGTTCTTGCACGAACGGCAGGAACGGATTGCTTTGTCCGATCTTCACCGCAACATGCACCGGTACAAGCGGCTTTATGCCCTTGCGCCATGCCGCAAGACCGATTTGAGCGAGAGCGTCCGCCTCATCCGGAAGGGCGGAACGGACCAGTATCATCGGGATTTCCTTTGTGAAGGGGCAGGGGCTTGCCACGGCCCCTTCGATTAGCTTCCGCGTGATCAGCCGAAGATCAACGCCGCGCCGGTCATCGCGGTCGCAGCACCGAGAATGCGAGCGAAGATGTCTCGGCCCGAAAATCGGGCGAGGCCGACGCCAAGGCTGACACCCGCAATGTGCAGAAGAGCGGTCGCGGTCATGAAGCCTGCGGCAAAGGACCAGGCGCCAGCCGTTCCCAGCTCCCCGCCATGGGCATGGCCATGAAAGAGCGCGAAGGCCGCGACCACGGCCGTGGCCGCCGTCCCGCCGAGCCGGGCCGCCGTCGCGACGACAAGCCCGAGCACGACCACCGAAGCGAGGATCGCCGGCTCGACGAAGGGCAGGGGAGCGCCCGCGAAGGCAAGGGCGAAGCCGAGCGCCATCGCTGCGACAAAGGCAACTGGCACGGTCAAGAGCGCCCGTCCGCCGATCTGGGCGGCCCAAAGCCCGACGGCAATCATCGCCAGCACGTGGTCGGCGCCGAAAAGCGGATGGGAAAGGCCCGCCATCAGAGAGCCGTGCTCGGTGGGGCTGACATGGGCGAAGGCGGGTGCGGCGGAGGCGCCGAGCGCCGTCGCGATGATAAGGATCTGTTTCTTCATTCTGGTCCCCACTGGTCGCAGGCCCGGGAGGCGGGCTGTCTTCTGGATCACGGTTCGGCATCATGCCGGTTCGTGAACTATTTCTCGCGGTCAAAAGCGGTTCGCAGGCGTTGCACCTTGCGCTCCCGTTTCGATGACCCGTTGATCTTATTGAGCTTTGCTGGTCTGTCCATACGGCATTTGGCGGTCTTTCGCATTTACCATGGTGAAAGCGCCGGTCGTTCGAACCTGTCTTCGCCCTCCCGTTTGCATTGTTTTCGCTGCCGAGTCGCATTATCTGACTTTGAAGGCATTTGATGAGGAGTCCGAGAATGCGGAACGACGACGAACAGGAAGAAAAAAAGACCGAATTGCCGCTCGGCAAGGAAACGGAGGCGAACCTTTTCAAGTCGCGTTCGATCTTCATCTACGGAACGATCAACCAGGAACTGGCGCAGAAGGTCTGCTCACAGCTCGTGGCACTTTCCGCGGCCAGCGACGACGATATCCGCATCTTCGTCAACTCACCCGGCGGCCACGTCGAGTCCGGCGACAGCATCCACGACATGATCAAGTTCGTGAAGCCGAAGGTCTGGACGATCGGCACCGGTTGGGTGGCGTCCGCGGGCGCGCTCATCTATGTCGGTCCGCCGAAGGAGCGGCGCCTCTGCCTGCCGAACACCCGTTTCCTGCTGCACCAACCGTCGGGCGGCACGCGCGGAATGGCCTCCGACATCGAGATCCAGGCGCGCGAGATCATCAAGATGAATGAGCGTCTGAACCGCATTTTCTCCGAAGCGACCGGCCAGCCCGTCGAAAAGATCGCCAAGGACACGGATCGCGACTACTGGCTCGGTGCAGAAGAGGCCAAGGCCTACGGCCTTGTCTCGCGGATCATCACGTCGATTGCGGACATCTGACGCAGATTTCGAGGGCGGATCGCCCCTCAACGCCTGCCGGCCCCTTCTCCCCGCTGGCGGGGAGAAGGGGACTCGCGGCAACCGCTTCGCTCCAAATCCCTCTCCCCGCGTGCGGGGAGAGGGATTTGGGTGGGGGGCAAACAAGAGCTGAGTCGACAGGCGCGCCACACGCATCAGCTCCCTTGCTCCGGCCCGCCAAGCCGTGTATAGGCTTCCCCATGACTCAGGCGAACGCACCCAAGATCGCTGCGATCTTCTCCGGACACGATGACAATCGTGCCCCTTCGCGCGCCTTCGCCTCGCTTCTTCTTCTCGGCCTTATTCGCGGTTGCCGGGTTCGCTGAGGAGCGCCCGGCGGCCGAAAAGCCTTGCCGGCACATGCTCCTCGAAATCCCAAAAAACGCTTAAACAAATGGCGTGGCTCCCGGCGGCATCGGCCATCGCAATATCCCTCATGATCGGCTATTGCATGCGGCAAGCTACGCTCCAGTGACGAAGAGAAGCTGCACATGATTGTGAAATCGCATCCCATCAAGGTCGGCATGCCCGAGGCGGCTGTGAAATATCAGCCCTATCCGCAGATCACCCTGCCGGACCGTACCTGGCCATCCAAGACGATCACCAAGGCGCCCATCTGGTGCTCGGTGGATCTGCGCGACGGCAACCAGGCGCTTGTCGATCCGATGGGACACGACCGCAAGGCGCGCATGTTCCATCTGCTCGTGGACATGGGCTTCAAGGAAATCGAGATCGGTTTCCCGTCTGCCTCCCAGACGGATTTCGACTTCGCCCGCTGGTGCGTCGAGGAGGGCAACGTGCCCGCCGACGTATCGCTGCAGGTACTGGTGCAGTGCCGGCCGGAACTGATCACGCGCACCTTCGAGGCGCTTGAGGGTGCGCATAGGCCGATCGTGCATTTCTACAATTCGACCAGCGAGCTGCAGCGCCGTGTCGTGTTCGGCAAGGATGTGGCCGGCATCAAGCAGATCGCGACCGATGCAGCCAAGATGATCACCGATATGGCGGCGAAGGCCGGCGGTGGCTATCGCTTCGAATATTCGCCGGAAAGCTTCACTGGCACCGAGCTCGAAGTGGCCTTGGAGATCTGCAATGCGGTTATCGAGATCGTCAGGCCGACGCCGGACAACAAGCTGATCATCAACTTGCCCTCGACGGTGGAGATGGCGACGCCGAACGTCTATGCCGACCAGATCGAGTGGATGTGCCGCAATCTCGACAATCGCGAAAACCTCCTGGTCTCGCTGCATCCGCACAACGACCGCGGCACCGGTATCGCCGCTACCGAGCTCGGCCTCATGGCCGGAGCCGATCGCGTCGAAGGCACGCTCTTCGGCAATGGCGAGCGTACGGGCAATGTCGACGTCGTGACGCTGGCGCTGAACATGTTCACCCAGGGCGTCGATCCGAAGCTCGACTGCTCGGACATCGAGCGGATCAAGGAGGTCTACGAGTATTCGAACCAGATGGTCATTCCGGAACGGCATCCCTACGTCGGCGAGCTGGTCTACACCGCTTTCTCCGGATCGCATCAGGATGCGATCAACAAGGGCATGAAGGCGATAAAGCAGGCCAATAAGCCGATCTGGGAGGTGCCCTATCTGCCGATCGATCCGCGCGACGTGGGCCGCAGCTACGAGGCGATCATCCGCATCAACTCCCAGTCGGGAAAGGGCGGCATCGCTTATATCCTGCAGGAGGACTACGGCATCAACCTGCCGCGCAACCTGCAGATCGAGTTCCGCGAGGACATCCAGCGCATCACCGACGAGGAAGGCAAGGAACTGCCGTCGAAACGCATCCATCAGCGCTTCATCGAGCGCTATGTCGAGCAGCCCGGCGCGCGCATCAAGTTCGTCGATCACCACACCTACCCGGTGGGCGAGCACAAGGGCCTGCGCGTCGTCGCCGCCGAGATCACCGACAGGGGCGAGACCAAGCGCATCGAAGGCAAGGGTACCGGCCCGATCGACGGCTTCATCAACGCGCTCTCAATCTATCTCGGCATCGAGCTCTCGGTGGCGGATTATTCCGAACACTCGCTGCAGCACGGCTCGAACGCCGCAGCGATCGCCTATGTGGAGGTCGAGTATCCGGGCGGCACGCTGTTCGGTGTCGGCATCAACACCAACATCGTCGCCGCGTCATTGGAGGCGATCGTCTCGGCCGCCAACCGCGTGTTGGAGGTGATGGGGAAATGAGGCCCTGATGGCCGCGGTGAGTCAAGGCTGCCCCTCTCCTCGGGTTTAACCCGAGGACTAACCCTCTCCCCGCAGGCGGGGAAAGGGGACTGAGAGGGTGCGGCGAGTCCCTTCTCCCCATCAGAATGGGGAGCGGGTAGCCCGCAGGCCGGATGAGGGGCAAAGTCCGCGCCTCTTTCAATTCAAATAAGGGCCGCCGCCGTTTCAGCGAAGTCCTGCAGCGCGACGTTCGAAGACGGCCCGACCATCACGAAGGACGCGCCGTTCCGCTGCCAGGAGACGAAGCCCAAATCTCCGCGGATGGTCTCGCCGAATTCGCCGGATTGCTGCCCGTCGCCTTGCTTGAGGAAGCAGATGGCGAAGACCTCGCCCTCGCGATCGCGATAGACGAGCTGCGCGACGGGCTTGCCCTCGACGACCAGAAGTCTGGCGCCCTCGAAGGTCAAGCCCTTGTGGCTCAAGTCGGGGATATTGAAGGTCACGCCGACGCTTGCAACGAGCCAGGATTTGATCTTGTCCGCCTCGGAAGCCGGCAACTCGACGAGGTGCTCCTTCTGGCGCGAATAGACGCGATGGTACTCGGCAATCTCGTCGAGCCAGGAGCGTTCATTGGCCTGGCGCATCGGTTCGGCGATGCGGGTCGTACTGCCAAGAATGAAGCCTGCGGCGCCGCCAAGCAGAACGAGGACAGTGGAGGCGGCCGCGATGCGGGGCCACATGTGGGCGCTTCGCCTCGGAAGATTGGCCGTAGCGACGCGCTCCGACCTCGGGCTGATGCCGGACCCCTGCTTGATCTGGCGCACCAGCGCCAGTGGAACCGGGTCATGAAGAAAGTCCTCGAAGGCATTGTTGCCAAAGGCACTTCCCGCTTTCAGCTTCTCGAGCAGCGCTCTCGCCTCGTCGTCACGCGCCAGGAGCGCGTCGAGTTCGGATTTTTCGGGCTCGCCCAGTTCGCCGTCGATATAGGCGGACAACCGCACTTCAAGCGCTAGACCCTTCGTCTGCAGCAACGGTCAGGCCCTCCTTTCCGTATTCTCGGACAGCATGGCGGCAAGCCGGAGCCGCGCCGTCGACAACCTGCTCATCACCGTGCCGATCGGAATGCCGAGGATTGCCGCCGTCTCTCGATAGCTGTGACCCTCGACATTGACGAGCAGGAACACGCTGGCGAGCCCCTCCGGCATGGAGAGGATCATCTTCTGCACCTGATTGGCGTAGACTGCCTTTTCGGCCGCCGCCTCGATATTCAGCTCGTCCTGCTCCAGAATATCGATAAGCCCGCCACCACCGCGGACCTTGCGTTTGCGGACCTCGTCGACCCAGAGATTGCGCGTCATCGCGTAAATCCAGCTTTCGAGCCGCCCCTCGCCATTCCACAGGTGGCTGCGCGCGATAGCGCGCTCGCAAGCCTCCTGGACGAGGTCGTCGGCATCGGCGGCATTGCGCGTCAGCGTCATCGCGAAGCGGCGCAACTTGGGCAGCAGGCTGACCAAATCGCGTCGGAAATCCTTCATTTCTGCCGCTGGGCGCATTGTTCTTCCAGTGAGACGTACCGGATCATGCGTCTATTCGCGATGCGGACGCATCAGCATGATATGAAACATTTGATCCGAAGTCTGCAAGGGAAGAGCCGGAACGGAAAGAGGTTTTTCCGTTCCGGCGCCGGTTTCCCACCGCCCGCATTCAAATCCCCGACGGCGCTATGCGCCAACGCGTCAATAGGCGCGAACACCTCCGAGGGACTGCAACAGTGCCTGGTAAGCCCAGGTGTTTTCGCCGCCGCGATCGCGGATTTCGATGAGCTGAACCTTTGCTTCCTCGATCCGCCCCTGCTCGACGAAGGCTTGCCCCATATAGGAGCGCGCGAGGATATAGTTCTCGTCTGCCTGCAGCGCACGCCGATAAAATTGCATGCCGAGTTCCATGCGGCCGGCCTTGCGGTTGGCGTAGCCGAGATAGTTCAAGACGCGGGCGCTCTGCTGCTCCTTCATCGCGCCGAGCACCTTGATCGCGTTCTCATATTGGCCGGCATAGGCGAATTCGCGGGCAGCATCGAACAGGATATCGTCGCCGAGATCGCTTCTCTTCGCTTCGACGCATCTGTTTCTTTTGGCGTCCCAGACCTGGCCGTTCTTGCATTGGGTGGTCGTCTTCGTTTTCTTCGGCGGCTCGCTGTTGTCTTCGCCGACGGCCAGCGCGGCCTGACCCATTGCCGAGGCCAAGAAGGCTGCAAGGGTGAAGAGAATCGCTTTTCGGTTCATCTGCCTGTCTCCTGTGAACATCGCGCGGGCGTTGGCGAACCCAGTTCCACCGTAGGTCGATTGCCCCCGAACGCGATTAAGACGCATCAGTCTCGCTGATTATTCGCTCGGACCTGAATTTCCGTCGACGAAGACCTATGTGGTCACTTCACGAGCCGCTTTAGAAGCGCGTCGTTTCGGCCAGCGTCACGCCCTTGGCGTCGGCACCGAGTGCGTAGCGTTCCCGGGTCAGATGCCAGTCCCCCGGTCCGCCGGTCACCGAGAAGAGGTTGTAGGCGGCGACGGGCTTGCTGCCGCCGGGCCCCTGCGATGCCGACGCGATGCCAACGACCGGCACGGGTGCCGCATGCCCCTTGAGCCAATAGACCGTATTGAGATGCGTGTGACCGTGCAGGACCAGTTCGGCGCCGCCGGAAGAGATGGTCGCGGCGAAACGGCGGATGCCCATCATGCGCTTGTGCATCGAGGTTGCGCCGCGGATCGGCGGGTGATGGATCATGACGATGCGGAAGAGCCCGGCCTCGCCTGCGGCACGCAGGAGATTGACGGTCGCTCGCGCCTGCCGCGGACCGAAGTAACCGCTGGCGGCGAAAGGCGGGGTGGCAACGGCCGTCGAGCAGCCGATAAGCGCCACCGGCCCGCGCACCCGCATATAGGGGAAACAGGCATGGTTCTTCAGCCACCCGGATGGGCTATCGTCGCTGCGCATGTAGGGATACCAGGCGCGCGTTATCTTTTCATAGGCGCCTGGCACATAGGCGTCGTGATTGCCCGGCACGACGGAGATGTCGCGCGGGTCGCCGGCCTCCGCGAGCCAAGCGGTCACCGCCTCGATCTCCAAGGACGAGGCTAGATTGACGAGGTCCCCGGTGATTGTCAGGTGATCCGGCTGGCGCTTTTCGATGTCCTCCATCAGGCAGTCGAGCGTGCCGGGGAAGAGATGACGCACCCGGTTCCTGTGCCAGTTGACGAAGCCGGTGATCCGCTTGGAGGCAAGTTCACGGAGAGTGAGGTCCGGCAGGGGCCCGAGATGGACGTCCGATATATGCGCAAGTTTGAACATCAACTCCGTCTAGCGCATATTCCAGGTCAGGGGAATCACTTGAACGGATTATCCCGGATGGCCTAAAGCGCCGCGCTCCGATGTAAGGGATCGTAGGGTAGCAGGAGAGAAGCACATGGACGAGAACCGCCGGCAGGAGTTGCTTAACTGGCGGCTCCGCCTGTTGACGCGGTTCGCCCATGTCTACTTTGCTTTCGCACGCGGCATGACGCTCGGGGTTCGGGCCGCGTGTTTCGATGACGAGGGTCGTGTCTTCCTCGTCAGGCACTCCTACCTTCCCGGCTGGCATTTCCCCGGCGGCGGCCTCGACCGTAACGAAACGGCGGTGGAGGGGATCGTTCGCGAGCTCAGGGAGGAGGGCAATCTCATGCTGACGACAGGGCCGCTGCTCTTCCAGGTCTACTACAACCGGCGCACCAGCAGGCGCGATCACGTCATCTTTTTCCGTTGCGACAATGTTCGCCAAGAGCAGCCGAAGCTCCCCGATTTCGAAATCGCCGCGGCGGACTTCTTTTCGCTTGACGAACTCCCAGCGGAGACGACGCCGGCGACCCGGCGCCGCCTCACCGAACTTGCGGGAGCGGCGACACCGGATACATTCTGGTAGGCAGTTCCTACTTCCAGTCTAAAGATCATCTCGCCCGTGCGGAGCGCCGAGGTCGACGACCGGCCCCACCGGCACGATGCCGGTCGGATTGATCATGGTGTGGCTCCGGTAATAGTGCTGCTTGATGTGGTGCATGTTCACCGTCTCGGCGACGCCCGGCACCTGATAGAGATCGCGCAGATAGCCATGAAGATTCGGATAGTCGGCGAGGCGACGGATATTGCATTTGAAGTGACCGACATAGACCGGATCGAAGCGGAGGAGCGTCGTGAACAGGCGCCAGTCGGCCTCGGTTCTGTTGTTGCCGAGCAGATAGCGCCGTGAGGCGAGACGGCCTTCGAGCTCATCCAGCATGGCGAAGAGGGCAGTCACGCTCTCCTCATAGGCCGCCTGGCTCGTCGCGAAACCGGCCTTGTAGACGCCGTTATTGACGGCGTCGTAGATGCGCGCGTTCAACGCATCGATTTCCGCCCGCAGTTCTTTCGGACAGAAATCCTCGGTCGAGCCGGTGAGATAGTCGAAGGCCGAGCTGAACATCCGGATGATTTCGGCGGACTCGTTGGAGACGATCGTGTTCTTCTGCTTGTCCCAGAGAACCGGCACGGTCACCCGGCCGGAGTAGATGGGATCGGCGCGCACATAGATCTCCCAAAGGGTGCGCGAGCCGAAGAGGTGGTCGGCGGTACCGCCGTTCTCGCCCCCACGTTCATCGCCCTTGAATTCCCAGCCGTTCGCCTGCATCAGCGGATCGACGATCGAGAGCGAGATGATGTCTTCGAGTTTCTTGAGCTTGCGGAAGATCAGCGTGCGATGGGCCCAGGGACAGGCGAGCGAGACGTAGAGATGATAACGGCCTGCTTCCGCCTTGAAGCCGCCCTTGCCGGAAGGGCCGGGGGATCCGTCGGCGGTGACCCAGTTACGGAACTGCGACTCGCTGCGCTTGAAATGGCCGTTGGTTGCACGCGTGTCGTACCAGACGTCCTGCCAGACGCCATCCACCAGCCTGCCCATGGGCGAACTCCTTCACTCGTTTCCTTAACCGAAGATAGCGCGCCGAGGCGCCGCCGATAGGGGCGAAATTCAGAACAGTGCGTTTTCGGCTTTGACAGATGGCGATTTTCTGGTATCGGCGATCCGTTAGCTTTTTCACGTTCGGAAACGACCTTAACCATGATCCTGTCGGGAAGCCCGCGACGACGCTGATGCTGAAACACCCTTTCGGGTGAAGCCATCCTTGTGTTCGTTCGCATGCCGGTTCTCGATATCCATGAAAAAGCACGATCTCGTCTATCTGACTGAAGACGCGTCCCACGACGCAGCCATCGAAATCATCAATGAAGAAGCCTTCGGCCCAGGCCGCTTCGCCCGTGCTGCCGCGCGGATTCGCGAGCAGGGGCCGCATGACCGGTCGCTTTCCTTCATCTGCGCCGACGACGGCGAGACGATCGCTTCCGTGCGGATGACGCCGGTGATCGCCGGGTCCGTCCGGGGACACCTTCTCGGTCCTCTTGCCGTGCGGCCGTCGCACAAGAACAAGGGCATCGGCCGCGAACTGGTGCGCATCGCAGTCGAGGCCGCGCGGCGGAGGGGGTCCGAGGCGGTGATCCTCGTCGGCGATCCGCCCTACTACCAGCCGCTCGGCTTCGAGAAGGTGCGCTACGGAGCGCTCGAATTCCCCGGTCCGGTCGATCCGGCCCGGGTGCTGGTCGTGCCGATCGCGGCGGACGTTCACACGCGGCTCGAAGGCGTGATCGCCTGGCGGGATGACGGCGTGGCGCCTGCTGCTGAATTCGTCGCGCAAACCGCGACAGGCGCCGCAGCCTGAAGGTAAACCGCTCACATCAGCCTAGTCGGCGTCCATGACCACGGATGACCGGGTCTGATTGGAACCAAGGGTTTTTCTCCCCTCGTCATCCTCGGTTAAGCCCGAGGATGACGACCGTGGAGGTTGTACCGATGAGGTTCGAAACCGTGACGAACAGCGAGCCGTGGGATCAGACAGTTTTGAGCGTGAACACGTCCAGAAGGTGATCTCCCACGTTCTGCTCCTGCAGCGACCAGCCGAGCCCCTCATAAAAACGCCTTCTTGCAGGTAGCGCGCAGAGATAGGCAGTCTCGGCGCCGGTGGCGAACGCGGCCAGTGCGGCATGGCGGACGATCGCGCCGCCGATGCCGAGCCGTTGAAATGGCGGATCGACCCAGACGGCGGCGACCCAGGGCGTATACTGCGGCCGCTCTTCCATGTCGGAAACGATAACGGAAGCGGTGCCGACGAAGGTCGAGCCGTGGTGAGCGACGAGCGCGAAGGGCAGCGGGGCGCTGTTGAAATTATTCTGGACCAGCCCTGTGATGTGCTCCAGCGGATATCCATTCGGCTTCCACCACGCCCGCCAGACGCGATCGGCCACCTCCGCCGCAAGATGCGGCACGACGCGCAGATCGGAGATCGTTATCTCGCTGCCGCTCACCGGCCCTCGCGATACCAGGTCGTGGAGATGAGGAAGAGCAGCGCGGCGAGGCCGAAGAGACCCGCGAAGAGCGACAGCGAATTGACGCCCTTCAGCACCGTCTCGTCGGTCATGCGCAGCGACAGGCGCTCATCATCAGCGACGCGCACCGCGCCGCGAACCGGCAGGATCGAAGGGAGATCGACCGGTCCGTCGGCGTCCGCCAGCCGGCGGACAAGCCCCTTCGTCTTTTCCGCCCAGGGCTTCAGCCTTTCCTCCGTCGAGATCGCCGCCTTGAACTCCGGCGCGTCGACATTGCCGACATGGACGAGCGTCGTCAGCTCGTCATTGGCCACCTCGAAGAGGCCGATTTCATCGCTCTTGACCTCTGCCTTGTAGAGGCCCGGCTCGCGTTCGGTAAGGGTGACCTCCTGGGTCCTTCCGGACGGATAGGTGAGCGTCGCCTGGCCGGGGTCTCCCTCGATCGTTTGACGGGTGATCTCCAGTGTCCGGCCGAGGGCGCGTGCGGTGAGCGCCTCCTCTTCGAGCGCCGGCTCCTGCATCAGCCAGTGGGCGGTGCGGCGATAGAGCGAAATGTGCGGTCCGCCGCCTTCGAAGCCGCGTGCCCAGAGCCAGCCCTGGTCGGAGAGCAGCATCGCAACACGCCCCTTGCCGACGCGGTTGAGGACGAGCAGCGGCTTTCCGTCCGCCGCTTCCATTACCGTCTGGCCGAGAGGCCGGTCGACGTCGACGGTGCGGAACCAGCGGCCCCAGGCCGGCGGCTCGCTCGATGCGCCTTCGAGGCCGCGCGTGACCGGATGCTTCTTTCCCTCCTCGGAAAGCCGCGGGAAGAAGGCCGTTTCGGTCATAACGCCGGTGGGGGTCGCGGGCAACACGGCCGAAAGCGGAGTGGCAGCGATCGAATCATTGCCGGCGTGCTCCGGTCCCGCGGCAATCAGCAAGGCGCCGCCGTTCTGAACGTACTGCGCGATGTTGTCGTAGTAGAGGATCGGCAGCACGCCGCGGTGCTGGTAGCGGTCGAAGATGATGAGATCGAACTCGCTGATCTTGTCGACGAAAAGCTCGCGCGTCGGAAAGGCGATGAGCGAGAGCTCGTTGATCGGCGTGCCGTCCTGCTTTTCCGGCGGCCGCAAGATGGTGAAGTGCACGAGATCGACCGCGGCGTCGGATTTGAGGAGATTGCGCCAGGCTCGCTCGCCGGCATGCGGCTCGCCGGAAACGAGCAGCACGCGCAGGTTCTCGCGAATGCCGTCGAGCACGTGGACGGCGCGGTTGTTCGCCTCCGTCACTTCGCCGGCGACAGGATTGACGGCGAATTCAAGGATGTTGTTGCCGCCGCGCGGGACGGTGAAACTGAACGGTACGTCCGTCCCCGGTTCCGCGAGCTCGGTGGCGATCTCGTTGCCGTTGAGACGGATCGTGACCTCGGCGCTGCCACCGGGCGCCGCTCCTTCGTCCACAACCCGGAACGTCAGTTTCTGCTGTTCGCCGACAATGCCGAAGCGGGGCGCGCTCACGATTTCGATGCGCCGGTCGAACTCGTCCGGCCGCCCGGTGATCAGTCCATGAATGGGCGCATCGAAGCCGAGCTTCTGGTTCACGTCCGGCACATCGTGGATCTGACCGTCGGTGATGAAGACGGCGCCGCCGACGCGGGCGGGCGGCACATCGGCCAGTGCCGTTGTGAGAGCGCCGAAGAGCTTCGTCGAGGGAGCTTCGCTCTCCTCGCCGTCGGCGGCCTCGACGATGCGCGTCTCGATCTGGGGAAAGCGGGCAAGACGTTCCTTGAGATCGGCGAGCGCCCGGTCGGTCTGTTCGCGGCGGTCGCCATTCTCCTGGCTCTGGCTGCGGTCGACAACCACAGCGACGATGGTCGAGAGCGGCTGGCGCTCCTCCTGGAAGAGAACGGGATTTGCAAGGGCGAGGCAGAACGCGACGAGAGCGGCCGTCCTGATCCAGGCACCGCGAACGCCGCGCCAGAGCCCGAGCGCCGCCAGCGCGGCTGCGATGAGCGACAATGCCGCGAGATAGGGCCAGGCAAGAAGTGGCGAAAAGTCGACGGTCATCGCTGCCTCACTGTCCGAGCCGCTCGAGCAGGGCGGGCACGTGCACCTGGTCGGCTTTGTAGTTGCCGGTCAACATATACATCATGATGTTGACGCCGGAGCGGAAGGCATATTCGCGCTGCATCTCGTCTGGCGGAACCGTCGGCAGCACCGCGACACCGTTGGAATCCACCGCCCACGCGCCGGCAAAGTCGTTGCCGGTGATCATGATCGGCGTCACGCCGTCGCCCGAACGCGCCGGACGGTCGCTCAGCTCCTCGCGATTGTCGAGCTGGGCCTCGATCCAGAGCGGGCTGCCCGTGTAGCGGCCGGGAAAGTTCGTCAGCAGATAGAAGGCCTTTGTCAGAACATGGTCGGCCGGAACGGGCTCCAGCGGCGGTATGTCGAGATTGGCAAGGATCGCCTGCAGGCGTTCGGCATTCGGACTCGTGCCGCCGGAGGAGGCGCCGAGCGAGGAGAACTGATCGCGCGTGTCGAACAACACCGTGCCGCCGGCGCGCATATAGGCATCGATGCGGCTGACGGTCTGCGGGCTCGGCATCGGTGCGCTGGCCGAGATAGGCCAATAGATGATCGGGTAGAAGCTGAGCTCGTCCTTGGCGATGTCGAGGCCGACCGGGGCGCCCGGCTCGAGCGTCGTGCGATAGGTGAGGAAATCGGTGAGACCGCGAAGTCCGCTCTCGGAGAGACGGTCCACGTCTTCCTCGCCGGTGACGACATAGGCGAGATGGGTGGTGTCGAGCCGTTCCAGAATGCGCGCGTCATCCGGCCGCGCGTCGTCCGCAAGGGCTTGCGGAGGGGGAAGAAGAGCGGCCGCGGCCATCACGAGGAACAATGCTGTTGCTGCTTTCGCCATGCGGGAGCGCGAAAAGGCGCCGCCCATGAACAGGACAATCGCTGCATCGGCGAGCAGCAGCAGCAATGCGAGCGTCAGCAGCGCCGGTTTCAGCGACCAGCTCTCCGCCGCTGAGAGCCGCTCGGATGTGTACGGGCCGGCGGCCGCCATGTCGATGCGCTTGAGCTGAGCGTCGCGCGGCAGCAGGTTCAGCGCGGTGAATCCGTCCTCGGAACCATAGAGGCCAGGCGGATTCTCCGGCGTCGCCAACGGCGCCTTACCCGGCACGATGTCGAGCGGGCGGGCATTGGCGGTTTCGGCGACAAGCAGGCCGTCGGCGTTCAGCAGCCGATACGGCGGCAGCGTCTGTGGCTGCGCCGCCCTGTCTTCAGCGGCGATGCCGCCGCTGCGCGAAAGCTGGACGCTGCGGCGGAGCATTTCGACGAAATGTCCGGAGATCGGCAGGTTCGACCAGGTGGCCTCGGCGCTGACATGGAAGAGAATGATGCGGCCTGTGCCGCGTGCCGCCGTCGTCACCAGCGGCGTGCCGTCGGCGAGGTTTGCCCAGGTCCGCTCGACGAGATCGGCGGTCGGTTCGGCCAGGACCTGCCGCTTGACGAGGATATCGGTGGGGCGAGGCATGCCCGCAAACGGGCTGTTCAACGGATAATCGGCGAGCGGCTGCGGCTCAGACCAGGAGAGCGCGCCGCCAAGCGCCCGCTCACCCTGCCGAAGCGTCACGGGCACAAGCGGATCGTCGGCGGGCGCGGCGGCAAGCCGCGGGCCGGCGAAACGGATCAGTGTGCCGCCGTTGTCGATCCATTTCGCAAGCAGCGGATAGGTCTCTTCCGGCAGGCGGCCGATATCGGCCATGATCAGGACCGAGGGCCGCTGCTGCAAGAGTTCCGGAATGGCGACCGCGAGATCGGTTTCGCGCGGCTCGACGAGGTCGGCATAGGGGGCGAGCGCCCGATTGATGTAGTAGAGGGGAGACAGCAGCGGCTGTGAAAGGTCGCGCGCCTCGCCGCTCAACAACGCCACACGGCGGCGGCGAAAACCGTCGTCGAGGAGATGCGTCGCGCCGGCGGTTGCGGCGCCTTCGACGCCGATGCGGGCGAAGTCGTTGCGCAGTTCGAAGGGAGCCTCGATCGTTCCCTTCGCGGTCGCCGCACCGGGCGCGAAATCGATCGTTCCGTTCGCAATCGCACGGCCGCGCGCGTCGAAAGCGACGATCGGGAGAGAGCGGCTGTCGTCGGTCTTCAGTCGGCTCGCCGTCACCGCCATGCCGTTCGACTCGTTGCTGCTGTCGGTGAGCGCCACGGCCTGGCTCCCGTCCGCTTCGATCACCTTGAGGTCGGCCGCGCCGATGCCTGCCAGCGTCTGCATGGTCTTGCCGTCCTCGGCCTCGATGCCGTCGGTGATGAAGGCTATCGTTCCAGGCGGTGCATCCCTGAAGGCCGTTTGCATGGCAGCGATTGCGGACCGCCGGTCGGCCGGCAGCGGTTCGGGGCCCACCGCTGCGAGCCGATTGCGCGCAGTGCCGGCCGATCCCGGCGTCGCGTCATGCTGGCGCTCGCCGGTAAAGACGATGGACACGGCAAGGTCCTTCGCTTCGGCGTCATCGATCAAAGCCGAGGCAGCCTCGACGCGCCGCTCCCAGTCTGGTGCCGCCGCCCAGCTATTGTCGATCAGCAACGCCAGCGGGCCGGATGTGGCGAGTGTGTTGCTGCGCGGGTTGAAGACCGGATCGGCGATTGCAAAAATGACGGCGGCCGCCATCAGCATCCTGAGAAGCGTCAGCCACCAGGGACTCTTCGACGGCGTTTCCTCGCGCTTGATAACCGAGGCGAGGATGCGCAGCGGCGGAAAAACCTCGGCTGCGGGTCTGGGCGGCGTCATGCGCAGCAGCCACCAGATCACCGGCAGCGCGACGAGGGCTGCGAGCATGGCCGGATTGGCGAAGACGAAGGAGAGGCCGCCTATCATAGCTGCCCTCCATGCGTCGCCCGGCCCGGCATTCCGGATAGATACATGTGTACTGCGACCAGCGCCTCCGACGCCGGGCGATCCGTCCTATGTGGAATGAAGGTCCAACCGAGATGGCGAAGGCTATCTCCGAGGCTGTCACGGCGGGCGCGATAGGCGCGCTGATAATCCTCGCGTAGGATCTCGGCGCGGCCGGCGGTCAGCTTCTCGCCCGTTTCCGGATCGGTGAATTCGGTCCGGCCGGCATAGGGGAAGACCTCCTCGGCGGGGTCGGCGATCTCGACGACGTGCCCGCGCAGCCCCCGGCGGGCGAGGGGACCGAGCCGTCCCATCACCTTGTCGGCGGGGTCGAGGAAATCGCCGATCAGGACCAGATCGCTGGCGCCGCGGATCATGCCGGTCTCGGGCAGGCCCTCGGCAAGCGGGCTCAGCATGATAGCGGTCGCGAGCCGCTCCGCGGCGTTGCGCGCCGAGACCGGCTCCATCACGCCGGGACAGCCGATCCGTTCGCCGGAGCGGGCGAGAATCTCGGCGAGCGCCAGCATCAGAACCAGGGCACGGCTCTCCTTTGAGACGGCGCCGAGCGTCGATTTGTACATCATCGAAGGCGAAAGGTCGGCCCAGAGCCAAATTGTATGCGCGGCTTCCCATTCGCGATCGCGGACATAGGTATGGTCGTCCTTGGCTGAGCGGCGCCAGTCGATGCGCGACAGGCTCTCACCTTCGCTGTAGGGCCGGAACTGCCAGAAGTTCTCGCCGATGCCGCGCTTGCGTCGGCCGTGCCAGCCGGAGATGACGGTATTGGCGATCCGGCGTGCCTCGACAAGGCAGTCAGGAACGAGCATCGCGCGCTGCTGCGCACGTGAAAGAACCTCGCCGGAGGGAGTACGCGCGACGATGTGCCCGATGGAGGCCATGCGTTATGCCTTGGCCCGTTTCACCAGGTCGGCGATGACGTCACGCACCGTCATGCCCTCGGCACGCGCCGCAAAGGTCAGCGCCATCCGGTGCTGCAGGACGGGCTCGGCGAGCGCCAGGATATCGTCGATGGAGGGCGCGAGCCGGCCATCGTAGAGCGCCCGTGCGCGGGCCGAGAGCATTAGGGCCTGACCGGCGCGCGGGCCCGGACCCCACGCAACGTTCTTGTCGGTGGCGGCATTGCCGTTGCCGGGACGGGCCGAGCGCACGAGCGCCAGAATGGCGTCGACAACCTTCTCGCCGACCGGCATCTGACGGATCAGGTTCTGGAGCTGCTGCAGGCGCTCGGCATTGATCACCGGACGGGCCTCGGCCTCTACCACTCCGGTCGTTTCGAGGAGGATTTGCCGTTCGGCGGAAAGCTCCGGGTAACCGACATCGACCTGCATCAGGAATCGGTCGAGCTGGGCCTCGGGTAGAGGGTAGGTGCCCTCCTGTTCGAGAGGGTTCTGCGTCGCGAGCACATGGAAAGGCTGCGGCAGGTCCTTACGGGCACCGGCGACGGTGATGTGGTATTCCTGCATCGCCTGCAACAGCGCCGATTGAGTGCGCGGCGAGGCACGGTTGATCTCGTCGGCCATCAGGAGCTGCGTGAAGATGGGGCCGGCGATGAAGCGGAAGGAGCGATGGCCCGCCGCGTCCTGATCCATCACCTCCGAGCCCAGAATGTCGGACGGCATCAGGTCCGGCGTGAATTGAATGCGACTGTTGTCGAGGCCGAGAACGGTGCCGAGGGTCGCTACAAGCTTCGTCTTGGCGAGACCGGGCACACCGACAAGCAGCGCGTGGCCGCCGGAAAGAACCGCGAGCAGGGTCTGCTCCACCACGCTTTCCTGGCCGAAGATGACCTTGCCGATCTCCGCGCGGATGAGCGCGATCTCGCCAAGGGCCGCTTCCGCTGCCGCGACGATCGCCTTCTCATCGGCCAGTTCGATCGCGCTCTTCATAACACTCATTGCCAGTCTCCCGCTCGTGCGTGTCGAACCGATTCGGCATCACCCTGCTTTCGGTTCGTTTTTTCAATTTAGACCCTCGCAGACGGCTGACAAGCCGCCGCCAACGCACTATCTCGTGAGCTTCAGAACGCCCTGAAGCATTCCGGCTTCTCCGCTAAGCGCGAAGTGCGGTCAAGATGCTCGCAACCAGGGGCGAACATCTCGCTCGTCTCAGGACGCGCTATTCTTCTCAGGCAAGATTGGGGCCAAACGGGACAGAACGATGGCAGAAACGAAGATTCAGCGGACGGGCGATGCGGCGGGGCTTGCTGCACTCATTGCGCGCGCTGCTGGTCAGACGGATGGCGAAGCAAGGGGATTGCCACCGGTCGAGCGCTGGAATCCGCCGTTCTGCGGCGACATCGACATGGAAATTCGTGCTGACGGAACCTGGTTCTACATGGGCACGCCGATCGGTCGCCAGCCGCTGGTGAGGCTGTTCTCGACAGTCCTGCGCAGGGACGGGGATGGCAAGACCTATCTCGTGACGCCGGTGGAAAAGGTCGGCATCCGCGTTGCCGATGCCCCGTTCATCGCCGTCGAAATGAGCGTTACGGTGAAGGACGACGAGAATGTGCTGACCTTCCGCACCAATGTCGGCGATGTCATTGAGGCCGGGCCGGAGCATCCCCTGCGTTTCGTCATCCATGGCGACAATCGCGAGCTGAAGCCCTATCTCCACGTGCGCGGAGGCCTGGAGGCGCTTGCCTCCAGGCCGGTGATGTACGACATCGTCGAGCTCGGTGAGAGCATTGACGTCGACGGTGTCGAGATGTTCTGCGTCAAATCGGCGGGGGCGGTTTTCCCGATCATGCCGGCGGCGGAGCTGGAAGCGCTGTCCAGATGAGCCGTTATCTCTTCTCCGCCGACGAGTTCCGCCGCCGCGCGCGTGCCCAGGCGGGCGGGCCGGTCGAGACCGCCTGGCGCGACCACGGCGACTTCCTGCTCAATCCCGGCATCGTGCCTTATCTCGAATCCCTGCATCTGAAGGATGCCGCGGTGCTCGTGCCGGTCGTCGACAGCGGCGAGGATGCGAGCGTGATCTTCACGCAACGCACCTCGACGCTGCGCAAGCATTCCGGCCAGGTCGCCTTTCCGGGCGGTGCCGTCGATCCGGAGGACCCGTCCGTCGAAATCGCGGCGCTGCGCGAGGCTGAGGAGGAGATCGGGCTCGATCCGCGCTTCGTCGAGACGATCGCCCGGCTGCCGCATTATATGGCAATGTCCGGCTTCCGCATCACGCCGGTGCTCGCGGTGGTGCAGCCGGGCTTCGAACTGACCCCGAACCCCGTGGAAGTCGAAAGCGTGTTCGAGGTGCCGCTATCGTTCCTGATGAATCCGGAGAATCACGGACGTGGGAGCGGCCATTGGCAAGGCGCCGAGCGGTATTATTACCGGATGCCCTATGGTGAGCGGAACATTTGGGGCATCACGGCGGGGATTGTCCGCATGCTCTACGAAAGGCTTTATGCATGACCTCCATTGCTGCCGAGCTCTGGTTCCAGGATCCCCCGCTGCGCCGCGTCTTCGAATTGCTGAATGGCGACGGCGGCGAGGTGCGGATCGTCGGCGGCGCGGTCCGCAACAGCCTGCTCGGCCTGCCCGCTGGTGACGTCGATCTGGCGACCACCTGGCATCCGGAGGAGGTCGCTGGGCGCGCGAAGGCGGCCGGCATCAAGGTGGTGCCGACCGGCATCGACCACGGCACCGTGACGCTGGTGATCGACGGCATACCTTACGAGGTGACGACCTTGCGCTGCGATGTGGCGACGGATGGGCGGCGCGCCGAAGTGGCCTTCGGGTCCGGTTGGAAAGAGGACGCGGAACGCCGCGACTTCACGATCAATGCGCTTTACGCGAATAGCGAAGGCGAGGTCTTCGACTATGTTGGTGGTCTGGCCGATATCGAGAGCCGGACCTTGCGCTTTATCGGCAACGCCGCCGAGCGCGTCGCGGAAGATTATCTGCGCATCCTGCGCTTCTTCCGCTTCTTCGCGCATTACGGCAGCGGCCGTCCGGATGCGGAGGGCCTCAGAGCCTGTGCGCAGGCGCGCGCGAAGCTTTCGACGCTTTCCGCCGAACGCGTCTGGGGAGAGACGAAAAAGCTGCTTTCCGCCGAGGATCCGGGCCGCGCGCTTCTGTGGATGCGCCAGGCGGGTGTGCTCGGCGAGATCCTTCCGGAAACCGAGAAATGGGGCATCGACGCCATACCCGGCCTCGTCGCCGCGGAGCGGAGCTTCTCCTGGCGGCCCGAGCCGCTCTTGAGGCTGGCGGCGATCGTTCCCCCGGACGCCGAGCGGCTCGAAGCTATGGCGTCGCGATTGCGGCTGTCGAAGGCGGAAAGTGCTTATTTCGAGCGGTTTGCCAGAGCGCCGGCGATCGCTGCCACTCTGCCGGACGCAGCATTCGACCGCGAACTCTACCGACATGGTAAGGACGGGATCATCGCCAGGCTGAAGCTCTCGCTCGCCGCCGCCCGCCGCAAATCCGAGACAGATCCGGCGTTCCTCGCCGAGACCGCCTCGTTCCAGCGGCTGCTGGCGCGGGCGGAGAAATGGCAGCGCCCGGTCTTTCCGCTGAGTGGAGTCGACGTCTTGAAGGCGGGCGTTCCGGCGGGCCCGAAGATTGGTGAGCTGTTGGCGGAGCTTGAGAACTTCTGGATCGAGCGAAATTTCAATGTCGACCGGGCGACGCTGGTCGCCCGGCTCGAATCCCTGGCGCGGTCTGGCTGAGCGGGAGTGCCGGCACTGCGCCGTCAAGCTGCCTGGGTCTCGTCGACGATGCGCGCCTTGATGTTGTCGACCATGTTTTCGCGGATGACCGTCTCGCCATGGGTGTCGCGCATGTGCTCAACGGCCCGGCGTACGACTTCGGCATCGTTATTGGCGCGGGTGTGCCAGGGGCAACCCGGAACGAGCGTACCGCATTCGAACAAGCGCATGGTGTTCCTCCTTCCTCCAGATCACTCGGCCCTTTCGCGACCGAAAGCATGAAGTGACCGATTCCAAGAAGTGGAGCGGGACGACGGCGCAGAACCACCGACATCTTCCGCTCTGATCGCCTTTGCAACTGGTAGGCCGATGCGACCTGCCGAGGGAAGCCTAACATCAACCAGAGGGTCGGCCAAATTGTTCCGCCTGCCGTTGCGCGAAGAAATCCCTGTCAACACGTAGTTGGTTGGTGCTATGGCTTTGCCGACCTCCAGACTCGCAAAGGCCGTTTCCAGACATGATCGCTGTTCAATCGGAACTGATTGCCGCCATACGAAGCATTCCGGACTACCCGAAGCCGGGCATCATCTTTCGCGACATCACGACCCTGCTCGGCAATCCGAGAACGTTCCGTCGGGCGATCGACGAGCTCGTGCATCCCTATGCCGGAACCAAGGTCGAGAAGATCGCCGGAATCGAGGCGCGCGGCTTCATTCTGGGCGGTGCGATCGCGCATCAGCTCTCTGCCGGCTTCGTGCCGATCCGCAAGAAAGGCAAGCTGCCGCACGACACGGTGAGGATCGCCTACAGCCTCGAATACGGGGTCGACGAGATGGAGATGCACAGGGACGCGATTGTCCCGGGCGAAAAGGTGATCCTTGTCGACGATCTGATCGCGACCGGCGGCACCGCCGAAGGGGCAACGAAGCTCCTGCAGCAGATGGGCGCAGAGATCGTCGCCGCCTGCTTCATTATCGATCTGCCGGAGCTCGGCGGCCGCAAGAAGCTCGAGGCGCTCGGCGTCAACGTCCGCACGCTCATCGAGTTCGAGGGGCACTAATAAGTTGGCGCGGGATGCGGGCGGAAAACCGCGCACACTTTTCCTCATCCCGCGCTACGGCCTTCGGTGCTTGGCGGCCCGTTTCAGGCGAATTCGATGACCTTGCTTTCGAAACGGATCACCGCCTCGCCATGCTGGTTCTCGCCCTCGCACAGAATGGTATTGATCCGCCAGCCGGGCCGTGATGCGACGATGCGGGCCTCGAGCAGGGTTACCGCGTAAGTTATCGTGTCGCCGGCATAGACCGGCTTCAGCCATTTGAGTTCGCGAAAACCAGGGGAGGGACCGAGTTTCGGCGCATGCAGCCCCTCGGCCGCGAGGCGCCGGGCTTCGTCCGCCCAGAAGCGTACAAAGCACTGCATCCAGCCGGCGCTGGTATGCCAGCCGGAAGCGCAAAGGCCGCCGAACAGCGATTGTTTCGCCCCTTCCTCGTCGAGGTGGAACGGCTGCGGATCGAAATCGCGAGCAAAACGGATGATGTCCTCCGCGGCGAAGGTCAGGCTGCCGATGACGACCTTTCGGCCGGCTTCGTAAAGTTCCGCCAACGTCATCATGGGCGCTGCTCCTTCTCGCGGCGCCGGAACATGATCGAGCATTCCGAAATTGCGACAGCCTCTCCCTCCTGGTTGCTGATTTCGTTGCGGAACCTGACGATGCCGATCATGGGCTTCGATTTCGACTCGCGCGATTCCAGGACCAGGCTGAAGCCGCCGAGCGAATCTCCAGCAAGGACGGGTCTCTTCCACTCCATGAAGTCAATGCCCGGCGAGCCTTGCGAGGAGGAATTGCCGAGGAAGGCGTCGATCATCATCCGCATGCCGATGGCACTGGTGTGCCAACCGGAGGCGGAGAGGCCGCCGAGAATGCTGCGCTTGCCGGCCTCTTCATCGAGATGCATCGGCTGTGGATCGAATTTGCTGGCGAAGGCAATCATGTCGGGGGCTTGCATCAGGACCGGGCGATAGTCGAAACGCCGTCCTTCTGTGAAATCCTCGAAATAGAGCATGCCGCCCCTCCATCGTCGCCGGAAAAGATGCGGGCCCCTATATGGGGACGCATCCGCCCGATGTCACGTGTTGAAGCGGAAGTGGATGACGTCGCCGTCCTGCACGACGTAATCCTTGCCTTCGTCGCGCGCCTTGCCGGCTTCCTTGGCACCGTTTTCTCCGCCATAGGCGATGAAGTCGTCATAGGCGATGGTGTTGGCGCGAATGAAACCGCGCTCGAAATCCGAATGGATGACGCCCGCCGCCTGCGGTGCCTTTGTACCGCGCGGGATCGTCCAGGCACGCGTCTCCTTCGGGCCCACCGTGAAATAGGTGATGAGGTCGAGCAGCTTGTAGCCGGCGCGGATCAGGCGGTCGAGGCCTGCCTCTTCCAGACCGAGAGCCGAGAGAAATTCTTTCGCTTCCTCGTCCGGCAATTGGGCGACTTCCGATTCGATCGCGGCCGAGATCACAACGGTTTCCGCGCCCTGAGCCTTGGCCATCTCCTCGACGGCACGGGTGTGCTCGTTACCGGTTGCCGCGTCGGCTTCGGCGACGTTACAGACATAGAGGACCGGATGGGCCGTGAGCAGGTTGAGGCCTTGCAGGATGCGCAGCTCGTCAGCGTCCAGCTTCGGAAGCAGGGTGCGCACCGGCCTGCCTTCTTGCAACAGTTTCAGCGAGGCTTCCATCACCGGGAGCTGCGCCATCGACTCCTTGTCCTTGCCGGTCGCGCGCTTGCGCGTCTGCTCCGTCCGCCGCTCGAGGCTTTCGAGATCGGCGAGCATCAGTTCGGTCTCGATCGTCTCGGCGTCCTCGACCGGGTGGATGCGCCCCTCGACATGGGTGATATCGTCGTCCTCGAAGCAGCGCAGCACGTGCACGACGGCATCCACCTCACGGATATTGGCGAGGAACTGGTTGCCGAGCCCTTCGCCCTTGGAAGCGCCGCGCACCAGCCCGGCGATATCGACGAAGGAGATGCGCGTTGGAATGATCTCCTTCGATTTCGCGATATCGGCGAGCCTGCGCATGCGCGGATCGGGAACGGCGACTTCACCCGTGTTCGGCTCGATCGTGCAGAAGGGATAATTCGCCGCCTGTGCCGCTGCCGTCTTGGTCAGCGCATTGAAGAGTGTGGACTTGCCGACATTCGGCAGCCCGACGATACCGCATTTGAAGCCCATGGCTAAACCTGTCGTTCCTGAAATCGCTTGGGCGTGGCTATGGGATAAAGGAGAGGAGCGGTCAAGCTCTTCCCGCATATCGCAATGTGTTCACATCCCGTTGGCCGCTGGCTTTCCCTTGAATGCCTTTGATCGGAGCGCAATATTGGTTGCCTGTTCATGTCATCAACGGCGGATTTCCGATGAGTGACAATGACGTTGCCGCAAAGCGCAAAACGAGGGCGAAGCCGAAGCTCGAACGGCCGAAGCTCTATAAGGTCATCCTCGTCAATGACGATTACACGCCGCGCGAATTCGTCGTGATGGTGCTGAAGGCCGTCTTCCGGATGAGCGAGGAAACCGGTTACCGGGTGATGATGACGGCGCACAAGCTCGGCACCTCGGTCGTCGTGATCTGCGCCAAGGACGTGGCCGAAACCAAGGCCAAGGAGGCGACCGACCTCGGCAAGGAAGCGGGCTTCCCGCTCTTGTTCACGACAGAGCCGGAGGAATGACAATTCTCGCTTTGGGCTGGGCTAAGATCACTGCCTCAAGACCGGGCCCGTCGAGCGATGTGACTGTTACCGGCGGAACGCCTGGCAAAGTCGCGGAGCGATAAAAAGGACATATGCACTGTTCAGTGCACAGTCCCTCATCAATGCTGAAAACTGCACCGATGACACCCGAACGTTTTGCTGAATGCCTCGCCCTTTTGCGGTGGACGACAATCGACCTCACATCCGCGCTTCAATGCCAGCTCTCCTGGGTTGAAGCGCTCGAGAGCGGCCACGCGGAAATCCCGGAGGATCTGGCTCTCTGGCTCGATCGGCTTGCCCGGTTCCACGAAGCTGCGGGAGTTCCTACATCCTATCGCGATATGGCGGGTGGAAGACCGCGCACGTTTATCATCCAGCGCTAATCCCCTTTCGAGCCGAACATCTTCTTCAGCATGTCGGCCATGGGGCCGGTTGCCGGGAGTTTCTTCGGCTGGGCCGCTGCGCGCGCCTGGTGGATATGGGACTGCGCCGGCTGTTTCTTCGGAGCCTCAGGCTTTTCCGCCTCCGGCTTGCCGCCGGTCGCCAGCGCGATCTTGTTCATGAGCTGCGAGTCCTCACCCTTGACCAGCATGCCGGCATTGTCGGCAAGCGTGTCCAGGAGGGGCGAAAGCCACGCCTGATCGGCTTTGGCGAAATCGCCGAGCACATGCGCATGCACGAGGTCCTTGACGCCCGGATGGCCGATGCCGAGCCGCAGGCGGCGGTAATCCTTGCCGCAATGGGCGTCGATCGACTTGATGCCGTTGTGTCCGCCGTGTCCGCCGCCGGTCTTGATCCGCGCCTTGCCGGCGGGCAGGTCCAGCTCGTCATAGATGACGATGATGTTCTGGGGGTGAAGCTTGTAGAAGCGCATGGCGTCGCCCACGGCTTCGCCGGAAAGATTCATGAAGGTCTGCGGCTTCATCAGCAGGACGCGCTCGCCGCCGATCTCGCCTTCGGCAATCTCCGACTTGAACTTCTTCGACCAGGAGGAGAAGCCGTGACGCCGCTGGATGGCATCGATCGCCATGAAACCGATATTGTGGCGATTGCCGGCGTATTTCGGACCCGGATTGCCAAGTCCCGCGATGATCAGCATATCGGCAAGCTCCTGATGCGCTTTGCTCCATGAGGCGAGATGTGGCGGGGAGGCCCGTTGCCCCTCATCCCGCTGCCGCGACCTTCTCCCCCCAGGCGGGGAGAAGGGGCACGCCGCGCTCTCCCAGTCCCCTCTCTCCCGCGCGCGGGGGAGAGGTTAGTCCTCGGGTTAAACCCGAGGAGAGGGGCAATTCCACCACATCCGCTATTCACCCCAAAATCATCGCCGCCCAGCCAAAGTCAATGGCTATTTCGCCGCCTGTTCGATCCGGTTCGGGCGCAGGCCGTAGCGCTCGAAGATCCGGTCCTGCGTTCCGTCGGCAATGAGACGGTCGAGTTCGGTCTGCATACGGGCGATGGTCTCGCCTGCCATGTCCTTGTGGCAGGCAATTCCGTACTGCTTGCCTTCAAGCACCAGCGCCGCCTCGATCGGCTTTCCGTCGGTCCGCATGCTCTCGAAGGTCTTTTCTGAGGTCATCATCAAATCGATGCGGCCGGCGATCAGCTTCTTCAATGTGGAGTCGAGACTGGCGGCATAGTCGATCCTCTGAAAGCCGCGTTCCTTCAGGTATCCGGCGGAGAAATCCTCGCGCTGTGTTCCGATCACGAACTGCTTCGCCTCCTGAAGCGATTGCGGCGCGACAGCGGATTCCTTGTGGCGCACCATGATCATGTGATCGACGAGAAGCGGCTCGACCCATTTGAACTTGCCGTCCCGCGCGGCGTCGTGGCCGGCGGTGAAGACGCAATGGTGAGGTTGGTTCTCAGCCAGCGCGAAGGCGCGCGCCCACGGCAGGATGTTGATCTCGTAGGGCAGGTCGAGCGTGTTCATGATTAGCGCGACCTGGTCGACCGAGGCTCCGCTCGGACCGTTTTCGCCGGAGAAATTATAGGGAGGATATTCCTCGGTGAGGAAATGGATCGTCTCGGCATCGGCGGCGGAGGAAAGAGCAAGGAAGAGTGCCAGGATCCAATGCTTCACGCCATTCTCCTTCCGGGCCGCTCTTCATTCGGCCCTATCCCTGATTGCTCGCCTTGGCTTCCGATTCGCTCTCCAGCATGGCCAGCATGCCATCGACCGGCATGGGCCGGCTGAAGAGGTAGCCTTGGCCATTATCCACGCCAAGCTTGCGCAAAAGCTGCCATTGATCCTCCGTTTCGATACCTTCGGCGACGACGGTGCAGCCCATCTGGTGCGAGATGGTGCGGATGCCCTTGATGAGCATCCTGCTCTTACGCCGAACGTCGGCGGCATTGGAGTTCAGCGAGCGCGTGAAAGACTGGTCGATCTTGACGATGTCAACGGGGAAACGGTTGAGGTAGCTGAGCGACGAATAACCGGTGCCGAAGTCGTCAAGTGCGATACGGCAGCCGAATTCGCTGAGCTGCTTCAGCACCGCATGGACTTCGGGATTGTCGAGCATCAGCACCGCCTCGGTGATCTCGATGACGATCCGGCGGGGGGAAATATGATGCTTGAGCAGGAGTGCTGCGAGCCTGTGGGCGAGCGTGAGCTCGAACTGCAGCGGCGAGAAGTTCACGGCCAGATAGGTGTCCTGCGTCCCATCGAGCGCGGAGATCGCTGCAAGGTGACGAATGGCCTTCTCCAACACCCGGTCGCCGATGCGACTGATAGTGCCCGTCTCCTCTGCGATGCCGATGATCTTGCCGGGCGGCATGAGGCCCTTTTCCGGATGGTCCAGCCTTACGAGCGCCTCGAAGCCGATGATGCGGCCGTCGGCCAGACTAACGATCGGCTGCAGCCAAGCCTCGAACCAGTCCTCCTTCAGGCCCGCCTCGATGCACTGCTCGATCTCGTGGCGCTCGCGCGCCGTGTCGAGCATGCCCGTGTCGAAAATCTGCAGGCCGTTCTTGCCGTCGCGCTTGCGCGCATACATGGCCATGTCGGCCTTGAGCAGGAGGTCCGAGGCGCTGGCGGCATGCGTCGGGTAGACGGCGAGGCCGATGCTCGCGCTGACCGACAACTCGTTGCTCTCCACCGGCATCGGCTCGCGCAGGGCCTCGCCGACGCGCTCGCCGATCTCGCTCGCAAGGGCGATAACGTCCGTTGCCGCAATAAGGATGGCGAACTCGTCGCCGCCGAGACGCGCCATCACGTCCGCAGGCCCGAGTTTCGCGCGGATCAGTTCTACCGTCTGGCGCAGCACGGCATCACCGGCGGCATGGCCGAAATTGTCGTTGATCCATTTGAACCGATCGAGATCGATAAACAGGCAGGCGAGTTGCATGCCACATTCGTCGGCGCTGCGGATCGCCTCATCAAGCGCGCTTTCGAAACCCTGACGGTTGAGGAGACCGGTCAGATGGTCGGTGATCGCCTGGGCATGGTTGCGGCTTTCCGCCTGCTTCAAGGCCGTCACGTCGGTCATTACGGAAAGCGAGAGCCCATCGCGGCCGGTTTCCGTTTCGAGGATCAGCGCGGTCATGAATTCGCCGTTGGCCTTGCGGAAGGGGAGCGTGACTTCGCTGATCGTGTCGCTGCCCGAGGCGATTGCCTTTGCACGCAAGCGGTAGGCTTCGTGCCAACTCGGGTCGACGAAATCGGCGAAGCCTCGGCCGATGACCTCGTCCCGAGCGTAGCCCGTCGCCAGCAGCCAATAGTCGCTGACGGCGATCAGTCGATTTTCGGCGTCGAGCGAAAAGAGCATGGCCGGCGTCAGATCGTAGATCTCGGTCGCCCGCCGGTGTGCGATCTTCAGCTCCTTCTCCTCGCGTTCAAGCCGATCCTGCATCGCGTTGAAGTTGGCGGCAAGCGCACCCATCTCGTCATCCGAGCTCCAGTCGACCCGGTGTCGTGATCCGAGCCGCCCCGTTGCCTCGATCGCGGCCGTCAGCCGCATCAGCGGACGGATCACGGTTAGACGGTTGCCGACCAGGGCCGCCGCAAAGACGGTCGCCACGGCGAACAGAAGAATGCCGAGGATCGCCCACTCGTCCTTGCTGAAGCGCGAGAGGGGACCCAACGCGGGAACGAGGACTTCGAGCGTGCCGACCGACTTGGGACCATCGACGCCGTCGTGAGAGATGACGGTCTTCAGGGAGTGGTATGCGGCCGTCCCGGCGCTGGGCTCCGCCGGCAAGCGGGCGAGTATGCTGCCCGCCGGGTCGCGGATGACGACGGCCTCGATGTCTGTCGCGTTCATCAGCGAGCGGGCGATCCTTGCGATAGCCTCCTCGTCGAAGTCCCAGATCGGCTTGGCGAGAGCCTCGCCGCTCGCCTCAGTCAAAAGCTCGACGTTGTGCAGTCGCTCGCGGGCGACGCGTTCGCTCGATATGGTCAGGAAAAGAGCGAGCAGCGGCGCGACGAATACGAGCATCGCGCAGCAGATGATCGCAATGAAACGATTCTCCACCGAATGCATCACCGGACGCTTCCGTCGGCGGGCGTTATCGTCTTGTTCGTTTCGCATGCTCTTGGACTGCCACCGGTTTCTCCCCAGTGCAGAACATCATCAAAACCTTAAATGTTGTTGAAGTTGCATCGCGAGTTTTCACGAGGGCCCGTGTGCTACCAGTGATTGTGCTCCGGCCAGAATTCTTGGACGCCGCGAGCAAAAGAAAACCCGTCCCACGGGACGTGGGACGGGTTATTTTCATTGAGAAGCGGCACGCTACCGTAGCCGCGGGAAAGCGGGCATCAAGCCTCCGCTTCGCCCTCGGTTTCTTCGGTCTCTTCGGCTTCCTGCGCGCGGCCGGTGATCGTCGCGACTGTGAAGTCGCGATCGGCGATGACCGGGGTCGCGCCTGCCGGAAGCTTGATATCCGAGATGTGGACCGTGTCGCCGATGTTGAGACCGGTTAGGTCGACGGTCAGGAATTCCGGAATGCTGTCGGCGGAGACGTTAAGCTCGACTTCATGGCGAACGATGTTCAGCGCGCCGCCCCGCTTGAGGCCCGGGGACTTCTCTTCGTTTTCGAAGTGAACCGGAACCTGGACGGAAACCTGGCTGCCCTTCGAGACGCGCAGGAAGTCGACATGCATCGTGAAGTCACGGACCGGATCGAGCTGATAGTCCTTCGGAAGGACGCGAATCTTCTCGCCGTTGACGTCGATCGTCGCAACGGTGGTCATGAAACCGCCGGCGTGGATCTTCATCGTCACTTCCTTGGTGGACAGCGCGATGGAAAGCGGGGGCTGCCTGTCACCATAGATGACAGCCGGGATAAGACCGTTGCGGCGAAGTTCGCGGGAGGACCCCTTACCAACCCGTTCGCGCGTCTCGGCCTTGAGCTCGTAAGATTGGCTCATGGGTAGACCTTTCTGGTTATTTGGAGAGTTCGTCCGCCAAAGGGCGGAAAAACCTGAAGCCGCGAGGCGGCTTCATCCGCGGTGCCTCCAAGGGTGTCTGCGCGGACGCGGGGTCCATAGCCGAGAACGAGCGTAAATGCAAGGCGCGGCCGATCATGCCTTCCGTTTGGCGACGCGGGCAAGCCCAAGCATGAGGCCGCCGGCGACGAGCCCCCAGAAGGCGCCGGAGACGCCGGCGAAACTGACGCCCGATGCCGTGACGAGGAAGGTGATGGCGGCCGCCTCGCGCGTCTCGGCCTCCGCGAAGGCGGCCATGGCCGAGCTCGAAAATGCGCCGATCAGCGCAAGACCGGCAACCGCCTGGATCAGCACCGGCGGCGCGAGGCTGACGAAGGTCGTCACGACGCCGGCAAGCAGGCCGAGGATGATGTAGGCAATGCCGGCGTTGATCGCAGACCAATAGCGGCGTGTGCGGTCAGGATGGGAGTCGGAGCCGGCGCACATGGCCGCGGTGATCGCCGCAAGATTGACGGCATGCCCGCCGAAAGGAGCGCTCAGCATCGAGAAGAGACCGGTCGTGGCGAAGAGCGGTCCCGGATCCGGATGGTAGTCGTTGACCTTGAGCACCGCGATTCCGGGAATGTTCTGCGACGCCATGGTCACGATGAAAAGCGGCAGCGCGATGCTCACCATCGCAGCGGCGTCGAAGACGGGCGGGACGAACTCGATCCTGGGAACAAGCGCGGCGGAGAGGCCCGCAAGGGCGCCCTCCGGCATTTCGACGCCGAGCGCGATGACGAGGCCGAAGGTAAGCAGCGCCGCCGGCACTGCATAAAGCCTGTTGATGCTGCCGATGACGGCCCAGGCCAGAACGATGGGCAGGCCGAAGAGCGGATTGAAAGCGATCGCCTTCACCGGCGCGAAGCAGAGGCTCAGGAGCACACCGGCAAGCATCGCATTGGCAAGGGCCGGGGGAATGGAAGAGACCGTCCTGCCGAGCGGCTTCCAGAGGCCGGCGACGATGATGAGCACGCCGCAGACGAGGAACGCGCCGACGGCGGCGTTGAAGCCGCCTTCGACGCTGCCCGAACTCGCCAGCAAGGCCGCACCCGGCGTCGACCAGGCAATGCTGACGGGGAGCCGCGTGACGGCGCTGATGACGATGGCGCAGAGGCCCATGGAGATCGATAGTGCCATCAAGCCCGACGCCGCCTGCGCCTCGCTCGCGCCGACGCCGGTGAGGCCGTGAAGAACGACGGCGAAAGAGCTGGCAAAGCCGACGAAGGCAATCAGGGCGCCCATGAAGAGGCTTTGAGCGGAAAAGTCGCGAAGCATAGCGGACAGTTTCGATGTTTGGAGCGGATCTCGCGGGTGAGTCGCGAAAGGTGTGTCGATCGAGTAGCACATCCGCTCGCTCTGTCGATACCGTCGGGCCTGTGCGTGACCTTTGTCTAGGTGGACCTGTCGCACGAGCAATGCGTATAGTGTCGTTCGAAGCAGTGCGCCGAGCGGGAGGTCGACGCCTGTGCCGCGGAAGGGGACGCTTCAGGGAGGGAGCGAATGCCGTCAGCCAGGGATCATACCGAACGCGTCTATAAGATCGCGCATCAGTCTTCGCTGGCTGCCAGTTCGCCCGTTGCCGCCTCGTGGCGCCGCTGCATGACCCTTCATGGTCTCGCTCCTGAGGAAGCGCGATTGCCTTGGCGCCTGAGCGAGAGCGAATTGCTGGGGGCGCGCGAGCGCTCCGGGGTGTTGATCGCCGAGGCAGCCGGCGAGCTCGACCGGCTGTTCGCCATCGTCGGCAAGGCCGGCTGCTGCCTTCTGCTGACGGATGAGAAGGGTGTCGCCCTCGAACGCCGCGGCGCCGGCGGTGACGATGCGGATTTCCGCGGCGTCGGCCTCTGGTCGGGCACCATCTGGAGCGAGGCGAGTGTCGGAACCAACGGCATCGGTACCGCTATCGCCGACGAGCGCGCGGTCGTGATCCAGCGCGACCAGCATTTTCTCAGCCGCAATATCGGCTTGAGTTGCGCGACCGCGCCGATCCGCGACGAAGTCGGGCGCCTTGCGGCAGCGATCGATATCTCCACGTGCCGTGACGATGCCTCGGAGGCGATCGTGTCGATCCTTTCACAGGCGGTGCGCGACGCGGCGGCCCGCATCGAGGCCAACCTGTTCCGCCGGGCCTTTGCCGGTGCCCGCATCGTGCTGGTCCCGGTCGACCGCGCCGGACCGGCGCTTCTTGCGGTTGACCGCGATGACCTGGTGCTCGGCGCGACACGGGCGGCCCGGCTATGCCTCGGGCTCGACGACAAGCGCATTGCCGCCGGCGTGCCCGCCTCCGACCTGCTTCAGGAAGATTCGCCGCGCGAGGGCGCGGAATTGCCGGATGCCGAGAGGGCGGCGCTCCGCCGTGTGCTGTCGCGCACCAACGGCAATGTCTCGATGGCCGCCGACCTTCTCGGCATCAGCCGGGCCACGCTGTACCGCAAGATGAAGCGGCTTTCATTGAACTGAGCGGTGCGGCGCGAGAAATGCCTTAGCTCCGGCCCGGCATGCGGGAAGAGCAAGCGGGGTGTCTCCCGCTTCGCCTCTTCTGCGGGGAGAAGTACCATTAGGCGGGCGAGGGGCGAACAGGCCCGAAGAACACTCACAATCTGGACCGTTGCTGCGCCGCAGCATGGCACGTGAAGCCGACTGTCGCAATTCTGAGACAGATGCTGCTGCGGGCTGCCGCGGGCGTCTATCGGAGATCCGCATTCGGCTTCACCCTACCTCCCACAGCAATCGGAGTGCTGTTTTCTTCAAGGGAGGAAGCCATGCTGCATCAGAAAATCATCGAGAGCCCGTTCAAGCACAAATATGGAAACTTCATCGGCGGTGAATGGCGTGAACCCGTTGCCGGCCGCTATTTCGACAACATGACGCCGATCACCGGCGGCACGCTCTGCCAGATTGCCCGTTCCGACGCCGCCGATATCGAGATCGCGCTCGATGCGGCGCATGCGGCCAAGGAGAAATGGGGGCGGACCTCGACCACGGAACGCTCCAACATCCTTATGAAGATCGCCGCCCGCATGGAGGATAATCTCGAGCTCCTGGCGCGGGCGGAGACATGGGACAACGGCAAACCGATCCGCGAGACGATGGCCGCCGACATTCCGCTGGCGATCGATCACGTCCGTTACTTCGCCGCCTGCATCCGTGCGCAGGAGGGTACGATCGGCGAGATCGATCACGACACCGTCGCCTATCATTTCCACGAGCCGCTCGGCGTCGTCGGCCAGATCATTCCGTGGAACTTCCCGATCCTGATGGCCGCCTGGAAGCTTGCGCCGGCTCTTGCCGCCGGGAACTGCGTCGTCTTGAAACCGGCCGAGCAGACGCCCGCCTCCATTCTCGTCTGGGCGGAGCTCGTCGCCGACCTGCTGCCGCCGGGCGTCCTCAACATCGTGAACGGCTTCGGCCTCGAAGCGGGCAAGCCGCTCGCCACCAGCCCGCGCATCGCAAAGATCGCCTTTACCGGCGAGACGACGACCGGACGGCTGATCATGCAATATGCCAGCCAGAATCTCATTCCGGTCACGCTCGAACTCGGCGGCAAATCGCCGAACATCTTTTTCGCCGACGTCGCCAGCGAGGATGACGACTTTTTCGACAAGGCGCTCGAAGGCTTCGCCATGTTCGCGCTGAACCAGGGTGAGGTCTGCACCTGCCCGAGCCGCGCGCTTGTCCAGGAAAGCATCTACGACCGGTTCATGGAGCGGGCGCTGAAGCGGGTTGAGGCAATCCGTCAGGGCAACCCGCTCGACGCGGCCACGATGATCGGCGCGCAGGCGTCGAGCGAGCAGCTCGAGAAGATCCTTGCCTATATCGAGATCGGCAAGGAGGAAGGCGCCGAAGTCCTGACGGGCGGTGGGCGCAATGTGCTGGAAGGCGATCTTTCCGGCGGCTATTACGTCAAGCCGACCGTGTTCCACGGGCATAACCGGATGCGCATTTTCCAGGAGGAGATTTTTGGGCCGGTCGTGTCGGTCACGACCTTCCAGACGGAAGCCGAGGCGCTGGAAATCGCCAACGACACGCTCTATGGACTCGGGGCCGGCGTGTGGAGCCGCGATGCCAACCGCTGCTATCACTTCGGACGCTCCATCCAGGCCGGTCGTGTCTGGACGAACTGCTACCATGCCTATCCCGCGCACGCCGCCTTCGGCGGCTATAAGCAGTCCGGCATCGGCCGCGAGACGCACAAGATGATGCTCGATCATTATCAGCAGACGAAGAACATGCTAGTAAGCTACAGCCCGAAGGCGCTCGGCTTCTTCTGATCCCGTTCTCGTCGGCAATTCTCTCAGGGCCCCCGATGTTTCGTCGGGGCCCGCTGGGCTATGTACGAAGGAGGAGATTGCGATGACGCATGAAGAGCAGGAGGCGCGGGTGCTCGCGACGGATGCGGCGATCGAACTCATCTGCGAAATCCGGCGCGACCATCCCGATATACTTTTTCATCAGTCCGGAGGCTGCTGCGACGGTTCTTCGCCCATGTGCTATCCCGCCGACGATTACATCGTCGGCGGGAACGACGTGAAACTCGGCGAAGTCGATGGAGTGCCGGTCTATATCAGCGCCAGCCAGTACGAGGTCTGGAAACACACGCAGCTCATCATCGATGTCGTGCCCGGCAGGGGAGGGATGTTCTCGCTCGACAACGGCCGGGAAAAGCGCTTCTTCACGCGCTCGCGCCTCTTCGGTGGCGAGGCTTGCCCTTTGCCGACCCGGAATTGAGCGGCGGCAAGACCCGCGTTCCCCTTTTTGTTCGTTTGATGCTATCGCTTGTCGTCTTCAACGATGGGAGGCGGATATGGCGAATCAACTGAGCAAATATCAGGCATTCCGCGCTTTGCACGATCGGCCGGGCGCTTTCGTCGTTCCCAACCCCTGGGATGCCGGCTCTGCGCGCATTCTCACCGCGCTTGGTTTCGAGGCCCTCGCTACCACGAGTGCCGGATTTGCCTTTTCCATCGGCAGGAAGGATTCGGCAGCCGCTCTTTCGCGCGAGGCTCTTTTGGAGAATGCCCGCAATATCGTCGAAGCGACCGATCTGCCTGTCTCGGCCGACCTAGAGGACGGCTTCGGTGCGGATCCCGGGTGTTGCGCCGCTACAGTTTCCCTGGCGGCGGATGTTGGGCTTGTCGGCGGCTCGATTGAGGACGCCACGGGCGACCCCGCCAATCCCATCTTCGACTTCGGCTTGGCTGTCGAACGCGTTGCTGCCGCCGCGGAGGAGGCCCGTAAGCACCCATTCGTTTTGACCGCGAGGGCGGAAAACTTCCTGCACGGCAGGCCCGATCTGGATGACACGATCCGGCGTCTTGTCGCATTCGAGAAGGCCGGTGCGGATGTTCTTTACGCCCCGGGCCTGCCGAATCTCGAGGCGATCCACACGGTCTGCTCTTCCGTCAATCGGCCGGTCAACGTCGTCATGGGTCTCGCCGGGCAGACTTTTTCAGTGAAAGAATTGGAGCACGCCGGCGTAAAACGCATCAGTGTCGGTGGCTCCTTTGCGCGAGCGGCCCTTGCAGGGCTCATGAGCGCCGCGCGGGAAGTCAAAGAGCATGGCACTTTCACGTATTCGAGGCATGCAATGTCCGCCGCCGAAGCGGCGTCCTATATGCTGGACGCAAAAAGATGACTTGAACTCCCGGTAAAACGATCCGTGCCAGTGTTCGAAAGATGGCCGGGGCTCGGCCTGCTGTCTCGGTCGAAGGGACGACAACGCGGCGGAAAGCCGCGCACACTTTTCCTCATCCCGCGCTAGCTATCAGACAACAATGGAGGATGACATGCAGTATACGACGCTCGGCAATTCCGGCCTCGTCGTTTCACGCCTTGCCTTTGGCGCGATGACGTTCACCGCCGGAGACCGTAGTCTCGGCGCCGTCTACAAGACGGACGCCGAGGCTGCCGAAGCTCTTGTCGGGCGCGCGCTCGATGCGGGCATCAATTTCTTCGACACTGCCGATGCCTACGCGTCCGGTCAGTCCGAACGAATCCTCGGCGAGGCGCTGAGAACCCGCCGCGACGAGGTGGTGATCGCCACGAAGGTCGGCTTTCGCAGCGGCACGCCGTTGACCCAGGCCGGGCTTTCCCGCCGCCACATTCTCTGGTCGGTCGATCAAAGCCTGATGCGCCTCGGCACGGATTGGATCGACGTCTACATCGCGCATAAGGAAGACCCGCACACGCCGCTCGAGGAGACGTTGAGGGCGTTGGATGCGGTCGTACGCGCCGGCAAGGTGCGCTACATCGGGTTCTCGAATTGGTCGGCCTGGAAAGCGGCGGCGGCGGTCGAGATCCAAAAGGCCAACGGGCTAGCCCCCTTCACCCATGGACAGATGCATTATTCGCTGCTCGGCCGCGACGTGGAGCGAGACGTCATCCAGATGATGCAGCGCTACGGTCTGGGCCTCACCGTCTGGAGCCCGCTTGCCTCGGGGTTCCTTTCCGGCAAGTACACGCGGGAAAATCTCGATGACCCGGACAACCGCTATTCCGGTTTCGACATTCTGCCCTTCGACAAGGAACAGGGCTTCCGCCTCGTCGAGCGCCTGCGCGCGATCGCCGACAGTCATGGAGCGAGCGTGGCGCAGGTGGCGATCGCCTGGCTCCTGGCGAAGAAAGCGGTGACGAGCGTATTGTTGGGGGCCTCCAAGCCACACCAGCTTGAAGACAATCTCGGTGCGGCAAAGCTTGCTTTGACGGAGGGTGAAATTTCGGCGCTCGATGCTGAGACCGTGCCGGCGCCGGTCTATCCGAACTGGTTCATCGACAATCTCGCCGACCAGCCGGTGGCGCAGGTCCTCGGGAAGAACGGATAAGCCGAAAAAAAACGCCGGCGCTGCAAGCGCCGGCGTCAACATTTCCATGCTCGGGAACGACCTCAGTCGAACAGGCTCGAAACCGATTCCTCCTGGCTGGTGCGGCTGATCGCCTCGCCAATCAGCCCGGCGGTCGAGATCACCCGGATATTGTGGGCGGATTGAACGGCGGTGGTCGGCTGGATGGAGTCGGTGATGACCAGTTCCTTCAGCATCGAGGAGGTGACGCGGGCGACCGCGCCGCCGGAGAGAACACCATGGGTGATATAGGCCGTAACGCTGGTGGCGCCGTTCTTCAGCAGCGCTTCGGCGGCGTTGCAGAGCGTGCCGCCGGAATCGACGATGTCGTCGATCAGGATGCAGTCCTTGCCTTTCACGTCGCCGATGACGTTCATGACCTCCGATTCACCGGGGCGATCGCGACGTTTGTCGACGATCGCCAGCAGACAGTCGAGCCGCTTGGCAAGCGCCCGGGCACGCACGACGCCGCCGACGTCCGGCGAGACGACCATGACGTTATTGAGGTTGTAGTTCTCCTTGACATCGCGCGCGAGGATCGGAACCGCATAGAGATTGTCGGTCGGGATGTCGAAAAAGCCCTGGATTTGGCCGGCGTGCAGGTCGAGGGTCAGAACGCGGTCCGCGCCGGCTTCGGTGATGAGATTGGCGACCAGCTTGGCGGAGATCGGGGTGCGGGGGCCGGGTTTGCGATCCTGCCGGGCGTAGCCGAAATAGGGGAGCACGGCGGTGATGCGGCGGGCGGAGGAGCGGCGTACCGCGTCGATCATGATGAGCAGTTCCATCAGATGATCGTTGGTGGGGAAAGAGGTGGACTGAACGATGAAGACGTCCTCGCCGCGCACGTTCTCGCCGATCTCGACGAAGATTTCCTGATCGGCGAAGCGCCTGACTGTGGCTTTGCCGAGCGGCAGGTTGAGATAGTTGCAGATCGCTTCGGCCAGCAGCCGGTTCGAATTGCCTGCGAAAACCTTCATTGACGGTCCGCCTTGAGCTGGCGCGGTCACGTCCGGTGGGGCGGGATCCTGCGCGCATAATCCGTGAGCCATTCCGATCGCGGGCAATCGTTGCGGATGGCCGCTGTCAGAGCTGATCGGCCGCTTTTTAGCGTCCTTGAAGGTGAATGCAAGGGGATTGCTGCGACGCAGCGGCGATTATCCGAAAAACTTTGCGCCGACCGGCCTCAGATCACGATGATTTTGACGCCGAATCGACCCGAAATCATAGAACGTGATCGATTCTAGTACGTTAGAGCGGGGACGCGAGCGGAAAACCGTGCGTAGTTTTCCTCACCGCGTTCTTTTTCTTATCCCGCTCCGGCCCGCCGCCATTCGAGATAAGCCTCGATGGTCTTGTTGGCGATCGTCTGCATCGTTTCGGGCGGAACGGCGCTCCAGGGTTCGGCTGCGGTTCCCGCAACAGTGTCCTGCCCCTGGATGCGGTGCAGGCGGTTGCCGCTGCCGTCGAGAATGTCCCAAACATAGACGACGGTCGTCTTGCCGCCGTCGTTCAGCGCCGAGAAATAGCCTTTAAGGATATGGTCGCTCGTCGTGTCGGCGGAGCTTTTGATCGCGAGCCCCTCGGCGCGCGCGGAGGCGCCGAGCTGTTTCGAGAGCGGGGTGACGGCCTCGACCGGCGCGCCGATGATCGGCAGGAAGCGGATGCCGCCGGAACCGCTCGCGGTGGCTGGAGGCGCGACTGCGGCTTGCTCCGGTTCCTTTGCCGGCGCCGCCGTTGTCTCTGCAGGCGAGGGCTGCCGCCGGGCCGTGTCCTCCTGCGGGGCCGGGTCTTCCTGTGGCGGCGGGCTCTGTACGCGCGCGGCTTCAACTTGTCTCGCCTGGATCGGTGCCTCGCCCTCGGCGAGGCGACTGGCCTGACCTTCGAGGGTGCCGGCCGGATCGGTGTAATCGGTATCGCCCGTGGCGTATTGCGTCGGCGGGCTTGAAATATTCGGCTGCGCCGAGAAGGCCGCGGTGCGGCTCGGCGGTATGCTTTCAACCGGCATCACGGCGGTCTGTGCCGACATGGCGTCTAGATCGGACTGCGTCACCGGTGGGGAGCGGAAGGCGCCTTCGCCCACGTCGACCTGCGGTATCAGGGCATCCGTCGTGTTGCAGCCGGCCAAGGCTGCGGCAAGACTAAGGCTTGCGATCGGCATGATCTGCTTTCGCATCGTTCCCACCGTTTCCGCTCGAACATGTGAGCGCGAAATGCGGCCGTTAGGACCAGCCGCACCCGCGTTGTTCACTTTCTCGCGGAAAGCATAGGACGATTTCCTTACGCAGAAATGAAGTCCAGCCCGTAACGCGACAGGGGCCGTGGCGTATCGGTCGTCGTCAGATAGGTCTGCCCAAGCGTCATGGCCGTTCCGCTGTCCGAATCCATAATGATCATATGGACGAAGAGCGACATGTCCGGCTCGATTTCCTGCGGATTGCCGACGTGAAACATCTGGTGCTCCATCCAGGAGGGCGAGAAGCGCGCGCCGAGCGAGTAACCACAGGCGTTCAAGCGATGGCGGGCAAGGCCGCGCTCGTCCATGATCCTCGCATGGACGTCGAAGACGGTGCCGAAGGTGTTGCCGGGTCTGAGCACCATCTCGATCGCCTGGATCGCCTCCCGGCAGGCGCTGTAGAGCTCGCGATGGCGGTTGCTCGGCTCGCCGATCACGATCGTGCGCATCATCGCCGCATGGTAGTGGGCGCTGACACCGGCCCATTCTAGCGTGAGCTGGTCATTCGCATCGAGGGTGCGCCGGCCCGCCTTGTAGCGGCAAAGGAGTGCATCGGCGCCGGAGCCGATGATGAACTCGTTGGCCGGATAATCGCCGCCGCCGGCGAAGATCGCGCCCTGCATGGCCGCGAGAATATCGGCCTCGCTGCCACCCGGGCGGATCAGCGGCAGCGCGGCGTCGAGCGCGGCGTCAGCAAGGCTCGCGGCCTTTTCGACATAGGCTATTTCCGCGGGGCTCTTGACGAGGCGCAGACGGCTTACGAGCAGCGAGGCGTCGACCAGCTCGCCGAAGGTGGAGAGCTGATTGTCGAGAAGCCGCGCCGTCTTACCCGTCATGCCATGCGTGTCATATTCGACGCCGATGCGGCAACCGAGCAGATCGAGCTCGCTCAGGAGGTTCTTGAGGTCCATGGCAGGATCGGCATTGACGCGGTCCACCCAGATCTCGATGCGCTCGATGTTGGACGTGTGCCGCGCCTGGCGCAGGTCGGCCGAGCGCGTGAGCAGCACCATCTCGCCGTCCTTCTTGACGACCAGCGTCTGGAAAAAACAGTAGCCGAAGGTGTCGTAGCCGGTCAGCCAATACATGCTCTCCTGCGCGAAGAGAAGCAGCGCGTCGAGTCTCTCTTCCTGCATCTTGGCGGTGAGCCGCGCCAGGCGGGCTGCGTATTCCTCTTCGGCGAAGTGGAGCGCCATCTCAATCCTCCCCTATGCAAATCGCGGATATCTGCCGCCCGTAGTCCGGCTCCTGCCTGTGCGTCGTACGGCGATAAGAGAAGAACCGGTCCTCGTCCGCATAGGTGCAGATGTCGAGGTTTTCCGCGGTCACTCCGGCCTCGTTCAACCGTCTTATGGTAAGGCCGGGAAGGTCGAACATCGCGTGGCCGTTCCGCCCGGATGGGCTGAAGAAGGATGCATAGCTCGCTTCGGCTGCAAGGAAGCGTTCGACGAATTCGGGGCCGACCTCGTAATGCTGCCGGCTGATCGAGGGACCGAGGCAGGCGATGATACGTTCGCGGCGCGCGCCGAGCGAAATCATCGCCTCGATCGTGCTTTCGAGGATGCCGCCGAGCGTTCCCTTCCATCCGGCATGCGCCGCGCCGATCACGCCCGATTCCGGGTCGGCGAAGAGAACGGGCCCGCAGTCGGCGGAAAGAACGCCGAGCACTATGCCGGGTGTTGCCGTCGCCAGCGCATCCGCATCCGGCCGCGCTCCGTCATAATTGCCGTCGACGATGATCGCATCCGACGAGTGGATCTGGTGTACCGTGGCAAGGCGTTGTGGAACGGCCTTGAACCAGCGGGCGACTCGGGCACGGTTCTCGCCGACTCGCGCCCGATCGTCGTTGGAACCAAGACCGACGTTGAGGCCGCGATAGATGCCCTCCGAAACGCCGCCCTGACGCGTGAAATAGCCATGCCTGATCCCTGAGCCCGCTTTGGCGCGGAAGAGCGGGCTCTGCACAGGGGAAAGCGAGGCATCGTCCTGCATCCGGCGTTCTCACCTTTGCTAACGTCTTGACTTCGTTGGATTTCAGGGCGCGTTTCGGCCCGGCGACATGCGGCTGATTTACCGGCGATGTTGGCCCGGCATGCCGGGCGTGTCAATTGCCGAACAAGTAGGAGGCTGTGGAACCGGTTCAGGATCGGCCCTGCCGGCCCCTTGGAGAATCGAGGCTCGACGCGCGTTACGGCGCCTTTTTCCGGAAGGGAGCCAAGGCCACTTCGGGGCTGCTGACCGCCAGCACCTTGAACAGTTCGCCCATCTTGCCGGCGCCGGAGCCCGCAAGTCGCTCGACATCGTCGCGAATGCGTTCTTGCGTTGCGGCGTCCTTGTCGCGGCCGAGAGCGGCTGCACGTTCAAGAAGGCCGAGCGCGACAAGGAAGTCGCCCTGGTGGGCAAGCCCGTTGACATGCACTCCTTCTGCTTTCGCACGGCTCACCAACTGCTCGAAATCGACGTGGCTGGTCAGGTCCGCCCGCCCTGGGTTGGCAAGCGGCGGATCGTACCGGTGGTTGCGGACGGCCTGCAGCGTGTCGCCATAGCCGGTCGAGAGGTGGCCGTAGTCGATGATGACCGCTGTACCGCCTCCGGTGCGAAGGCGTTCACACATCGCGGCCATCACCGCGTCGCGGGCCGGCGCGATCTCGAAGATCGTGCCTTCGGCAGCCGATTGCGGTGGCGACGGCAGCAGTGAGGGGTCGATGCCCGCGATGCCGGCGGCAAAGGTCAATCGATCGTCGGCGTCGAGCCCGACCATGCGTTCGCGGAAGCCCTGCGCGGTCCGCACGAATTGCCGGATCGGAATGGCGTCGAAGAGCTCGTTCGCTGCCAGCAGCAGGAAGCCGGCGGGCAGCGTGTCGAAGCTCTGATGCCACCGGACCTTACCTTCATGCGCTGCGAGCGTTTCGGCCTGCACCTCGCGCAGCCGGTCGCTGGTCTCGACCAGGTGGATGCTTGCGGACTGGTAGAGGGCGGGCGCAAGCCGGCGGACGACGCGCAGCATGTCGGACATCATCGTGCCGCGACCCGGGCCGATCTCGGCGAGGATGGCGTTTGCCGGCGAGCCGTGTTGCTGCCAAGCGTGGACCAGGAATATGCCGATCATTTCACCGAAGAGCTGGCTGATCTCCGGCGCGGTCGTGAAGTCTCCCGCCCGCCCGAAGGGTTCGCGAACGCGATAATAGCCGTGCTCGGGATCGGCGAGGCAAAGGGAAAAATAATCGGTAACGCTGATCGGACCGTTGGCCCTGATCAACGCTTTGATCTTGTCGGCGAGAGGATTCGTCATGCATCCGTCCAGTTATGCCGCGGCGGCTGCCGCCCGGCGCGCCCGCGCAATGGCCCAGATTCCTGCCAAGGCCATCGGCAGCGAAAGCACCATGCCCATGGTCAGCCAGCCGCCGGCAAGATAGCCGATCTGCGCATCCGGTTCGCGGAAGAATTCGACGAAAATGCGGCTTGCGGCATAGCCGCAGACGAAGATGCCGGTGACAAGGCCAGGCGTTTTCAAGGCTTTGCGGCGATAGACGAAATAGGCGAGCAGGGAGAGGAGCAACAGACCCTCGAGTGCCGCCTCGTAGAGCTGACTCGGGTGGCGGGCAAAGGGCCCTCCGGTCGGAAAGACAATCGCCCAGGGCATCGACGACAGGCGCCCCCAGAGTTCGCCGTTGATGAAATTCGCGATGCGGCCGAAGAAGAGGCCGATAGGCACGACGGCGGCCACGACATCGAACAGGCTCCAGAGGGGTATCGCGTTTTTGCGGGCGAAGACGATGATCGCCAGTGTGGTGCCGAGCAAGCCGCCATGGAAGGACATGCCGCCATTCCAGATCTCGACCGCGCGGATCGGATTCTCGATAACCGAGCCAAGATCATAAAAGAGGATATAGCCGATGCGCCCGCCAAGCACGATGCCGCCGGCTGCCCAGAGCAGGAAATCATCGAGCTGCTCCGGAGTGAAGGCGGGCGTGCCCTTGTGCCAGAGCGAAGCGTTCTGAACGATGCGCCGTGCATAGAGCCAGCCGAGGAGGATGCCCGCGACATAGGCTAGGCCGTACCAATGGACGGCAAGCGGCCCGATCGTGAAGATCACCGGGTCGATGTCGGGGAAGGGGAGAATGGAAAGGCGGGTCGCGATCGTTTCCAAGGTCTTGTCTCGTGCCGGGCCGATTGTTTCGGCGGAACATGGCGATCGAATCCGACCGGGTCAAGCCGCCCCCGGCTCTTACAAGCTTATGCGTCTTTTCGGACGCATAAGGGTTCGCTGCAGCACTTGTGATTGCTGAACGTTTTTGTCCCTTGAATCAGGAGCGATTCGACGAACCCGCAATGGCATGGCGCTCTTATTTCCCTTGCATCCTTTGTTCGAGAATCCTACCTGAAAACATGAGGCCCGCCGCGGGTGGCGGGACTGAAATGGAGACCGGAACGATGAGCACAGGGGCCAACCGCATTCTCGACGATCTCGCAAGACTGATGACGGATGCCGCGGGCGCGGCCCAGGGCGTGCGGCGCGAGGTCGAGGCGGCATTTCGCGCCCAGGCCGAAAACTGGCTGAACTCTCTCGATGTTGTCAAGCGCGAGGAGTTCGAGGCCGTCAAGGAGATGGCCGCGAAGGCGCGGGACGAAAACGATGCTCTGCTTGCCCGTATCGAGGCACTGGAGGCGCGCCTTGCTACGGCAGGGCCGATAGCCGGCACCACCGGCAAGTAGCAGTGTAGAGGTCGTCCCCTGCGGCGGCGACAATCTGAATCCGGGCCGCGCTACGCGCGGTTCCGGCGCATGCGGATATAGCGATCTCGGCGGCTAAGCGACTCCTTCGGCCGAGATCCCGCCGCGCTTTCCTCTTTTGCTTTGACGCCTAGTAAACTTCAAAAGTTTTCCACCTGTGGACACTGCCAAAAAATCCTTACGGCAGAGTCGTTTAAGCACCCGTCCTGAATCAAAATCGCAGCGCGTCCTGCCTTCTTCGCTCGCAATTTTTTGGCGCAGGGGCTGGCACGCTGACTCTGCCGTTATAGACTGATTTTAAATGATGATTCGAAACGGATCACGCAAGCTCCGGGCAGGGTAAGTAAGTCAGGATAGTGGCGGGTCCAGAAATCATAGTGTCCGTATCCGGTATTGGGTTTGCAGCGTTGCGTCCTGTGAGCGTGACTATGCGCGCCTATGCCGCGCCTTTAGGGTGATGCATGAGCCTCTTGGAAATGGAAGTCGAGCGCCAGTCCAACCCGGTCGATATGATCGAGTTCGTCGCCGCCAACAACGATTGGTCTTTCGAACGATCCGGCGAAGACGAGATTGCCATGACCGTCGAGGGCAAGTGGGCGGACTATCATGTTTCCTTCTCCTGGATGGAGGAGTTCGAGGCGCTGCATCTCGCTTGCGCCTTCGATATCAAAGTGCCCGACAGCCGCGTCAACGAGGTGATCCGCCTCCTGTCACACATCAACGGCCAGGTGCTGATGGGACATTTCGACCTCTGGCGCCAAGAAGAGGTCATCATTTTCCGTCAATCTCTGCTGCTTGCCGGCGGCGCCGAGCCCACGAACCAGCAGGTCGAGGTCTTGTTGTCGAATGCGCTCGATGCCTGTGAATCCTATTTCCAGGCATTTCAGTTCGTCGTCTGGTCCGGCATGGATGCGCAGCGCGCCGTGGACGCGGTGCTGTTCGAGACTATGGGGGAAGCATGAGATGAGCGTGTCCCTATCGGGTCCGATCGTTCTCGTCGGCGCTGGCAATATGGGCGGAGCGATGCTCGGCGGCTGGCTGAAGAGCGGCGTCCCGAGTAGCGATGTCCTCGTCGTCGACCCGGCTCCATCGCCGGTGATGGCGAAGCTGATTGCCGATAACGGCGTGCGCCATGCGGCATCCGCTCCCGAAGGAATCGAGGCGGGGGTCATCTTTCTTGCCGTGAAGCCCCAGATCATGGAGGCGGCGCTGCCGCCGCTCAAGGGCCTCGTCGGTCCCGGGACCGTGATCGTCTCCGTTGCCGCAGGCAAGACGCTCGGCTTCATCGAGCGCCATCTTGGCGCGGCGTCAATCGTGCGCGCCATGCCAAATACCCCGGCAATGATCGGCCGTGGTGTTACGGGCGCCTTTGCCAACGCTCGGGTGACTGAGGCGCAGCGCGGGCTCGTGCATGACCTCCTGAAGGTCAGCGGCCCTGTCGAGTGGGTTCAAACCGAAGCGGATATCGATGTGGTGACCGCCGTTTCCGGCAGCGGCCCGGCTTATGTCTTTTATCTCGTCGAGTGCATGGCCGAGGCAGGGCGCAAGCTCGGCCTCGAGGCGGACCTTGCCATGCGACTTGCTCGGGAAACCGTCGCGGGGGCTGGTGAACTCCTCCATCAGTCCCCCGACGATGCCGCGCGCCTACGCCAGAACGTCACCTCACCGGGCGGAACCACGGCTGCCGCGCTGGCGATATTGATGGCGGACGACGGCATGCAGCCACTCTTCGACAAGGCCATTGCGGCTGCGCGCAAGCGCGCCGAGGAATTGGCCGGCTCCGAATAGGATTCCGCAGGGTGGCCGATGAACTGGTCTTGCTCGCTGGTCAGCCGCCCGCGGTCCGTCTTTGGCCCGGCGGATCGCGCCGGTGGGACGGTTCGCGTCTGAACAAGAGCTGGAGCGCCTTGCGCATCGCCAGACGACAGAAGTGGCCGATGGCAGCGTTGCGCTGGCGCCGTGCCAGCGCATGAAGCTGTTGGCTGTCCGGAATTTCAGGGCCTTGTTCGGTCATTGCTCTCACCTTGGCTGACGATTCCAGCGGACGGTAGAGCTTATCTTTCGTCGCGATAATCCGTATTGCTTTCCTTTTATCTGTGACGAAACGGAATAGATGGCATGGATCGACAGGAGGCGATGACGGTGTTTCTTGCTGTCGTCGAAGAGGGGGACTTCTCGGCGGCTGCCCGACGATTGAGAATGACGCCGTCGGCCGTCAGCAAAATCATCGGCCGGCTCGAGGCCCGGCTCGGCGTACGGCTGTTGCAACGCTCGACCCGCAGCATCAGCCTCACAACCGAAGGCAATTCTTATGCCGAGTCGGTCCGGCGTATTCTCGGCGATATGGAGGAGGCCGAACTGGCGATTCAGCCGGGCGCCGAGCCGCGCGGCCGATTGCGTGTCAGCCTTCCAAGTGCTTTCGGCCATCGGCTGATCGTGCCGATGCTGCCGGTGTTCATCGGGCGCTATCCAGCAATCGAGCTCGAACTGGATTTCACCGATGCGATCGTCGATCTTGTGAATGGCGATGCGGACGTGGCGGTGCGTGTGGCCGCGCAAGGAGATTCCACGCTCGTCACGCGCCGCCTTGCCCCTAATCGGCGGATCATTTGCGCAGCCCCGGACTATCTTGAGCGTCATGGCACCCCTGAGAAGCCCGACGACCTCCTGAAGCATGTTTGCCTCGGCATTACCTCTCGCGGCGGCCTCAACGTGTGGGAGTTCGACGAAGCCAGTGGTCATCGGGCGATGCGCATCCGTAGCTCCATCGAGGCCAGTAGCACCGAAGCCCTGCGCCGGCTTGCGCTCGCCGGGATGGGGATCGTGCGGCTTTCGGACATGCTCGTCGGGCCGGACATCAGAGCCGGACGCTTGAAGCCAGTGCTCACCGAGTGCAACCGTGCCGAAGCCGAGCCGATCAGCGTGGTCTATCCGCACCGGCGGTTTCTTTCGCCGCGCGTGCGCGTCTTCGTCGATTTCCTCGTCGAACAGTTTGCGCGTCCGTGGTGGAACAGTGCCGGCATGGAGGAGGAGGTCACAGCCGGCAGTCTTCCGGAATCCGCCGCGATGCGTTAAGTCAGACGCGCTCAGAGGTTCTCAGCGAGGAATAGCCATGTCGGAAGTCATTGATTTCGCTGATTTCGCACGCGTCGATATTCGCGTCGGCACGATCATCGAGGCCGAGGTCTTTCCGGAAGCGCGCAAGCCTGCCTACAAGCTGAAGATCGATTTCGGCCCGGAGATCGGCATAAAAAAGTCATCCGCCCAGATCACTGTGCATTACAAGCCGGAGGATCTCGTCGGCAGACAGGTGCTGGGCGTCGTCAATTTCCCGCCGCGCCAGATCGGCCCAGTCCGCTCCGAGGTGCTGACGCTCGGCTTTGAAGACGAGGCCGGCGCGATCGTGCTGGCTGCCGCCGAAAAGCCGGTTCCGAACGGCAGGAAGCTGATGTGAAACGCCATGACCTCAAGCGGTGATCCGATTTCCGAACGTGTCAAGGTCTCGTGCCTCTACCGAGCCGCCGAGGCCGCGCGCGAGTGGCGGGCGAGCCACGTCCTTTCCCTTCTCGACCCGGAACTGTCGGATGACGACGTGCCCGTCATCATCGATGCGAACCACCGCGTCGTGCGCATACGCGATCAGGAAAATGCCGTCGCGACGCCGCATTTCCCCGACCTCGTCTTGGAGACTTTCGAGGCGCTGAGGCCCGTCGCCGACGATCGCTCGAGCCGAATCCTCGTGCACTGCCACGCGGGCGTCAGCCGGTCGACTGCCTTTGCATATTGCCTGATCGCGCATCAGTTGGGCGCCGGCAGTGAGGAGGAAGCTTTCGCGGCGCTTCTCACCATCACTCGCAAGCCTTGGCCGAACCGTCGCATCGTCGAGATCCTCGACGAGGCGCTTGGCCGGCAGGGCCGGCTGCTTGTGCCGCTCGATGCGATGCGCGCCCGCCATCCGCGCAGGATCGATGCCTGGCACCGTTTCAATAAACAGCGCGGCTTCATCTCGACCTATTCGCGTTGACGCATATCGGCCAGAGTGCGCAGTGGCTTTGGGAAAGCGCCGCATGAATCGATCTGACGCGCTTCGGCCCAGCTTGCTCATCACGTCGGAACGCGCACCGTCGCGCGCAGGCCGCCGAGCGGGCTGTCTCCGAGCGTGACATTGCCGCCGTGGCTGCGGGCGATATCGCGGGCGACCGCGAGACCGAGGCCGGTGCCGGAGCTGTCGAGATTGCGCGCTTCATCGAGGCGGAAGAACGGCTTGAATACGTCCTCGCGCGACCGCTCCGGAATGCCCGGCCCGTCGTCATCGACCGTGATGATCAGCCATTTCGCGCTATGCCGGGCTTCGATCCGTACGGTATTCGCATAGCGATAGGCATTTGATGCCAGGTTGGAGATCAGCCGGGTGAAGGCGTTCGGCCGCACGTGAATCTCGTCCTCGCCCTCGATAGAGGTGGTCAGGGTCTTGCCGTAGAGCTCGGCCTCTGCCGCAAGCCGTGCCATCAGGTCGCTGAGCTTCAGCCGGCCGACATCCTCTTCCGCCTCGCCGCGAGCGAAGGCGAGATAGCCTTCCAGCATGTTCTGCATATCCTCGACATCCTGATTGAGGTTTTCGAGGTCCGGATTGTTGCCGGAGAGCGCAAGCTGCAGCTTGAAGCGGGTGAGGATCGTTCTCAGATCATGGCTGACGCCTGTCAGCATCGCGGTACGCTGCTCGATCTGGCGCTCGATGCGCTCGCGCATCAGGATAAAGGCGAGACCGGCGCGACGGATCTCGTCCGCGCCCCGCGGTGCGAAATCATCGATCTTCTGGCCCTTGCCGAAGCTCTCGGCCGCACTCGCCAGCGCCAGGATCGGCCTGATCTGTCCGCGCAGGAAGAGGATCGCGATAGTCAGCAGAACCAGCGAGGCGCCGACCATCCAGACGAGGAAAATGTGGGTGTTCGAGGCATAGGCCTGATTGCGTCGGGCATAGACCCTGAGTATGCGGCCGTCCTCGAGCTTGATGCGGATCTCGACGATCTTCGACTGGCCGACGGTGTCGATCCAGAACGGACGACGGATCTGGTTCGAAATCTCCTCGCTGAGGATCTGGTCGAGAATTTCGAAGAACGGTTTCGGACGCGGCGGCGGCAGTTCGCCGCCGGGCTCGACGCTGATATTGAGGTCCAGCTGCTCGCGGGCGATGCGGACGATCTGGTCGATGTCGCCTTCCCGCGGGAAGGTGGTGATCAGGTCGACGATCGCAGCGATGTCGTTGGTCACCGCGGACGAGAGGCGTTGCGTCACGAGCTGCCAGTGCCGCTCCATGAAGACGAAGGCGACGACCGACTGCAGCAGAACCATCGGGATGACGACGATCAGCAGCGAGCGCGCGTAAAGCCCCATAGGCAGGCGGCGTCGCAGCCAGCGGATCACCCTTCTCCAGGCACCGTCCGCGGCACTCGTTCCTTCGCGCCTGAGGCTGTCAAAGCTTGCCATTGGTCCTGCGTCGTCTGTCGAAAGAGTTCCGTATGTTAGTGCATGTCGCCCAAAAGTGTGCAGCGGTTTTGGGATGACGACATGCACAAAAACAAAGACCTAGAGCGCGACGCACGAATTCGATTGAACGCGGCGCGCTTTAGAGCGCCATGACGGAAGCTGTGAAGCGGTTTTCCGGCCGTCTCCCCGTCAAGCTCTAATCGATGCCGGCGATCGCTGCACTCCTTGCTCAGTCGACGCTCAGCCGGTACCCGATGCCGCGAACCGTCTGGAGCCAGACCGGATTGGAGGGATCGTCCTCGATCTTGCGTCTCAGCCGGTTGATCTGCACGTCGATCGTCCGCTCGCCCACCTCGGCATCGTCGCCGATCAGCTCGTGGCGTGGAATGGTCTCGCCGGCGCGCTGCGAAAACAGCGTCATGATCTCCTGTTCGCGGTCGGTCAGCCGGATATGGTCGGCTCCCCGGCGGAGCTCCTTGCGGACGACGGAGAAGGTGTAGGGACCGAAGATGACCTGGTCGACCTTCGGCGCCTGCGTCGGCTGGTTGCGGCGCAGGATGTTGTTGATCCTGAGCACGAGCTCGCGCGGTTCAAAAGGCTTCGGCAGGTAGTCGTCTGCCCCCGCTTCTAGGCCCTCGATGCGCGAATTCGTCTCGGCCAGGGCCGTCAGCATGATGATCGGAACCGTCTTGATCTGCCGGAGGCTTTGCGTCAAGGCGATGCCGCTTTCCCCCGGCATCATGACGTCGACAATCAGCAGGTCGAAATCGAGTCCTGTGAGCTTTCGCCGCGCCTCGTCTGCATCCGCCGCAGTCGTCACGCGAAAGCCCTGTTCGACCAGATAGCGGTTGAGCAGGTCGCGAATTCGCCGGTCGTCGTCGACGATCAGAAGATGCGCAGCATCATCGGAGACTCTCGCTTTTGCTATCATCGCTCGACAATCCTCATAGCGGGCAAAGCCCGAATCCGTCCCCCACACGATCACGATAAATCCGGATCGACACGGTCCCCATCATAAGCGTGATTCATTCCTGCCGTCATTCCGCGGTGCTGTTCCTCATATTGGCAAGAAACCGCTTCACCGTGTCACGCGCGCCCGGACCAGCCTTTGCCAATGCATCGGCTATGCGGCGGGACTGTGGCTCGGCAAGCGCCCGCGCCAACGCCTTGCCCTCCTTCGTTGTGTAAAGCATGCGCTGCCGCCTGTCTTCCGGCCCGGTAACCTGGCGGATGTAGCCGGAATCGATCAGTTGCTTGAGGACACGGGCGAGGCTCTGCTTGGTGATTTTCAGCGTGTCGAGCAGGTCGGCGACGGTCATGCCGGGTTCGCGGTCGACGAAATGCACGACACGATGGTGCGCGCGGCCGAATCCGCTCTTTTCGAGAATGGCGTCCGGATCGCTGGTGAAGTCGCGATAGGCGAAGAAGAGCAATTCGATGATCTCGAAGTCGATCGTGTCTTCGTCCTCTCCGGCGCCTTCGCTAACCTCTTGGCTCTTGTTGGATTGGCCCGCCACGCGGTTATTTCCTTTCGATCGAATTGCGATTTGCGCAACATATCATAAAGTATGTCAGCTTTGTTGACATACCTCTTCACGGTCGGCTCGCAGGCGCTATTGCATGTCTCCTTAAATCGTACCCGATTCAAGGACAAAAACATGCAGCAATTGCTACAGCGTCCTTTGTGCGTCTGAAAAGGCGCACGGCGCTGTAGCGTGATGACACTCATCATTGAGGATAAAGGCGGCTGTTCACAAAATTCATAATCGAGTCGCTGAATTCAAAATATGGAATTTGCCCCAAGGTGTTTGCCGAGAACCGCAAGATTTATCAACAGAACATGATGCACTGACGGAGGAGGTGACGCCACGGCAGCACTCTGCTTCATTGATCAGACGAGGAAATCTATTTCAGCGACGCGAACGCCGCGATGCTAAGGATATTACGTGCTGACGTTGCTGGCTGCAGCCGACCCTCTCGCAGCGCATCTGGAGCGACGCGCTGCGGTGACGTCGGAAGAGTCCGGCGTCAGCGATAGATGTAGACGACGCGCCGTGTCGCGGGCTCTACGAGCACGGGCTGGCCGTTGACGTTGACATATTGGTAGTCGTATTCCGGAATCGGCCGGACGGCGACGGTCTGCGGCAGTGTGGCACCAAGAACCACCTCGCCGTCGAGGTAAACCGTATCCACCGGATTTTCGGTGATATAGGTGCGGACCGCGGGCGGCGGAGTGATCGCCGTCACCTCTTCGACGGGCCCGATCAATTCAAGCGGCTCGGCCGGAGTGGCTACCGTGCTCCCGGTGGTCTCATAGGTCACGACCGGAACGCCGAGTTGTGCGCGGCGCTCGGAAATCACCACTGTCGAACCGCCGGAGCCGGTCGCGAGATATTTTGCATAGGCCCAGCCGGCCACGCCGCCGACGTTAACGCGGCACCAGTTGCTGCCCTGGATGCAGCCTTCCAGTACGGCCGTGCTGCCGCGCGCCGCCAGTCCGACGATCGGATATTGCGGCCCAGGGCCGGCGCGCACGTTGAGATCGGTCACTGCCATTGCGCTCATCGCTGCGCCGGCGGTGGACACGCCTGCAGCGAGGATCAAACCCGCTGCCGCGACCGCTCGAAGCAGATGGGGGGAGAGGGTCTTCATCGTCTTGCTCCTCTTTTTTGGTGCAGGCCAAACGCACCGCCGGACTGGGATGTTCCGCCGGTGACATCACGAAATGTGAGCATGAAACATATTGACGCCGCCGAGTGTTGCTCGAGCCGGCGTTAACATGGTGGATCGTCCGCAGTCGCACGTAATGAACGGGAGTCTGAAAGATGCAGGATGGTATTTCCGACGAAACCAAGCTCACGGCGCAGCGGCTGCGGCCGCTGGTGTTTATCGTCGTAGCGGCCAAGCTCGCCGTGTCGGCCTTTTTGCTGACTACGGTGCAATTTCCCGCGCCGGTGGCCGCGCCCGAGATCGCTGCGCTCCGCTGATTTGCCCTGTTCCTGCGCTCATTTATCGCTATAGGTGACGTGAAAAGGGCGGCCCGCGGGCCCTCCAACAATCCTAGAGCGAGGCACAGGCGACATGTTACAGGCCGGCATTATCCCGGTGACGCATTTCCAACAGAACTGCACCGTCCTGTTCGACAGCGAAACCAAGGAGGGAGTCATCGTCGATCCTGGCGGCGATGCCGATGTCATTCTGCAGACGATTCGCGAAAACGGCATCACGCTGAAGGCGATCTGGCTCACGCACGGCCATATCGATCATGCTGGCGGCGCCAGGGACCTGAAAGAGGCACTGGGCCTCGAGATCATAGGGCCGCACAAGGACGACCTGCCGCTGCTCGAGCGGCTGGAGGCCCAGGCAGAGCGCTTCGGTCTCGCCATGCAGGTCCGCAACGTCGTGCCGGACCGATGGTTGGAGGATGGCGACACGGTTTCCTTCGGCAGTCACGTCTTCGAGGTGTTGCATTGCCCTGGTCACGCGCCCGGCCATGTCGTCTATTTCAACCGGGCACAGAAATTCGCCCATGTGGGCGATGTGCTCTTTCATGGCTCGATCGGGCGCACCGACCTGCCGGGCGGGGATCACCAGCAGCTTCTCACTTCAATTCGCGACAAGATCCTGCCACTCGGGGACGACGTCGGCTTCATCTGCGGTCACGGCCCGGGTGGCCGGATCGGTGAGGAGCGCCGCACGAACCCCTTCCTACGGGGCCTCTGAAGCAGGCTGAGGTGCAGTTACAGCGCCGTGCGTCTTTTCAGACGCACAAAGGACGCTGTAGCGCTTTGAATTGCTGCATGTTTTTGTCCTTAAATGAGCTACGATTTAAGGAAACATGCAGTAAAGAAGGCAGCGAAAGAAGAAGGGCGCACGACGCGTTCGCGTCATGCGCCCTTCTGATTGCGCTGGCTTCGATCAGCCTGCGGTGCAGAAATGGCTGCGGCCATCATAGCCGACGAAGGTGCCGCTGTCCGGATCGAAGGAGCGGTAGCGCTGCGAGCAATAGCGATACCATTCCGGCGTCCAGGGTTCGAGGCCATAGCTCTCAACGACCGGGCGATAGACGGGGCGGTAGACCGGGCGGGGGCGATATACCGGGCGCGGCTCGTAATATTCGGGTTCCGGATCGATGTAGACCCGTTCGGGTTCGCCATAGTAGCGCGGCTGCGAGCCGATCGCGGTGCCGATGAGCGCGCCGGTGACTAAGCCCACTGCGCCTGCTGCCAACAGATCGTCGTCGTCCCCGGCTTGGGCAGTGCCGAAGGTCGGGAGAACCATTGCCGCGGCGGCGACTGAGAGAACGGCTGCTTTGATGAACTTTTTCATGGGCTTTTTGTCCTATGCATGGGCCGGATCGGCTCCGGTTTTCATGATTAACAAACTCTATACAGCCCAAACTGAATGGAGCCTGAACGAAAAAACCCGGCAAACTTGCCGGGCTTCAAACGCGATGTATCGACAGAGAGCAGCGTTAGCCGACGATCTGCAGGTTGACTGCCTTCGGTCCCTTGCCGCGACGATCCGGCTCGGTGTCGAAGGTGACCTTCTGGTTTTCCGTGAGACCGCTCAGGCCGGAGGCCTGCACGGCAGAAATATGTACGAAGATGTCCGCGCCACCGCTTTCAGGTTTGATGAAGCCAAAGCCCTTGTCGGTGTTAAAGAATTTTACAGTGCCAGTTTCGGCCATGCGTCAGGTCCTTTTCTCTCCACCCGTTTCACGGGCAGCATTACAGTTTTGCCCAATATGGGCGTGGGGGCAGGCAGTTCTCGACAATTGAGGAAAGGGTCCTGGTTATCGCGACCAGCATGGAAAGGTTTGCAAAATAAGCCTCCCCACCCTCGCCGCCCGGAGTGGCTTGCGTCTCCGGCCCGCTTATTTTCAAGATCTTCCCGCGTTCGCAAATTGCCCGAACAGAGTAAGAGTGATGGGTTTATTTTGAATTGGCAAGCAAAACTTTTCTGACGCCAGGTTGCGACTTGCCATTGCTCAAAAACGTGCCAATTGCCGGGTGGGCTCGCCATATCCGAGAATGCATCGCAAGCTGTTGAATCCAAAGCTCTTTGAGGTGAAGCGAGTGTAGACTAGACGGTTTGCGTCAAATTTTGTCGCTCTCGAACATGCCGCGACTTTGGGCAGTGAGATTTCCCACCCGCAACTGCCTGATATGTCTAGTCCTTCTCTGCGCTTCGAACCATTGCAGGTTTGAGCTATGAATCCTATCGAAAGCTGCAGCACTGAGCGCCGAGCGACTCTCCGCTCCTCCACTCTGAAGCAAAGGGCAGCGATTTCCACACAGTATTAGTAGTATTATAAGTCTAGTCTTGATCAGTGCGCAAAAGCGGGACGGTTAGGCTGCCGCCTCTGCCTCCTCCTCACGTTTCTTCGTGAGTTCCGGTACGAGTTCGACGGCGAGCATCGCCGCGAAGATGACGGCGCAACCGAGATAGCCGATCGGCGTGATGATCTCGTCGAGTAGCAGCACGCCGAAGAGCGCGGCAAAGAGAGCCTCGCTCGACAGGAATATGGCGGCCTGGGGCGCGGTAGTGTAGCGCTGCGCGACCACCTGGCAGATGAAGGCGATGCCGCTCGAAAAAATGCCGGCATAGAGGATCTGCGGCAGTGCCTGCCGGACGACATCGAGGCTCAACGGCTCGAAGATCACGGCGAGCGCGGAGCCCGCAACGGCACAGACGGCGAATTGCGTCATCGACAGAAGCATCGGCCGTCCCGTCGCCGGGGCGAAGACACCAACCAGCATCACCTGGATTGCCCAGAAGAGGGCGCAGACGATCGTCAGCAGATCTCCGCCGGTCAGGGACGACAGCGCGCCTCCGCTCAAGAGAAAGATGCCGAAGCTTGCGAGCAATGCCGCCGGCCAGATAACCCAATGCGGCTGGCGGCGCAGGAACACGACCGTCAGCACCGGCACGAAGACGACGTAGAGCCCTGTCAGGAAGCCGGAATTGGTGACGGTGGTGCTGAGCAGGCCGAACTGTTGCGTCACAGCGCCGCCGAAAAGCGCCAGCCCGATGAAGATGAAGTTGCGAACGGCGTTTCGCGGCAATGGCGCCGTCGCTTGCCTTGCTTCGACAAGCGCCAGCGGCAGGGCCACGAGAGTAGCGATCACGAAACGCAGACCGATGAACCAGAGGGGACCGATCGCCTCCATCGCCGTCGATTGCGCGACAAAGCCTGCACCCCAGATCGCACCGGCGAACAGCAGAAACAGATTGGCCTGGATGCGAGTCACGACGGGCTCCCGGGTCGACAAGGTTTGGGGTGGAAGCGATCCAAAGCGGGCTCGCTCGGCGACATGCAGCAATTCAAAAAGTGCTACAGCGACCCTTTGCGCGTCTGATCAGACGCGCGGCGCTTTAGCCGCTCTATCAGTTGCGTTTTTTGAGGGCAAGCCTCATCCTCGCCACCTACAGCAACCGTTGCGACGGATGACGATAGACGGTCGCGGGTTGGTGGCGAAAGGCAGATGGATGAGCTCCGCGGGCTATTCAGGCACACCGCTTGCGAAGAAACTCGGTTTGCGCGATGGCCAGGTCGCGCTGCTTCTCGACGTTCCGGGCGTTCTTCCTGAGATTGCGGCCTTTCCCGGCTTCGCGCGTATGGCGACATCGCTCGAAGGGGCGGCCCCGCGGCAGTATGATTACATTCACAGCTTCGAGACGGAGAGGGTAAGGCTCGAATCAGCGGCGCCGGCCTTGGCTACCCGGCTGAGGCCGGACGGAATGCTCTGGATCTCGTGGCCAAAGCGTGCCTCGGGGGTTGCCACCACGCTGAACGAGGACATCCTGCGGGAGATATTTCTGCCGCTCGGTCTCGTCGACGTAAAGGTCTGCGCTGTGGACGCGGTCTGGTCCGGGCTGAAATTCATGTTCCGCAAGGAGGTGAGGGCCTCGCTTGAGGTGGGCCTCATTGCGTCGGGGCCTTGGAGACCCTGAGCACGGCACCGTTCGCCTCGTCGGTCACCATCAGAAGCGCGCCGTCGGGGGCGACGATCACGTCGCGGATGCGGCCATACTCACCGTCGAAAAGGCGCTCCTCGCCGGTAATGGTGCCGTTTTCGTCGCGCTCGAGGCGGGCGAGCAACTGGTATTTCAGAGCCGCGACCATAAGGTCGCCGTCCCATTCCGGAAACATGCTGCCGCGGTAGACCGCGATCGCCCCCGGCGCGATCGACGGATCCCAATAATAGAGCGGCTGCTCCATGCCCTCCTTGGCGGTGCCTTCGCCGATCTCCGCGCCGGAGTAGTCCTTGCCGTAGGTGATCACCGGCCAGCCGTAGTTCTTGCCGGGTAGCGGATTATTGATTTCATCGCCGCCCCGCGAACCATGTTCGACCGTCAGAAGCTTGCCATCCTTGGGGTCGAAGGCAATGCCCTGCGGATTCCGGTGGCCTATGGACCAGATCTCCGCCCGACCTCCGGTGCCGCCGCGATAGGGATTGGAGGCGGGAATGCCGCCATCGGGGTTGATGTGCAGGATCGAGCCGGCGTGGTCGCGGGGGTCCTGCGCACGTTCGCTTTCGCCGCGGTCGCCGATGCCGAAGAACAGGCTGCCGTCTTTGTCGATGGCAATGCGCGAGCCGAAGTGCACACCTGTCCGGGTGAACCGGTTCATCCGGAATATTTCCTTCACCTCCTCAAGGCTTTGCTCGTCTTCGGAAAGGGCTGCCCGCACGAGGACGGTGCCGTAGCCGCCGTCGCCGCGAGCGGAGAGGGTGAGATAAAGTATGCGGTTCGTTGCGAATTGCGGATCAAGGGCAACATCCAGAAGGCCGCCCTGACCGGTTGCGGCTGCCTTCGGCACACCGTCGATCGCTCTCGAAAGCTTACCGTCCCGCAGGACACGCAGACGACCCGGCCGCTCGGTGACTATCAGGGCGCCGTCCGGCATGACCTCGACTGCCCAGGGATGTTCCAGCCCGCTCGCCAGCGTCTCCACGCGAACGGCGCCCGCCTGCGTCGAAAACTCCCGCGCTTCCTGAGCGGCGGCAGGCGATGCGGCATGCAAGAGGAGCCAAGCGGCTACTGAAATCGCCGCTCCGGCATGTGCCGATCGGATGTTGCTCGGATTGATTTTTCTCCGCCACGGGCGTCGCATCGCAGCTCTCCGGTCCTGTTGCGCGGGCCCGGGAAGGATGCGGGCGGCGCATCCCATGTCCCCGCGCCGACACGCGATGATCGGGGTTAAACTGGAGCGCGGTGCCGCGGCCTTCAAGTCAAATCGGATCAAAAGACCTTTATCCGGACAGTACGAACGGCTAAGGCGAACGGCCAGCGCCTCGTCAGTCGCTCGCGGCAGCGGCGATCGCGGCGCTTCTGGCGCGTATCACAGGAACGTTCGCGGCGGTCTGGAATTCCGATGCGCGGCGGTCGGATTGCATAGCGAAACTTCTGTTCGGAACGTGCAATGCCTCGGACTTGGCCTTCATGTAGAAGCCTTTGCCGACCAGCATAAGACCGGCCAGAACAACAAGCGCGATGATCGCGGCGACGATCGTTTCGATCGCCGACAATCGGCCGAGAAAGTCCGTTTTCGGCTCGCGCAGATCGTCGTCACCGGACATGGCGCCGAGCCTCCGGACGGACGGGCAAGGCGACGCGGCTCCGCCAGAGGGCGAAGGCGGTGGCGGCCGGAAGCGCCGTTGCGATGAGCGTGAGGCCGATCAGGATCTGCCGGTCGGCGTGCACCACCGGCTGCGGCAAGCCAAGTTCCGAAACATGAGCTACTATCGGCTGCGGCTGGCTCTCGGCTGCTTGTACGGTCGCATCCGCCGTGAGACCCAGGACCATCACGATGCAGGCGGCAAGTGCGGCGAGCGCGAGATAGAAGCCCCAGCGCGCCTGCCTGCGCCGTGCGCGCGCCGCGGCGATTTCATCGTCGAGAAACATAGCATACCCCCAAGATGCCAATGCATTCGCACTCTTGAGAAGAAGCTCCGAAATCGGCTCTTGCGGGACGGAATTGCGGCGTGCAAAGGCAGTTGTTGTGGCAAAATTGAGGCTTTCCGGAAAATAAGCGAGGAGCGCTGTTTTTCTCGGGCTCATGCGCTTGGGCGGTGGTCCGGTCGCGGCGAAGCGTTCGGCGTGCGAGCGGTGCCGGCGACCCGTTCATGAGGCTCCAAAGACCCTGTAAACCGGCTGCCGCGATCGGGCCGCAGTGATGGCATCGATGAAACTTTGTCATGGTGACGCATTTTGCGCGCTTTTGCGGCCGTTTTTCCCCCTCGAACGCTTGCAAGGCCGGGCGTCTTTCGACATAGACCTAACCGCTATGGAGCCCGAGCTCTTCAGCGCTTCACGCCGTATCGAAACGATCAGGACCTCAAGATCATGGCCTTCCTTGCCGATGCCCTTTCCCGTGTAAAGCCTTCCGCCACCATTGCCGTTTCGCAGAAAGCCCGCGAGTTGAAAGCGAAAGGTCGTGATGTCATCGGCCTTGGCGCCGGGGAGCCGGATTTCGATACGCCTGACAATATCAAGAAGGCCGCGATCGACGCGATCAACCGCGGCGAGACGAAGTACACGCCGGTCTCCGGCATTCCGGAACTGCGCGAGGCCATCGCGAAGAAGTTCAAGCGCGAGAACAATCTCGATTACACCGCGGCGCAGACGATCGTCGGTACCGGCGGAAAGCAGATTCTTTTCAACGCCTTCATGGCGACGCTCAATCCAGGCGATGAGGTCGTGATCCCGACGCCCTACTGGGTCTCCTATCCGGAGATGGTGGCGCTCTGCGGCGGCACGCCGGTCTTCGCCTCGACCAAGCAGGAGAACAACTTCAAACTCAAGGCGGAGGACCTCAAAAAGGCGATCACGCCGAAGACCAAGTGGTTCGTGTTCAACTCGCCGTCGAACCCCTCGGGCGCTGCCTATTCCCATGACGAGTTGAAGGCGCTCACGGACGTGCTGATGAGGTACCCGCACGTCTGGGTGCTGACGGACGATATGTACGAGCACCTGACCTATGGCGACTTCAAGTTCGCAACGCCCGTCGAGGTCGAACCCGGCCTCTACGACCGCACGCTGACGATGAACGGGGTGTCCAAAGCCTATGCGATGACCGGCTGGCGTATCGGCTATGCGGCGGGCCCGCTCCAGCTCATCAAGGCGATGGATATGATCCAGGGCCAGCAGACCTCGGGTGCGACCTCCATTGCGCAGTGGGCCGCGGTCGAGGCACTGAACGGCCCGCAGGATTTCATCCCGCGCAACAAGGAAATCTTCCAGGGCCGGCGCGATCTCGTCGTCTCGATGCTGAATCAGGCCACGGGCATCTCCTGCCCGACCCCGGAGGGCGCCTTCTACGTCTATCCGTCCTGCGCCGGTCTCATCGGCAAGACCGCGCCTTCCGGCAAGGTGATCGAGACCGACGAGGACTTCGTCTCCGAGCTTCTTGAAGCGGAGGGTGTGGCGGTGGTCCATGGTTCGGCCTTCGGTCTCGGCCCAAACTTCCGTATCTCCTACGCCACATCCGAGGCGCTGCTGGAGGAAGCCTGCCGCCGCATTCAGCGCTTCTGCGCCGCCTGCAGGTAAGAACTGAACAGAAAAATCGAAGGCCCGCCGGTTCGTGGCGGGCCTTTTTGCTTGTTCAGACAGCGATTCAATAATCCTCCGATCCGGTTCAAGTGGCGGTTCTATCATCTTGAGTTCAGAGTCATTTTTGTTTCCGGATCACCTCGATGACGGCAGAAATGTCGTCCACGGCGCGCCCCGCTGCGACGCGGCGGCCCGCGAGCCGCAGCATCGGCTCGATGAAATCGGAAGCGACGCCCTGTTCCTCGCTCGCCCTGACAATATTTTCGAGCGCAATCTTTTGCATGCCGATGTTGGAGACGACGTTGCGGTGGTGCGCACCGCTGTCGATCTTGTCGGCAAGGTCCGGCAAGGTACCGCTCATCGCTTCGATCCACGGGAGGAGCAGCGGCAGGAAGTCACCGACCTTGCCGCCGACGCTCGTCACCAGGGCGCTTGCGTGCAGGAAGCCGGAAAAGAGGCCGTACATTCCGGAAAGCAGCGAGAGGTCGTAGAGCGCTGCGAGGCCCGGATCGTCCCCAAGATGGCGGCTTTCGGCAAGCGCGTCGAGCGCCTGCCGGTGTCGTTCGAAGAGGGCCGGTGAGCCGCTGTAAAGGATCAAGGCGCCGGCCTCGCCAATCATCGGCGGGATCGCCATGATCCCGCCATCGAGATAGGTCGCTCCCTTTGCCGCCACCCACGCGCCGAATTCGCTCGCGTCGCCGGGCGTGCCATTGGTGAGATTGACGAGATCGCGGCCGGCGAGGGCGTCCTCCGCTCGCGCCAGTACTGCACGCGCCGCCGCGTAATCCACGACGCAGAGAATGGTGAGTTCGCTTGCCGCGATCGCTTCGGCAGGGCTTTCGGCGACCTTCGCACCGGCGGCGGCAAGCGGCTCGGCGCGCGAGCGCGTCCGGTTCCAGATGGTGACCGTATGACCCTTGCGAAGAAGCGTTTGGGCAAGCGCCGTGCCCATGGCGCCGAGGCCGAGGATGGAAATTGTGCTCATGGTCGTTCTTTCCTGGAAAGTGGTTCAGGCGGCCGTCGAAAGCTTCTGGCCGAGGCCGCCATCGACCGCGAACTTTGCGCCGGTGGTGAAGGTCGCCTCGAAAGCGAGGAACAGCACGGCGCGCGCGACTTCGTCTGCCGTGCCATTCCGCTTCATAGGCGTGATGGTATCGCCGAGCTCCTTGAACTCGGCGCGCTCCCTCTCGGTGAGGCCGGCAACCCCCTTTGTCGGCGTGTCGATGAAGCCGGGGCTGACGGAGTTTACGCGGATTCCGCGTGGCAGCAGCTCGGCCGCAAGCACCGATGCGAAGGAGACGAGTGCCGCCTTGCTCGCGCTATAGACGCTCATGCCCGGATGTCCGCCCTCGTCGGCGACGGAGGAGGTGAAGACGATAGCACCTCCCTCGCGGATCAGCGGTGCCAGCCTCTGCACGGTGAAGAAGGCGCCCTTCGTATTGACCGCGAACTGGCGATCGTAGGAGGCCTCGCTGACCCGATCGAACGGCTCCAATTCTGAGACGCCGGCATTGATGTGCAGGAGATCGATCGTGCCGAGCGTCTGACCGGCGGCGGCGCCAAGCACGGCGATGTCGTTGAGATCGGCGATGTCGGAGCGCACCGCATGGACGCGCGGACCGAACTCCCGCCTGACACTCGCGAGATTATCCTCATTGCGGCCGGTCAGCAGTACCTCCGCACCGCCTTCGACGAGACGGCGTACCGTCGCGAGGCCCATGCCGTGGGTGCCGCCGATGACGATCGCCTTCTTTCCCTGATAATTGACCATATCCGTTCCTTTCGGTTCAACAACGATGAGGAACAGATGAGTGCGTGGACGAACTTGTGCTAGATAGGGCGATGTGGACCTATCGTCCATGCTTGTAGACGATGGGTGCTTATGGCCAATCTCAACGATTTCACGCTCTTCGTTCACGTGGTCGATCACAAGGGTTTTGCGTCGGCGGCGCGCGCCCTGAACGTGCCGAAGTCGACGCTCAGCAAGCGCGTGGCCGAGCTCGAGAAGGATCTTGGTGTCCGCCTGATCAATCGCACGTCTCGCCGCTTCTCGGTGACCGAGACCGGCGAGGATTTCTATCGCCACGCGGCGGCGATGCTGATCGAGGCGGAAGCGGCGGAGAATGTCGTCAAAGGCAGGCTTGCGGAGCCGACAGGGGCTGTCCGGATCACGGCTTCGGTGCCGACGGCGCAGCTTTCGCTGGCGCCGCTGCTCCCGCAGCTTGCGCTCGCCTATGAGAAGGTGCGCGTGATGCTGCATGCAACGGACCGCTTCGTCGACATCATCCAGGAAGGCTTCGACCTGGCGGTGCGCGATCATTTTGCACCGCTGCCGGATTCCGGCCTCGTTCAGCGCCGCGTCGGCTCGCAGGCCAAATTGATCGTCGCTTCACCTCTTTATCTGAAGCGGAGCGGCGTGCCCGAGAGACCGGGGGAACTTGAGCATCACGATGGGCTCATCACGTCGTTCAGCTCCGAAGGGTGGGTGATGGAGCGGGCCGACGGCTCGACCGTCGCGGTGTCGCCGAGGCCGCGTTTCGTTGCGGATGAATCCCGCGTCCTGCGCGAGGCTGCCGTGGCCGGACTCGGTATCACCACCTTGCCCGGCAAGTTTTGCCGGGAGGAGATCGAAAGTGGCGCGCTTGTCCGCATTCTTCCGGAGTGGACCGCGGGCAAGGTGACGACGACGATCCTAATGCCGCATCGGCGAGGGCAACTGCCGTCCGTGCGCGCAACTGTTGACTTCATCGCGGAGCGGCTGGGCGAAGGCTGAACAAAAGGCCCGCACGAGGCGGGCCTAATCCGGGATTGATTTAGCGCTCGGCCAGCGCCGGCTCGCCCTTCTTCTCGCGAATGAGATTGAGGAAGCGGCGGAAAAGGTAATGGCTGTCCTGCGGGCCGGGCGAGGCTTCCGGGTGATGCTGCACGGAGAAGACCGGCTTGCCGTCAACGCGCAGGCCGCAATTGCTGCCGTCGAAGAGCGAAATATGAGTCTCTTCAACGCCTTGCGGCAGCGACTTCGAATCGACTGCGAAGCCGTGGTTCATCGAGACGATCTCGACTTTGCCGGTCGTATGGTCCTTGACCGGATGGTTGGCGCCGTGGTGGCCCTGATGCATCTTCTCGGTCTTGGCGCCGAGCGCCAGTGCCAGCATCTGGTGGCCGAGGCAGATACCGAAGACGGGGATCTCGGTCTTGAGCAGATCCTTGATCACCGGCACGGCGTATTCGCCAGTCGCCGCGGGATCGCCCGGGCCGTTCGACAGGAAGACGCCGTCCGGCCTCAACGCAAGCACTTCTTCCGCGCTCGTTTGAGCCGGAACGACCGTCACCCGGCAGTTAAGACCGGCGAAGAGGCGAAGGATGTTACGCTTGACGCCGTAGTCGACGGCGACGACGTGATAGGCGGCATCGGTCTCGCCGAGCGTCGAATAGCCTTCGTTCCAGACCCAGGGCTTCTCGGTCCAGCGATAGGACTGGCCGGAGGTCGCGACCTTGGCAAGGTCGAGTCCCTCCAGACCGCTCCAGGCCTTGGCTTCGGCCTTCAGCGTTTCGATGTCGAAGACACCGGCCGCATCGTGGGCGATGACGGCGTTCGGCATGCCGTTTTCACGGATCCAGGCCGTCAGCGCCCGCGTGTCGATGCCGCAGAGCCCGATGATGCCGCGCGCCTTCAGCCAGGCGTCGAGGTGCTTGGCCGCGCGGTAGTTGGAGGGCTCGGTGATGTCGGCCTTGAAGGTCACGCCGACTGCGCCGTGGCGGGCCGCGGGCGTCAGGTCCTCGATGTCCTCGTCATTGGTCCCGATATTGCCGATATGGGGGAAGGTGAAGGTGACGATCTGGCCGAGATAGGAGGGATCGGTGAGGATTTCCTGGTACCCGGTCAGCGCGGTATTGAAGCAGACTTCGGCCTGAACCTTTCCGGTTGCGCCAATGCCCTTGCCTTCGATAACCGTGCCGTCGGAGAGAACGAGCAGGGCAGTGGGTTTCTGGGTTGTCCATGCGGGTGTCGCGGTCATCGTTCCTATCCCGTTGCGGCGGAAAGCGAGGCTTGAAAGCCGGCCGATTCAACGCCATTTCAAATAGCATGCGGCATGGCGCGCGGAAGCCCCGCGAGAGAAAGGTTCATGCCGATGTTCGTGCAGGTGCCGGAAAATAGCCAAAGGCTTTGACCGGGTCAACCGGGCGCCATGAATTGTTTGGAAATAAAATACCTTATAATTCAAGCGGTTGTGCAATGGGTTTGATTGTGCCTGCCGCACTGGTTAAGACGACGACAACAACGACGCAAATCGGACCGGCTCCTGAGGCTTGCCCGGGGCCGGTTTCGACATGGAGTGAAGACATGCGCGAGCATTTCGCAAACGCACTGAAAGAGGCGCTCAAAGCCAAGGACACCCGGCGTACCTCGACCGTCCGGCTGATCCAGGCGGCGATCAAGGATCGCGATATCGCCAATCGCGGCCAGGGCAAGGACCCTGTGGGTGACGACGAGATCCTGCAGATCCTTGCGAAGATGATCAAGCAGCGCGAGGAATCGGCCCGCGTCTACGACGAGGGCGGCCGCCCCGAGCTTGCCGAACAGGAGCGGCAGGAAATCGCTATCATCAACGAGTTCCTTCCCGAGCAGTTCTCCGAGGAGAAGGTCAAGGAAGTCTGCGCAAAAGTCGTCGCGGACACGGGAGCGCACGGCCTTAGGGATATGGGCAAGTGCATGAACGCACTGAAGGAGCGTTATCCCGGCCAGATGGACTTTGCCAAGGCCTCCGGCGTGGTCAAGGAATTGCTGAAATAAGTCGGCGCGCCCGCCCGTTCACGGCGGGCGCTGCTTTTCGTGCCCTGTGAATTGCGGGCAAGGCGCAGCGCGCCTGTGGCTTCCTCCTGCCATGCCGCTTATATGGAAGGCTGGCCAGAGGTAATCGATGCGCTTTTCACAATCCTTCCTCGACGAAATACGCGACCGAGTCCCGATTTCGGACGTGGTTGGCAAGCGCGTCACCTGGGACCGGCGCAAGACCAATGTGTCGCGCGGGGACTATTGGGCCTGCTGCCCCTTCCACGGCGAGAAATCTCCGAGCTTCCACTGCGAGGACCGCAAGGGCCGCTATCATTGCTTCGGCTGCGGCGTTTCCGGCGATCACTTCCGTTTTCTCACCGATCTCGAAGGCTTGAGCTTTTCCGAAGCCGTACAGCAGATCGCCGAGATGGCGGGCGTCGCCATGCCGCAGCCGGATCCGCAGGCCGAGCGGCGGGAAAAGGAACGCACGAGCCTGCTCGATGTGATGGAGCTCGCGACGCAGTTCTTTCAGGACCAGCTCCAGACTGCCCACGGCGCGAAGGCGCGCGCCTACTTGCGCGAACGCGGACTGACCGGCCGGACAATCGAGACGTTTCGTCTCGGCTATGCGCCCGACAGCCGCAATGCGCTAAAGGAGTTTCTCGCCGGGAAGGGTGTGGGCAAGGAGCAGCTCGAAGCTTGCGGCCTCGTCGTGCATGGTCCGGACATACCGGTTTCCTATGATCGCTTCCGCGACCGGATCATGTTTCCGATCCTCTCCGCGCGGGAGAAGGTGATTGCCTTCGGCGGCCGCGCCATGTCGCCGGACGCGCCGGCCAAATATCTGAATTCCAACGAGACCGAGCTCTTCCATAAAGGCAACGTGCTCTTCAATTTCGCGCGCGCTCGCCGCGCTTCGCAGGGCACCGACGGGGCGGGCACGATCATCGCCGTCGAAGGCTATATGGATGTTATTGCGCTGCATCAGGTGGGAATCGGGAATGCCGTCGCGCCACTCGGCACGGCGCTCACCGAGAACCAGCTCGATCTCCTCTGGAAAATGACGCCGCAGCCGGTGCTCTGCTTCGACGGCGACGGCGCCGGCATTCGCGCCGCCAACCGCGCCGTCGACCTGGCGCTGCCGCATCTGAAACCGGGGCGCTCTGTGCGCTTCGCCATGCTGCCGGACGGCAAGGATCCGGACGATCTCGTGCGCCATGAAGGGCGCGAACCCTTCGACAAGGTGCTCGGCAATGCCCGCTCGCTTGCCGACATGGTCTGGCTGCGCGAGATCCAGGGCGGGGAATTCGACACGCCGGAAAAGCGCGCCGAGCTTGAAGCGCGGCTGCGGCAGGTGACGTCCGTCATCGCCGACGAGAGCGTGCGCCGTCACTACGGCCAGGACATGCGCGACCGGCTGAATGCATTCCTGCAGGGCAGCACGCCCTTCAGGGGCGAGAGGCGGCCTTTTGGGCGCGGCGGGCGGCAAGGGGGTGGGCGACAAGCTGGCGGATGGCAGGACGGCGGCTTTCGCAATGCCGGCGACCGGAACGCCGGCCCAACGACGATCTCCGACCGCTTGGCGCGCTCCTCGCTCGTCAGCGGCCAGCAGGCGGTGCCGCTGCTGCGCGAAAGCGTGCTCGCGCTTACGATCGTCAACCACCCGCAATTGCTGTTCGACGAGTACGATGAGATCGCAACAATCGAGTTCGACCATCGCGATCTGCAGCGCTGCTGGGCCGCAGTCTTGAACGCTGCGGCGGCGAGCGGGCCGCGCCTGACGCGGGAAAGCCTCATGGAACAACTCGAAGCCGATGGCTTCGGCGCGCTGATCGGCGCGCTCGATCAGCAGGTCCGCTACGCGCGCCTCTGGACCGCGACGGCCGCGGCAGCACCAGAGGACGCGCGCGAAGGTTATCTGCAGGCCCTCACGCTCCACCGGCGCACCAAGGCGCTGCTCTGGCAGAAGCGGGAGCTTGAACGCGAGATCGCCGAGGCTGCGGCCACCGAGGATGCGGAGCTGGGCCAGCGGCTCGTGCGCGCCATGGAGGAGGTGCAGCTCGAGCTCCACCGGATGGACAAGCTCGAAGCCATCGTCGAAGGGTTCGGCGTGCTTTCCGGAAGGGTCAAGGGGCCAGCGGCGCGGTAGCGGAGGCGCGTGGGACGGTCACTCATCCGCCTGCTGGCAGCTTCTCGCCGCAGCCGGGCCCGCGTGCGGGGAGAGGGCAGCGTCAGGGGTCAGCTCCACCTCTTTGCATTCGATCTCCGTGACACCATACTCAGCGCCCCGACGAAAGCGATTCCATGCCCGACAGCCCCAATCCCACCGCACGCCGTTTCGAAGCGGAAGGCGCCGCTAATCCCTTGGACGTCCTCAAACGCGTCTATGGCTATTCCGCCTTTCGCGGTGAGCAGCAGGCGGTCATCGAACATGTGGTCGAGGGCGGCGATGCCGTCGTGCTCTTTCCGACCGGGGCCGGCAAGTCGCTGTGCTTCCAGATTCCTGCGCTCTGCCGCAGGGGCGTCGGCATCGTCGTCTCGCCGTTGATCGCGCTCATGCGCGACCAGGTGGAGGCGCTGAAGCAGCTCGGCATTCGCGCCGCGGCGCTCAATTCTTCGCTCACGCGCGAGGAGGCGATCGCCGTCCGCCGGGCGCTTGCGTCGGCGGCACTCGACCTGCTCTATGTCACACCGGAGCGCGCCGTCACCGACGGCTTCGCCGAGATGATCGGCGACATCGATGTCGCCCTCTTCGCGATCGATGAGGCGCACTGCGTGTCGCAATGGGGGCACGATTTCCGTCCCGAATATCGCGGCCTCGATTGCCTTGCGTCGCGCTTTCCCGGCGTGCCGCGCATTGCGTTGACCGCGACCGCAGATCCGCACACGCGCGACGATATTGTCGAGCGGCTGGCGCTGACCCGTGCGAGGGTCTTCACATCGAGCTTCGATCGGCCCAACATCGCCTACGAGATCGTCGAGCGTGACCAGCCGCGCCTGCAGCTCCTGCGCTTCCTGAGGCGCTTCAAGGATGCAAGCGGCATCGTCTATTGCCTTTCGCGTGCCAAGGTCGAGGACACAGCGGAATGGCTGAACGCCCAAGGGATCCGCGCGCTTCCCTATCATGCCGGCATGGAGCGGGCGCTGCGCGATGCCCATCAGGACGCGTTCCTGAAGGAGGAGAAGCTGTGCCTCGTCGCAACGGTCGCCTTCGGCATGGGGATCGACAAGCCGGACGTGCGCTACGTCGCCCATCTCGACCTGCCGGGTTCAGTCGAGGCTTATTATCAGGAAACGGGGAGGGCGGGGCGCGACGGGCTGCCCTCCGAAGTCTGGATGGCCTATGGCATGGCCGACGTCATTCAGCGCCGGCGGATGATCGACGACGGCGGCGCACCCGAGGAGATCAAGCGGATCGAAAGATCGAAGCTCAACGCGTTGCTGGCGATCTGCGAGACGGCGGGTTGCCGGCGGCAGGCGATCCTGGCGCATTTCGGCGAGGCCCATCCGGGCGGCTGCGGTCATTGCGATACCTGCCTGAAGCCGGTCGACACCTGGGACGGCACTGAAGCGGCGATCAAGGCGCTCGCCGCCGTCTACCGCACCGGCGAGCGCTTCGGGACCGGCCATGTGATCGACGTGCTGATGGGAACGGTGAACGAGAAGACAGAGCGCTTCGGCCATGTCGACATGCCGGTCTTCGGTGCCGGCAAGGACCTGCCGGCGCGGACGTGGCAATCAGTCTTCCGGCAACTGCTCGCCGCAAGTCTTATTACCGTGGATCACACGGCCTTCGGGGCGCTCAAGCTCGAGCCGGAGGCGCGTAGCGTCTTCCGGCGTGAGCGGCAGGTTCTCTTCCGCAAGGACCGAGCTGCTTCCGGGAGAGCCGCGCGCGCGCAGAAATCGGCCGCCGCCCGCGAACGTTCGGATCTGGCGGGCTCTGATCTGGAGCTCTTTGAGCTGCTCCGCGCCGAGCGCCTGTCGATCGCCCGCGAGATGGACGTGCCGCCCTATGTGGTTTTCCCGGACACAACCTTGATAGCGCTCGCCAAACGGCGACCGCGCGACTTCGTCGACCTCATCGACATTCCGGGCATCGGCGAGAGCAAGCGGGAGAGGTATGGCGAGGCGTTTCTCGCGGTGATCGAGGAGTTTGAGGACGGCCGCTGATCGGTTTTAGCCATGTGTGCCGTTCCGAGCGGGTCGTTCACGCCGCCTCGGCGGCACGGAGGGTGCTTGAAACCCGCGCATTTCCCCTCGACAATGGAGTGAGAATTCGCTGTACGTCGCAAGCCATCGTGCTATTTGTCTAGACAAACCCCTCGCTTGAAAGCGGCCAGTCATGACCTCTGCCTTCCTCTCCCATCTCCGTTCGGAACTCGAAGGCCTGAAATCGGCCGGGCTTTACAAGTCCGAGCGCGTCATCACCTCCAAACAGGCGGGCGAGATTGAAGTTGCGTCTGGTAAGCGCGTCCTGAATTTTTGCGCCAACAACTATCTCGGCCTTGCCGATAACGAAGAGCTTGCCGAGGCCGCGAAGAAGGCACTCGACCGCTACGGCTACGGCATGGCGTCGGTGCGCTTTATCTGTGGCACCCAGGAGGAGCATAAGCAGCTCGAGGCGCGAATCTCGTCCTTCCTCGGCATGGAGGACACGGTTCTCTATTCCTCCTGTTTCGATGCCAATGGAGGGCTGTTCGAGACCCTGCTGGGCGAGGAGGACGCGGTCATTTCGGATGCGCTGAATCACGCCTCGATCATCGATGGCGTACGCCTCTCGAAGGCCAAGCGCTTCCGCTACGCCAACAATGACATGGCGGCACTCGAAGAGGAGTTGAGGAAGGCCGAAGGCAGCCGCTTCAAGCTCATCGCGACCGATGGCGTCTTCTCGATGGACGGCATCATCGCCAACCTCAAGGGCGTCTGCGATCTTGCGGAAAAATACGGCGCTATGGTCATGGTCGACGATAGCCACGCGGTCGGCTTCGTCGGCAAGCATGGCCGCGGCTCCGCGGAACATTGCGGCGTCGAGGGAAGGATCGACATCATCACCGGCACGCTCGGCAAGGCGCTCGGTGGCGCTTCCGGCGGCTATACCTCGGCAAAGGCCGAGATCGTCGACTGGCTGCGCCAGCGCTCGCGGCCTTATCTCTTTTCGAACACTCTCGCCCCGGTAATCGCCGCCGCTTCGCTCAAGGTCTTCGAACTGATCGAGAACGGCCACAGCCTTCGCGACCGGCTCTACGCAAACGCGGCGCTGTTCCGGGCCGAAATGTCGAAGCTCGGCTTCACGCTCGCCGGCGAAGGGCACCCGATCATCCCGGTCATGCTCGGCGACGCGGCGCTGGCGCAGGAGATGGCGGCGCGCATGCTGGAGAGGGGCGTTTACGTGATCGGCTTCTCTTTCCCGGTAGTGCCGCGAGGACAGGCGCGCATCCGCACCCAGATGTCGGCCGCGCATAGCGAAGCAGATGTGCGCCGCGCGATCGCGGTGTTTGAGGAGGTCGGGCGGGAGTTGGGCGTGATTTGAAAGGCTGCGCTACCGGGGAGAGTGGCAAGTTGGTAACCGCGCGAAACGCGGAGGAGCGAGGATCTCTAAGATGACCAACATGATGAAGGCGCTGGTCAAGACGAAGCCGGAGGTCGGGCTTTGGATGGAGCGTGTACCGGTGCCGGAGATCGGCCCGAACGACGTACTGATCCGCGTCAAGAAATCGGCAATCTGCGGCACCGACGTTCACATCTGGAACTGGGATCAGTGGGCGCAGAAGACTATTCCCGTGCCGATGGTCGTCGGACACGAATTCATGGGCGAGATCGCCGAAGTCGGCTCGGCCGTCACCAAGCATCATGTCGGCGAGCGGGTTTCCGGCGAAGGCCATATCGTCTGCGGCAAATGCCGCAACTGCCGCGCGGGGAGGGGACATCTCTGCCGCAATACGCTTGGTGTCGGCGTCAACCGCCCCGGCTCCTTCGCCGAGTTCGTCTGCCTGCCGGAGTACAACGTCGTGTCGATCCCGGATGATGTACCGGACGAGATCGCCGCCATTTTCGATCCTTTCGGCAATGCCGTGCACACGGCGCTCTCCTTCGATCTCGTCGGTGAGGATGTGCTGGTCACCGGCGCCGGACCAATTGGCATCATGGGCGCGCTGGTCGCCAAGCGATCGGGCGCCCGCAAGGTGGTGATAACCGACATCAACCCCGTCCGTCTCGATCTCGCGCGCAAGGTCGGGATCGATCACGTCGTCGACGCATCGAAGGAGAATCTCGCCGACGTGATGCGGTCGATCGGCATGACCGAGGGCTTCGACGTCGGGCTGGAGATGTCGGGGGCCGCGCCCGCCTTCCGTGACATGATCGACAAGATGAACAATGGCGGCAAGATCGCGATCCTCGGCATTGCGCCGGCGGGCTTCGAGATCGACTGGAACAAGGTCATCTTCAAGATGCTCAACCTGAAGGGCATCTATGGTCGCGAGATGTTCGAGACCTGGTACAAGATGATCGCCTTCGTTCAGGGCGGGCTCGACCTCTCGCCGATCATCACCCATCGCATCGGCATCGACGACTTCCGCGACGGCTTCGAGGCCATGCGCTCCGGCAATTCCGGCAAGGTTGTGATGGGCTGGTAGGGGAGCCGGCAAAGTTCTCTGCGATTGGTCGAGTGACAAGTCGAGAAGCGGAACGCTATTGCGAAATGGCGCACCGGTGACCTATTTTGCTGGAATATTTTTGCGTTTGCTGTTTGTGGCGGTCGCGCCGCCCATTTCGCGCCAGTTTTTATTGCTTGGTCCCGGGAAAACCAGGGCGGCTCTTGTCTTTCTTCGGGTCGCACCTACATGTTGAGCGAAAGCTGATAAACAGCACAAAACCCCGCCAGTCAGCGTTTTTTGCCGATTTGCGCGGTTTTTCACCGGAAACGCTTGACGGGATCAAAAATTCTGGGAATCACCATTTCAAGCAGAAATGGCGACATGGTACGGCGGATAGGAAATCATGCCAGGGACGTTTCAGTGGCAGGACTGTCGAAGCTTGCCCGTTCAACCGCGATCGCTGTCGTGGTTAATCAGGAATTAAACATCATCCCGTTACGTCAGGGGAAATGAAGCGGTGGCGGGTACGCGGCGTGCCCGGACCTCCGAGCGGCATTGGCACCGGGCGCAGGCCGGTTGCGACAAGGAAAGCGACGAATAAATGGCAACAAAAGTCAAAGAAAACGAAGAAGCAGACGTTGAACGCGAAGGCACTCCGGACGGTCCGCTTCTCGATCTTTCCGACGACGCTGTCAAGAAGATGATCAAGGCCGCCAAGAAGCGCGGCTATGTAACCATGGACGAGCTCAACTCCGTCCTGCCTTCCGAGGAAGTGACCTCCGAGCAGATCGAGGACACGATGGCCATGCTTTCCGACATGGGCATCAATGTCATCGAGGACGAGGAAGCAGAGGAAGTCGCCGGCGGCGACGACGACGACGGCGGCAGCGATGACAGCGACGGCGAGGGCGGCGAGCTCGCAACCGTCGGCGGCACGGCGCTTGCAACCGGCAAGAAGAAGGAGCCGACCGACCGCACCGACGATCCGGTGCGCATGTACCTGCGTGAGATGGGCTCGGTGGAGCTTCTCTCTCGCGAGGGCGAAATCGCCATCGCCAAGCGCATCGAGGCCGGCCGCGAAACCATGATCGCCGGGCTCTGTGAAAGCCCGCTTACCTTCCAGGCACTGATCATCTGGCGCGACGAATTGAACGAGGGCCAGACGCTCTTGCGCGAGATCATCGATCTCGAAACGACCTATTCTGGTCCCGAGGCCAAGGCTGCCCCGCAGTTCCAGAGCCCGGAGAAGATCGAAGCCGACCGCAAGGCGGCCGAAGAGAAGGAAAAGGTCCGCAAGGCGCGCGTTGCGGCGAACGATGACGACATCACCAATGTCGGCGGCGATATGCCTCCGCCGGAGGAAGAGGAAGAGGACGATGACGAATCGAACCTCTCGCTTGCGGCTATGGAGGCCGAGCTGCGTCCGCAGGTGATGGAGACGCTCGACCTCATCGCCGAGACCTACAAGAAGCTCCGCAAGCTGCAGGATCAGCAGGTGGAAGCGCGCCTTGCCGCGACCGGCACGCTGTCGCCGGCGCAAGAGCGCCGCTACAAGGAGCTGAAGGACGAGCTGATCAAGGCGGTGAAGTCGCTGTCGCTCAACCAGAACCGCATCGATGCGCTGGTCGAGCAACTCTACGACATCTCCAAGCGCCTGACGCAGAACGAAGGTCGGCTGCTTCGCCTCGCGGAGTCCTACGGCATCAAGCGTGAGGCCTTCCTCGAACAATATTCGGGCGCCGAGCTCGATCCGAACTGGATGAAGTCGATCAGCAATCTTGCCGGCAAGGGCTGGAAGGAATTTGCCAGGGCCGAGAACCAGACGATCCGCGATATCCGGCAGGAGATCCAGAATCTCGCGACCGAGACCGGCATCTCCATCGCCGAGTTCCGCCGCATCGTGTCAATGGTGCAGAAGGGCGAGCGCGAAGCGCGCATCGCCAAGAAGGAGATGGTCGAGGCGAACCTGCGTCTCGTGATCTCGATCGCCAAGAAGTACACGAACCGTGGCCTGCAGTTCCTCGATCTTATCCAGGAAGGCAATATCGGCCTCATGAAGGCGGTGGACAAGTTCGAGTATCGTCGCGGCTACAAGTTCTCGACCTATGCGACCTGGTGGATTCGGCAGGCGATCACCCGTTCGATCGCCGACCAGGCCCGCACGATCCGCATCCCGGTGCACATGATCGAGACGATCAACAAAATCGTGCGCACCTCGCGTCAGATGCTGCACGAGATCGGCCGCGAGCCGACGCCGGAGGAACTGGCGGAGAAGCTCGCCATGCCGCTCGAGAAGGTGCGCAAGGTCCTGAAGATCGCCAAGGAGCCGATCTCGCTCGAAACGCCGGTCGGCGACGAGGAGGATTCGCATCTCGGCGATTTCATCGAGGACAAGAATGCGCTGCTGCCGATCGATGCGGCCATTCAGGCGAACCTGCGCGAGACGACGACCCGTGTTCTTGCCTCGCTCACGCCGCGCGAAGAGCGCGTGTTGCGCATGCGCTTCGGCATTGGCATGAACACCGACCACACGCTCGAAGAGGTCGGCCAGCAGTTCTCGGTCACCCGCGAGCGTATCCGGCAGATCGAAGCGAAGGCGCTACGCAAGCTCAAGCATCCGAGCCGTTCGCGCAAGCTGCGCTCGTTCCTCGACAGCTGATCGCCGGTTTTCTAGCGAAACTTAAAGAGTGGAGCCGGGCGCTTGCGCCCGGCTCTTTCTTTTCGCGGCCGCGGTATCAGTTGCTTGTTCGCCCCCGGCAGCGGGACTATACTTTGCGGCTTGCAGCGAAGGGGCACTGGTTTGCAGTGCGAGAGACGTAGTTGCACCCGCAGGCGTCCAGTCGTGCCTGAGCCTTTCATGTCTAAGTGGAACATTCTGCCGGGCATCTTTCCGCTGGCAGCACGCGCCATGTAGGCATGAAGGCTGTAGGGCACCGCGCCGGCACTCGAGGCGCAAAAGCGCTCCAGCCCTTTCGAAATCGGAGCATCTTGGCCGCCTTTCATCGAAGGCGGGATGGCTCTACGGGAGGTGTGATATGACCACTTACGTCGTACTTCTCAATTGGACCGAGCAGGGTATCAAAAACGTACGTGAATCTCCTCGGCGGCTTGATGCGGCCAAGAAGCTGCTTCAGGAGATGGGCGGCTCCTTCAAGGAGTTCTATCTGACCATGGGCGAATACGACATGGTCGCGGTCTGCGAAGCGCCGGACGACGCGGTGGCTGCGCGGTTCGCCTTGACCCTCGGCATGAACGGCAATGTGCGCACGCGCACCTTGAAGGCTTTCCCCGAAGCGGCCTATCGGGAGCTGATCGGTACGCTCGGCTAGATCGCTGCTCAGTGCCGCGCCCTCGCGGTCCCCGCCTGCGGGGCGAGGGCGCACCGGTCGATGCTACATCGGAATGGCGGCGGCACGTTTCGCGCTCGCTGTGCAGAGCTTTCTCTGTCAGGAACCGCAACCGCGCAACTGGCGTGTGTAGATTGCGGCCATGCCCGCCGCCCTCTTGGCGCCAGTCTTGGCCGTGTCGCTCCAGTTGCCGCGCTCGTAGCCGCCGTGGCCATGGTAGTAGGCGATATAGAGCCGGTAGGTGTCGTTGAGCGCTATGCCGTTCTTCCGATGGCTCTCGCTATGGTACCAGGCGATAAAACGGATCGCATCGGCGAAGTCGGTCCGGCGCGCCAGCCAGCGACCCGTTTCGCCTTGATAGCGGGCCCAGGTGCCGTCGAGCGCCTGCGAATATCCATAGGCCGAGGAGACCCGCGTCCAGGGAATGAAGCCGAAGAGCTTGGTACGCGGCGGCTTGGCGTCATGGCGGAAGCCGGATTCCGTATAGATCGTGGCCATCAGCACCGGAACGGGCACGCCGTATTCACGCTCCGCCTGATAAGCGGCTCGGCGCCAATTGTTGAAAAGGCCATCTCGCTGCTCGAAAACCGCACAGGCGTTCCGGGTATCTTTCGGCACCGTTCCGCAGCCGGCCAGCAACAGGAGAACGACGACAAAAACGCAACGCATCGCGGAACCTCTCGTTTGCAAGAGATTGATAAAGCGTAAACGTTAAGGATCGGTTTTGAGGAGAAGTCGAACGATCGCCGCGAGCGCCAGTCGCGATAAAACGAGAAGAGCCTTTCCGACAGCCGCATCATGAAAATCACATCGCATGTCGGAACCTTTTCGTTTCGATCGTCCTTTGTTGTCTTTCAAACGGAGGAGACGAACATGGCATATGTCGACGGTTTTATCGTTGCGGTACCGAAGGCCAACATCGAGGCTTACAAGGACATGGCACGAAAGGCGGGCGAGGTGTGGAAGGAGCATGGTGCGCTCGAATATATCGAATGCCTCGGCGACGACGTGCCCTATGGCGAAGTCACATCCTTCCCGCGCGCAGTTCAGGCCAAGGAAGACGAGACGGTCGTTTTTTCTTGGGTCCGCTACAACTCGCGACAGGATCGCGACGCGATCGTCGCCAAGGTCATGGCGGATCCGCGGCTCCAGGGTGACGACTGGAAATCCGTTTTCGACGGCAAGCGCTTGATCTACGGCGGATTTGAGCCTTTCCTGGAGATGTAGGATCGGCGGCGATTTAGGGATAGAGTCATGCGGTAATCAAATGCGTTGCCTACAGCGCCGCGTCTTATCAGACGCGCAAAGGGCGCTGTAGCACTTTGAATCGGGCATGTTTTCATCCTTAAATCGCTTGCGATTTAAGGAAACATGCAGCGGCCGCACCTTTGCGCGGGGGCGGGCAATGCCGCTTGCAAGGCAGCGGAAAGAACAGGATGCCGCAGACCGTCGTCACCATCGCCACCAAGGGGCAGGGGCTCTACGAGTTTACCACTGAAGCCGCCGATTTCGTGCGGCGAGCGGGCGTGCCGGAGGGGCTGCTCACCGTGTTCGTCCGCCATACCTCCGCATCGCTGATCATCCAGGAGAACGCCGATCCGGACGTCAAGCGTGACCTCCACGCGTTCTTTCACCGGCTGGTGCCGCCTTCCTCCGATCCCTCCATGCAGTGGGTGGTGCATAGGATGGAGGGGGCGGACGATATGCCTGCCCATATCAAGGCCGCCCTCACGCAAGTTTCGATCGGGATACCCGTCATGGACGGGCGCCTGACGCTCGGCACCTGGCAGGGGCTTTACCTTTTCGAACACCGCGATCGGCCGCATCGCCGCGAGATCGTCCTGCACCTCGGCGGCTAGTAGAAGGAGGAGGGAATGCCAGACGCCCAAACGATTGCCAGCCGGTTTATCGACGCCCTGAACGATCGCGATTTCGACGCGCTCTCCCGTCTCCTCGACGAAGACGTCGCGCTCGATTCGCTCACCGGTCAGCGGACCGTCGGTGCCGTTCCTCTCAGAGCATGGGTGATGAACTATCTGCGCCATTTCGACGAGAGCTTCGGCGACATCGTGCTGATGCGCGACGCCTTCGGCCAGCGGGTGGCGGCCGATACGACGGCGCGGGGCACCTACCGCGAGACGATGGCCGGCCTTCCCGAAGCCTCGGGCCAGAGCTATTCCATTCCGAGCGTCTTCGTCTTCGAGATCGAGGACGGTGTCATCACCCGCCTCAGCCACTACCGCAATCTTCGCCTCTTCGAGCGGGAGCTGACGGGCTGAGCACGCCTGCTGCAATCGTCGAAATCCCTTGAATCAATCGCTTGGCGGCGCTCCGCAGGGGCGGAGCATTGTCTGAAACACGTATCGCGTTTCTGTCCCGTTGTTCCAACGAGATCTTGAATCTGAATACCGCATGAACGGAGGGTTCCGATACCGTTCAGTTTGTCCGGTCTATCTTTGGCGCAAATAGCCAGTTCGAAACCCTTCGCCTACACCGGAGAAACGCCATGAAGAAATTCCTCGTCAATGCCGCCGTCGCCGCCGTGCTCGGAATGACCGGACTTGTGAGTGCGACTACCACGGCTTCGGCCGATCAGCTGATCTTCGAATTCGGTCAGGGCGGTGGCGTCCACTACCGCGACCGCGACTATGACCGCTGGGACGACCGGCGCGATTGGCGGCGCGATCGTTGGGAACGCCGCGGCCGCTGCGAACCGTGGCTTGCCGTCGACAAGGCACGTGACCGCGGCCTGCGCCGGGCCCACGTTGCCGACGTCTCCCGCCGCCAAGTCGTCGTCCAGGGCCGTCGCTACGGCGAGCGCCAGGCAATCATCTTCGCAAACGTGCGCGGATGCCCGATAATCGGCCGCTGGTAATCCTTGAATTTCCGTCTTGTCTCCCCCGGCCGACGGAAATGGAGCCCTCACGCCTGGCGTGGGGGCTTTTCTGCATGCGAGTCCATTGACTTGGGCGAGAGTGCGGGAGCGCTGGAATTCACAGCGCCCGTCATCCTTTCCTTAAGAGAGCGGCACACACCGTTCAGCTTTTTTGTTGTCGTTTGCGGCAGTCAGCGCTTTGGCGGCGATACGAGCGGTCCGTGGGGTTTTGCTTCCGCGCCGACGGCTGCGAGGTCAATCGCTGGCTAGTAGTGAGCGGCAGCGCTGTCGATTGGGAGAGATTTAGCAAGGGGACCTATGCCGCGCCTGAAGAGACCGCCCGTGTTCGCGGACTAAAAACTAGTGTCGCGAGAGGCGAAATTAAGCGGAGCCCGTGCCTTTACGCACAGGCTCCGCTTTAAATTGCTTCTGAAATGAATAGGTGTTGAGCAAGAACGACGGATAACGACCTAGGGCACCATGAACGGCGATCTATAGCCCAATAGTATTAGCCCGGTTGCGCAGCTTCCCTCCGCGCTCAGCGTTTTTTACCTTTGCCCCGAACCACCGAGTGAACAGCACCTCTGAGGCGCGCGGGCCGCGACAGCCGAGCGCCGCAGAGCCCCCGTCGCCATCGGCTGCTCGAGCGCACGCCATGAAGCGAGCCCTCGCCGATGGCTCTGGCCTTGGAACTGGATCCAAACCGGCGTGGCGTCCTCCTCCTGCGGGTGCCGCACCGCGTCGAGCTCGCTTTCAGCACAAGTTCCGCGGCCCGCTACCCGCCGAGTCGTGGCGGGCCTGAGAGCTGAAAAGATGCGGAGAAAGCGTGTCCAAAATTGTTTTGTCCGCATTTTGGACACAGGGGAAAATAACGTAGTAAAAACAAAGATTTTGGTGGGCCCGGAGGGACTCGAACCCCCAACCAAGCGGTTATGAGCCGCCGGCTCTAACCATTGAGCTACAGGCCCTGCTGCCGTATGCCGGCTGTTGCGAACCAATGGCAATTCGCAAGCTGTCAATGGCTCTAGCGGAAAACCTTTTTGCCGACAAGCCATTGCCGCAATACCTACACAATCGATAAGCATGGAATCGACGAATAAACAACCGGAGAGACACATCCATGATTGCTACACGCATTGCCCGCACGGTTCATGTCGCCGCTGTCGCCGCCGCCTTTGCCGGTGCCTTGGCGTCCGCCGCTGCGGCGGACGACAACGTTGCCGGCAAGGGGGACAAGGGGCGCCTGGACGGCATCAGGGGCCGCCAGGCGGTGATCAAGGTCTCCGGTGAAGGCCGCTCGACAACCGCTCCCGACATGGCGATCCTGCAACTGAGCGTCGTCAAGGACGCCAAGACCGCGCGCGAGGCGCTCGATGCCAACAACAAGGCGATGGAGGACGTGCTGGCGGCGCTGAAACAATCCGGCATTGCCGAGCGCGACCTGCAGACGAGCGGCTTCTCGATCATGCCGCAATACAACTACCCGCAGAACAATGACGGCGGCAACCGACCGCCGGAGCTCGTCGGCTATCAGGTCGTCAATGGTGTCAGCGTGCGCGTGCGCGATCTTACCAAGCTCGGCGAAGTCCTCGACAAGTCGGTCACCCTCGGCGTCAATCAGGGCGGCGGCATCGAATTCACAAACGACAAGCCGGATGCTGTGATCACTGAGGCCCGCAAGGCCGCCGTCGCCGACGCCATCAACAAGGCGAGGGTCCTGGCCGAAGCGGCCGGCGTCTCGCTCGGCCGGCTGATCGAGCTCGCGGAGCAGCCCGACCGGCCCGAGCCGATCCCCGTGGCGCGCAGCATGGCCAAGGAATTTGCCGCCGATGCAGTGCCGGTGGCAACCGGAGAGAACGCGTATAACGTCACCGTCAACGTGACCTTCGCCATCGAGCAGTGATCGGTCTCGACGCGGTGGACCCGGCCCAGCGCGGGGTGTCGTCGAGAGGTAGAGCACCCTCGTCCGGCTTGCCGGCCACGTTTTCCCGCACGCGCGGAGAAGGGATCTCCTGTTGCCGTCCTCGCCTCTTCGTGGCGCCATGTGACGTATACGGTAGAAACACCTTTCAACCGACCCGGCCACATAGCCGGGTCTGTTTTTTTGGTGCGCAGCTTCATTTTGCGACCGCCCGCGTCAGCGATGAACGCGGGATCCTATCGCCAACCCTCAGTATCTCCACTTGGGAGCGCGTTTGGCGTTGTGCAGCAGCTCGCGAGCCGTAGCGAACCGACCGAATAGCCGACGAAGTCGGATCTCTTCTTTCTCACCCAATTGATTTTGTTCGCAAAATTCGTGGACGTTCCAAACCTTGGTAACGGTGTGCTTCGAAAGCTTTTCGGTCTCGACATGCTCCATCTTGCTCCTCCCAGGCAGTGGACGGTCAGACTATGCTACTAAAGTCTAATTAAGCAAGAAATAAACTAAGTATTACTTATTGCCTGGGGCTATCCTCCTCTGGCGACGGGCGATCATGCGGCAGGTCGAGCGGCTACGGCGGCTGCTGCCGCCTCTCGTTTTTCCGCTTAGACTATTAGCTGCACGATATGAGCGAACGGCGTCATAGCCCACTTACCGCTGCGTCCTTTACGGTTCTGTAAATGATGACGTCACGGCCGACCGTGAACTCTGCATGCATGCTGATCTCATTGCCGGTTGAGAGAAGGCCCTGAGTTCGGTCACATGTCGTTGCTTAATTTGCTCACTGACCAAATCAGCTTTTGATTTTTGCGGCCGGCGCGGTAAGTCGACGAGCCGACTCGCAGGCCACCGAGCAAGAGCGGCATAGTATCTGGACCGACGCCGCGGCCGTATGTGCGCTCCCAATTATCGAGCTTCGCGACGTAGCCCTGCTGCAGCCCGGATTTGAGCTCGAGGTTGCTCATGTTGAGCGCCGCTCGCCGCTCAGCCATTGCCTTCACCATCGAAAGTTGCCCCGGAGTTGCCCAACGGGCTTAGCGCGCGACCTCAAGCCGGGTCTTGCCGCGCGGCGACTTTCACGGTCCTCAACAACCGAAAGTGCATCCGTCGCAAGGCGCTTGCGATGTACCGGAAAGGTAAGATCGCGCGTCTAAACAAAGCCCGCCATTTCAAGCGATCAATTTCCGACGCCGATTTTCGAGAGCGCCCTTCAATATCACGAGGCAAGCAATGACGGTTGCTCGTGCCGTGCGGGTATCCGGCGCGCGCGTTCGGTCCGACGGAACAGCGGATCAGAAGGCCAGGCGGTTGTTGGACCAGACAGGGCCGAGGCGCTCTTCCTCCCGCAGGGTTGCCGAGCCAAAGGAGAAGCGCAAGCCGCCGAAGATCGTGCTGGTGTTGCCGGAAAGCGATTCACGGAAACCGGAGAGCTCTTCATTCACATATTTGTAACCGGCGAAGAGCGTGACGGGGAAGGCCTCGGGCCGGTAGTTGGCCGTCAGCTTCAGGGTACGCAGATCGTAATCGATGTCGCTTTCCGAGATGCGGTTGAGGGAGCCGTCGATGTCGAAGCGAATGTTGTCGGTCGCGTATATGCGTGCGCCGAGCGCGCCCATGTAGTGGTCGGCGTCGATGCCTTCCATCCGCGTCTGGCCGTAGCCGAGCGCCCCGTGCAGGGTCCAGGTGTCGAGGAAATAGGCGCCTTCGAGGCCGCCGAGGTAATCGTTGATATGGGTGTCGATGCCCGGATCGAGGCGTGCCGCCTGCAGGAAGACGCCGGCTGCATAAGTGTTGTCGCGGTAGTAGCCGTGGAGCGCGCCATCGTAGCTGTTCGTGTCGAGATCGTCGTACGAAGCGCGGGTGTAACCCAGGTCGACCTGCAGGTTCATTCCGGAGCCGGCGTCGAAGTTCACCGCACCTCGCAATTCCCAGGTATCCGTATCGATACCGCCGGGCGCATCGACGGCGGCGCCATAGGAGCCTTCGATATAACCGGCGACGCCGCCTGAAGATTGTTCTACCGGCACCTCATAATTATCCTCAGGCCCGACCAGGGGCCCGTCGATATCGGCCGCCGCCGCGAGCCGCGCACCTGAAAGAAGAATAACGAGAAGACTGCCCGCCCGGATCATTGCCCCATTCCCTTTGCAAACCCCGCGAGGAACGTAAACGAGTATGGTTAATGCGATCTCTACGCGTGTAAGGCCTCTGCCCCTTGGCAGTACCTACGGCGAGGCAAATACGGGAACACTCTCGGGCCCTGTGTGTTGTCCTCTGGAAGGGACTCATAACAAGGAGAACTTCTGATGACAGGTATTCTCATCAAGAGTGCTATTGCCTTGGGTGTCGGATTGAGCTCGATGGCTGTCCCTGCTGCGGCGGAAGACACATCGAGGAACAGTGCCGTAACCGGCGCGGCCGGCGGAGCCGCCACGGGCGCGATTGTCGGCGGGCCGGTCGGTGCCGCTATTGGTGGTGTTGCTGGGGCGATCGCTGGTGCGGCCCTTGACCCGCCTCCGCCGAAGGTGATCGAGTATGTGGAAGCGCAGCCGCTTCCGCCACAACCGATCGTAATCCAGGAGCAGATTGTCGTGGGCAAGCCGTTGCCTGAGACGGTCGTCCTCACTCCCATTCCGGAAGACACCCGCTACGCCTACGCCGTGGTCAACGAGCAGCGCGTGATCGCGGACCCGAAGACCCGCACGGTGGTGCAGGTGATTCAATAAAAAAAGCGTCACCCGGTGAGCTTCCAGGCTCGCCGGGGTTTTGCGCCGGGCGCTTCCCCTACAACGCGCCGGAACTAGCCCCTTTGAAACTCCGCAATTCCGACGTCACGCTTTTCCTGAAATGCTCTGATGAGCGGCAGGTGTTGCGCCGTCGTATTCTGGCGTCGCTGACGGTAGGGCAAAAATATGAAAGCGCGCTTGTTTGGGCCAAGCGCGCTCCAGGCGAACGATCTTCGGAGGGGTGCCGGCGCCCTCGATCGAACAGGATCAATATAGCATCAAAGCGACGGCCGAACAACGGCGCACCCGCGGTCCGATCGGTTATCGGCCGTAGACGCCTACTGCATGTCTCCTTAAGTCGACTCGATTCAGGGACAAAGGACATGCAGCAATTCAAAGTGCTACAGCGATGTTTGCGCCTCTGATGAGACGCGCAACGCTCTAGGCGGCGGGTTGCTATGTTTCCGCTATTTGAGCATGCTTCGGGGGGTGTTCCGGACATTCGAGAGCGCTTCGACATTGGTCGTGAGGGTAGGTGAGGGCATGGAGGAAGGCTTTGCTGTCTTCACCGCCGGCCGGCGGTGGCGCCTGCGATGCTCGGTCAGATGAGCGGGGGTGACTGGCCCGTCGACAGCATTCAACCGATGGGCGACGAGACGCCGAGGGAAAGCATCGAGGCCGAGCGCCGCGCGGCGTCGCGCGGTGCCTATTCCGACCGGGTGTGCAGCCCGGAGGAGACACTTGCCCGTGTTCGACCTTTTCTTGCCGGTTTCGGCGTGACGAGGGTCGCCCGACAGACGGGCCTCGATAATGTCGGGATTCCGGTCTGGTGCGCCTTTACGCCGAACGCAAGGTCGATCGTCGTTGCGCAGGGCAAGGGCCGGACGGATGCGGACGCGAAGGTGTCGGCGATCATGGAAGCGCTGGAGCGCGCCGTCGCCGGCGAGCCGGCCGTCGAAACGGTTGTCGACACCGCCCGCAATCTCGGCGCTTCCGGGCGTGCCGCCGATCCGCTTCCCAGCCTCACCGCGGCGGGGCGGGAGGATGTCGGACCGGATGAAGAAATAACGTGGGTCGGCGGCGTCGATCTTGTCTCCGGCCGCGATGTCTTCGTGCCGCTCGAGGCGGTCCTGCTCGACCGCACGCGTCCTTCGCGCTTCTGGATGTCGTCCGACGGGCTCGCGTCGGGAAATGTCGTCGAGGAAGCCACGTTGCATGGCATCCTCGAACGGGTCGAGCGCGATGCGCACGTTCTCTGGCAAGTGTCCGGTCCTGAAGCCCGCCATCGCAAATGCGTTGCTCCCGAGGCCTTCGGCGATCCGGTGCTAGGCCAGCTCATCGAGCGCATCAAAGCGGCGGGGCTCGAGCTCCGGCTTTTCGACATCACCAGCGACACGAATATTCCTGCCTTTCTCGCGCTGCTCGCGCCGAGCAACGTTGTAACCGGCGGGCAAGTGCGCTTCGTCGAGGTGACGAGCGGCTGCGGAGCGCATCTCTTCCCGGTCCGGGCGGCGATTCGAGCGGTGACCGAGGCGGTCCAGTCGCGGCTCACCTATGTCAGCGGCGCTCGGGACGACGTCCATCCCGAGGCCTTCAGTCGACCCCTGCCGGAAACGACACGGCGCGCCTTCCTGGCAGAGCCGCGCCAGTTCGCGCTTCGCACCCCCTGCGTCGGTGTCGGCCTCGGTTCTCTGTTGCCTTGCACCATCAATCGTGTGAAGGAGGCGGGTGTCCGGTCCGTCATCGCGGTACGGCTCTCTGCGGACCGTTTTCCCTTTTCCGTCGTGAAGGTTGTCATTCCCGATCTCGAAAGCCCCGAGGGCAACAGGGCGCGTCGTTTCGGCTTGCGCGCGCTGTCGCGGGCGATCTCGTCTTGAATGGCGCTTCTCGCTGAATCCCCACTCATGGGCCTCGCTAATTTCTCCTCACAAATTCGTCCGAGCCCCCTAATTTTGGTGGAACGTGACCAGAATAACTACTTTGGCGTGTGCAACGCTCGTGCAACGCGCGTAAACGGCGGATTCGTTTATAGTCGGGCTCAGGTTAGCGTACGCAGTGGGGGTTCGAATGACTAAGCATGTTTTACCTTCGACGGACACTGAGTCGGAACTCGCGAGCATCGCGAGGATGCTGACACATATCCGCGATAGCGCCCGAGCGCTGGATGCCCAGGCGGTGGAATATTGCGTCGAGATGGCGTTGCACGCCGTCGCCGACGAGATACGCCACCGGCACGAGTTCGTCATCACGGGCGCGGGCCTCGATACGTCGACTCGTCGGTTGCAGTGAGGGGAACGGGGCGTCCCGTCGCCGGGCGCCCAGGCAGATCATCCCGGGCGGGAAGGGCAAAGTGCGATGCGACGAGAAGGCCGCACGCATTTTTGGCCCCGTTCCGCGCGCGCCGTTCCAGTGGCGGAAAAAGTTCTAACGGTCGAGCTCCGGATAGACCCGGTCGAGAAATCCCGGCCGGAGCTTTTCTCCGATCATGCAATCTGCCACGGGTTCGCCGGCGGCGAGGCTAAGCGTAGGTCTGGGGGCCACGCCGCTCACCTCGAGGATCAGTTTCTGGCGGATCGCGACCGCGAAATCCTCGGCCTCATGCACCGGAAGCACGAACGAGCCGGGGCCGCCGATGACGCATTCCGCATAGTATTGATCGAGTGGACCGGTTGAAACCGACGGGCGGATCAAGATCGCAAGGCCGTTGATCACAATCCCGCGTGCTATTGCGTCGTTGCGGGCAGGGGCTACGGGCGGCCCGGTATTGTTCGGGCCGTCGCCGGAAATGTCGATGACGCGCCGCGCCCCGGAGAAGGTATTCGAGTCGATCAGGTTCGCGCCAAAAATGATTGCATTCGAGATCGAGGTGCCGCGGCGTGTGCCGATCGGCCGTGCTTCCACCTTGGCGGCAAAGGCTTCAGCGTCCTCGGCATCGTCGATGATCTGCCAATTGACGACGGAGGCCTCGTTCACGAGCCCCGCCCATTCGAAATAGCCTATGGCGATGCGCCCGAGGAAGCCTCCCTTGACCGCGTTGATGAATTCCGGGTGCCTCAATGCCTGGAGGTAGCCGGAGCGTTGCACCCGCGCCTCCTCCATGTCCATCGAGCCGGACATGTCGACGGCCAGCACCAGTTCCACATCGACATCCGCGGGCATGGCGGCCGACTGTATCGGGCTTCCACTGAGAGCCAGGATCAACGCCATCACGCTCAACATCGCATCAGCCAATCATCATGATCAACGCATCGGCACGAACCGTCCCCGCCCCGACACCAGCTTCGCCGCAAATCAGGCGTTGCTTTGCCGGTGATACCATCCGATGAATGTAGCACAGGATTGGAAATCGGCGACTGTTGCCGCAGAGCCGGCCTACAATATTCGGTGATCGCCAGGCGTGCGGGGCGCCTAAAACAGTTCCCCTGGGCGCGGGCGAATAATCTCGATACTGCGCCGCCAGGGTGTCGGGGTGGTCGACGCGTCCAAGCGGATAGCGCTGCCGCAATCTGACCATGGTCCTCAAAGAGATACCCGTGAATGTTCCACAGGCCGAATTCGGATCTCGCACGCGTCGACCGTCTGCAACGGGCGGCGTTCGAGTATTTTCTCAAATATTCCGATCCGAGTACCGGCCTTGTGGCCGATACGTCGCGCGAAGGTTCGCCGTCGAGCACCGCTGCCACGGGCTTCGGCCTTTCCTGCTACCCGGTCGCGGTCGAGCGCGGCTGGATAGGACGCCATGAGGCCGCGTCGCGCGTGCTGACGACCCTGCGCTTCTTCGCTGGCAGTCGGCAGGCGAGCGATGCGCAGGCGACCGGCTATCGCGGCTTCTACTATCATTTCCTCGACATGCGCACAGGCGAGCGCACCTGGCGGAGCGAACTCTCGACCATAGACAGCACGCTGCTCCTTGTCGGCGCTTTGACGGCGGCCGCCTATTTCACGGGGGCGAGCGCGAATGAAGCGGAAATTCGACTTCTTGCCCTGCGGCTCCATGAAAGGGCGGATTGGACCTGGGCGCTCAATCGCGGCGACACCGTGACGATGGGCTGGCGGCCGCCCGGGCGCTTCCTGAAACACCGATGGCACGGCTACAGCGAGGCACAGCTTCTCTACCTGCTGGCGCTTGGGTCGCCGACGCACCCGATCGCTCCGGAAAACTATGAAGCCTTTACGACCGCGCACGAGTGGCTGACGGTCGAGGAAAGGACCCATCTC